>Ga0209694_1000008_pt1 | contig 503806 bp, 415 predicted proteins | sample GluameincwithD2O_FD_187499 | JGI IMG/M metagenome (GOLD analysis project Ga0209694, IMG submission 187499) | Mouse cecum microbial communities from Vienna, Austria - Glucosamine amended microcosms incubated with D2O (SPAdes) (version 2) | ecosystem: Host-associated > Mammals > Digestive system...
GCCATCGTGCGCGGCGGCGCGGTGCGGGCCCAGGGCCCCATCGAGGCCGTGATGGGCGACGAGACCCTCGAGGACGTCTTCATGGACGTCATGGCCGACGGCGCGGGGGAGGGGCGATGAGGCTGTTCCTCCTGATGCTAAAAGTGCAGTTCAAGGCTGTGTACGCCCAGCCGGGCAAGGAAGGGGGCAAGGGCAGCGAGGGTTTCCAGCGCGTCATCACTTGGCTGGTATCCATCCTGGTCTGCGCCCTTGTCGCCTTTTTCCTCGGCTCTTTTGGATTCAGTCTCCAAGCCCTTGGTGCCGGGAGCGCCGTGCCGGCGTTTGCGTCCATCTTCGCCCTGGCAGGCGGGGCACTGACCTCGTTCTCCAAAGCCTCGGACGTCCTGTTTGCCGCCAAGGACTACGACTTCACCATGAGCCTTCCCGTTCCCCAGCAGACCCAGGTGCTGGCACGCCTTGCGTCCCTTTACCTTGGCGGGGTCTCTTTTGCGGCCGTGCTGGTGGTGCCCCTCTGCGGGGCGGCCATGTACTGCGACCCGGCCCTTGTCTCCCCTGTCCGCCTCGCAGCCGTCGTTGCCTGCACCTTGCTCATGCCGGCTCCGGTCGTTGGCGTGTGCGCCCTGTTGGCGGCCGGCATTGCAGCGTTCACGGCGCGATTCAAGGCGGCCAAGGCGCTCTCGACCGTCCTTCAGCTCTGCGCGGGCCTCGCCATCGCAGGAGCGTGGTTTTTCATAAGCAGCTCTATTCATTCCGATGACACGACGGCCCTCTCGGCAATGGCCGACACCCTTGCCAAGGGAATGGGCCTGTGGCTCCCTCCCGCTGCGGCCGTTATCGATACGTGGTGTCGCGGGAGCTGGGGCGCCCTTGCCCTCCTCTCCGTAGAGTGCGTTGCCGTGGCGGCGATTTGCGCCTGGATAGTCTCCCACTGGTACCGCGCCATCGTCACGATGGTGTCGGCGACACCGGCCTCCTCCCGGCGGGCTTCCCAGCTGCGGCCTAGGGATTCCAGGTCCCCCCTCATGGCCCTCTCCTTGAAGGAGGTCTCCCAGGCCTTCGACACGCCAGCCGTGGTTCTCAACCAGCTTTTTGGCATGGTGGGCATGGTGGCGATGGCAGGGGCGTTTGCCTTCGCCGGCCATGCGTTCATCTCGGGCCAGGCCGGCCCCGAGGCGGTGGGCCCCGAGGTCGCGGACATTATCGAGCTCACCGTTGTGCTGTTCATCGCCTACCTGGCCTCCATCTGCCCCATGAGCGGCGTGGCGACCTCACTGGAAGGCCCGTGCGCCTGGATCATGCTCACGCTGCCCCTCCCGAAAAAGATTATTTTATTATCGAAAATGCTCCCCTGGTGCGTGATGTGCGCAGCGCTCTCCCTGGTTTGCTGCGTGCTTTTGGCCATAGGCGGCGTGGCATGGCAGGCGATAGCCCTCTGTGCCGTCCTGCCCTTCTCCTTTTTCTGGTTCACGGCCAACCTGGGCCTGCTCATTGATGTATCGAGGCCCAACTTTGGCTGGGTCAGCCCGGCCACCGTTGCCAACCGCAGCCGCTCGGTTCTCGTGTGCTCCTTTGCCTCGACGGGCCTCTGGATCGTGTGCCTGGCGGTCAAGTTCATCCTTGGCCTTGTCTTTGGGTGGAGCGTGGGAGCACTCGCAGCACTCCTTGGCGGCCTGGCCGTCGTGCTGCTGCTTGGCGGCTACGGACTTTTCCGCGCGACGCTGAGGCGACCCATCCTCTGCGGAGAGAAGGCCTAGCGCCCGGGCCCGAACGGCCGAAAAGCTGAAACTCTCTGCGCCGGGCCCCTGCGAGGGTTCCCTGCGCCGCGACCCCTCCTGCGCGACCCCTCCTGCGCCTGAAAGCGATTGAGGGCTCCCTTATTCGCTTTCAGGCGGAGGGCGGGCGCGGAAAGGGCGGGGGCGCGGAGGGCAGACAGAAGGAACGCGGCCGGGGGAACGGCAGGTGCACGGGAGGCAGCAACAAGCGTCTGCCAGCCAGGCGCGCGCTTGTCCCGCCGCAGATTACTGGCGGTTGCGGAAGAAGTAGTACCAGGCGGCATAGCAGACGCCCAGCACCACCGCCACCGGCAGGAGCCACCGCACGATGATGAACACGCCGCGGAAGAACAGGTTCACAAAAAACAGGATGATGATGACCGCCAGGCAGCCAAAGCCGCAGCCAGTGGCGTTGTCGCCGGTGAAGCGTGGGGGCATAGCTCCTCCTTGGATCTACAGTGGCCAAGCGCACCGATGATACCAGTCGCCGGACAGTCCCCTACTCCCCCGTAACGGCCTCGACAACGCGCGCCCGCTGCTTCTTGCCGAGCCCGCGCAGGGTGCGGCCGGCACTGATGCCGACCTCCTCCATGAAGGCCGTGGCACGGGCGCGATCCCAGCCGGGCAGCGCCGAGAGGAACCGCACCACGGTGAGGGAGCGGGCGGCATCGTCCACGGCGTCGAGCACGTCCGCGGGCGACACGGCACCGGACTTGATGTTGGCGAGCAGGTCGCTGCGAAGCTTGCGGGTCTGGGCGGCCCTGGAGACGGGCTTGACCTCGGCAGGCGCGGGCTCCGGGGTCGCGGGCGCCTCGGGGGCGGCGTCGGCGGGCGCAGCGGCCTCGGAGGCGGCGTCGTCGTCGGCGGGCGCAGCGGCGGCATTGGGCGCGGCGGCGCCGCCGGCGACCTCGGGCTGGGCCGCCTTGGGCTTGCGGGAGCGACGGCGGCGGCGCGGCTTGGGGGCGTCGGTCTCGGGGGCCGGCGCCTCGGCGTCGGGCCGGTCGGCCGCAGGCTCGGGAGCGTCCTCGGGCTTGGGCACCTGGCCGGCCTCGGCTGCGGCATCGGCTACAGCTTCAGGCTGCTCGGCGGCCTTCTCGGCAGCGGCCTTGGACCGGGTGCTGCGGCGGCGACGCCCGGCTCGGCCGGGGCGCACGTCCTTCTGCTCCGGCTCCGCATCCTGCTCGGCGGACCGGGCGTCGCCGCCCTCGGCCTCCGCCTCGGGGGCGGGGGCATCCTCGGGCGTGGTCTCGGGTGTGGAGACCTGCCCCTCGGGAGCGTCGGCGTCGGCCGCGGGCTGCTCGGCGTCCGCCGCCTCCGCGACCTGTCCCTCCGTGTCCTGCCCCTCGGCGGCCCGTTCCTCCGCGGCCTGCCCCTCGGCGCCCTGCTCGGCCTTGGGCCTGCGGGAGCGGCGGCGACGGCGCGGCTTGGGGGCGTCGGCCTTCTCGGCGGGCGCGGCGTCCGCAGGCGCCTCCGCCCCGACGGCGGCCTCGGGCTCGGCGGGCTCAACCTTGGGTGCGGCCTCGGCCTTGGAGACCTGCTGCGAAGACTGCTGGGCGCCCTGGCCGTCGGCGGCCTGCTGCCTGCGCTGCCCGCGCGAGTGCTGGCTCTGCTTGCGGTAGGTGCCCTCGCGGCGCTTGCCGTCGTCCTGCTGCCCCTCGCCCTGGCCGCCGCGGCCGGCGGGGAGGGCCGCCATGGCGGAGTCCACGTCGTAGTCGCTGAAGAGGTCCAGCGCCACGATCTCCTGCTCGAGCTTCACGTTGCGCTCGAGCATGTAGGAGACGAGGCCGCGGTAGCGCTCGTACTCCAGGAGCTGGGCCAGGAGGTCGCGGTCCTTGGACGTGAGCGGGTGGATGGCCTTGCGGTAGGCCGGGTTCGCCAGCTCGGCGATGCCCATGTGGAAGAGGCCCACCTCGCAGCCGAGGGTGTCCTCGATGACCCTGTGGGCCTTGAGGCCGGCGTAGTCGATGTCGCCAAAGTGCGCGAACTCCACCTCGGGGTTCTGCTCGTGGATCATGCGCAGGAGCGCCCGGTGGCGCGGCGACACGGAACCCTGGGTGTAGATGTAGACGTCGTCGTCGTTGCAGCGGCGGTAGGCGTCGAGGTTCTCCACCGTGACGATGCGGCAGGCGCGCACGTAGGCGCGGTCGATGTTGGCGAGGTCGGCGTCGAACATCGAGATGCCGTTGGGCAGGATCGAGGCGTCGACGGCGCCCTTCTGGGTGATGAGCACCACGGGACCCTTGACGCAGATGGTCTTGAGGTCGGCCACGACGCCGGCCTCCTCCAGCGCTCCCACGTTGGAACGGCTGGCGCTGGAGCCGCGGCGGCGCAGGGTCTGGGCCACGCGCTTGAGGCCCACGCGGTCGAGCTTCTTGGTGTCGCCGGTGACGAGCAGCGAGAGCTCGCGCGGGGTGAGGGGCGAGTCTACCTCGTCGAGGTACTCGGCGGCCTCCTCGGTGATGCGCGGGTCCACAGGATCCGATGTGCGGCGGCGACCGTGTCGCTGCGCGTGGGTCTGACCGCCCTGGGACTGGGCCTGCCGCTTGCGGGCGACGGCCTCCTCGGCCCGGGCCTGCTCGGCCTCCTCCTGGGCCACGCGGGCAGCGAGCTTCTCGAGCTCGTGGGCTGCCTTGTCGGCGTCCTCCAGGGTGACGGTGTCCACGTAGGTGCCCCCGTCGTGCTTGGACTTGGTCATGCGCACCATGCGCTGGCTCTCCAGCGACTGCACGGCCGAGAAGATCCACTGGGCCTGCTTGCGGGAGGCCTCGTCGTCGTGCTCGAGGTAGGAAGGTAGGATGTCGGACGGGACCAGGGTGGGCGGCTCGTCGGCGGGGGCGGCCCCGTCGAAGGCGGCACAGAGCCTCTCGAGCAGCTGGTACTTGAACGTGTCGGTGGGTTTCAAGGAGCGACCTCCAAGCCGCGGGAACGTGCGATGGGAGCCCGGCGGCGTGGAGCCATGGGCCTGTCAAGTGTATATCGCCCGTGTGGTGGGATTGTTTCTCGGGACTCCCCGAGGGTCCAAGGGGCCGCTTGCAGCCGGGATGGCCCGACCGCTGCCGGCTGCCGGCGCCCGCCGCCTGCCCCAGCCGCCGCTGACGGCTGCCAACCCGTCGCAGCCGTTTGGTACTTTTCGGTATGAAAACTCATCTAAACCACCAAATGGGGTGCCGTTTGGTGGATTTCCGCCCCGATACCGAGGAAAAACCACCAAATGGTTCCGAGAACAGCCGCGACCTCCCCCGGCGTCGCAAAGTCCCCTAGTATGGGAGCCACCAGTTCGACCGCCTCAGGGAGCTGCCTATGGGCACCGTGTTTGGCGGCCTGATGGCGAGGGCGTTTTGGACCCTTGGAATCCCGCTCAACCCCCTCTCCCCTTCCCAGACCAGCCTCGCCATGGCCCGGAGCCGCTGTTCCGCACGAGAGATCAAGCGATTCAGAGAGACCCCCGTTCACGCCGCCGTCGAGGGGTTCCTGCGCGCCGCCGCGGAGACCCACGGCCCCGCGGAAGGCCCCGAGCCGGCCGTGGACGTGGTGGTGGACACCCCCGCCAAGATCCATCGCTCGAAGGGGGTCCGCTGCCTCTGCTCGACCCTGAACCCTCCCGCGGGGAGCCTTGCCGAGGTGGGCGGCTGCGAGGCCGTGTGCTCCCTCACGCCCGCCCAGCACTTCGTGGTGCGCGCACGCGACCTCGACCCGGTGGGCTGTTGCCTGCTCGCCATGGAGCTGTGCGGCACCTACCTGCTGCGCCCGGACCTCCCGGCGGGATTCGCCACACTCCCGGAGCCTCTCGTCTCGGTGGTGGACCTCGCGCGCCAGACGGGGCGCAACCGGGGGATGCCGGGGGCGCGCCGGGCCCTCGAGGCCCTGACCCACACCTGCGACGGAAGCGCCTCGCCCATGGAGACCGCCGTCGTCCTCCTGCTCGTGCTGCCGCCGGAACTCGGGGGCCACGGGCTCCCGCTACCCCGGCTCAACGAGGAGGTCCCGATATCGTCGGCGTCCTCCCGGCTGCTGGGCGGCACCCGGACCGTGCGCCCCGACATCCTATGGCCCGACGCCGGGCTCGACCTGGAGTACGACAGCCGCTCCTTCCACACCCAGCACGACGCCGACCGCGATCGGGCCCGGCGGAGCGCCCTCCAGACCGCGGGCATCGAGCCTCTCTCGCTGACCCCGCAGATCGTGGGGAACGCCGCCGCCTTCGACGAGGTGGCCCGCCTCGTGGCCCGGCGCCTCTCCATGGCGGCCGAGACCCCCGACCCCCAGGCCCAGGCACAGCTCCGCCAGAGGCTCCTCGGGACCCACCCGGTCTGGTAGGGCCCCACGGCCTGCCCGCCACCGAGGCCGGCGGCCCGCCCACGGCTGGCCGCCGCAGCCGTTTGGTACTTTTCGGCCGTCGACGGAGGAAAAAACCACCAAACGGCGCCCCATTTGGTGGTTTAGATCAAATTATATACCGAAAAGTACCAAACGGCCCGAGCCGGGCGCCCCAAGCCCCATACCGCATGCCCCATGCCAAAACGGGGCCGCGGCCCCGGGCTCACCGGCCCCTACAGCAGGCCGGACCTCTGCGCGCCGTGGTAGGCCGCGCCCACCATACCGGCAAGGTTGCCCAGGGACGCCGGGCGGATGGGGATGTCCCGGCACGTGCGGATGACCGTGTCGCGGTAGGCGTCCTCCACGAGCGGCCCAAAGAGGTCGAACGCCGCGCTCATGCCGCCGCCCACCACAAATGCGTCGGGGTCGAGGGTGCACGCGACCATGGCCAGCGCGCGCCCGAGGTAGCGGGCGTACTCGTCCAGGGCCTCCACGGCCACGTCGTCGCCGTGGCGGGCGGCCTCGAACACCGGCAGCGAGTGGGCGTCGTGCTCCAGCTCCACCGGCACCTGGCCGTGGCGGGCGCAGGCGTCGCGGTAAAGGTGCACCAGGCCGCGGGCGCTCGTGTACATCTCCAGGCAGCCGCGGTTGCCGCAGCCGCACAGACGGCCTCCGGGCACCACGGGCAGATGGCCGATCTCGCCGGTGCCGCCGCGGCCCACGACGACCTTGCCGTCGACCACGATACCTCCGCCCACGCCGGTGCCCAGGGTCACGAACACGAGGTTGCGCGCCCCCTGGCCGCTGCCGCGCCAGAGCTCCCCCAGCGCGGCGGCGTTGGCGTCGTTCATCGGGTACACCGGCACGCCGAAGGCCTCGGCCAAGGCGTCCACGAGCCCCTCGAGGTTCACCTGCACGTTGGGGGCCAGGAGCAGCTCGTCCTCCGGGGTGACCACGCCGGGCAGGGCCAGGCCCACGGCGGCGATGTAGGCGTCGTCGCCGGCAAAGCCCTCGGCCATGGCGCGCACCTTCCCGGCGGCCGACGCCAGCTCCCCGGGCGTCTGCATCGACTCGGTGCGCACGGCGGAGAAGTCCGCCACGTCGCCGTCCATGGTGACCAGCGCCACCTTGACCGTGGTGCCGCCCACGTCGATGCCCACCAGGTACGGGACCTTCTCAGAAGCCATGGCTCTCCCTCTCTCCCCTCGCGCCCGGCCGGGCCGAGAAACGAATGGGGTCGCCGGCCCTCCTCCGGCGACCCCGTCCACATACAGCTAGCAGCCTCGCGCGTAGGCCTGCTCGACCATGGAGTCGAGCAGCTCGGGCAGGGCGATCCCGGCGGCCTCCAGGGCCGTGGGCACGAGCGAGGTCTCGGTGAGGCCGGGGAAGACCTTGAGGTCGAGAACCCGGGGCGCGGCGCCGTCCCACACCATGTCCACGCGGGCCATGTCGCGGCAGCCGAAGGCGCGGTAGACCTCGATGGCGGCGCGCTCGCAGGTGCTGCGGATGGACGCGGCCTCCTGCCCGTCGGGCGACAGCGACTCCGGGCGCACCGGGCAGAAGTAGCTCACAGCCTGCGGGTCCAGGCGGGCATCGGTGTCGTACACGCCCTCGGCCACGATCTCCACGGGCGGCAGCACCTCCTCGTCGCCGGGGTCGCCGATCACCGTGACGGACAGCTCCACGCCGTCCACCCACTCCTGCACGAGCACCGTGTCGTCGAAGGCCAGTGCGCCCATGAGGGCCTCGCCCAGGCCGTCGGCGGACTCCACCTTGGAGAGGCCCATGGCCGAGCCGCCGCAGGCCGGCTTCACGGCCAGCGGGAACCCGCCCACGCGCTCGGGCATGAGGTCGAGGGCCTCCGCGGCGCCAAGGTTGCGGAACGCCCCCTCGGGCAGCGCCACCTGGGCGGGCCAGCGCACCACGGAGTCCTCCGGGGCGTAGGCGCGGGCCATGACGAAGGGCAGCTCGGCCTTGTTCCAGGTGTTGCGGCACACCGGGGGCAGCGAGCCCACGAAGGGGATGTCCAGGAAGGTGAGCAGCGACGGCACGGCGCCATCCTCGCCGCCGGCGCCGTGGAGGGCGACGAAGGCCACGTCGGGGCGCTCGGTGCGCAGGGTGTCCACGAGGTTCTCGTCGGCGTCGAGGGCCAGCACCTTGTGGCCGCGGGCCTCGAGGGCTTCGACCACGTGCTTGCCGCTGGCCAGCGAGAAGCGGCGCTCGAAGGAGGAGCCGCCCATGATGACGGCAACGGTTGGCTTGTCCATGGCTCACATCCCTTTCCTGGGGGTCTCGGGCAGCGCGCCCGCCTTGAGGAAGGCGCGGTAGAGCTCCATGCGGTCGGCGATGACCTCCGAGAGGCGCCGGATGCCCTCGCGGATCTTGTCCTCCGGCTCGTAGGAGAAGGCCAGGCGCATGGAGGAGCGGCCCTGGCCGTCGGGGAAGCAGTTGGTGCCGGGCACGTAGGCCACGCCGTTCTCCAGGGCCGCCGACATCATCTGCTCGGTGTCGAAGTACGGGGGCAGCGTGACGTAGACGAACAGGCCGCCCTCGGGGTGGGTCCAGGTGGCCTCGGGCGGGAAGAACTCCTCCAAGGCCGAGATCATGGCGTCGCGGCGGCTCCGGTAGATGGCGCGCGACTTGACCAGGGTGCCCTTCCAGTCCGTGTTGGTGAAGTACTGCTCGGCGAGGATCTGGTTGAAGGCGCTGCAGCAGAGGCTCGCGCCCTGCTCGCAGAGGTTGATCTTGGCCAGCACCGGCTTGGGCGCCACGCACCAGGCCAGACGGAGCCCCGGGGCGAAGATCTTGGACGTGGTGCCGAGGTAGATGACGTTGGGGTCCATGGACTTGAGGGGGGCGATGTGCTCCCCCTCGAAGCGCAGGCGCCCGTAGGGGTCGTCCTCGATGACCTGGATGTCGTACTCGTGGGCGAGCTCCAGGAGGCGCTTTCGGCGCTCGAGCGTCATGGTCACGCCGGCCGGGTTCTGGAAGTTGGGGATGGTGTAGATGAACTTGGCGCCGCGGGGCCCGAGGCGCTTCAGAGTCTCCTCGAGGGCGTCCATGCGCATGCCCTCGTCGTCCATGGGCACGACCTCGACGTCGGGCTGGTAGGCGGAGAAGGCCTGGAGGGCGCCGAGGTAGCTGGGGCCCTCCACGATGATCTTGTCGCCTGGGTTGATGAAGACGCGGCCCATGAAGTCCAGGGCCTGCTGGGAGCCACCGGTGATGATGATCTCGTCGGGGTCCACGTGGATGCCGTCCTCGGCCAGCATGCCGGCCACCATGGCGCGGGTCTCGATGCGGCCGTCGGACCCGCCGTACTGCAGCGACTTGAGGCCGTTCTCGGTCACCACGCGCTTGGCGCACTCCGCCACCTCGTCGAGGGGCAGGCTCGAGATGTCGGGGCTGCCGCCGGACAGGCCGATGACGTTGGGGCGGGATATGGCTGCGAACAGGTCTCGCACGGCGCTGCGGCGGAGATGCTCCACGCGGTCGGCGTAGAGGTCCTCCCATTCGTCGAAGACAAGGTGAGAGCTAGGCATAGGGCTCCTTTCCGATTGTTTTAGCCTATCACGGCGCCCGTGGCGCGAACCGACCGTCGCCCAAGGGGCACAATGGCCAAAGACACCCCGACGAACAGGAGCCCCCATGGCAAGCCGCGACCTCGAACAAGCCCTCTCTTCCATCGACGCCATGGAGGCGCGCCGCTACGCCCTGCGCTACGCGCTCGTGAGCGCCGAATGGCTGGCCGAGACCGCCGACCCCGAGAAGGCCGCCCCCGGCCGCGGCGAGGCGGTGGCGGGCCTGGAGGAGATGGACCGCGAGGTGCTCTGCGGCGCCGAGATGGGCGCGGCCCTGGACGTGTTGGAGGCCCACCGCGAAGGGCTGGGCCTCAAGGACGCCGCGCGCCTGCGCGTGCTGGGGCGCGACCGTTCCGAGCAGACGCGCATCCCCAACGAGCTGGCCGGCGCCATGAGCCGCGCCGTCAACGACGCCACCATGGCCTGGCGCCGCGCCAAGCGGGACAACGACTGGGGCGTGTTCGCGCCGCACCTGGACGCCGTGGTGGCGCTGTGCCGCCGCCAGGCCGCCTGCCTCGACCCGGGCCGCGACCCCTACGACGTACTGCTCGACCTCTACGAGCCCGGCTGCGACCAGGCCTTCTACGACCGGTTCTTCGAGCGTGTGCGCGCCTGCGTGGTGCCGCTCGCGGAGCGGGTGGCCGCGGCGCCGCAGCCGTCGCGCGCCTGCGTGGCCGGGGCGTTCGATCCCGATCGGCAGTGGGCGCTGGCCCGCGACCTCGCCCTCTTCGAGGGCGTGGACCCCGAGAAGCTCGTGATGGGGCGCACCGAGCACCCCTTCTCCGACGGCATCGACTCCGGCCACGTGTTCATCGCCACCCACATCTACGAGGACGACGTGCTCTCCAACGTGTTCTCCGTGCTCCACGAGGGCGGCCACGCCATGTACGAGGCCGGCGTGGACCCGGAGTTCGACCGCACGTGCCTGGCCGGCGGCACCTCCATGGGCATGCACGAGGCCCAGAGCCGCTTCTTCGAGAACTACGTGGGCCGCTCCCGCGCCTTCGCGGGGCCGCTGCTGGCCGCCATGGCGTCGCACTTCCCCGAGAAGCTGGAGGGCGTCACCGCCGGGGACCTCTACCGCGCCGAGAACCGCGTGGAGCCGAGCCTCGTGCGCACCGAGGCCGACGAGCTCACCTACCCACTCCACGTGATGGTGCGCTACGAGGTGGAGAAGGGGCTCCTCTCCGGCGAGCTCGCCGCCGCCGACGTGCCCGCGGCCTGGGGCCGGCTCTACCGGGAGTACCTGGGCGTGGAGGTGCCCGACGACCGTCGCGGCGCCCTGCAGGACATCCACTGGTCCCAGGCGTCCATCGGGTACTTCCCCACCTACGCCTTGGGCGGCGCCTACGGCGCACAGCTGCTGCACGCCATGACGGCGGACCTAGCGGCCGGGGGCACGCCCTTTGACGACGTGCTGGCCTCGGGCGACCTCGTGCCGGTGCGCGCCTGGCTGGGCGACCGCGTGTGGCGCTGGGGCCGCTCCAAGGAGCCGAGGCGGATCGTGGAGGAGGCCTGCGGCGAGGAGTTCGACCCGGACTATTACTGCGACTACCTGGAGCGCAAGTTCGGCGAGCTGTACGGGCTGTAGGGAGACAAGGTACCAGGTTGGTTTGTCACGGCAGAAAGGAAGCGGCATGAGAGCGTTGCTGCAGCGGGTAACCGAGGCGTCAGTTGCCGTGGACGGCGAGGTCGTAGGTGCCATCGGAGGCGGATTCTGCATCCTTCTGGGCGTGGGGCCGCATGACGACGAGACCGTGGCCCGCAAGCTCTGGGACAAGATCTGCCATCTGCGCATCTTTGACGACGGGGCCGGCCACATGAACCTCTCGCTTGTGGACGTGGGCGGGCAGGCCCTCATCGTGAGTCAGTTCACGCTGTATGCCAACGCGCGAAGGGGGCGTCGGCCCAGCTTCACCGAGGCGGCACCCCCAGACCTGGCACGCGACCTCTACGAGCGGTTTTGCAAGATCGCAGCGGAGGACGTGCCCGTGGCCACCGGCATCTTCGCCGCAGAGATGCAGGTGTCGCTGGTGAACGACGGGCCCATCACCGTCTGGCTGGACACCGACGAGCTGTTCTAGCCGCCGGTGCCGTCCCACCGGCTGTCCCACTCGTCGGACACTTTTGTCCCAATGGTCGGGCACTTTTGTCCCAGCCGGCTCCGGGCGGGCGGTCACATCAACCGATTAATGGGCGAAGTGACAGATGGGCCAGACACCGCTGTCACGAACTCCACGGCAGGGGGGCCGCGCCAAGAGCGACGGCCAACATCAGAACGGAGTAGAGGACAAGGAGAGCGCAGATTCCGACAAGGACAGGATGTCGCTCTCGATAAAAGCGCACACCCACAATGGATGCAGCCATCAACAGCACAGCGTTGGTGAAGATCTCTCCCTCCCGAAAACCCCAAAACCCAAGAAGACTCAGGATCATCGAGACCACAAGCGCCGCATTCCAGAGTGTCATCGGATCCCACTTGACATACATTCCGATACGGCGCAGAAGCATGATCAGCTTCATATTGACGGCCCTACCTCAAACAACGCCAAAAGCGAGCACAGCGCCAGAGCGGCCGGAACGACTTTTTTCGCAGAGACCATGCTCGCCCCCCTTCTTCATCTGCCTTAACGATGAGGGGGATGAGGACGAGGGGCCACCGCCGCCGAGTCACAATCGGGTCACGGTTCTGTCAAAACCGGGGCCGAGCCGGCACGGCTAGAACGCGAAGCACCAAGCGAGCGACGCCACGGCACACACGACGCACCAGATGAGCCTGCCCCTACTCCCGCACAGGAGCGCGAGCAGGGCTGCCAGCACGAAGAAGACCAGTGAGCCCACCCGGGCGGCAAGGTCCGAGGAGCCGTACGGAAGCACGCCGAGGACCTCGAGGGTCGTCCACAGCGCGCTCAACCCGATGCCTGCGAACCAGCAGATGTCCGTGAGCCTCTCCGCAAACGGCCTGTCGATGTATCTGTTCTTCAACAGGAGCCTCTCTGATAAGATGCCAGCAAGGGCGACGGTTCGGGGATTCAATATGAAGTCTATCTTGTACGCAGAGGACGACGACTCGACGCGCACGCTCGTCACGTCGTTTCTGACGGCAGACGGCTTTGCCGTCGAGGCCTTTCCCACCGCCGACGAGCTGTTGGAAGCGTTCGGGCGCCACGAACCCGACCTCGTATTGCTCGACGTCATGCTGAGCGGTACGGACGGCCTCGAGGCCCTTGCCCGCATCCGACGCTCCTCAACCGTGCCCGTCATGCTGCTCACGGCCAAAGGCGACGACATCGACGTGTGCTCCGGCCTCGCGTTGGGCGGCGACGACTACCTGGCGAAACCGTTCAACCCGATGGTGCTCGTAAGCCGGGTGCGGGCTCTCATGCGCCGCGTGGACTACGATGCCGCCCATCCCGGGTGCCCGCCCGTCCAGGACGACCTCACCTGCGGCAACACCAGGTTGGACCGGAGGCGCCACGCCGTCTACGTAGGGGAACAACCCCTCCTGGCAACGCCCACGGAGCTCCGTCTTATCATTTTCTTTATGGAGAACCACGGGGAAGCTCTTTCGCGCCAGCAGATCCTCGAGGCCGTATGGCGGCTCCCCGACGGTGTCGAGAGCCGGACGCTGGACGAGACCTGCCGTCGCGTGCGGGTCAAGCTCGCGAGGGCCGGCTCCGACGTCTGCATCCAGACCGTCCGTGGCTTCGGCTACCGACTGACAGAGCTCGAGTGAGATGGCGGAGGCTGGACGCGATGCGGTCGAGCGGCTGCGCCATCAGCTCGCCGTCACGATCGTGGGAGAACTCCTAGCCGTGGCGGCGGCGTTCCTCATCGGCCTCTCCATCCTCTGCGCGACCGGGGCGCAGAGCCTCTCGTCGCCGGAAAACGGCTGGTGGCAGATTCGGGAGCTGCCGGCCTCCTCCCCACAGGCAGGAAGCGCCGCCCGGCCCTGGGAAGACGGGCTCCGCCATCGCCTGACGGACGAGGGGTTCGCGGCCGACCCACGCCCGCAACTGATCCGGACAGGCGGCGAGCTGCTCATCTACCGGACCTCCCCCGCCGGCGGGGTGCGCTACGTCCTCGTCACGGGGCCCTGCGCCGCCCTGGCCCTTGTCTGCGGCGGAACCTTCATCGCTCTGACCGTCACGGCGACGGGGAGGTTCAGCCGGAAGGTCGCCGCAGTGGGCGCCCTCGAGGCCAGAAGGTTGCGAGCGGAGAGTTATTTTGGCGATGCCGCCCATGAGCTCAAGGCCCCGCTCATGGCCATCGGCGGCTGGAGCGCGGCGGCACGGCGCGGCCTCGTGACGACCGACGATGCCTATGCGTCGATTGGCAGGGAGGCGGGGCGGATGGCCGCGCTCGTCGACCAGATCATGGGGCTGGCCAGAGCCGACGCCGGGAGGCTCAAGCCCCACCCCCACCGGGCCGACCTACGGGAGCTCCTCTACGACGCTGAACGGAGCCTGGCCCCCACGGCGACCGACAAGGGCGTGGACCTCGTCCTCCATGGACCGCAGCCCGTCGTGTGCAGCTTCGACCTCGACCTCACCTACGCCGCCGTTCTCAACATGCTGACCAACGCCATCCGCCACGGCGAGGGCACTGTGCGGTTGGGCTGCTCGGCAGCCGATGGGAAGGCCCGCCTCTGGGCCGTGAACGACGGGGCTCCCATCTCCGAGGAGGACCTCGCCGTGGTGTTCGAGCGCTTTGGCAAGGGAAAGGGCGGCAGCACCGGCATCGGGATGGCGCTGGCACTCCGATACGCAACGGCCCAGGGGTTCTCCCTCTCCGTGCGACCCGTCCCCAGAGGGACGCTCGCCCTGCCCGAGATCCCGCTCTGACGGGGCCGTCCCAATGGTCGGACACTTTTGTCCCAGCCGGCCGCGGAGGCTTGGGGCGAGAGGCGCGGGAGCGCCGCCCGCGGAACGTTCTGCGGGCGGTACGAGGGGCCGCTCCCGCCTCGCCCGCCGCTGCCGCCACTCCAGCTGCGCCCGCCGCGCCCGCCCGGGGCCGGCCCCGGGCGGGCGATTAAATCAACATATTAATATACGAAGTGACAGATGGGCCAGGCACCGCTGTCACGCCCGCCGTGCCGCGGGCGGGCCTAGCCGCCGTAGGTGTAGAAGCCCTTGCCGGCCGCCACGCCCGTCTCGCCGGCGTCGATCTTCTCCTTGAGCATGCGGGAGATGCCCTTGAAGTTGTACGGCGCCATGAAGCCCGGGACCTTGGTGTACGGCTGCACGATGTTGTAGGCGGTCACGAGGCCCACCACGTCCAGGATCTGGAACGGGCCGTTGGGCGCGCCGGTGCCGCGGACCCACGCGGTGTCGATGGACTCCGGCTCGGAGATGCCGTTGACGTAGAGGTCCATGGCCGAGAAGAGGAACGGGATGAGCATGGAGTTGAGCAGGTAGCCCGCCTTCTCCTTGCGCACCGGCAGGGGCTGCATGCGAATCTGGCCGGCGAACTCCATGATGGCGTCGAAGGACTCCTGCGACGTCTTGGGCTGGGCCATGACCTCGGCGATGTTGTTGCGCCAGATGTGGTTGGCGAAGTGCATGGCCAGGTAGCGGTCGGGTCGCCCGGTGTAGCGGGTGAACTTGGAGGGCAGCAGGCTCGAGGAGTTGGTGACCAGCACGGTCTTCTCGGCCATGAGGGGCGCGAGCCTCTTGTAGAACTCGATCTTGGCCTCCTCCTGCTCGGCCATGGACTCCACGACCACGTCGGCGTCGGCCACGGCGGCGGAGAGGTCCAGCTCCAGGCGCAGGTTCTCGGCGGCCGCGTCCACCGCCCCGTGGCAGCGGGCCGGGTCGAAGTCGTCGGGGTCCGCGATGCCCATGGCCCAGACACCGGGCGCCATGGGCTCGCCGTCGGCGCGGCTCTTGGCCAGGGCCGCCTCCATGGCGTCGATCTGCGCGTGGTAGTCCTTCACCAGCTGGTCGAGCTTGGGCCGCGTGCGGCCGATGCTCCCCTCGCTGCGCAGCCAGATGCAGGTGCCCAGCCCGCAGTAGGCGCTCTGGAACGCGATCTGGGAACCGAGCACGCCGCCTCCGGCGACGACGACCTTCTCAAACGCCATGGTGTGTCCCTCCGTCTTGGACCTGTCGATACGACCACTGTTGCAGAGATTCCCAAAACAGGTCAGTTCCAACTGCACTGAAACGCAGGGCCCTAGATGAGGACGTCCTCCAGGGAACGCTTGGGCACGTGGTGCACGCCGTCGGCGTCGCGCCAGTAGCGGATGCCGTCGGGGGCGTCCCCCAAGGGCTCGAGCACGCAGGTCTCCCGCGGGGCGCCCAGGGCGATCACGAGAAGCGGCTCGTCGACCGCCGGGTCGATGCCCAGCACCTCGGGCAGGCGGTCCGAGAAGTTGCGCACGATGCAGCCGCCGAAGCCCGCCTCGCTCGCGCCCAGCAGGATCGTCTGGGCCGCGATGCCGGCGTCCACCCACGTGAGCGGCGCCACCTTGCCGGCGCAACACACCACGATGTAGCCGGTGGGGCGCTCCCCCACCTCGGGGCCGTCCCAGTCGGCGAGGTAGCCGGCCCACCCCAGGCAGCCGAAGACGTCGTCGCGCACGGTGGCGTCGGCCACCACGCGGTAGCGCAGCGGCTGCAGGTTGGCGGCCGAGGCCGTCTGCCGGGCCAGGTCCACGAGGCAGACCATGAGGTCGCGGCCGATGGGGTCGCCCTCGTCGAAGCGTCGGTAGCTGCGGTTGCGCCTCACCGTGGCGGCGAGGTCGTCGAGCCCGTAGTCGAGCTCAACGCGCGAGATGACCTTCTCCCTGTCCATGGGACCACCTTCCCCGGGCGCCTACCGCCCGCCCTTGTCCTCGATGACGGTGTAGGTGCGGTCGCCGCCGCAGATGCCCAGGACGTCGTCGATGAGGCCCAGGTGCACACAGGCGCGGTAGATGCCCGCGTCGTCCACCGAGGTGGTGATGACGTCGGCCACGGCCTTGGCCCGGTGGTCGGCGTTGCCCATGGCCACGCCGCAGCCCACGGCGTTGAGCATGGAGACGTCGTTGCCGCCGTCGCCGAACGCGTAGGCGCCGGAGCGGTCGATGCCGTGGTGCTCGAGCACCGCCAGCACGCCCTGGTCCTTGCCGCCGTCGGCCGGGATGATGTCGGCGAAGTCCTCGGTCCAGCGCACGAGCTTGACGTTGTCGGTCACCTCGAGGATACGGTGCTCGTCCTCGGGGGCGATGAACGCGTTCATCTGGAACACCGGGCGCTTGTAGGCCTCCTCGGGGGAGTCCTCGTCGAAGCGCACGTTGGCGTTCTCCTCGGCGCGGCGCACGAGGTCGCCGTGGCGCGGGGTGAAGGCGCGGTCGGCCGTCATGTAGACGATGTCGTAGGAGCCGTCCATGGACTGCTCGGTGATGGCGCGGACGTCGGCCGGGTCGAGCGCCGTCATGCGGAAGATGCCGCGATCGTCCAGGCAGATCTGACCCGAGTTGCAGAGGAACCCGTCGAAACCCGGAAAGTCGCCCTCGCCCTCGCGCAGGGCGCGCGGGAGCTGGAACAGGGCGCGTCCGGACGCCACGTAGATCAGCACGTCGTTCTTTCTCAGCTCGCGCAGGGCCACGCGGGTGGTTTCGGGCATGGAATGGGTGCGGAAGGACAGCAGCGTGCCGTCCACATCGAAAAAGGCGATCCTGTCTGCCACGGTTACTCCTCTGTCGGTTTTTCCGATCGGCTGCTCTCTACCCGAGATGCGCCCACGCCCTGCGGGAGGGGCGGGTGGGCGCGCTCACGCCCCGAAGCCGGCCTCGCCGATGACGGCGGCAGCGGCGGCGAGCTCGGCGGCGGGACGCACGAGGGCGAACCGCACGTAGCCCTCGCCCTCGGGGCCGAAGGAGGAGCCCGGCGTCACGATGATGCCGGCCCTCTCCATAAGCTCCTCGGCGAAGGCCATGGAGTCGGAGGCGTAGCGCTCGGGAAGGCGTGCCCACATGAACATGGTGCCCTTGGCGTTGGGGCGGTCCCAGCCGACGGCCTCGAGGCCGTCGGCCAGGGCGTCGCGGCGGGCCTGGTAGGCGAGGCGCTGCTCCTCCACGGGTTCCAGCGGGCCCTCGAGCGCCGCGATGGCGGCCTTCTGCAGCGGCATGAACGTGCCGAAGTCGATCTGGCCACGGAGCTTGCGGAGCGCCGCCACGACGTCGGGCCGGCCCACGAGGAACGAGAGGCGCGCGCCGGTGACGTTGAACGACTTGGAGAGCGAGAAAAACTCCACGCCCACGTCCACGGCCCCGGGGAACGAGAGGAACGAGCCGCCGGCCGGGCCGTCGAACACGATGTCGGAATAGGCGTTGTCGTGGACGACGAGCAGATCGTGCTCGCGTGCGAACTCGATGATGCCCTCGTAGAGCCCCTCGGTGCTCACGGACCCCACGGGGTTGGCCGGCAGCGACACCACCATGTAGGTGGCCTCGTCGGCCGTGGCCGGGTCGATGGAGGCGACGTCCGGGCGGAAGCCGTTCTCGCGGGTGAGCGGGTAGTACACCGGGGTCGCGCCGGCGATGTGGGCCGCACCGGCGAAGATCGGATAGCAGGGGTCGGGAACGAGGATGGAGTCGCCGGGGTCGAGCAGGGCCAGGGCGAGGTGGCCCATGCCCTCCTGGGTGCCCGAGACCATCATCACCATGTCGGGGGAGATCTCCACGCCGAACCGCCGCCGGTAGTAGGAGCACACGGCCTCGAGGAGCTCGTCGGTGTCGTGGAGGGAGTACTTCCAGTTGGCGGGGTCGGCCGCGGCCTCCACGAGGGCGTCCACCACGTGGGCGGGCGGCTCGAAGTCCGGCGTCCCCACGGAGAGGTCCACGATGGTGCGGCCCTCGGCCTCGAGCTCACGGCGGCGGGCGTTGAGCGATGCGAAGACCTCGTCGCCGAAGGCGTCGAGGCGGCGGGAGAACTCCATGGGCGGTCCCTTCTCGGAGGTGGCGCGTGGCGCGTGCGTTCCTTGACGGCACCTTACGATAGCGCACGGCGGCGGCGCCCCCGCGCCCTTTGGCCGGGGCGAAACAGAGCCGCCCCGGCCGCGGCGCACCTGTCATGCCCAATGCGCGCCCGTGGCCTCACCCCACCCGCCGGTCGACCGGGTGCCCCGCAGCGGCGGTGCCTGGAACAAAATGGGTGGGTATGGCTGCACCCAAGAGAAAGCTGGCCCCATGCGCGTCTCTGTCATCGGCGACTCCATCTCGACCTTCGAGGGCTACATCCCCGAGGGGTGGAACGTGTTCTACACCGGCGAGAACCTGGCCGCCACCGGCGTCGAGAAGGTGGGCGACACCTGGTGGATGAAGGTCATCGAGGGCATGGGCGGCGAGTTCCTCGCCAACGCCAGCTGGTCGGGCTCCTGCGTGGAGGGCGTGGGCTACCCCGCCGGAGAGTCCCGCACCCGCACCGACGCCCTCAAGAAGAACGGCGAGAGCCCCGACGCGGTCCTGGTCTTCATGGGCATCAACGACTTCGGCTGGGGTGGCACCATGAACCAGATGCTGGGCCGCGGCACCGCCACGCCGTACAACATCGACCTCTCCAAGTACCCCCACGTGGCGCCCGCGCTGGCGCCGGCCGACGCCGCCGAGAAGTTCGGCGAGGCCTACAGCCGCATGCTGGCCAACATAGTCACCGACAACCCCGGCGTCGAGGTCTGGTGCATCACCGTGCCCGTGGGCAGGCTCGCCGGCGCCCCGGGCACGTGCTTCACCTACCCCCTGCGCGGCAACCACTTCGACCGCTACAACAACGCCATCCGCATCGCAGCGGGCCAGTGGCCCGGCTGCCACGTGGCCGACGCCCGCGCCCTCATGCTCGACTACGAGGCCGTGGACGGCACCCACCCCACCAAGCGAGGCATGGACCAGATCGCCCGGATGGTGCTCGCCTCCATGGGCAAGGGCGAGGTCCCCGAGGACTGCGACCGCAGCGAGCAGGTGTGCTTCCGCGACGACTGCATCGGCTGCCCCTACGCCCGCGGCACGGCCTTTGGCTGGAACACGGTGTGCGAGCTGCTGTTCCCTGAGCGCACCTACACCTGCGAGCGCGGCGTTCAGGCCTAGGGCGGCGGCAGGGACCGATAACGGCAAGGCGACCGGACCCGGCAGGGGCCCGGCCGCCTTTTTCATGGGGGTGAGACGGCGCCGGCGGCGGCGCTACCCGCGGACGGCGCCGCGCAGACGCCGGAAGGCGTCCTGCACCACGGAGCGCTGGGTGGCCAGGTTGACGCGGATGAAGCCGGAGCCCTCAGGGCCGAACATCGTGCCGGGGTCCACCCAGAGGCCGGCGTCCACCTCCACGAGCCGCGCGAGGGCCTCGTCCGAGAGGCCGAGGCCGCGGCAGTCGACCCAGAGCAGGTAGGTGCCCTCGGGCTGCACCACGCAGAGTTCCGGCAGCTCCCCGGCCACGAAGCGGTTCACCCAGTCGACGGTGCCCTCGAGGTAGGCCTTGAGGTCGGCGAGCCACGGGCCGCCGTGCTCGAAGCACGCCACGGCCGCCTCCTGGGAGAGCGGGTTCACGCCAAAGTAGCCACAGGCGTCCATCTCGGCCTCGATGCGCGAGCGCACGTCGGCGTCGGGCACCCAGCCGCAGGCGAGCTGCAGGCCGGCCATGTTGAAGGTCTTGCTCGGCGACGTGCACACGATGCACCGGCAGCCGGCCTTCTCGGCGGCCGCGGCGAAGGGCGCGTGGGGGTGGCCCGGGCGGCCGAAGTCCGCGTGGATCTCGTCGGCCACCACGAAGACGTCGTGGTCGGCGCAGACACGGGCCATGGCGTCGAGCTCCGCGGGCGTCCAGACGCGGCCCACGGGGTTGTGCGGGTTGCAGAGGATGAACATGCGGGCGCCGGAGGAGACGACCGCCTCCTCGAACGCTGCGACGTCGAACGTGTAGGGGCTGGGGCCGGGTTCCTCCCCCGCCACGGCCGCGGCAAAGCCGGCGCGAGCCCGTCCGGGGTCGTAGGTGAGCGGCGCGCACACGAGGGTGCGGCCGTTGGAGCGGACGGTCTCGGAGAAGGGGTAGTAGACCGGCGGCTGGATGAGCACGGGGTCGCCGGGCGCGGTGAGGACCCGCACGGCCTGGGCGATGAGGAAGACCACGCCCGGGCCCGTGACGAGCGTGGACGGGTCGGGAGCCCAGCCGTCGTGGGCGGCGATCCAGCCGGAGGCGGCGGAGGCGAGGCGGCCCGACGCCTCGGTGTAGCCGAAGACCCCGTGGTCGGCACGGCCGTGGATGGCGGCCGTCACAGCCTCGGGCGCGCGGAAGTCCATGTCGGCCACCCAGAGGCGGAGGAGGTCCTCGCCGGGGTGGTCGGGGTGGTCCTGGTCGTGCTTGACGCTGCTCGTTCCGCGGCGGTCCACGGGCTCGTCGAAGTCGTGGGTCGTGGGTGCCATGGGGCTCCTTCCGGGATGGGTGCCTGGCCCGATGGTAACGCCTGCGCGCCGGGCGGTGCGACAGCGGCGCCTGGCCCATCTGTCACTTCGCCTATTTTGTCATTGATGACTTCTGCCCATGCCGGGTGGCCGTGGCACGGGTTCCGGGCAGTCGGCGCCGAGAGGCCCGCGCCGGAGGGGATCCGGCACGGGCCGGACGCCCATCGACGGCGTGAGACCCAGGGCGCCCGAGTGGTGGGACAAAAGTGCCCGACCACTGGGACAGAAGTGTCCGGGTGGTGGGACGGTGGTCAGCCGTCCAGGCGCATCTCCAGGGTGGAGCCCGCACGGCCGCGCCTCACCCGGATCTGGCGCGGCACGGAGTCCCGCAGCTCGTCCACGTGGCTGATGATGCCCACGAGCTTGTCGGTGCCGGTGAGCTCCGTGAGGGCGGCGACGGCCTTATCGAGGGCCTCGCTGTCGAGGGAGCCGAAGCCCTCGTCCACGAACATGGTGTCCAGGCGCACGCCGCCGGCCTGGGCCTGGACGACGTCCGAGAGGCCCAAGGCCAGGGAGAGCGACGCCTGGAACGACTCGCCGCCCGAGAGCGTGTCGGCGGCGCGGGACTTCCCGGTGAAGGCGTCCTCGACGTCGATGTCCAGACCGGCCTGGGAGTTGCCGTGGGCCTCGGACCGGCGCACGAGGCTGTACCTACCGCCGGTCATGACGGAGAGGCGCCGGTTGGCAGCGGTCAGCACGGCGTCGAACCACGCCATCTGGAGGTAGGTCTCGAAGTCCACCTTGCGCAGCGCGCCGGAGCCCGCCGCGGCCTCTGCCAGCTCGGACACGGCGCCGGAGGTCTCCTCGAGCGCCTCCCGGCGCTTGGCGAGCGACGAGAGCTCCCGGGCCACGGCGGCGTTGACCGCCTGACGGGAGACCGCGGCGTCGCGCCCGGCCTCCACGGCGTCGTGCTCCGCCTTCCACTCCGCGCGGTCCCGGGCCAGGGCCTCGGCGTCCACGGGCTCCTCGGACGCCAGCTGCTCCGAGAGGGTGCCATGGGACGCCCGGGCCTCCGCCAGGGCCTTCTCGGCCGCGAGCACCTTCTCGCGGGCCTTCTCCCGCTCCCCGGCGAGCGCGTCCGCCCGCTCCCTGGCGGCGTCCACGGCGGCCTGGGCCGCGACCCGGCCGCCGAACTCCAAGCCCTCGGCGCGCCCCCTGCGGGCGGCCTCCGCCTGGTCGCGCAGCGCGCAGGCGATCGTCGCCGCCTCCTTGGCCGCCGATGCGGAGCGGGTGGCCTCCGCCAGGGCCTCGCGCCCGGCGGCCAGCGACTTCTCCAGCCGCTCCTTGCGGGTGCGGTCCTTCTCGAGGGCCTCGACCTCCCTGGCGAGCCCGTCGCGGCGCTCGGCGTGGCCGCGGGACTCCTGGGCGACCGCCCGAACCTCCCTCTCCGCGGCCTCCCCGGCCTCGCCGGGGTCCTCGGGCACCGACCCCTCCCCCGCCAGGGCCTCCCGTGCCTCGCAAAACGCCTTGAGGGCCTCCGCCACCGCACCGTCCTGCCGGTCGCGCCTGGCCTGGGCACGGTCGCGGTCGGCCTCGAGACGCTCCAGCTCCTCCTCCGAGGGGACGTCGCCTGGCACCGATGCGGGGTGGGGGTGGTCGAGGGACCCGCACACGGGGCACGGCACGCCAGCCGCAAGATCTGCGGCGAGGAGGCCCGCCAGGGCCCCGTGGCGCAGGCGGTCGGCCTCGGCCCAGGCCGCCTTGGCCCCCTCGGCCTCGGCGAACAGCCGGGCCGCGCTCCTGCGCCCGTCGGCCAGGGTGCCGGCCGTCCGCCGCACCGCCTTCCACAGGCCCTCCAGGCGCTCGAGCCCGCGCAGCGCGTCCTCCTCGGCCGCCAGGGCCGTGCGGCCCGCGTCGAGCCGCGCCTGCACGTCGCCCAGGGCCGCGACCTCGCGCTCGGCCCCCTCCAGCGCGGTGCGGCCGCGGGCCTCGGCCGCCGTCGCGGCGTCGCGGTCGCGCTCGGCCGCGGCTGCCTTGGACGCGGCCTCCTCGGCGGCGGCGGAAAGGCGGTCAAGCTCGTCGTACAGGGGCAGCGTGGCCGCGACGGCCTGCGCCCGCCCCGTGAGGGCGCGCTCCTCCCCGCGGGTGCCCTCGGCCTCCGCCAGGAGGGCCCTGGCCCGCCCCTCCTCGCCGGCGAGGCGCTCCACGTCGTGGCCCTTCTCGGCCACCTGGGCCTCGAGGCCGCGGATGCGGCGCAGGCGGTCCTCGGCGTCGTCGAGGGCGCGGCCCCGCTCGCCCAGCGACGCCCGACACTCGTCGAACCCGGCCACCGAGGCCTCGTCCGCCTCGCAGAGCCCCTGGACGACGGCCCGGGGCCGGGAGAGGTCCGCGGCAGGCCCCTCGGCCCATTCGACCAACTCTGGCACGTCGCCCTCGGGCCCCCGGGCGCGCCGGGCGGCCTGCCGCGCGGCGTTGCGCAGCTCCGCGAGCTCCTTGTCCACGGCGCTGCCCCGCCCCTTGAGGAGGCCCTGCAGCCGGGCCGCGCGCCCGGTGGAGAAGAGCTTGGAGAAGATGGGCTTGCGGTCCTTGGTGCCGGCCGAGAGGAGCCGGGCGAAGTCCCCCTGGGCGATCATGGCGATCTGCATGAACTGGTCCACGTTGAGCCCGAGCAGCCCCTCGACGTCGCGCGTGACCGTCTGCACCTTGGTCACCGGTACGCAGTCGTCGGGGATGCCGCCCTCGTCGCCCACCCACAGGGAGGCCGTCGCCCTCGTCCACGTGGCGTCCCCCTTGCCCTTCAGCTTGGGGCGCAGGTACTCGAGGCCCCTGCGCACGCGGCAGTGCCGCGACCCGGCCATGAAGTCAAGCTCCACGAAGCCCTCGGTGCCGAACGCCGCGAAGTCCGAGTACAGCGACGTGGCGTTGTCCGACCCCGCCGCCGTCTTGCCGAACAGCGCGAACGTGACGGCGTCGAAGACGGTGGTCTTGCCGGCCCCGGTGTCGCCGCAGATGAGGTAGAGCCCGCGGGTGCCCAAGGCATCGAAGTCTATCTCCGTGCGCCCGGCGTAGGGGCCGAACGCCTGCATGGTGAGCTTGACCGGCCTCATCTACTCCCCCTCCCCTACCAGGGCGACGCACTCGGCGAGCACGGCGCGCTGGCGATCGTCCATGGCGTGGCCGCGCTGGGCCTCGAAGAACCCGGCAAAGAGCCCCTCGAGGTCCAGCCCCGGGTCCGGCGCCCGGACCTCCGCCTCCCGCGCCCCGGTCGCGGAGGCAGGGGCGTGCTCCAGCGAGAGCAGGTTGGGGTAGGCCTCCCGGAGGCGCCCCAGGGCGTCCAGCGGCAGGGTGTCGTCCGTGAGGGTGACGGCCACGTAGTCGTCCGCCGGCGCGAGGGCCAGGACCTCCGGCGACACGAGCTCCTCCAGGGGCCCGCACGCCTGGCGGACGTCGCGGAGGGGCTCGAAGGGCACGAGCTCGAACGAGAGGTCGCAGTCGCCGGGGCCGCGCTTCTCGCCGAGGTCCACGAGGACCATGGACTTGTCGTTCCCGGCCTCGCCCCGGGAGTACTTGAGCGGCGTCCCGGAGTAGCGCACGGTCTCGCGCCCCACCTTCTGCGCCCGGTGCAGGTGGCCGAGGGCCACGTAGTCGAACGGGTCGAACACCGAGACCTCCACGTTGTCCGCGTCACCGAGCGTGAGCTCGCTCTCCGAGCGCTCGGGCCCCACGCCGCCCGAGGTCACGAACTGGTGGGCCACGCAGACGTTGCGCACGGACCCGTCCACCCCCATGGCGTCCACGACCGCCGCCAGGGCCTCCGTGGGGGACGGGGCGTCGCAGCCCAGGGCCGCGCGCACCGTGGCCGGCCGCACGAACGGCACCGGCCAGACGCGGACCTCGCCGTGGGCGTCCTCCAGCACCACGGGCTCCACCGGCCCCTCGAGCGGGCCCACCACGTGGACGCCCGACGCCGCGAGCAGCGGGGAGGCGAACCCCACGCGCGCGGCGGAGTCGTGGTTGCCGGGCACCGCCACGACCCGCACCCCGGCCTCCGCGAGGTCGCGCAGGAAGCCGTCCACGAGCGTCACCGCGTAGTCGGGCGGCTGCGTGGTGTCGTAGAGGTCCCCGGCCACCAGCACGCAGTCCACCGAGCGCTCGCGGCAGACGTCCACCACCTGGACGAGCGCGTGGGCGAGGTCCTCCTCCTGAGAGTATCCGTGGAGCCGCTTGCCGGCGTGGACGTCCGATATGTGGAGCAGTCTCATGGCACCCCTTCCCGATGGGACCGACGCCTTATTCTCACTGGACAGGATAGAACATATGTTCTATTCTGAAAGCCAACGATGGGAAATCATCGAAGCTCCACCATCGCGGCCGGATTCACGTCCTTCAACTGTTCTAATGGAAACCGACCGCAACCACGGGCCGGGGGCGTCCCGGACCGTGCGCCACCAAGGAGTACGCACATGTCAGAGTCCATCCGCAAGGTAAACATCATCGGCCATCGCAACCCCGACACCGACAGCATCTGCTCGGCGCTCTCCTACGCATGGCTCAAGAACGCCATCGGCCCCCAGATCTACGAGGCGCGCCGCTGCGGCAACATCAACCGCGAGACGGCCTTCGTCCTCAAGCGGTGGGGCGTGGAGGAGCCCGCCCTCATCACCTCGGTGCGCCCGCAGGTCAAGGACCTCGAGTACCAGCACCAGGAGGGCATCGACGGCGAGATGAGCCTCTACGCCGCGTGGAACAAGATGCGCGACGAGCGACAGGACACCCTGTGCATCACCGAGGACGGCGACCTCAAGGGCCTCGTCACGGTGAAGGACATCGCCAACGCCAACATGGCGATCTTTGACACCGACGTCCTGGCCACCTCCCACACCTGCTACCAGAACGTCATCGACACCCTCAACGGCACCATGGTCCTGGGCGACCCGTCGGACGTCATCGAGAGCGGCCGCGTCTACGTGGGCACCAGCCCCGAGATGATGGAGGACACCATCGAGCCCGGCGACATCGTGCTCGTGACCAACCGCTACGAGACCCAGCACTACGCCGTGGGCTCCGGCGCCGCCTGCCTCATCATCTGCTGCGACGCCCCGGTCACCCGCGCCCTCAAGAGCTCGGCCGAGAGCCACGGCTGCCGCATCATCACCACCCCGTACGACACCTACGCGGCCACGCGCCTCATCTGCATGTCCATGCCCGTGCGCGCCGTCATGCTCGACTCCGGCATCGTGGAGTTCTCCGTCAACACCACCGTGGAGGACGTCCGCAAGGTCATGAGCTCCACGCGCCACCGCTTCTTCCCGGTCATCGGCGAGGACGGCAAGTTCGACGGCGTCATCACGAGCGCCAACCTCTTCGACATCAACCGCAAGCACGTCATCCTCGTGGACCACAACGAGATGGCCCAGGCGGTGGACGGCCTCACCCACGCCGTCATCCTCGAGATCATCGACCACCACCGCATCGGCCCCATCGAGACCACCACGCCGGCACTCTTCCGCAACCAGCCCGTGGGCTGCACCTGCACCATCGTGAAGCAGATGTACGACGAGAACGGCATCACCCCGCCGCCGCACATCGCCGGCCTCATGCTCTCCGCCATCCTGTCCGACACCCTCACGTTCCGCTCCCCCACCTGCACCGAGCAGGACCGCTTGGCCGCCCAGGAGCTGGCCGGCATCGTGGGAGTGGACATCGACTCCTACGCCGACGAGATGTTCGAGGCCGGTGCCGACCTCACGGGCCGCAGCGCCGAGGAGGTCTTCCACGGCGACTTCAAGGTCTTCTCCCGCGGCAACGCGCGCTTCGGCGTGGGCCAGGGCAGCTACATGACCGAGGGCAGCCGCAAGGCCGCCGAGGAGCTCGTGGGCCCCTACCTGGCCGAGGCGGCGAAGAACGAGGACCTGCCCATCGTCATGTACATGTTCACCGACGTTAAGTCGCAGACCACCGAGCTGCTCTACTTCGGCGACGGCGCCGAGGCCGTCATCCGCTCCGCCTTCGGCGTGGAGCCCGCCGAAGGCATGGCCGTGCTCCCCGGCGTGGTGAGCCGCAAGAAGCAGATGATCCCGCCCCTCATGGCCGCCTTCGAGCGCCTGTCGGACGACTAGGCGCCCGCCGCGCCACGGACGGACCCCCCGACGGCCCCGGGGCGCCCTCGCAGGCGCCCCGGGGCCGTCTTCCATAGCTGTCGCCCGTTTTTTCAGCCGCCCTTGGGCTGCGCTATACTCGGTTGCCACCCGCGTGAGGAGACACCCTTGGACCAGACACCCCGCACCCACCCGCTGCCCCCGTTCACCGAGGCCCTCGTCCTGCCTCCCCTGCCCGGGGACGCCACCGACCTCCCCATGGCCGTGGTGGACGTCGAGGCGTGGCGCCCGGCCGCTATGAGGACCTGGGGCTACCTCGTGCTCCTGGAGGACGCCGTCACCGCGCGCATCCTCGGCTGCCTCGAGGCCGGCGGCATCTTCTGGCCCTGCTCGGCACCCCTCGACACCAGGCCCTCCGGCGAACCCCTGGCCCGCGGCCTCATGTACAGCGGCCGGGACGACGGCGAGGTGGAGGCGCGCGTGGGCGACGCCGTAGAGACGGCGGCGCTCTGGGGCCCGTGCCCCGGCGGCGGCCAGCGCCTCCACGACGCCGCACATGGCATCGACCTCGGCCCCTACGGCGCGCCCGACGCCCACCTGGACTTCCGCGCCGTGACCGTGGCCGGAGCGCTCCTCGCCTGGCGCCTCCAGACCGAGGCCGAGGCCGAGACCCGGAACCCAGCAGAGCCGGAGGCCGCGCCCGCAGACCGGAAGGTCCTCGATGTCCTGCTGGAGAAGCCCCTGCCCGACGCCGTGGACGAGATCGTCGAGGCGGGGCGCGAGGGCGGGGTCGCGGCCCGCTACGCCGCCCGGTCCCTCGAGGCCGCCGGGGCCTCGGACCTCAGGTCCGCGGTGGCGGCCACCGGGGCCGACGTGGTGCGCCTCGCCAGCACCCACCTCTGGTGGATGCGCTTTCCCCCCGGCGCCGACCCCGCCCACCGCGACACCCTCCTCTCGGTGGAGGCGGCCCTCAACCGCATCCAGCTCGTCCTCGACGGCGAGGCGCCCGCCCACGACCGGGCCTGCGACGAGGCGGGCTTCGGCGCCCTCAGGGCCTGGGCGCTCCAGGCCGCCGACGTCCTCGACGGCCACACGCGCCCCAACCCCATGGCCACCTTCCACGGCGTCGAGTTCGCCCGCGGCGGCGAGTGGGACGTCCGCAGCCGCATGGCCAGGGCCTGCGAGCGCCTCCGGCTCCCGTTCCGCCTGGAGTACCGCTACGATGTGGACCTGCCGTCGGGCTGCGTCTCGGTGGAGTTCGCCCTGCCCAAGGCCCAGTGGTTCCCCGCGGAGCGCATGGGCGACGGGGGCCTGGAGGACTGCCGGGCCCTCCAAGGCACCTTCGTGGCCCTCTACGGCCTCAGGCTCTCCGCGCTGCTGGCCGCCTGTGCCTTCGGCTCCTCGGTGGCCGTCACCCGCTGCCTGGTGTGCGCCTTCGACGGCGGCCTGGGCGGCGAGGCGGTCATGGGGTGCGACTTCAACCGGCTCGGGTTCTCCCGCACGGGCATCGAGGCCCTGGAAGACGACGCATCCCGGCCCGTGGACGACCCCGCGGCCCTCGCCCGCAGCCTGGGCGCGAAGGCCACGATGGAGCTCTCCGACGGCACCCTCCGGCCCGTGGAGCCCCTGAGGGTCCCCGGCCTCGGACGCAACCGGGGCGACCTCTGGCGCGACCGACGCCCCCTCTCGGAGCCCCTCTCCTCCCTCGTCATGGCCGAAACCGGCGCCGACTTGGACGTCTACCACGACGACTTCCCCGCCGAGCTCGAGGAGGTGCGCTCCATCTGCTCCGAGGAGGCCGAGACCCCCGTCATGGCCATCATGCGCCTCGAGGAGCTCTGCGACCGCATCCTGGGCGCCCTCGAGGACCGGGGAGGCCTGGAGGGCAGGTCACCCCTGTGGTCCAACAGCTCCCCGGTACGCATGCTCATGGCCCACGCCCCCGCCGGCGGCACCCGCCAGACCGGGGCGGAAGGGGCCCGCGACCCCCTGGGCATCACCGGCGACCACGACCCCCAGCCCGGCAGGCCCTCCCGCTTCTACCAGCTGCCCGACGCCTTCTTCGAGGCCAAGGACGCCATATCGCGGCGTTACTCGGACCTCGGAGACTTCGCCCAGGCCATGGCCGTGGCCGACCAATGCGTGGCCCTGGCCCCCACCTCGGTCCCTCCCCGGATGCGCCGCGCCGTGCTCCTCGGCGACCACGGCGACTTCACCCAGGCCGAGGCGGAGCTCAAGGTGCTGCTCACCATGCTCGTCGACACCGACGACACCGGCTTCTGCCTCTACCGCCTGGCCTTCGCCTACTGGCAGCAGGGAAAGCCCGACCTGGCAGCGGCGGCCTACGTGCTGGCCGCGCGGTGCCCACGCTTTGCCGACCAGGCCCGCCTGGAGCTCTCCGACCTGCTCCGCGAGGAGTCAGTGGAGGAGCCCTCCATGAAGCAGGCCGCCGCGGCCCTGGATGCCGACGGCGCGGAGCTGCCCCTCGACGAGACGCTCCTCGACACCCTGGGCGAGGCGGGCGGCCGTCTAGTGGACGAGGGGTTCCCCATCGCGGCGTGGCGCCCCCTGAAGCTCCTGGCCGACCGGGACAACAACGACGACCTCCACTCCATCGCCCACAGCCTGAGGGACGGCACCCCCAGCGCCTACCTCTGACCCACGGCACCCTTCTCCCTGACCGTTATCCAAGGGCTTGGAGGGGAATAAAGGCACCTTATTACCGTCCCGGAACCCCGGGACGCGCCCGTGAGCCGGTGCCGAGGAGAAAGGGTCGTCATGGCCGTCAACACCGACAAGGTCAAGGAAAAGAGCAAGGGGTTCATCGCCGAGTTCAAGGAGTTCATCTCCCGCGGATCGGTGATCGACCTCGCCGTAGGCATGATCATCGGCGCAGCCTTCACGGCTATCGTGAACTCGCTGGTCAACGACATCGTGATGCCCCTCATCGGCATCATCATCGGCGGCATCGACTTCTCGGGCATCCAGACCCAGGTGGGCGGCGCCACCATCATGTGGGGCAACTTCATCCAGGCCATCATCAACTTCCTGCTCATCGCCCTCGTGGTCTTCCTCATGGTGAAGTGCATCAACACCGCCCACAACGCCATGAGCAAGAAGGCCGAGCAGGAGCTCGAGGAGGAGGTGGCCCCCGAGGACCCCGCCACCGTCCAGGTGAAGCTCCTCGAGGAGATCCGCGACGCCCTCATCGACCGCGAGTAACCAGCGACCACGACCCATCGCACGCGAAGACGGCGCGCCGGCCCGATCGGAGCCGACGCGCCGTCTCTTGCCGGCAGGCCGCCTTTTTGTACCGACGGGCCGGTCTGCCGAGGGGCGAGGGGGCGCCGTCGCGGGCATCGGCGACACCGGAGACCGAGCCATCTCGACTCGAAACAGGGCCGATGGCGGCGCCACCTGACACCGTTCGTCGTTCAGGGAATCATGCCACCCGCGTCCAAACCCATACTCACCGCAGACTCATAGAGAAGATGGCTGGTCACAGGGTCAGGTGGCTCCACACCGTCTTTGACGGCCAGAATGTTGTCGACCACCACGTTGCCCATACGCTCGCTGGACTCGTAGGTGTTGCCGGCAACATGGGGAGTTACCAGCACGTTCTCGTAGTCGTAGTAGGGGCGATGCACGGGCGGCTCCCTATCGAAAACGTCCGTGGCAAACCCCTTCAACCTTCCCTCCAGCAGCGCCTTGTCGAGAGCATCGTGGCGGACGATGCCCGCGCGGGCCGTGTTGATGAGAATGGCCGAGTCCTTCATCAGGCGCAGCTCGCGAGCGCCAATGAGATTGCGGGTGCCGTCGTTGAGGGGCGTGTGAATGGTCACCACGTCCGAGCGCCTGAGCAGGTCGTTCAATGTTGTGTATATAACGCCATAAAGTGTGGGCTCGTTTCTCTGCACGATGTCGTAGCCGAGAATGTCCATGCCAAATCCCATGGCGCGCCGGGCCACGGCACTTCCGATCTGCCCCACGCCCACGATGCCAATGGTCTTGCCGTAAAGGCTCGTACCGGCGATTTTGTCCCATCCCCCACTGCGCGTGGAGATGATCATCTGCGAGATGTGACGCTCCAAGTCGAGAATAAGGCCCATGGTAAAGTCGGCCGTCTCCTCGCGGTTGGTCGCCGGCGCGTAGGTCACTTGAATGTTGCGCGCCCGGGCCTCAGCAAGGTCAACGCCATCAAATCCCACACCGTATCGGGCAATTATGCGCAGTTTTCTCAGGCGCTTGATAACGCTCGCCGGCAGCGGGTCATTGCCCAAGATTATAGCGCTGGCGTCCCCGGCAAACTCCACCATCTCGCCTTTTGTGAGTGGGCGCCCGTAGGGGTTGAGGCGAACCTCACAACCGGCCTCTTCCAAGCGTCGCACCGGGCCGTCTGCGAATCGCCCGAATGTCACGGCGCTTGAAGCTACGATCCACTTTGACGGACGAGACACGGCTGCTCCCACCATTCCACTGGCTTTACCTGAAGGCATTTTAGAGCAAGCGGGCAGCTCGAGGCCTCCTTGCCCTCGAGCCGCCCGCCGTCAACGCCGCAGCGCATCTGCCGTTGCCTACTCCCAGCTCAGCAGCCGCTGGGGGTTGGCGCGCACCATGGCATCAAAGGCCTTCTCGCCAATGCAGCCCACCAGCTCCCTCTTGAGGCCTGCGAGGATGTAGGCGAGTCCCGGCTTTCCCCCGTAGGAGGGCCAGTAGTCCTTCTTACCCATATCGCCGGCCAGGCAGAGCCTGCCGCCCACGCCCAAATCCACAAGCTCCTTGATCATTGCCACACGTTCATGGTCGCGCCCCGCAAGGTCACGTCCCACATGGTCGAGGCTCACGTAGGCTCCGGCCCAGCAGATCTCCGCGATATAGGCGGTATCCAGGGTCAGGTCCACATGGGAGAGGCAGACGTGGGACGGGTCCATGCCCTCGGCCTCGATGAGGGACAGCTGCTCCAAGGCCATGGTGCCCTTGTCGCAGTGGGTAATCATGGGCATGCGATGCCCAACGGCCACGGAAGTGCAGATTCTGATAGCACGGCGCTCGCGCTCGGTGATGGCGTTCAGGCTCGTGCCCACCTTCACCGCGCCCGGCTTGACGTGGTGAGTCCCTATGCCGTCCTCGATCTCATCGGCGATGACCTCGGCAATCTCCGTGTCGGAGAGCCTGTCGAACCAGGAAGGCAGGTGCTCTTCCTTATGAAGCCCGGTCACGCACACGATGTGGCACCCTGCGCGCTTGGCCATGACTCGCAAGGCCTCCGTGTTTCGACCGAAGTTGAGCGGGGACAGCTCCACGATGGTCGACCCTCCCGCGGCCATGAAGTTATCAATCTCTGCCACGCCGCGATCCACGTCGTCCAACGTGTAGGGATAGAAGGCCGGCAGCTCGTTGGGCTTCACGTAGAGATGCTCGTGGATGTAGGTGACGCCGAGATCCGCGGCCTCCACCGGGCCCAAAACCGTGTTGACCATGATCTTTACCACTCAGCGATGGTGCCGTCGTAGTTTTTCCAGGCGGGGTTTCGCCACACGAGCCCCTCAGCAGAGATCTGGCGAATCTTCCCCTCGTCCATGACGAGTCCCAAGCCGGGCTTGTCGGGAATCTGCACATAGCCATCCTCAAACTGGAAGATGTCCTTGTTCTCGATGAAGTCGAGGATGTCAAAGCCCTGGTTGTAGTGAATGCCAAAGCTCTGCTCCTGGATGAACACGTTGGGGGTGCAGGCGTCCACCTGGAGCGTGGCGGCTAGCGCGATGGGCCCGTAGGGGGCGTGGGGCGCAGCGGCCATGTCGTAGGCCTCGGCCATGGCGCAGATCTTACGGGTCTCGAGAATGCCGCCGCACATGGCCACGTCGGGTTGAATGATGTCGATGGCGCCCTGCTGGAACAGCGTCTTGTACTCCCAGCGCGTGTAAAGGCGCTCGCCGGTGGCCAGAGGCACAGCCACCTCGTTGGCGATCTTGTCGAAAACCTCCCAGTTCTCAGGCAGCACGACCTCCTCCAGGAACATGGGGTGGTAGGGCTCCAGCGCCTTGGCGAGCACCTTGGCCATGGGCTTGTGCACGCGGCCGTGGAAGTCGATGCCAACCTCGATATCGTCGCCGCAAAACTCGCGGATGGAGGCTATGCGGTCCACCACCGCCTTCACCTTGTCGTAGGTGTCAACGTAGTGAAGCTCCTCCGTGGCGTTCATCTTCACCGCGCGGAACCCACGGTCGAGGCGGCTTTTGGCCTGCTCGGCAACGTCGGAGGGCCGGTCGCCGCCGATCCAGGAGTAGACACGGATGCGGTCGCGGGCCGCGCCGCCGAGAAGCTCGTAGACGGGCACGCCGAAGGCTTTGCCTTTGATGTCCCACAGCGCCATCTCGATTCCCGAGACGATCGTGCCGTTGATGGGGCCGCCGCGGAAGAAGGAGCGGTGGAGCTCTTGCCAAAGGCGCTCAATCTCAAACGGATTGCGGCCGATGATGCGCTCGGCCAGCTCTTTGGCCCCCTCCACCACGGTGCGGGTCTTGGTGCCGGAGATGAGCTCGCCCCAGCCCGAGACGCCCTCGTCGGTGTTCACTTTGATAAAGATCCAACGGGGTTTGACCTCGAAGAGCTCCACGTCGGTGATTTTCATATCCATCCCCTTTTTCAAAAAGGCCCAGAGGGGACCGCCCCCTGGGCCTGACGGACAAACCGATTAGCCGAACAGGCCGCCCACGAGGGAGAGCAGGTATCCGATGAGGTGGGTACCGGCGTCCTCGGTGCTGATGAGCTCCATGCCGTCGGGAAGGACGAAGCCTCCGGTGAGAGCGAGCTCGGTGTGGACCGGGGCCATAGCGGTGCCGATGAGCAGCACGGCCGCAGTGATGAGCGTTGCCGACAGGATGCCGCGAACGATGTTGCCCTTGGCAAAGGCGCAGGGCCACGCCGCCAGCCACATTGCTTGGTAGGCGATGTCGGCCACGGGGAGGAGCTTATTGCCGGGTAGGAAGGCCGCGAGCACCAGGGTGATGGGCACCATGATGATGCCCACGGTGATGACGGAGTCGTCGGCCACGGTGAGGGCGGCGTCAACGCCCATCGTGAAGTTGGCGTCAGGGAACTTCTTGGACAGGGTGTTCTTGACAGCGTCGGCGAACGGCAGCAAGCCCTGCATGAGGATCTGCATCATCTTGGGGGTGAGGACCATGGTGGCCGAGGTGCTCATGGCAACGATCATGATCTGCTCGACGGAATCGCCGGCGAGGATGCTGATAAGGGCGCCAAAGATAAGACCCATGAACATGGGCTCGCCCACGAAGCCGAAGCGCTCCTGGATGCCCGCAGGGGAAGCGTTGACGTTCTTGAGGCCCGGAACGATGCCCCAGAGCTTGTCGAGGAAAAAGGCGATGGGAGCCCAGCAGACCGAGTTTGAAGTGGGGAAGTTCACGCCTTCAAGCTCGAAGTAGTCCTCCACCACCGGCGTTGTCCAGTCGGCGAGCTTGAACGAGATGATGGCGTCGATAGCTGCGGCGACAAGGGCGATCCACGGGTTGCCGCCGGTGGCGTACCACACGAGGGCACCGGTGAAGATGTAGTGGTTGTACGACCAGAAGTCGACCATAACCGTGCGGGTCTGCTTGATGAGCAGCATCACGACGTTCACGCCGAGGATGACAAAGACCACAGGCGCCGCCAGCGGGAACGACCAGGTGGCGGCTGCGCGGGCCGGCCAGCCCACATCCATGATGGACGTCTGAATGCCCCAGTTGGCAACCATGGCCTGAACGCTCCCGGCCACTTGGCCCACAAACCAATTGATAACGATGTTGACGCCTGCGAAGCCCACGCCCACCAAGAGGGCCGACTTCAAAAGCGTATTCATCTTCACGCGGAAGATGAGACCCAACACAAAGATGATGATGGGCATCATGCACATGGGGCCAAGCGACGCGAACGTCTGCAAGGCGGTGATCACGATCTCCATGGACCAAGCCTCCTACCTGTTTGCGCACCTCGTTTTGGTGTTATTTCTTGAGTTCTTCTGCAATCTTGTCGAGCACTGCCTGCTCTCCGACGCCCGTGATAAAGGCGGTGCCTTTCACGATGGGCACGTCAGTCTCGACGCCTTTGAGCTTTCCGGTGGGAACGATGAGGTCAACCTTGCTGGTAGCGAGGTTGCCGAGCACCTCGGAGAACTTGCATTGGATGAAATTGGGCTCGGGGGCACCGATGGCCTTGGCTACCCCTTTGATCTTCTCCACGGCAACCGTAGAGGTGATCATCGACGAGGCGCAGCATACGATTACGGTCTTCCTCTCCATGGTCCTTTTTCCTTTCTAGTTAAAAATACTTACCACTTCATCCGGGCCTGAAGCGCTCAAGACCTGCTTGAGAGTGTCTTGGTCTTGAATGATTCCCATTATTTTCTTAAGTGCTTCCAACTGCTTCTCAGCTTTGTCGAACAGGCTCAGGACGACCACAGACACCATCACCTGATCGTCGGGGTCCTCCATGTTCTTCCAGGCCACGGGACTGGCCAGTGTGGCGACCACAAGCTTGGTGTCGCGGGCGTACTGAGGGTCAGTGTGAGGGATGGCTGCACATACCTCGCCCAGGTCAAGGCCCGTGGGGTAATCTTCCTCGCGCTCCAGCAGGCTCTCCTCATAGCCGGAAACAATCGCCTCTTGGCCGGCCAAGTGCTCACAGAGCTGATGGACGACCTCTTCCTGGCTTGCCGCCTCGAGCCCCAGCAGCACGTCCTCAGGAGAAACGCTGAACCTGTCCACGGCTACCACCTCACCTTTTTCTCAAGTTCTGCCAAGGAACGGGCGATTCCCGCCCCATTGAGGGATGCGATGTCTTCCGGCTTGAAGCAGCCGGACCCGATGCCCGCATAGGAGGCGCCGGCATCGAAGTAGTCCTGCACGTTCTGGGCGTTGATGCCGCCCACCACCATGAGCGGCAGGGGTCCCAAGGGTGCGGCCAGGTCCTTGAGGTAGGCGGGCCCCAAGCGGCTTGCGGGAAAGACCTTCACGATGTCTGCCCCCATATCAAACATGGTTGCAATCTCCGTGGGGCTGAAGCCCGAGGGCACCGAGATCACGCCGGCCTCCTTGGCCACATCGATAATCTCTTGGGAAAAGCCCACCGGCGAGAGCAGGAAGGAGGAGCCAGCCCCGATGGCTCCGCGGGCATCCTCTGCCGTGCGCACGGTGCCAGCACCGATGCTGAGCGCGTCGCCGAACTCGTCGTTGAGCGTGCGGATGATGTCGAGCGCATCGCCCGTGACGAGAGACACCTCCATGGAGCGGATGCGGCTCTTGGTCATCTGGAGGGCGATGACCCGCGCCGCCTCCAGGGGAACCCGTCTGAGAATCACGGTCACCTTGGAGAACGCCACGTCTTGACCAATCACTCTCTCCTCCTTTGCTGTCTTGCTGTCGTATTTTTTTCTGTTATTGAGATTAGAGCACATGTATTCTACACAGTCAAAAGGGATGGGTGATCTGTGTCTGTTAATTATATTGGTGAGGGAAAATCCCTGCATTATGCCTGCTAATTTGCTCTATACGCATTATTGGCATATTCAGATTCCGTTATGTAGGAACTATGTGCTAACTAGCATGGTAGTTTGTCTATGCATATTTTTTGCTATTTTGCGAGTAACTTTGTAATTTGATTATTCGTGCGGGACCTGCGGGCTTGCACCTCGTGGCCATCTCCTCTCCCTCTCTCCGCCTGAAAGCGTCTGAGGGTATCCTTATTCGCTTTCAGGCGGAGAGAGCGCGGGGAACGTGGCCGGGGGCGTGTCGACCGAGGCAGAAAAACCCGTGCCGGAAGCTGCTCCGACACGGGTTTTGGCGGCCCAAGGGTTCATTTTCCATGCCACAGGCCGCTGCGGCATGGGTCTTCACTCTGTCATCGGCCCGTACCCCATGCCGCAGGCCTCCGCGGCATGGGGCCCTGCGCCTGAAAGCGACTGAGGATGCCCTCAATCGCTTTCAGGCGCAGGGGGGGGAGGCGCGGGGAGAGACGCGGGGCCTAGGCGGCAGTGGGGGGGCGCCTACTTGCCGCTCTTCTCGTCCAGTCCGCCGTACACCTGCACCAGGGCGTCCAGCTTGCGATAGACCGCCTCGCTGTCCTTGGCCAGCTCGCTCTGGAGCCTGGCGCTCACGGCCGGCTCGCGGTCGGCCAGGCTCGCATAGCGGCGCATCTTGGCCAGGAACGGCCCCATGGGCTTGCTCGGCGCCGCGGAGTCCAGCACAAAGGCGTCGCCGCCCTGTTCGGCCAGGCGCGGGTCAAAGTGCCAGAGCGGCCAGTAGCCGGTCTCCACGGCCTCGCGCATGATGCCCGTGACGCTGCCCATGCCGCCCTCGATGCCCCAGCTGATGCAGGGGCAGAAGGCGATGACCACGCTGGGCCCGTCGTAGGCGTCGGCCTCCCGCATGACGTCGATCACCTGCTGCATGTCGCCGGCAAGGCTCACGTGGGCCACATAGACGTAGCCGTACTGCATGAGCATGGTGCCCAGGTCCTTCTTGGGCGTGCCTTTACCGTTGTAGGTGAACCCGGTGACGGCACCCATCTGGGTGGCCTTGCTCATCTCGCCGCCGGTGTTGGAGTAGCCCTCGGTGTCCAGCACCAGGATGTTGAGGTTCTCCCCGCTCGCCACCACCTCGTCGAGGCCGCCGTAGCCGATGTCGTAGGCCCAGCCGTCGCCGCCCACGGCCCACACGCTCTTCTTGCCGAACATCTCGCCGTAGTCCAGGATCTGCCGCGCGAGACCCGCGCCCTCCCCCGTGCCCGCGGCCGTGCCCTCGAGCTCGGTGCGGATGGCGCGCCCCAGGTCGTAGGCGGCCTCGGGGTCGTCCTTGCCCTCGAGCCAGCTGGACATGAGGGCGGTGGCCCCGGCGGGCAGCCCGGCGCCCTCGTCGGCCACGGCCCGGGACACCAGGCGCTCCAGATGCCCCCGGCGGATCCTGACGCCCTTGGCGATGCCGTAGCCGTACTCCCCGTTGTCCTCGAAGAGCGAGTTGCCCCAGGCAGGGCCGTGCCCGGCGGCGTTGACAGCATAGGGCATGGCCGGCATGTAGGCGCCGTAGATGGACGAGCAGCCCGTGGCGTTGGCGATGATGAGGCGGTCGCCGAAGAGCTGGGTCAGCAGCTTGATGTAGGGGGCCTCCCCGCAGCCGCCGCAGCAGCTGGAGAACTGGAAGAGCGGCTGCTGGAGCTGCGTGCCAGGCACCGTGGCGGCGGGCAGCAGGTGGTCCTTGAGGGAGACGGACGACCGGCAGAAGTCCAGGGCCTCCCTCTGGGTCTCGAGCTGCGTGGGCAGCGGCTCCATGGACAGGGCGTGGCCCGGGCAGTTGTAGGCACAGCTGCCGCAGCCCACGCAGTCCTCGGGGAAGACCTGGATCCTGAAGGACAGGCCCTCGTCCTTGAGGGCCGGCAACGTGACCGGCTTGGTGTCGAAGCCCTCCGGGGCGAAGGCGAGCTCGTCCCCCGTGGCGAGGTAGGGCCGGATGGCGGCGTGGGGGCACACGTAGGAGCACTCGTAGCACTCCACGCAGGCGTCGGCGTCCCACCGCGGCACCGAGTAGGCCACGGCCCGCTTCTCCAGGGCCGTGGTGCCGAGGGGCACGAAGCCGTCCGGCGTCATGGCGCTCACGGGTAGGTCGTCGCCGCGGAGCTCCTCCATGGGCCAGAAGACGTCGCGCACGTAGCCGCTCCTGTCGGCCGGTGCCATCCTCTGGGCCACGGTCTCTGGGCCCTCGCCGTCCGTGGCCCAGGAGTCGGGGTAGTCGATGGCGGCGAGCGAGGCCAGCGCCCCGTCCACGGCCTCGAGGTCGGCCTTCACGACGTCGGCGCCCTTGGCGGCGTAGACCTCCTGGATGTCCGCCTTGAGGGCGGCCACGAACGCGTCGTAGTCCATGAGGCCGGTGAGCTTGAGGAACACGCACTCCATGATCATGTTGACGCGCCCGCCGAGCCCGGAGCGCTCGGCGAGGCCGCTCGCGTCCACGGCGTAGACCTTGGCCTTCTTCCTGGCGAGCGCCTGGCGCAGCTGCGCGGGGACGTGCTCCTCCCACGAGGCGGCGTCGGCCCAGGGCGCGTTGAGCACGAACGTGCCGCCCTCGGCCAGGCGGTCGGCCATGGGGTAGCCGCGGCGCACGTAGGTGGACTTGTGGCAGGCCACGTAGCCGGCGTCGTCAACGAGGTAGGGGCTCTGCACGGGCCTGTCGGAGAGCCGCAGGTAGCAGATGGTGAGGCCGCCGCTCTTCTTGGAGTCGTACCAGCTGTACTCCTGCACGCAGGCGCCCTGCTCCCGCGACAGGATGCGCGCCACCTGCTTGGAGGCGCCCACGGTGCCGTCGGAGCCAAAGCCGTAGAACACCGCCTGGGAGCACGGCCCCGGCAGGCAGCGGACGGGCCCGCCCACGGGCAGGGACAGGTGCGTGACGTCGTCGTCGATGCCCACGGTGAAGCGGCGCCTGGGCTCCTCGAGGGCCATGTTGTCGAACACCGCCTTGACCTGGGCCGGCGTGAAGTCCTTGGACGAGAGGCCGTAGCGGCCGCCGAGGACCTCGACGGGACGTCCGGAGGACAGCACGGCCAGGGCCACGTCCCCATAGAGTGGCTCGCCCAGGCTGCCGGGCTCCTTGGTGCGGTCGAGCACCGAGACGCGCCTGGCCGTGGCGGGGATGGCGTCGAGGAGGTGCTCGGCGGAGAAAGGCCGGTAGAGACGTACCGTTACCACGCCCACCTTCTCGCCGGCCGCCACGAGGTGCGCCACGCACTCCTTGGCCACCTGGGCCGAGGAGGCCATGGTCACGACGACGCGCTCCGCGTCGGGGGCGCCGTCGTAGTCGAAGAGGTGATACCGCCGGCCCGTAAGCTTGGCGACCTTGTCCATGTTGGCCTGCACGACGGCGGGGAGCGCGTCGTAGGAGGGGTTGGCGGCCTCGCGGTTCTGGAAGTAGATGTCGGGGTTCTGGGCCGTGCCGCGGATGTCGGGGTGCTCCGGCTCCATGGCGCGGGCGCGAAACGCCCGCACGGCGTCCCGGTCCACCAGGGGCGCCATGGCCTCGGGCTCGATGACGTCCACGGTCTCGATGGCGTCCGACGTGCGGAAGCCGTCGAAGAAGTGGCAGAACGGCACGGAGCCGTCGATGGCGGAGAGGTGCGCCACGAGGGAGAGGTCCATGCACTCCTGCACCGTGGCGCTGGCGAGCATGGCCACACCGGTGGCGCGGACGGCCATAACGTCCTGGTGGTCGCCGAAGATCGAGAGCGCGTGGGTCGAGAGCGAGCGGCACGTCACGTGGAGCACGCCGGGGAGCAGCTCGCCCGACACCTTGTAGAGGTTGGGGATCATGAGCATGAGGCCCTGGCTGGCCGTGAAGGTGCTGGCGAGGGCGCCTCCCGACAGCGCACCGTGGAACGCGCCGGCCACGCCCTTCTCGGACTGCATCTCCTTGACGTCCACCGGGGCGCCGAAGAGGTTCTCGCGACCCTCGCAGGCCCAGCGCTCCACGGTCTCGGCCATCTTGGAGGCCGGCGTGATGGGGTAGATGAGGGCGGCGTCGGACAGGGCGTAGGCCGCGTAGGCCGCGGCGGTCATGCCGTCCATGGCCTCGCGACGGGGATGCTGGGTTTGGGGCATGGGGTCCTCCACGGGATGGTCGGGCCAGGGGCCCAAGGGATGAACAGGCGGTCTATACCCGCAGACAAGCGGGCAGGTCGGGTATCTACGGAGACGACGGAAGCTCTGCGGAGGGAGTGCCTGTGGGCCAAAGGATGACGGCGGCCGCCACCTGGACAAGACGACGCCTCGAGGCCTACGACTGGGCCATGGGCGCAAGGCGCGTGGCCTTCGCCGTGGCCTGCGGCATCCTGTGCGGCCTTGCCAACGTGGTGCTCTGCCTCGGGGTCTCCTGGGCAGGGGACGCCTGGCGGGCACTGCCGTGGCTGAGCGCCCTCCTGCCGGCCCTGGCGGCCCTCGAGGTAGTCATGTACCGGCGCCTCGGGGTGGTCATGGACCTGCGGCCCGGGTTCAACGGCCTCATGAAGGACATGGGGGCCAACCGGCGTCTCCCCACCAGGGTGGGCCCCACCATGCTGGCCGGGACCCTGATGTCGCTTTTGGGAGGGGCGTCGGTGGGGCCGGACTCCGCCGCCAAGTACCTGGGGGCCTCGGTGGGGGCCGCCATGGTGCCCTGGTTCTCCGTGGACGACGACAACGGCGAGCCGGCCTACGACTGGGCCGTGGCCTGCGGCCTGGCAGCCTGCTTCTCGGCCCTGCTCTGCGCCCCCCTGGGGGTCTTCGCCTACCTGGTGGAGCACCTGGCGGCCCGGCGATGCCGCGTGCGCCACCTGCCCACGGTGCTGCTCTCGTGCCTGGTGGCCGCGGCCTTTGCCAGGCCCATGGGCCTGCAGATCCAGACCCCCTTCGTTGGCTCCCGGGCCGCCGCGGCACCCGACCTCGCAGGGGCGCTCCTGGTGGCCGTGGGCGCCGCCGTGGCGGGCGTGGGCTTCGAGGTGGGGGTCCGCCTTCTCGAGGGGCTCCGCAGCCGCATGGGCCGCGACCCCATGCGGTGCCTGGTCACGGGAGGGGTCGTGGTGGCCGTGGCGCTCCTCGTCGTGCCGGGCCTTATGGGATGGGCGGGCCTCGGCACCGACCTGGTGGTCCCGGCCCTAGCGGAGCCCCACGGCGGGTGGGGCTTCGCCCTCAAGCTGGCCCTCACCGTGGTGTGCCTGGGCTTTGGGCTGCGGGGCGGCGAGGTCACCGTGATGTTTGTGACGGGGGCCCTCATGGGGTCGGCGGTGGCGTCCCTCTGCGGGGCCGACCCGCTGCTCACAGGCGCCTTGGCCATGGCGGCCCTCTACGGCGTGGCCCTCGGCTGCCCCATCTCCGGCGCGCTCGTGGGCTGCGAGTTCTTTGGCTGGGGCTTCGCCCCCTGGCTGCTCCCCTGCATCGGGGCCGCGTGGCTGGGACGGACCGCCTTGAAGGGTGTCGTCGACCAGGTGCGGCGGCACCGGGAGTAGCCCCTCGGCAGGAACGGCGGCTCAAGCCCGCCCTGCGGCCACCCCGAAAACCGACGCCGCCTACGCCCGGCAGGCCCGCCGTCAGAAATCGAGGTTTCAGGCCGGAGGCCGACACCCCCGGGTGGACCGTCCGCAATCGCGGTTTCAGACAGACTCGCCCGGCAGCCCATCCGACAACCCCGCCCCAGGCACAAAAAAGAGGGCCCGCCGCCGTGACGGGCCCTCGAAGGCAAGGCCTTGAGCCGTTGGACGTGCCCTAGTGGAACATGGAGCAGAGGATCGGCATGACCCACACCCACAGGATACAGGTGGCGGCGAAGCACACCGTGGAGACGGCCACGGAGTTGGCGCCTTCCTTCACGTAGATGTTGTAACGGCTCGAGATGATGATGCCGGAGAACGCCGGGGGCAGGGCCACAGCCATGGCCAGCATCGAGATCTTGGACGGGTCGCTGCCCATACCCAGGGCAAAGCCGGCGGCCACGATCACGGCGGGCATGAGGATCAGGCGGTAAAACGTGTTCCAGATGACCTCCTTGTTCACGCCCAGAGAGACCGTGGACAGGGCGAGGCCGGCGGCCAGCACGGCCACGCCGGAGTTGGCCTTGGCGATGAGCTCGAAGCAGGGGTCGAGCTCGGAGGGGAACCGAACGCCGATGAGCACGAGCAGCACGGCGATGAGCGGGGCGGCTGCAACGGGCTTCTTCACCGCGTTGACGATGGCGGCCACATTGGGGTTCTTGATGGCGTGCTTCTTGGCGTGACCGCGCTCCTCGGCGCGGATGACGTCGATCTCCTTGCGGATGCCGTGCTCCTTCTCGGCGGCGCGGGCCTCCTGGTCGGTGACGGGGGCGCCGGCCGGGGTGGCGGGGGTACTCGGGGCCTTGGCGTCGTCGACGGCAGCCGAGCCGGCAGCCGGGACGGCGGCGGAGGCGGCGGGCACGGCCTTGGTGCCCTTGGCGGCCTTGGCGCGCATCTCGCTCTGGCCCTTGTTGATGAGGTAGAAGCCGAGCGGAATGGTCACGGCGTTGACCACGATGGACACGATGCCGATGACCAGGTTGGTGGTCACGTCGTTGCCGTAGATCGGGTCGAGGACGGCAAAGCCGAGGAACCCGATGGTGGGCGAGCCGGCGATGAGGGCGCAGACGGCGGCCTCCTGGGTGGTGTGGTGGAACAGTTTCTTGCACAGCAGGTAGCTGAGCATGAACATGCCCGTCACGCCCACGAGGGACAGGATCGTGAGCACCAGGTCGCTCGCGAGCATCTCGCGGGTGGCCTTGACGATGGAGACGAACAGGGCTGCGGGCAGGGCGATGTCGAGCACGACCTTGTTGAGGCCCTGGCGCTGGTCGTCGTCGAAATAATGGACGCGACCGCAGATGTAGCCAAGGGCCATGATCACAAGGATCGGCACGATGTCGTTGACGATGATCTTGATCATGGATGCGCTTTTCTCCTCGGGTGCGGGGCCGCCCGCCAAGGCGACCCCGCACGATGGCCTCGCGGCTTACTGGGCCGGCTTCTCCTGGACGAGCTTGCCGTCCACGACCTCCTCGTTCAGGTCCTCGCACTCGCTCGTGGCGAGGGGGCCGACGACGGGCTTGGGGTTGAGGTCGCCGATGTGGCCGGACTCGACGCCGGCGTGGACGGAGAGCTGCACGTTGATGAAGGCGGGCTTGCCGGAGGCCAGGGCCTCGGTGAGGTCGGCCTCGAGCTCGGCGGGCGTGGTGGCGAAGTAGCCGGTGGCGCCGAAGGCCTCGCCCACCTTCTCGTAGTGGGCGCAGGCGTCCAGCGTCAGCGGGCTCGGGTCGCCGGAGTCGCCGAGGTCCTCGAAGTCGCCGCGGTAGATACCGCCGTTGTTGAGGACGATGGTGACGATGGGGAGGTCGAAGCGGCAGGCCGTCTCGACCTCGAGGGGCGCGAAGCCGTAGGCGGAGTCGCCGGAGATGGACACCACGGGCTTGCCGGTGGTGACGGCGGCGGCGATGGCGTAGGGCATGGCCACGCCCATGACGCCCCAGGTGCCGCAGTCGAGGCGGTGGCGGGGCAGATACATGTCGACGATGTCGCGGCAGTCGTCCAGGGTGTTGGCGCCGTCGTTGGTCACGTAGACGTCGTGGTTCTTGTCGAGCACGCGCTTGATGGCGCCCAGGGCGTTCTGGTGGGTCATCGGCACGGTGTCGGCCGTCTCAGCGCCGCCAAAGCGCTCGTCGTTCTTCTTGGTGTCCGCGGCGAGGAGGTCGATCCACTCCTGGCTGGCCTGGATCTTGTGGGAGGACAGGCCGTCCACGAGCTGCCCCATGACGGTCTTGATGTCACCGAGGAGCGGGCAGTCGATGTGGCGGGCGTTGCCGAACTCGGCACCGTCGATGTCGATCTGGATGAACTTGACGTCGGGGTTGTACTTCTTGCCCCCACCGTAGCCGAGCATCCAGTTGAGGCGGCCGCCGATGAGCAGGATGACGTCGGCCGTGCGCAGGGCGAGGCCGCGGCAGGAGGCGGTGGAGTGGGGGTCGTCGTCGGGGATGAGGCCCTTGGCCATGGACATGGGCTGGAAGGGGATGTTCGTCTTGTCGACGAACTCGGCGACCTCCTTCTCGGCGCGGGCGTAGGCGGCGCCCTTGCCCACGACGATCATGGGGTTCTTGGCGTTCTCGAGCAGCGTCAGGGCCTTCTCGACCATAGCCTGGTCGGCGGGCTGCGCCGGGTTCAGGTTCTCGGCCGTGAACAGGATCTTCTGGGCGGCGTCCTCATCCATGGTCTGGCCCATGAGGTCGTCCGGCATGTCCACATACACGCCGCCGGGACGGCCGGTGGTGGCGGTGCGGATGGCGCGCTCGATACCCAGGGGGATGTCCTCGATGCGGTCGATGCGGAACGAGTCCTTGGCAAAGGGTACAGCGTAGGCACGCTGGTCGAGACCCTCGTACTCGCCCTCGTGGAGGTCGACGGTGTGACGGACCGAGGAGCCGGCCAGCTGGATGCAGGGCCAGCCGTTCTCGGTGGCCTCCTTGAGGGAGGCGAGACCGTTGAGGAAACCGGGGGCCGAGACCGTGAGGAAGACGCCGGGACGACCGGTGAGGAAGCCCTCGGCCGCGGCGGCGTTGCCGGCGTCGGCCTCGTGGCGCATACCCACGTACTTGACGCCCTTGGCCTGGGCGATACGGGCAAAATCGGTGACGGGGATGCCCACCACGCCGTACATGTTCTTGACGCCGTTGGCGATCAAGGTGTCGGCGAGGAAATGCATGCCGTCGGTGAGACCCTGATTCGGGGCGGCGGTTTGGTTGCTCACGTGTACCTCCAATGTCATATGCGGTGGCAGAGCCGCTTCATCGCACGGGGTCTCTTCCCCCGAACCGCGTCGCTCTGGCGCCCGAACCCAAAAAAAGCGGACGTAATACATCTCAAGTCCCTTTATTACATGAGGTAGAGTCCACTGTTTTTTCTGTCAGATTTATAAAATTATATTTATGTAGAGTGATTGTGGACTTGGGGACACCCCGTGGGGACCCCGGAGGCCACGGGTACCCACGACCACGAGAGCCATCATCGCCCAGACCGCCCGAAGGCGGCCTCCACGGTTCGAAGGAAGGAATCCCATGGCAGACACCACCAACACGGCGCCCCTCGCCGGCATCAAGGTCATCGACTGGACCCAGGTCCAGTCCGGCCCCTCCTGCACCCAGCTCCTCGCCTGGCTCGGCGCCGAGGTCATCAAACTCGAGAAGGTTCACGGCGGCGACCCCACCCGTAACGAGATGAACGACGTGGACGGGTCGTACTCCCTGTACTACCTGCAGCTCAACGCCAACAAGAAGTCCCTCACCCTCGACATGAAGGACGACGCCGGCAAGAAGGTGCTCACCGACCTCCTCAAGGACGCCGACGTCTTCGTCGAGAACATCGGCCCGGGCGACGTGGAGAAGCTGGGCTTTGGCTGGGAGCAGGTGCACGCCATCAACCCCAAGTGCATCATGGCCTCCCTCAAGGGCTTCAACCAGGGCAGCCGCTATGCCCACGTGAAGGCCTTCGAGCCCGTGGCCCAGTGCGCCGGCGGCGCCGCCTCCACTACCGGCTGGAACACCGGCGACTTCAACGTTCCCACCCAGTCCGGCGCCGCCCTGGGCGACTCCAACACCGGCATGCACCTGTGCATCGGCATCCTCGCCGCCCTCATGCAGCGCGAGCACACCGGCGAGGGCACCTATGTGTACCAGTCCATGCAGAACGCCGTGCTCAACCTCTGCCGCATCAAGCTCCGCGACCAGCTGATTCTCGACCACCTGCACGAGCTCAGCTACTACGCCTGCTACCCCGGCTACAAGTGGGGCAAGGCCGTGCCGCGCCCCGAGAACGCCGAGGGCGGCCTGGTGCTGGGCTGGTGCTACCGCGCCAAGGGCTGGGAGACCGACCCCAACGCCTACGTCTACATCGTCATCCAGCAGTCGCCCAAGGGCTTTGAGAACTTCTGCAACGCCCTTGGCTTCCAGGACTGGCTCACCGACCCCAAGTTCTCCACGCCCAACGCGCGCGACGAGCACAAGGCCGAGGTCTACGCCCGCGTGGAGCAGTTCACCATGCAGTACGACAAGGACACCCTCACCACGATGCTCGGCGAGAAGGGCGTGCCCGTGGGCCCCGTGCTCGACTGGTACGAGCTGGAGAACGACCCCGACCTCAACAGCGACGGCACCATCGTCACCATCGACCAGGACGAGGCCCGCGGCTCCTTCAAGACCATCGGCCTGCCCTTCAGCCTCGCCAACTACAAGCCCGACTACAAGCGCGCCCCCAACCTCGGCGAGAACAACGTCGAGATCCTCAAGGGCCTGGGCTACACCGACGACCAGATCGCCCAGATGGAGCAGGCCGGCGTCATCGGCTCCAACAACGGCGTGAAGGCCGACCTCGTGACCCCCGCCGCAAAGTAACCCGCACCACCGAGAGCGACTCGAAGGGCCCCCTGCATCGTCAGACGCAGGGGGCCCGACCTGTCCCAACACCCGGACACTTTTGTCCCAATGGTCGGGCACTTTTGTCCCACCCTACTCGCTGCGCAGCGCCTCCACCGGGTCCTTCCTCGCGGCCATGCGCGACGGGATGAACCCCGCCGCCAGCGTGAGCGCCACCGAGATGGCCACGAGCATCAGGCCGTCCACCGGGGGCAGCACCGCTATGCCCGCGACGCCGTAGTTCTGCTCCACCACGATGCAGATGGGGATGTCGATGAGCACGACCACTGCCACGCCGATGAGGCCGGCCAGCAGCCCCTCGATGAAGGTCTCGGCCGTGAAGATGCGCGTGACGTCGCCCTTGGAGGAGCCGATGGCCCGCAGCACGCCGATCTCCTTGGTGCGCTCGAGCACCGAGATGTAGGTGATGATGGCGATCATGATGGAGCTCACCACCAGCGAGATGGCCACGAACGCCAGCAGGGCCATGGTTATCATGTTGATGATGTCGGTGATGGAGCTCGTCATCATGCCCACGAGGTCGTTGTAGGTGACCTTGTCGGCGTCGGTCTTGGCCTGGGCGTTGTAGCCGGCGATGAAGTCCTCCACACCCCTCTTGGCCTCGAAGTCGCAGGGGTAGATGACGATCCGCTCCGGCCGGTCCTCGGTGGCGTACCCCAGCTTTACCAGCACGTCGTCGTAGGTGCGCGGCGTGTCGCCGGAGTAGCGGGCCATGAGGGCGTCGATCTGCTCCTGGGTGGGCGCCGTCATGCCCGCCATCTCGGCCAGCTGCTCGGGCGTGAGCGACGACAGGTACTGCTCCATGAGGGCCTCGGTGTCCACGCCCTGCAGGTACTGCGCCACGAGCGTCGACGTGTCCATGCTCTCCATGTACTGTCGCATGAGGGCGTCGGTGTCCACGGTCTTCATGTACTCGGCGAGCAGCGCGTCCTTGTCGATGGAGCCCAGGTACTGCCCCATAAGGGCCTTGCCGGCGTCGGAGGCCATGAACTCGCGCGCCATGGCGTCGCGCTGATCGGGCGTCATGGCGGCCAGGATCTGGGCCGGGTCCACCTGCACGCCGAGCTGCTGGGCCAGCTGCTGCCTCTGCTCGTCGGAGAGGCCCTTCACGACGTCGGCCATGAGCTGGACGCGCTGGTCTTCGGTGAGCATGGCCATCATCTGCTCGGGCGTGACGTCGGCGAGTATCGCCTGCACGACCTGCTGCTTCTGCTCGGGGGTGAGCCGCGAGAGGATCTCCTCCGGCGTGATGCTGTCGAGCACCATCTCGCGGATGCGCTCCTGCAGCTCGTCGGCCGAGACGTCGCCCGAGAGGAGCGCCTGCACGAGGGCGCGCTGCTCCGGGCTCAGCTTGGAGAGGTCCACCGTGACGGTGTCGCCGCCCGGCGCCGGCGTGTCGCCCGTACCGGCGTCCCCGGCCCCATCGCCGCCGGCATCCCCTGCGCCGTCCCCGGGTGCCGCCGCCTCGGCGTCCACGAGGTGCAGCGTCACGGTCTCGGGCGCGTGCCAGACACCGGCCGTCACCACGGCCCCGCCACGCCACGGGCCGTCGGCGACACGGGCCCCACCGGCAAAGTCCGTGCGGGAGAACATCGAGGTCATGGTGTTCATTGCCGCATCGACGCCGGCCGCCGCGGAGCCGCCGTCGTCCTCGAAGGCCTCGCCCGTGAGCACGTTCCTGTCGGGGTCGGCAAGCTGCGCCCTCACCACCGGCTGCTCGGCCGCCACGGCCATGAGCCTGCGGGCGAGCGCCCCGGTGTAGACCACACCGCCGGTCATCGGGGCGCCGTCCTTGGCCTGGAGCACGCCCACGACCTCCACGGGCACGCCGTCGGCCATCCGGGACGCCACGTACGGGGCGTCGTCGCCCTTGTCCACATACACGCCGTCCTGCTCCTGGTAAAGCTGTGAGGGCGAGAACACCGTGTAGGTCCTGCCGATGGCGTCGTCGAAGGCCACGGTGTGCACCGGGTCCTCCACCTCCTCGCCCTTCTCGACCGAGGAGACGAGCTCGTCCATGGAGCCCTCGTCGATCAGGCCGAGGGTGTAGAGCACGAAGTCGCTCACGCGGCCGCTCTCGTCCACCACGAGGGCCACCTCGCCCTCCCCTTCCGGCCAGCGGCCGGACCTGAGATCGTACTGCCCCTCGCGGAGCGACTCGTCGTCGACGAGCTGGCTCCACTGCGAGGAGGTCGTGGCGTTGGATGCCATCATGGACTGCGCCATGGTGCCGGCCCCGTCGAACAGCGTGCGGGGAGACACCCGGCTCACGCCGCCGCCCTCGTCCTCACGCCACACCTGGGGCGACACCTCGTAGTCGTAGGAGATCGCGGTGACGTAGGGGCCTATGTCCGCATGGTGTCCCTCTATATAGGAGCGGAAGGCGCCGAGGTTGTTGGTCTTCACCAGCGTGTCGATCTGCTCGACGGTCTTTGCCACGACGTTGTTGGAGACGATGGCGTCCTCCTGCCCACCGTCGCCGCCCGTGCCATAGCCCGCGATCTCCATACGCTCGTTGATGGAGTCCTCGCTCATGGCCCCCATCATGTCCACCGTCTGCCGGCTGATCGTGATGGGGTAGGCGCCCATGGTGTCCGACTCGATGCCGGCGATGTAGTCGTTCATGCCGTTGGAGAGCGACAGGATGAGCGCGATGCCGATGATGCCGATGGCTCCGGCGAACGCCGTGAGGACGGTGCGACCCTTCTTGGTGCGCAGGTTGTTGGCCGAGAGGGCCAAGGCCGTGAGGAACGGTAGGTGCGTGTGGCGGGGCTTGGGGTCCATGGGCTCGGCGGCGAGCTCGGCGGCCGTGGGCGGGTTGGAGTCTGACAGCACCTGGCCGTCGGAGAGGCGCACGATGCGGGTGGCGTAATCCTCGGCGAGCTCGGGGTTGTGTGTGACCATGACCACGAGACGGTCCCTGGAGATCTCCTCGAGCAGGTCCATGATCTGCACCGACGTCTTGGAGTCGAGGGCGCCCGTGGGCTCGTCGGCCAGGATGATGTCGGGGTCGTTGACGATGGCGCGGGCGATGGCCACGCGCTGCATCTGGCCGCCGCTCATCATGGCCGGCTTCTTGGCGAGCTGGTCGCCCAGGCCCACCCGCTCCAGGGCCTCGGTGGCACGGCGCGTGCGCTCGGCCGCCGAGACGCCGTCGAGCGTGAGCGCGAGCTCCACGTTGGCAAGCACCGTCTGGTGCGGGATCAGGTTGTAGCTCTGGAACACGAAGCCCACGGAGTGGTTGCGGTAGGCGTCCCAGTCGGCGTCGGAGTAGCCCTTGGTGGACCGGCCGTTCACGAGCAGGTCGCCCGACGTGTACTGGTCGAGGCCGCCCACGATGTTGAGGAGCGTGGTCTTGCCGCAGCCCGACTGGCCGAGGACGGCCACGAACTCGCTTGTGCGAAACGCCAGGGATACCCCGCGCAGGGCCGCCACCTCGCCGTCTCCCACAGGGTAGGTCTTGACGACGTCCTTGAGCTCCAGCATGGGGTCCTCCCGCCGCAAAAAGAAACCCCCGGTTCCCGACCGTAGTCAGAACCGGGGAAAATAACTTTTCACTGAGAGTATAGCCGATGCGGGAGCACCTACTCCTCGGCCGCGACCCCCTCGAGGTCCTCCGCCTCGATGTCCTGCCCGCTCATGCGGATGACCGTGGTCTCGGTCTCGGCGACCTCGCCCATGGGGCGCGCGCGGTGGGACTTGGCCGTGCGGGCGGGCCTCAAGGCGCCGACGAAGCGCTCGATGCGGTCCACCGTCTCGATGTTGATGGAGTAGTGGGTCCACTTGCCCTTGCGCTTGCACACGACGATGCCGGCACTCAGCAGCACCTTCATGTGATGGGAGAGGGTAGACTGGGCGATGTCGAGACGGTCGAGCAGAGCACTGGCGGTCACGCCGGGATGCCTCGCGATGAACCGGACGATGTCGACACGGTTCTCATCTGCCAGCGCCTTGAACACAGCGGCGCCGTCCATGCTCTTCATTGGGAAACTCCTCCCGGCACTCGAGGTGAGAATGGTCATGCATATTCTGTTACTTCTCGGCGCTCTTGTCTAGAAACAAAACCTAATTAGTCTGATATGCGCCAAACTTTTCCAGAACCCCACGTTAAGGTCGCATCATCGGGGTTCGATCCGGCTCCCCCGATGAGAGTACGACGGCCGTCGATGCACTCCTTATCCCGCATCCCTGGACGACACGCCACGCATTGTCGAATCGACTGAATATTCTGCAAACATCTCGGCCCCCGCCCTCCGGCCATGACGCTTCGACCGTTGGCGATGGCAACATCCGAGAAAGACCACGAGGAGCTAAACGCCGAGCCGCCCCGTGCGGTTGGATTCGGTATGTGATAAAAACAATCCAGTTGTCTTCCTACGTTTTTGCCTTTCTCGATACAGGGCGATTCCGTGGAGCGACGGAGCTCCCAAGAGGGACAGATTCTTATATTGATAGGCATGCGTGGGTCATCCCGATCCGTTGAGCTGTCAGCTAGGATTCAACATGTTTTAAGACATCGATGTATCCCGCAATTATATATGCATATTTCTGATCTGCTTTTGCATAAAGAAAGGCCCGTCCCAAAGTACGGGCCTTGATGGCGGAAGACGGCGGCTGGGGCGTGTCCTAGGCGTCGGCGGGGGCGCCGTAGGTGTCCAGGACCTGCCCTTGGCCGTCCACCAACCGGACGGTGCAGGCGAGGTCGTCGCCGACGATGACCTGGTGCAGGCAGGCGGCGTAGATGACCGTGCTGGCGGCGTTCTCCCCCTGGCTGCCCATGCCGGCCTTGGTGCAGGTGAGCGTGACCTCGGTGAGGCCGTCGTTGTAGGCGATGGCGCTCACTTGCGGGAAGTCGGGCGAGTTGGGAATGGCGTCCAGCAGCTGGCGCGTGCGGTCGAGGTCGGCCTCGCAGAAGGCCTCGAAGGCGGTGTCGCTCATGGTCACGGTGTAGTTGCCGTCGGAGTCGCGCACGATGTCGGTGCCGCCGGCCTCCTCGAGGGCGCGCCTGCTGGCACCCTCGTCCTTGGAGCCGAAGTACGCCTGGGGTACGGTGAAGCGGCGCCCCTGGACCCCCTGGCCCTGGGTCGCCGTCGCAGGCGTCGAGGCGTCGCACCCCACGAGGGCAGCCCCGGCACCCACGGTCAGGGTCCCCGCCAGGACGGCGCAGAGGGCGCGGGTGCCCACGGATCGATTCAAAGTGTCCCTCCCTGCGAACATTCGTTTTGTGGTTCATGCCATGGTAGTGACCGCAGGGGTTTCAGGGTGTGGGCAGGGGTACACATCATCAGAACCACAAGGAGAGCCAAGGAGGGCGCGTGGCAGACATTCTCGACTATCTCGACTGGTACGGGGACGTGCCCCTGGAGGCCGTGCCCTTCAACGAGGTGGACAACGTCGTGCTGGCGCAGTTGTCCTACTGCGCCCTGGAGGGCGTGGTGCCCACGGTCGCCGAGGGCGGGACCGTGACCATGGCCGAGGCGGCCGAGCGCTTCCTCGAGGTCAACGGCAAGGAACAGATCTACGGCTGGGCCGGCGTGGTCTCGCCCTACACGGTCCTGCTCCCGCAGAAACTGGCGGCCGGCCGGCGGTTCCGCGACGCCCGCCTGGGGCGCCTCCACGCCCGGCTCGACGCACGCAGCGGCGAGCAGCTCTGCGTCTTCCACGTGGGGCTGTCGGACGGGTCCACCTACGTGACCTTCCGGGGCACCGACGACACGGTCGTGGGATGGCGCGAGGACTTCGAGATGACCTACGACGTGGTGCCGTCGCAGACCGACGCGGCCACCTACCTCGACGTCACCTGCGGGGACGTGCCGGCCCCCATCATGGTGGGCGGCCACTCCAAGGGAGGCAACCTGGCGGTCTACGGCGCCGCCATGTGCGGCGAGGCCGTGCGCGGGAAGGTCTCGGTCATCTGGAACAACGACGGCCCGGGCTTCGACCCCGAGGTCCTGCCCGAGGAGAGCATCGCCCCGGTGCGTGACCGCATCCGCACCTACGTGCCGGAGTTCGACGTGGTGGGCCAGCTCCTCTCGGTGGGCGAGCCCACCAAGGTGGTGGCCTCGGACGAGCGCGGCGTGATGCAGCACTCCGCGTTGAGCTGGCAGGTGCTGGGGCCGTCGTTCGTGGAGTCGCCGGGCATCCTGCCGGAGGCCAGGGCGGTGAACCGCGCCTTCGACTCGTGGCTCGACTCCGCCGACCGCGAGAAGCGCCGACACGTGTTCACGGCGTTCTTCGACTCGCTGCAGGATGTGGGCGTGGAGGGCCTCTCGGACCTCATGAGCGGCGACCCGGAGATCGTGGCCGGCGTCACGGCCCGGATCGCCGGGGCCGAGCCCGAGGTGCGCGACTACATCATGGACCTGCTCGGCGTCCTGGCCAGCGGCTACATGCAGACACGCGTCTCCCAGGCGGCCCAAGCCACGACGGAGACCGTCCATCAACTGCTGGGCGGGGGCGCCGCACTGGGCGGCGAGCCCGTCTTCGACGAGACCGGGCCGCTGGACCCCGCGGAGATGAGGCGGTACCAGCGCTACATCGGGCGCAAGCGCACCCTCGACAATGCCCGGCGCTGGCTGGGGCTGGACCGCCCCGCGGTGCGGGCGGTCCTGGGGGCGGCGGCGGGAACGGCGGTGGGGGTGCTGCTGTTCAAGGCCCTGCGGAGGCGCTGAGGGGCGCCCGCGCAAGGCCGGGGCCCACGTCGCGGGAGCCCCGGCCGGAACGACCCTACTGCGTCCTCGCGCTCGACGACACCTCCATCGTCATGGTCTGGAAGCGATCGGCCATGTACTCGTTGTCGTAATGCACGGCACAGAACCGCTCGATGGGGTTGGTCTGCGGCACGCCGGCCTCCCGGAGGTACCAGCAGTCGAGGGTGGTGAGGGTGGCCACGCCGTCGAAGATGATGAAGATGGCGCAGATGGTGGTGAGGGTGTAGCGCCAGCCCCAGGGGATGCGCTTGATGAAGTACAGCATGACGGGCAGCAGCAGCTTCACCCACACGAGGCCGAGCAGGCCCCAGCAGCACATGTAGAAGAAGTTGGTGCGGCCGTCGATGTTGAGGAAGGTGCCGCTGTAGTTCCACGCCGTCACGCCGAACGCGTACTGCATGAACCAGCTGGTGAAGAACTCGAAGGCACCGCCGATGACGGCGCTCACAAGGAAGATCACCGGCACGGGCCTGTTGTGGAAGTGGTTGAGGGCGATGGTCATGAGGCAGGCGCCGAAGCCGTAGATGGGCGAGAACGGGCCCCACAGCATGCCGGCGCGGTCCATCCACCAGTGGTTCCCGATGAAGAAGTAGACCGTCTCGACGATGAGGCCGAGGACCGACGCGATGGTGAATATCCAGAACAGGTTGAAGAAGTTCAGCGTGATGTAGCCGGTGCCCGAGCGCCTGCCGGGGATGGTGGTGCGCTCGTCCTTGGAGAAGACCATGGCCTTGAGCGACTCGGTGTCGGTGCGGCGGTTGGCGCGCTCGAGGGCGAGCTCCGGGTCCCAGTAGGAGTGCAGGGCCACGAGCAGGGCGGCGAGGAGCCCGTAGACGATGAGCACGCTCGTCATGCCGAACACCATCACGTGGCAGAGGATGACGCCCGTGAGCAGGAGGATGCAGCCCTCGCAAAGGGCCAGGCGATGGGCGCTGTCGCCCTGGAGGATGCGCAGCGCCATGGCGAAGAGCCCCGCCGCGAGGGCGAGCATGAGCACCGACTCCACGACGAACACCACGACGGTGACGTCGAGGTTGCCACGCACGCCGCCGCGGGCCACGTCGAAGATGGCCTCGGAGGCGAGGGTGCCGAACAGCGGGACGAGGAAGACGCCGGCCACGAGGAGCAGCACGGCGTAGCTGGCGGCCGTGACCGACACGGTATGGCCGAGCAGCGTCACGAAGCGGGGCTTCCTGCGGGTGCCGTCGCGCTTGAGGATGCCCTCGCCGGCGGCGTCGACCTCGGCGGGCGTGGGGGTGGCCTCGTCGGGGGGCTCCGGGGCCACGGGCCCGTAGACGGCGTCGGCGAGGCGGTCGCGCTCGCACAGGGCGATGCGGCGGTCGAGCGTCCGGCGCTCCCTCACCAGGGACGCCTGCTCGCGGCCGAGATCCTTGATGCGGCGCTCCACCTGCCCGCGACGGGCGAGGAGCTGGGAGCGGCTCGTGAGGGCGTCCACGCCGGACTCGTCGCCGGCACCCTTGGCCGGGTCTTTCGCCTTCGCCTGCCTGAGGATCATGGAAAGCCAATCTCGCGGTAAATGAAAGGGGCCGATGGGGTTCTATTCCCCATCGGCCCCTTCGGCAACCGAGCAGTGCCCTGCGGCACCGCGTCAGGCGTTGGCCACGGCGGCCCGCCCCGTTTCGTCAGCGCCGGCGCCCTGGCGGGAGACCTCCTCGGCCCCCTCACTGATGGCGTTGAGCATGTCCACGATCTGGTCGACGTTGTCGGTGCCCACGCGGGCGGCGATGGCGCCCACGGTGTCGAGCACCTGGTCGTGCTGGCGCTCGTAGATCACGGAGTCGGGGCGCAGGCGCGTGTAGACGCGGCGGCGGTCCTCGGTGGAACGTTGGCGCTCGATGATGCCCTTCTCCTCCATGCATTGGAGGGTGCGGTTCATCTGGCTCTTGAGGATGTGGGACTCGCGGCAGAGGTCGGTGGCGGTCAGGCGCCGGCCGGGGTGCTCGATCTCGTTCTTCATCAGGATGTTGCAGATGAGGGCCTCGTTGTAGCGGAGGTCCCGCAGCTGGTGCACTTGGGAGACACTCGTGGTGACCCGCAGCCACGCTGCGAGCATACGCTCTTTGTCCTGCCTGTCCTTGTCCATGGATGCCCCCGGTTCGCACGCTGGCCTCGACACCGGCACCCCGCACCGCAGGCGGCGAGGGGAATATGCAACCGGTTATCTTATGCACTATAGTACCCGCGGCGTCGTTCAGCTGAAAGGGTTCTTTTAAGCAGAAAAATGAGGGATAACGGGAAACCTAGGGTTTCATGATAGATATATTATTCAGGTACGGTCAGAGTGTCGAAAAAAAGCATTTTCACCTCTGTTCTTCCAATATTACAGAACAGTTTCAGATAAGAGGGCCAACGGAACCGACCCGGGACCACAGATGGGCCACGAACGATACCTCCTCAAGCGAGTGGGCACAAACCGGTGAAGGACCCCTCTGAAGAAGGAGAGACATGGACAAGATCACCCTCGTCGTGGGCTCCACGCGCACGGGCTCGTTCAACCAGCAACTGGCGGACGTTGTCCGCGAGACGGTAGGCGACCGCGCCGCCGTGGCCCAGCTCGACTACACGGACGTGCCCTTCATGAACCAGGACATCGAATGGCCGACCCCCGACGCCGTGGCCCGCGTGCGCGGCGAGCTGGCCGCCACCGACGGCATCTGGATCGTGACCCCCGAGTACAACGGCCTCATGCCGGCCCTGGTGAAGAACCTGCTCGACTGGATGAGCCGGCCCATGCTGGAGGGCTCCGCCGTCACGGCGGTGGCCGGGAAGCCCGTGGTCATGAGCGGCGCCGGCGGCCGCCAGGCGGCGGCCGGCTCGTTGGCGGAGTGCAGGCGGCTCTGCGAGTTCATCAAGATGGATGTCGCCGCAGACCCCGTGGGCGTGGCCATCGGCAAGGGCTACGGAACCGGCGTCCTCGAGGTGTCGGACGACGACCGCACCCGCCTGGCCGCCCAGGCTGACGCCCTGCTCGCCGCCATGGAGGGCGCCGGGGACTAGACCCCTGCCGCAGGGCCGTCCGCCCCGGGGTCCGCGGCCCCGGACGCGGTGCGCGAGAGCGACTCGAGGAACGCCCCCACCCGGGTGGCCATCTGGCCCGAGGGAGCGTTCCTCGGATCGCAGCCGTCCCCGGACAGCACGAGCAACGGGATGCCGGCCTCGTCGAAGGCCTTCTCGGCCACGCCGGCGAGGCCGAGCGTCTGTTTGCAGCCCCAGTGGCCGAAGAGCACGGCGCCGTCCGCCCCGGCCTCGCGCGCCCGGGCGAGCGCGGCGTCCACCCGGCGCCCGGCCGGGCCGTTGGACGTAGACAAGACCAGGCGGCGGGCCATGAAGTCGAAGGGCCGCTCCGGGTCCAGGGCATCGAGCACGTCGAGGGAGTCGCAGGCCATGTCGTTGCCCACGAGCTCGGCCTCGGCGCCACCGTCGAAGATGCGGCCCATGGCCCCCTGCCAGTTGGGCAGGGTGTGCAGCCAAAACACGCGAGGCACGCCCCGGCCGCCCGCGCCCTCGGCGGCCCCAGCGGCCTCGGCGGCGGCCACCATGTCGGCCACGAAGTCCTCCGCGGCCTCGGTGCCCAGGAACACGTGGGTGCACACGAGCAGGCAGAGCTCGGAGGTGAGCGTGGTGGGCAGGCTGCACCGCGACCTCAGGGCGCAGTAGCGCCGCATCCCCTCCAGCGTGCGGCGCGACCGGCGGCACACCTCGCGCAGGCGGTCCTCGTCGACCTCGGCGCCGAGGACGTCGCCGAGGGTCGCGGCGAGGTCGCGGAGCTGGTCGGCCACATAGGCCACGTCCTCCTCGGAGGTGCCCTGGGGGACGTCCACCACGAGGTGCGGGGCGCCGGCGGCCTCGGCCATGGAGCGGAAGCTCACCTGGTTGGCGTCGCAGGCCAGCGTGGTGTTGGCCACGAGTGCCGGCGGGCCCAGGACGCCCGCGTCCTCCATGCCGAGCATGAGCTTGTGGTAGCTGCAGAAGCTCTCGGGGACGCCGGCGGCCTCGGCACGCTCGCAGAAGCCCTCGGCGCAGCGGGTGCAGGCCACGTAGACCGAGACGACCTCGGGGATCATCGGCGCCACCCCGGCCGCGTGGAGCAGCTCGCAGGGCAGGAAGATGTTGACGACACACGACGCCTCGGGATGCCTGAGGGAGCCCACCACCCCGGAGGCGATGACCCCGTTGCAGCGGTCCTGCGCCGCGACGACCCCGCGGCCGCCGGTGAGGCGCCCCTTGAGGGCCACGGCCGAGTAGGCGAGGCAGAGCAGCCCCCGCGCCCGGGCCGGGTCGTCCACCGCGGCCCTGTCCACCCAAGATCCGAGCAACGTGACAGGGTCCATGGCGCTCCTTTCAGGGAGAATGGTCCAGGGCCATGGTAGCCCATTGTGAGAGGGACCCTTCGAGGGTAGGAGAGGTCCGAAACCGCACCGCCAAAGAGAAGAAACCGGAGGAACCCATGAGCGACACCGACGAGGTCAAAACCGACCAGACCGCCTACGAGGAGGCCAAGGAGAGATTCGACGCCCAGCCGGCCGCCGTGGCCGCCGAGACCGAGGGCGTACTGGACGAGGAACCCGCGTTCACCGGAGACGGCGGCCCCGAGCCCGAGAAGGCTGTCCCCGGGTCCGTCGCGGCCGCGGCCCCCGCAGCCACCGCCCTGCCCCACCCTGCCGCCGACAACGGCAAGGGCGCCGGGAAGGCGGGCTACCGCCGCGCCGCCAAGGTCTACGACTGGCTCGGGTTCATCGGCGGCGTCTTCGCCGTGGCCCTCGGTATCACCATGCTGGCCATGGGTACCCCCGAGGCCATCCGCTTCGGCGCCGACTTCTACACCGAGGCCTTCGCGGCCATGACCCAGATCGCCTTCATCCTCAAGGTCGGGTTCTTCGGCGTCCTGGTGGCCATGGGCCTCGGCCTCATGGGCACCTTCGGCCCGCGCCTCATGGCCAAGGACCACGCCGACCGCTAGGCCGCGGAAGGGCCGCCGGGGCCCGCAGGCATCGCGCGCTGATAAGGGACACCGGGGTCGCGGGTAGAGACCCCGACATAAACCGAAGGCCTGCCAAAGCAAGGAGAACCCCATGAACACCTCCCTCACCCAGCGCTTCATCGTCTGCGCCCTCGACGGCGACGGCAACTTCGCCACCAAGGAGGCCAAGGCCTGCTCCGTGGCCTGCGCCCTGTACGAGCTGGCCAGCGACGGCTTCGTCAAGGTGGCCCGCGACGACGACAAGGTGCGCTGCGAGGCCCAGCTCCCCGTGAGCCAGTGCGACCTGCTCCCCCTCTACGACTATGTGGAGCAGCACCGCGTCGTCGACGCCGACAAGCTCCTCGAGCACATGCTCGGCAAGGAGTTCTCCCCCTTCATGGCCTCCCTCTGCGACCCCCTGCGCGAGGCCGGCCTGCTCGTGACCGACAAGAGCGAGACCACCTTCGTGCCCTCCCCCGACGCCCGCAAGGAGATCGTGGGCCACGTCGTGCGCGCCCTCGACGGCGACGAGCCCATGAAGCGCGACGACGCCGCCCTGCTCGCCTTCATCGACGGCGCCGGCCTGGCCGACGACGTGTTCGGCCGCGAGGAACGCCGCGACATCAAGGAGCTCCTCAAGGACCGCAAGTGGGACTCCTTCAAGTTCGCCACGACCCCCGAGGGCAAGGACACCTTCGTCTCCGCCTGGAACGACGTCGAGAAGGTCTACGCCCCCATCGTCCGCGAGTACGTGGCCAAGCACTAGCCGGCGGCCCGCCAAGGCCCTTTAGGCCCCGTGCGACCCTGCCGGCCGCACGGGGCCTTCTCATGGCGGGAGCGGACCGCGCTACACTGAGGGCAACCCGCCCTCGAGAGGAGTCCCATGAACGGCTTCACCTTTCACATCCCCACCAAGATCTACTTCGGCGACGACGAGTTCGGTCACCTGGGCGAGGAGGTGGCCTCCCACGGCAGCACCGTGCTGCTCACCTACGGCGGCGGGTCCATCAAGCGCACCGGGCTGTACGACCGCGTGCTCTCCCAGCTGCGCGGGCAGGGGATGACCGTGGTGGAGCTGGGCGGCATCGACCCCAACCCACGCATCGCCTCCGTGCGCCGCGGCGCCGAGCTCTGCCGCGAGGCCGGCGTGGACGTGGTGCTCGCCGTGGGCGGCGGCTCCACCATCGACTGCTCCAAGTTCATCTGCGCCGCGGCCGTGAGCGACCGCGACCCATGGGACTGGTTCGCCGACAAGACCACGCCCATCGACGACGCCCTGCCCCTGGTGACCGTGCTCACCCTGGCCGCCACCGGCTCCGAGATGGACAACGGCGGCGTCATCTCCAACCCTGAGACCAACCAGAAGGAGGGCAGGGGCGCGCCGTGCCTGCTGCCCAAGGCGAGCTTCCTCGACCCGGCGAACACCTTCACGGTGCCGCCGTTCCAGACGGCCGCCGGCTCCGCCGACATCATCAGCCACACCTGCGAGGCCTACTTCTCCCAGGACCACGACCTCTACTTCCTCGACACCTTCATGGAGGGGCTCCTGCGCACGGTGATGCGCTTCGCCCCCAGGGCCATGGAGCACGGCGACGACTACGAGGCCCGGGCCAACCTCATGTGGGCCAGCAGCTGGGCCATCAACGGGTTCGCCGACGGCGGCAAGACCCAGGCCTGGAGCGTGCACCCCATGGAGCACGAGCTCTCCGCGTTCTACGACATCACCCACGGCCTGGGGCTCGCCATCCTCACCCCGGCCTGGATGCGCCATGTGCTGGCCAAGGACCCCGAGGGCACCTTGCCCAAGTTCTGCCGGTTCGCGGAGAACGTCTTCGGCATCTGCGACCCCTCCCTCAGCGACATGGAGCGGGCCGAGGCCGGCATCCAGGCGCTCCAGGACTTCTTCTGCGACGAGCTGCAGTTGGCCGGGAGCCTCTCGGCCATCGGCATCGACGAGGAGCACTTCGGGGCCATGGCCGAGAAGGCCTGCCACGGCCCCGCCATCAAGGGCTTCGTGGAGCTCACGCCCGCGGACGTGGTGGAGATCTACCGGGCCTGCCTGTAGGGGGCACCGCCTCCTCCCTGCGCTTGAAAGCCGTTGAGGGCCTTCGGGCGCAGACGGGAGCGGCAGGCGGCGTTACGGAGGAGAGGGCTTTCACGGACCGTGAAAGCCCTCTCAATATTCCGTACGAACGCTCATACCAAAAAGGGGGTTACCTACCTCGCCGTCGTCGCCGCGTCGTTAGGTCTGGTCCCCTTGGCACACCACACATCCATCGCCCTGCCCGCCGAGCAGGACGCCCGCCGCCCCATCCTCACCCGTAGCTTCGGATGGGGATTCGTGGCATCGTTCGCGCTGCACTGCAACCTCTACGTGCTGTCGGTCATCATGACGACCCACTGCATGGAGCGCTACGGGCCGACATCGCCACGGCGTCGCTCGCCACCGGCATCTTCACCATCGGCTGCCTGGGGGGGCCGGTTCCTCGGCGGCCCCGTCACGGACCGACTCGGCCTCGTCCCCATCGCCATCCTGGGCTTCTCCCTCACGGCGGCCTCGTCGCTCCTCTACCTCGTGGCGGGCGACATCCACGCCGTCATCGCCATCCGCCTCTGCCACGGGCTCTTCTACGGCGTGGCCTCCACCACGGTGACGTCCATGGCGTCGGCCCAGGTGCCCGAGGAGCGCCACGGCGAGGGTATGGGCTACTTCATGCTCTCCGTGACCCTGGCGTCGGCCGTGGGCCCGCTCGTGGGCATCGCCCTCATGGGCAGCGCCAACTACGCGGCGCTGCTCCTGCTCGCCGCCGGCCTCGCCGCAGCCGGGTTCGCATCCACGCTGCTCTGCGGCCCCACCGCCGGGCAGGAGGAGCTGGGCCGCGAGCTGGAGGACCTCGAGTCGCTGGAACCCGACGCCCCCCCGAGGTGGACTTCTCCCCCGACGGCGTGCGCCTGCTGCCCACGTCCCCGGGTCTCGCGCGGTTCCTCGAGCTCTCTGTGCTGCCCGTGGGCGCCGTCATCTTCATCAGCTACCTGGTGTACGGCGCGGTGTCCGCCTATCTCGACCCCTTTGCCCAGCAGGCCCACCTCATGGGCGGCGCCGGCTTCTTCTTCCTCGCCTACGCGGCGCCCATGCTCGCCTCGAGGCCCTTCACGGCCAAGATCCTCGACCGCCACCCTGATGGTGCCCGGCTTCGTGGCCCTGGGCGCGGGCATCGGCCCGGCACCTGAATGCGATTGAGGGCGACCCTCTCGGCACCTGAACGCGATCAAGAGCGGATCCGGCGTCCCTGAACGCGATTGGGGGGGCGACTTCTGGCGCACGGGCGTGCCGGGAGTCGCCCCCCAACCGCGTTCAGGTGCAGAGGGGGGGGGCCGCAGCTGCCCGGCGGCCCGGTGCGCCTGGCCCGGTGGTCCGGCGGCCGGGCTCAGGCTCCGAGGGAGACGAGCTCCTCCACAAAGGCCGTGGTGGCGGCGGAGAGGCTCCCCTCCCCGCGGTGCACCACCCCGAACCGGAACGGGTCGATGGCCGCCATGGGCACCATCACGGCCCCGAAGGCCTCCACGGGACCGGCGAGGTCGATGGTGAGGCAGATGCCTATGCCCGCCCCCACCATGGCCTTGGCCGTCTCGATGTCGGCGGTGGAGAAGCGGACGTCGGGCTCCACCCCCTCCTCGGCCATGAGTAGGGCCGTGTCGGTGCCGCGGCCGGGGCGGATCTGCACCAGGGGCTCGCGGTCGAAGTCCGAGAGATGCAGGAACGGCCGGCGGGCAAAGGGGTGCTCGCGGGGCACGAGGGCCACGTAGCGGCTCTCCCCCAGATAGGTCCAGCTCCTGCCCTGCTGGGGGCCTCCCACGCACACGTCGACCTCGCGGGCCGTGAGCCACCGGGCGAGCTCCGGCGTGGCGCCCTCCCTGAGCTGCACGGTGACGCCGGGATGGCGGTCGCCGAACCGTGCGATGGCGGGGGCGAGCCAGTGGGCCGCCAGGGAGCGGGCGCTGCCCAGGCGCACGGTACCGCGGTCGGGGGAGGCGATCTCGGCCGCGAGGCCCTTCACGCGGCCGGAGAGCACCGCGAGCTCCCGCAGGTCGGGCACCAGGGCCTCGCCGGCCTTGGTGGGCACCACGCCGCGGCTCGTGCGCTCCAGGAGGGTGACCCCCAGCTCCGACTCCAGGGCGTCGACCAGACGCAGGACCCCGGCGGGGGTGTAGCCCATGGCCCGGGCGGCCGCCGAGAAGCTCCCCGTGGACACCGCCTGCAGGAACGCCTCCACCCTGGTCTCGTCCACGATGCCTCCTTTTACGGTTTGTAAATACTACTTCTATATACCATCTATTCCATCATATGCAAGGACCGTTCACCATGGGGCTCCCATCGACCCAGAAGGAGTTCGTCCGTGCTGCCCAGCGTTTCCCACGTCCTTGCCCTCCCCCGCCTCCAGAACGCCGCCACCCGGCAGGAGCCCATCCTCACCCGCTCCTTCGCCCTCGGGTTCGTGGCGTCGTTCGCCCTGCGCGCGAACCTCTTCGTGCTCTCGGTGGTCATGTGCGCCTACTGCATGGACCGGTACGGGGCCGACGTGGCGTCCGCCTCGGCCGCCTGCGGCATCTTCACCATCGGCTGCCTGGCCGCGCGGTTCCTCGGCGGCCCCGCCACCGACCGCCTGGGCCTTCGGGCGACGACCCTGGCGGGCCTGGGTCTCACCTGCGCCTCGAGCCTGCTCTACCTGGCCGCCGGCACCCTCGACGCGATCCTGGCGATCCGGCTGGTCCACGGCCTGTGCTACGGCGTGGCCTCCACCACGGTGACCTCCATCGCGTCGGCCGACCTGCCCGAGAGACGCCACGGGGAGGGCATGGGTTACTTCATGCTGTCGGTGACCCTGGCCTCGGCCGTGGGACCGCTCCTGGGCATGGTGCTCTCCGCCGGCCCCGCCAGCGACCTGCTGTTCATGGTGGCCGCGGGGCTGGCCGCCGTGGCCATGGCCGCCACGGCCCTGACAGGTCCCCTTCCCGCCGACGAGGCCCGGGAGGCCACCGCCCTGGAGGATGTGGACTCCCTCGAGCCGGGGGCCTCCTCCGTGGACTTCGACCCCGCAGGGGTCCGTCTCCTGGCCACGCCCCGGCCCCTGGCCCGGTTCCTGGAGTGCTCGGCCCTGCCCGTGGGCGCCGTGGCCTTTGTGGGCTACCTGATCTACGGGGCCGTCTCCACCTACCTCGACCCCTTTGCGAGCAAGGCCGGCCTCATGGGGGCAGCCAGCGTCTTCTTCGTGGTCTACGCCCTCACCATGCTTGCCACCAGGCCCATGACGGCCAAGCTCCTCGACACCCGCGGCCCGGCCCCGCTGCTCGTGCCCGGCTTCGTGGCCATGGGCGCCGGCATCGTCGTCATGGGCATGGCGGCCAACGGCGCGGCCCTGCTGGCGGCCGCGGCCCTCATCGGCTACGGCATGGGCGCCATCCAGCCCACAGGGCTCGCCATGGCCACCCGGCACCTGGACCGCAGCCGCTACACCGTGGCCAACGCCACCTTCTACATGATGGGCGACCTCGCCTGCGGCGTGGCGCCGGTCATCTTCGGCCTGATCGTGCCCATGGTGGGCTACCGCGGCCTGTTCTGCGGGCTGGTGCTCGTTGCGGCAGCGGGCGTGGCGCTCTTTGAAGGGCTGCACCGCAAGCGGCTGGTGTAGGCCCTAGCGATCCGCCGCCTCGCCCCGAGGCCCCGCGAGACGGTATGCCGTCCCGCGGTCGTCGCGGATCAGATAACCCCCGTCGACCAGCATGCGGCGAAGCCACACGTAGTCTTCCATCACAGGGGCGAGCACCTCGTTTACCTGGGATTCAGAATAAGGGCGGCCCGGCTCGAACCTCCTCGCCGCCCAAGCGACAAGGGCCTCCTTCATCGCCCGCTTTGCGGGAATGGACGTCACTCGTCCTTGAGAATCAAGATAGCGCCTAGCAAAGTCAGAGACCCTGTCCTCGCCCATGGGCACGCCTTCCTGCCGGGGGAACACCGTTTGTCTAGTAATAACATCCATTCGCTGAATTACCCCAGACATCAGGAAAGGAGGATAGCAATGGAGGACATGCAGACTACGATGAGTTCTCAAGACCGTGAGACCGAAAACTCGACTGCGAGCGACCTGTTCATTGAGGTCTTTGACCACGAGGACTATTTGGTCAAGTACTGCAACTAGCAACCCTTCGGGCCCACCCTTAAATGAGGGCGGGCCCACCCTCATCTCCTTGCATACAAAATGAAAGAAACCACCTCCTTATTTTTTCTTATCACAGCCCGCACACTTTCGTGTTTTGGTGTCTGGGCCGTGTCCACGGCTGCCCCGTCGACTGTTTTTAACGAAACGGGCAATTACGCCCTTATGGCCCTCCTGTTTGTTTTTCGCTCGGTCCCGGCCCTTCCAGCCAACGCGGCCCTCTTCGCTTTGGAGGCTCGTGGGCATACGGCTCTATCCATGCTGCCGCACATCGAGCTTCTTCGCTGTCTTCTCTATGTTCCCATTGTTTTCTTAAGAAGTGATTATATATTATTCTTTTTAACATTAGCATGGAGCTTCACCGAGGCCCTCGCGATGCCTTGCTATTTCTCCTTGGCACCCGCGCTCTCCTCAACAGCCGAAAACGGCAAGGCCATCAACCGCCTTCTCACCGCAACCAATGCCGCCATGTTGTTAAGTCCTGCAATAACCGGCCTTCTCGCCACGCGGTTCTCTTTCGAAGCCCTCTCCCTGGGAGCCGCCGTACTTTTCGCCGGATCAGCTGCACTTCTTCGTTTTCTTGCCGTCAATGCAAAGCCTTTGATTTCAACCGGCCATGATGAATGCGAAATTGTCGAAGTGGGCAGTGGCGGCCATTGGCATCTGACTGGTGTAGTTAAATCTATTCCATTATTTGTAAGCATTTTTCTCTTAGTTGACTTTACATCCGGTCTGGCCTTCGGAACCCTTAATTCGCTCATGCCCATCGCTGCCACCGAGACCTCAAGCAACTCCGTCGCCCTGTACGGCGGCTTCCTCTCCCTGCTCATGGCCGGCCAGCTTTGCGGCAATGTTGTCTACGAGTTTCTCGGAAAGCGGCAGTTCGCCCCGAATCGCCTCTGCTTTTTAGCCACCGGCTTCTCCCTTTTTGCCTATCTTTGCTTTGGCTGGGTGTCCTGGTGGCCGCTGCGCTGCGCCATGCTTTTTCTCACTGGCCTTGGAAACTCGGTGCAAGACGTATGCCTCCTGACCTCCCTCCAGACACCAAGCTGTCCCTCTGGCAGCACCCGCACGATTGCCCTGCGCGAGTCCCTAGGATCAATCGCCGTGCTCCTCTCTTCTGCCGCGGTGGCAGCAATGATCAAGTTAATTTCTATACCCCTTATCGTCACCCTTTCCTTTGCCGTGGCAACGCTTGCGTCGGTGGCAGCCTGGTCCCGTCTCAATGGGCCGCGATCCTGAGCGGCCCTCGCGCAAGACCCAAGGAAGGAGGGCCTGGAGCGGGGACGGGCCGTCGGCCCAGGGTCGCGGGGGAAGGCCGCCGGTCAGGCCCATTCAGGCCCATTGCCGTCCCGTCCGGGCCGCTTGGAGAAATGCCCACAGAAGCTTTTGCGGGTGCCGAGAGGCGCCGAAAGTACCCACAGAAGGTTTTACGGGTGCCGAGGGGCGCCGGGACCACCCGCAGAAGCTTCTACGGGTGGAAAAGTACCCGCAGAACGTTTCACGGGTGACGAGAGGCGCCGGGACCGCCCGCGGAAGCTTCCACGGGTACCGGTACGCGCCGGGACCGCCCGCCCGCCGGCCGGCCCCGCCTACCGCCGCGTGAACACCAGCCTCGTGCCGTCGTCTGCGCTCCGCTCGGCGTCCAGCGCGTACCCGCCACGGTCGAAGGCCGCAAGGCCCTCCTCCGACCCCACGCCCTGCTCGGCGCACCACCGCACAAAGGTACCCCGGGCCTCCTTGGCGGCCGTGGCCCGCTGCACCCACCGGCCGTCGTCGGCCACGGTGCCAAAGAGGCAGGTCACACAACGCACGCCTGCCACCAGCCACGGCAGCACGGCCCGGGCGTACTCCTTGGAGGCCACGTTCACGAGCAGCCCCTCCCCCTCCGGAAAGAGGGACCGGGCCAGCCACGGGCCCCAGAAGCCGTAGAGGTCCCGGCAGCCGCAACCGCCCCAGCCGGCACCTGCGGCTAGGCGCGCCCCCATCTCCAGCCGATAGGGCGCCACGGCGTCGAAGGGGCGCAGCACCCCGTATAGGCCGGAGAGTATGCGCAGGTGCCCTTGGAGGTATGCGAGCTCCCCCTCGGTCATGACCGAGGGGGCCATGCGCGTGTACTGGATACCGCGGTAGGCCAGGACCGCCGGGGCGCGACCGTCCGGCCCCCACGCGTCGAGGGCGTCCAGGGCCTTCCCGGTGAGGGCGTCCGAGGTCTTCCAGAGCCGTTGGAGCTCCCTGCGGCCCATGGCCCGCAGGTCCTCCGTGAGCCGCTCGGCCTCGGGCAGGAACGCCGGCTCTGCCAAGGGCAGCGGTCCCTCGCACGCGGCCATCCCCTTGGCCGGTGAGACGATCAGCCGCAGCACGGCGCCCCCTAGTAGAGCGGCAGGTCGCCGGTGATGGGGTCCACCTGCTCGGGGAAGAGCGGCTCAAAGGCGAGGCAGGTGTAGGTGGGCTCGCCGTGGAACTCGGTGATGCCGGCGTCCCTCACGAGGGAGACGACGAAGCCCTCATCCATGCCCTGCTCGGCCACGTCGAGCAGGGCCTCCTCGCCGTCCACGTAGACGCACACCTTGGCCACGCCGGCCGAGAACCACGCCGCCAGGGCGGAGTCGTCGCCGGCGGCGAAGACCGGCTCGCCGTCCTCGCCCAGCGTGGTTCCACGTGCCGCCAGCGCCTTGAGCACGGCGTCCACACAGGCATGGCCCGCCTGGGCGGCGATCTTACCCTTGCGCATCTTGAGGTCGCGGCGCATCACGATCATCTGCTTGGCCTTGTAGGCGGCCATGGCACCTCCCGGGACGAAACGGTCACTCCGCGTAGTCTACGTCCACATGGACCGTGAAGGTGTAGTCGGGGTGGCGCTTCTCCAGGTCATCGACGATGCGCCCCTTGAACGCCTCCACGTCGGTGACCGAGAAGTCGCGCACCACGTCGAAGACCACGCGGTTGTGGTCGTGGTCCACATAGAGCCCGTGCATGGACAGCACCCCCTCGTGGGCCATGACCTCGGCGCGGATGGAGTCGTTGAACTTCTTCCACTCCGGGTCCTCGGGGTCGGCGCCGTAGACGCCGCAGGTGAGGATGATGTTGTGCTCGCGGTACACGCGGTCCGAGATCTTGCGCGAGAGCGTGTCGATCTCCATGGCCGTCATGTTGGCCGGCACCTCCAGGTGCACGGAACCGATCATCTCGTTGGGGCCGAAGGAGTCTAGGAACAGGTCGTGGGCGCCGATGACCGGCGGGAACGACGCTATCTCTGCGCGCAGGCCACGGGCAAGCTTGGGGTCGATGCGCTCGCCGAGAATCTCGCTTACGATGCTGCGCAGCATGTCCCAGCCGCTCTTGGCCACCACGAGGGAGATGAGCGCGGAGACCCAGCCGTCGATGGTGACGTGCCAGAGCATGGTCACGGCGATGCCGACAAGGGTGGCCCCGGTGACGAGGGCGTCGAACAGGGCGTCCACGCCCGAGGCGTCCAGGGCGTCGGAGCGGGTCTCGCGGGCCTTGCCGCGGGTGTAGAGCCCCAGCCACACCTTGACGGCGATGGACAGGACGATGACCACGACGGCCACCCAGTCGTAGGTGGACAGGGTGGGGTGCAGGATCTTGAGGACGGAGTCGCGCAGGGTGATGACGCCCGTGGCGAACACGGCCGCCGCCACGAGGAGCGCCGAGAGGTACTCCACGCGGCCGTAGCCCATGGGGTGTTCCCTGTCGGCCGGGCGGGCGGCGAGCTTCACGCCGACGATGGTGACCACCGAGGAGACGGCGTCGGTGAGGCTGTTCACGGCGTCGAGCACGATGGCGAGGGAGTTGGACGCAAAGCCGATGGCCGCCTTGGCCACGGCGAGCGCCACGTTGGCCACGATGCCCACGGCGCCGCAGCGCACGACGACGGCGTTGCGGTCGCGCTCGTCGGCGGGCGCGTAGGGAATACTCTCGCCGGAGAGGCCCCGAGAGGCGCCGGACGCCGGGGCGCGGCCGGTCTTGCCTGCGGTTTTCTCGGCAGTGGGCTTCTCGTCGGTGCGGGTGCTTGCCATGGGGTGCGGTCGCCTTCGTTCGTTCGCGTTCTCACAGGACATCAGGTTCCTACCCGCCCACCCCCGGACCCTACACCCGGGGCCCAAGACCGTGGGTGTCCCGTGGCGGGCCGCGACGCCGATTCAAGGGACCGGTCCCTCGGGGAACAGGGTCTTTTGCAAAGCAAGGGAAGCCCCGCGGGGGCGCCGGAGAAAGGGGACGCGATGTCCGAGCACATGAACGCCGAGAAGGCCGAGAAGACCCTGGTGGACGACGTCATCCGCGAGGGGGCCCTGGAGAACGAGACCCACTCCATGGAGGCCTCCATCAAGCCCAACTACGACGTCGAGGGCAGCTACGGCGACCCCGCGGTGGCCGAGGCCGTCGACGGCGCCGAGGACCGCGTCGTCGAGGAGAACCTCACCGTGGGCACCGACGAGAACGGCAACCGCTACGCCGAGGTCTCCGAGAGCGTGACCGGCGAGGAGTAGGCCGGCCGCCGGGCCCGGGCCACGCCGGTCCGCCCCCCCTGACAAGACTCCGCCCGAGGGCGCCGCTGGCCGATCCGTTCGGTCACCGGCGCCCTTTTCGTCACGGAGACACCCGGTACCGCCCCTGGAGGTCCCGAGACAAGAAGGGCGCCCCCGGCCGGCACGGGGTCCGACCGGGGGCGCCCACCGCAGCCGCTGCCTAGGGGCGGCGGCGCCGGACGAGGACGAGGAGCGCGGATGCCGCGGATGCCGCCAGGGCCACAGCACCTGCCACCGACGACCCGTCGCCGGTCACGGGCAGGAGGCCGAGGGGATGGCGGGAGACGATGGTCCGTCGGCCGTCGGATCCGGTGGAGGGCAGCTCGCGGTCGGCCGGAAGGACACCGCCGTCGGGGCCCGCCCCCGCGGGCCAGACGGTGTCACTGCCATAGCGCGGGTGGGTGCGCTCGTAGAGGCCCCACCCGCCCGCAGGCGAGAACGGCTCGCCCCGGCCGGGGCCCGACAGGGGCAGCGACACCTGGGAGGGCATCTCCCCGAAGGCGATGGCGACGTTGCCGATGTCGCGGCCGACGGCGTCGGGGGTCACCAGGGCGTCGAAGACGAGGGTCGCGGTCTGGGGGCCGCAGACGGTGCCCACCGAGACCGCCAGGGTCCGGCTCCACGGGTCGTAGCACCCGTCGTCCACGGCGATGTCGGCACCATCGGGGCCCAGGAGGCGGATCGAGCCCGAGACCGGCTCGAGGCCCCGGGGGACGTCGTCGCGCAGCACCGCGCCCATGAGGGCCGACCCCTCCTGACGGAGGGAGAGCGAGAGCCGGTAGCGGACGGTATCGCCCACCCGGGTGGTGCCGTCGGAGCGGTCGAGGTTCTCGACCTCCTTGGTCACCACCACGTCCTCGGGGGCCGGGTCGGACCCCAGGATCTGCGACGGGGTGGCCGGCGGGGTGGCGACCTCCACGACACCGGGGTCGTCAGGGTCGCCGGGCGCGTCGGGGTCGAGGGACGGGAGGTCGTCGGGGTCCACGGCCGTGCCCGGGGCGGGGGCGTCGGGGTCGCCGGGGGCCTGGGGCACGGAGGCGCCCACGTAGGCCACGTTGGCGCCGTCGGAACCCAGGGCGGAGGCTCCCACCACGGCCTCGAAGGTCACGATGAGCGACTCGCCGCCCCAGAGCTCCCCGCAGTGCAGGGCGAGGACGCGGGTCTGGGCGTCGTAGCACCCATCTGCCACCGTCAGCTCGCGGCCATCGGGGGTGGTGAGGCGCACGGTGCCCGGCACCGGCTCGATGCCCGCGGGGAGCGGGTCGGCCACCCGTACGTCGTCCACCCGGGTGGCCGGGGAGCCGCCGAGGGACACCTCCACCGTGTAGCGCAGGCGGTCGCCCACCAGGGTGCGCCCCGCCTGGGCGGGACGGCTCAGGTTCTCGACGGTCTTCCGGGAGGCGAGGGCACCGTCGGCTGGCTCGCCCGGGGCCACCTCCGAGCCACCGGGGGGCGTCACCGCCGGGGCGTCGTCCGGCTCCACGGGCCCCACCGTGGGGGGAGCCCCCTCGTCCTGGTCGGGGTTGGGCCGGGTGCCCGTGGCCGAGGCGCTGTTGGAGAGGTCCGCAGCGTCGCCGTCGCGGCCGACGGCGTCGTCGGCCACAACGCACTCGAAGGTCACCGTGGCCGACGACCCGCCGTACACCGTCCCGCAGGCGACCTCGAGCACCGCCCTGCCGTCGGCGCCGGGGGCCGAGAGGCGCCACTGGCCCGGAACGAGGGGGCCATCGCCCTCGGCGGGCCGCCCGTCCACGTCCAGGAGGTCGGCGCCGTTGGTCAGATGGACCGAGCCGCCGTCGAGCTTGAGGCAGGAGGGCAGGGCGTCGGTGACCACGACGTCGGTCCAGGCCGAGCCCGCGGCCCCGTTGGAGGCCGTGACTGTGTAGCGGAGCCGGTCGCCGGGGCGGGTGGGGCCGTCGGGGTGGGTGAGGTTGACCACGGCCTTGGCCACGGCGGGGGCCGGCTCCACCGACGCGTCGGGCAGCACCGTCACCTCGAAGGAGAAGGTGGTGCCCACATAGGCGCCGTTGGGCTCCTGCACGATGGTGAGGTTGCCCTTGCCCACCGCCTCGGGGTCGAGGGTCACGGTGATGCGGCCGGCCTCGTCGCGCACCGGCACGCCGTCCTCGTCGCACACGATCTGGGCCGTGAAGACCGACCCGTCCGAGGCAGTGACCCTCACCGGCGCGGAGCTGGCGGTGGAGAGCTTGAGCTCCACGCGGCCGGGATGGGGGTCGTCGTCGGTGGGGGCCCGGAAGACCGTGGTCACGGTCCCCTTCACCAACCGGCTTCCGTCGTCGCCCTCCTCGGGCTCGCCCTGCTCCACCACCAGGTGGTTGGCCGGGTCGTCGGGGTCGCCGGGGTCGCCGGGGCCCGGCTCCACCTCTGCCCCGGGGTCCACGGGGTCGATGCGCACCGTGGCCGAGGGGACGTCGTCGTCCTCGGTGGGGTTGGCGCTGGCAAGGTAGTTCTTCGAGGGCAGGTAGCGCACGGTGACCTCGTGCTCGCGGTCATCGGTGGCCGTGGGCACGAGGATGTCCCGGTCGGCGGGCACGAAGGTGTACTCGAAGCGGGTGGTGCTGCCCCCGGCGCCGTTGTCCACGCGCCAGGCGTTCTGGGGCAGCGTCACGGAACGGGCGCCGTCCAGCACCTTGGGCTCAAAGAGAAGCTCGACGGGCTCGCCCACGGCCTCGCCGTCCACATAGAGCTGGACCTTGCCCTCCGGGGCCTTGCAGGTCGCGGCCACGGGGCAGTCGGGGTCGTCGTCGAAAAAGCCACCGGAGATGTTTGCCGCCACCTTGATGGCCTGGCGGGCGTCGTGGCCGTCCGAGCCGGGCGCGCCGTCGGCCACCCACTGCGCCTCCACGAGGGCGACCCGGGAGGGCACCGGGGTGATCTCGCACCAGCCCACGGCCCTGTGGCCCCAGTAGTTCTCCTTGAAGTCGGCGTAGATGGGGTCGGGGTTGTCGGAGAACTGGGTGGAGGTCATGGTGAGGCGCATGACCCCCTCGTCGGAGGGCAGGCCGCCGTCCTCCGAAACCTCCGGGCCCACAGGCTCGCCGTCGCGCCCGGTGTAGACCTGGTACTTGTAGGTGACCTTGTCGGGATCCGAGAGGGTCTTGGGCAGGGCCTCGTCGGTGGTGATGGAGTTCCCGGCCCCGCCGATGTCGTAGGGCTCGAAGGGCAGGCCGTCGTAGGGTTTCACGAGCTTGTCGGCGTAGGAGGCCGGCAGCTCGAAGTCGACGTAGCGCTTGAGGGTGTCCTCCTGGCCGGGGTTCCTGAAGAGCGGGTTGACCTTCTGCACGGCGCCGTTCTCGTCGACGTAGGAGAGGTTGACCGTGACCTGCTCGGAGGTGGCCTGCTTGGGCAGCCACAGGTAGAGCTTCCCGTCGTAGAAGCGGTGGGGCGCACCGTAGTCGTAGCGCTGGCCGGCCACCAGGAGCTCCCAGTCATGGATGAGGTTGTCGCCGCCCACCACGGTGCCGTCCTCGTTCACGCGCTTGATCTCGGCCGACAGGTCGATGGTGACCATGAAGACCTTGTTGGGGTCGTTGGGGTCGCCGGTGTTGTAGCCCGGGGCCATACCGGCGTCGTTGCTCCAGGCGGTGTCGCCGATGCCCAGAAAGTAGCGGACGGGGTCGGTGCAGAACACCGAGCCGCCGGAGATCACGACGAAGCCGCCGGACCCGCCGATGTCGGGGAAGACGTTGTAGCGGCCGCCGTCGGAGTGGGCCCCGCCGCCACCGGTGCCGTGATGGGGAATGAGGGTGCCGCCGGTGACGGTGACGGTGTGGCCGGCGTTGGTGGACCAGCACGCGCTGCCGAAGGCACCGCCGTGCCACCCGCCGAACGACTCGATGAAGCCGCCGTTGATGTTGATGTCGCCGGCGTAGGTCACGCCGCGGCCCAGGCGGGGCGTGGGGATGGCGTCGGGGAGCATGGCCCCGTAGCCGGAGCAGTCGCTGTGGCCGGCGCCGATGCCGGCCCCGTGGAGGCCGCCGTGGGTCTCGATGGTGCCCCCGTTGAAGGTCATGGCCGTGGCGGTGCCGTTGGCCTCGCCGCCGGCACCGATGCCGGCCGAGTAGCTCGTGCCGCCCTCGCCGGAGAAGTTCCAGCCGTAGACGTCCACCTTGAGGCGCCCGCCGTTGAAGGTGAGGGTGCCGCCGTCCTCGTAGGAGGAGCCGCCGATGCCCGAGCCCTGGCCCCCGCCGTGAACCTCGAGGTAGCCGGGGTTGTCGCTGTCGAGGGCCGAGGCGTGGGACCCGGCCTCCACCACGGTGCCGTCGGACAGGACGATGTCGGCCGCCACCTTGTCGCCCTCCACCCGGGCCATGGCGCCCGACGCGTCGCGGTTGTCGCGCCCGTCGTCGACCACGAGCGAGGAGCCCTCGCCGCAGCGGATGCCGGCGTATATGGAGCCGCTGGCGGTCACCGTGAGGCTGTTCTCGGTGCCGTCGGCGACCTTGAGGTAGAGGGAGGTGGGGGCCACGATCTGGGACCCGCGGGCGGCCCGGCTGCCGTCGGCCGTGCCATAGAGGTTGGTGGCCACGTCGATGGGGCAGGCCGTGGCCGACGCGATATGGACACCGGCCAGGGTGAGGTCGGCCGCCACGCCGGGGTCCACGCGCACCGTGGTGGCGGAGGTGGCCACACCGTCGGCGTTGGCCAGGGTCAGCGGCGCAGGGCCCGTCACGTGGAGCACCGTGCCGTCGAGGCGCCAGTCGACGCCCTCGACACCTCCCGCCACCTTGAGGTCACCCGCCGCGGACCAGGCGCGGCCGTCCTGGGCCGCCTGGGCCAACAGGCCGTCGACCCCCTCGGCAAAAGCCCGCGCCACCGGGGCCGGGACGGCTACCGACAGGGCGAGCAGGGCGGCGAGCGCCAACCTGCGTCCACGCCGGCCAAACGACGACTTTCCCATGGCAGACTCCTCCTCAAAGGGCAGGGGCCGCCCCCAGACGGTCCGCGGCCCATATTCAGGTCAATCTTGAATTGACCTGAATATACTCTTCAATTCCCTTGAAAAGAAGCGCCCTTTGTCGCGGCCTACCGGGCCCGATGCAGCCCGTCCCCCGCCGGCACCTCGGTGCCGTCCACCGTCAGGAGGGGCCCGTCCACCCCCGAGAGCGCCACGTCGCCGCAGTCAAGGGGCCGCACCCCCGAGACCACGAGGCTTCCCCGGCAGAAGGCGCCCACGCCACCCGCCATGGCCGGCGCCCCCTCGTCGGGGCCGTCGTCGAAGGCCACCTCCACCCGGCGGAACACGAGGCGGTCCACGGGGTCCTCCGGAAGGCCCGCCACCCAGGCGGCGCACCACTTGGCGCCGCGCACGACGATGTCCTCGAAGGTGAAGGAGCCCAGGCGGGGCGTCGTGGCGTCCACCGGGCGGCACGAACGGTCCTGGACCCAGGCCTCCATGCCGTCGGGGTCGCAGTTGTAGAGGGCGTTCACCACGAACGGCACCCCCACCCCCTCCATGGCGATGCGCCGGAAGACGACGGAGGTCACCAGCGAGTCCCGGCCGCGGCCCCGCCTCGTCTTCACCCGCAGGCCCCGGTCGGTCCGGCTGAAGACGCAGTCCTCCACCACCACGACGGAGACGTCCCCGGCCGTCTCGCTGCCGATGGCCACGGCCCCGTGGCCGTCGTGCATTGAGCAGTGGGCCACGCGCAGCCCGTGCAGGGAGGGCGGACCGAGCGCTACATGGAGAGCTTGCCGCTCTTGATGGCCACGCAGTCGTCGCCCACGGAGAACTCGCACCCCGAGACCAGCACGCCGGTGCAGCTCTCGGGGTTGACCCCGTCGGTGTTGGGGGGGAGTCGGCCGGACTCTTCAGGGCGAGGCAGAGGAACCTCGCATCGCGGCAGAGCACCGGGTGCACGTTCCAACTTGGGCTGTCCCTGAGGGTGCCGACCAGGGCCACCCTCTCGCACCCCTCGAGAAAGACGAGGCGGGGCCGGGCGGCCGCCCGGATGCGCTTGGGGTCGTGCCACCAGGTGTCGGCGGTGGCCTGGCCGTCCACCGTGCCGGGGCCGTAGACGCAGGCGTCACGGACCCCCACGGCGTTCACGACGGCGGCGGACATGGCACAGGACTCTCCCTCCCAGGTGCCGAGCGGGTACGGGGCGCCGCCGTCGGTGCGGGCCTGGCTGGGAGGGAGGAGCGCCCTCCCCTCCCGGTCGTAGACGGCCAGCAGCTCGGCCCCCTGGGCCAGATGGAGGGAGACGCCGTCCTTGAGCCACAGGCTCGACACCCGGTAGCGCCCCGCCGGCACCTCCACGGTGCCGCCCTCGGCGCAGCGGGCCACGGCCGCCTGGATGGACCCGGTGTCGTCGCGACGGCCGTCTCCCGCGGCCCCGAAGTCGCGGATGTCGAGCCGCACGGACTCCGGCGGCGTCTCCACCACGGCGGCGCGGGCGCAGGCCCAGGAGACAACAGCTTTCCGGGGCATCCAGACGACATCGGCGGTTTCCATGGGCCGGCTTCCTCTCGGCTCGATGGGACAGAAGTGCCCGACCATTGGGACAAAAGTGTCCGGGCACTTTTGTCCCAACCTTGCCCGCCGTCGAGCCGCCGTCACGTTGGTCGGGCTCGCATGGCGTCGCCACGCCCCCTCCCCACCTGAACTCGGTTGGGGGTGGATTCCGGACCCCTGAAAACAGCTGAGGGCGACTTCCGGCGCAAAAGCGCGTCGGGAGTCGCCCTCAATCGCGTTCAGATGGGAGGGAGGAGTGGGAGGAGGGCGGGAGGCGCACCGGCCGCGACCCCTGTCCCCCGTCAGACGGCGCGGACCGTCGCGACGTCGGCCCAGTCGGGCGGCACCTCGTCCGTGAGGACCGTCACCGCCTCCAGCGAGTCGAACACCACGGGCCCCACGCGACCGAGCTTCGTGTGGTCGGCCAACAGGAAAGGCCGCCCTGTCCGCGCGATCGAGAGCCTCTTCACCTGTGCCTCCAGCCGCTCGGCCGTGGTGAGCCCATACTCGCGGCTCACGCCGTTGGCGCCCCAGAACCCCAGGGTGAACCGGTAGCGCGACAGCGTCTCCACGGCCTCGGGGCCCACGAGTGCCGCCGTGGCGGGTTTGACCTCGCCGCCGAGCACCACCACCGAGAGCCCGCGGACCGCGAGGGCCGCCGCGCTGTCCAGCGAGTTGGTGACGTAGGAGGCACGGGTCTCCCCGATGTGGTCCACGAGCGCGCGGCACGTGGTACCGGCGTCTATGTAGACGAGGTCGTCGGGGCCGATGAGCGACGCCGCGTACCGGGAGATTCGCGCCTTCTCGGCCGTGCGGAGGTCCGCCCGCTCGCCGATGGTGAGCTCGCGGCGCACGTGCTCGTCCTCCAGGCACACGGCGCCGCCGTGGACCTTCACCAAGCGTCCGGCGGAGTCGAGCTTGTCGAGGTCGCGCCGGATGGTCGACTCGCTGATGCCGAACGACTCAGCCAGCTCGGGGACGGTGGCCGCCCCGTTGCGGCTCACCGTCTCCACGATCCGGTCCAGGCGCTGCCGCGCGATCACGCCTGCCGCTCCTCGGGGTACACGACGCCCCAGGCGGCACGGAGGGACGTCATGAGGTCCATGACGTCAGCCGCGTAGCCGATGAGGGCGCGGGCATCCTCGTCGCCGGCCACGGCGCGCTCGAGGTCGGCCATCTCGTAGCAGAGGGCGTAGGCCTCCTCACCGGCCGCGACCTCCTCCACCGAGCCGTCCTCGGTCCACACGATCCTGGCACTGTCTGCGCGGGGGTACTCGTCCACCTGGATATAGCAGCGGTCGAAGGAGAGCACGCCGCGCTTGGGCTGCTTGGAGTGGAGCGAGAGGCTGACGACGGCAAGTTGCTGCTCGGCGTTGCGGGCGACGATGCCGCCCTTCTCGTCCACGCCGGTGGACGCGAGGTTGCCGAGGGAGACGAGCTCGTCGGGCTGGCTCCCCATGAAGAGGCGGGCGAAGGTGAGGGCGTAGACGCCGATGTCGAGCATGGCGCCGCCGGCCAGGTCGGGGTTGTAGAAGCGGTTGGTGAGGTCGCCGTACTCCTTGTAGCTCCCAAAGCTCGCCTGCACGAGGTTGAGCGGGCCGAACTCGCCGGCATCCGCGCGGCGGCGGAGCTCCCGGTAGAGGGGCATGTGGAGGATGGTGGTTGCGTCCATCAGCTGGACGCCGTTCTCGGCGGCGAGGGCACGGGCCTCCTCGAGCTCGACGGAGTTGAGGGTGATGGCCTTCTCGCAGAGCACGTGCTTGCCGGCGGAGAGGGCGTCGCGCAGGTAGGCGATGTGGGTGTTGTGCGGCGTGGTGATGTAGACGGCGTCGATGGCAGGGTCGGCGTAGAGCTCCTCGACGGTCTCGTAGACGCGGGGCACGCCGTGGCGCTCGGCGAAGGCGTGGGCCTTGGAGGCCGTGCGGTTGGCCACGCCGGCGAGGCGGCGGCCGGCGAGGGCGAGGGACTCGGCCATCTGGTTGGCGATGACGCCGCAGCCGATGACGGCCCAGTTGAGCTGGGGCGCAGTGAAGATGTCGTCGGGGAACGGCTGGGACTGGGCGCGGGCGAAGGCGGCCTCCGCGGCCGCGGCGGCGTCGAGCGGGGCATGCTCCGACATGGGACCTCCCGGTGGTAGATGCGGCTGTGCGCCGGTTCTTGCGTGACTGTGGACAGTATTGCGCATTTTTGCTCGTTCTGCGCGAGAATGCACAGAAAATGGAGGGGCTGCTGCCCCCCGTCCCAACCGTCCCAACACCCGGACACTTTTGTCCCAGCCGGGATCGCCGCCCCGTCCACCGCCCAGCCTCATCCGCCGCCCTGCCCGCCCCCCAACGGGGCGGCCCTCAGCCGTCGAGGTTCTCGATGGCCAGCTCGCGGCAGACGATGTCGGCCACCTTCCAGGCACAGAGGCCCGTGAGGACGATGCACTGCCCCCTGTGCTCGCCGGCCGCCATGTCCATGCCCCGGGTGAGCACCCGGCAGCAGACGGCGTTCTTGCCGTTGTTGGCCCGAAACCAGTCGTGGAGCTCGTTGGAGAGGGCCATGGCGCGACGCACCTTTGGGTCCGCGGGGCCGTCGGGGGTCGTGCGCCCAAAGAACATGCCCAGGGCCATGACCCCGCCGTTGAGCGCCCCGCACACGCAGCCCGAGCGCCCCATGCCCACGGCCATGGCCGAGCTCATGGCCACCACGTCGTCGGCCACGTCGAGGTCGAAGTTGTCGCAGACCGCCCCCATGAGGGCCTCGCAGCAAAAGAAGCCGCCGCGGTAGTTCTCCTCGGCGTCTCGGACCACCTTGTTGGGGCTCACGGCCACGGCACCTATGTTCATGGCTTTCTACCTATTGCATTTTTATATAACGATGCAACGATACCATGGTTCTTCCCAAACAAGAACCGGGCCCGCGTCGCGGCCATCGGCGACACGGGCCCGGCTGGACGGGCGGCTGCGGCAGGGGGCGGGACCCTAGTCGCGGGTGAGCTTGCGGTGGATCCGGTGCGGGCGGCTGGCCTCGGGGCCCAGGCGCCTCTCGCGGTCCTTCTGGTAGCTCTCGAAGTTGCCCTCGAACCAGTGCCAGTGGCCGGGCTCCTCGTCCGTGCCCTCCCAGGCCAGGATGTGGGTGGCGATGCGGTCCAGGAACATGCGGTCGTGGCTGATCACCACGGAGCAGCCGGGGAAGTCGAGGAGCGCGGCCTCGAGGCTGGAGAGGGTCTCGACGTCGAGGTCGTTGGTGGGCTCGTCCAGGAGCAGCAGGTTGCCGCCCTGCTTGAGGGTGAGGGCCAGGTTCAGGCGGTTGCGCTCGCCGCCGGAGAGCACGCCGGCCTTCTTCTGCTGGTCGGCGCCCTTGAAGCCGAACGCGGCCACGTAGGCGCGGCTCGGCACCTCGGTCTCGCCCACCATCATGAAGTCGTTGCCGTCGGAGACGACCTCCCACACGGTCTTGTCGGGGTCGATGCCGGCACGGTTCTGGTCCACGTAGGACAGCTTCACGCTCTCGCCCAGCTCCACGGTGCCGGCGTCGGGCTCCTCGAGGCCCACGATGGTCTTGAACAGCGTCGTCTTGCCCACGCCGTTGGGGCCGATGACGCCCACGATGCCGTTGCGCGGCAGCGTGAACGAGAGGTCGTCGATGAGGACGCGGCGCTCGCCGGACGGGTCGTCGAAGCCCTTCTCCAGGTGCTCCACCTCGAGGACCTTGGCGCCCAGGCGCGGGCCCACGGGGATCTGGATCTCGGCGAAGTCCAGCTTCTTGGCGCTGCGGGCCTCGGCCTCCATCTGCTCGTAGCGCTCGAGTCGGGCCTTGTTCTTGGTGAGGCGGGCGCTCGGGCTGGAGCGCACCCACTCAAGCTCGGCCTTCATGCGCTTGGCCAGGCGCGCCTGCTGGGTCCCCTGGGCGGCGATGCGGGCGGCCTTGGTGTCGAGGTAGGTGGAGTAGTTGCCCTTGTAGGGGAAGAGCTGGCCGCGGTCCACCTCGCATATCCACTCGGCCACGTGGTCGAGGAAGTAGCGGTCGTGGGTGACGGCGAGCACGGCGCCCTCGTAGTTCTGGAGGAAGTGCTCGAGCCAGAGGACGCTCTCGGCGTCGAGGTGGTTGGTGGGCTCGTCGAGGAGGAGCAGGTCGGGGGCCTCCAGCAGCAGGCGGCAGAGGGCCACGCGGCGGCGCTCGCCACCGGAGAGCACGGAGACCGGCGTGTCGGGGTCGGGGCACTGCAGGGCGTCCATGGCCTGGGAGAGCTGGGAGTCGAGGTCCCAGCCGTTGGCGGCGTCGATCTGGTCCTGCAGGGTGCCCATCTCGGCCATGAGGGCGTCGAAGTCGGCGTCGGGCTCGGCCATCTCGTTGCCGATCTCGTTGAAGCGGTCGATCTTGGCCAGCAGGTCGCCGAAGGCCTGGCGGATGTTCTCGATGACGGTGGCGTCCTCGTCGAGCTTGGGCTCCTGCTCGAGGATGCCCACGGTGTAGCCGGGGGTGAGGCGGGCCTCGCCGTTGGAGACGTCCTCGATGCCGGCCATGACCTTGAGGAGCGTGGACTTGCCCATGCCGTTGGGGCCCACGACGCCGATCTTGGCCCCGGGGAAGAACGAGAGCGACACGTCGTCGAGGATGACCTTGTCGCCGGCGGTCTTGCGGGCCTCATACATCTGGTAGACGAACTCTGCCATAAAAAGCTCCCTGTGCTGCACTTGTGGCTGGACGGACCTTTCATCTTGCCACAGCCGGCCGCTTCACTCCCTCACATAGAGCTTGTTGGAGCGCGGAAACTCCCGACGACAGGCCTCGCGGAGGGCCCGCCTGGCCTCGGAGCCGGCCGGGACCTCCACCACCTGCGACGAGAAGCCCTGCTCGGCCACCCTCACCATGCCGTCGACCGCACTCACCGTGACGGAGCGATCCTTCTTGAACGTGAGGAGCCTCACCGTGCCCGAGGCCCCACGCCCACACAGGCCCTGGGCCCGCCCCAGGGCCTGCTTCATGGCCACAAGCTTCATGGGTGCGCCTCCCCTAAGAAACGGTCGAGCTCGCGGAGGAAGTCGCGGCGCACAAGGGTCTGCGTGATGTAGACCACCGTGGCGCGGCCGCCCTCCACCGAGAATGCGATACGCACGCTGCCGGCGTCGCGCGAGTTCACGCGGCACTCCTTGAGGGCGCACCCCCGCCAGCGGCCGGCTCCTTTGCAATGGAAGAACCCGGCCTGCGCCTGGGTCTCCACAGCGGCGGCCACCCGGACGCGGAGGTCGGGCCACCGGCGCAGGGCCTTGTCGCAGCCGCGCTTGTCAAAGGAGACATCTGCGGCATTGAGGACCCCTCCGCCCTCGTCGCACGTGCCGGCGGCTGCGGCCGATCCGGGACAGAGCGGCACTTTTGCTCCAAGACCCTTCTTCATGGACGCCTTTCTCGCCTTGGGTTTTCTGCCGGCGCCGAAGCGCCAGCGGCCTGTGTGGTTTTCTATGCCCCCAAAGGGTCCCCAACAATATGGGGGGCGGCCGAGGTGACCGGCTGAGATGAGGCGCTCCAACTTGCAAGTTGGAGCGGATTTGGAGGGAGAAGGAGCCGTTAATCCACACCAAGTAGCAAGTTGGAGCGTTTTTCGGGCCAAAGCGGGCTGCCGGGCGCCGCCAGCACGCTCCAACTTGCAAGTTGGAGCGTTTCTCCGAATCGGTCCAGGCCGCCGGCCGAGACGACCCACCGGCTCGACCCCGGCCCAGCAGGCCTATGCTGAACAAACCGCCCCGCCCCTCCCGAAAGGCAGCCATGGCCCACACCCCCACCCTCGTGACCCACACCATCGAGCCGCTCTTTGACAGCCGCAGCCGCGTGCTGATGCTCGGCACCATGCCGAGCCCCAAGTCGCGGGAGTACGGCTTTTACTACGGGCATCCGCGCAACCGCTTTTGGCCCGTGATGGCCCGCCTCTGGGACGAGCCGCCGGCGACCACCATTGCCGAGAAGAAGGCCCTCATGCTGCGCCACCGCCTCGCCGTGTGGGACGTGCTGGCGGGCTGCGAGATCGTGGGCGCGTCGGACGCCTCCATCAAGCGGCCGCGCCCCAACGACCTGGCGCGCATCATTGACGCCGCGCCCATTGAGGCCGTGGTGACCTGCGGCTCTGCAGCGACGCGCCACTACGAGCGCTTCGACGCGCCGCGGTGGCCCGAGCTGCCCCACCTGGCGCTGCCGTCCACGAGCCCGGCCAACGCGCGCATGTCGCTAGACGCGCTCGTTAAGGCCTACGCGCCCGTGAAGGAGTTGGCCGAGGGCGGCGAGGCGGCGGCAGGGGTGCTGGCGGCGCTGGCTCCGACAGCCGCGGCGGTCTCGGACCCGGAGGACTCGGCTCCGGGGGTCTCGGCCCCGGGGGATGCGCGATGATCCTGATGCTGGGCAACAGCCTGACCACGAGGAACAGGATGCCCGACCGGCTGGCGGCACTCCTCGGCCGCGAGGTGGCCGTGCACGCCCGCGGCGGCGCGCGGCTGGCGGAGCAGGCCAACCCGGCCACGCGGCTGGGCGCGGCCACGGCGGCGGCGCTGGCCGCAGGCGGCGTGGATGCGCTCGTGCTGCAGGAGATGAGCCACGGCCCGGTCACGGCGACCGGGCGGTTCCTGGAGAGCGTGGCTCGGCTGGCGGCCATGGCCCGGGAGGCGGGCGCGGTGCCGGTGGTGTACGGCACGTGGGCCTTCGGCGCCGGGAGCGCGGCCCTGGGGAGGCTGGACCTCTCCCCTGCGGAGATGCACGGCGCCATGCAGGCGGCGCTGGGACGTGTGGAGCGGGAGTGCGGCGTGGCCGTGGCCAACGTGGGCGCGGCGTTCTGGGAGGTCGGCGACGGGGGCGCCGTGGGCGCCGGTCTCCTCGCCGCCGACGGCGTGCACCCGAGCGGGGCCGGCAGCGAGCTGGCAGCCAACGTGCTGGCGGGGACGCTTGGAGCCTGACGGCCTGCTCGCGCCTTCGGTGCACAGGCCCATGCCCTCGGTGCACGCTTTTCCACTCACCGAAGGCCCGAGGCCCCGCACCGCCACCCACCGAAGGCCCGACCCCGTGCACCGAGGCCTTGAACCCGCATGGTGCCCTTGTCGTCCATCCGGGACCGTCAACTCAACCGCGGGCCTGCCGTCCAGCCAAGCCTATCAGCCCAGTCGCACCTCCCTATCGGCCCGCTCCCCGAGGAGCACCGCGCCTGCACAACACACCTGAATCGCGATCAAGACTGCGACGGCGGGCACGAGCTCGCCGCGGGGGACAGCGTCGGTCCACGCAATGAAGTCCCAAGGATCCAACAGGGCGATCCCGTGCCCCAAAGTACCGGCAGCGCACCCGGCCGCAACGCTGCCCACAAGCACCGCAACGGGCACACAACGCCGTTGTGCCTGACGCACGATCCAGACGGCGGCGACCGCGACCTGGAGCCACATGAGAAGGTACGAGACGCGTAAGACGCTGGCAGAGGGCTCATACCAAGGCCTCACATGGCAATATGAGGCACCGACGACCAGATAGGCCGCCACCTGCATTCCGATGATGGCCGCCAGCACGGCCGCTAGAACCTGTCCGGGCCCAAGAGGGTGCGCCACCGAACGCCGACCTCTCGCCATGAGGAAAACGGCCACCGGCACGCAGAGGGCCATCAGGCAGAACAGCCCTTGCGCGACCGGATGCCATTCGGCAAAAAGAACGACAAGGGGCCGCACCTCCCCGGACGCGACCGCCGTGCTGTTGCCGAGCGGCACAAGCAGGCCCGCCTCGCACAGTGCCACCACCGCCTCTGCGATCGCCCACGAACAAGAACGCCGCCGAACAAGTCGCACGCAGAGAATCACGGCCACGAGCAGGGACGCCCCCACTACCCAAGCAGCAGGGGCATCCGAGTACAATTTAACTAATGACACAAACTCTCCTAGCGGCGAATGCGATAATACCTTCCTGAATTGTTATAATTCGGCCAGCCTCGATTCCAATCTAGATAGCCAGAAGAATGCTGAGCAATCCGAAGGCGCGTTCCATCCGTGGCATACACGAAGCCACAATGATCGACCACGCCGTCTGCACCGCAATCGAGTCCGATAATGTCCCCTGACCGGACATTACTCACGAACGATGACCGAGTCCGCGTGGTATAACCGCTTCCCATATAATTCTTGAACGTATTGGCATTTACCCAAGAATTAGACTTGTTCGTTTTCCCAAGCCACCACCACCCGCTCGCAGTCGAATTCTTGTAATCCATTGAGACGCCGGCGTGATGGAGGATTTGTGAAACAAAGTTCGTACAATCTGCCCCACCGATATACCCATAGTTTGCATTGTAAGTAGTTGCGAACTGAGCTGCATACGATCGAGCAAGCTCAAGATTAATTCCCGAGTTGAACGGCTGAATGGCGCTCTCCGAAAGACAGGGGTCTGGACTGGGCAGCAAGAACGAAACAGCATCTTCCGCTTCATCAGAAGCCATATCTCCCACAGATTGCGCTATCTCAATGCACTGAAGTCCCTGCTTAATCGCTTCATTTTCAATTGGGTTTTCTAGGATATCCAGAAATGAGAGCACCTCGCTCTCTTCTTGATAGGAAAGATTTAAATCGCCCACTCGCTCTATATAAACACCTGCCGTTTCTGCACTAAGGGAGGGAAGACCGAGATCATTACACTTCTGCAGAAAAGCAGCATGATCGGATGCAAAGCGGTCCACAGCAACATCAGTGTCTTTAAATACATCAAGGAGTTCCTATTCTTTTCCAGACACAGCAGCAAAGGAGGGAATCCGCGTATAAGGATCCTCCAGATAGCCGTCCTCAGTGGCGTAGGCCCGGCCGGCGCAGACGAACACAACCCCAAACAAGACCGCAAGCAGGGTAACGACAGCTTTCTTCATCTCAAGTATCCTTTCTCTTATCTTTCAACCTCCCTTCCAGTAAAGCGAGAATTAAGATACACAACCCATCGGAATTGTATAGAAAACCTGAACGGTATAATTCGAATGGCGAATGGTTTTGATAGCTATTTGCTAAGTTATTGCTTTATTGTTCTATCTGCCATTATTAATTCATATTCGTATATTATTATTGTTTGCATTCATTTCGTTGAGTATTTATTAAGCGTCTCGTAACAGGCATTATGCCGACAACGAAGTACGCCAATTGACACATGTCACCGCTCCCTTTGCCATGAAGCCCCGAACCCGCATGGGGCCCTGCCGTCCATCCGGTATGGTGGGGCCGTCGAGAGGAGGGGCCATGCACCTGCACCACCCGCGCCCGCGCCGCGCCACCGTTGCCGCAGGCGCATGCCTCGCCATGGCGGCCGCGGCCCTCGCCGGCTCGTCCTGGCTTGCCGCGCACCCCTCCGACGCCTGGGCCTGCGGCCCCTACGTGGCCCTCTCCGACGCCGTGGGGTTTCTGCCCGGGCTCGTGCCCTTCTCCGTGGCGGAGTGGGTCCTCGTCCTCGCCGCTACGGCCGCCGTCGTCTACTTCGCACGCTCCGTCGCGGCCGTCGTCCGTGCCAGCCGCGGCCGCCGCCTCGCCGCCGCCGGGCGCCGCGCGGTGCCGGCCGTCGCCGTGGTCGCGGCAGCCTGGGCGCTCTTCATGGCGCTCCAGGGCCTCAACTACAGCCGGCCCACCTTCGCCGAGCTCGCCGGCTACGGGCCGGTCCTGCAGGAGGCGCGTGCCCTCCCGGCCGAGGAGCGCGCCCGCCGGCTGACGGCCCTCTGCGAGGAGCTCGGGCGCCGCGTGGACGAGAGCCGCGTCGCGCTGGGGCCCGTCTCGGATGGTTGGCTCCGCAACCGGCCGTCCGCCACGGGCGGAGCCGCCGGCGACTTCCCCACCATGGCACGGGCCGCGACGTCCCAGGTACGGGCGCTGAACGACCGCTACCCGGGCCTCTTTGCCGTGGACTTCTCGGACCCCAAGCCGGTGCTGGCGTCGCGCGCCATGTCGCTCGTGGGCATCACCGGCGTCTACTTCCCCTACACGGCCGAGGCCAACGTCAGCTGCGACTGGCCGCGCCTCTCCATCCCGGCCACCATGGGCCACGAGCTGGCCCACCGCGCCGGGTTCATGCGCGAGGACGAGGCCAACTACATCGGCTACCTGGCCTGCGCGGCATCGGACGACCCCCTCGCCCGCTACAGCGGCCTCACCATGGCCTACGACGAGGCCATGGCCGCGCTCCACCGGGCCGACCCCGAGGCCTGGGCCCGCATCCACGGCGAGAGGGACCTGGCAGTGGCAGGTGACCGCGCCGCCCGGACCGACATGGCGGCGGCCTACCGCGGCCCCCTCCAGAACCTCGGCGACGCCGTGAACGACGGCTACCTCAAGGCCAACGGCCAGGAGGCGGGCACGGCCAGCTACGGCCTCATGGTCGACCTCCTGCTGGCGGACCCCGCCCTCCAGAGCGCCTGAGACCGCCGCGCTCCTCCTCCGCACCTGAATGCGGTTGAGGGCGACATCGGGCGGCGTCGAGTCGGAGAATCCGCCCCTAGGCGCGTTCAGGGAGGGGAAATCCGCCCTCAAACGCGTTCAGGTGCGGAAGGGGTCGCCCTCAGACGCGTTCAGGTGCCGAGAGGGGTGCCGAGAGAGGGGGCAGCAAGGAGGACGGCGGCAAGGGATGCCGAGAGGGGTGCCGAGAGGGACAGCCTCAGACGGCCCTACTCCGCCCCCGCCCGCCCGCGCTCCGGGCCCCGCTCCCCCGCGTACTCGGCGAAGATCCGGTCGAACAGGTACGCCACGCCGTAGGTGGCGAAGACCCGGTGCAGCGGCTCGCCCTCGGCCATGGCGTGGCCGATGAGCAGGGCGTCGTCGAAGGGGGTCTGCACAAGCTCGTCGTCGCAGGCCGAGACGAGCACCTTCCAGGCCTCGCAGCCCTCCAGGAGGTCGAGGCAGCGCTTCACGGAGCCGCCCGAGGTGGACACGGCCACGAGCAGGTCGGCGGGGCCAAGCGACGCCAGCAGGGCCTCCTTGGGATCGCTCTCGCTCACCAAGCGCACGAGGCGCCCCTCCATGACCATGGCCCGCTGGAACTCGCCCAGGGCGGCCGCCGAGGAGTCGGCGGTGAGCACCGTCACGGAGCGCGCGCCGTGGAGCGAGGAGACCAGCGAGGCCGCCATGGGCGTGTCCATGGCGGCGTCCACGGAGTCGTAGAGGCGGTCGATCTCGGAGCGCAGCCGGCCCGCGTCGCCCCCGGAGGCCATGTAGGCCAGGAAGTAGTCGCGGAAGAGCGGCCACTCGCCGCCGCAGCGGGCGACGTCGGCGAAGTCAGCGAGACCGAGGGCCGTCACGGCGCTGCGGAGCTCGGGGCGGGTGACGTCGGCCGCGGCCATGACGTCGCGGCTGGATATCTGGGAGAGGGAGCCGAAGTGCTCGAGGAGGTAGGCCGCCACCCGGCCCGTCGGGGAGCCGGGGTCGGCGTTGTAGGCGGCGAGCAGGGACGTGAGGAGGTTGCGGCGGGAACGGTCCACGGAGGGTCTCCTTGTCGTCCGAACGACGGTCGGGACCACCATACCCCACGGCGCGGTCGTCACCGCCGTCGCCCCCCACCGACCCCTCAAGAGACAGAAATCCGAGGGTGCCACCCTTACGAAACCGTCACCGCGATGTCACCCCCTTCGATGGCCCGTCACCGGGCCCCTTGGGACCATGGGTCCACCGGGTGCCGGACGGCCGGCGCCCCAGACAGGTGGGAGGTCCCGTGGCAAGGAAGATCGTCATCGGCCTGGTGGCCGTGGCAGGGGTGTGCGCGGTGGCGGCGGCGCTCCTCGTCCTCAAGTTCGGCGAGCCGGCCCGGGTCTACGTGCAGACCGACGACAACCTCGTGCAGCCCATCGAGCCCCACGGCGGCATGACCTACTCCTACCACCTCGACGGGGCAACGCCCGACGGCAAGCCGGCCCCCGTGACCCTCGACACCGAGCGGATCCTGCGCGACAAGGCCTACCTGTTGCTCGAGACGCGCCCCCTCGTGGGCGTGATCTCGTGGGAGGAGGTCTCCTGGGACCAGGTGCCCGAGGCGGCCCAGGCGCTCCTCACTCCCCCGGAGGGGTGACGCGCCGGCCCCGGCGGCGGCAGACCGACCCGGTACCCTGTCGCCGCCGGTTGCCCTAAAGTGGGTCCTGCACGTTTCGACACGCGAGGAGGGCCCATGGCACCACAGGAGAGCTGGAACGCGACGGTGCTGGTAGGGCAGTCGGGAGGGCCCACGGCGGCCATCAACGCCACGCTCGCCGGCGTCTTCGAGTGCGCCCACCAGCTGGGGGCCCGGGTGCTGGGCATGCGCAACGGCATCGAGGGCGTGCTGGCCGGCCGGGTGGTGGACCTCGACGGCCTGCTCTCGGACCCGCTCCAGCTCGACCTCCTCCGCCGCACGCCGGCGAGCCTGCTCGGCAGCTGCCGCTACAAGCTCCCCGACCCCGACGGCGACACCGCGCCGTTCGAGCGGCTCTTCTCCCGCTTCGAGACCCTCGGGGTGGACGCCGTCCTCTACATCGGCGGCAACGACTCCATGGACACCATCGAGAAGCTCGCCCGGTACGGCGAACGCGCGGGCAGCCCCATCCGCTTCATGGGCGTGCCCAAGACCATCGACAACGACATGGTGGGCACCGACCACACCCCCGGCTACGGCAGCGCGGCCAAGTTCGTGGCCTGCGCCGTGAAGGAGGTGGCCCGCGACTCCGCCGCTTATTTCCTCAAGAGCGTCACCGTGGTGGAGATCATGGGTCGCGATGCCGGCTGGCTCACGGCGGCCTCCACCCTGGCCGGGCGCCCCGGCGCGGGCGGCCCCGACATCATCCTGCTGCCGGAGGCCCCGCTCGACGTCGACGCCTTCGTGGCCGCCGTGGAGGGGCTCCTGGAGGAGCGCGACACCGTGGTGGTCGCCGCCAGCGAGGGCGTGGTGCGCGCCGACGGCGAGCCACTGTTCCGCGACGAGTCCGTGGGCATCGACGCCTTCGGCCACGTGGCCACCCAGAGCGGCGTGGGCCGCTACCTGGCCGCCCTGGTCAAGGGGCGCCTGGGCGTGAAGACGCGCGCCGTGGAGTTCTCCACGCTCCAGCGCTGCGCCTCGCACCTGGCGAGCGCCACGGACCTCGAGGAGGCCTCCACCCTGGGAGGCGTGGCCGTGCAGGCGGCCAAGGACGGCTGCACGGGCATGGTCCCGGTGATGCGCCGCGAGCACAACCGCCCCTACTCGGTGTCCTATGGGCTGTCGGCCATATCGGCCGTGGCCAACCGCGTGCGCCCGGTGCCCACGGAGTGGATCCGTCCGGACGGCATGGGCGTGACCGACGAGATGCGGGAGTACGTGCGCCCGCTCATCCAGGGCGAGGCCGCGCCCACCTTCGTGGAGGGCCTGCCCTGGCACCTGTGGCTTCCCGAGGAGGACGCGTGAGGGGCCCGTTGAGGGTCGCGGCCGCCGTGGCCGTGGGCGCCGGGGCCGCCGTGGCGGCTGCTGCCGCCGCGACCGTGCTGGGGCGCAGGGACGACCGCCTCTTTCCCACGATGTTCGGCCGGGCCCACGTCTTCACCACCACGAGCCCCGACGGCCGCGCCATACGGGTGCTGTCCCTCGGCGGCGGCTGGCAGACGGTCATGTACCTGGACGACCCCGACGAGCCCGCGGCCGCCTATGCCCGGGGCTTCGACCTGGTGCTGCGCGACGGGGCCGCCAGGGCGGAGGACGCGGGAGGGCGGGCCGCCGTCGAGGGGGCCGACGCCCGGTCGGTCCTCGTCATCGGCGGCGCAGGCTGCGCATGGCCGCGGCATGCCGTGGCCGTGGACGACGCCGTGCAGGTGACCGTGGTGGAGGTGGACCCGGCCGTGGTGGCCATCGCACGCCGGGAGTTCCACTTGGACGACGCCGTGGCCAGGGCCGGATCAACCCCCTCCGGCGAGCCCCGCCTGCGGGTGGTGACCGACGACGGCCTGCGGTTCCTCGCGCGGCGGGCCATGAAAGGCGGCAGGCCTTTCGACGCGGTGATCAACGACGCCTATGCCGGCACCGACGCCCCCGAGGCGTTCCTCTCGCCCGTGGGCCTCTCGCTGGCCAAGGGCGCCATGGCCCCCGGAGGCCTCTACGTGGCGAACGTGGTCTGCTCCCCCACCGACCCGTCGCCGGTGCTCGCAGCGCGGGACGCCCTGCTCGGCACCTTCTCCCACGTGTGGGACGTGCCGTGTCCCGACCCCCTGGCCGAGGAGGAGAACCACCTGCTGGTGGCGAGCGACGCTGACCGGGAGGTGCCGGGCGCCTATCCCCTGTGAGGGGCCGTGTCCCACCAGTCGGACACTTTTGTCCCATCACCCGGGCACTTTTGTCCCAACGGGTGGGCGTCTCGGCCGTCACGCGGACGCCGGCACCCGCGGAACGTTCTGCGGATGCCTTTTCACCCGTAATAGCTTCCGCGGGCGCCCCCCCATGCGTCCAAATGGGACAAAAGTGCCCGACCATTGGGACAAAAGTGTCCGGGTGATGGGCCAGTGGGGCAGGGGCGGGTCAGTCGAAGACCGCCACGTAGCGGGCGTCCTCCTCCCCCACCTTGACGGTCATGACCCGGTCGCGGCTCACGAGGCGCCCCGGCGTCCCGTCGCCGGCGTCCTCGTGCCAGCCGCGGAACCGGTGGCCGGCCACCTCGTAGGCGCGGAGCAGGGCGTGGTCGCCGGCCATGAGGCCGCGGTCTCCCACGGCGTCGCCGCCGTCGGGGCGGGGCGGGTACGGCACGGCGTCCACGGCGAGCGTCGGCGGGAAGTCGCCCCTCTCGGCGAAGCTGGCCCAGGCCTCCTCCACGCGCCCCTGGGGCAGGCGCCCCACGAGGTCGGCCCCGTCGAGGACCAGGGAGTGGCCGGCAGCCAGAGACCCGGCCGAGAAGACCTCCTGGGCGAGCACCGCCCCCTCGAGGTGGCAGACGGCGCAGGTGGCGTCGATGGCGGCGTTGTCCTCTCGGGCGGTGAGGCGCACGAGGTAGCGGCCGTCCACGGGCAGCCACAGGCAGAGGCGGTCGGCGCGGTGGTCGGCATAGACCGCCACGGAGTCGGGGGTGTCGAGGAGGTCGGGGTCCACCTTGTCGCCCACGATCCGGCTCACCACACGGCCGCCCTCGGCCCGGGGCTGCAGGGCCGCCCCCTCAAGGCTCACGGCGCCGTCGTTGAAGGTGTCGGTGGGGTGCGGGTCGTCGAGGCAGACGACGTCCACGTCCAGGGTGCCGTAGAAGGTGATGCGCCGGGTGTCGGCGCGCCAGCCGTCCAGGACGTCCTCGCCGAGGGCGTCGACGGCCTCCAGGCGCGCCAGGTAGTGCTGCTCGTTGTGGGTGATGGGGCTCAAGGGCTTGAGGAACTGGTCCTCCACGAAGTAGCTCAAGGCGTGCCAGTAGGCCCCGGCGGCCAGCCGGGCCAGGGAGGCCGCGGCCTTCACCCGCTCGAGGCCGGCCGTTCCGGCCACCCGGCAAAACGCCTGGAAAAAGTCGCTGAACGGGTGCCAGTGGCACCCGGCGGCATGGGGCAGCGCGTACATCTCGGCCACCGTGGCGGCGCAGCACACCGCCTCGTGCACGAAGGAGTCGGGGCCGGCGATGCCGTGGACGGTGTAGGCCCTGGCGCCGCCGAGGGCGAGGAAGCGCCTGTCGGCGTCGGCCTTGGTGCGCTGGAAGGCCCGGTAGGACGTGGCGATGGAGGGTAGGAAGACGTCGGTGCCGTAGCGTCGGAACCCCCAGTGGGCGGCTGGGATGCGGCCGATGAAGTCCTCCGGGTGGTTGATGTTCCAGATGTTGCCGTAGCGCGGGCCGTGGGCGTCCTCGTCGAAGGTGGTAAGGCTGCAGGCCAAGGTGTAGGTGTAGACGTGGTCGGGCGTCACGGAGAATCCGCGGTCGCCCCAGGTGTCCAGGTCCATGCCCAAGATGTTGGAGATGGGGCCGCCGCGGCTGTGGCCGCAGTTCCAGATGCGGGTGGTCGCGGTGTCCAGGCCGTGGTCGCGCAGGTAGCGCTCGAGGTTGCCCAGGCACTCCAGCTCGCTGGCGCGGAAGCCCTCGTGCCAGCGGAGCGAGGCGTAGTCGCCGCCTTCCACGGAGTCCGCGACGTCGGCGTTCGAGAGCCACTCGAGGGTGGGAGATGTCCCGCGCACCACACAGGCCACGAGCTCGAACCCCTCGCCGTCGGGACCGGCGAGCGCCTGGTGGCCGAAGGCGTAGGCCACGAGGTTGACGTCATGGTCGATGTCGGCGTGGTCGTCCCTGTTGCGATGCAGGTAGGAGCTGATGTCGACGTCCTTGAAGCCGTAGGCGGCCATGGTGTCGAGGATATAGGAGAAGCCGTTGGCCTGGCGGTTGCCGTAGGTGGCCGAGGCGAGCCCCATGGACGACGTGGCCAGCAGCGGGTTGTAGCGGTCCGCTGGGAGCGAGAACCACGCCGGGTCGAAGGGCGCCGTGCAGGAGGCGGGGATGTAGCCCTCCTTGGTCTCGTGCTCGATCTTGGGGTCGTCGGTGCCGTAGGAAACCTCGACGCGCCGCAGGGTGGGGCTGGCGAGGAGCTGGTCGTAGGGTATAGCGGGCTGCATGGGGCCTCCCGAGGGATCGGTGGGCGCGGGTCTGTCGGGGTGGTCTCTACCCCGCGGCGCACGCATCCCGGCGCCCCGCCCCATCACCCGGACACTTTTGTCCCAATGGTCGGACACTTTTGTCCCACATCGCCGGCGGAGCGGGGGCGCCCCGGTCCGAGGCCGCGGCGGAGCCGCCCTACAGGGGTCGCATGCAGCGGGGCCACCCTGTAGGGGCGCCCTGCAACGGGGCGTTGCGACAGGGACCCGCTGCGGGGCGGCGGATCGCGCATCGGGGCGCCTTCGCGTGCCGAAACCCACCCTCCAAGACCCCCTTGCGGCAGGAATGCGCTGGAGGGCGCACGGCAACGCGGGCCCGCGCCAGAGGGGCGTTGCAGGGCGGCCCTGCAGGGCGCCGTTGCGGAGAGACCCCACCACGGCCCACGGGCCCCGCTGCGGACGTGCCCCCCGCTGGGACGCCCCGGCGACACGGTCGCCGCCGGGGGAATCATCAATACCGCAATAAGAGGAGTGACAGATGGGCCAGGCGCCTCTGTCACGCGGCGCACACGAGAGGAGCCGCGCCCCCTCTGCCACATCCGGTAGCATGGGGCGCGGCACGGCGGCGACGGCGAGGAGGGCCCATGACACAGGAGCGACGCTACCCCACCTTCGGAGAGGTGCGCTTCTCCGTGCTGCGGCACTTCGAGGCCCGGCGGTTCGCATACGCCGCCGCGCTGCTCCGCGACGCCGAGCCGCCGGAGCCGTTTGACCTCGACCTCGGCGCCCCCTCCCAGCAGGAGCTGAACACCGGCCCGCAGCCCTGGCTCGAGGCCGCCGACGAGCTCGACCGCGCCATCGCCGAGGCGCGGCTCCCCCACACCGCCGTGCCCCGCACCGACCCCGCCACCGGCGCCCCCATGGAGCTGCCGGCGGCCCTGGTCGGCCTCACCCCCGAGGACGTCTCACGCCTCTCGGGGCCCTTCTCGGCCACGATGTCGCGGCTCAACGCCCATGCCCGCGCGTTCCGCCCCTACGGTCCCTTTTCGGCCGGGGAGGCCGAGGAGCTCCTCTGCCTGTCTGAGTGCTGGGACCGCGAGGGGATCAAGCTCCTGCTGGAGGTGGCCGACTGGTTCCTGACCCACGACCCCACCGGCCTCACCGCGCGGCAGCTGCCCGTCGACGGCCTGGGAAGCAAGTGGCTGGACGACCGGGACCGCCGGCGCTGCGTGCTGCTGCTCACCCATCGGCGCGGCCTCGGCCTCTCGGAGCGGGAGCGCGTGTGGCAGTGGCGGCTGCTGGACCCCGCATGGGCGTCGGACCCGGGGCACCCCCGGTTCGCGTTCGCGCTGTCGGGCGACGCGCCCTGGGAGCCGCCGTACGAGCCGAGGACCGTCGTGGTGAGCGAGAACCGCGACTCCATGGAGGCGTTCCCGCTGTCGGTCCCCGGGGCCGTGTGCCTGTGGGGGCAGGGCGCCACCGCTCCGCGGGCCCTCGACGACCTTCCGTGGCTGGCGGCGGCCGAGCACGTCTACTACTGGGGCGACATCGACGCCGCGGGCCTGGAGATCGCCGACCGCTTCGTGGCCGCCTGCGAGGCACGGGGCGTGGCCGCGCGGACCCTCGCCATGGACGGCGGCACCTACCGGCGGTTCTCACGCTTTGGCGTGGATGTGGACGAGGGCGCGCGGCGCGCGGCGCGGCTGGACCACCTGAACGGTGCCGACAGGATCCTCTACAAGCGGCTCTGCTCCAAGGACTGCCCGGGCCCGCGCCGCGTGGAGCAGGAGAAGGTCCCCTACGAGTGGGTGCTGTCCCAGATGGCCGAGACGGGCGGCCCCGCCGTGCGGCAAGCCGCGGGCGGCGGGACGGCGGGCTCCGGCGAGCCGGACCGACGCGGGGCGACCGGGACCACCGTGACGGTGCACCTCTCCCCCGAGCAGATGGAGCTGGTGTCCGACGCGGCCCGGGCGGCGTCCATGGGCGTGGCGGCCTACGTGCGCGCGATGGCCCTGGAGGCCGCCGACGGGTGGGAGTAGGGCGCCCGGGCAAGCCGTCCCGTCACCCCGTCACCCGTGGATCCTCATCGTGCCAATCGTGTGGATGAAGGCGGGGTCCCCGTGGTCCACGATCTCGCTCGCGCCGCGGTCCAGGGAGGCGACCTCGCCCATCTCGGCCTCGGAGAGCTCGAAGTCGAAGATGTCGATGTTCTCCTCGATGCGCTCGCGGTGCACCGACTTGGGGATGGACACCACGCCGCTGCTCACCTTCTACACCGAGAAGGCCGGGGGGCGGCCGGAGGGCCGCTCGCTCGTGCCCATTGGAGACGCGGGCGCGACGCAGACCCTCTACCTGCTCTGGAGGCATGGCGACCGGTGGGCGCCGATGGCGGAGCGGGGGGCCGCGGCCCACGGCAGGTAGCGGGGCGGCCGCGGCGAGTGGCGGCGCAGACCGGCCGCCTGTCCCTTTGGTCGGACACTTTTGTCCCACTTCGGGAGGGCCGGCCCTTCGCCACTTTGACCGGGCACCCGCAGAAGCCTCCACGGGCGCCTTTCCGCCTGCAGAAGCTTCCACGGGCGGGCCGTCCGGCGATTGGGACAAAAGTGCCCGACCATTGGGACAAAAGTGTCCGGGTGGTGGGACAGTGGTGGGACAGGGGCGCGGGGCGAGGGGCCCCTAGTTGAAGCTCTTTGCCCAGTTGACCAGGGAGTCGTGGTAGGTGTTCTCGGCCACGTCGCGGCGCATCTGCTCGGTGACGGGGCCACGCATGGCCATCTGGGCCAGGACCGAGAGCTGCAGCTCCTGCACGGTCATGTCCTCGAAGGGCCTCTCGCGCCCGAGGAGGAAATCCATGGACAGCTCGGGCGTCTCCCGGCCCTCCCCCTCGTCGGCTTCGCGGGCCACAACGGCCTCGCGGGCGCGGTCGAGGAGCTCCTGCTCGGCGGCACGGGCCTCCGCGGCGCGAGCCTCCTCCTCGGCACGGCGCCGCTCGGCCTCCTCCCGCATGCGGCGCTGGGCCTCGCGGGCGGCCTCCGCGGCAGCAGCGGCACCGCCGTCGGCGGTGCCCTCCCCGTCTGATCCGTCCGCGGGGCGCCACACCTCACCCGAGCACGCTTCCATGGGCAGGTCCACCACACCGTCGTGGGCCCTCGCCGTGCGCCCGGCGAGCGCACCCGTGTAGGCCGGGCGGCCCAGGGCGTCCACGGTCACCGTGGCGGGGTTGTCGTCGTTGTTCACCGAGACGATGGCGCTGTCGCCGCCCTCCAGTGTGCGGGCAAAGGCGTACTGCCGGTTGGTGAGGGCCAGCTCGCGGTACTCGCCATAGGACAGGGCGGGCGTCTCGCGGCGGATGGCGCCCAGGGCGGTGATGAGGGCGGCCGACGGCGAGTCCCGAAAGTCCGCGAGGTCCAGGGCCGGGCGCAGCATGTCGTCGGCGTAGGGGGTCCGCTTGCCCTCGATGGCGAACTCGCTTCCGTAGTAGACGGACGGCGTGCCGGGCAGCGTGTACATGAGCACGTGGACCGGCTCGAAGTGGCGCTTGTCGTCCAGCTTGGTCCAGATGCGGTCCACGTCGTGGTTGTCCACGAAGTTATAGAGGCGCAGGCCGTCCACGCGGTCGCCGCCCATGTCGTAGTTGCGCTTGACGGTGTGGGCGATCTCGAAGTAGTTGTGGTCGTTGTGGCCGCTGTAGAGGGCCTTGTGGAGGCTGTAGTTGGTCACGGCGTGGAGCGTGTCGCCGTTGACCCAGCGGCTGTACTCGCCGTGGATGACCTCGCCCATGAGCCAGAAGTCAGGCTTCACGGCGTTGGCCACCGCGCGCAGGGCGTGCATGAAGTCGAAGTCCAGCACGTCGGCGGCGTCCAGGCGGATGCCGTCGATGTCGAACTCCGCCACCCACATGCGCACAGCGTCCAGCAGGTAGTCGCGCACGGCGGGGTTTCTCTGGTTGAGCTTGACGAGCAGGTCGTAGCCGCCCCAGGTGCCGTAGGAGAGGCCGTCGCCGTAGGAGTTGTCCCCGCCGAAGTCCACGTTGCAGAACCAGTCGCGGTAGGGGCTGGCCTCGCGGTGCTCGAGCAGGTCGCGGAAGGCGAAGAAGTCGCGGCCCACGTGGTTGAACACGCCGTCGAGCACCACGCGGATGCCGCGGTCGTGGGCGGCGGCCACGAGGTCGCGGAGGTCGTCGTTGGTGCCCAGGCGCGTGTCCACGAGGCGGTAGTCGCAGGTCTCGTAGCCGTGGCCCACGCTCTGGAACAGCGGGCCGATGTAGAGCGCCGTGACGCCGAGGCCGCGCAGGTGGTCGAGCCAGGGGACGAGCCCCGGCAGGCGGTGCTGCGGCTCGCCGTAGGGGTTCTGGCGCGGCGCGCCCAGGAGACCCAGCGGGTAGATGTGGTAGAACACGGCCTCGTCGTACCAGGGCATGGGCGATCCTCTCCACGCGGGTGCTCGTTCCAGAGGCCCGAGTCTAGCCAACGGCGGCAGAATGTTCAACTTTGTTTCAGTCTGTGAACCGTTTGCCGGGCCCGCGGGGTGCGTACCCGTTCCGGGGGCGGAGGGCGGCGGCGCCCGCCGTGGCGGACATCAGACCTCGCGGCGCGCTGCCCGGCCGGCGAAGAGGATTCGCCGGCACTCGGCGTAGGTCACGGCGTAGTAGAGGGCCATGAACACCACGACGCCGGCCACGGTGGCCCCCGCCATGGCGCCGAACCCGCCGGCGCCCACGCCCATGGCCAGCAGCGCGATGAGGGTGAGGCCCACGGCGTCGTGGAGCAGCGCGCCCGCGAGCGGCACCCCGAAGTACACGGCCAGCTGAGAGCGGAGCGAGCGGCCCATCATGGCGTCGTCGGCGCCGAGGTCCGCCAGCACCCGGTAGCGGATGGCGCTGTCGGCAGCCTCGGAGAGCTGCTGCAGCGCCAGGACCGCCATGGCCGACAGCAGGAAGGCGATGCCATAGAACAGTCCGATGAAGCCGATGGGCGCCCATGTGAACGGGTCGGATATGCCGGCTCCTGGCGCCACGCCGTCCCTGATGCCCACCGAGAAGGCCAGGCCCGCGACCACCATGCACACGCCGCAGGCCAGCAGCACGCACACCATGGCCATGGCCATGGCCGAGCTGGACGCCTTGGCCTCCACCTGGCGCACCGTGAAGCACGTGAGGCCGGAGAGGTAGCGGCGGGGGTGCCTCCGCAGCCACGCGGGGACGCAGTGGGCCAGCGAGCGGAACAGCAGGTACGTGCCCGCAAGGGCAACGAGGCCGAAGGGGAGCAGCATCGCGAGGAACATGCCGGGCTGGAGCAGGACCGTCGCCCACACCGCCGCCACGAGCACGGCGCCGCCGACCAGCTGGAGCCGCTGGGCCCACGGGCGCCCCTCGCCCAGGAGCCGCTCCGGACGCCTGTCGGCCGAGAACAGGGCGACGGGGGTGCTCCTCGACACCACCCGTCCCGACGAGACGCAGGCCACGGCCACGAGCGCCGCGAAGCAGCCCAGGGTCCAGAGGAACGAGCCCGTGGAGAACACGAGGGCCGGCGCCCAGGCCACGCCGAAGACGTAGGCCTCGAGCAGCATGAAGTAGGGCGAGAACACCACGCCCGCGGCGACGCCCGCGGCAAAGGAGGCCGCGCCCACGAGGAACCCCTCGTAGCGCAGGATCCTCGACACATGGGGGCCGTCCATGCCCAGGATGGCGTAGAGGGCGAACTCCCGCTTGCGGCGCCTGAGGATGAATCGGAACCCGTAGCTCACCAGGAAGGCGAAGACGATGACGACGAACACCGAGAACGCGCTCATCACCGTGTTGAGCTGCTGGGATCCCAGGGTGGCGCGCTGGCGCTCGGTGAGGGCCATGGCGGCGAGGTAGTCGCCGGATGCGGAGAACGAGTAGAGCAGGCAGGCCGCGAAGGCGAGGGTGGCGAAGAACACCGAGTAGTCCTTGAGGCTGCGGCGCACGTTGCCGAGGGCCAGCTTGAGGTACATGGCGGGGCCTTTCGGGAGGGGGCGGGTCGTCGGGCGCGGGACCTGCGCCCGACGCCCGACCGGCTGGCAAGGGGACAGCCGGCGACTCCCATGGTGCGCCGCCCGGGACGCCGCTGCCATCGCCCGGGCTTACATCGCGGTGACGGAGGTGTAAGGGTGGGGCCCGCAACGCCGCGGCGGTGCGGGCCCCACGGGTGATCCCTCCCGGCGGGGCGGCCCCTATGCCTTGGCGCGGGCCACCCTGAGGGTGACCCACGTGGCCACCGTGCCCACGATGAAGAGGTTGGGGCAGAAAGCGAAGGCCCAGATGGCGGGCAGCGTGGGGACCCAAGCGCCGAGGACGTCGTCGGCGCCGCCCACGACCACGCCGTACAGGCTCATGACCGTGGCCGTCACCAGGATGTTCGTGAGGGCCATGGCCGCGGAGCGGGAGCGGTCGCCGGAGAGGCGGCTCACGAGTTTAGAGGCCACGAGCGCCACGATGGGGTCGCCCACGACCAGGCACACCGCCATGGCGGCGACCCAGCCGACGCCGTAGGCGGGCGCCGCCCGGGCAAAGGCGTCGGCGGGGAGCGCGCCGTGGACCACGTGGCCTCAGGGGGCCATGAGCAGGAGCATGCCCGTGAGCATGCAGGTCTTGAAGACCCAGGTCTCGTAACGGCCCTCGGCGCGACCCACGCGCTTGATCACGCAGTCGCCGTAGATCGCCCTGACGACGGGAGCGGTGTTGCCCATATGGAGTTGTCCTTCTGGTGAGAGGCGGAGGTGCCCGAGTGCCCGAGCGCCCGAGACGCCCCGCGGGCCCGCCGCAAAGGTGGCGGATGGCCTGACGGCGGCCGCGCAACCAGCCTAGTGCAAAGCGGGGGTGTCGCGTAAGCGCCGGCGTCGACCGGAGGGCGCCACGGCCGGAGGGTGGCCATGCTCAACGGCAGAACGACGACCCTGGCCTAACCCAGCCTCTCCACCTTGACGCCGTTGCGACCCACCTCGATGTCCAGGGCCGCCAGGACGTCCAGGGCCTTCTCGGCATCCTGCCGCGCGTGGGTCACGCGCTCCTTCTTGAGGCCGCGCCCCGCCTCCACCGCCGCCACAGCCGCCGCGTGGTCGCCCTTGTGGGCGGCGTTGACGGCATGCCAGTCCACGCCGGCGAACCAGCCGGCAACGGTGAGGTCCAGCGGCACCCTGCCCTCCAGCATGAGCATGGCGATCACCGGGTAGCCAGCGTAGCCCTGCCAGTACGTGGCGTTGTCGTTGCTGCGGTAGACCTCGCGGCCGTCGGCGCCCGTCTCGCGGCGCACCGTGTAGCGCCTGGCGCCGTCGCTCGACACCACGGTGCAGGTGGCGCCGTCGTCGCCCAGGCGCGCATGGCCGTCCTCGACGGCCGTCCAGGCCTCGTAGACCTTCTCTGCGGGAGGCAGCTTCTCCACAGGGACCATCCCTTCCATCTGTCAGAAGTTGGAACCGTTCCAGCCGAAGTCGGGAGTGGAGCCGTACCGCACGTAGACGCGCGCCGGGTCGATGCCCAGGACGTCGCGGAGCTCGTCGCAGATGGGCCCGGTCATGGACCCCCAGACCGCCGGGTCCACGGCGGCGCGGGAAAAGACGTCCACGGTCACGTAGGCAGCGGGCTCGTCGGCGGAACCGCCCATGTAGATGGGCAGGTCGTCGTCGAAGACGCACATGAGCCAGGGCTCGCTCTTGCCCGGGACCTTGGCGATGAGGGTGCCGTAGAACGACTTCAGGGTGTCGCGCTGGCTCTCGGAGACGGGCTCGGAGGTGTAGGTGCGGATCACAGGCATGGCCTCTCCTCTCACTGGCTGACGAGTGGGTTGTACCCGCCGACGGACCCTGCCGGCGCGCCCATGGCCACGAGGGCCGCTGCCACCACCTGACCGTCACGGCACACGAGCACGGAGGACGAGGACGGCGGCTCCGGGCGGGGCGCGGGACCGACGGAGGGCGGGAGCCCGGCGTCCGCCAGTGCGGGCAGGCGGGAGGCGTCCACGCCGTCGGCGCGCAGGACGTCCAGGCGGTCGCCCTCGAAGCACTGGCGCAGGAAGTGGACCTCCATGTCGCGGACCTCGAGACGGTCGTAGACGGCCGACGGGAACGCGTCCACCACGAGGCCCGGGTAGCGCAGGTTGGTCATGTGCCGGAACGAGTCGAGGTCGGTGAAGCCCACGGTGTGGGTGCGCACGCGATCGAGGGGTGCGGGGTCGGCCGGGAGGTCGCGCCACGGCCCCACCGGCGCCGTGCCGAGGTCGCGCTCCAGGGCCGACGGCGCAAGGCCCACGGCCTCCGGCGTGGCCACCGCGCGGGCGCGCACGTCGTAGAAGCAGCTCTCCACGCGGCCCGCCGCCACGAGGGCGCCGTCCTGCTCGACGAGGACCTCGTTGTTGAGGAAGCGCGCACCCGGCGCCGCGTAGATCCAGGTGGTGAGGGTGACCGGCACGCGCACGGCGGCCTTGCGGGCCACGGCCAGCCGGTAGCGGGCGAACATCCAGCCGATGCCGCGGGTGCGCACGAGGTCGTCGTGGTCGAGGCCCAAGGCGGCGGCGTGGCCGAGCACCGACTCCTGGAGCATGGCGAGGAGCCCGAGCGTGCCGACCCGGCCGCTCTCGTCGGCATCGCGGTACAGGGGCGTGTAGGCGGTCCGGAAGGCCACGGGTCTCTCCTTGGGGCGGGGCGGGCGCTGGCGCGACGCCCGGTCACGGGGCTGGTGCATGGGGTTTATTCCCCGACGCCACCCGGGCACTTCTGTCCCAATGGTCGGGCACTTTTGTCCCAACACCCGGGCACTTCTGTCCCAGCCTCACGCGGTTTCATGCACGGCCGCCCACATCGACGGCCCCATGGACGCAAAAGGCAGTTCGCCAAGGCCCCCTTGGACCGGGGGGCCTTGGCGAACACGGGCAACCCATGCAGGGCGCCCGTTGAAATCAAGAAAAAAACATACGAAGTGACAGATGGGCCAGGCACCTCTGTCACGTCCTGCCTAGCGCGGGGACCTGCCGCTCTCCTCCGTCAGCAGGCGCAGCAGCGGCTCGGCCGATGCCAGGCCCTCGGCGTCGGCCTGCCACCGCCAGTTGCCCTCGGCCTGGCCCGGGACGTTCATGCGGGCCTCGGTGCCCAGGCCCATGACGTCCTGCAGCGGCATCATGACCACGCGCGTGTCGCTCCGGAGCGCATCGGCCATGATCCTCTCGGCGACGGTGAGCGCCTCGTTGTCGTCGGCGATCCCGTAGGCGGAGCGCACGAAGCCCAGCAGGGTGTCGGTGTCGTGGGTGCTCGTGTAGGCCACCTTGCCCGGGGTCGGGGTGTAGCCGCCCCTGAGGTCGGCATCGGCGAACTCCAGCACGTCCATGCCGGGGAAGCCGCACTGGGCCACGAGGCCGCGGATAGCCGGCGTGATGGTGCCCAGGTCCTCGGCGATCACGGGCAGCGGGCCAAAGACCTCGGCCGCCCGCTCGAAGAGCGCCTTACCCGGACCCGGCAGCCAGCGGCCCTCGGTGGCCTTCTTGCCGGCAGGCACCGAGTAGTAGTTCTCAAAGCCCACGAAGTGGTCCAGGCGCACGTAGTCGTAGAGTTCGAAGGCCCTGCGCAGGCGCTCGACCCACCAGCCGTAACCGTCGTCGGCCAGGCGGTCCCAGTCGTAGGTGGGGTTGCCCCACAGCTGCCCCTCCGGCGCGAAGGCGTCGGGCGGCACGCCGGCCGACTCGTCCTTGCGGCCGTCCTCGCCCAGGTTGAAGACCTCGCGGTTGGCCCAGGTGTCGGCGGAGTCCTCGCTCACGTACATGGGCATGTCGCCGATGAGCGACACGCCGCAGTCGTTGGCGTAGGCCTTGAGGCCGTCCCACTGCTCCTGGAACACCCACTGGCAGAACCGGTGGAAGCCCACGCGCCCCGCCAGCACCGGGTCGTCGAGCAGCGCCGGCGAGTACTCCCGGTAGCGGGCCGGCCAGTCCTGCCAGGCCACGGACTCAAGCGGTACGCCGTCGTCCGCATCCACGGCCACCTCGCCGGCGGCCACGGCGTCGCGCACGGCCATGAAGGCGCAGTAGGGGTCGAGCCAGTCGGCGTTGGCCTCCGAGAAGGCCGAGAGGCGCGCCTCTGTGAACACGCGCTCGTCCACGCGGCCGCGCCCGGCGAGGCCCGCCGGCAGCCCGGCCACGCCCTTGGCCTCCCAGGCCTCCCAGAGCCCCTCGAGTGTCCTGCCGCACCCGTCCACCAGCGCCGTGTTGCCCGCGAAGGCGGAGAGCCCCGCGTAGGGGCTGCCGAAGGAGTCGGTGGGGTTCACCGGCAGCACCTGCCAGTAGCCTTGGTGGCAGCGCTCGAGCCAGTCCACGAAGTCGTAGGCCTCGGGGCCCAGGGTGCCCGGCCCCTCCTCGCGGGGCAGGGAGGTGATGTGGCACATGACGCCCAGGCCCCGCTCGAAGGGCTTGGCCAGGGGGCTCGGCCCGTGGAAGTAGAGCAGGGCGCTCCCCAGCTGGCCCAGGGTCACCACGACCTCGTCGCCGTCGCGCTCGGGCACGCGCCCGCTCACCAGGTCGTCGCAGAGCTCGGCCACCATGGGCAGCCGCACCTCGTGGACGTCGGAGAGCGAGCGGTTCACGAGCACGCAGATGCGCTCCCCGGCCTCGTCGTCGCCGGCCGCCGGCGTGCGCCAGAAGCCGTAGACGTCGGAACCCACGGAGAACGGCTCGAACCCGCCGTTCACCAGCATGGGGAACTGCCGGCGCAGGTCCATCGCGTTCTTGTAGATGGCGCCGCAGTCGGCGTCCTCGTGGCCCCAGGGATAGGTGCCACGGTTGTACGGGTCGGTGTAGCCCTCGAGGCCGGCCTCGTCGCCGTAGTACACGCAGGGCACGCCCGGCGAGCACATCTGCACGAGGGTGGCCAGCCACAGGCGCCCCTTGGCGAGGCCGCGCTGCCCCTCGGAGAGGCGGTACCCGCGGCGCTGGTCGTCGGTGAGGGAGTCCTTGTCGGGCGCGCCGCCAAGGATGGTGAGCAGGCGCGTGCGGTCGTGGCTGCCCAGCAGGTTGAGGGTGGCGTAGAAGGCGTCGGGCGGGTAGTTCTCCTTGAGCGACGCCATGCGCTCCGCCATCTCCTCCGCGGGCCAGGTGCCGCAGACGTAGTGGAGCAGGGCCTCCCTGAACGGGTAGTTCATGGCGCTGTCGAGCTCGGTGCCGCAGAGGTACTTGCGTACCTCGCCGTAGGCCAGCTTGTTGGAGGCGTCCTCCCACACCTCGCCCAGGAGCAGGGCGTCGGGCAGCACGCGGTCCTCGGCGGCCTTGATGCCGGCGATGAAGGCGTCGTTGAGCTCGTCGGCCACGTCCAGGCGCCAGCCGCGGGCGCCGGCGCGCAGCCAGTGGGCCACCACGCCGTCGGGGCCGTAGACGAAGTCCTGCCACTCGGGGTTGGCCTTGTCGGTGTCGGGCAGGTCGTCCACGCCCCACCAGCAGGTGTAGGTGCCGTCCTCCTGCATGAGGTACCAGGGGCGGTAGGGCGAGTCGGGCGACTGCCAGGCCCCCACGGAGTCGTAGTTGCCGAACTTGTTGAAGTAGCGGGAGTCCACGCCCGTGTGGTTGAACACGCCGTCGAGGATCACCGAGACGCCCATCTCGGCGGCCTCGGCGCACAGGCGGCGGAACCCGGCCTCGTCGCCCAGCATGGGGTCCACGGCCAGGTAGTCGCCCGTGTCGTAGCGGTGGTTGGACTGCGCCTCGAAGATGGGGTTCAGGTAGATGGCCGTGAACCCCATGTCGCGGATGCGGCCCAGCTCCTCGCGGATGCCCTCGAGCGTGCCGCCGTAGAACTCCCACTCGGCCACGCGGCCCGAGTCGTCGCGCTTGTACGCGGGCGGCTCGTCCCAGTCCTCCACCAGGGAGCGGGGCACGCCGCCCACACGCTCCTGGGAGAGGGCCGCCTCCGTGCGCTCGCGCCAGTCGGCCCCGCGCTTGTAGCGGTCGGGGAAGATCTGGTAGACCATGCCGCCCTTGTACCAGTCGGGCGTCACCTCGCGGGGCCTGTACACGGTGATCTGGAACGACGGGGGCATGTGATCGTACATCTGCCCCACACCGCCGGTGCGGCCCTCGCGGGCGCCGTAGTAGCGCACGGTGCCGTCGGAGCCCTCGAGGAGGAAGGCGTACCAGACGATGCCGAGCTCCTCGCACGGGACCTCACCGGTGAAGGTGAGGCGGCCGTCGTCGGCGGTGTCGACGAGCTCCATGGGCAGGAAGGTCTCACCGACGCCGTCGACCCACGTGCGGATGGATGCCTGGGTTCCCGGGTCGTCCCACACGTCCACGGTCAACGTGACGGCGCCGCCCTGGGGGGCGGCGCCGTATGGGTCTCTGTACCGGGAGCCCCTGCTGTTGTGAAGGGCTCTCATGGTTTTCCTCTCGTTCTCGGGGTGCCGCCCGCCTAGCCGCGGTCGGGCGAGATCACCTCGGGGTGGAGCGTCGAGTACAGGTCGATGTAGCGGTTGGCCGCGACGGTCCAGGAGAAGTCCTGGCCCATGGCCTGCCGCTGGAGCGAGGACCAGGCCTGCTTGTCGGTCCAGAATACCTCGCAGGCGTTGAGCACGCAGTCGCACATCTCCTCGCCGTTGAAGTTGGCGAACGAGAAGCCCGTGCCCTCGCCGGTGTAACGGTTGTACGGGGTGACGGTGTCCTTGAGGCCGCCGGTCTCGCGGACGATGGGCAAGGTTCCGTAGCGCATGGAGATGAGCTGCGACAGGCCGCAGGGCTCGAACAGCGACGGCATGAGGAACATGTCGGCGCCGGCGTACATGCGCTGGGACAGGCCCAGGTCGAAGTCGATGACGGCTCTCATGGACCCCCTGTACTTCCAGTCGAAGTAGCGCAGGGAGTCCTCGTAGGCACGGTCCCCCGTGCCCAGCACGGCCACCTGCACCGAGCGGCCCAGCAGGCGCTCGAGGCCGTACTGCACGAGGTCGAGGCCCTTCTGCTTGGTGAGGCGGGTCACCATGGCCACGAGCGGGCGCTCGGCGTTGACCTCCAGCCCGAGCTCGCGCTGGAGGGCCTCCTTGCAGGCGGCCTTGCCCGACATATCGTCGATCGAGTAGTTGGACGGCACGGCCGGGTCGGTAGCCGGGTTCAGGGAGTCCACGTCGATGCCGTTGACGATGCCGTGGAGCGCGCCCTCGCGCTGGCGGAAGATGCCGTCGAGACCCTCGCCGAAGAACGGGGTCTTGAGCTCCTGGGCGTAGGTGGGGCTCACGGTGGACAGCAGGTCGGAGTAGATGAGCGCGCCCTGCATGTAGTTCACCGTCTTGGGGCCGCAGTACATCTGACCGACGGCCTTGGGAGCCGAGAGCAGGCCGGCGGTGTCGAGCACGGAGTCGCCGTACTGACCCTGGAACTTGGCGTTGTGCACGGAGAACACGGTGCGCACGTTGTCGTAGAGCGGCAGCCCCTGGTAGTACTCGCGCAGGAAGACCGGCGCGAGGGCGGTCTGCCAGTCGTTGCAGTGCAGGACGTCGGCCCGGAAGTCGGGCAGGTACTGCAGGCTCTCCGTGATGGCCTTGGAGAAGAACGCGAAGCGCTCGCCGTCGTCGAAATAGCCGTAGAGGCCGCCGTCGCGCTTGAAGAAGTGCTCGTTGTCGATGAAGTAGAACTCCACGCCGTCGGACACGATGCGCTCGAGGCCGCAGTACTCGCTGCGCCACCCCATGTTGAGGTAGAAGTCGCAGACGTGCTCCATCCGGTCGACGTACTCCTGCTTGATAGAGCCGTACTTGGGCGTCATGACCGCGACGCGGCAGCCCGCGGCCGCGAGGGCCTTGGGCAGCGAGCCGGCCACGTCGCCCAGGCCGCCCGTCTTGGTGAACGGGGCGGCCTCGGCCGAGGCGAAGACGATGCGGAGCTTCCTGCGGACCTTGGCGGACACTAGAGGGTTCCCTTCCCCTTGATGAGGACGTCGTCGGTGGTGCCGCGGAGCTCGGTGCGGGCGGGCACCACGTTGTCACGGTCGATGATGGCGTTCTCCACGCGGGCGCCGCTCTCGACGGTGCAGGACTGCATGATGATGGAGTTGCGGACGGTCGCGCCGGCCTCGACGATGACGCTGCGGCCGAGGATGGAGTTCTCCACGCAGCCGGCGATGCGGGAGCCGCCGGCCACCAAGGCGTTGGACACCTTGGAGCCCGGCTCGTACTTCGCGGGCGGGTTGTCGTGGGCCTTGGTGTAGATGGGGCGCTCGTCGCCGAAGATCTCGTCGTCGATCTCGGGGTCGAGGAGCTTCATCGAGTTCTTGTAGAAGCACTTGGCCGAGAAGACCGCCATGGCCGGGCCGTCGAAGGTGAAGGTCCGGACGTTGACGCGGTCGAGGTCGCCGATGAGGGCCTCGAAGAGGTCGAGGTAGTCCACGGCTTCGTACCAGCCGAGAAGCTGCTTGAGGATGTCGATGGAGACGATGAAGGTGTCCATGAAGGCGGTGTCGCCGAACTGGACGCCCTGGTGCACGCCGGTCACGCGGCCGTTCTCGGTGTGGAAGCCGGTGAGGGAGACGTTCTCCTCGGAGGCGCGCTTGGTCACCACGGTGATGTCGGCGCCGGACTTCACGTGCTCGTCGATGAGCTCGGTGTAGTCCATGTTGAGGATGATGTTGGCGGCCGAGAGGACCACGTAGGGACGGGTCTCCTTCTCGAGGAACATGCGGTTGTCGATAAGGTCGCGGATGAGGAAGCGCGCACCGGAGCGGGAACTGCCGAAGGCGGAGCCGGGCAGGTTGAACAGGCCGCCGTGCTTGCGGTCGAGGGACCAGTCCTTGCCGCTCTCGACGTGGTCCATGAGGGCGCGGTAGTTGTAGGGCAGGATGAGGCCCACGGTGCGCATGCCGGCATTCACCATGTTGGACAGGGCGAAGTCGACCATGCGGTAGCGGCCGGCCACCGGGAGCGCCGCAGGGGGGCGCGACTCGGTGAGGGCACTCGGGTTCTTGACGGAATAATTGGCGGTGATGAGTCCGATGCAGCGATCCACGGTTACTCCTCCCCCTTTCCAACGACGACGTTGTCACCGACGACGGCGGTGTCCTTGACCTTGTCGACACTGCCGAACTTGACGTTCTCCTCCACGACGGCGCCCTCGCCCAGGATGGCGTTCACCACGTAGGCGCCGGCCATGACCTTGGCGCCGGGCAGCAGGATGGAGTCGACCACATGGGCGCGCGGGCCCACGTAGGCGTCCGTGGACAGGATGGAATGCTTGACCTCGCCGAACACGCGACAGCCGTTGGCCACGAGGGAGTCGTCCACCGAGGCGGCGGTGCCGATGAGGTGGGGCGGGCGGGTGGGCGCGTTGCTCATCACCGGGAAGTCCTTGTTGTACAGGTTGAACTCCGGGTTGGCGCCCAACAGCTGCATGGCGGTGTCGTGGTAGGACGAGATGGTGCCGACGTCGCGCCAGAAGCCGTTGAACTCGTAGCAGAAGATGCGACGGCCCTCCTCGAGCATCTTCGGGATGATGTTGTTGCCGAAGTCGTGCTCGGAATCGGGGTCGGCGGCGTCCTCCTTGAGGGCCTGCACCATGAGGTCGGTTGAGAAGATGTAGATGCCCATGGAGGCGAGGTTGGAGTCGGGCTGGGCCGGCTTCTCGGTGAACTTGATCACCGAGTCGTCCTCGTCCTTGGTGATGATGCCGAAGCGGCTGGCCTCGTCCCACGGCACCGGCATGACAGAGATGGTGAGGTCGGCGTTGTTCTTGATGTGGACGTCCAGCATCTTACGGTAGTCCATGGAGTACAGGTGGTCGCCCGAGAGGATGAGCACGTACTCGGGGTCGTTGCTCTCGATGTAGCCGAGGTTCTGGTAGATGGCGTCGGCCGTGCCGGCGTACCAGGAGCCGCCAGCCTCGGTGGCGAACGGCGGGAGCACGGAGACGCCCGCGCCGCGCTCGTCGAGGTTCCAGGCCGCGCCGGTCCCGATGTAGCTGTGGAGCAGGTAGGGCCTGTACTGCGTAAGGACACCGACGGTGTTGATGTCCGAGTTGGCGCAGTTGGAGAGCGCGAAGTCGATGATGCGGTACTTGCCGCCGAAGGACACGGCGGGCTTGGCGATGGACCGGGTCAAAGCCCCGAGACGGGAACCTTGGCCGCCGGCAAGAAGCATGGCGAGGCACTCCTTCTTGCTCATTTGATACCCCTTCCGATCTGTCAGGGGGCCGACGGCGCCGGCCACTCCCTCAATTTGAAAATACTCTAAACGTGCCAGATGTCTTCAGCGTACTCGCGGATGGTTCTGTCTGAGCTGAAGAAACCGGAGTTCGCAGTATTTGCAAGCGCCATCCGGTTCCAGCGGCGGCGGTCGCCGTAGACCTCGCCCAGGTGCTCCCACGCCGAGACGTAGGGGCGGAAGTCCTTGAGGACGAAGTCGGCGTCGTTCTGATGCATGAGGCCGTCGTGGATGAGGCTGAAGTCGCCGGACAGGCGGGCGAAGGTGCCGTCCACGAGCTCGTCGACCACGCGGCCGAGGCGGTCGCGGTCGCGGTTGTACTCGTCCCAGGCGAAGTAGTCGCCGCGGGACTTGTAGCCCTCGACGTCGGCCACCTCGAGGCCGAAGATCTCGATGTTCTCACGGCCGGCCAGCTGGGCGATCTCGACGTTGGCACCGTCGAGGGTGCCCAGGGTGATGGCGCCGTTGGCCATGAGCTTCATGTTGGACGTGCCGGAGGCCTCCATGCCGGCGGTGGAGATCTGCTCGGAGATCTCGGCGGCCGGGTAGATGAGCTCGGCGTTGCCCACGGAGAAGTTGGGGATGAAAGCTACTTTGATCATCTCGTTGGCACGGGGGTCGTTGTTGACCACGTCGGCCACAGAGTTGATGAGGCGGATGACCTCCTTGGCGTAGGTGTAGCTCTGGGCGGCCTTGCCCGAGAAGATGAAGGAGGTCGGGCGGGGGCGGTAGGAGGGGTCGGCGACGATGCGGTTGTAGACGTCCATCACCTTGAAGATGTTGAGCAGCTGGCGCTTGTAGGCGTGGAAGCGCTTCACCTGGACGTCGAAGACGCTGTCGCAGTCGAGCTCCACGCCGGTCTGCTCACGCACGTACCGGGCCAGGCGCTCCTTGTTGAGGCGCTTGGAGTCGGCCATGGCGTCGAGGAACACCGGGTCGGCTGAGAAGGCCTCGAGGCGCTTGAGCTCGCTGGCGTCATCGAGCCAGCCGTCGCCGATGGCGTCGGTGATGAGCCGCGAGTAGCTGGGATTGGCGTTGCCGAGGAAGCGGCGGAACGAGATGCCGTTGGTCTTGTTGTTGAACTTCTCGGGCGTGAGCTCGTAGAAGTCCTTGAGGACCTCGCGCTCCAGGATGTCGGTGTGGATCTTGGCCACGCCGTTCACGGAGTGGGAGCAGATGATGGACAGGTTGGCCATGCGGACCTGGCCGTCCCAGAGGATGGCGGTGTCGCGCAGCAGGTCCATGCGGTCGCCGTGCTCGACCATGAAGTCCTCGCGGTAGCGGCGGTCGATCTCCTCGATCCACATGTAGATGCGGGGCAGGAGGCGGCGGAAGACGTCGATGGGCCACTTCTCCAGGGCCTCGGGCAGCACCGTGTGGTTGGTGTAGCTGATGGAGCGGGTGACGATGCCCCACGCGGTGTCGTAGTCCAGGCCCTCCTCGTCCACGAGCACGCGGAGGAGCTCGGCTCCGCACATGGCCGGGTGGGTGTCGTTGGTGTGGATGGCGACGGCCTCGGGGAACGCGGCCCAGTCGACGGTGCCGTCGGCGCCGGTGTGCTCGCGCTTGAAGGTGCGCATGATGGAGCCGATACCCGCTGCCACGAACAGGTACTCCTGCTTGAGGCGCAGGATGCGGCCGTGCTCGCCGGCGTCGTTGGGGTAGAGGATCGTGGAGATGGCCTCGACGTCCGTGCGGAACTTGGAGGCGTCGGCGTAGGCGCCCTCGTTGAAGGCGTCGAGGTCGAAGCGCTCCTCCACGGGCTCGGCTGCCCACACACGCAGCTTGTTGACGGTGTTGCCGCCGTAACCCACCACGGGGATGTCGTAGGGCACGGCGTTGACGGTCTCGCCGCCCTCCAGGGTGAACCAGTAGCGACCGTCCTCCTCGTGGCGTACCACCTCACCGCCAAAGGTCACCGGCACGGCGGACTCGGGGCGACGCACCTCCCAGGGGTAGCCCTTGGCCAGCCAGTTGTCGGTCTCCTCCACCTGGCGGCCGTCCTTGATGACCTGGCGGAACAGGCCGTAGCGGTAACGCATGCCGTTGCCGTAGCCGGCGATGCCCTCGTGGGCCATGGAGTCGAGGAAGCACGCGGCCAGGCGGCCGAGGCCGCCGTTGCCGAGGCCGGGGTCGACCTCGCAGGAGGAGACGGCCTCGAGGCTCGTGCCCATCTCGGCGAGACCCTCGCTCACGGTGTCGAGGATGCCGAGGTTGAGCAGGTAGTTCTCGAGGAGGGGGCCGATGAGGAACTCGAGGGAGAAGTAGAAGACGCGCTTCTTGCGCTGAGCCTCGATGGCGTTGTCGTTGCGCACGTGGATGGCGCGGGCGCGGAAGGCGACGAGCTTGCAGAGGGCGGCGAAGCGCTCGTGGTCGTCGGCCTCGTCGAAGCCCTTGCCCACCTCGGACTCGACCATGCGGCGGTACTCGCGTTTGAACTGCTCGGTGTCCTTGAAGATCTCGTTTTTCATGTATGCGCTCTCTCTCGAAGTGGTGTGGGCTGTCCCCTAGCGCTTGGTGGAGCGCTTGGACGGCTTCTTGGCGGCCGTTTTCTTGACTGGAGCCTTCTTGGCGGCGGGGGCGGCCTTGGCGGCGGAGGCTGCGGCCTTCTTCACGCGGGCCTCGGCGACGGAGGCGACGGGCTCGGCCTTCTTGGCGGCCTCGGCCTTGGGCGCGGCGGCCTTGGGCGCGGGCTTGGGGGCCCCGTCCTTCTTCACGGCCGGCTTGGAGGCGGCGGGCTTCTCCGCCGCGGCCTTGGCGGGCGCCTTCTTGGCCGGAGCCTTCTTGGCGGGCGCGACCTTCTTGGGAGCGGCCTTCCTAGGCGCCGCCTTGGGCTTGGGGGCAACGTAGGACGACTTGCCGGTGCGCTTGAGCACCACGCCGGCCAGGGGCGGCACGCGCAGGACGATGGAGTCCTCGCAGCGGTCGGTGGCCGTGGGCGTGGAGACGAGGGTGCCCTCGTTGATCACGCCGGAGCCGCCGAACTCCACGGCGTCGGTGTTGAAGACCTCCACGTAGTTGCCCTCGCGCGGCACGCCGAGGCGGAACTCCTCGTGGGTGGCCGGGTCGAAGTTGATGACCACCACGCGGTCGTCCACGGGGCGGTCGCCGTGGCGCACGTAGGAGACGATGGACTGCTCGCTGTTGTCGGCGTCGATCCACTCGAAGCCGCCCTCGTCGTAGTTGTGCTGCCAGAGGCCCTTGTTGTCGCGGAAGAAGCGGTTGAGCTCGCGGACGAAGTGCTGGAACTTGCGGTGGGTGTCGTACTCGTCGGTGAGGAACCACTGGATGCCCTCGTAGTAGCGCCACTCGATGAACTGGGCGATCTCGTTGCCCATGAAGTTGAGCTTGGCGCCGGGGTGGGTCATCTGGTAGAAGGCGAGGTTGCGCAGGCCGGCGAACTGGCGCCACCAGTCACCGGGTTGGCGCTGGATGAGGGACGCCTTGCCGTGCACGACCTCGTCGTGTGACAGCGGCAGGACGTAGTTCTCGGAGTAGGCGTACATCATCGAGAACGTGAGCAGGTTGTGGTTGCCGGGGCGGTACGGGAAGTCGGTCTTGCAGTAGTTGAGGGTGTCGTTCATCCAGCCCATGTCCCACTTGTAGTGGAAGCCCAGGCCACCCACCTCGGCGGGACGGGTCACGAGGGGCCACGCGGTGGACTCCTCGGCCATCATCATGGCGTCGGGGTGGTACTTGCCCACGGTCTCGTTGACGTGGCGCACGAAGTCGATGGCGACGAGGTCCTCCTCGGTGCCCTTCTCGTTGAACTTCTTCTGGGAGGGGTCGTCGACGCCGAAGTTCAGGTACAGCATGGAGGTCACGCCGTCCATGCGGATGCCGTCGGCGTGGTAGGCCTCGAGCCAGAACAGGGCGTTGGAGGTCAGGAAGGTGCGCACCTCGCCGCGGGCGTAGTCGAACTTGTAGGTGCCCCAGTTGGGGTGCTCCTCCTTCTCGTAGAGCTTGTGGCCGTTGAAGTGCACGAGGCCCTGGATGTCGCGGCAGAAGCCGCCGGGCACCCAGTCGAGGATGACGCCGATGTTGGCCTGGTGGCACCTGTCCACGAAGTTCATGAAGGCGCAGGGGTCGCCGTAGCGGGCGGTGGGGGCGTAGTAGCCGGTGGTCTGGTAGCCCCAGGAGCCGTCGAAGGGGTGCTCCATGACGGGCATGAGCTCGATGTGGGTGTAGCCCATGTCGGCCACGTAGCTCACGAGCTCCTCGGAGAGCTCGTCGTAGGTGAGGTAGGAGCCGCCGCCCTCACCGGTGCCGAGGCCGTCGAGGCCGTCGTCGTGGCGCCTCCAGGAGCCCAGGTGCACCTCGTAGATGTTGAGGGGGCGCTTGAAGTGGTCCGTACGGCCGCGGCGGCCCATCCACAGGCCGTCCTTCCACACGTGGCCGGAGAGGTCGGCGAGGCGGGAGGCGGTTCCCGGGGGGCACTCGCTCCAGAAGGCGTAGGGGTCGGCCTTGTACTGCTCGGAGCCGTCGTCGCACAGGATGTAGAACTTGTACAGCTGGCCCTCGGCGGCGCCGGGGACGAAGCCCTGCCACACGCCGCCGTTAGGGGTCTCGGTCAGGGGGTCTGCCTCGGTGTTCCACTCGTTGAACTCGCCGATGACGGTGACCTTGCGGACGCCGGGGGCCCACACGGCGAAGGTGTAGCCGTCCCGGCCGTCGACGGTGGCCCTGTGGGCACCCATCTTCTCCCAGCTGCGGTTCCAGTCGCCCTTGGCCAGCAGGTAAAGGTCGTCTTTGGTGATGGTGTGTTCGGTGGCGCCCATGAAGCGCCCTCCCTTCTCTGCGGCCGCGGCCCCACAGAACCCGGCCCTCCGTTCAGGCTGCTGCCCGACGCTCTTCAGGGTATTTTGCGATTACGTGAGCCTACGATACCCGGTGCATCCCACATATACAAGTAAAACAGCGCCTCCCACTGCGATTTTTGCCGAAATGCCCCCCAAAAACCGTTGTTTCCGCTGGTGCATCCCAGTATTACTTTTTCTTTGCAAATAGGGTCAATCGGGGCGAAACCGACGATAAACCGTTGGTGACCATCGGGGTTGACCATGGATGGGAGACATTTTTTCACACTATATCCCTTGCTTTTTCAAAGGGCTTAGTTAGGTACCGAATAAAAAAGTGACCCGGGAAGGGCGTCGGCACCCCCCCCGCCAAGGGCGATGGGGCGATGGGAAGGACCGGGCCGGGGTCGGGGCGAGCCGGAAGACGAGAAAAGCCCGGCCCCTCCGAGGAGGGACCGGGCTCGAATCCAGGGAGCGGCCTTGGGCCGGGCGCCTTAGTAGTTGACGGCGCGCTGCTGGAAGTAGGACTGCGGGTGGCCGCAGACGGGGCAGACCTCGGGGGCGGTGGGGCCCACGTGCAGGTAACCGCACTTGAGGCACTGCCACACGGTGGTGTCGCCGCGGGAGAAGACCTCGCCGTTCTCGATGCGGTCGACGAGCTTGTTGTAGCGCTCCTCGTGGGTCTTCTCGATGTCGCCGACGAGCTTGAACTTGGCGGCGATCTCGGAGAAGCCCTCCTCCTTGGCGACCTTGGCGAACTCGGCGTACATCTCGGTCCACTCGTAGTTCTCGCCGGAGGCGGCGTCCTTGAGGTTGGTCATGGTGTCGGGCACGTGACCGCCGTGAAGGTACTTGAACCAGAGCTTGGCGTGGATGGACTCGTTGCCGGAGGTCTCGGAGAAGATGTCGCCGATCTGGACGTACCCGTCCTTGGCGGCCTGCTTGGCGTAGTAGCTGTACTTCATCGCGGCCTGGGACTCGCCGGCGAAGGCGATCTCCAGGTTCTTCTTGGTCTGGGACTCGTTGAAGTCGATGGTAGGCATCCTGTCCTCCTTGGATGTGACGGCCTGTGATGCGGGCGTTTGCCCAACTTTCAGAGGCTAGGATACCCAACCGCGCCGACGGGGGCGGCTCTATCGACAACTCCACATTCCGTCCCCACGGCGGCAGAACCCCTCGGCCGCAAGCTCCTCCAGAAGCTCCTCCACCAACCCGGCGGCCGGCTCCGGGCGCCCCTTGGCCGCCTCCTGCTCCCCCAGGGAGGCCACGGCGTCTTCCAGGGCGAGGCCGCCGGCCCCTACCTCCCGCGCCTCCAGAAGCAGGCGCACCAGGGCGGCGCGCTTCTGCCGCCGGGAGCCTTCGAAGGCCGACTGGCGCCCATGGGCGGCCGACCGCCGGGAGGGGTTGGGCACGGTCCTCTTGAGATGGGCCCCGTAGTCGAGGAGGGCGTAGTACCAGCCGCGGGCCCCCACCTCCGGACAGGCCTCCTCCACCAGGGGGACGAGCACCCGGTCGGGGACCTTCTCGCCGTCGGGAAAGAACTCGTGGAGAAAGACCGCCCTTACGTTGGTCTCGAGGTAGACCCCGGGGAGGTCGAAGGCGAAGGCGCGGATCCCAGCCGCCGTGGCGGGACCGATGCCGGGCAGCGAGACGAGGTCGGCCGCGTCCCGGGGCACCCGGCCGCCCCAGCGCCCGCAGATCTCGGACGCCGCCCGCTGGAGGGCCAGGGCGCGGCGGTTGTAGCCCAGCCCCTGCCACTCGGAGAGGACGTCGGCCGTCTCGGCGGCGGCCAGGGACGCCGGGTCGGGAAAGCGCGCGAGCCAGCGCTGCCAGCGCCCGTCCACCCGCGACACCTGGGTCTGCTGGAGCATGACCTCGCTCACCCACACCCCGTAGGGGTCGCGGGTGCGACGCCAGGGCAGGTCGCGCCAGTGGAGGCGCCCCTCGGCGAGCACACGGCGGCGGAACGAGTCCATCGAGGGGGGCTGCCGGTCGTCGGCGCCGGTCACTCCCACAGTAGCACCGGCCATCCGCGGCGCTTGGCCACCGAGCGCAGGGAGCGGCCGGGGTCCACGGCGTAGGGGTGCCGGGCGAGGGAGAGCATCTCCTCGTCGGAATGGTGGTCGCCGAAGGCGTACTCCACCACCCAGTTGTCCGGGCCGAAGCGCCCGTCGGCCCAGCGGGTCACGGCGCGGCACTTGCCCGCACCCTCCACCACCTCGCCGTCCACGGCGCCGGTCATGTGGCCTTCCCCGTTCACGGCCATGCGGGTGGCGAGGAACGCGTCCATGCCGATATGGCGCGCGGCGGCCTGGGCGATGCCGTGGAAGGTGGCCGAGACCAGCACGCACACGCACCCGTCCTCTCGGCAGGCACGCACCTGCTCGAGGGCGGCGGGGCGGTAGAAACGCGTGAGGACGTCGTCGTGGAAGCGGCCCATGATCTCCAGGATCTGGGCCCTGGTGAGGCGGTCGAGGTCGTTCACCAGGTAGCCGCGCACGGCCGCCTGGTCGTGCGGGAGATGCAGGGTGTAGCGGGCGCCCCAGAGTATCACCTTGAGGGCCGAGAGCGGGCTGATGTAGCCGTTGAGCAGCAGGTACTTGGTGAACTGGGTGCCCGACTGGGCCGAGATGATGGTGCCGTCGTAGTCGAAGACGGCCAAGCGCGCCTTGGGCGCGACGGCCTCACCCCGTCGACTGGTGCCGCTGTCGTCAACACTGGCCACTGGCCGGACTCTCCTTGAAAACGTTCCCATTGCGGTGCAGATACCCCAACAGCATAGGGCCTATCAGGGGCAGGGGGAAGAAAAGCGCGAAAAGGCCGATGCGGCGGCGTTCGCAAGAAAAAGGACCGGAGGAAAACCTCCGGCCCTGCAGGTCCAACGTGGCGGGATGTAAGGGACTTGAACCCTCGACCTCCGACGTGACAGGCCGGCGCTCTAACCAGCTGAGCTAACACCCCGTGCGCCTTGGCGCGAGCGTTAGTATTGCACGACTGCTGCTGGCGATGCAAGCGTGAATCGGAACTTTTTTCCCGACGGCGGCATTTGGGACAGAAGTGCCCGACCATTGGGACAAAAGTGTCCGGGTGATGGGACAGGGGCGCCTACCCCAGCGACACGGTCTCGGTCACGTCGTTGTCGAAGGAGAGAACCAGGTTGGAGCCGTCCAGCTTGGCGGACGAGACGGTGCCGCTCCCCTCCACCGGGGTGCCGTCGTCGTGGGCGAGCACCGACTCCACGGAGCCGTCGCCCATGACCCACGAGACCACGTTCCACGACCCGCCGAGGTTCTCGGGGATGAGAAAGCCGCCGTTGTAGAGCACCACGGTCACCGGCGTGCCCTGGAGCCGGAACAGCACCTGAGGGTCGCCGTCGGCGCCCTGGGTGCGCACGAAGGAGTAGCCCGCGCCGTCGTCGTCCTGGCGCACGCCGTAGGTGTAGCCGGCGTACTCGATGCCCTGGCCCTGGTCGTCCTGGGTCTGCTCCACGCGGGCGGGGGTCTGGCCCGCGTCGCCGTCGAGGGACGTGGGCACGGTGTGCAGCGCGCCGATGACCACCACGGCGAGCACGACCACCACGCAGGCTGCCGCCACGCCCAAGCCGATGGCCACCGGCCGGCTCACGTGGGCGCCGCCATGACGGGAGGCCACGTGGGGGCGCTTGCCCCGGTTCAGGCGCGCCGACCCGCCGCGACGGAAGTTCTCGCGGGCCGCCGAGGCGGCCTCGGAGGCCGAGCCACGGTCGTGGAGCACGGCGCCCTGGCCCGAGGCGAGGGTGGAGAAGGCCCCGGTCTCGGAGGGGTCCACGCCGATGGGGCGGGGGGCGCCGTCGGGCACGGTGACGACGTCCTCGGGGCCGGAGACGGGGGGCACGTCCACGGGACCGACCGCGGCGCGGGGTACGGGGGCCTCCTCCTGCTGCCTCCGGGCGCCGAAGCGACGCGGCTCCGACGACTTCCCGGGCCTTGCGGCGTGCTTGGCGTGTCTTGGCGTACGGGACGACCCGTCGCTGTAGGGGTTGTTCGCCATGGTCTCCTCGATGTGCGGGCCCGTGCCCGTGCCTCGGCAATGGTTACCCCAGCATCTTAGACGGTTTGGCAACCCCGGATACCCGCCCGTCACCGGTCTCGGCATCCACGAACATGAAAACGGGCCCCTCTCCGCAGCAACTCCACGGAGAGGGGCCCGTTCGGCCGAGGCGGCGACCACGAGGGCTAGCGGCGCGCCTCGCTCACGGTGCGGTGCACGGTACCGGCGGAAAGCGCCCAGCACACCGCCATGTAGCCGCCGTAGACCACCACGAACACCAGGGCGCCGGCCGCCGTGGCCCCCACGATGTCGAAGGGGGTGACCAAGGAGACGATCTCGCCCACCTTGGTGAGGGCCACCGCCGAGTGGGCCACGCCCACGGCCAGGGGCAGCAGGAAGTAGAAGAGCACCTGGCTGAGCAGGGAGCGGTTCTGGAGGCCCCGGGGGCACCCCAGCTCGTTGAGGAGACGGTAGCGCCCGGCCGAGTCGGCCACTCCGGAGAGCATCTGGATGGCGAGCACCGCGGCCACCGACATCACAAGCACGAAACCGATGTAGACCGCCATATAGCCCACGAGGCCCGTGAGGCTGCCCGAGCTCTCCCGCTGGGAGGCGAAGGTGCTGGAGTAGGTGAAGGTGCCCACAGCGCGGCCGTCGTCCATGAGCCAGTTGGCCCGCTCCACATCGGCGTCGGACTCGCCGCGGGCGAGCAGGGCCGAGGCGGGGAGGGAGTTCTCGTCGAAGTACTCGTCGAAGGCCCCCACCTGGTCGTCGGGGGCCATGAACTGCAGGAAGGACGTGGCAGGGGCCAGGCCGACCACCATGTCGTCGGGGACCACGAGGGTGCCGATGTTCTGGGAGACGCCGGAGTCGAACAGGGCGGCGCTCTCGTCGGTCACCACCTCCTGGACGGTGAGGTCGCGGCCGGCCACGGAGACGGGCAGGGCCGAGGCGGCCACCTGGTCCCAGAAGCGACCGAAGGTGGAGGGGCTGTCGGTGGTCACGATCATGGACCCCTCGTCGAGGGACACCGGCTCCATGCCCAGGAGCTGTCGGGAGGCGTTGTAGCTGGAAAGGGGCTCCAGGACAGGGTAGGTGTCGGCCGCGACGTCCGCGAGGTTGTACTCCTTCCAGAAGCCCATGGTGCCGGTGGCCTTGGCGACGTCGGCCAGGGACGTGCCACCCTCGGGCGCCCCGGGGACGTGCTGGTCGTAGGTGTTCACCTGGGCCGTGCGGACCCCGAACCGGTCGAAGTCGATGCCCAGGCGCCGGTAGTTCTCGGCCATGTCCACGGGGGCGGTGGCCTCGGCGAAGGCCTGGCCGTTGCCCTCGGAGGAGTACGCCTGGATGTTGCCGGAATCGAAGTAGAAGGCGTTCACCGACGCGGTGTAGGGGTTGCAGCGCAGGAGTGAGTCGTTGAGGGAGGTGGCCAGGGCCATACCCGTGGTCACCGAGGTGACGGCGAGGAAGAGCACCATGGCCGTGACCCCCATGGCGGCCGAGCTGGAGTTGATGCGGCTCGCCACCTGACGCACGGTGAACATGTGGAGGTCGCGCAGGTAGAAGTGCCTGAGGCTCTCGGCCCCCTTGACCAGCACCGTGGGCAGCGCCCAGAACAGCAGGAACGTGCCGGCCGTGACCATGGCCGTGGTGATGGCGAACTGCAGGTTGGCCTGGCCGTCCTCGCCCGTCGTGCTCCCCAGCATCACGGGGAAGCCCATGGTGAGCAGGCGCTGGTAGGCCCAGACGATGAGGGCCACGGACACCACCAGGGCCACGGCGGAAAGCACCGGGCGCCTGAGGCGCACCGACTCGTTGGCCCTGCCGCCCCGCACGAGCTCCACCAGGCGCAGGCGCGAGATGGTGCGCAGGTTGAACAGGAGCATGACCACGAAGGTGACGGCGAAGCAGGAGGCCACGGTGACGAGGGCGTCCCCGGAGACGATGAAGCGGAACTCCTTGACCGTCTCGTTGAACAAGGCCGCCGAGACGAAGACCAGGAGCTGCGAGGCGAAGAGCCCCAGCACGAGCCCCACCAGGAAGGCGGCCACGGAGGCCACCAGGGTCTCCACCGCCATGATGAGGCCCACCTGGCCGCGGGTCATGCCCAGGATCTGGTAGAGTCCGAACTCCTCCTTGCGGCGACGCACGAGGAAGTTGTTGGCGTAGACCATGAGGAACCCTAGGACCACCGCCAGGCCATAGGTGAGGCCGTGGAGCAGGTCGGCAATGAAGAGCAGGGTCTCGCTGGCCGACCCGGACAGGAACTCCCCCTGGACCCCGATGGTGTTGAAGGCGTAGAAGACCGCCACGCCCAGGGCGATGGTGACGAAGTAGACGGCATAGTCGCGCAGGGAACGGCGGACGTTGCCGAGGGCGATCTTAACGAGCATCGCCACCCCCCATCACCGAGATGACGCGGTTGACCTCGGCGAAGAACTCCTGGCGGTCGCGGTCTCCGCGGCGGACCTCGGTGAAGAGGCTGCCGTCGCGGATGAACAGCACGCGGTGGCAGTAGCTGGCGGCGTAGGCGTCGTGGGTGACCATGAGGATGGTGGTGTCGTAGTCGCGGTTGAGCCGCTCGAACGACTCGAGGAGCACCTTGGAGTTCTTGGAATCCAGGGCGCCCGTGGGCTCGTCGGCGAGCACGAGGGCCGGGTCGGCCACGATGGCGCGGCAGGCGGCGATGCGCTGGGCCTGGCCGCCGGACACCTGGTAGGGGTACTTGTCGAGCACCTCGGAGACGTTGAGGGAGGTGGCCACCTGCTCGGTGCGCTCGCGGATGAACGACGGCTTGCGGCGGGCGATGGTGAGCGGGAGCTCGATGTTCTCGCGGCAGGTGAGGGTGTCCAGGAGGTTGGAGTCCTGGAAGATGAAGCCCAGCTGGGTGCGGCGGAAGTCGGCCAGGGCGCGCTGGCGCATGTGGGCGACGTCGGTGCCGTCCACCACCACCTCGCCGGAGGTGGGCCGGTCGATGGTGGCGATGCAGTTGAGCAGGGTGGTCTTGCCGGAGCCGGACGGGCCCATGATGGCCACGGACTCGCCCTTGGCGACGGTGAGGCTCACCCCGTCGAGGGCCCGGGTGGCACTGGCGAGGCCTCCCCCGTACACCTTCACCAGGTCGCGGACCTCGAGGACGTTGGACATGGCGGTTCCTTTCTCCAGGGATCGTGCGGTGGGGAGGGTCAGCGGGAGAACACCCAGAGGGCGGCCATCATCACGGCGCCCACGACGGTCATGAGGGCCGTCCAGCACGCCAGCTCGACGGTGGACATGGAACCGTCCAGCACGGCCTGGTTGTTCTCGAAGTAGGTGTCGAGGGCCCGCTTCATCATGGTGCTCCTCCTCACGGGTCGGCGTTTCTGACGACTCCCATGGTGGAGGAGGGCCCCGGGGGCTGCCATCGATTGGGCTTACGGTGGGTGACAGTGCCGTAAGGGAGGGCCTGCCGGAGGCGCAGGGGGGCTGACGGCAGCCCCAGCGGCACCCGCCCCGGCACCTGAACACGGTTGAGGGCGGGTCCCTGCGCCGGTTTGCACGGGAACCCGCCCTCTAGGGCGCCCAAGGGTGCGAGATCCGCCCTCAGACGCGTTCAGGTGGGGAAAGGGTCGCCCTCAGACGCATTCAGGTGCCAAGAGGAGCAGCGGGCCGACGGGTGGGGGGGGTCAGGCCATGCGGCGGGCCTCGATGGCCCTGCCGAGGGTGACCTCGTCGGCATACTCCAGCTCGCCGCCCACGGGCAGGCCCGAGGCCAGGCGCGTCACCTTGACGCCCAGGGGGCGGATGGTGCGAGCCAGGTAGGTGGCGGTGGTCTCGCCCTCCACGTCGGGGTTGGTGGCGAGGATCACCTCGGCCACCTCGTCGGAGGAGAGCCGGGCCATGAGCTCGCGCACGTGGAGCTGCTCGGGACCCACCTTGTCCATGGGCGAGACGACACCGCCCAGCACGTGGTAGAGGCCGTGGTAGACGCCGGTGCGCTCGATGGCCGAGACATCGCGCGGCTCCGCCACCACACAGATGGAGGAGCGGTCGCGCGAGGGGTCGGCGCAGACGTCGCAGACGTCGCCCGTGGCGTACGAGAAGCACACGGGGCAGAAGTGCACGAGGCGTTTGACGTCGAGGACGGCCTGGGCGAGGCGCCGGGCCTCCTCGCCGTCCACCGACAGCAGGTGGTAGGCGATGCGCTGGGCCGACTTGGGGCCGATGCCGGGCAGGCGTCCGAGCTCGTCGAGGAGCCGCGTGAGCGCACGGCGGTCGCCGTCGGGTGATGGTGAGGGGGCGCCCAGGGGCGTCCCCGTGGGGTCGCTGCCGTACAAGGGGCTAGAACAGGCCGGGGATGCCCATGCCGCCCAGGTCCATGCCGCCAAGGCCGGTGGCGGAGGCCACCTCGCTGTTGGCCGCCTCGGAGGCGGAGTTGAGGGCGTCGTTGACGGCGGCCAGGATCATGTCCTGGAGCAGCTCGACGTCGTCGGGGTCGAGGGCCTCGGGGTCGATGGCGATGGACTTGAGCTGCATGTCGCCCGAGGCGACCACCTTGACCATGCCGCCGCCGGCGCTGGCGGAGACCTCGAGCTCCTTGGCCTTGTCCTGGGCCTGGGCGAGCTGCTCCTGCATCTTCTTGGCCTGCTGCATGAGCTGGTTCATGTTCACGCCGCCCATGTTGCCGCGGGGCATCCCGCCGCGGGACATGCGGTTCTTAGCCATGGGTTGACCTTTCTGTCGGGGGTGCGCCGGCGGAGGCCGGCGGTGCTGTCACAACTGTAGCGGTCGCGGCGCGTCATTTGTCTGGTCGTGTCCCAACGGTCGGACACTTTTGTCCCAGCAGTCGGACACTTTTGTCCCACGCGGGGGTGCGGGGCGGCCGGGGACGGCGGGGCCGATGCTCCGGGGTCCGGTCAGGCGCCGAAGGGGCCGTCGCCCTCAACCGGGAGCACCCGCACGCCCTCGCCGAAGACCGAGGAGGCCAGCTCGAACGCCGAGGCCTGGTCGGGCGGCAGCGTGGAGGGGTCCACGGCTTGGGGCCGGGCGGCGGCCCGCGAGGCGGCCTCGACGAAGGGGTCAGCGAGGCCCGGGGGCGTCGGCTGCGGGGAGGACGCGGGGGGCCTGGGGGCAGGGGCCGGCTGCTGGACGGCCGCGGCCGCCGCAGGCTTGGGCGCGGGCATGGGGGCCGACGCCGGGGCGGGTTGCCCGGCCGGTCCGGCGGGCTGCTCGGTGGCGCCGGCGGTCGGGGCCATGCCGTAGGCCTCGAGGGGGACCCGGTCGTCGTCGGACTCGGGGGGCGCCGGAGCGGTCGCCGTGGCCGCAGAGGCCTCCTCCCACGGTGGCACGGCCGCACCGGGGGCCGACGCCGAGGAGGGCGCCTGCGGTGCGGACTGGGGCGTGGCCGGGCGGGCGGGGGCCGACGCCTGGGGGGCCGGTGCGACCTGGGGGGACGTCGGGCGGGACGAGGGCTGTGGGGCGGGACGGGAGGCAGGGGCGGGAGCCGCCGTGGCGGGAGACCCCTGCGCCGGTCCGACGGGCGCACCGGCGGCACGGACCTCGACGGTGCGCTGGCCCATGGTCTGCGAGAGGGCCTGGGAGACGGCCTGCGAGACGTCGGGGCGGCCGAGGAGGCCCTGGACGAAGCCGGCCTGGGGCGACTCGATGACCAGCGTGTGGCCGTCGTCGCTCAGGGGGCGGGCGTTCATGAGGAGGGCGTGCGTGGGGGCGCTCGTCTGGCGGAGCAAGGAGAGTGCGGTGTCCCAGGCCGCGCCGAGGCGCGGGTCGCCGGGGGTCGGCGTCGCCGACGGCGCGGGGGCCGCCTGGGTCGCGGGCTTGGGCGCCGGCGCTGGCGTCGGCGCGGAAGCGGGTGGCGCCGGCGTCGGCTGCGGGGTGGGCTTGGGCGCCGGCGTTGGCGCGGAGGCCAATGCGGGCTTGGGCGCCGGCGTTGGCGCGGAGGCCAATGCGGGCTTGGCCGCCGCCTGGGCCGCGGGCTGCGGGGCCTGGGCCTGCGGCTGCCGCGGCGGGACGGCGGCGGCAAGCCGGGCGGCAGCGGTGGCCGAGGCCGGCCGGGCCTCCCGCTCGGCGGCGGGCGCAATCTGGGGCGCGGCCGCCCGTTGCGGCGCCGCGTTCCTCTCGGCAGCCGCCGGCGCCTGGGACCGCCCATCCCCCGCCCTGAGGGCCGGCGCCGCACCGGCTCCGCCGGCCAGCGCGCGCTCGAGCACGGCCACGCGCTCGGCCAGGGCCTCCACCGTCATGTCGGTCTCCGGCCGCACGAGGCGCGAGACCGCCACCTCCAGGGTGAGGCGCGGGCTGCGGGCCGTGCGCATGGAGAGCGCCGTGGAGCCCAGGCAGTCCAGGCAGCGCGAGATCCTCTCGGCGGGCCCCAGGGTCCGCGCCTGGGCCACCAGGGCGGCACGCTCCCCCTCGGTGCCGCCCAGGAGCGACTCCACCGGACCGGCGACGGCGGCCACGTAGAGGTCGCGCAGGCGCCCCACGAGACCGTCGCAGAAGCGGAGGAGGTCGTTGCCTGCAGACGTCTGCTCGGCCACCAGGCCGAGCAGGGCCGCGGCGTCGCGGGAGGCCAGGGCCGCCACGGCGGCGTCGAGGGCGGCGAAGTCGGCCACGCCCAAGAGGTCGCGGGCGTCGGCCGCGGTGATCGACCCGTCGCCGAACACGGAGAGCTGCTCGAGCGTGGAGAGGGCGTCGCGCATGCCGCCGCGGGCGTGGCGCGCCACGATGTCGATGGCCTCCGGCTCGGCCGAGAAGCCCTCCTCGCGGCAGACGTACTCCAGGCGCTCGCGGATGTCGGCGTCGTCGATGGAGCGGAAGTCGAAGCGCTGCACGCGCGACAGGATGGTGGCCGGGATCTTCTGCGGGTCGGTGGTGCAGAGCACGAAGACCACGTGGGCCGGGGGCTCCTCGAGGGTCTTGAGCAGCGCGTTGAAGGCCGCCGTGGTGAGCATGTGGACCTCGTCCACGATATAGACCTTCTGACGCGCCACCGTGGGGGCGAAGTCCACGCGGTTGACGATCTCCTCGCGGATGGCGTCCACGCCCGTGCGGGAGGCGGCGTCGAGCTCGTGGACGTCGGGGTGGCGACCCTCGGCGATGGCCACGCACTGGTCGCACGTACCGTCGGGCAGGTGGCCAGCCCCCTGGTCGCAGGCCACAGCCTTGGCGAGGATGCGCGCCAGGGTGGTCTTGCCGGTGCCGCGGGGACCGCAGAAGAGGTACGCGTGGCCGAGGCCGCCGCTCTGGACACCCCGCTCGAGGGTGGACACCACGGTCTTTTGACCCACGACGTCGTCGAAGGTCTGCGGGCGGTACTTGCGGTACAGAGACTCCATGGCTTTCCTCCCGTCCCGGCTCGGGTTGTCCATTGTACGCGACCGAGACGGCGGCAAGAGAAACGGCGCCCCGGGTTGGGGCGCCGTTCGGCGGTCGTCCGAGAGAGGGAGAGAGCACGACCGCGGGTGAGGACGATGGCGCGCCCGCCAAGAGGGATGCGTCTGGCAGGGGGCGGGGTGCCGGGCCCCACAGCCAAGTGGCCAAGGAGAAGAGGGGGCGAGGCGCGCCGTTGTCGTCCTTATACCGCGAGGGCGGGCCCTCATTCCCGGTCGCGGAAAAACGGGGGACCCTTCCGGCGAACGGTAGGTTTTGGCGGGCGGGCGACGGAGGGCGGGGGTGGGGGCGTTCGGTGAGCGGACAGGGACCCTTCGGTGAGTAGAAATCCGCTCACCGAAGGCCACCAAGCCGCTCACCGAGGCCGCGAGCTCGCCAAAAGTGGGACAAAAGTGTCCGGGTGGTGGGACACGGGACAGGGCCCCGGCCGCGCGGTGCGGTCGGGGCCCTGCGGGGCGGGGCGATGCCGGGTGGCGCCGGTGAGGGCTACAGGCCCTTCTCGATGGCGTCGGTGATGGCCTCCTCCACGGCCACGGCGCACGCGACGGTGGCACCGACCATGGGGTTGTTGCCCATGCCGATGAGCCCCATCATGTCCACGTGGGCCGGGACGGAGCTGGAGCCGGCGAACTGGGCGTCGGAGTGCATACGGCCCATGGTGTCGGTCATGCCGTAGGAGGCGGGGCCGGCGGCCATGTTGTCGGGGTGCAGCGTGCGGCCGGTGCCGCCGCCGGAGGCCACGGAGAAGTACTTCTTGCCGTTCTCCAGGCGCTCCTTCTTGTAGGTGCCGGCCACCGGGTGCTGGAAGCGCGTGGGGTTGGTGGAGTTGCCCGTGATGGAGATGTCCACGTTCTCGTTCCACATGATGGCCACGCCCTCGCGCACGTCGTCGGCGCCGTAGCAGTTCACCGCGGCACGGGGGCCGTCGGAGTAGGGAATCTTCTCCACGACGGTGAGCTCGCCGGTGTAGTAGTCGAACGACGTCTTGACGTAGGTGAAGCCGTTGATACGGGCGATGATCTGGGCGGCGTCCTTGCCAAGGCCGTTGAGGATCACGCGCAGCGGGGTCTTGCGGGCCTTGTTGGCGTTGTTGGCGATACCGATGGCGCCCTCGGCCGCGGCGAACGACTCGTGGCCGGCCACGAAGGCGAAGCACTCGGTGTCCTCGCCGAGGAGCATGGCGCCGAGGTTGCCGTGGCCCAGGCCCACCTTGCGGTCGTCGGCCACGGACCCGGGCACGCAGAAGGACTGCAGGCCCACGCCGATGGCGGCGGCGGCGTCAGAGGCGGTCTTGACCTCGCCCCTCTCGGCCTTCTTGAGGGCGATGGCGCAGCCTGCCGTGTAGGCCCAGACGGCGTTCTCGAACGCGATGGACTGGACGCCCAGGACGATGGCGCGCGGGTCGATGCCGTGGTCCTCGCAGATCTTCTGGGCCTCCTCCAGGGAGGAGATGCCGTACTCGGCGAGGGTCTCGTTGATCTTGTCGATGCGGCGCTCGTAGCCTTCGAACGTAACTGCCATGGGTGACTTCAGCTCCTTTCCTACTCGTGACGGGGGTCGATGACCTTGGCGGGGTTGTCCCACTGGCCGTAGCGTCCGGTGGCCTTCTCGACGGCGGCCGCGGCGTCGAGGCCGTCCTTCAGGGCGTCGGCGAGCACGCCGAGGTTGATGAACTCGAAGCCGACGATCTCGTCCTTGTCGTTGAGCGCCTGCCTGGTGACGTAGCCCTGGGCGAGCTCGAGGTAGCGCGCGCCCTTGGCCTTGGTGCCGTACATGGTGCCCACCTGGGAGCGCAGGCCCTTGCCGAGGTCGTCCATGGCGGCGCCGATGGGCAGGCCGCCCTCGGAGAAGGCCGTCTGGGTGCGGCCGTAGACGATCTGCAGGAACAGCTCGCGCATGGCGGTGTTGATGGCGTCGCACACGAGGTCGGTGTTGAGGGCCTCGAGGATGGTCTTGCCGGGCAGGATCTCTGAGGCCATGGCGGCGCTATGGGTCATGCCCGAGCAGCCGATGGTCTCGACGAGGGCCTCCTCGATGATGCCGTCCTTGACGTTGAGCGTGAGCTTGCAGGCGCCCTGCTGCGGCGCGCACCAGCCCACACCGTGGGTGAGGCCGGAGATGTCGGAGATCTCCTTGGCCTGGACCCACTTGCCCTCCTCGGGGATGGGTGCCGGGCCGTGGTAGGCGCCCTTGGCCACAGGGCACATGGCCTCCACTTCTGTCGAGTAAATCATGCCGCTCCTCTCTCTTTCTCTCATTGGAACGGGTGACGCGGCGGGTCCCCCGCTCGACGACTCTCCCCATTTTAAACGCGAGGAGCGCCGGCGGGAGCCGCAAGGCCTCAGTCGCGCGGAACGCCACCGGAAAGCACACGGTCGGCGTCGGTGACGGCGCGGACCGGCCGGCACGGGTTGCCCGCGGCCACGACCCCGGGCGGCACGTCGCGGGTGACCACCGAGCCAGCGCCCACCACGGAGCCGGCGCCCACGGTCACGCCGGGCAGCAGGCACACCTTGGCGCCGATCCACACGTCGTCGCCCACCGTGATGGGAAGGGCCCGCTCCCAGCCCGCGTTGCGCTCCTCGGGCACCAGCGGGTGGCAGGCGGTGTAGAAGCCGCAGTCGGGGCCCACGAAGACGTGGCTCCCCAGCGTTACGGGCGCGCCGTCCATGAAGTAGGCGCCGTGATTGACGAAGCACCCGTCGCCGAGGGTCACATTGGACCCGTAGTCCACGGTGAGCGGGGCGAGCACCTCGACGGTCGCGCCCACCGAGCCGAGCACGGCGCGCATCAGCCGGTCGCACTCCTCGGCGTCCGCCGGGTCGCAGGCGTTGAAGGCGCGGCAGGCCGAGGCCGCCCGGCGACGGGCCTCGAGGAGCTCGGGGTCGAAGTTGGCGTCGTACCAGAGGCCGGCGGCCATGCGCTCGGCGTGGGTGGCGGGGGCGGCGTCCATGACGCTTCCTATCTGTAGAAACGGCGGTCGCGGCGCTCGGGGCCGGCACGGGCCCCGCACCGCTATACTATGGGCCATGCGTGTCCGGCAGGGGCGGGCGACACCATGTCCCGAACCTGGTCAGGACCGGGAGGTAGCAGCCATAAGGGGCCTCTGGTGGGCGCCCGTTCCCGCCTGGCACGCAGCGCGCCCCTCGAGCCGTGCGGCCCGAGGGGCGCTTCCGTACCGATTCACCCGAGGAGCGCCATGGACTTCATCGCATTCATCGCCGGCCTGCTGCAGGACCCCATGGCGGCCATCCAGGGCTGGATCGCCCAGGGTCCCATGGTGGCCGTGGGCTTCATCTTCCTGGTGGTGTTCATCGAGACCGGCGTGGTCTTCATGCCGTTCCTGCCCGGCGACTCCCTGCTGTTTGCCGCCGGCGTGCTCTGTCACGGCGAGGCCGGCCAGGTGCTGCCCATCTGGGAGCTGCTCCTGTTCGTGTGGGCCGCCGCCATCCTCGGCGACCAGTGCAACTTCTTCATCGGCCACTTCCTGGGCCGGCGCATCATCGACAGCGGTCGCATCAAGGCCCTCACGCCCGAGCGCGTGGCGCAGTCCGAGGCCTTCATGGACAAGTGGGGCGGCGTCTCCATCTTCCTGGGGCGCTTCTTCCCCTTCATCCGCACGTTCGTGCCGTTCCTGGCTGGCGTGGGTGGCATGAAGTGGCACCACTTCTTTGGCTTCAACGTGCTCGGCGGCATCGTGTGGTCGTCGCTCTTCACCCTGCTGGGCTACTTCTTCGGGCAGATTCCCGCGGTGCAGGAGCACTTCGAGCTTGTGGTGGTGGGCATCGTGCTCATCTCGGCCATCCCCGCCGTGGCCGGCCTGGTGAAGGCGCGGCTCGCCCACCGCGAGGAGCGGCGGCTGGCCGAGGAGGACCGGGACGGCGAGTAGGCGGGCCACGGACGGGTGGCCCTCCGCGGACGGACGGGACCCAACCCCGGGACGGGCGGCCCTCCCCCCTCCACCGCACCTTTCTCCGCACCTGAACGCGGTTGGGGGCGGCCCTCCCGGCACCTGAACACACCTGGGGGCGGATTTCGCGCACCTGAATACGATTGAGGGCGGGCCCGGCGCCGATACGGCAGCCGAACCCGCCCTCAATCGCGTTCAGGTGGGAAGTCCCCCCTACCCCCGCCAGCGACGCACGAGGGAGAGGGCCGTCCCCGCGACGAGCACCGCGGCCGCGGTGAGCGCGGGCAACGGGGTCGCCGCATCGCCCGTGGCGGGCAGCACCGAGACCGGGCGCACGTCGCCGGAGGCGGCGGGCTCGGAGGAGCCGCCGGTGTCGGGCAGCGGCGCGGCAGGGGCGTCCGGGGCGCCGGGCGTCGAGGTGCCGCCGTTCTCGTCACGGGGCGGGTCTACGGGGTCGGGCACCTTCTCGAGGAACACCTCGACGGAGTGGTGCTCGCCCACGTCCTCGAAGGTCCACCTGCCGGCCTCCAGGAGGTCGGGGCGCTCCACACCGTCGACGACCACCTTGGCCACGCGGTAGCCCGCGGCAGCGCTCCACTCCACGGTGTAAGAGCCGTGGCGGTCCACCAGCGCGCCCGCCGTGATGGAGCCTATGCCGCCGGAGAGCGACGTCTCCACGCGCAGCTGCTCGGGCGCCTCCCCGGGAGCCGTGCGGGACGGCACCTCGTCGTCGCCGGGGGCGCGCCTCTCCACCACCAACGTGACCCTGTCGCCGTCCCGGAGCGTGCCGGCCGGGATGATCGCAGACCCCGTCTCGGGGTCCACGGGGAACTCGCGGTCGCCCACCACGACCTTGACGGGCACGTAGCCATCGGGGACGTCCCAGGTCACGGCCACGTCCCTCGTGGGGTCGACGATGCCGTTGCCGGGGGTCGACGGGTCCTCGGGGTCGCCTACCACTACGGTGCCGGGACCGCCCTCCACGCCGGGGACCACCTGGACGAGGCCGTCGGCGGCGAGGGAGTCGGGGTTCACGGGGTCCTCGCCCTCCTTGGCGAAGTAGACCTTCACCACGTGGTCCTCGGCGATGCCCGAGAAGTCGAGGGCCATCCCGGCGGCGCCGGCCTCACGGGGGTCCAGGGAGGGGTCGGGGAAGACCGGCGTCATGGCACGCACCTGCCGGAACACGCCGGCGCCCTCGAAACGCGCGGCCTGCACGAGCGACCCTGCGGCGGCGTCGCGCTCGTCGTAGTACACCGTGCCGTCCACCTCGATGTAGGTGATGCGGGAGCCGGCGTCCGGCGTGCCGAAGACGTCGCGGTAGCCCTGTCCCTTGAACACGGTGCGCGAAGGCGCGGCCGTGCCCGGGCCGAAGGACTGCACGGACACCCGGTAGACCACCGGCGACAGGGAGACCACGACCTCCTTGTCCTCGCGGATGTTGTCCAGGCCGATCTCGCGGTCGGAGGGGCCGGCGGCGGGGAGGCCGTTGACCGCGACGCCCGAGACCTCGTAGACGGCGTAGTCGGCGGCGTCCACGTCGGGCGTCGTCTGGACCACCGGCTCCCAGGCCACATGGTAGGAGCCGCCGACACCCACCGTGGCGCCCCCGGTGATGCTGCCGGGGCCGCCCTCGATCCGGGTGGTCACACGCAGGTCATCCGCCCGGAGCGACGGGGCTCCGTCGGCGCGCTCGGTGTAGACGTCCACCACATGGTTGCCCGAGATGGACGCGAAGGCCATGGAGCCCCTCGCGACGGCCGCCTCGTCCAGCGGGACGCCGTCCACCCAGACGGCGGAGACGCGGTAGCCCTCGGCCGCGGCCCAAAAGACCAGGCCGTCCCCGCCGGGCTCGAGCACCTGGGAGGGGCTCGTCTCGGCACCCGCCCCGTAGGTGTTGACGGTCACAGTGTAGAAGCCCGAGGAGGACGAGCCCGCGATGACGGGGTTCCTGGCCAGGGTGACCACCACCGTGTGGTCGGCCGAGAGGGACGCGAGGTCCAGGGAGGTCGACGCCGGGTCGACGGCCCGGCCGTCCAGCTCCACGGAGGCGACGTAGCAGTCGGGGCCCGGCGCCCAGGTCACCCGGCCGTCGGCGCCGGGGGCGTAGGCGGTCGTGGGCGTGACGGTGGCGCCCTGGGTGGCACCCTCGAGGCGCGTGGTCACGGTGAAGGCCCCGGGGTCGCCGGACGGCTCGGGGTCGGGCGTCACGACGTAGGTGACCTCGACGACGTAGTCGGTGCCGTCGGGGTTGGGGTAGGTGACCTCGACGGTGTACTCGCCGGGCTTGGTGGGGTCGATCTCCTCGACGGGCACGCCGCCCTTCTTGATGACCGTCACGGGCTCGACGCCGTCGGGCAGCGGCGGCACCATGCCACCGGTGGGTGCCGGGCCGTCGGGGCCGAAGGTCTCCCACACGAGGCGCTCGACATCCTCGGGCGTCACAGGGTCAGGGGACGGGTCGGCCGGCTTCACGGGTTCGGTGACGGAGACGGGGTGGCCGTCGGTGACCACCACGGTGCGACGGTCGGTCACCCGCAGAGGCGCGGGCACGAGGGTCACGGAGTAGTTGCCGCTCGGGGTCACGAGCGTGCCGCCATCGCCGCGCCGGAGCCTGTCGAAGGAGAACGCGAGCTCATAGGTGCCAATCTGCGGGCGGGCGTGGCTGAGGGCCAGGCCGCCGGACGTGCGGGGGCTGAAGGAGACGCCGCCGAGCTCGTCTTCCAGGGTGTCGCCCGGTGCGAGCATGTTGGCGGGCCACGCCACGGGCCAGGTGTGCCCGGCGCCGTCGGCGGCGGTCCCGGTGACGGAGGCGGCGTCGAAGGCGGCAGCGTCGGTGTGGGCAGGCTCGGTATCGGGGGCGTCGGGGTCGACGAGTGCCACGTCGCGCACCCAGGTCGCAGGGCTCGCGGCGGGGTCGGAGAACCAGCGGCTGGACACGGTGAGCGGGCGCGGCGTCACGGTGCCCCTCACCGTGAGGTCGCCGGCGTCGCTCAGGCCGGGCAGGCGGTAGTCGGCGGCGTCGGCGCCCGCCAGGCGCGCCCCGTGGAGGACGAGGTCGCGGGAGCCGGCGTCGGCCGAGGAGAGCTCGGCCGCGTCGAACTCGAGCCAGACGGAGGCGCCGGGGACCGTGCCGTCCGCAACGGAGACGCGGCCGCCCTCGAGGTAGGGCGAGCCGTCATAGACCTTGGTCCAGCGGCGGGCGGACACCTCGACTGTCTCGCCCGTCTCCGGGTCCTGGGCCTCGAAGCCGCCGGGGCCGTCCGGGTCGACCGGGGCCGTGGCGTCGACGGCCTTGGGCCGGATGGTGAAGGTGGCCGTGCCGGGGACGTAGTCCTGGATGGTGGCCCCGGAGGCGTCCACGCTGTAGACACCCGAGGAGGTCACGCGGTAGGTGCCGGCATGGAAGGGCTCACCCTCGGCGTTGGCCTCGTCGGGACGCAGGTCGCGCCAGCCGCCGGGTGCGGAGGCGTCGCGCACCTGGTAGACGCGGGTGACGGCGGCGGGTGTGACGCCGGCCTCCTGGTTGTTCGCATCCATGTGGTGCGTCTTGACGTCGGTGTCGCCATTGACGTTCTCCTGGACCCTGAGGGGGTCGCCCACGGTCACGTCGTCGGCCTCGGTGGTGATGGTGCGGCCCGTGGGGTCGACCACGATGTCGACCTTCACGTAGACGTCCACGGTGGCGTCGGCACCACCCTCGCCGTCGCCCGCCTCCTTGTCGCCCGGCATGTCGCCGTACTCGATGATGTAGGGCAGCGGGTAGGTGCTGTCGGGCAGGTCGTTCCAGCGGCCGTCGCGCGCGGAGTTGCCGAAGTCGACCGCCAGCTGCATGTACTTCTCGTTGCCGGCGGACTGGTCGGGCTGGCTGGAGGCCCAGAGCATGAACATCTGCTCACCGGTCTCGGGGTTGGTGGCCGGGTACCAGCGCTGCCCCGTGGAGGCGTCGCCCATCTTGAGGCCGGCCTCGGGTCCCGAGACCCAGTAGTAGGCGCTCACCACGCCGGCGCCGTTGAACGTCCGGCTGTCGGCCCATCGGGTGGGGACGCCGGCGTTGCCCGTGCGGTAGTTCTGCGCCCAGTCGCCCGTACGCCGCGTGTAGGCGTCGTCGGTGGTGCCGCCGATCCAGGTGTCGGTGTGCACCAGCGAGAAGACGAAGTCCTGCTCGGCCTGGCTCGTGACCGTCACCAGGTAGCCCTGCATGCCCATATAGGTGTGCTCCTCGGCACGGCGGAGGGCGGTGGACCAGCCGGTGCTGTCGCGACCCACCTCGTAGTAGTGGCCGTTGAGCGAGTTGTAGTCGCGGGTTGTGCTCACCGGCGCCAGGCTGGCCACGATGCGGAGGCCCTTGGTGTTGGTGTTGTCCGCCAGCTGGACGGTGAGGTAGCGGGAGAGGAACTCCTGCCACTGCTCGGCGGTGGCGCCGCCGGCCTGCGTGTAGTTGATGGAGCGGTTGCCGTGCTTGTTGCCGTTATAGCGGACGAAGCCCGCAGGCAGCGCCTCGTTGTTGTTCTGCTGGTGGGCCGAGTTGAAGTAGATCTCGTCGGCGGCGGTGATGCCCGTGGTGAACTGCACCGTGATGCTCTGGAACTTGGCGTCGGCGGGCTCGGTGGTGACCTTGAGGTCGGGGAAGCTGTAGGTGTTGGCCAACCCGTCGACGGGCGTGGCGGCGCCGGCCTTGATGAAGAGCTGGACGTCTTCCTGGTTGGCGCGGGTGGCCGTCACGGGCACGACGTCGGCGAGTCCGGCGGCGCGGGCCGCGACGGTGGCGACCGGCGACACGGCGACGAGGACCGCCAGGGCCGCCGTCGCGATCAGGCGGAGCGGCCGTGCGGGCAGGGCGGTGCCGGAGGGAGGGTCGGTGCGTTTGAAGGTGCGTCTCATGGTGTGCCTCTTCCCGAGAACCTTGGCTTGCGGCCACCGGTACGGGGAGTCCGGTGGGCATTATCCAAATTCATCTGAAATAGTATAGCGCAGAGTCCCCATTTTTATTCCGTGCTGGGAGCCCGGCACCTGAACGCGGCTGAGGGCGGGTCCGGTTGCCGTATCGGCGCCGAATCCGCCCTCAGATGCGTTCAGGCGTGCGAAATCCGCCCCCAGAGGCGTTCAGGTACCGAGAGGGCCGCCCTCGGACGCGTTCAGGTGCGGAGAAGGGCGACGGGTGCGGGAGGGGTGCAGGGGCGTGTCAGGCCTTGAGCAGCACCTTGTCGTCGGCGAGGTCCGTGCCGGCCGTGGAGCGGAAGAGCTCGAGGAGGTCGGCCACATCCATGGAGGCGCGCTCCTCCCCCGAGACGTCGGCGACGATGCGGCCGTCGTGCATCACGAGGGTGCGGGTGCCGTGGGCCAGGGCGTCGCCGAGGTCGTGGGTGACCATGAGGGTGGCCACCTTCTGATCGGCCACGATGCGGTCGGTGAGCTCGAGCACGCGCTCGGTGGCCGCCGGGTCGAGGGCGGCGGTATGCTCGTCGAGCAGCAGCAGGCACGGGTTGCCGATGGTGGCCATGAGCAGCGTCACGGCCTGGCGCTGGCCGCCGGAGAGCGAGCCCACGGGCACGTCCATGCGGTCCTCCAGGCCAAAGCCCAGGTCGCGCAGGCGCTCGGCGATGAGCTCGCGCTTCTCGCGGCGCATGGCCGGCCTGAGGGCGCCCCCGCGCTCGGAGCGGCCCAGGGCCAGCGCCACGTTCTCGGCCACGGTGAGGCTGGGGGCGGTGCCCATGAGCGGGTCCTGGAACACGCGGGACAGCACGCGGGCGCGGCGGTAGTCGGGGTCGAACGTCACGTTCCTGCCGTCGATGGACACGAGCCCGGCGTCCGGGGTCACCGAGCCGGCGATGACGTTGAACAGCGTGGACTTGCCGGCGCCGTTGGACCCCACCACGCAGGCGAACTCGCCGGCCCCCATGGACAGGTCCACCCCGTCCAGTGCCCGATGGGCGACGTTGGTGCCGGGGCTGAAGGTCTTCTCGACGCCACGGACCTCGAGCATGGCCATGTCACTCGCCTCCCTTGAGGGCCTGGGCGTCCTCGGCGAGCAGCCGCTCCATGGCGCCCTTGGCCTTGATGCGTACGGAGCGCTCGCCCAGGGCGGCCCTCACCGAGGGGACGGCCATGAAGGCGCCCACGATGACAGCCGAGACGAGCTTGAGCGCGTTGGCGTCGATGAGGTTCACCGACAGCGCGAGCTGGATGATGAGGCGGTAGGCCACCGACCCCGCCACGGCGCACATGAGGCCGCGGGTGACCGACCGGCGGCCGCCGAAGACCTCGCCGATGATGACGGAGGCGAGGCCCACCATGACCATGCCGGTGCCGCTGGAGAGGTCGGCGAAGCCCTGGTACTGGGCCAGCAGCGCGCCGGTGAGGCCCACCATGGCGTTGCCGAGGGCCAGGCCGCCCACCTTGAACGCGCTGGTGTTGATGGAGCTCGCGCGGCTCATGGCCTCGTTGTCGCCCACGGCCCGCATGGCGAGGCCGGCCTCGGTGCGGAAGAACCCGGCGAGGGCCGCCACGGCCACGGCCACCACGAGCACCACGAAGCCCATCTTCACGACGTCCACGGTGGCGGCGCCGCCGAGGGCGGAGACGACGGGGTCGAAGCACCGCACGGTGGACAGCAGGCTCACGTTGGGCGCGCCGAGCACGTAGATGTTCACGGAGTAGAGACCCGTCATGGTGATGATGCCGGCGAGCAGCGGGTTGATCCGCGCCTTGGTGACGAGGAGGCCGGTCACGCAGCCGGCCAGGGCGCCGGCCGCGCAGCCCACGGCGAGGCCCAGGTAGGGGTGCCCGGCCACGGTGAGCACGGCCGAGCAGGCCATGCCGAGGCCGAAGGAGCCGTCGACCGTGAGGTCGGCCATGTCGAGGACGCGGAAGGTCACGTAGACGCCCACGGCGAGCAACGAGTACTCGAAGCCGAGCATGAGGGCGTCGAAGAGAACCTGCAGGGTCATGGGGAGATCCTCCTGGGGAGACGCGGGCGCCCCGCCGGAGGGACGGGGCGCCGGGGGTGCGGGGCGCAGCTAGTCGATGACGCGGTAGTCGCCGGAGTCGGATACCGCCACGCCGAGCGCCTTGGCGGTGGTGCCGTTGACGGCGTAGTCGTCGGAGGCGAGCACCTCCACGGGCATGTCGGCGACGGGGGTGCCGGTGAGGGCCTTGATGGCCATGTCGGCGGACTTGGCGCCGAGGGTGGTGTTGGAGCAGGAGACCGACTCGAGGGCGCCGGACTGGACCATGACGGGGTCGGTGCCGAGGACGGGCACGCCGGCCTTGGTGGCGGCCTCGGTGAGGGCGGTCATGGAGCTCTGGACCACGGAGTCCACGGGCACGTAGATGGCCGTCACGTCGGAGGCGAGGGCGGCGCCGGTCTGCTGGACCTCGGAGCTGTTGGTGACGGTGCGGACCTCGACCTCGATGCCGCGGCCCTTGAGGTACTCCTCGGCGGCCTTGGCCGTGACCTCGGCGTTCTTCTCGCCGGAGCAGTAGAGGATGCCCACCTTGCCGGAGAGGGCCGCAGGGTCGAGCTTGCCGGCGAACTCGAAGATGGCCTTGACGTCGGAGGTGTTGGAGGTGCCGGTGATGCCCTTGTCGGGCTTGTCGAGGTCGGCCATGAGGCCGGCGGCCACCGGGTCGGTGACGCTCATGAAGACCATGGGCGTGGCGATGCCCGCGTTGGCGCAGGCCTGGGCGGCCGGCGTGGCGATGGGCACGATGACGTCGTAGTCGGAGGACTTGAGCTGGGCGGCGATCTGGTTGAGGGTGGAGGTGTCTCCCTGGGCGTTCTGGACGTCGTAGGTGACGTTGTCGTAGCCCTGGGCCGCCATCTCGTCCTTGAAGCCGTTCATCATGGTGACGAAAGCGTCGTTCTCCACGACCTCGACGAAACAGACCTTGACGGGGTCGCTCTTGTCGCCGGTGGAGCCGGCCTCGTCCTGGGCCGAGGTGGCCGGGCCACAGCCGGAGAGCGCCATGCCCAGCGCGAGGCAGAGCACGAGCGCGCAGATCAGGCCGCCGCGGAGGCCGTTCTTGGGGAAGCCGTTCCTGGGGAGGCGCTTGGGGTCGGGGGTCGTCGGGTTCATCGCTCGCTCCTTTCTGGGCCCGGTGGCGCCGGACCCGTGGGGCGGCCATGAAAAAGCGCTCGCCCCCGGTCTTGGTCTGACTCAAGGACAAGCGTCTCGACGTCGAAACACCTGCGGTGCCACCTTGATTGACGGAGGAGGTCTCCGTCCTCTTTGCGGGCGCGTCCACGCCCTGCTCTGTAACGGGAGCTCCCGTCGCGGCTTCCACGCTGCTGCGCTTCTCCGCGCCCTCGGCGGGTCCATTGTGCCGTCCTGCCACCACCCGCATCTCAGCTGCACGGGCTCTCTGTAGGCGCTTGGGGCGGTTTTACTTCCGCTTCGTCGGTTTGGGGTACCGGTATTCGGTTGAGAAGGACTCTAGACCCGGCCTGGCGCGCCTGTCAACGGGCGCGGTCCCGCTTTACCGAGTTGAAACCCGGCTGGGTCCCCGGGTCGCAGTTGGCTAGAATCTTGTCGTCACACGCACCCGACCACCCCCCGAAACGGACCCACCCATGCCCCACTCCAAGCCCAAACGCCCCGAGGCACCCGCCGAGAAGCCCGCGTTCCACGCGAGCTACGAGCTCACCAGCCTCATGACCCAGGAGGCCACGAGCCTCCTCGTGCCCGGCGGCGCCACCAACCCCGCCTACATCGCCTGCGCCGTGTGCCTCGTGGCACTCGTGGCGTTCTGCCTCCTCGTGCCCGACGCCAACCCGGCCGTCGCCGTGGCCGGCGCCGTCGCGTGCGCCGTGCTCCTCGTGGTGGCGGGCCGCTGGGGCGACGCCGTAGCTCGCCGCGTGGCGGCCCAGGGCTGGAACGCCGTGGCGCTGCCCGAGGACGCCCGCCGCGTCACCGTGGACGTCTGGCCCGACCGCATCGAGGTGGCCCGCGCCGACCGCGACGCCGAGGTGATGCCGCTGGCCGAGGTCAAGGACGTCAAGCACTCCGACTCCATGATCGTGGTGCGCTTCCGCGACGGCTCCCTGGCCCTCGTCCCGCGCCGCGCCCTGTCGCTCCAGCGCTTCCACGCCTGCCTGGCCCTCGTCGAGTCCCGCGGCGCCTCCGAGGGGCGCTGACGGCCGGGGCGTCCCTCCAAACCGCACGAGAAAGGGGGCCCATGGCCCGCTCAAAACAGTCGAGGCACAGGAAGGCGGCGCCCCTCCCCAAGGGCGTGCCCACCGACGCGCCCCTCGTCAACGAGACGCACCTCACCAACGACATGGTCAAGGAGGGCTGCCGGCTCACCACCTCGGCGGCGCTCCGGCTCGTCTACTTCGCCTTCGGCATCGCACTCGGTGTGTTCGCCCTGGTGTGGCGGCTTGCCTTCGGCGCCGACACCCTCGCGTTCGTGCTCGTGCTCCTCGTGGGCCTCATGACCGTGTGGCAGGGCTCGCGCCTGCCCATGGAGAGCGCCCGCCGCATGATCTCGCAGCTCGACAAGGCCGGCGAGGCCTCCCGCGACCGCGTGTTCTATGCCACCGAGGAGGGCCTGGGCGTCAAGGTGGGAGACGGCCCCTTCAAGGTGTTCCCGTGGCGCGCCTTCAACCGAGCCGTGGCCACGCCCACCGTGTGCTGCCTCACCATGGCCGGGCAGTCGGCCCTGGTCATCGTGGCCATGGACGGCTTCGTGCGCGGCGGCAACGCCGAGTTCGTGCACTTCGTGGGGTCCCATGTGGTGGAGCCGGACCGCGGCGCCCTCGTGCGCTGGTGCGAGAAGGTGTGCCGCACGCTGGACGGCTGGGGCAGCGTGCAGGCGGCCCAGCGCGAGCGGGACGCCGCCAAGAAGGAGGCGCGTCGGCAGAGGAAGCAGGCGCGCCGCGACCGGCGCCGCTAGGAGGAACCCATGGCAACACCTGAGAGCACGCCGGCGATGAGCGCCGGCGACGTGGTCTACGAGTCGACCATCGTCATGGACGAGCCCCTGCTAAGGGAGCTCGTCTCGGCCAAGGACCGGTCGATGAACAAGCGCGACGGCCTGGTCATGGCGGTGGTCTGGGCCGTGGTCCTGGCCGCCTACGTCTGGGGCACCGTCGCTGCGGGCGTCATGACGGCGTGGGGCGTCGTGGCCGGCGTGGTCATCCTGGCCCTGCTCGGCTGGTCGGTGGCCCTGGCTGTCACGGGCTTCACGCTGTTCTGGCCCAAGCGCTCGTGGCGCAAGACGGCCGACCACTGGTTCGCCCGCCACGGCGCGGGCACGGGCGACGACCAGCGCTGCGAGCTGCGGTCGAGCGCCTGCCTGTCCGAGGCCCGCTGCTGCGTGCTGCAAGACGGCCGCCCTGCGGGCTCCGTGGCCAAGCCCTACAAGGCCTTCTCCCACATTGAGGAGACCGAGCACCTGCTGGTGCTGGTTGCCGGCGACGGCGAGGTGGGCAGCGTGCTGCACAACATGTTCTCACCGTCCTACGCCGACAGGCTCGCCGAGCGGGCCGACCTGGAGGACGTCTGCTGGGACAAGCGCACCCTGCGGGGCGGCACCCCCGAGCAGCTGAGGGAGTACCTGGAGCGCAAGGTGGGCGCCCGGGCCTAGGGCCCGTCCCACCACCCGGACACTCCTGTCCCAATGGTCGGACACTTTTGTCCCACGCCACGGTGGCGCGCTTTTCCACCGGTCCGTCGGGTTCGCCGCACCACCGTGGTGCGGTCTCCGCCTGCCGCTTCTCCCGCCCTTCGGTTTGTGAGGCCCGGCCATGCCAACGGGGCCTCCGGTATGGTCGCCCCCCACGGCGGCCCCACGCCACCCCCTCTCCCGCCGCCCCCACCGCCCAGAGCGCCCTGCGCGGCCGGCGACCCTCCGCGGGCCCCCGATGCCCGGCGCGCCCCATCGGCTAGAATTGTGGAGTTTGCATAACACGGCAGCACCCAGGGAGAGGACAGCCTGTGAGCGACAACGAGAGAACCGACCCCGTCTATGTGACCACCGGCATCGCACTCACGCCGCGCATCCTGGCAGGCATGCTCACCGGCGGCAAGTCCATGGGCGTCAACTGGGCGGCCAAGTTCGCCGAGATCGGCGACGCCGACGTCTTCGAGAACGCCTCCAAGCCCACCATCGTGGAGCCCCTCGGCACCGATGGCGACGACATCCTCGCCGCCCTCCTGCCGCCCCAGATCCTCGTCGAGATCACCGCCGACGAGGCCGCCATCGACCACGTGCGCGACGGCGAGTGGCCCGAGGCCCTCCTCGACGAGGTGACCACCCAGTTCTGCGAGAACGAGGAGCTGGCCGAACAGGTCTACGAGCGCTGCACCCGCCTCATGGCCGGCGCCGACGTCGTGGCCTTCCACTGGAACGCCAACTACGTCATCCACATGCTGTCGGTGGAGAACCTCGACAACGCCTACGTGCGCAAGGTCGCCCAGTTCTACCAGCGCTTCTCCGACTCCGACCCCGTGGGCGGCCTCTTCGCCCTGTTCATGCTGGCCCTTCTGGGGCCCGCGCGCTTCGACCGCGTGGTGGGCGCCTTGGGCGGCTCCTTCGGCATCTAGGGGACAAGGCCAAGAACGGCCGAGAAAAACGCCGGTAAACCGGCCCCGCGCAAGCAAAGGGCGCCTGTCCGCGAGAACCCCTCGCAGGCAGGCGCCCTTGTCCATGCCGCCCCGTCACCGGCCGGCCGCGTCGTCACTCCTCAATAGCCCACTCCCGGCCGGTCTTGGCCCAAGCGTTCCAGTCCTGAACGTCGCCCGTGATGGCCCACTCCTTGATGGCCGTGTACACATGGGCGTCGCCCACCACAGAGGTGGCGTCGTAGAGGCGCGTGCGCTGCTCGTCCTCGCCGATCTCGTCCACGGCGCGGCCCCAGTCGCTGTAGTTGGGGTCGCCCATGGCCTTGAGCAGCGTGGCCGGCAGGTCGCGCTGGCTCACGGGAGCATGGCTCACCTTGAGGGGCTGGGCGGCCTGCTCGGCCGTCTCGGCGGGCTTCACCAAAAGGAAGGGGCTGGAAGGCTCGCTGATCTCATCGGCCAGGTACCACTCGCCGTGGTCGGCGGTGACGATCACGGTGGTCTGGTCGTAGATGCCCAAGCGCCTGAGCTCGTCGAGGTAAGCCTCCACGCCGAGAAGGGCGCCGCGGGTCTGGTCCACGTAGTCGGTCTGGCCCTCCTCCACGCGCTTGCCGTCGGCCGTGAGCGTGATCGGGTAGTGGGAGCCCATCATGTGGATGAGGCGACAGGTGCCCGTCTCGCCCTCCACGTCGTCGCCAAAGGAAAGGCCCTCGGAGCGAACCGCATCGATATAGGCCTCGTCATCGAGCTTGAACGGCGTGTTGGAGCCGTTGCCCGAGCTGTCGCCCATCAGGGTGCCCACAACGTCACCGCTGTAGAACCAGAACGGCGGCTTGGCTGCCCAGGGGCTCTCGCGGTAGAGCGAGCACTTCCACAGCTCGGTTACCGTGGGCCAGAACGGGGCAGAAAAGTCGACGCGATGGATGTTGCCCACGCGCCCCTGCAGGGGACCCACGCCCTGGGGCAGGTCGGTGGCGTAGACGTTCACGCCAAAGCCCAGGCTGCCCATGGCGTCCACGAGGTTGTTGTCGCCGGAGTACCACTCGGTGATCTTGGCGTTGCCATAGGCGGCGTCACTCTCATCGAGGTGCTGGCCCGTGATAAGGGAGCTCATGGCAAAGCGAGTGGGGATCATGACGCCGGAGGAGTTGGCGTAGCGGGTGAAGCCCGTGAACCCGTCAAGCGCATCGGGATAGCGCTCCAGCACCTGGTCGAGGTACTTGTTGTCAAGCGTGTCGAGGACGAACATCACCACGTTGTCCTTGTCGGAGAGCTCGCTTATGCCCTCCGTGGTCACGAGGGGCTTGCCGTCCCAGACCGTGCTGCCGGAGCCCAGCTCGTCGAGGGCGCGCTGCTGGTCGCTCCAGGTGGAGGCGAGGCCCACCGACTGGACGAGCACGAGCACCACCGAGAGCACACAGGCCATCGTCTTGGCCGAGCGGCCCTTGGCCAGTGCGAACGGGACCGCGCCGGCCACAAGAGCGATCCACACCAGAGACGAGACCACGGTGATCTTGGTGTAGTCGTCCCAAGGCACCGGCTTGCCGTCGGCCACGGGCAGGCCCGTGTTGAGGAAGGTCGACTGCACGAAGCAAGCCACGGCAAGGGCCGCCACCACCGAGACGGTCACCGTGAAGGCGCGGCCCCGCACCAGGGACAGGAGCAGCGCGCCTACGACGATGAGCACGAGGGCAAAGACGACCAGCGGGCCCGCCACCGGGCCTGCACCAAAGACGAAGCTGTCGAGGCTCGTGGCCACGATCTCCAAGGGCGTCACGACGCCCAGGGTGTAGACGAGGCAGCCCCAGGCGAGCAGGGCCAGCAAAAAGCGGGGCAGCCATCGCACGTTCTGGGGGCGGCGAGGGCCCACCAAGGCATCGTCGGCCGTGGCGGCGGCATCGGCGGCGGCGAGGAGCTCAGACGCGCCAGGCGCGAACGGGTCGATCTCGTGCACCTCGGGGTCGCGTACCTTGTCGCGGTTCTCATCGATCTTGAGCAGGGCGAACACCCGGCGGCGCACGCGGCGCCACACGACGCCGACCACGGCCGAGAGGGCCACGGCCACGCCGGCCAGGGCCTGGATGGTGTAGGTGACCACGGACGGGTCGACGTAGGCGAAAGCCGGCGTGGGGGCCAGGGCCAGGGTCACGCAGGCGAGGGCCCAGGCGCCGTCGAGGGCGAGGCGGGCCAGAGTGCGGCGGGTCTTAGGCCTCACGGCTTCCCTCCTTGAGGTCGGTGGCCGCAGGGGCGACGGCGGTGTCGCCCGCGGCAGGCTTGGCGCCAGCCGCGCCGGTGCGGCGGGCCTGGGCGGAGAGCACGGCGTCGAGCAGGTAGCGCCCGGCCACCTCGCCGCCGTGCCCGTGATTGAAGACGAAGCCGTCGTAGACGTCCTCGATGACGCGGCGCCAGTGCTCGGGCCGGGCCACCATGGAGCGGGCCACCTCCCCGAGGGAGCCGATCTGGTCCACGGCCACGCTGCGGCCGATCTGATTTCGCAAGGAGATGTCGGTGGGCTCGAGCCCGATGTCGCGCCAGTCGGGGTTGCCCACCTTCATCGGCGTGTCCACGAAGACCGTGGGACGCCCCGTGGTGAACGAGTACTCGCACGAGATGGACGACCAGTCGGTCACGAGCACGCTGGCGTCAAAGATGGACCCCTCGCCGGAGAAGTCCTCGAACGACACGGAGCCCGAGACGTCGGCGAGGCGCCCCTTGAGGGCCTCCCAGCGGGGCCCGTAGCGCTTGACGTACTCGGGGTGCGGGCGCACCACCACGGAGAAGCCCGCGCCCACGAGGGAGCGCACGGCCTCCTCGCCGCAGAGGTCGAGGAGGTTGTCGTCCTGCCACGAGGGGGCCACGAGGGCCATGGGGCGGTCGGCCGGGGCCGCCGCGACCGGGGCCTCCTTGAGGTGGCGGCCCCGCACGGGGGCCGGGCGGCGGGCGGCGAACTCGGCGCGCTCGCGGTCGAGCAGGTCGTAGCCCACCGGCACGAGGTTCTTGGCCGGCACGCCGCGCAGCCGCTCGGAGGCGCGGGTCTCGGCCACCTGGTGCGGGCCCACGCAGAAGATCGTGTCGTAGTGGTCGTGGCAGTTGGCCGCGCCCACGAGGTGCATCGAGGTCATGTGGTGCAGCATGTCCACGTACTCGATGTCCTGGCGCACATAGGAGCGCTTGAGGTAGTAGTTGTCCAGGTCGGCCAGGGAGGCCACGAAGACGTCGCAGTCCATCTTCATCATGAGGGTGATGAGGCGCTTCTCGCCCACGTAGTAGGGAATGAGGCGCGGCTGGGTCTCGTGGATCTTGAAGACCTGGTCGTCGGGGTCGTTGGTGATGTAATGGATGCGCACGTCGGAGTGGGCCAGAAGCCACTCGATGGCGCCGCGGAAGTACTTGTAGAAACCGCTGCCCTCGGAGTAGAAGACGAGCGACTTGTCGATGACGTCGTTGAAGCGGGCGATGTCGGCGCGCTCGCGGCGGGCCAGGGGGTCGGGCTTGAAGCGCGAGCCGGCGCGGCGGTTGAGGTTCTCGAGGGCCGCCAGCTCCTCCTGGGAGGCGCGGAGGGCCGGGTAGTCCACGTGCTTTCTGGGGTCCATGATCGCGTTGCAGGCCAGCTGCACACCGATGGCCATGAGGTTGGAGCAGATCCAGTAGAACACCATGCCGCTCGCCACCGACACGCCCAGGATGGCCGACAGCGCGATGGACAGGCCGTTGGTGGAGGCCTTCTCGGCGGCGGACTGCTCGCGCTGAAGCGGGTTGATGTGGTTCTGGGCGAGGCCGAGGGCGGCCGAGGAGAGCGCGGCCAGCACCGGCATGGCCCACGACCAGCCGCCGTCGACAAGGGGCACGAGGCCGAGGAGCTCGGTACCGGGGGCGCCCGAGGCCGTGATGGAGCGAATGACGTCCACGAGGCCGAAGAGGATGAGAACCTGGATGGCCAGGGGCAGCATGGAGAGCAGCGGGTGGTAGCCCTTCTCCTTGTAGAGGGCGTTCTGGGCCTCCCCGATGGCCTCGCGGTCGCCGAAGTACTTGACCTTGAGGGCGTTCGCCTGGGGCAAAAGGCTCACCACGAGCAGCGAGTTCTTCTGGCACCACAGCGAGATGGGCATGAGGATGACCTTGGTCACCACGGTGAACAGGGCGATGGACACCCACCAGTTGCCGGTGAGCGCGTAGATGGGGTCGAGGACGGCCCCAAAGATGTCGGCGAGAATCTGCAGCACTGCGGTCCTTGTCTTTGCAGGGTGATCGGACCCCAAAGGGGCCCTGGAAATGATACGTCCCCGCTTGTAGCTCGACAAAAAAACGACAGGGCGCCTGAGGAGCCGGGCTTAGGAGGACGCGCGCCTGCCCGGGACGAGCTGGCTCCAGTCGTCGGCCGAGGCGAGCACCGTGCCGCAGAGAATGGCTATGCAGCACAGCACCTCGACGGGGCTGGGGACGTGGCCGAGAAGCACCATGCCCAGCACCACGGCCCAGGCGGAGTAGGAGATGTTGGCGGCCATGGCCTTGGCGGCGCCGATTTTGTCGATGCCCTTGTAGTAGAAGAGGTACGACACGGTGCCCGCCAGCGCCGCCCCCGCCACCACGGCCGTGGCCGGCGTGGCAAAGACCCGGGCGGCAAAGGGCCACGCCGCGAAGAGCGGCAGGATGACCACGAGGTACACGAGGCCCGAGGTGGTCTCGCGGATCTGCAGCGCCGTCTCGTTGTCCACGGAGTCGTCGCGCATGCCCCACGCCAGCAGCACGGCCTCGCTTCCCCAGCCCACCACGCAGGCGAGGGCGGCCGCGATGCCCACCATGGCGTTGCCGGGCATCTCCATGTCGCTTGCGGCCGCGCCCATCACGATGATGGCAGCCATGGCCACGGCCAGGGCGACCCAGCGCTTGGGCTCCATTTTCTCCTTGAGCACGAACACGGCCAAAAAAGCGCCAAAGGCGGGATAGAAGCTGGAGATGATGGCCGTGATGCCCGGGCCCAGCTCGTTGATGGCCACCACGTAGCCCGTCATGCCGAAGGGGCCGCCGAGAAGCGCCGCTGCGGCCACCACCTTGCCGCTGCGGGCCTTGAGGGCCGCCACGGTGTCTTTAAGGCGCCCGCGCACCGCCATGAGCAAGAACATCCACGCCGCGCAGAACACGTCGTGGAACGCGGCACTCACGATGGCCGCGAAGGCCACGGCCTCGGCAGTGCCCACATAGGGGGCCATCGAGAGGGCGATACCCAAGATGACGGTGTCGAGGCCCCACAGAAGGCCGCTGGCAAGCCCGTATCCCATGACGGTTCCTTTCCTTCTGCCCCGCGCCGGGGCGCTGGCGTCTAAGCGATGCCGTAGAGGTCGGCGGCCAGGGCGAGGTACTTCTTGGCGTAGCGGTAGTAGATGTAGAGCCACTCGCCGATGAAGTCGCCGTCGCTCTCCTTGAGGAGGCTCCAGCAGTACCAGCACCAGCCGCACATGCCGATCATGGCCAGGTTGTGGCGGCGCTCCTCGGGCGTGGCCTTGCCCTCGTAGTAGAGGTCGATGGCCTGCTCCACCTCCTCGGGCGAGAGCTCGCAGCACACCGAGAACGTGGCCAGGTCGTTGGCCGAGTCACCCATGCCGGCGTACTCCCAGTCGATGAGGTTGAAGGTGCCGTCTTGCTCCACCAGGAAGTTGAGGTAGAAGAAGTCGTTGTGGGTGACGGTGACAGGGGCGTCGTCTTGCGCCATGGCCCCGTGGACCCGCTCGGCCAGCTCGTTCCAGCGCCCGTACTCCGGCACCTCGATGGGGCCCTTCTCCCGCAGCAGGGCCTCATAGCGCTTTGCCTCGTCATAGAAGCCGAACGTGCTTTTGAGGATGATGCCCGACGTGTGAAGCTTGCGGGCAACGGCCATGGCCTGCGCGAGGCCCTCGGGAGTGTGGGCGTCGATGGTGGTGGCACCGGGCACGAAGCGCGAGATCTTCCAGCCCTCTTCCGGGTTCGCGCAGATAAACGTGGAGTCGAGGCCCATGTCCCTGGCCGCCGCGAGCGCGGCGAGCTCGCTTTTGCGGTCGATGATGTTCTCCGTGCCGATGCCGGGATGGCGGTAGACGTACTCGCCGTCGTTGGTGGAGAAGTGGCAGGAGAGGTTGGTCAGGCTCTCCTTTAGGGGGTAGACGTCGCAGATCTCGGCGCGCGAGCAGCCCAGCGCCCCCGTGATGTTGTCGATGATCGCAGAGTCGATGTTGTCGAGGAAGAGCGGGTCGAACTCGCGCAGGTCGTCCAGGGAGTCGAACTCGTGGATGATGGGCCGCTCATAGCGGCGGATGGCCATGGGCAGCTCGTCGATGTGGTCGATGAAGATCTCTTCCCAGAGCTTGGGGGCCGTGGCCGGGCGGTCGTACTCCTCGTCGAGGATCTGGCGGAAGCGTTTGGAGAAGGCGCGGTCGAAGAAGACCTGGCCAAGCATGTACCAGCCGTCGGCACCGCCGATCTCCACCTTGGTGATACGGCCGTGGGGGCCGCAGGTCATGACCCACTCGGAGGTCTGCCCCTCGGCGTACTGGGCCGCGTAGTAGGAGCCCCACACGTAGGCCTCGAAGGGGTTCTCCTCAAAGTAGTCGTCGGAGCTGCAGATATAGGTGTTGGCGAGCTTGTCTTCCACCGCCTTGAGCGAGGAGTTGTTGTTGCGGGAGGCGTACTCGCGGTTCACGACGATGGCGACTTCGGGGTACTTGTCCTCCAGGTAGAAGAAGAGCTCTTGCTTGTAGCCCACCACCACGTAGACCTTGGGCACGCCGGCCTCGAGAAGCTGCTCGATCTGGCGCTCTATGAGCACCTGGCCGCGCACTTTGAGCAGGCCCTTGGGCCGCTCGTAGGACAAGGGCACGAAGCGGCTGGAAAGGCCTGCCGCCATGATCACGGCATTGTCCACGCGGTAGGGCTCCATGGCCTCACGGCCCGCCTGGGTGATGGCGCCGTCGCAAACGAGCCCGTCCGCCTCGAGCGCGCGGACCGCCTTGTTCACCGTGGCCACGCCCAGATGGGCCGCCAGGGCGCACTCCCTTTGCGTGTGGCGGCCTCCGTCCATAAGGGTGCGCAAAACCCTGAAGCCGTTGTGGTCCAAAGCCATGAGGCCCTCCCCTGCGATGCGTTCGTATATGGAGAGAATCCTCTTGTTCGGAACAAATGTCAATATGGAAAAACAGAACACACCGCCCCCCTGCGCTCCCTCCCGCGCCTGCACCCCCCTTCCGGCTGCACCCCGCCTCTTGCGCCTGAAAGCGGTTGAGGGGTACAGGGGGACGACGCTGGAAAAGACGCGCAGTCGGGCGCGGGGTCGGGCGCGGGATCAGGCGCAGGGGTAGGCGGCGTCGAGCTGGGCGGCCGTATGAGCCCAGGTGAAGCCCGTCTCCACGCGCTCGCGGAAGGCGGCACTGCGACGGGCGCGCTCCTCGGCAGGCAGCACGGCCAGACGCGCAATGGCGGCCGTGACCTCGTCGGCAGAGGCGCCGCAAATCTCGCCCCAGCCGGAGTCCCCCAACACGTCGGCCACGCCGCCCACGGGGCAGATCACCGGCAAACAGCCCCAGGCGCCGGCCTCGAGCAAGGCCGTGGGCATGCCCTCGGGGTAGACGGACGGTAGCACAAAGCAGTTGGCGCAGCAGAAAAGCGCCGAGACGTCCTCGCGGCCCAGACGGCCCACGAGGCTCACGTTGGGCAGGTAGTCGGCCACGGCGCGGATATGGTCCTCCTCGGGACCGGCGCCGGCCACGACAAAGGAGACCTCGGGCAAAAGCCGCGCGGCGTCGAGAACGGCCAGGGGGCCCTTCTCGGCCACGAAGCGACCCACGAAGCAGGCCATGAAAGCGTCGGGCGCAATGCCCAGCTCGGCACGGAAATCGCGGCCGGAGGAGCCGTCGCGAAAAGCCGCGGCATCGATGGCGTTGTTGATCACCACGTCGGTCTTGATGCCAAAGTGCTCCAGCCAGGAACAGGCCGCCAGCGACACGCCGGCAAAGACGGGCCGGGCCGCACGGGCCCGCGCGGTGACCAGGTGTTCCCAGCGCTCCACCACGGCGTCTGCCGCAGGGATGCCAAAGGACAGGTGCGCGCTGCCGTGCTCCAGCATGACGGCCGGGGCGCCCTTTTCGGCGGCAAAGCGCAGGCCTTCGAGGGAGTGCGGGTAAAAGCGGGTGTTCACGAGCACGCGATCCACGTCCTCATCGAGCAGACGTCCCCAGATGCGGCGGTACGCGGCATCTTTGAGCGTCACGGGAAGGCGGCCGTCGAGCAGCTGCGCAGCCGGAAGGCGCACCACCTGGAAGCCGTCGCGGTCCTCCCGGGCCGGCGCGCCCTTACGCGCCGACGCCACCACGCTCACCTGGTGGCCCTCGTGCACGAGCTCGCGGGCCAAGTTGTCGCTGAAGAGCTCCACACCGCCCATGGAGGGCAGGTACTGGGCCGAGAAGATCGCGTAGTGGTGAGGCGCCATGGAGAAGAACCTTTCCCGTATGCTGCCGGCACGCGCCGGCAGCCACCCATCGTGAACCCTGAACGAAGGGTATGGTACAGAGAAACCCGTTGCCCTTGCAGGCACCATCGCGCCTGCGGCTGGAAGGAGCCCCATGGCCGCCCGCAGATACCCCGGAGACTCGCTCGAGCGGCTCCAGGCCGAGATGACCCGCATACTCTCCGTGTTCGACGGCGTGTGCTCCGAGCTGGGCCTCACCTACTTCGTCGACAGCGGCACGGTCCTGGGCGCCGCCCGTCACGGCGGCTTCATCCCCTGGGACGACGACGTGGACGTGGCCATGCCCGTCGACGACTACCGGAGGTTCCTGCGGGAGGCGCCCGCCGTGCTGCCCAAGGGCCTGTCCCTCCACACGTGGGACAACACCGAGAACTACCCGATGCTGTGGGCGAAGCTCTGGAAGGACGACACCCTCTTCGTCGACCGGCCGTGCCGGGAGGCCGGCCTCCGGCAGGGCATCTTCATCGACGTCTTCCCCTACGTGCCCCTGGACGCCGACCCCGCGGCGGCTCGGCGGCAGCGGCGGCGCATGCTGGCCTGGCAGCGGGTGAGCTACCTCAAGTACATCGCCCACCCCAACAACGTGCCCAACGGGGCGGCCCGGGCGGCCTGCGCCGTGGCCCACCAGGTGGCGCGGTTCGTGCCCAAGGGCCTCATCGGCTGTCGCTTCGAGGACGCCTGGGCGTGCAAGACGCCGGGGGACACCTGGATCAACCCCTGCTACGCCCAGGCAGCCCCGATGCCCGGGGAGTACCTGCTGCCGCCGCGGCCCATGGAGTTCGACGGCCTGACCGTCATGGGGCCCCACGACCCCGTGGCCTACCTGGAGAGGAAGTACGGGGACTGGCAGGCGCTCCCGCCGGAGGACCAGCGGTTCACCCACGCCCCCGAGGAGCTGGACTTCGGCGCCTAGGACGCCTGCCCCTGGGGGAGGTGGCTCTCGGAGAACAGGTCGCGCTTGATCTGGGTGGTGGACACCTCGGGGGTGCGGGGGACGTAGACCACGTCCACGCCGCGGTCCTCGAGAAAGTCGAACCTCCCCTCCCAGTCGTCCCCCATCACCAGGGTGTCCACCTGGTACTTCTCGCAATCCGTCACCTTCTGGTCCCAGGAGTCCTCCGGGATCACCAGGTCGACGTAGCGGATGGCCTCCAGCAGCTGCTTGCGCCGCTCATAGGGGAAGTAGGTCCTCTTGCCCTTCTCGCGCTCGTTGAAATCGTCGGTGGAGAGCGCCACCACGAGGTAGTCCCCCTGGGCCTTGGCACGGCGGAGCAGGTTGATGTGGCCGTAATGCAAGAGGTCGAAGGTGCCGTAGGTGATGACCCGCTTCATAGAGGTCTCCATTTCTGCATCGGTTTAGATTTGTCCACTGTACCACCGCCACGGGTCGCGAGGATGCCGTGTGGGGTCACCCTGGGCGGGCGGGTCATGCCGGAGGCGCCTGTGGCATGGGTCCCGTCGGCCGGTGGGTGCCCCGGGCCATGCCGGAGGCTCTTGCGGCATGGGTTTCGGGCCGCGAGGGGATGCCGACTCCATGCCGGAGCCCCCTGTGACATGGAGACGACGGCCCGGGGCACCGCCGCCCTCCCCAGATATGCCAGCGGCCCCTGCTCCCCAGCCCCTTGAGACTCCCCTCATAACCGGTCATACTTACGCCCTGAGCGGGCGCGGGGGCGCCCGCACCCAGAGAGAGGTGGCCCATGGGCCAAGACATCCGCGAGGCCGTGGAGCGCCTCAAACGCGAGCGCGACGCCGTGGTGCTCGCCCACTACTACGTGCCCGGCGAGACCCAGGACCTGGCGGACTTCGTGGGGGACTCCTTCGCCCTGGCCCGCATCGCCTCCACGTGCGACGCGTCCACCGTCGTCATGGCCGGCGTGCGCTTCATGGGCGAGTCCGTGAAGCTCCTCAACCCCGGGCGCCGCGTGCTGCTGCCCGAGCCCGCCGCCGACTGCCCCATGGCCCACATGGTGGACCCCGCGTTCGTGGGCCGATGCCGCGCCGAGGAAGACGACCTCGCCGTGGTCTGCTACGTCAACTCCACGGCCGCCCTCAAGGCCCTCTCGGACGTCTGCGTGACCTCGTCCAACGCCGTGGACGTGGTGCGCGCGCTCCCCCAGCGCACGGTGCTCTTCATCCCCGACGAGAACCTGGGGCGCTTCGTCGCGGGGCAGGTGCCCGAGAAGCGCGTCATCCTCAACCCGGGCTGCTGCCCCATCCACCGCGACATCCCCGCCCGCTCCGTGGCCGCCGAGCGGGACCGCCATCCCGGCTCCGTCGTGCTCGCGCACCCGGAGTGCCCCGCCGACGTCCTGGCCCTCGCCGACGTCGTGGGCTCCACGGCCGAGATCATCCAGGCCGTGGAGGGGTCGGACGCCGCGGACTTCGTCGTCTGCACCGTGGAGGGCGTGGGCCACGAGATAGCCCGGCGCTGCGAGGGCGCGGGCAAGCGGGTGCACTTTCCCGCCCCCGCCCCCTGCTGCCCCGACATGGCCGCCATCACGCCCGAGAAGGTGCTCGCGTGCCTGGAGACCGGTTCCGGCGAGGTGCCGCTGCCCCCCGACGCCGACGCCGCGCGGGCACCCCTGGAGCGCATGCTCGAGCTCGCCGCCCGGGGCGGTGGCGCCCGGTGAGGACGGAGCACTGGGACGTCGTCGTCGCCGGCGCCGGCGTGGCCGGGCTCTTCTGCGCGCTCAACCTGCCCGAGGGCACCCGCACGCTCGTGATCTGCAAGGAGGACGCCGCCACCTGCGACTCCATGCTCGCCCAGGGCGGCATGTGCACGCTCACCGGCCCCGACGACCGCGAGCCGTGGATCGCCGACACCCTGACGGCCGGCCACGGCGACAACGACCGCGCCGCCGTGGAGGCCATGGTCGACGGCTCCCCCGCCGTGACCGAGGCCCTCCTCTCCCTCGGCGTGGCCTTCGACCGCCGCCCCGACGGCTCGCTGGACCACACGCGCGAGGGCGCCCACAGCCGGCCGCGCATCGTGCACCGGGCCGACACCACGGGCGCCGCCGTCACCGAGGCCCTGCTCGCCGCCGTGCGCGCCCTGCCGTGGGTGGAGGTGCGCGAGCGCTGCCCCATGGAGGACCTGCTGGTGGAGGAGGGTGCCTGCGGCCGCCGCTGCGCGGGGTTGCTCGCCCGGGACGCCGACGGCCCCGTGGAGCTCCGCGCCGGGACCGTCGTGCTTGCCACGGGCGGCGTCGGCGGCCTCTGGGAGCGGTCCACCAACTACCCGTGCCTCACCGGCGACGGCATCGAGGCCTGCCGGCGCCACGGCGTGGCCGTGGAGCACCTCGACTGGGTGCAGGTGCACCCCACGTCGCTCTACTCCGAGGGGCCCGGCCGCGCCTTCCTCATCAGCGAGAGCTGCCGCGGCGAGGGGGCCGTGCTCATCGGCGCCGACGGCGAGCATTTCTGCGACGAGCTCGCGCCGCGCGACGTGGTCACCGCCGCCATCAGGGAGCAGATGGAGCGGGAGGGGTCGCGCTCCGTGCGGCTGGACTTCTCGGCCGTGGACGAGGACGTGGTGCGCGGGCACTTCTCGCACATCTACGAGACGTGCCTCGCCGCCGGCCACGACATCCTGGCCGAGCCGGTGCCCGTGGTGCCGGCCCAGCACTACCTCATGGGCGGCATCGCGTGCGACCTGTGGGGGCGCACGTCGCTCGACGGCCTCCTGGCCTGCGGCGAGACGGCCTCCATGGGCGTGCACGGCAGCAACCGGCTGGCGAGCAACTCGCTGCTGGAGGCCATGGTGTTCGCCGCCCGCTGCGCCGAGACGGCCTCGGGCGAGCCGCCCCGCGTGGCCCCCGGCGCCGCCCATCCCGAGACGCGGCCGCCCGCAGACGCGGCCGCGGCCGCCGACGCGACGGCCTGAGACGAGAGGAGCCCCATGAGCCCCGAGACCATGGCCCTCGTGGCCGAGCCCGCCATCCGCGCCGCACTGCTGGAGGACATGCCCTTCGGCGACGTCTCCTGCGACGCCGTGGCCCTGCGGCCTCGGCGCGCCCGCGTGCTCCTCATCGCCAAGGGCGACGGCGTGATCTGCGGCCTCGACGTCTTCGAGCGCGCGTTCCGGCTGCTGGACCCCACCGCCCGCCTGGTGGCGGAGATCGGCGAGGGCGACGACGTGGCGGCCGGCCAGACCCTCGGCGCCGTGGAGGGCGACGTGCGGGCGCTCCTCTCGGCCGAAAGGGTGGCCCTCAACCTCCTGCAGCGCATGAGCGGCATCGCCACCCACACCCGTGCCATGGTGCGCATGCTCGAGGGCACGGGGATCCGCCTCGTGGACACGCGCAAGACCACGCCGGGGCTCCGGGTGTTCGAGAAGGAGGCCGTGCGCGTGGGCGGGGCCGGCAACCACCGGTTCTGCCTCTCCGACGGCGTCATGCTCAAGGACAACCACCTGGACGCCGCCGGCGGCATCGCGGCCGGCGTGGCGGCGGCCCGGGAGCGGGCGCCGTTCGTGCGCAAGGTGGAGGTGGAGGTGGAGACCCTCGGGCAGGTGGCCGAGGCCGTCGAGGCCGGCGCCGACATCGTCATGCTCGACAACATGGGCCACGACGCCATGGCCGCGGCCGTGGCCCTCATCGACGGCCGCGCCGAGGTGGAGGTCTCCGGCAACGTGGACGAGACCCGCGTGGCCGAGCTCGCCGACCTGGGCGTGGACTACGTGAGCTCCGGCGCCCTGACGCACTCGAGCCCCATCCTGGACCTGTCGCTGAAACACCTGGAGTACCTGGACTGAGGGCGGCCCGACGGCCCCGGGGCCCCAGGGGCCGTCGGGCCGGGGCGGATATTAGCTCTGAGCTGCATATTCCCCCGATTCTTTTCCACTCCGTTACAGGGCCTTATTTTTTCCTCATTGGTCTTGAGAAAATTTCCTTACTCGATAGGCTGTCGAACCAAGCACCCCCCTGATATGCACGGGTGGCCCCTGCGGGCGGGGCGACGGGCGTAACGCGGCCCCGGCCCCGCCGGACCGGAGAGCCCGAGGAGGAAGCCATGAAGCGACCGCTGTCCGTCCTGCCGATAGCCCTACTGATCGTCCTGTCCCTTGTGGGGTGCTCCGCGATCCCCGTCCCGGGGGCGGCCTCACCGGGCCCCGGGGCAGCCGCCGAGCCCGGGTCCCCGGATACCAGCGCCGACACCGGTGCCGACACCGAGGGGTCGCAGGGGGGTGCGGCGGTCTCGGACGAGGACGAGGCCCCGCTCCACACCTGCACCTGGGAGGGGGACGACGGAAAGCGGGAGGATGTGGCCATCTTCGGCGCCACCGACGACGGGCCCTTCACGAGGGTGCAGGTGGTGCAGCTCGCCCCCACCGAGACGGACCTGGAGCACTGGGACCCCGGGGCCGTGCAGAGGTACCTCGACGGGATCAAGGACATCATCGTCGAGGAGTACGGCGTCGACCCCTCCATCCTCACGGTGGACGCGGACGGAGCCATGCTGCGCGTGACCTACGAGTGCCGGGACCTGGACGACCTCCAGTCCGTCCGCGACTACTACCACGACGACACCGTGGCTGCCATGTTCAAGACCGCCTCCGGCATGCCGGGCGTCACCACCTGCGACGGGAAGCCCGTGGAGAAGGACGACATCGGGGACTTCGAGGCCGACACGGAGACCGTCCGGCAATGGGCCGAGGCCAACTGGGAGACCGGCCAGGCCTTCCTGAACGGGACCCTGGACGAGGAGGCCTCGGAGAGGTACATGGACGAGACCCACGCCATCGCCGAGCTGATGGGCAAGTGAAAGCGCAACCGAGACCTCCTGAACGACGATCAGGAGAAGACCTTCCAGGAGGTCAAGGAGAGCCTCGCCAAGACCATGCTCGTCTCCTGACGGGCGGCGCGGCAGGGGGCGGGGGCGGCACGCGTCGCCCCCGCCTGTTGCATGGCTGATGATGGGACAAAAGTGCCCGACCATTGGGACAAAAGTGTCCGAGTGTTGGGACAGGGCAGCGGGGGGGGGCTAGACGCGCCGCACGAAGAGGCCGCGGGTCGGCGCTGGCGCGCGGAGGCTAGCGGCCGGTGCCTCGACCCATGACGCCGAAGGTCCGCAGGAAGATCTGGAGGTCCAGGGAGGGGGAGGCGTGCTCGATGTAGTAGAGCTCCAGCTCCTGGCGGGTACCTGTGGAGTAGTCGGCGTCGTTGCGCGCCTCCACCTGCCACCAGCCGGTAATGCCCGGCAGGCGGCTGCAGAACTCGGCGGCCCGGTCGCCGTACTGCCCCAGCTCGGCGTCGACCACGGGGCGCGGCCCCACGATGGACATCTGGCCCGCAAGGACGTTCAGGAACTGCGGCAGCTCGTCGATGGACGTGCGGCGCAGGAAGCGCCCCACGGAGGTGATACGCGGATCGTCGTCGACCTTGCGCTCCTTCTCCCACTGGTCCAGCTGCTCGGGGGTGAAGTAGCGCTCCACGTCGTCGGCGTCGGCTGCCATGGACCGGAATTTCAGCAGGTTGAAGTGACGGCCGCCCAACCCCACCCGCTCCTGGGTGTAGAAGGGGCTCCCCTTGGACTGGAGGGCGATGATCGCGGCCATGACGAGGCAGGGCGCGAGCAGCACGACGATGACGAGGAGCGACACCACGATGTCGGCGAGGCGTTTGACAAAGCGGTAGCCCCACGGGTCGCCTGCACGACCCGTGGATCTTCGGGGAGAGCCGCTCTCTCTTCTCTTCGTCACCACCGCACGGGTCCTATCCACAGACTTCGTCCCTGAAATACAGGGGCAAAAGATTGCCCATAGAAACGGATTTATCTTACGCTAAGTTATTTTCCAAGTCTGTGTGTGACAAAAAATGCACCTCTGAACCTGCGGGTCCAGAGGTGCATCGTCGTCAGGGCACCCGGGGCGGCAGCCCCGTCGGCCGAGGTCACTCCTCCCCGGCGTCCTCCCCGTCGTCGTCGGGGCGCTGGTCGTGGCCGCCGCGCAGACGGTCGAGCCAGCCGTCGCGGTCGGCGTCCTCTCCGGCCTCCTCGCCCTCGCCGGGCTCGGCCTCGGGCTCGGGCGCGATCACCCGCAGCAGGGCGATGCGGCGGCCGCGCATGGACTGCACGCGGAAGCGCCAGCCATCCACGTCGAATACCTCGCCCGGGCCCGGCAGGCCGTCGGCGAGGTCCAGGATGAACCCAGCCACGGTCTCGTACTCGTCGGACTCCTCGATGGGCCAGCCCAGCTCGGCGGCGTCGTCGATGGGAAAACGGCCGTCCACGAGCCACTCGCGCTCGGAGAGCTTGGTGAGGTACTTGTTGTCGGGGTCGAACTCGTCCTCGATCTCGCCCACGACCTCCTCCACGATGTCCTCGATGGTGATGACGCCGGCGGTGCCGCCGTACTCGTCAACCACGATGACCATCTGGTCGTGGCTCGTCTGCATCTCGGAGAGCAGCGGGATGATGTCCTTGGTGTCGGGCACGAAGTCGGCCTCGCGCACGAAGCCGGCGATGGGGGCGTCGCCCTTGCCCTCGTCGATGATGGGGCTGATGAGGTCCTTGATGTGGGCGATGCCCACGATGCGGTCCACGTCCTCGTGGTAGACGGGGATGCGGGAGTAGCCCGTCTTGCGCATGCACGCGAGCACCGAGCTCAGGGTCTCGGTGTCCTCGAGCGCCGTCATGTCCACGCGGGGCACCATGACCTGGCGGGCGGCCGCGTCGCCGAGGTCGAAGATCTCGTGGATCATCGACTTCTCCTCGTCGGTGAGCTCCTCGGCGTCGCTCACCATGTAGCGGATCTCCTCCTCGGAGACGTTCTGGCGCTCGTCGGCGCTCCGCACACCCAGCAGACGGGAGATGCCGTTGGCGCTCTTGGCGGTGATCCAGATGAGCGGTTTGGCGGCCACGGTGAAGCCCTTGAGAAAGCCCGCCACGCGCTTTGAGACGCCCTCGCAGTCGGCCAGGGCAATACGCTTGGGCACCAGCTCGCCGATGACGATGGAGAAGTACGACACCACGAGGGTGATGATCACGGGTGCCAGGCCGGCGGCCACGGTGGCCGGCACGCCCACGGAGGCCATCCACACGGCGAACGGGTCGGACAGGTTGGTGGCGGCCACGGCGGAGCTGGCAAATCCCACGAGGGTGATGGCTACCTGGATGGCGGCCAAGAGGTCGCCGGAGTCGCCGGAGAGCTCGAGGGCCGTCTTAGCCTTGGCGCTGCCCTCCTCGGCATCGCGCTCCAGCAGTGGGCGCTTGACGTTGACCAGGGCCATCTCGCTCATGGAGAAGAAGCCGTTGACCAGGGTCAACAGCAGGGTGACGACGATACTTACGGCTATGTCCATCTACGTGTTCGACCTACTTCACTAGGAGTGCGCGAGCTCGAACCCGGCGGCCTTGACGGCCTCCTCGACCTGCTCGGGCGTGAGGTCACCCTCGAAGGTCACGGTGCCCGAGGCGGAATCGGCGGCGACGGCGGTAGCGCCGCGGTCCTCGAGCTCCATGGTCACGAGCATCTCGCAGTGCTTGCAGTGCATTCCCGATACGGAAATCTTTCCCATAGCTTCCTCCTTGCATAATCGGGATACGAGAAGGGGCCCGCCAGGCGGGCCCCTCCGATACTACCGTGAACCGCCAGCTCACTCTGCGGCGGCCACCATGGTCCGCACCTTCTCCTGAAGGTCGTCCAAGTAGGCCTGGTCGGGGCGCCAGTTGAGGCTCACCGGGTCCAGGGGCAGCTGGAAGCCGGTGTCGGCGAGCACCTGCTGCACCTGCTTCTGGGCCACCGGCGCCCAGCCGTAGGAGCCGAAGGCCAGGCCGACGCGGGTGTCGTTGCGCGGGGAGAGGCCGCGGAAGTACGTGAGGAACTTGGCGACGTTGGGCATCATCTGCATGTTGAGGGTGGAGGAACCCACGCACACGTACTTGCAGTCGAGGATGTAGGCCAGGATGTCGCTCTCGTGGGTGTACTTGAGGTCGAAGTACCGGCAGTCGACCTCCTCCTGCACGAAGGCCTCGCAGATGGCCTTGGCCATCTTCTCGGTGGAGTCCCACATGGTGTCGTAGACGATGGCGCACTTGTCCACGCGCTCGTTCTTGGTCCAGCGGCTGTAGCACTCGAGGATGTCGGGGATATGCTCGGTCCAGATGACGCCGTGGGCAGGGCAGATCATCTCGAGGTCCAGGCCCTCCACAGCGGCGAGGGCCTTGGCGGCCTGCATGCCGTAGGGCTGTACGATGTTGGCGTAGTACTTGCGGGCCTGCTTCATGACCTCGCAGCAGTCGGAGTCCACGTCGAAGCGCGTGGTGGACGCGAAGTGCTGGCCGAAGGCGTCGTTGGAGAAGAGCACCTTGTCGTACTCGTCATAGGTGACCATGTTGTCGGGCCAGTGGACCATGGGGGTCTCGACGAACGTGAGGGTGCGCTTGCCGATGTTCAGGGTGTCGCCGGTCTTGACGGGCTGGAAGTCGATGCCCGCACCCTGGTAATGCTTGGCGAGCTCGCCGACGGCCTTGGTGCTGCAGTAGAAGGTGGCGTTGGGGCAGGCCTGGGCGACGAGGGGCAGGCTGCCGGAGTGGTCCATCTCCACATGGTTGGTGATGACGACGTCGATCTTGGCGGGGTCGATCACGGACGACACACGCTGGAGCAGCTCGCCGTGGAACTTCTCCTTGACGGTGTCGATGAGGGTGACCTTCTCGTCCACGATCAGGTAGGCGTTGTAGGTGATGCCCTTCTCGGTGGTGTAGCCGTGGAAGTGGCGCTCGTTCCAGTCGAGGGCACCCACCCAATAGACATCGGGCTTGATCTGCTGTGCGACCTGCATCAAAGCTCCTTTCAAGCCCCGGGGCATCCCGGGCGCGCGGGCCGGCCCGCGGTCGGGGCCGGAGTGACGGTCTGCGTCTGAATGTACCCCCATAAGGGGCGGCGGACCCCATCACGGCGCCTTTCGATGGAGCTTCCACGGGTTTTGGCGGTTTGGCATACCAAGGGGCGGGGCGGGATCTCGACACCCGGCCGGGCACGGCGCCCCCTCCTCGGCACCCAGCCCCCTCGGCACCTGAATGCGATTGAGGGCGACCCGGGGAGCTGGCGGGGGCCAAAAACCGCCCCTGACCGCGTTCAGGCAGGCAGAATCCGCCCCTGGACGCGTTCAGGTGCGGAGGAGGCCACCCTCGGACGCATTCAGGTGCCGAGTGGGGCGCGGCTGGGCGTTAGGACGTCAGCCCTTGCGGCGCCTGCTGCCCTTGAGCACCCGGAGGGCGCCGGCCGTGACCGCGGCCACGCCAGCGCCGATCCACGGCAGGAGGGGCGCCACCACGTCGCCGGTCTTGGCGATCAGGCCGGTGACGGGCACCACCACGGCCTTGAGGGGCTCGGGCAGCTTCTCCACCAGGTCGGAGGGCCGCCCGGGCGTGCCGGGCCCCTGGGGCTCGCCAGGCCCACCGGGTTCCTCGGGCCCGCCGGGCTCGCCGGGACCCTCGGGCTGCCCGGGCCCACCGGGCTCACCGGGGCCCTCGGGGGCGGTGTAGGTGTTCACGAACTCCATGGGGGCGTCGGCCGGGCAGGCCTCGTCCACATCCGCGCCGTCGTCGGACCTGACCCGCGTGACGGAGGCGGCCATGGAGAGCCCACCGGTGGCCTCATCCTTGGTCACCTCGTAGACCACCCGGTACAGGGCCTGGGAGTAGGCCATGCCCTCCTCGTCACCGGCCTTCTCACCCACGAGGTAGGAGTAGGTGCCGGGCTCGGAGAAGGTCACCGCGCCGAAGGTCCCCATGGGGCTCTCCTTGGTGGCCGTCACGATGGCGGGGTCGGGCATGGGCGCGCCCTCGGTCTCGGCGGTGACCACGAGGTCGAACGCGTCGTCGTCGGTCCAGTCGCGGCCCACCAGGACCTTCTTGGCGGCCACACCGAAGGCCGGGTCGACGACGGGGGTGGCCGTGAAGGCGTTGTCGAACACCGCCTCGCCGCCCGCCACCTCATGGGTGGCGGAGAGCGTGCCGTCGTCGTCCACCACGGTGGTGGTCACGGTGTAGACGGCGTCGTCGTAGGTGATGCCGGGCTTCCCGTCGTTCACCTCGACCAGGGTGTAGGTGTACACGCCGGGCTCGGTGTAGGTGACCGGGGACAGGGTCACGGTGCCGTCGGCGGCGTTGGTGCCGCTGGCCGCCACCTCGCCGTCCTCATCCACGAGCTGGAACCGGAACTCGCCGTCGGCCAGGGGGCGGCCGTCGAGGTTCTTGGTCACTTTCACCTGGTCGGTGACGGAGGTGTCGAGCGCCTCCACGCCGTAGGTGTTGGTGAAGGTGAAGGGCAGCCCCGTGACCTCGGTGTGCAGGCGGCCGTCGGCCCCCTGGACCAGCCTCACGACGACCGTGCGGCTGGGGTCGGCGTCGTTGGTGACGCCGGGCACGGAGCCGGTCTCGGTCACGGTGTAGGTGAACGTGCGCTCCGTCTCACCACCCAGGCTGTCCTGGGTGTAGGTGATGGGCGGGAAGGCCACCGAGCCGGAGCGGTCGTTCGTCGCGGTACCGAGGACGTTGCCGGCCTCGTCCGTGAGGGTGAAGGTGTAGGCCCCGTACACGGAGTCGGGCACGGAGAGGCCCTCGGCCGCGGTGAAGACCTTGGTGCCGGCGACGGTGAGATCCACCGGGTCGGCCTCGTAGGCGTTCACGAAGCCTGCGGGCGTGCCCTCGGAGGGCCAGACCACGGAGCAGGTCATGGTGCCGTCACCGTTGTCGGTCACGTCCACGGCCACGGTCACCGTGGGGACCTCGGCGCTTACGTTCTCAGGCAGCGCGTCGGTGACCTCGGAGAGCGTGTAGGTATAGCGGTAGACGGGCTTGTCGGCGGTGCCCGTCTGCACGGCCACGCCGGAGGCCACGTCCTGCAGGGCCTGGTCGGAGGTGTAGCGCGCGGCGCCGAAGTCCACGGTGCCGTCGGCGGCGTTGGTGGCGGTGGCCACCTCGTTGCCCTTGGCGTCGCGCATGACGAAGGTGAACTCACCGGCGGCCAGGGGGCGTCCCGCGAACTCCTTGGTGGTGCTCACGCGGCCGGAGCCCTCGGCGGCGCCGGGGTCGCTCTCGGCGTGGTAGCCGTTCTCGAAGGTGATCGAGCCGTGGTCACCGGACACCTCGGTGCCGTCCACGGAGGTGGTGGCGGAGATGGTGCCGTTGCCGTTGTCGGCCACCCTGACCTCCACCGTGTGGGTGCGCCGGTCCACGGTGTAGCCGGGCGCGGCCTCGGAGGTCTCAGCCACGGTCCAGGCAAAGGTCTTGCCCGCGTCCTCCAGCGTGAACGTCACGGCGGAGAGGAGCTGGGAGAGCGTCTTGCCGTCGGCGGTCACCACGGCGGCGGGGGCACCGGACGTGGCAGACGCCTGGTTGGTCAGGGACGTCTCGGCCAGCTTGGCGGTGGAAGCCTCGTCGGCCGGCGTCACCGAGAAGGAGAACTGGCCGGCGGCCATCGGACGGCCGGTGAGGGTCTTGAGGACGTTCACCGAGGCCACGCCGTCCATGGAGCCGGTGGAGGCGTAGGTGTTGACGAACGACGGGATCGTGACGGGGGCGCCGTCGGCGTTCCGGTAGGCCACGGTGGCCTCCAGGCGGCCGCTGCGCCCGTCGTCGCCCACCGTGACCACGGCGGTGAAGGTGCTGCCGTCATAGGTCACGCCATCCTCGGTGGTGCCCCCGCCCACCTCGGAGACCGTGTAGCGGTACTCGCCGGGAGCCGTGAAGGTGATGGCGCCAAAGTCCGCCTGCCGCTGGTTCTCGCTCACCGTGGCGGTCTCACCGCCGGCGGCGGGCATGGGTGCGCCGTCCTGGGGGACCAAGGTGAAGGAGAAGGTCTCGCCCTCCCGGAAGTCGCGGCCCACGAGCCGCTTGGAGACGGACAGGGTGGCCCTGGCGGCCGCGGGGGTGTAGGTGTTCTCAAAGGTGACGGAGCCACCCTCGACCACGTGCTCGGCCTCGAGCTCCCCGTTGCCCTTGTCCGTGACCGTGGTGGTCACGGTGAACTCACTCTCGTCGTAGGACATGGACGGGGCGTCACCGGCGACCTCGCTCAGCACGTAGGTGTACGTGCCGGGCTCGGTGTAGGTGATCGGGGACAGCTCCACGGTGCCGTCGGCCTTGTTGGTGCCCTGGGCGACGGTCTCCCCGGTGGCGGCGTCGACGAGCCGGAAGTGGAACTCACCCTCAGCCATGGCGCGGCCGGTGAGGGTCTTGGTCACCTTCACCTGGTCGGTGACGGAGGAGGCCAGCTCCCCCACCCCGTAGCTGTTGGTGAACGTGAAGTCCGGGCCCTCGCCGCCCACACGGGCCGACAGGGAGCCGTCCTCGTTCTGGGACAGGGTGACCGTCACGGTCTTGGCCTCGCCGTCGTTGGTGACGCCGGGCACGGAGCCGGTCTCGGTCACGGTGTAGGTGAACGTGCGCTCCTCGGCCCCGCCCAGGCTGTCATGGGTGTAGGTGATGGGCGGGAAGGCCACCTGGCCGGAGGCGTCGTTGGTGGCGGTGGCCAGCTCCTTGCCGTCCTGGTCGGACAGCGTGAAGCCGAACTTGCCGGCCAGGGACTCGGCGTCCACGCCGTCAAGGCCGTCGGGCACCGAGAAGACCTTGGCGCCCACGATGGACAGGTTGACGTCCTCGGCACGGTAGGCGTTCTTGAAGGTGCTGCCGCTCTCCGGCCACGTGACGTCGCAGGTCATGGTGCCGTCGCCGTTGTCAGTGACGTCCACGGACACCACGATGGAGGAGACGCTCGGGGTCACGAGCCCGGGGAGCTCGGCCTCGTCCTCGGAGAGCGTGTAGGTGTAGCGGTAGACGGGGTTACCGTCCCCGTCGGCGGCCATCGTGGCGATGCCGTCGGCCACGTCCTTCAGGGCCTGGTCGGAGGTGTAGTGCACGGCCCCGAAGTCCACGGTGCCGTCTGCGGCGTTGGTGACGGTCTTCACCTCGTTGCCCTTGGCGTCGCGCATGACGAAGGTGAACTCGCCCTCGCCGAGCTTGCGGCCCGTGAGCTCCTTCTTGGCCGTCAGGCGGCCGGAGCCCTCGGCGGCGCCGGGGTCGCTCTCGGACCCGTAGGCGTTGGTGAAGCGCACCTCGGCGGTGCCGGAGGTCACCTCGGTGCCGTCGACGGAGGTCGTGGCGGTGATCTTACCGGCGCCGTCGTCGGCCACCCTGACCGTAACCCTGTGGGTCGAGGAGTCGAGCCGGTAGCCGTCTGGGGCCTTGTCGGCACCCTTCTCGGAGACGGTCCAGGAGAAGGTCTTGCCGGCGTCGGCCTGGGTGAACGCGATGGCGGAGAAGAGCTCGGAGAGCGCCTTGCCGTCGGGGCTCACCGCGGCGGCGGGCTCGCCCGCGGCGGCGGCCTGGTTGGTCAGGGACGTCTCGGCCAGCTTGGCGGCGGAGGCGTCGTCATCGGGGCTCACCAGGAAGGAGAACTGGCCGGCGGCCAGCGGGCGCCCGGTGAGGACCTTGGTGACGTTGACCGAGGCCACGCCGTCCATGGAGCCGGTGGAGGTGTAGGCGTTCTTGAAGGTGACGGACTCCGGCGTGCCCTCCTTGCGGGACACGGACAGGGTGCCGTCGCCGTTGTCGGTGACGGTCAGGACGATGTCATGGGCGGTCTCGTCGTAGGTGATGCCGGCCAGGCCGCCCTTCACCTCGCGCAGCGTGTAGGCGTACTCGCCCGCGGCGGAGAAGGTGAGGTCGCGGTCAAAGGTCACGGTGCCGTCGGCGGCGTTCGTGCCGGTGGCCACGACGTCGCCGTTGCCGTCCACGAGCTCGAACGTGAACTCCCCGTCCTTGAGGGCGCGGCCGGTGAGCTCCTTGCCCACCTTGACCTGGTCGGTCACGGGAACGGTCAGGGTCTCCACGCCGTACCCGTTGGCAAAGGCCGCCGCGTCGGCCTCCTCCCCGTCCTTGGTGACGGAGGGGGTGGCCGTGACGGTGCCGTCGCCGTTGTCGGTCACGGAGACCGAGAGGGTGTAGACGGACGTGTCCATGGTGTAGCCGGGGGCCGGGCTGTCCGCGCCGTTCTCGGAGACGGTCCAGGAGAAGGTCTTGCCGGCGTCGGCCTGGGTGAACGTGACGGCGCCGAGCAGGTCGCCGAGGGTCTCGCCCTTGTCGTTGACGGCCTTGGCCGCCTCGCCCGCCTTGGCGGCAACGCTGTGGAGCTCCACGGCGCCGAGTTTCTCGGAGGCCTTGGCGCCGTCGGTGTCGACCGGCTCCACGGCGAATGTGAACTGGCCGTCGGTCATGTCGCGGCCGGCGAGGGTCTTGGTGACGTCGAGCCTGGCTGCGGCGTCGCCGGTCAGCTTGCCGGTGGACGCGTAGGCGTTGGTGAAGGCCATGGCGCCGTCGGCCGGCTCGTACGGCTGGCCGTCCTTGGTGTAGGAGGCCACAGACGTCAGGGCCTTGGTCTCAGCGTCGTAGGTCACGTCCACCGTGACGGTGTAGACGGAGCGGTCGTACGCGAGGCCGTCGCCGTCGTCACCGGCCTGCTCCGCCACCGTGTAGGTGTAGGTGCCGACCCTGTCGAAGGCGATCTCGCCGAAGGCGGCCCTGCCGTCGTTCTCGCTCACCGTGACGGTGCGGCCGTCCTCGGTGGGCATGGGGGCGTCGCCCTCGCCCGCGAGGGTGAAGGTGAAGGACTCGCCGTCCTTGAAGTCACGGCCGGTGAGCTCCTTGGAGACGGAGAACTGCTGCTTGGCGACGCCGGGGGTGTACTTGTTGCGGAAGGCCGCCCCCTCGGCGGCGGCGCCGGGCACGACGGTGCCGGTCAGCTCCGCGCTGTCAGGGGTGAAGCCGTCCTGGGCGGACTCGGTGAGCTTGATGGAGCCGCCCTGGCCGAGGCCGTAGATGCGCCCGGACTGGCCGCCCGAGAGCTCGAAGGTGCCGCCGTCGGTGAGGGCGACCGCCTCATCGGTGCCGTCGACCACCAGGTAGGCGGTCTGGCCCTCCCCGAGGCCCGACACCGTGAAGGTGAAGGGGCCCTGGGGCAGCGTGGAGGGGTCCGCCACGTCGTCCGCATAGACGGCCTTGGACACGGGCACGCCGCCGTCGTTGACAAAGGCCAGCGTGTTGGCGCCGAGGCGGTTCACCGTGAGGGAGACGCCGCTGCGCACCACATGGTAGGCGGCGCTGGCGGTGTGGGTGTCGTAGGCCATGCCGTCCACCACGGCGCTGCCGTTACCCAGGTCGATGCGGTCGCCGGAGGGCAGGACCTCGGTGAGGTCGGTGCGGTAGGTGCCCTCCCGGAGGAACACGAGGTCGCCCAGGGGGATCGAGCCGTCGGCGCCGCTCCTGAGGGAGTAGGTGCCGTCGGGGCCGGGCTCGAGGCCCTGGACGCGGACCTCCCCGACCTTGGCGGCCACCCACCGGCCTCCGTCGTCATCCCACCGCTGGATACGCAGCTCGAAGCCGTAGCCCTCGGCCGGGGCCTCGGCGTCGAGGGTCACCTTGGAGAGCCGGGCCACGGCCTGGCCCACCCCCTCGAAGGCGTTGGTGAAGGCGAGGCCGCCGTCGGCCGGCTCACCCCACTCCCCCCAGGTGGCGCCGCCGTCGGTGGAGGAGCGCACCTCGACGGAGGGGGTTGCGGTGCCGTCGAAGTTGTCGGTCACGGTCAGGTGCACCTGGTAGCGCACCGGGTCGTAGGTGACCCCCGCGGAGGAGCCGGGGTTCTCGGCCACCACGAAGTGGTACTCACCGGGGCCGTAGGTCCCGGAGGGCAGGAGCGACGGGATCGGGGCCGTGGAGCTCACCGACCCGTCGGGGGCGGTGTCGGAGGTGCCCTCCCCCACCCAGGTGGAGGACGGGGTCACGCCGTCGGTGTTGTAGGTGTCGTCGGTGACCCAGGTGGAGAAGCCGAAGGACTGGGACGGGATGGGCCCTCCCTCGAAGGTCTTGGTACCGGGCAGCGCCACCGCGGCCACGGGGGCGTCGTAGCGGTTGGTCCAGGCGACCCGGTCGGCGCCGTCGGGATAGGCCACGGCGGTCGAGAGGGTGCCGTCGCCGTTGTCGGAGACCTCCACCGTGACCGTGCGGGGCGCGGTGTCGTAGGAGACGCCGGCCAGGGCGTCACCGGCAGCCGGGGCCACCTCGCGCAGCACGTAGGTGTGGGTGCCCAGGTCGCTCCGGGCGCCGTCGTGGACGTAGGTCAGGGCGTCGAAGGGCACGGTCAGGGGGCCCGTGCCGGCCTCGGCGGCGGACACCGTGACGGTCTTCTCCTGCAGCAGGGTCTCGACCCCGCCGGCCGAGAGCTCCGACAGCGTGAAGGTGAAGGTGTCACCCTCGCGGAAGGGGCGCCCGTCCATGGCCTTGACGGCTTGGATGGGAGCCTCGCCGCGGGCCTGGTAGCTGTTGGCAAAGGTCACGCGGTCGCCGTCGACGCCGGAGTCGTCGGGATAGATCAACTGGGAGCGCACGACCTCGCCGCCGTCGCCGGCCTCGACGTGGACGTAGACGTAGATGTCGCGTGTAACGGTGTCGTAGGTGACGCCGTCGAGGACGCCGCCGGTGGCGCCGGCGGGCACGTTCTCGGCCACGGTGTACTTGTAGACCACGCCGCGGTGGAGGGTCTCGGCATCGGGGCTCTCGACGACGGAGGCGCTCGCCTGCTCAAAGCGGATGCCGCCGAACGGCACCAAGCCACCGGCGTTGTTCTGGGCCGTGACCGTGTTCCCGGTGACGCCGTCGGGCATGGGGGGCACGGAGGCCCCGTCGTAGGGGTAGCCCTCGGCGTCGCCGCGGGTCATGACGCCACCCGCCAGGGCGGCCACGTCGTCGGCGTCCATGGGATGGGCGCCCACGCCCGTCAGGGTGAAGGTGAAGCGGCCGTCCTCCAGGGCGGTGCCGGAGAGGGTCTTGCGCACGCCGAAGAAGCGCCGGACCTCGGAGGTGTCATAGGTGTTGATGAAGGTCACCGGGTCACCGGGGGCGTAGCCCTCCACCGGCTGGGGGTCCTGGTCGGCGGAGTCCCCCGTCCACCGGCCCACCGTCACGTCGCCCACCACGAGGGCGGAGGGGTCGGCGGGGTCCGCCGTCACCGGAATGCCAAACTGGTAGACCGTGGGGTCGTAGGTCACGCCGGCCACCACGTTCTGGGCCGTGGCACGGCTCTCCCAGACCGCATAGACCCATCCCCCGTCGGGGGACGGCGCGTCGAAGACGATGGAGGGGAAGGCGGCGGAGAAGTCCGCGGCCCCCTGCACCTTCCGAGGGGCGGACTCATCGCCGGCGGTCCCGCGGTACACGGAGCTCAGGTCGAGGGTGCCGTCGTCGTTGACCCCCTCCACGGAGACCTCCACCGAGGACGCCGGGAAGTCCCCGGAGCCGTCGGCCCGGGGGGCCTGGGGCAGGGGCGCGGAGCCCATGGCGTCTATCTCGAAGGAGAAGTGGTCGCCCACCCTGAAGCCGCGGGGCTCACCGCTGGCGAGGTCGCCCTCCATGACCTTGTTCAGGCGGATGCCGTCCCAGGTGGCCGTGGTGGTGTAGGCGTTGGTGAAGACGGCCCCCTGGACCGTGCCGCCCAACGCGGTTCCGGAGACGGCGGTCCCGTCATCGGGGTCCGCCACGGCGCCCCCGGTGCCCTCCCTGTCCACGAGGGAGAAGGCGGGGTCGTCCACCGGCTCCTCGGAGACGCTCCACCGGGTGCCCGGCGCGAGCTCGACGAACACGGACTGGCCGGCCTTGAGGACCACCGTCGCCTTGCCGCCGGCCCAGGTGACGGTCTGGGTGACCGGCTTGCCGTCGGCGTCGGTGACCGGGGTCCACCCGCCGTCCTGGGCGGGCTCGTAGACGGTAAGCTCCTCCTGGCCGTCGGGGCGGCCGGGGGCGGTCACGGTGAAGGTGAAGTCGCGGTCGGGGGCGGTGACGCCCTCGGCGGCGGACACCGCCTTCTGCACCCGCACGGCGGTGTCGGGCACGGTCACGCGTCCGTTGTTGCCCAGGCGCTGCACCACCTGGTAGTCGCTCGCCTCGCCGTGGGTGTAGTCAAAGAGGGGCGAGAGGGAGAGGGAGGCGGTGCCGGTGGGGTTGCCGGCCTTGGGGATGGCCGCCCAGCGGGCGTTGCCCAGCAGCGGGGAGCCGATGCGGGTGGCCACGGCGCCGTCCACCACCTCGACGGAGTCCTGGGCCATGAGCTCGGCGCCGCTGAAGGGCACCACGCACTGCACGATGCGGGCGGAACCCTGGCGGTGGTAGTCGACGACCACGTAGTAGGTGCCGTCGGGGTCGATCTGGTCGAGGGAGGTGAGCTGGGTGCCCACGCTGCCGCCCTCGCCCAGCTCCCCTTCGGTGCCGTCACCGTAGACGGGGCGGTTGGCCTGGAAGTAATAGAAGCGGTTGCTGGCCGAGGGGGCGAAGGTCACCATGGCGTCGCCCACGGTCCGGGTGCTGTCAGGCCCCTCGGCGTCGGCGGCGCCCTTGGCGCTGTAGCGGTTGCTGTAGAAGTCCACGCCGCCGTCGGCGTTGCGGTGGGCGGCCTTGTAGTCGGCGTCCACCCGGGTCAGGTCCACCGCCCCGTTTGAGATCACGGCGTCGGAGAAGCCCACGGTGTAGTGGAGCCTGAACGGCTGGGCCTCCACCGACCCGCGGTTGGAGGTGTAGTCGGTCTGGTTGCCGCTCCCGTCGACGGTGATCGTCTCCACGCGCACCGGCAGGGCGTCGGCGGGGAGCACGCAGGTGAGCTCCTCGGTGCCGTCGTCGCCGGTGTCAACGGACACCTTGATGTCGCCGAGGTTGAAGGAGGTCCCGTACACCGGGTTGACGACCTCCCGGCTGGGAAGGGAGTAGGTACCGTCGGCGTTCTCGGTCACCGGGTAGGTGGTGCCGAAGAGCTCCACCCCCTGCACCTCCCTCACGGTCATGTAGCGGCCGATGGGGTCGCGGTAGGTGAGGGGCGTCGCCGCCTCGCCCATGGCGTCGGTCACCGGGCTGAAGGCGGTCTGCTGGAGCTGGGTGATGATGCTGGCGAAGATGTCGGATAGGTCGTCGGTGCCGGCCACGTAGGCGCCGTCGTTGTAGGCGAGAGACGTTATGTCGTCGGCCGCGTCGGGGTGGCTGAGGGTGACGTTGACAGGTCGATATGGCCAATACTCATTGACGCCCACCTGCACCGAAGGGCGTCCCCCATTGCGGTAGGTGTTCCAGGCGTCGTTTATATCCTTGGCCTGGGAGGAGAGGGCTCCGTTGGCCTGGTCGAGGTAGCGGGCCGGGTCGAGGGTCACGTTGGCGAGGTTGAGCTCGTTGCCGGTGAGGTCGCCCACGCGGACGGTGAAGACCTGGGTGCTCGAGGCGCCGTCCACGCCGTAGTGCCTGTCGACCTGCTGCTTCCAGTAGGAGGCCTCCATGAGGGTGAGCATGCCGTTGCCCCAATAGACGGAGGCGGCGTTGCCGATACCCACTTGGGAGCCCGAGGCGGGGTTCCACCAGTCCGTGGCGTTCTGGGAGTAGGTGGGGGCGCCGTCGCTCAACAGGACCACGGCGGGGACGCGCCGGAGCTCGGTGCCGCCCACGGTGAGAGTCGTGTCGGAGGCTCGGGCCAGGGGCTGCATGCCCCGGTAGACGCCCATCTGGGTGTTGGTGCCGCCCTCGACGCTCACGGTGGTGCCAGGCTGGCCGCTGGCGGTCACGGTGAGACTGCGCACCGCGGTGCCGGTCGCGCGCCGGTAGGTGAAGCTCGTCTTGTCGTAGTGGCCCAAGGGTAGGATCGGGTTCTCCCGGTTGGCGTCGCGACCGTCGCTGCTGAAGGTGCTCACGGCCACGCGGTTGTAGGGGTTGGCCTCCATGAGCCGCTTGACCGTGGCGTCGAGGGCCTCGGTGGCGGCCTCCATGCGCTCGTTGTCCATGGACCCGGACAGATCGACGATGAAGGCCACGTCCAGAGGGTTCTCCACCTCCCTGTTGACCACCCTCGACGACCCCAAGGCGGAGAAGGTGGTGTGGAAGACCCCCTGGGCGCCTTGGGCGGCGTCGGTGGTCACCGACTTGTCGGTCCACACACGGCCGGCAAAGCGTCCGTTGAGGGGCTCCTCGTTGCCGAGGATGGCGTTGAAGCCGTCGGCCGTGGAGGGGTCGGACACCCACGTCAGGGTCTGGGTCGAGGCCCCCGCCGTGGTGGCCCCCACGGCGACGACGGCCGCCACGGCCGCTGCCAGCAGGGCGGCGGCCCAGCGCAGGCCCGGGCGTTTCTTGGGGCTCGCCTGCCGACGGGACCCGAGGCGCCTTACGTCCATGGTCTCTCTCCTTCTTGCCTGTATATAGAGTGCGCATAGACAGGCCGGTGGTCATTTGGACACTTATTCGTTCTGCCAGTCTTTACCGGTGAAGGAGGCAAATCAAGCTTCTGTTTTGTTGGTAATAAGTTCCCTGTATATATGGGAGAGAGTAGTTTTATCGTGTTACTTAAAACAGAGTGATACTATCCATCTCTCTGACGTCATAAGGGCGACGTCGCGCAGTCTGTCAGTTAGAAAAAGAGTCTTCTGTCATATCCGGATGACATCAAGAAACGGCGGCGTGAAACCGTCCACCATCGCCGGCGGCGGAATACCCTTCGCCTGAAATAAAAAGAGGGCGCAATTTAAGGCACAGGGCCCCCGTGCCCCGGGTCCCCTCCTCAAAAAATCGGCAAACGGTTGCCCAAGGGCCCGTACGGGACAGGATCGCACCTCCCGGGCGGGACCGCACCCCCGGAACCGCATCCCCTCAGGGAGGGGGGCGCCTGAAACCCGCCAAGGGCGGGCCTCGTCCCCCGCCCTGTCAGAAAAAAGGCGCCCCCGACGGCACGGAACCGTCGGGGGCGCCCTCAAGCGCTTGGGTATGGGTGGCCCGAGCCCACGCCCGGTCCGGCAGGAGGCTACCTCCCCTGGCTGCGACGCTCCTGGTACTCCTTGGCCAGGCGCTCCTGGACGTCGTGGGGCACCTGCTCGTAGCCCTCCACCTCGATGGTGTACTCGCCGGTGCCGCGGGAGAGCGACCTCAGGCGGGTGGCGTAGTCCACCACCTCGGCGTAGGGGGCGCGGGCCCGGATGGAGACCTCGCCCTTGTCGGTGGTCTCCATGCCCTCCACGCGGCCGCGGGAGGCCGAGATGTCGCCCATGATGGAGCCGGCGTAGCTCTCGGGCACGGTGATCTGCAGGGTGGCCATGGGCTCGAGCAGCACGGCCTCGGCCTGGGACACGGCGTCCTGGAAGCCCAGGCGCGCGGCGGTGCGGAACGCCATCTCGTTGGAGTCCACCGGGTGGAACTGGCCGTCGTAGAGGGCCACCTTGACGTCGATCATGGGGTAGCCGGCCAGCACGCCATCGCGCATGGTCTCCTGGGCGCCCTTGTCCACCGCGGGGATGAAGCCGCGGGGCACGGCACCGCCCACGACCTCGTCGAGGAACTCGTAGCCGCCGTCGGGGTTGGGCTCGATGCGGATGCGCACGTCGGCGAACTGCCCGGCGCCGCCGGTCTGCTTCTTGTGGCGGCCGTGGCCCGTGGCGGTGCGGCGGATGGTCTCGCGGTACGGGATGCGCAGGGGCACGGTGTGGGCGCCCACGTTGGCGCGGCTCTCCAGTCGGTCCAGCAGCACGGAGACCTGGGCCTCGCCGATGGCGCTGATCACGGTCTGGCCGGTGTCCTCGTCGCGGTCCACCTTGAGGGTGGGGTCGGCGTCGGCCATCTTCTCGAGGAAGGTGAAGAGCTTGTCCTCGCTGCCGCGCTGATCGGCCTCGATGGCGATGCGGTAGAGCGAGTTGGGGAAGCGGAACGCCGCGGCCTCCACCTTGCCGGTGGCCGAGAGCGTGTCGCCGGTCTGGGCGTCGAGCTTGGGCACCACCACGATGTCGCCGGCCTCCGCGCTCCTCACCTCGGTGGTGTCGCGGCCCATCATGCGGTAGAGGTGCGCCAGGCGCTCGGTCTTGCGGGTGCGGGCATTGACGAGCTCCAGGCCCGGCGTGACGGTGCCGGTGAGCACCTTGGCAAAGGCGAGGCGGCCCTGCTGGGGGTCGTTGAGGATCTTGAAGACGAAGACCACCGGGCGGTCGTCGTCGGGGTCCACGTCGAGCAGCTCGCCGTTGACCAGCGGGACCTTGCCGTAGGTGTCGGGGCTGGGGAAGTACGCCACGATGTCGTCCAGGAGGGAGACGACGCCCTCCTCCTTGGTGCACACGCCCGCGAACACCGGCACGAAGATGCGCTCGGCGATAGCGCGGGAGAGCAGGCCCTCGACCTCGTCGTCCGTGAGAGGCTCGCCTTCCAGGTACTTCATCATAAGGTCGTCGTCGGCCTCCACCACAAGGTCGCAGATGGCGTCACGGGCGGCCTGGGCGGCGCCCACGTACTGCTCGGGCAGGTCGAAGACCTGGGCCTTGCCGTCGGGGCCGAGGCGGCGGCCCTTCATGCGGATGACGTCGATGATGCCCTCGAAGTCGCTGCCCACCCCCATGGGCAGCGTCACGGGGGCGAGGCGGTTGCCGAAGCGCTCGGTGAGCGCCGCGAGGGTGTCGTCGTAGGCGGTCTCGGAGCGGTCGATGCGGTTGACGAAGACCGCGCGCGCCAGGGAGAGGTCCTCGGCCGCGTACCAGAGGCGCGTGGTGGTGGACTGGGCGCCCGAGGCGGCGTCCACCACGAAGACCGCGGTCTCGCAGGCGGCCATGGCCGAGTAGGCGTCGCCGATGAAGTCGGGGTAGCACGGGGCGTCGATGACGTTGAGGCGGCAGCCCTCCCAGTTCACCGGCGCCACGGAGAGCTTGATGGAGAAGGAGCGTTTCTCCTCCTCGGGGTCGTAGTCGAGGGTGGGCTTGGTTCCGGAGTGGCCGCCCAGGCGGTTGGTGGCACCGCTCAGGTGGAGCATGGCCTCGGCGAGCATCGTCTTACCAACGCCACCCTGGCCTACAAGCACGACGTTCTTGACCTTCTCTGCCATGGCTGCCTCCCAATAAGAGACGTCGCCGCGGCCACGGGGCCGCGGCGCGGTTTACCTTCTGTTCAGCCTACCCCACAACTGGTATGGCAGATGTGTCGAATCGGCGCCCGTCCGCGAGCGGCGGGTCGCGCCGGGGCGGGGCCGGCTGGAAATCGCGATTCCATGCCCCCGTGGCCGCCGCCGCAGCGCCGATACCGGCAGGAAACCGCGATCGCAGGCCGTTTTTCCAGCTCCTTCCCCCTCGGATCCGGTCGGAACCGCGATATCAGCCAGCCGAGGCCGGGCGGCACGCCCCCGGAGAGGGCCAGGCCGCCCCCGTCGGCCAGCCCAGGCAATCGTTGGGCCCGTACATCAACGGCCTCCTGCTTGTGCCACACTTTTTGAAGTCGATGAGTCATCGAGGAGAGGAGCCCGTCCATGCTGCGAGTAGGAATGCTCACGAGCGGCGGCGACTGCCAGGCGCTCAACGCCACCATGCGCGCCATCGTGAAGACCCTGGCCTTCAAGACCGAGGGGAAGGTCGAGGTCTACGGCTTCCTCGACGGCTACCAGGGCCTCATCTACAACCGCTACACCCGACTCTCGCCCGAGGACTTCGCCGGCTCGCTCACCCACGGCGGCACCATCCTGGGTACGAGCCGCACCCCCTTCAAGGAGCTGGACAAGCCCACGGCCGACGGCGTGCAGAAGGTGCCCGCCATGGTGTCCAACTACCGCAAGCTGGGGCTCGACTGCCTGTTCATGCTGGGCGGCAACGGCTCCACCAAGACGGCCAACCGCCTCTCGCAGGAAGGCCTCAACGTCATCGCACTGCCCAAGACCATCGACAACGACACCTGGGGCACCGACATGACGTTCGGCTTCACGAGCGCCGTGGAGGTGGCCACCAAGTGCATCGACGACATCCGCACCACGGCCACGAGCCACGGCCGCGTGTTCGTCATCGAGATCATGGGCCACAAGGTGGGCTGGATCCCCCTGTACGCCGGCGTTGCCGGCGGGGCCGACGTCATCCTGCTGCCCGAGATCCCCTACGACATCGACAATGTGGTGGAGGCCATCGACGAGGCCCATGCCGACGGCGAGCGTTACGCCATCATCGTGGCCGCCGAGGGCGCCATCTCCAAGGAGGACGCCGCGCTCTCCAAGAAGGAGTACAAGGCCAAACTGGCCAAGCGCGTGATGCCGTCCGTGGCCTACGAGATCGCCGACCAGATCGCCGCCCGCACCGACCGCGAGGTCCGCGTGGCCGTGCCCGGCCACACCCAGCGCGGCGGCCAGCCCGACGCCCAGGACCGCATCTTCGCCATGCAGTGCGGCGTGGAGGCGGCCATGGGCTGCCTTGAGGGCAAGTACGGCTTCATGGTGAGCCAGCGGAAGAGCAGGATGTGCCGCGTGCCCCTCAAGGACGTGGCCGGCAAGCTCAAGTACGTGGACCCGGACGGTGAGATGGTCCGCGAGGCCCGCGATCTGGGCATCTCCTTCGGCGACCGGTAGGGGGCGGGGCGGTCGGGACGGTCAGATCTCCTCGCAGAAGCTCACGAACTCCAGGCGCTGGATGGCGTCGACGAAGGCCTGCTTGCGGTCCATGGTGGGCAGGGTGATGGTGAGGGTGGCAGCCACGAAGGAGCTGCCGCTCTCCCCTCCCGTGAGCAGGAAGTTGTCATAGGCGCAGTCCCAGCTGTGGAGCTTCTTGAGGAACTCCTTGACGGCGTGGCGGCTCTCGAACTCCACGTAGACGTCGAACTTCTTGGAGAAGCGGTGCACCAGGGCGTCCAGCCGCGAGAGCACCGTGAAGGTGAAGATGACGAAGACCAGGGCCAGCAGGGTGGCGTCCACCTGGCCGATGCCGGCGCAGAGGCCGATGCAGGCGCAGACCCACAGGCCGGCGGCGGTAGTGAGGCCTCTGACCTCGTTCTTTCCGGTGACGATGATGGTGCCCACCCCGAGGAAGCCTACGCCGGAGATGACGGCGGCGCCGTTGCGCACCATGTCGAGCTGGGCCCCGGGGATCTCCTCCAGGATGTACTGGCTCACGATCATGGAGAGGGCCGAGCCCAGGCACACGAGCACATGGGTCTTGACGCCGGCGCCCTTGTTCTTGAACTCCCGGGTCATGCCGATGACGGTGCCCACGACCGCGGCCAGGATGAGCCGCAGGAAGACCGCGTCGGTGCTCCACCCGGCCGCCGTGGCCCCGAGGCTCGCGAAGTACTGACCTAGCATGGACGTGCCACCTCCAGGGGCGCCGGACTATCCCTCCCTTGGCTCCATACCCCCTCGGGACCGCGGATGTCCCCCGATTCACGGCCGGCCGGCCAAGCGGCCCCGGAAGCCGCCACGGGCGCGCGAGCCCGTCCCACTGGTCACCCCGTCCCACCACCCGGACACTTTTGTCCCAATGGTCGGGCACTTCTGTCCCAATGACGCCGGGTCCCATGGCGGGGCCACCGCGGCATGGGTGGATGCCAAAAAACGAGAAACAGGCAGAGCGACAGATGGGCCGGGCACCGCCGCCACGTGCGGCCGACGGGACGGCGGCCCAAGCGGATCACCCGCAGGAGCCTCTACGGGTGAGAAACCGCCCGCAGAATGCTCCGCAGGCGGCAGGGCGGCTCCGCCGGCACCCGCAGAAGCTTCTACGTGCGGAGTGGCGCCCGCAGAACGTTCCATGGGTGCCGGCACCCGCGTGGCAGCAACCGCGCCCGACCAAAATGGGACAAAAGTGCCCGGGTGGTGGGACGGGGGTGCCCGTCAGCGACGGCGACCCGGGCGCGCTGCCAGCGCCGTCACCGCTGCCGCCGCGGCGCCGAGGCCCGCCAAGGCGCCCAGGACACCGGCCACGCCAGCCACATCGCCGGTGACCGGCAGCACCGCGCCGCGACCGTCCAGGGAGAAGTCGTAGGAGGACTCGGCCAGGAGGTTCCCGTCGCGGTCGAGAAGGCGCACCACCACACGGTAGTCACCGGGACCGTCGGGGACACCGGCTAGGCGCCGCCAGCTGCCGTCGGGCTCCCTCACGTAGTAGACCTCCTCCACGCGGCGGCCCTCGGGGTCGGAGGCGCCGTCGAAGGGCTTGCCGTCCACGAGGACGCGGGGGCGCACCTGACCGTCGACGACGTCCACACCCTCGACCGTCACCACGGGCCGGTCCTTGTCGGGGCTGCCCGGCGCGGGGCCGGGGTCCTCCGCCGGGGCAGGCTCCACCACGAAGACGGCGCTACCGGGGCCCCAGGGGCTGTCGGGGTCCGTGGGCACCGACACCACGAGGTAGGTGCCCGGCTCCGTGGGCACGCCCTCCACAGGCTCCCAGTGGCCGGGGTCCACGGGGTCCTGCCTCCAGTAGGTGCGGGTGACCTCCACGGGGTCGCCGTCGGGGGTCGTCTCGGTCACCCGCGGGTCCTGGCCGCTCACGATGTCGTCGGCGGACACCGACACGGGCTCCCTGGAGGGGCCGGGGGCCTCGTCGCCGCCTTCGGTGCCGGTGCCCACGATCCGGAAGACGTCGCTGCCGGGCAGCGCCGGGCTCGGCCCCGGGTTCCGCTCGGAAGACACCACGAGGTAGGTGCCGGGCTCCGTGGGCTCGCCGTCCACGGGCTCCCAGCCGTCCCCCACCCTCTTGAAGTAGGAGCGCTCGGTGTCCACGGGGGCACCGTCCAGGGTGTCCGCGATCTGGAGGGGCCCACCCACCGGCACGTCCTGGGCCACAGTGGAGATCTGCCCGTCGAGCACGGGCCGGGGCGCCTTCTCGATGCGCACGTAGGTACCCTCCACGGCGATGCGGTAGTTCCCCAGGGTGTAGCGACCCTCCTCGTCGGGCTCAAGGTCCCGGAGAGCCTCCGGCCGCACGGTCACGAGGTAGAGGCCGGGCGCGGGGTCGGAGGGGTCGAGGCCGCCCATGTCGAAGGAGGCGGCGCCCAGCAGCCCTTCGAGGCTGTCGCCCGCCACGAGGTCGGCCCCGAAGGAGAACAACCCGCCGAAGGGCCGATGGGCGGGGGCCGTCCTCACAGACGTCGAGGTGGTCACCGTGACGTCGCGCGGGGTCACGGTGCCCTTAAGTGTCAGCGAGTCGCCACGGGTGTAGCCGATGACGATCACCTTGTCGGCGTCGGCACCTGTGAGCTCGGTGTCCTTGAGGACGATGGGGTGGGTGCCCACCGAGGAGCCGTCGGGGGCATAGGTCACCTGGGCCGGGTCGAAGGAGAGGGTCACGTCGAAACCGGCGGGCACGAAGGGCAGGATATGGGAGCCGTCGAGGCCGTCGAACGCCGGCGTCCCGTCGTAGACCTTCTCGTAGGACCACCACTCAGGGTCCACGGCCACAAAGAAGTCTGCGTTGGAGTCGGTGTTGGAGTCGGTGTAGTTGCCCTTTTGAGTGGGGATGAACTCGGCGGTGACCCGCTGGCTGCCCAGGCCGTCCGCGGCGCGGGCCGACGAGGGCGCGGCCGGGTTCACCAGGAGGGACCGGTAGTCGTCGGGGCCCACGGTGAGGGTGGCCACCGACTGCCGATAGCCGTCCTCGAGCTCGTCGTCACCCATGTCCGCCACGGCGACCGGCTCTCCCACCTTCTTGCCGTTGATGTAGAACTGCACGGCGCCCTCCGGAGCGGCGCAGGTGAGCGCCTCGGTCACCGCGTCGTCGTGGCGTGGGCTCACATGGGCGGTCAGGCGCACGTCGGCCGTGGAGCCCACCCGCTCCACCTCCAGGCGCGTCTGGGTGTCGGCCGGCGTGATCTCGGCGTAGTCGTAGTAGCAGCGGTGACCGTAGAAGCTCTCGGCAAAGGAGGAGCCGTCCTGGGCGTACTGGTCGGAGCTGATGGTGAGCTTGTACTTGCCCACGTTGGCGTTGAAGCCCTTGGTGATGGCCGAGGCCGTGTCCACCTCGTAGATGTTGGAGCCGTCGCCGGTGTCGGGGCGCCGGATGAGGTCGCCGTTCTCGTCGGTGGCCAGGCGCTGGGACTCCATGACCATGGAGGCGGCGTCGTTGAGCTTGTTCTTGTCCTGACCGGCGGCCACGGGCGGGTTGTCCACCTCCACGGCCTGCTGGGCCACCTCGGAGAGGAGCTTGCCGGAGACGTCCTCGCCCCAGGGCAGGCCGTCATAGCGCTTGGCGAGGTTCTTGAGGGTGGGCACCTTCTCGGGGTCGATGGAGAAGACCACGTACTGCTTGAGGTGGTCTCCGCCGTTCTGGACGTCGTCCATGTAGTAGGGCTCGGTCCTGACCACGTTGCCGTCCTTGTCCACGGCGGTCAGGTTGACGCGCACCTCGCCCTCGGTGGTCTTGGGGAGCCACAGGTAGAGGTTGCCGTTCTCGTCGGTGGAGTGGGGCGAGCCGTAGGGGTACGACACCCCGTTGACCGTCATGGCAAACGACGTGATGCGGGCGTTGGCCCCCAGGGCGCCGGGCACTTTGATGGTGCGCATCATGACCTGACTGCTCTTGTCGAGGGCGCCGTAGGCGGTGTCGGAGGAGAAGTTGGTGTAGAAGTCCGAGGGCAGGTTGTCGGGGTCCACGGGGTCGCCGATGTAGGACTGGTACTTCTCGTTGGTGGTCTTGCCGTTGTCGTGGGTCACCTGGCCGATACGCACCGACCCGCCGGTGACGTAGACCTCGCCGCCCAGGGCGCCGATGGCATGGGCATAGCCGTAGGAGGGGTCCTGGCGGGAGGTGTCGGGCATGATGGTGCCGCCGGTGATGACGATCTTGCGCCCCACGTTCCAGCAGAAGCACCCCTGGCCGATGGCGTTGCCGTGGTCGGCCGAGATGGGGGTCACCACGCCGCCGTTGAAGCGCAGGTTGCCGGCACAGACCTTGGAGTGGACCGGGGTGCCGGAGTTGGCCCCGAAGCCGTTGCCGGGGAGGCGGTCGCTGAGCTTGGCGTCAGGGAACCGGTAGTTGTTCTCCCTGCTGGTGGAGCCTGCGGTGGTGTAGCTGGGGCCACCGCCGCCGATGCCGGCGCCGTGGTAGGAGGCCCAGGCCGTGACCGTGCCACCGTTGAAGGTGATCCAGGTGTCCTCGGTGGTGCCGTGGCCGCCGTGGGAGCCGCCGATGCCGGCGCCGAACCCATAGGCGCCGTCGCCCACGGCCCGGGCCGTGATGGAGCCGCCGTTGAAGGTCATCTCGCCGGTGGTCTCCCAGTCGCTGCCGCCGATGGCCGCGCAGAGGTAGCCGCCCTGGACCTCCAGGGACCCGGGGTTACGGCTCTCAAGGTTGCTGATATTGGTTGTGGGACCATCGGCGCCGGCGGTCCGGACGGCGCCGTCGCGGTCAACGTAGACCGTCCCCTCCTTGATGCGGCCGCCGGTGACGTCCACCGGGGCGCCATCCACGTCCACGTTGGTCACGTCGTCGTCGATGACGAGGACCGTGTCCTCGCCGCAGCGGATACCCGGGGCATAGGCCGACGCGGCGGCCTCGAGGCGGTTGGCGGAGCCGGCCGCCAGGGTGATATGGACGCTGGTCTTGGGGTCGACGGAGTTGCCGGCGGCGTCGCGGTTGCGCTCGATGGTGAACGGCACGTGGGAGGCGATGTCCACCCCGTCCAGCGTGATGTTTGCCTGGGTGCCGGCCTCGATCCACACGGTGGCGTCCACCGTGGCGCCCCCGGTGGAGAGGGTGAGGGGCGTCGAGGAGCAGATCACCAGCTTCTTGAGGGTGCTCGTGACGGGGCTGCCGGGGTTTCGCGTCCAGGTCTCGGAGGCGAAGTAGTAGTCGCGCCCCTCCACGCCGCCGGTGACGGTGACGGGGCAGGCATCGGCCGGATGGGTGTAGCCGGCCGGCGGGGCGGCGGCAGCCGGGGTCGCCGGCAGGGCCACCAGGGCCGTGCAGGTGAGGGTGGCAGCGGCCAAGGAGGCCAGGGTGCGGGTGAGAGAGTTCATTTGTACCGCCAATCGCCCTATGTTTGCAGTATTTTTGCAGCGTTCTTTAAGTTGGATTTCAAGCGTAGGACCGTAATCTATCCCTGTCAATAAAAGCGGGACAGGCGGGCGGGCGCATACGCATATGAGAGCGGCCCCGCGTATCGCCGGATACACGGGGCCGCTCGAGTTGCGCGCGTCAGTGCGGGGCGGGACCTTAGTTGGTCACGGCCTCGTTCTCGCGGTCGGCCTCGGCGATGATCTTGGCCTTCTCGTCGACGGCCATGTTGGAAAGCTCGTCGGCGTAGATCTTCTTGCCGGTGGGGTGCTCCTCGAGCCAGAGCTTCTCAGCGGTGGCCTTCCAGCTCTCGGCGTAAGGCGTGGTGCGGGCGCAGAGGTCGTCCACGCTCTCGGGGGCGGCGTAGTCGGTGCAGGGGGCGTCGGCCTCGTGGACGATCTGGGGCAGGATCTCGGGGTTCTCCAGCATGGGGCAGGGCTGGAGGAGGTTGTCGTTGAAGGGGTAGTGGGCGCGGTAGGCCTGGAAGATGGGCTGCTGCAGGCACTCCAGCCAGCTCTTGTCGTGGATGTTGGCGTTGGAGTAGTGGATGAAGACGCAAGGCTCCACGTCGCCGGCCGCGTTCACGTGGCAGAACACACGGCCGCCGGCGATGCAGCCGCCCACGTACTCGCCATCGTTCTGGAAGTCCATGGCAAAGATGGGCTTGCCGCCGGTGATGCCGCGGATCTCGCGGATGCGGTGGAACATGTACTCGCGCTCCTCGGGGGTGCACATGAGGTCGGTGCCGGCACCGGCGCCCACGGGCATGAGGTGGAAGTACCAGGCGTAGCGGCAGCCCTTCTCGATGAGCATGTCGAGGTACTCGTCGGAGGTGACGGTCTTGTAGTTCTTGGTGGTGTAGGCGGTGGAGGTGCCAAAGAGCAGGCCGTTGGCCTTCATGAGGTCCATGGCGGCCATGACCTCCTGGAAGGAGCCGTCGCCGCGGCGGCCGTCGTTGGAGTCCTCGAAGCCCTCGACCGAGATGGAGAAGGCGATGTTGCCCACGCGCTTCACGTCGTCGCAGAAGGCCTGGTCGACGAGGGAGGCGTTGGTGAAGATGTTGAACATGCAGTCGTTGTGCTTCTCGGCCAGCTTGACGATGTCCTTCTTGCGCACCAGGGGCTCGCCGCCGGTGAGCATGAACATGTGGGTGCCCAGGGCCTTGGCCTCGGAGACCAGCTTGTCCATGTCGTCGAAGGACAGGTTGTAGCGGTTGCCGTACTCGGCGCTCCAGCAGCCGATGCAGTGCTTGTTGCAGGCCGTGGTGGGGTCGAACAGGATGATCCACGGCACGTTGCACTGGTACTTCTCGGCGTTCTCCGTGCAGGTGCGCAGGCCACGGAAGGCAGCCTCGTAGCCGCCGTTGAGCACGGCGGTCTTGATGATGTTGTGGTCCACCTCGTCCATGAGGGAGAAGAGGAACTGCTCCCACTTGGACCCGGGGTACAGGCCGGCGCGCAGGCCACGGGCGGCTCCGGGAGCGGTGTCCTTGAGCAGCTTGGAACCCATATCGACAAGCCGGTCGAGGTTCTTCTCGCGGTCCTTGCTGGAGGCGGCGTTGATGATGCCGTCAAGGGCAAAACCGAAGGCGGTACGCTCGGCGGCGTGCGCGATCTTAGACTGCATACTCTCCCCTTGCTGTCATGCGGGCTGTGACCCCGCGTTGTTGGCTGGCTTGCATGTACCCCCTTTTTTTAGGGAGAAGACGCCGGACGGCAAAACCACTCCCCTCACCAAGGTGGCACCGAGCTGTTTTCAACCTGTAGGCAATCAAGCCCACAGCGGAGATAACCGCTGCTCCAGCCCCCATGTTCTCAAGTGCAACAGTCTACCCCCGACAAGGATTTGATGAGACTGGAGACCGCGCGTGATATACGGGAGTGGCGGCGCGGACGGGTCCCGCGGCGGACGGCGAGGGAAGGCGCCCCGCGAGCGGGACCCGTCCGCAGGGCGCCGAGGGGACGGTCAGACCAGGCCCACGCGGCCCAGGTTCTCGCGGATGTGGGCGCAGCTGGCGTGGAAGGCGGCCTGCTCCGGCCCGGTGAGGTCGGGCACCATGAGGGCCTCCACACCGGAGCCACCCACGACGCAGGGCACGGAGCAGAACAGGCCCTCCTCGCCGTAGACGCCGTCCATGAGGGTGGAGCAGGCCAGCACCGCGTGCTCGTTGGACACCACGGCCCGCACCAGACGCGCGGCGGCGTTGGCCACGGCGTACTCGGTGCACATCTTGCCGGCCATGGCCACGTAACCGCCCCGGCGCGCGGCGTCCTCCAGAGCCGGCCTGTCGAGAGAGAAGCGCGCCGGCTCCTCGCGCTCCAGCTCGGCCAGGGGCTTGCCGCCAAAGTTCACCTGGCTCCAGCAGGCGAACTGCGTGGCCCCGTGCTCGCCGAGCATGTAGGCGCCCACGGAGTGCTGGTCGATGCCCGTCTCGCGGGAGAGCACATGCCTGAACCGGGCGGAGTCCAGCTGGGTGCCGGTGCCGATGACGCGGCGCGGGTCGAAGCCGCCGAGCTTCCAGATCTGGGTCGCCACGACGTCGCAGGGGTTGGCGACGGTCACCCACACGCCGGAGAAGCCCGCGCGGGCGAGCACGGGGATGAAACGGCGGGCGGTGTCGGTGGTGTAGAAGAGCTCGCCGTCGCGGTCCTGGGCGGCAAGGCGCACCTTGCCGGCGGCGTTGACCACGACGTCGCACGAGGCCAGGGCGGCGTAGTCCTCGCCGCAGCTCTCGATGCGCACGTTGTGGGAGCAGAAGGCCAGGCTGTCGGAGAGGTCCTGGACCTCGGCGGCCAGCTTCCTGGAGTTGTCCTCGTCACCGGAGGCGATGTCGCAGAGCAGGAGCTCGTCGGCGATGCCCTGGAGCATGAGGCTGTTGGCCACGTGGGCGCCCACGTGGCCCAGGCCGATGATGCCGACGGATACGCACGTTCCCATGAGCGGGTCCTTTCACGCGAAGGGGCGCCCGGCCGCGGCGGTCGGGCGCCCCCATGCTACCGGCTATCGCGGCGCGGCGGCAGGCAGGCCGCGTGACACGTCACCCCACGGTCACGAACGGCCGTGCGGCGGCGTCACCGCCCGAGACGTCAGAAGGAGACGTACTCCCACGTCACGACGTCTCCGTCCGCGACCTCATACTCCCCGCAGCCCACCGTGGGCTGCTCGCCGTTGACGGAGTAGGTCCAGCCGGAGTTACCCTCGGCGGCCTTGCCGTCGATGGAGGTCACATAGGCGCCGTAGGAGCCGTCGCTCGACTCGAACTCCACCCCCGACGCCTTCAGGACGTCGAGGACCGTCGAGCCGTCGGGCACCTCCACGGCCTTCTCCCCGTCGCCGACCCTCTGGGTCACCGAGACGGACGCCTGCTGCTGCCCGGACGCCTGCTGCTGCCCCTCCGCGGGCGCGGAGGGGGCGGCGGAGCAGGCGCCGAGGGTCGGTGCCGCAGCGATGAGCGCGGCGGCGAGCAACGCCGCGACGCGGCCGCGCAGGGGCGGCGTGCGGCGGTGGGCTGCGAGGTCCTGGGTTGTCTTGCGGTTCATGGGCGTGCCTTCCTCTCGTCGATTGCCCGTCTTTCCCGTCTGGGAGAGCGGCGCGGCGGGGAGGGACGACCCGGTCTGCCGGGACGGTACCCGGGCGAGGGCGCCGGGTCACAGGGGCAGGCGGGGCATCACAGCACCGGTAACCACGACCCACACGCCCGGGACGGTCGAACCTATCGAGGACAGGCAAGTCTCCTGACTCACGGGTGTCGGCCTTGGCCGACGGTGCGGGCCCCTTCTCGGGACCGGGCCCAATGGGTATGCGCCCGCACCTTTGCCCGAACACAGTAGTGGCGGCTGTCCCGGACTCAAACCGGGTTCCTTATTAATCTACTAAGCGGACAGCTGTTCGAACCGTGTCCTCGGGTTGCGATGATATGCAGTTGTCTTCAGCCTACCGCATCCCGCACCGGGACCCGCCCGGGGCTTTTGCCCCGGAGCCGCCGGTGCGTGGCAGCGGCCGGCGGGACCGCTAGACTTCTGGTGTCGGCGTCGAGAGAGCAAAAGGAGCCCCCATGGGATTTGCCACCCCCACCTGCCCCATCGCCAAACGGTGCGGCGGCTGCGAATGGCTGGCCGTCCCCTACCCCATCCAGCTGCGCCGCAAGCGCGAGGCCGTGGTGGGGCTCTTCTCGGACCTCCTGGACTCCGGGGCGAGCGAGGCCGCCCCGGGTGACGTGGCCATCGTGGGCATGGAGGCGCCACGAGGGTACCGGCACAAGGCGGCCACGCCCTTCTCGCCCGGCAAGGGGGGCATGATCCGCAGCGGCTTCTACGAGCGGGGCACGCACCGCATCGTGCCGTGCGCCGCCTGCCTGGCCGAGGACCCGCGCTGCCGGCCCATCCTCAACGACATGGCCCGGGTGGCCGAGCGGCTCAAGATCCGCGCCTACGACGAGGACAAAGGCCGCGGCATGCTGCGTCACGCCGTGGTGCGCACCGGCTGGAGGACCGAGGAGGGGCTGCTCACCGTCGTGACCAACGGCAACACCCTGGCCCACGGCCGCGAGCTGGCCGAGGCCGTGGCCGAGGCGGCGCCGCTCAGGCTGTCGGTGGTGCAGAACATCAACCAGCGGCGGACGAACGCCATCCTGGGACCCACATCGAAACCCCTGCTGGGTCCCGGCGTCATGCACGACTCGCTGCTGGGCGTGACCTTTGAGATCGGCCCCACGAGCTTCTACCAGACCAACCCCGAGCAGACCGAGGCGCTCTACCGGCTGGCCATCGACGGCGCGCGGCTGGAGCCGGGCCAGACGCTGCTGGACGCCTACTGCGGCATCGGGACCATCGGCCTGTGCGCGGCCAAGGCCGTGGACGGCGTCTCCGTGGTGGGCGTGGAACGCGTGGAGGGGGCCGTGGCCGACGCGCGGCGCAACGCACGGGCCAACGGGCTGGGGGGCCGGGCGCGGTTCGTCTGCGCCGACGCCACGGCCTACCTGGCCGACTCCAAGCACAACCGCACCGGGTTCGACGTCGTGGTGCTCGACCCGCCCCGGGCCGGCGCCACGGAGGCGTTCCTCTCGGCGTGCGATGCCAGCGGGTGCGGGCGCATCGTGTACGTGAGCTGCAACCCGGTGACCCAACGGCGCGACCTGGACTTCCTCGTGGGGCGCGGCTGGCTGCTGGAGTCGCTGACGGTGGTGGACATGTTCCCACACACCAAGCACGCCGAGACGGTGGCGGCGCTGCGGAGGCGGTAGCCGCGGGGCCCGCACCGGACCCGCATGATGTGACATGTGACAGAGGTGCCTTGTGACAGAGGTGCCTGGCCCATCTGTCACTTCGCTTATTTCTCTATTGATGAATGGCGCGCATCGGGGCTCCGTGGGACAAAAGTGCCCGACCATTGGGACAAAAGTGTCCGGGTGGTGGGACGGGGGTCCTGCCTGCTAGCCCCTCTGCACCATGGGGAACACCAGGTGGAACTCCGTGCCCGACTCGCCGTCGGAGAAGACGCTCGCCTCCACGCCCATCTTGCGGCAGAGGTCGCGCACGAGGAACAGGCCGATGCCCGTGGAGTTGGACCGGGCGAGGTCGCGGCCGTTGGAGCCCACGAAACCCTTGTCCCACACCCGGGGGAGGTCCTGGGGCGCGATGCCCACGCCGTTGTCGGCCACGGTCAGCTCCACGCGCTCGGCCGAGCCGCCCGCCGCCAACCTACGGCCGGTGAACGAGAGACACGGGCTCTCCTCGGCCCCCATGTACTTGCAGGCATTGTCCACGAGCTGGCCCACGATGAAGCCGCACCACTTGGGGTCGCAGTAGACCGGCTGGTCGAGACCGTCGAAGGAGACGGAGACGCCGGACTCCTGGATCAGCGTGGCGCGGGCGCGTACGGCGTCGCGTACGAGCTCGCCGAGGGTGGTCTCGCGCACCACGTAGTCGCGGTCCACGGTGTAGGAGCGGGCGAAGAAGAGGGCCTGGTCCACATAGTCCTCGATGCGCTGCAGCTCCGGGGCGATGCGGCCGGACACCGGGCCCGGGTTGGCCTGGACGATGAGGGAGGCGGCGGCCACCGGGGTCTTGACCTCATGGCTCCAGCGCTCGATGAAGGCACGGTACTCGGCTGAGTCGGCCCTGACGGCGGCGGCGTCGGCGTCGGCCTGGGCGAGCAGAGCGTCCACGGCGTCATCCACGAGGGCGGCGCGGCCGGAGCGCAGGCTCGGGAGGTCGCAGGCCAGGTCGAGCGCGTTGGGGGTGTCGCCTGGGTGGGCGCGGCCGATGAGGCTCACGCGCCTCCAGAAGCCCGCCGACGGCAGGTACTCCATGGCCAGGCGCCCCGCCTCCACGGCGGCGAGCGTCACCAGCACAAGGTAGACCATGTCGCGCGGCGTCCCCACCAGGCGGAGGAGCCCCGCGACCACGAAGAGGGCCACCCCGTAAAGGGCGAGGCCCGGCAGCTTGGACCTCAGGAACCGGAGGAACTCCATGGTCACACCGAGTAGCCCTGGCCGCGGTGGGTGACCAGGTAGTCGCGCACGCCGATACGGGCCAGCGTCTGGCGCAGCCGGTTGATGTTGACGGTCAGGGTGTTGTCGTCCACGTAGGCGTCGGTGTCCCAGAGCTCGCACATGAGAGCCGTGCGGGACACCACGGCCCCGGCGTTGCGCATGAGGTAGGCGAGGAGTCGCAGCTCGTTGCGGGTGAGCTCCACGGTCTGGCCGTTGGCCGCGGCGGAGGAGGCCTCGACGTCGAGGGAGAGCCCGTTGTGCTCCACCACCGGACGCGACCGGGAGCCCTGGACGCGGCGGAGCAGGGCCTCGATGCGGGCGGCGAGCACGTGGGCGGAGTAGGGCTTGGCCACGAAGTCGTCGGCCCCCATGGTCATGGACAGCACCTCGTCCACCTCGGAGCTGCGGCTCGTCACCACGATGATGGGGACGTCGGAGCGGGAGCGGATCTCCCGGCAGACCACCGTGCCGTCCACGCCGGGCAGGCCGAGGTCGAGGAGCACGAGGTCGCAGGCGGCGTCGAGCACGGTCTGCGACGTGCGGGAGAAGTCCGTGACGGGCACCGGCTCGTAGCCGCGCTGGGAGAGGATCTGGGCCAGGACGTCGCGGATGGCGGCGTCGTCCTCGACCAGTGCGATGCGCGTCATGGGTCCTCCTTCTGCCTGCGGTAGGTACGGGTGCGGGCGGACGCGGCGGGCGCCCGGGTCAGATACCGCGGCCCTGCTTGGCGGTCGTGGCCTCCCGAAGCCTCCCGAGCTGGGCCGCGAACGTCTCGGCCGCGGGGCCGCCGTTGTCGGAGGCGGGCACCACGCCGTGCTCGTCGGAGACGAGGAACACCTCGTCGAAGGGCTCCCCCGCGGCGACCCTCTGAGCCAGTGTCCCATCAAAGGTCACCGGGCGCCCTAACGTTTCCGTAAGGTCCATGAGCAGGGTGCCGGCGCCGCCGCAGGTGAAGGTGTCGCCGAAGCCCGCCAGCAGGGCGCCGTCCGCGACGGCCCAGAGCGTTTCGGGCGCCACCGACGTGCGCGCGCCCTCCTCGGCCGACGCGGCGGCACGGGCGGCGAGGGCAGCGGCCGAGGTGTCGGCCAGGGGCTCGTAGGGACCCACGGCCATGGCCCCGTGGCCCGCGGCGTCCACGGCGAGCATGAGGACGCCGTCGGGGTCGTCGGCGGCGCCGGAGTCCAGGGTCTGCTCCAGGTGCTGGCGCACCCAGGCGAGGAACTCCGGCGTGGGGGCCCAGCCGTCGGTGACGCGCTCGCCGAGGGCGCGGATGTGGCGGCCGGCCATGGGGATGCGGCGGTCCGAGAGGCGCCAGCGGCACACGAGCACGGGCTCGCCCAGGGTGAACTCGTCGAGGGCGGCGAGGTCTGCGTCGGTGTAGTCGCGGTCTGGGTCGAGCATGGGGCCTCCTGGGACGGTCGTATGAGGCCGGCGGGCGCGCCGGCACCCTCCATGGTAGCGCCACCGCCACACCACCCCCCTGTCCCACCACCCGGACACTTTTGTCCCAATGGTCGGGCACTTTTGTCCCACATCACGGTTGAGCCGCCGTCACGTCGGTCGGGCCCTCCAGGCGCCACACGGTGTCCCTGGTGCGCATCTTCCATCAATATAGCAATATACTAAGTGACAGATGGGCCAGGCACCTCTGTCACGCCAGGCACCTCTGTCACGAAAGCGGCGGCAAAAAAGCCCGGTCAACTGGACAGGGGGCCGAGAGGCATCCCGCCCCTCGACCCCCTGTCGGCCCGACGGCCCTCGGCCCTAGTGGCGGAAGTGCCTCCTGCCCGTGAAGACCATCGCGATGCCGAGCTCGTTGCAGGCGGCGATGACCTCCTCGTCGCGCACGGAGCCGCCGGGCTGGATGATGGCGGTCACGCCGCGGGCCGCGAGCTCGTCGACGTCGTCGCGGAACGGGAAGAACGCGTCGCTCGCGGCGGCGAGATTCTCCGGCGCCAGCCCCATGCGCTCACACGCCCTGTGGGCGCGGTCGCAGGCGATGATGGCGGAGTCCACGCGGTTGGGCTGGCCCGGCCCCATGCCGATGCCGGCGTCGTCCTTGGCCACGAGGATGGCGTTGGACTTCACGGTCTTGACCACCTTCCAGCCGAACTCCAGGTCGTGGAGCTCCTGCTCGGTGGGCTGCCGCTCGGTGACCACACGGTAGTCGTCGGGCGTCTCGGTCACGCGGTCGACCTCCTGCACGAGCAGGCCGCCGTCCACCGTGCGCATCTCCAGCGCCGCCGGGGCGTCCACACCGCCGGTGGCCAGCACGCGCAGGTTCTTGCGACGCGCCAGGCGCTCCAGGGCCTCGTCGGTGAACGACGGGGCGATGAGCACCTCCACGAACTGCTTGTTGACGTCGGCGAAGTGCTCCACGAGCGAGAGGGGCACCTCGCGGTTGCAGGCGATGATGCCGCCGAAGGCGCTCACGGGGTCGCAGGCGTAGGCCTTGTCGTAGGCGGCGGTGACATCCTCGGCCACGGCGGAGCCGCAGGGGTTCTGATGTTTGAGGATGATGCACGCGGGCTCGTCGAACTCGCGGACGGCCGCCCACGCAGCGTCGGTGTCGAGGAGGTTGTTGTAGGAGAGCGGCTTGCCGTTGAGTTGCACGGCGTTGGCCAGCGAGTGGGCCGGGGCGTCGTCCTCGCGGTAGAACGCGGCCGCCTGGTGCGGGTTCTCGCCGTAGCGGAGGTCCTCCTGCTTGGTGAGGCCCACGGTGAGGCGCTCGGGGAACGCCGTGGCCTCGGCGCCCTCGTCCTCGGCGAGGCGGCCGGCGAGCCACGTGGAGATGGCTGTGTCATAGGCCGCGGTGGTGGTATAGGCCTTCACCTGGAGGCGGCGGCGCAGCTCGAGGGAGGTGGCGCCGCCATGGGCGGCCATGTCGTCGAGGATGTCGGGGTAGTCGGCCGGGTCGCACACCACGGTGACGCTGTCGGAGTTCTTGGCGGCGGAGCGGAGCATGGACGGGCCGCCGATGTCGATGTGCTCCACGGCGTCCGCGAACGTGACATCGGGCGAGGCGACGGTCTTCTCGAACTCGTAGAGGTTGACGCACACGAGGTCGATCATCGGGATGCCGTGCTCCTCGGCCTCGGCCATGTGGCCGGCATCGTCGCGGCGGGCGAGGAGGCCTCCGTGGACCTTGGGGTGCAGCGTCTTCACGCGGCCGCCCATCATCTCCGGAAAGCCGGTGTAGTCGCCGATCTCGACCACGTCCACGCCGCCGGCCGTCAGGGCCTTGGCCGTGCCGCCGGTGGAGACGATCTCGACGCCGTAGGTGTCCTGGAGCTGTCGGCAGAACTCCACCACGCCGGTCTTGTCGGTTACCGAGACCAGCGCGCGATTGACGGGCCTGTCTGTCATTGGGCCTCCCCTTCTCTCCCTGGTTTTGCCGCTGCCTGCGGCACGACGGGCCTCTCGCTCCCGCGGCTCCCATCGTAGCCGAACGAGGGGAGCGCCTCAGGGCCGAGGCGGGGCGCGGCGCCGGGGCGGTGCCGGGGCGGGGCGGTGCCGCCTCGACCCGCCGGCCGCCAGCTGCCAGCTGCCTCTTGCCACCCGGTACCCGTCACCCGCCACCCGTCACGGCACCTGAACGCGGTTGAGGGCGACCCTCTCGGTACCTGAACGCGCCTGCGGGCGGTTTTCGCGCGCCTGAACGCGGCTGGGGGCGGATTCCGGCGCCGTCACGCCTTTGGAGTCGCCCTCAACCATGTTCAGGTGGAGAAAGAAAGGAAGGAAGGCGGAAGGATGGAAGAGGTGGGGGCGGCGGTCCGGCAACCGCTCGTCACCTGGCCGCCGTCACCCGACGCCCCCATCGCCCGCCCCCCTCACCCGGCGCCCTCCGCGGCGAGGCCGGCGGCGTTCCAGCCGAAAAGCGCACGCCTGAGCCGCACCCGGTTGCGCCACACGCCAGGGCGCGGCTCCTCCGGGTCCATACCGAGATGCCCACGGACCACGTCCATGAACGCGTCGCAGGCAGCGGGGTCCATGAGCTGGCCGCGGGTAAGGGACAGGCAGACGATGCCGCGCGCCGCGTACAGCGTGCGCTTGCGAGCGTCGCGGTCCGCGGCGCGGGAGTCCCCGTGGACGGCGTCGCTGTCGTACTCCACCACCAGGCCCGCCTCCTCCCAGTAGAAGTCCGGGACCACGGTGCCCGCGCCGACGATCCGGGCCTCCTCCGGCGTGAGGCCCATGGGACGGTTGACCTCCGGCGTCGGGATACCGTGGCCGCCGCGCCGACGTGGGAGCGTCATAAGGCAGGCGACACGACCCTCCATGGGCGAGGCCGTGCGGTCGCACACGCCCTGGAGCATGCGGTCGACGTGCTTGGGAAAGCAGCCGCCGCGTAGCAGGACGGCGGCGTCCATGAGGTCGGCGACGGCGGAGAGCGGCTCCCGCCCGTCGAGGCCGAACGGTGCGTCGTCGCAGGGACGGAAGGTGCCTGTGAGCTCCCAGGCCAGCTCCCGCGCCACCGTGACGCCGGCCTTGAGGGCCAGCTGCGCCCACGAAACCTCCGGCGCCACCGCCGTCACCGTACCGTCGCCGCGCGGCGAACGGGCCTCCACGAGCGGGACCGGCTCGCGGCATGCCGCCGGAACCACATGGCACACCGCCCGCTTGACGCGGCGGCGCATATCCTGCGAGGCACACAGGACGTGGATGGGGCATTCGGCCGGGTGGCTCGTCCACCGCCGCAGCCGGCGGACACCCTCGGTGCACATGGCCGCGCCGAGGGCGTCGGCGGACTCCTCGGCATCGAGGCGCCGCACAGGGGCCCACCCTTGGCGCCAGAGCCAGAGGGCGGACTCATGGGACACCACCGGCCCCGCCCCGGGAGACGGGGGGTCGACGGCCTCAATAGGGACGATCTCGCAGGTACACTCCACTGTCATTCTCTCTCCTCCCTCGGTCCTTCCGTTGGGGAGGAGAGCGTAGCAACCGTGTCTGACCGCGATTCGACGCCTTTCCGACCGTTTTCCGACACCCCCTGACAGCACCGGCGTCAGGGGGTGTCGGGGGGAGACGGGTGACGGCGGGGAGGAGCGGGCACCCTCTCGGCACCTGAACGCGACTGGGGGCGGATTCCGGCCGCCTGAACGCAGTTGAGGGCGACCTCCGGCGGTTATGCCCGCGGAAAGTCGCCCTCAACTGCATTCAGGTGCCGTCAGGTACCGAGAGGGGGGGTGCCGAAGGGGGTGCCAGATGGGGCGCTGGGGGGGGTGCAGCCAGCCGAGAGCCGCCAGGGAGGCCCCACGGCGCGCTGGCTGCCTTAGGCCCTGCGACGGATCCGTGCCGCCATCGCCGTCGCCGCAGCCGCGACCGCCGCGGCGATGCCGAGGAGCACGCCGCCGCCCCGCTGGAAGTCGCCCGTCTCGGCAACGAGGCCCGCCGCCGCGCCGCGCTCCCCCACCGGGACCACCGTGGCCCGGCCGTCGGCAGCGGTGACGCTCACGCCGGCAGCGGCGCCGCCCTCGGCAGACCCCGCACCGGTGCCCTTGTCCACGACCCCACCGGAGCCATCACCACCGGACACGGCCCCACCGGAGCCGCCAGCGCCGTGGTTCCCGCCAGACGTGCCGCCGTCAGACGCATCACCGCCGGGCACGTCGGCCGGGTCCTCCGACCAGCGGGCGTAGAAGACCTTGTCGCCCGTGGCGTCGGCGCCCACCTCGGTCACCGGGTCGCCGGAGAAGTCGGCCGTCTCGTACCACCCCTCGAAGGTGTGGCCGGCCTTCGTGGGCACCGGCAACACGCATCCCTCACCGTGCACGTAGCCGTCGGGGGCGCCTTCGGGCAGCTCGCCGCCATCGGTCTCGTAGACGATCCCGTAGTCGTTGGCGCGCCAGCGGGCGTAGAAGGACTTGTTGCCCGTGGCGTCCGGCGCGATCTCATCCACCGGGGAGCCCGAGAAGTCCGCGGTGGCGTACCAACCCTCGAAGGTGTAGCCGGACCTCGTCACCATCTGGGGTAGCACGAGGCCGGTGCCGTAGGTGTAGTGGGTGAGGCGGCGATCGAGGATCCTGCCGCCCTCGGGATCGAGGTAGACGAGGTAGGTGTCGGGGACCCACCTCGCGTAGAAGACCTTGTCGCCCGTAGCGGTCGCTTCGATCTGCGCCACCGGGCTGCCGGAGAAGTCGGCCGACTCGTACCAGCCGCCGAAGGTGCAGCCCACATGGGAGGCCGACGGCAGCGTCACGGCCGTGCCCGGGGTGTAGGAGGTCACGTCGAGGCCGACGAGGGTGCCGCCGTTCAGCTCCAAGCGCACCGAGCAGGGCGACACCGACCAGCGGGCCGTGAGGGTCGTCGGCGCCGTCACGGGCGCGGCGAAGTCGTAGGGGGCGCCGGCCCCAAGGGCGTACCACCCCTCGAAGGTGTGGCCGGCCAGGGTGGGGTCGGTCGGCCGGGAAGCCGCCTGGCCGGCCTCCACGAACTCCATGGCAGGCGTGGGCGAGCCGCCCGCGGCGTCGAAGGCCACGCTGTGGAGGGCCGCCGAGGCCGTGGCCGCAGAGGGAGCGATGCCCATCCCGCCCAAGGCCTCCACCGTGACCACATAGGTCCCGGGGTCGGCGGGTACGTCCACCCCCACGGAGGAGACGCCGGCAGCCACATCGGTGTCGAGGACCGTGGTGTCGGGGGCGTCTGCCCCGGCGGCCTCCACCACGTGGTAACCGGAAGCCCCGTCCACCTGGCCCCAACCCACGCCGTCGTGGGTGACGTTCCAGGCCACCGACGCAGGGGCCGCCAGACGCCACTGGGCCGTGAGGGTGACAGGGGCCATGATCTGGGCGCCCCATCCCGTGAAGTCGTAGGGGATCACCAAGGCGCCACTCACCGGGGAGGCGGTCCACCCTTTGAACTCGTTGGCCCCCCAGGAGGGATCGGCAGGCCTGTTGCGGAGGCGGCCGCCCTCCTCCACGAGCATGGCCACGGGCTCCACCGCCTCACCGTTGTTGGGGTCGAGGGAGACCGTGAGGAGCCTGTCGCGACCCTGGGTGATGCCGGAGCTCGAGCCGCCGGCCGACTGGGCCACGCCCACGGCGAACTCATAGGCCCCCGGATCGGTCACGGTGAAATCGAAGCTGGTGCCCTGGGTCTTCTCGGCATCGACCTGAATGCCGTTTTTAAGGATTCTGATGTCGTAGAGCAGGGCGCCGTCCACGGAGTCCCAGGAGGCCGTGGCGGTATTGGGCCCGGTGACGGTCCAGCGCATGTTGGAGATTATCCTGGCCTGGTCCGCCGCCTCCACGGCGGACCCGTCGGGGTCGGCCAGCGCCGGCGTCACGGCCACCGAGAGGCCCGTCCCCGCGATGCATGCGACGGCCACGACGGCGGCCGCCCTCCCCTTCCAACGGTATCCAGATGTGCCCACGACCGGGACCTCCTCGAACGAGCCCTCCGCCCCTGGCTGGCCGCCACGGGACGCTCGGCTCGATTCCTTCCCACTGGAATTCCCATAAAACGTGAAAAATCAAACGCGTTTAAAGGATCACAAGCATGAGGGCAACCTGTTGACAGAAAAAGGCCCCCGCCGATGCGGGGGCCTTGGGAGGAACGCTCTGGGCGGGCAGCCTACATGTGGATGCGGGTGCCGCTGGTGCCCTTCATGGCCTCGGGGGCCTTCTCGAGGGAGCCGATGATGGCCACGCGGCCGGGGCGGCTCTTGGCGAACTTGACGGCGGCCTTGACCTTGGGCTCCATGGAACCCTTGCCGAACTGGCCCTCGGCCAGGTACTTCTCGGCCTCCTCGACGGTGATGTCCTCGAGGTCCTGCTGATCGGGCTTGCCGAAGTTGATGGCCACGTGATCCACGGCGGTGAGGAGGATCAGCTTCTCGGCGTCGCAGTCCTCGGCGAGCAGCTCGCCGGCGAGGTCCTTGTCGATGACGGCGCCGACGCCCACGAGGGCGTTGTCCTGCTCGTACACGGGGATGCCGCCGCCACCGCAAGCGATGACGATGTACTCCTCGTCGAGCAGGTGGCGGATGGAGCCGATCTCAACGATGGACTTGGGCGCCGGGGAGGCGACGACGCGACGGTAGCCGCGGCCGGAGTCCTCCATGAACTGCCAGGTGGGGTTCTCGGCCTTCTGGGCGTCCGCCTGCTCCTTGGTGAGGAACTGGCCGATGGGCTTGGTGGGGTTCTCGAAGGCGGGGTCGTTCTTGTCTACCTCGACCTCGGTCACGATGGTGGCCACGTGCCACGGCTTGCCCTGGCGACGGATCTCGTTGCCGAGGCCCTTCTGCAGGTGGTAGCCGATGTAGCCCTGGCTCATGGCGCCGCACTCGGGCAGGTCCATGGCCGGGATCTCGCGGTTGATGTCGTTGGCGGTGGCGAACGACTTCTGGATCATGCCGACCTGAGGGCCGTTGCCGTGGGTGATGACGATCTCGTTGCCGAGCTCGATGAGGCCGAGCAGCGCGGGCGCGGCGACATCGATGCGCTCCATCTGCTCGGAGGGGTTGTCGCCGAGGGCGTTGCCGCCGAGGGCCACGACGATGCGGTCGGGCTTGCCCGGGGCCTTGGTGTAATCAGAAGCCATGTGTGTCCTCCCAATAGTCCATTTGAAACGCAAAGCCCCGTGCCGAGAATCACGGGGCTCCTTACCTTTTCAGGTATACCCCCGAGGCGCCCGATGATTATGGAGAGCTTATGCATTGCGCCGAGCGGTAGGTATCTCGTTTTCAGTGGTAGATAGGTTTTTTCAAGATGCCGTGTATGAATCCATCCGTGAATTTCATGCGTCAGCGTCTGCATTCCTTTAAAACCCGTTCTCGTGCATAGCATTGCAGGTTGCTTGCAGAAATAAAGGGACAGCGACAGGCCACCCCGGGCCGGGGCAGGAGCCCGGCGCCTCGGCTCTCCAGCCCCCCCCCGCCACCGGTACCCCTCGGCACCTCCCGGCTCTCCTCGCCTCCCGGCATGCCCCCCGACACCTGAACGCGATTGGGGGCGGGTCAGGCGACGACCTGTCGGCGAAAACCGCCCTAGAGCGCGTTCAGGTGGCCGATTTCTGCCCCCAGGTGCGTTCAGGTGCGGAGGGGGTCGCCCTCAGACGCGTTCAGGTGCGGAGGAGGGGCCCAGGGAGGGGGTCCCGGGGAGGAGGGGATGCAAGAAGGGGGCAGCCGGGAATGTCGACAAGTGCGGGGCAGGGCGTCGACCGCCCCGCCCCGGTGTGGGACAGAAGTGTCCGAGTGATGGGACATGGGCAATGGGACGGCCGGACCAGCGGCTAGAAGGCGCCACCACCTCCGCCGCCGCCGAAGCCGCCCCCTCCGCCGCCGGAGAAACCGCCGCCGCCACCGCCGCCAGAGCTCGTCGACGACGCGGCCACGGCCGCCGTGGACGCCTGATAGCTCGAGGCGGCCGCATCCCCGAAGACCGACGCCGGAGACCCCATTGACCCGTGGGCGCTCCACCAGATGTAGGTGGGCATGAAGCCGGGGTCGTCCAGGATCTCGGGCACGGCCACGCGCAGCTGCTCGATCACCTCGTCGGCCACACCCAGGACCACGGCCATGACCAGCAGGCGGTTCCACAGCACGACGTCGGTGGGCACGGCCTCCTCAAGGCGCGTGAAGTCCTTGAGCCAGCGGCGCAGCGCCTCGAGCTTGGCGCGCAGCTCCACGGCCTCGGCCGAGTAGGCCTTGAGCCGGCCCACGACCACGGACGACGCCACGATGCCGGCAACGGGCAGGAGCAGCGTGAGGAAGGCGGGCAACGGGGCCTCGAACGCCAGGAGGGCGACGAACCCGAGGACGAGGGCGATGCCGCTCAGGACGATGCAGAGGACGCAGAAGCCGGCGCCCGTCGACTCCCCGGTGAGGAAGCCGCGTGCGGTGCAGGCGCCCTCCACGGCGGACGACCAGCCCTCGTAAGCCTCCACGAACTCCTCGGGGTGCTTCTGGGCCACCTTCTTGAGGCGCGAGAAGTCCAGGGCCACACGGCCGTCGGCGGGCGGCTCGTAGCCCTTCACGAGGGGCGCCACGTCGTCGAAGATGCAGGTCATGAACGCACGGTCCACGGGGTCGGAGAGATCGTCGGCGCGACGCGGGTTCTTCACCAGCTGGTAGTCCTCCCGGGGCCGCCCGAGGATCCCCTTCTTGGAAACCTCCACGATGTTGAGGTCGACGGCCCCGGCGTCAGAAGCGTGCATGAGGGTGGCGGTGAAGCCCTCGGACGTGGCGTCGCCGTCGTTGAGCAGGGCGCCGAGCACGGCGGGGTGGTCGTCGGAGGGGACGTCGCGGAAGTACTCGTCCTGGAAGACCGGACGGTGGCGCTTCCGATAGCGCGAGAGGACCCACAGCGGCACGGCCACCGAAGCGGCGCCCGCCGTCACCACCGCCACCCCGGTGCCGCCGTAGACGACACGGGCCATCTCGCGGCGCCGGTTGGCCTCGTCGGCCCAGCGCTGCTCCTCGGAGAGGATCGAGTCCATGCGCGGCGTCGAGGAGGGCGTCACCGAGGAGAGCCAGGAGACCGGGAAGGTGATGCGGGCCTCCGCGAAGTCGTCGCCGCCCACCGCGGGCACCGAGAAGACGACGTCGTCGCCGCCGAACGACACCGAGCCGTCGAGGGTGCCGTGGCCCCAGGCCCGCACGTTGCCCTCGGGCTCCACGGACTGGCCGGCGGGCACCGGTAGGTGGACGGTGCACGTGACGTCCTGGGAGGTCTCGTCCCAGCCGTCGGACACGAACTTCCAGTAGAGCTCGCCGGTGTCGGCCCAGGCGGACGCAAGGCCCGGCAGCCGGTAGACGATGCGGTAGGTGACGTCCTCGTCGTCGGCCGGGTTGTAGAGCTTGACCTCGGTGTAGGTACCCTCGGGGTCCAGCTCGTAGGTGCCGGTTGCCCCGGAGTAGCCCTCGGAGAACGACTGCAGCTGGCCGGACGGCGAGACCACGCCCACCGACTCCACCTGCGGGTCGACGGAGCGACCCTCGTAGTCACCGGCGGGAAGGCGCCAGTACACGCCGTTGAAGCTGCCGTCGAACGAGAAGGTGCGGTCCTCGGTAACGACGAGGGTGCCGTCGGGCTGCAGCGTGGCGTCGATGTCCACGTGCGGGATCTCGTACGACTTGGCGAGGGCGGATACGGGCGCGGCCAGCCATGCGGCGAGCGTCACCGCGACGACGGCCAACAGGAGCGGGAGGGCGCCGAGCCGACGGCGCCGGACATGCTCGACCATGGGGCCACCTCCAAAGGAGCGGACGGTCCCCACAGTCTAATGAAGTGCTTATGTCCCCACAAGGGTTTTCAGGTTTACCGAGCTGGGCAAGGGGGGCAGGAGGGGCGCGGGGCTGGGGCGTGCGTGCGGCGTCCCGGGGGAGGGCCGCCCCCTCGGCACCGTTCCCCAGAGGGAACCTGAACGCGTCTGAGGGCGACCTCCTCCGGCCTCCTCGGCACCTGAATGCGTCTAAGGGCGGAAATCCGCCGTATGAACGCGTTGCAGGGTGATTCTCGCCGATACGGGCCCGGCAGATCCGCCCTCAACCGCATTCAGGTGCGGAAAGAGGGGTGCGGCACCCGAAGCGCCCCGGTGGGACAAAAGTGTCCGACCATTGGGACAAGGCCATTGGGACGGGACCGACGTCGGGCGCATCCCGTGACGGCTGCCCGGGACGGGGCTTAGGGCCTGGCGAAGGGCTCCGCAGGAACGAGAAGGCCCACCGGCAGGAGAAGCGCCGCGACCGCGGCGACGGAGAGGACCCAGAGGCCTCGACGGGATACCGTGTGGCGCTTAGGACGGGCGGTGTGCATGGGCACCTCCCAACAAACCGGACGATTCCAACAGTTTAAAGGTGACGTCCCCGGAAAACCACCGCCTACGACCGGGACCGGGACCCCGTCAACGGGAGAATGACCTCGTCCATGAGCCTGGCGGCCAAGGCCGGGTAGGAGTGGCTGTCCACATAAGCGGCATCCCCGTCGACAGAGGTGGTCCCCTCCTCGAGCCACTGGCGGTAGAGCCCCGCCACAAACCTGCGGGCCCGCACAGCGTCGGCCGCGGCCGTGGGGGCCTCCATGACCACGCCCGCCCGGGCCGACTCCACCACCCGCCGCGCCTCCGAACCGCTCAGCTCGCCCGTGCAGGCCCCCAGCACCGGCACCCCGGCCATGAGGTACTCCCAGAGCTTGCCGGTTATCACCCCTTGCTGGGCGGAGGTGCTCCACGTGGAGAACGCCAGCAGCGCCGAGGCCTGCTGGAGGTCGAGCACCTCGTGGCGAGGGAGCAGCCCGAGGTCCCGCACGGGAAAGGAGACGCCCTCCACCGTGGCCGCCTGGCAGCGGAAGACCGCAGAGCTCGCCCCGGCATAGACGAACTCCAGGTGGTCGCCGTCGACCTCCCCGTCGTCGACCATGGCCTGGAGCAGGCGCAGCACGGTGGCGATGTTTTCCGTCTCCCACGGAAGGTGGTAGAGGGTGCCGGTGTAGGAGACACGGAAGCGGTCGAGGGGGCGCCGCGCCCCCTCCGGACGCCGGGGACGGTCGGCAGGGTCGAAGCCGTTGGTGAGCACGTGGACCGGCTGACCGGGGCGGGCAAAGATCAGGGGTACGAGGCCCTCGGACACCGCGAGCGCGGCGTCGGCGGAGGCCACCACCTCACCGTAGGCCTTGCAGAGACGCCGGTCGGCGGGGTTGCGGGACACCGGGTCGCGAAAATCGGCCAGCCACACCACGTCGGGGCGGCGGCGCTTCTCGGCCCGGGCCACCAGATGAGGCCAACCGGGACCGCACGTTGAGACGATCACGTCGTAGGAGGAGAGGTCCATGGCCGATCCGCGGGCGGCGAGGAGGCGCCCGAGGGCCAGGTCGACCCGGCGGCCAAAGGACTTCAGGTCCTCGAAGGCGCCCTTGTAGGTCACGGCCGCTTGGACGGGGCCGTCGTCCTCCCGGGCCCTGAGGAGCCGGGCCATCCACGACCTCGCCCCGGCAAAGGCCCGGACGGCCACCGGGGGTCTCAACAGATGGAAGGTCCCAAAGTGCTCCATGTCTGCCAGGAGGGTGTCGTCACGGCGATACCGGCCTGCGGGGTCGGAGAAGTCCTTGTAGGTGGTGAGGACGTCGACCTCGACGTCGTGGTCGAGGGCCAGGTACTTCCCGATCTTGGTCCAGCGCAGGGCGGCGACGCTCTGGAGCGGGGCCATGTGCTCTCCTATGAGAAGAAGCCTCAAAGCCCGCCCTCCATCGCCAACCGGACAACCCATGGGCCACCATGGTCGCACAAGTTGCCTATTTTGAGGAGGCGGGCCGGGTCCGCTCACGGAGGGAACAGGGACCTCCCTTACGAGAACGTCCGGGCCGCAGGGGTGCGGTCCACCGCAAGGGGCTCCGTGGCCTGGGGCGACGTGGTCACCGTGTAGGTGACGGTGGTCGTCTCCCCGGGGTTCTCCTGGAGGGCGCAGGTCCACTCGTCAAAGCCGTAGACGGTATGCTGGGCCGCAGAGAAGACACCGCCGGTACCCTGGACGTTGGAAATGGACCCACCGGCCGGAGCCATCAGGTAGAGATGGGTGAGCATGTCGCCCTGGCTGCGCTTGTCGGGGTTCCCTCCGTAGACGTAGTAGGGGGCCGACGCCGCCTCGGCCTCGGTCATGGCGTTGGTGACCGTGGTGGTCACCGGGTAGCTGGTGGAACCGTCAGGGTTCTTGGTGCCCTCGCCCACGGAGGTGCGCATGTCGAGGTACCAGTCCATCTTGGACCAGGTGTAGTCGTTGGTGTAGGTGCCCAGCACCGGCTTGGCGGGATCGTCCTCGAGCCTGCCCGAGAAACCCAGAGCGTCGATGGCGGCCTCCTGGGCCTCGTCGGCCATCCACACCTGGAAGTTGCGGGCGAGGGCCCCGTCCATGAAGGTCTTGGCGAGGTCCCCGCTGTCGGCATGGCCCAGACCCTGAAACACCGCCTGGAACGACGAACCGGCAACACTGGCAAAGAAGGCGTCCTGGGCCTCCACGGGAAGGTTCCAATAGGTGTCGTGCATGAGGACGGCGGCGGCGTTGGAGCCGTCCACGTGGACGCCGTTGATGTCCACTGCCTGTCCGGTCACGGCCAGAAGCGACTGCAAAAACACCGGGTCAATGGCCACCACGCCGTTGACGGCCTGGCCCTTGAAGGCCAGCCAGCTCTGGGCGGCGGCCTCGGCAGCCCGGGGGAACTGAGGGGTCATCATGGACGAGCCGGGGTTGTCGACGACGCTGCCCATGTCGAAGGCGGCCACCTCCTCTGCAGTGGGAGAAAAGCCGGTGCCCCCCTCCTGGCGCTCGTTCTGGACGGCCGCGAAGTCGTTGTTGAGGACGATCTTGCCGTCCGTAACCGTCATGGTGCCCCACGACCCGGGGAAGCCGCCCGCCGAGCGTGTCTCCACGTTGTTGAGGGCCAGGACGAGGTAGGTCTTGGTCTGGCCGTCGGCTCCGAGCATGGAGGGGAGCTGGGGCAGCACGTCGTCGGCCTCGTCGAGGAGGGAATCCGCCGTGGCGAGGGTGGAGCGGGCGCCGTCGATGAGGTCGTTGAGGCGCTGGATGTGGAACGGCTCCATGGACCGCACCGTGTGGATGGTGTCCTGGAGGGGCTCGCGGATCTCGAGCACGGCATCGATGAGCCTGCGGAGGATCTCGATGTCCACCTGGCCGCCGTCCTTGACCAGCGACTTCACCGAGACGCCGTTGAGGTCGTTGGAGAACGGCACGAGGCCGTTGTGCACGAGGATGTTGGCAGCGTTCACGAGCTCGCGGGCCTGGCGCACGTCCTGGCCGTAGGTGGGCACCAGCTCGACGAGTCGCCAGAGCGGGCTCGAGACGTGGTCGGCCATGGACTGGGTGCTCTGGGCGAGCGAGGCGGCCGAGCCGGAGAGCTGGTCGGACTTGCCATTCATGAGGGCGTCCTTGTAGACCGCGAACTCCTGCTTGACGTTACCCACCTCGGACTGGATGGCCTTGACGTCCTGGTACATGGCAAAGCCGCAGGCACCGGCCACGACGGCCAGCACGGCGACGACGATGAGGGTCACCTGCCACCAGCGCGGGCCGCGACGGCGGCGCTTGCCGGGAGCGGGTCTGCCGGAGCGGGACTTAACGCGGTCGAGCTCGGAGGCGCCGTGCCGGGACGGGGCGGGGGCCGCTGAAGCAGAGGCCGTAGGAGCCGCCGCCGTCCGCGACGCCCGGGTGGCCCGGTGCGGGGACGGCTGGGGGCCGGCGGTCTGGGACCGGCCGTAGGGAGAGGCGGTCTGCCTGACGTGGGAGGCCCGGTAGGCAGGGCCCTGGGACGGCCGTTTCTTGGGGTCGGACGGGCCGGGGGCCATGTGCTTGGCAGACACGGAACCTCCTAGGGAAGGCAAAGACGCCGCGAGGCGCCGGCGATGGCATGGGGGCGCCGGGGCCTGATGCGGCCCGGGCAGCTAACCTACCAGTATATACATGGATTTATGGATTGTTTTCTTGCTCTCTGGAGAGGGTGGTGGTGGGACCGAATCTCCATGGGGCGGATCTCCGGTCCGCAAACGGGCCAGAGATCGACATGGGCATTCGAACGTATTCCGTCGCTCATTCGACTACATTCGGTCGTGTTCGAATATATTCGCCATATTCCATCACGCATTCGAACGGTGGTGGAATGAATGACGAAATCGACAGTTGGAAAACGCCGGAAAGCTGGTGAAGCACGGCTCCACGAGGGACACGGTCTACCGGCTGCCGTAAAGCCGGTGCGCCGCAGCGGCTAAGAATCTGTTTGCGGCACGGAAAGCGGGTAGACGGGACGAGCGTGTGACTCCATCGCGCACAGACACGCTGTCATTGCGCAAGACCATCACTCGGCTAAACGAGTAGTTGAGTATCTTCAGAAGCCCCCTCAAGACGCGGTGCCGCGCAATCCTTGCCCGATCAACGAGGAGGCCCACGGAGCGCGCACATGCACCCGAGCCGTCAGAGGTCCCTGACGGTGCGCCAATACAGCACAGGGGCGACGAGGCCGAACAGGGCCATGGAGGCCGTATAGGCCCAAGCCGCCCCCTCCATCTGAAAGCGCGGCACAAGAGCCACCGAGAGGACGACGTTGAGGGCGATGGAGGCCGCCGCCATCACGGTGTTCGCAAGGAGCCTCTTCTGCGTCACGAGGAAGTTCGTTGCCGGCTGACGGAGGGCCGCCGTGACGAAGAAGCCCACCATGAGGATCCTGAAGGAAGGCACGGCGTCGAGGTACTGCTCGCCAAAGACCACCCCGATGACCTGCGGGCCAAATGCGAGTCCTGCCGCCAGGAGGGCCCCGAACCCGCCGACGCAGGCCGCGGTAAGCCTGAGGTAGTTGCGCCGCGTCCACGCGCCGTCGTGGCACTGGGCCGCAAAGCGCGGATAGGCGTAGGTCATGAGCATGGTCGGGGCAAACGACAGGGCAAACGGGATGGCGGTGGCCACCTTGTAGGAGGCCACGGCCACGTCGCTCGCCAGGAACTGACCCACAAAGAACGTGCCCGACAGCGAGAGCGCCTGGATAAGCCCGTTATTGAGGGACGACACCAGGGCCACGTACCAGTACTCCCTCTTACTGAAAGTGCGGTCGCGCTCCTCCGGCATCGGCTTCGGCAGCGGGTGCCGCCACGCGAGCACGGCGAAGCTCGCCGCGTAGGCGGCGTACTGACCGGCGATGAGCCCCGGCACGCCGGCAACGAGGGCTCCGCCTACGGAGAGGCCCGCCAGAAGCAGGGTCTGGACGTTGGTCATATAGGCATAAGCCCTGTTGTCGAGGTTCGACCGCAGGTACACGAGGCGAAGCTCGCACAGGAGCACCACGAGGGGATAGAGGCAGTACAGGGCCAGCAGAGGCTGGGAACCCGGCAGCGCCCCCGGCGCCACCAGGGCGTAGACGAGGATGAGGACGGCCAGGGCCACGTCGGCCACCCTGCCCCAGCGCTCGCCGTAGCGAAACACCGCCAGCATGAGAGGGCGGTCCTCCATGTGCTCGCAGCAGAGCTGGAGCAGGGCGGACGAGGCCCCCAGCCCGTTGAACAGGGCGAAGATGCTCACGATGTTGAACACGTAGGAGTAGAGGCCGTACTCCGCCTTGGGGATGAGCCACACCAGCACGATCATGGTGAGGCTGGAGACCGCCTTGTTGATCGTCCCGGCACCGAAGATATGGAAGAACCCCGTCCGGTAGAGCTTGGCAAAGGGTCCCTTGAGGCGGTCGAGGGCCGTCACAGTCAGAGGGCCTCGAGGGCGGCCACGACCCGCTCGACGTCGTCTCGGCCCATGTAGGGCCCCATGGGCAGGGACAGCACGCGGTCGCACAGCTCGCAGGTGACCGGACAGCCGTCGGGGCAGAGCCCCACGCCGTCAAAGGCCGGCTGCCTGTGCATGGGGCGGGGGTAGTAGACCATGGTGGGCACCCCTTGGGCCTTCAGGGCCTCCTGCAAGGCGCCGCGGTCCACACCCTCGGGCACCTTCACCGTGTACTGGGCCCAGGAGCTCGTGAAGCCGTCGGGCACAAGGGGCAGCTCCCAGCCGCGCGCCTCAAGGAAGGACAGCGCCTCCCCGTACCAAGCGGCCACCCGGTTGACGTCGGCCACCTCATGGCCGGCAAAGGCCCCGAGCTTCACCGAGAGCACCGCGGCCTGCAGGGTGTCCAGGCGGCTGTTCATGCCCAGGCGCACGTTGTCGTACTTCATCGTCCCCTTGCCGTGGACGGCGATGCTGCGCATAAGGGCGTCCCAACCGTCGTCGTCGGTAAAGACGGCCCCTCCGTCGCCGTAGCAGCCCAGGGGCTTGGCCGGGAAGAAGCTCGTGGTGGAGATGTCGCCAAAGGAGCAGGCGCGGGCCTCGCCTATCCGGCCGCCAAAGCCCTGGGCGCCGTCCTCCAGAAGGAACATGCCCTCCCCGTCGCACACCTCGCGGATGGCGGGAAGGTCGGCCGGGAGGCCGAAAAGGTCCACGGCGACGACGGCCTTGGGGGCAAGCCCCGTGTTCTCCCGCACCCAGGCCACCGCCCGGCGCAGCGAGGCGGGGTCGAGGTTGTAGGTGGCCGGGTCCACGTCCACGAACACCGGGGTGGCCCCCACCAGGGGCACCACCTCGCCACTGGAGAAGAACGTAAAGTCCGGCACGAACACGGCGTCACCCTCGCCCACGCCCCAGGCCAGGAGGGCCAGCTCCAAGGCGTCGGTGCCGTTGGCGCAGGTGAGGCAGTGGGCCACGGCCACGTAGTCAGCCAAGGCCCCCTCGAGCTCCGCCACCGGGGCGCCGCCGATGAACCGCCCCGAGGACAGAACGGCCCCCACCGCACCATCGACGGCGGGTTTGAGCGCCGCGTACTGGGCCTTGAGATCCCTGAACTCCATCACAGCCCCTCCTTCAGGCCCGCCCCGGCCTCGTGGTAGCGCCTGCCGCAGGCGGAGCAGGCGAGGTCCGCATCCAGGCGCTCGCCGCACTCGCAGACCCAGCCCACCCGGCGGGCCGGAACGCCGACCACCAGGGCGTGGGCCGGCACGTCGCCGGTCACCACGGCGCCCGCCCCCACCATGCACCACTCCCCCAGCGCGTGGCCGCACACCACCGTGGCGTTGGCGCCGATGGAGGCGCCGCGCCCCACGACGGTCCTGCGGTAGCCGGCCCTGCCCTTGGGATAGGGGGCACGGGGCGTGAGGTCGTTGGTGAACACGCAGGAGGGCCCGCAGAAGACACCGTCGGCCAGCTCCACCCCCTCGTAGAGGGAGACGTTGTTCTGCACCTTGCAGCCGTCGCCCACATGCACGTTGTCGGCCACGTTGACGTTCTGGCCCAGGGTGCAGCCGCGGCCGATGACGGCGCCCGCCTGTATGTGGGAGAAGCACCACACCTTGGTGCCCTCCCCTATGACCGCGCCCTCGTCGACGAGGGCGGTGGGGTGCACGAAGGCGCCCGGAAAGCGGCCCTCGCTCACAGCGACCCCTCCCCGAACTCGCCGGCCATGTCGGTGGAGGCGAAGTCGTCGAGGGGCAGCCTTACCGGAAGGCCGGTCTTCTGGCTCTTATAGATGGCCAGCACCACCTCGAGGGCGTCGCGCCCGGCCCTGGCGTCGATGTAGGGCGCGCGGTCGTTGGCGATGGCGTCGGCCATGTCGGCGTAGACAGCGGTGTGGCCGTTGCCGTAGACGTTGCTCGTGGCCTCTTCCAGGCCTTTGTTGGCCTGGTCCTCCTCCGTCTCGTCGGCAAAGTCCCACACGTCGATGTTGTTGGTGGACTTGCCGCCAACCTTGACCGTGCCGGTCTCGCCGATGAGGCAGAGGGTCTCCTCGAGGTTGCGGGGGTAGACGTTGACGGTGCCCTCCACGGTGGCCACGGCGCCGTCGGCGAACCTGAGCACGGCCACGCCGATATCCTCGGCCTCGAGGTAGCCGTGCTGGCGCTGGCCGGTGGCGCCGTAGACCTCCACCACGTCGCCCCCCATCATCCAGCGCAGCAGGTCGATGCCGTGGATGCACTGGTTCATGAGACAGCCGCCGTCCTGGGCCCACGTGCCGCGCCAAGGAGCCTGCTCGTAATAGGCGCGGTTGCGGTTCCAGCGGATGTTCACGGCCCCGTTGGACAGCCGGCCGAAGCGCCCCGCCTCCAGGGCGTCGCGCGTCTTCTGCACGGCCACGTTGAAGCGGTTCTGATGGCAGGCGCACACCTTGACGCCCGTCTCCTCGGCGCGGCGCACAATCTCGTTTGCATCGGCCATGGACATGGCCAAGGGCTTCTCCACAATGCAGTTCACGCCCGCGTCGATGAGGTCCAGGGCAATCCTGGCGTGCTCGCCGCTCTCGGTGGCCACGGCCGCAAGCTCGATCTCGGGGTGCTCGGCGAGCATCTGCCGGTAGTCGGTGTGGCGAGCGATAGAGTCGTCGTTCTCGAGGCCGTGCTTGGCCAGCAGCTCCTCCATGCGCTCGGGCTTGACGTCGCAGACGGCCACAAGGTCAAAGCCGTTGCGCTCGATGGCGGTGACGTGGTTGGTGGAGATGCGGCCGCAGCCGATGATGGCGCACTTCACGCTACAGCACCTCGATGTTGTCGCGGTTGACCACGCCTTTCATGGCGTTCTTGGTGTCAAAGACGGCCTGGGCGTTGGCCTGTACCATCTCGTAGTCGACGTTGGTGTGGCCGCAGGCCACCACCACGAGGTCGGCGGAGGCCACGACCTCGGGTGTGAGCTCGGGCAACGACTCGTGGGTCTCGCCCTTGAAGCGGTAGCTGGACACCCACGGGTCAAAGTAGGAGACCTCGGCGCCGCGGCGCTCGAGCAGATCGATCACCTTGAGGGCCGGGCTCTCGCGGTAGTCGTCGATGTCCTGCTTGTAGGCCACGCCCAGAACTAGGACCTTGGAGCCGTTGAGGGCCTTTTGCTGGTCGTTGAGCACCCGCGCCGCGCGGTCCACGCAGTACTCGGGCATGCGGTCGTTCACCATCATGGAGGCCTCGATCATGGAGGTGTGGAACCCGTACTCGCGAGCCTTCCACGACAGGTAGTAGGGGTCGAGTGGGATGCAGTGGCCGCCCAGGCCGGGGCCCGGGTAGAACGCCGTGAAGCCGTAGGGTTTGGTCTTGGCGGCGTCGATGACCTCCCAGATGTCGATGCCCATCTCGTCGCAGAGCTGGGCGAGCTCGTTCACCAAGCCGATGTTGACGTTGCGGTAGGTGTTCTCGAGGATCTTCTCCATCTCGGCCACGCGCGGGCTAGAGACCCGGGTGACACCGCCCTCCAGCACCGCCTCGTAGACGGCGGAGATGCACTCGAGGGCGTCCTCGCCGATGGCGCCCACCACCTTGGGCGTGTTCTTGGTCTTGTAGACGAGGTTGCCCGGGTCCACGCGCTCCGGCGAGAAGCCCAGGTAGAAGTCCTTGCCGCACACAAGGCCAGAACCCTCCTCGAGGATGGGGCGGATGAGGTCCTCGGTGGTGCCAGGGTAGGTGGTGGACTCCAAGACCACCATGGCGCCGGGTTTGAGATGCGGGGCAATCTCTCTGGCCGACGCCTCCATATAGGAAGTATCGGGCTGCTGGTGAGCGTCGAGCGGTGTGGGCACGCAAAGGGCCACGAAGTCGCACTGGGCCACGCGAGAGAAGTCGCCCGTAGCCTCCAACATGCCGGAAGAGACGAGCTGTGCCAGGTCCTCCTGCACTACATCACCGATGTAGTTCTGGCCGGCATTGACCATATCCACCTTGGCGGGCTGCACGTCGAAGCCGATGGTACGGAAACCCGCCTTGGCTTTCTCCACGGCCAGGGGCAGGCCCACGTAGCCGAGGCCCACGGTGCCGCAGGTGATGGTGCGGTGCTCTATGCTCGTTCTGACATCGTCGACCATAGGGCCTCCCCTGAACCACGATCGAACAGCCGGTCAGAAGGGTTCGGCTGCGCTACCGGCCCGGGTCCCAAGCATACAGTCGGGCGCGGAGACAACGTCGCCCCACAGAATCCCGCATCAAACGAAAGTCATAGGACGGCATTGCCCTCCCGGAGGCGAACATTCATTCAAAATCGTAACACCTACCACCGCTAACTGTCAGGCGGGGGAAGTCGGGGCAGGCAAGAGCCTACACCAGGCGGCTGATTCTTCTCAGCGCACCCCGCACCTTGCGGGCGACGACTTGGGACAGCGTGGGCTCAAAGCTCCATCTAGACATCAGGACCTCCACTGGCGTTCCCGCTGCGAGCTCCTCCATGAACGCATCCTTTCCCGGATGGGGCCTGGGGCTTTTGACAAGGGCGGGATTTCCCTCAAGAACCTCGCGGTAGTCGGCCTCCCCCATAAACGCTCCGTCCATAACGGAACTTATGATCGTTTTTCCCTTTTCGGTGTTCTCGACCACCGCAGACACTCCGAGGGCCGGGTCCTGGCACCCATGACCAGCCGCGTCGAATCCCCAAAAATCCCCGACCACCAAGTCTGACCCGCTCACCGACTTGTACGTGCAGTCGTAACAACTCGGACGAAGGCAGGCGTCGCCAAGAAATGCCCTCATGAACCAGTTCTCCCCAAAGCGCTCGCTCACGTCGTCGGTGTCCCCTCCGTCGAGAGCCACCACAACGCGAGAGCGCCCCCAACCGTCCTCCTTGTCCCTGAAACGGATGTCTTTCACCACGTCCGCCGAATGAGCACCCACGAGCCAGGCCAAGTATTCACGCCACAAGCGGGGTGAGGGGACGCCGTGACACATCACCGCCATCGAATAGACGTTGGGCAGCCGCGACACCTCTCCCAGAGCGCCGTTGAAGCCTGCCACTTGGCACGGTGTACCAGTGAACAGGACAGTCTGACCCCCTTTGGCGCGGTTCTTTAAATCTTTATACATATCTTTATCAATGGAGCTCTGGAGGTATTTAGATCCCCGCATGGCGACGAGACCATCAAGGTCGCCCGTCACCCCATGGCACACCGCTGCCCCACCGTCGCAGAACAGGGCGCCTGAGACCACTCCTCCGTCCTCGATGACACGAGATGCGACAAGCGAGAAAACGCCCCCCGAAGACGACCTAGCCAATGTGGCGCAATCTCGGGACTGTATCCATTTGACCCCGTTTACCTCATCTCTTGCGCCGGGGCTGAGCGAGGGGCACGCCTTGTCGCACCTACCGCATCGAACGCAAACGTCCTCATCCACGCGCGGATAGCGAAAGCCCGTCCCATCGGCCTCCAAGGCTATGGCCCCCACGGGACACACCGACGCACAGGCAGAGCAACCGCAGCAGGCGTCACCCAGACTTCGAATCACAGGAGTCTCATTCATCGCCGAACCTCCTCGCTTCTATCATATGAACGGGACCTGTCTTTCGATGGCGCCCCGTTCACCGTCGTCGAGCGCCAAGAACCAACAGGCAGCCCCAAAACAGACGGTGTAGAGAAGCCCCCAGAACACAAAACCAAGCCATGAGGCAACGGGCATCCAAGCAATCATCAATGAGAAGATGCAAACCACTGCGAGTGCAACGACAACGATTCGCAGAACCCGAGCCCAGAAGATACGCATATCAAGGCCGATTCGAAAGTGGTAGTACCAGTTCATGAACGCACCGTTACCCACTGCGATGGTGACGACGTAGGCAATGGCGGGAGCCCAGTACCCAAGGGCGGGGGCGGCCACCCAAGTGAAAGCGACGTTGAGTAACGCCATGACCATCAACACAACCGAACGTGCACGATGGCGATTCTTGGCCTTCTGGATCTCGATGCCAGTGTTTTGACAAAGGGGGATTCCGAGGGGGAGCGCCATAATGCAAATAAGCCAGTACGCGTCCATGAATTCCGGTCCCGCCCACCTTGAGACAAAGAACCTACCAAGCAGAACAAACCCCCCATAGAGCCAGCAGAACAACATCATCTGATACCGACCAACCGTCGTCATCAGGCCGGTGAGGACCCGGTTGTCATCGCTCTCGGCAACGATGCGGTTGATTTTTGGGACAAATACGCTGCTCATAGTCGACGACATGTAGACAAAAACATTTCGTACCTGGACGGAGACGGCAAACACCGCCACTGCCACCGCCCCCGAACGGGCCCCCAACAAGATATTGGGCACATTCTGGTTGACCAGGTCGCTCACCTGATTCATGAACACCCAGGCGCTAAACACAACAATGGCTCTAAACAAGGCCTTGTCAAAATGGCCGAGGTCAAAGCGCATATGTAGTTTTCCGAGCGTAAACCGAACGTTCAACAACAAGAGCGCAACGGTCACCACAAGCTGTGCGACAGCCACGCCCATGGCACCGAACCCTGCCACAAGAAGGACGTAAGCAGCTATCGGCGTCACAAGGGTCGTGGCAATCTGACGACTCTGTTGGAACTTAAATTCTTCATGTACGAGCAGATACGAGTCGAATACCGTCGAAAAAAGAGTCACCGCAATGGTCGCGCTCATCACCGTCATCAAGGAGCGAGCGAGTTCGGACTGTTCTTGGGTGAACCCGTCGGAGAAGATGGCCGGCGCACCGAGAGCAAAACCAGACCCAAGCACAAAGGCACCAAGAGAGACAACTGCATACACCAGGAGATACATGCCGTTGAGGCGACGGATGTCGTCAGACGTCCCGTTCTTCTCAAACGACGTGTAGAACTTGACATAGGCTCCGGAAAACCCAAAAGACAGCAGGGAAAGGGCGAATACGAAGGAATTCGCCGACTGATAGACACCGTAATCTGCCGAACCCACGAATGCGAGGAGCATGGGGGTGTAGGCGAGATTCACCAGGTTTTTGATGAGGATGTTCATATACCCCAGCAGGGCGCCGAGCTTCCGTTGGCTAGCCATGGATGCAGCCATCCAAATAGGAGAAGAACCTGTCCCTCTCCCGGGCGATGCGCCCGGGAGTGCCGCCATAGGAGCCCGCATCGTCAAGGGAGAACCCGTTGGCGCCGTATATCTTGTCTCGAAGGTCCAGAAGGTCGGCCAGGGTCTCCAGACGGGAGAACATTCCAACACCACCCTCTCTCCGCACGATCGTAAGGGGAGTCTCCATGATCGAGGAGAAGACCGCGGCGTGGAACGAGTCGGTCACCACGTGGTAGGCGTGGTCAATGAGGGAGATGAACTCGGCGGGTCCTGCCGGGAGCTGTCCTGTCCCTTCCCTGTCGGAAAGAGAGATTACCGGCATTGCACCGCCTCCGGTCACGGCATGCAAGACTTCCTCCGCCGACCCTCCCAAGCCACCGAGAAGGTAGGTGAACACATAGGGGCCATCAGGGGTAAGGAGGTCGGACGCCACGGCCCGCCACTCATCGACACCAAGCACCAAAGTGGGGTCGCACAGCACCACGGCTTCCTTACCGGCCCACCGTTCGATGAGGTCCGCCCCGCGATTCTCCCGCACAGACACTCGATCAAACCCCTTGACCCCTCGCGCCAACGACCGCCCTTGGATAGGCGTCATCTCGTCGAGCCCGATACTCGGAGACAGGGCAATCCTCTGATCCGGACTGGCAAACTCCAAGTAGTACCACGCACGAGCGCCCCGATTGAAATAGGGGTTCCACACTTGGTCGCTTCCCACCGAGAAAAGGTCGTATCCCCTCACGCTCCGGGTGTCTCCTTGGTCGAACACCTCGGTGACCACGCGCCCCTCGAAACGGGAAAACGCCTCCCTGCGCCCGACCGACATCAAGCTCTCCGGGTCCTCACGCTCCCTTCCCAGGACTTTTCTCGCAAGACGCTCCGCACCAGAAACCAGCGACCCCTTGTGCCCGGGAACAAGAAGGGAGGCCTCGTAGCCGAGATTAGAATATATTTTCCAATTTGCATACGCCTGGAGACGATTGCCGTAATTGTACTTTCCGGGCAGTGTGACTATTCCGACCTTGCCCATGCGCACACTCCTCTTGAGTTGAGAACCATAACCATCGCTCAGTCGGCCACCAATCTCTTGGCAGCGGCAAAACCTCGCGCCAGTACATACAAGACGCGAGAGGGCCATCCCCTTCTTATGCCGCCAACCAGCAGGGCCTCATCAGGCCTCAGCCTACGAGAAGGACGCACACCCAATGCCTCCCGGGCAAAAGGTTCAGCCCTCATCGACCCAAGCAGCTCGTCAAAAACTTCCAGACTCCGATCGCTCTTGGGTGCCGTCGCACACAACCTCAGGTCGGAACACATAAGCTTCTGGTCCATGCGATATAGTCCAGAAACATCCAGGCCAGCGGACCGGGCACGAGCGCACAAGGTGCTGTCCACGAACATCTGATCAAAAAAGAACCTCACATAGAATCTCTTCCTGGTAACGGATTCCTCGTTCTTCCGGTAGAAATACAAGGGCTCGTCGAGTAGCCCCACTCGGTCGGCGGTCAGGATTGCGCTGACCGACAGGAGCCGATCCTCACACATATCCACACGCCTCCCCGCTTCAACGCTCCACCCGAGCAGGTCACGCCTCACCGCCTTGTAGCAAAGGCTATTCATCTTGTATGTGTTCAATGCACACCGTCTCACGGCCTGCAGGTCAAGCAGGCCATCGTCACCCACGACGAGACACCCCAGGCTCTCCAAGGGTCTTGGAACCTCCATACTGCGAGTGGCGTTGAAAACCAGGATGTCCAATCGTCCAGATGAGATGGCCTTGTGCATCTTTTGGAGCGCGTCGGGAGATGCATACATGTCGTCAGAATCGAGGAACAAGATGTAGTCCCCGAGACTGCGCCGTATCAGGTCAAGCCTTGTCTCGTAGGTCCCACGGTTGTCAGGGGAACGGAATGACCTCAGTACGCCAGGTTCAAACATATAGGCGACAGAATCCACCACGTCCGCCGTTCCATCAGTGGACCCATCGTCGACCAACACCACCTCATAGTCCTTAAAGGACTGACAAGCAATGGACTCAAGGCACTCACCGATATAGCGCGCAGCGTTATAGCTGGCGACGCAAATGGAAAAGAACGGGCCGCCGTTACAAGAAGACATAGGGCACAACCTCGTTCATCTTACAAATGAAATAATAATCTATGGAGAATACCAGGCATGCCAGGAGGACCAAACAACCTAGCAACGCAGCTCTACGGGCCGCCGCTCCGTCAAAATGCCGAGCCTTTGAAAACACCGGAGCCATTGCCGTCACATCCATAAGACAAGGCGCATAGAGAATGAAGAAGTACAGGTAATAAAGACCTATTCTATAGAGGAACAGATTGACGACGCACAGACCGTAAAGCACGGCACCCATCAGGCAGACGGTTGACAACTCCCGAGAGAATCTCTCGGGAAGCGCAGACGGCACCGACAACCTTCGGTGCGCCACGACCAAAACGACGGCGATGAAACAAATTTCCAACCAACTTCTTCGCCCTCCAGGTCCTGCGGAAACAGTGCCGTCGGCATAGTGGCCGTAAATGCCGAGAACAGACGTCGCCCACTGCAGAAGGGGGGCGGCGAACAGAACTGCAATGGCCCCCACGGTCAACACGGCATACCGCACCGCATCGTACCTTCGAAGGGGAAGGGACCTAAGGGCGCACAGCAGCACCAGCGGAACCACCACGACAGCCGACTTGTGGAACCCCACAGCAACAATCAGAGGCAGAAAAGCCCGGAACCAACGCCGCTTCATCGACAGGTAGTAGGCGAAGACCACAAACGACATCGCAATCGACTGGCGTATGAGGTTGAAGGATGCCGGATAGAAAAGCAGGGTGTACACTGCAACCCCCGGCCACGGGGAGAACCTGCTGTTCATCTTAGCCATTCCGGCAAGAGACATAAAAATAGGAATAACGGTCAGCGCGGAGCAGGCCAACTGCACCGGCATCATGGTGGGCGACCAGTGCCCCGTCAGCCAAAGAACCAATTTGAACAGCGGATCCCAGCTGGAGTACTTGCTGTATCTGTAAAAGAACTCAAGGGAGTTGATTCGAGACTCCCCATAGGCCCCCAGCAGGTAGCCTCCCGTATCCGTTCCAACGGTGCGCCCGCGCAGAGCACCTATGAGGATGAGGAGCGCCGCCATCAACCAAAACGCAACTATGTCCGATCTTGTTGCCGTCTTCACGGCAACAGAGGCAACCATGCAAGCAACCGGAATGACATCGAGAGCAAGATAGACTAGCAACTCTGCGCCTCCTTGCCCCTCACATGGGCAATTCCCTCTCGAAAGCCGCGAGCATAGGCATCTACTAGGCCCCGCTTGTTCTTCTCGACGAGAAGATCGCGCAAGACCGTGGCGAAAACATATCGAACCTCTTGAGCTCTAATGGCACGGGACCGCCCTTTGGCAAGACTAATCGCCCAGGAACGGGCCTTGTCCATTCTTCTGGCCTCCGAATGGTTCGTGCGCAGCATCCTGAGAAGACGAACTCCGTCCCTGCCCACGACGGGGACGGGAAGCGTTACGGGAGACGCATTTCCCAGCTGATGCTCAAGGAAAACCCCATTCTCGCGAACTAAGCGATACCCGGCATCACGAAGAGACGCCGAGAAATCGTAATCGACCCAGTCCACGAACAGGTCCTCGTCAAAGCCTCCGACAGATTCCCATGCATCGAGCGAGAGCAAAGACCCAGATGTAATGGCCCTCGGAACGTCCTCTTCACTCGAATCGACTTTGGAATCCGCGATCGCCGCGTCTTCGCCCTCCTTGACAATCCGGGGACAGACGATAGCAACGTTTCCCCTACCGTTGAACCCCCGCGTAAGCTCCTCGACCATATGGGGCCCGGGGATGCTGTCCTGATCCATCAGGAGCACTCTACCCATGCCCATCTCCGCCGCTTTGGCACAGCAGCAGTTGAGGGCCCGAGAAAGACCAACGTTTTCTCCTGATCCAATTACCTGAAAACCATCGCACTGATTCAACCCACGAGCCATGAGAAAGGCCTCAGCGCCACCGTTGTCAAACAGCACGACGGCCTCAACGCTGTCACGGAGCGCATCGACAACACTCCCGAGCCTAGCCACGTCGGGGTTGTGAACGGTTATGCATGCAGCTACCGCCATGAAACACCTGCAATGCAAATGACGCTATCCATGACAGCGGCTCCGTCCCATCCGGTTGCCGGCAAGCCGCGCCGCGCAGTCCGCCGCAAATGCCATGGCCTCGACCGGCCTGCCCTCGCGAAGCACCGCCCCCAGCACGCTCTTTGCCAGACGGGAACCCTCCCCCACCTCGTCGGGGACATCGAGCTCCCCGTCGTAGGCGGCCAGGAAGGCACCCACGGCCCTGTTTCTCCGGTACTGCTCCTTTGGCGTGAGGTTGTGGGAGTGATAGACCTCGGCCTCCGCCGCATAGGCCACCTTGTAGCCGGCCTTGAGCAGTCTGGCTGCCATGAGCATGTCCTCGTTGGTCTCCACCTCGTCAAAACCGCCCACCTCGAGATAGGCGCTCCGTCGATAGCAGGAGCACACGTCGGAGGCGAAATAGGTCTTGATGCCCAGGCGGGGCAGGTCCTCGATGGTCCTCACATTGGACTCGGCCGGATAGTTGAACTCCCTCACCAACTGCTCGAAACGACGGGCGTCGGGCTTGGGGAGCTGGCGACCGCTCACCAGGGCCACCAGCGGGTCCTTGTCCAGCGGGGCCACGAGGTTCTCGAGGTAGCGCCCGTTGGCGGGAACGGCGTCCTGGGTCATGAAGGCAACGTAGTCGCCCGTCGTCTGACGCAGGGCAAAGTCTCGGGTGAGCCCGTGGTTGAACTCGTCCCGAGCGATTCTCACCACACGCACGCCGGGATAAGATGCGGCCACCTCGCAGGTGTTGTCGTCCGATGAGGAATCAACCACCACGATCTCGCCTGCAGGGCGGGTCTGGGCGCCCAGGGTCTCCAGAAGGCCGGGCAGCTCGCTTTCCCCGTTCAGTGTGGGCAAAACCAAAGAAATCGCGGACACAGTGGCATTTTCCTCTCACAGTTTTACCCTCTAAAGGTAATACCGCGGGATGCACCCCGCTATGTCACTTTAAAATGCACTCAGCTTTTTCAACAAAGAGCATAGACCGGGAAGCCCCCGTGCCACAGAAAACGCCCCCGGCGGCCACAAGCCACCGGGGGCGTCGGCAATCCAGCGCCAACAGCCACCTACTCCCCCTCCAGAAGCCCCATCAATCCCCGGCCTCGAGCAGACAGCTGGAACTTTAGGGGCCTTTGGGACAGGGTCTCTATGAGTCCCTTTTCCTCCAGCGTCTTCAGATGTTTCCTTGCCATTTGTGGCGAAAGACTAAGGTAGTTGGCAGCATCGGTAAGCAGTACCTCGGGGGTCCATCCAAACAGCTGGACCTGGGCAAACATAAAGAGGAGGTCGCCCCCCTTCTCATTGACCTCGTCAGAGCCAACAGCCAGACGTGCCGCACTCCGTGCGCCCTCCATTTGTCCCCGCCTCAACTCGAGCCTCTCGATGTTGTTGGCCTGTGCCTCGAGCACATACTCGAGCATCCTCATGACAAAGAAGGTCAGCTCCCCATGGTTCATGGGGTGTTGGACAGTCTTGAATGCCTGATAATACGATTCCTTGTTTTCGGCGATCACACGCGAGAGCGACAACGCAGTACTCACAGACAATGGATCGCTTAACGCCAGCGCCAGTAGGTAGCGTCCCGTGCGGCCGTTTCCGTCATAGAACGGATGCACAGCCTCGAACACATAGTGCGCCATCACCGCCGAGCAGATCTGCGGAACCTCCTCGTTTTCCTGCAAGGAGAGCATGGATTCCACCATCTCAATGATGCGCCGCTCTGGATTCACGCCCGAATGCGCGGTTCTTCCACGTCCATCGATAATGTCCACAGGATCTTTCCTGAAAAGGCGGCCATCCGGAGTGTTCCCGTCAAGATCCTCGCCAGCCATCAATAGGTCGTAGATGCCCCGTATGTCCTCCGGCGAGTGGGGCATCACCGACGTCTTCTCGCTCAATCCGAGATAGAGCTTGGCAAACTCCTTAAAACGTTTTGACTTCAGCCCGTCGGCGGAATCTCCATGCTTGACCTCGTCAAGAACATCACTCACTTGCCTGCGCGTGCTGCGAACACCTTCAATTCCGTTTGAACACACCACCTCGTCGATAATGAGGCTGCGAGTGAAGGCACCCTGGGCAATGGGAGGCAGTGCCTTGAATGCAGCGGAGGCCTTACGCTCACGCCTAAGAACCCGCTCGATAATTACCGAAAGCTCACGCGGCATCGCCAAGAAGAGCTCATCCTCATTGAACACGATCCCGCTGCGGAAGGTCGACTCAGCCGACAGCCTTTCCCGCGCCTTCTCGCTGTTCACACGATACCTATCTGGAGAACCATCTTTATAGAATAGTTTCGATAGCTCTTCATAGGGCATCTCCGACCTCCTCAATCCCATGCAGTAGCAATAAGAGCCCATTTAGGGACGTCTTATTTATACTAAACGCCAATTAGTATAAATAAGACGGGGAGGAATGGGGCCTTAATAATAATGGACACCCAACCCCCAAAAGGAGTCATATTCCCAGACACTAGCTTTCTCGATATCGATTTACCTGTAATTTATATATTATCTCAACCAGCATCATTGTTGCCATATGCGCTGACTTCACAGGCAGACAAAGAAAAAAATGAAAACGCCCCCGGCGGCCACAAGCCACCGGGGGCGTCGACAATCCAGCGTCAACAGCCGCCTACAGCTCCTCCATGTACGCGGCCAGCGTATCCCTCCACGGCTCCGGCTCAAAGCCGGTCCCGCGGATCTTGGCAAGGTCCAGGCCCGAGAAGTGCGGCCGCGGGGCCACCGGGCCCTTCGCCCCCTCGTAGTAGGCCTCGGTGGTCACCGGCACGACGGCGCTGCCGTTACCGTTGCGCACCTCAAAGACCGTCCGGGCGATCTCGGCCCAGCTCGCCGCCTCGCCAGCACCGGTGAGGTTGTAGGTGCCAAAGGGCGCGGGCTCGCTCGGCTCCACGTCGCCCTCGCGGTACCCCAGCAGCCAGAAGATGGCCCGGGCCATGTCGTCGGTAAAGGTGAGGGCGCCGATCTGGTCGTCCACCACGGTCACCCGCTCCAGGGCGTCGTCGCCGTCGGCCACGCGGTCGGAGAGGGCCACCATGGTGCGCACAAAGTTCTTGCCGCGTCCCACCACCCAGGAGCTGCGCAGGATGTAGTAAGCCGGCGCCACGGCCACGGCCAGATCGCCGGCGGCCTTGGACTGCCCGTAGACCCCCAGCGGACCAAAGGGCTCGTCCTCGCCATGGAGCTCCTCAACCCCGTCAAACACGTAGTCAGAGCTCACGTGCACCAGCGTGATGCCGCGGGCGGCGCAGGTGGCGGCGAGCAGGGCCGGCCCCTGGGCGTTGGCGGCCCAGCAGGTGCGGCGCCCCTCCTCGGTCTCGGCGGCATCCACGGCCGTGTAGGCACCGCAGTTGATGACCGTGCCGTAGAGGTCCCAGTCGATGCCGTCGTAGGCCGCGGGGTTTGACATGTCGAAGGTGTCGATGTCGCAGTAGTCAAAGAACCCCGCCAGGCCGCGCTCCTCGGCCAGGGACCGCACGGCCTGGCCCAGCTGGCCGTTGCAGCCGGTGACCAAGGTGCGCCTGGGCCCCATGGCCAGGGCGTCGGCCAGGAAGGGGTGGTGCCGGTCGGCCTCGGAGAGCGTGCACTGCTCCAGCGGGATGGGCCACTGGATGGCCAGCTCGGGGTCGGCCAGGTTCACGAAGGTGTAGGTCTTCTTGAGCTCGGCGGACCAGTGGGCGTTCACCAGGTAGGTGTAGGCCGTGCCGTCCTCCAGGGCCTGGAAGGCGTTGCCCACGCCGCGGGGCACGAACACGGCCACCGAGGAGTCGATGACGCACGTGAACACCGTGCCAAAGCCCTTGCCCGGCCGGAGGTCCACCCAGGCGCCAAAGACGGAGCCGCAGGCTACGGAGATGAACTTGTCCCACGGCTCGGCATGGATGCCGCGGGTGACGCCGCGGTCGGCGTTGAAGCTGATGTTGTTTTGAACCGGGTTGAACGAAGGCAGGCCCGCGGCCTCCATCTTTGCCTTCTGCCAGTTCTCCTTGAACCACCCGCGGTCGTCGCCGTGGACCGAGAGGTCGACGACGTACAGGCCGTCGATGGGCGACTCCGTCACCGCAAGCTCGCGCTCGAACTCCATGGATGCAACCCCTTCCTACTGCCCCTGCTCGGCGTACTTGGCCTCCGTGGCCTCCTTGGCGGGCATCCACCAGTCCCTGTGCTCCGCGTACCAGGCGATGGTGTCCTCCAGGCCCTCGGAGAAGTCGCGGTGGCGCGGCTCCCAGCCCAGCTCCTCCATGGTCTTGGCAGGGTCGATGGCGTAGCGGCGGTCGTGGCCGGGGCGGTCGCGCACCCAGTCGAAGTCCTCGGGGTCGCGGCCCATGGCCATGAGGATGGCCTGCAGCACCTCGAGGTTGCTCCTCTCCCCGTCGGCGCCGACGAGGTAGGTCTCGCCGGGGCGGCCCTTGGTGAGGACGTCCCACACGGCGCGGGAGTGGTCCTCGGTGTGGATCCAGTCGCGGACGTTCCTGCCGTCGCCGTAGAGCTTGGCGCGGCCCCCGCAGAGCAGGTTGGTGACCTGGCGGGGGATGAACTTCTCGACGTGCTGGTAGGGGCCGTAGTTGTTGGAGCAGTTGGAGATGGTCGCGGGCAGCCCGTAGGTGCGGTGCCACGCCCTCACGAGCATGTCCGACGACGCCTTGGAGCTGGAGTAGGGCGAGCTCGGGCGGTAGGGGTCGTCGGGGCGGAAGCGCCGCGGCTCGTCCAGGGCGAGGTCGCCGTAGACCTCGTCGGTGGACACGTGGTGGAAGCGCAGCCCGTGCCTGCGGGCGGCCTCCAGCAGCCGGAACGTCCCCTCCACGTTGGTCCTGATAAAGGGCTCCGGGTCGGAGATGGAGTTGTCGTTGTGGCTCTCGGCGGCGTAGTGCACGACGGCGTCGTGGCCGGGCACCACCCGCTCCAGCAGCCCCGCGTCGCAGATGTCGCCCACCACGAGCTCCACCCGCTCGGCGGGCAGGCCGGCGATGTTCTCGGGGTTGCCGGCGTAGGTGAGCTTGTCGAGCACGGTCACGTGGGTCTCGGGGCGGTTCTCGGCGACCCAGCGCACGAAGTTGCTGCCGATGAACCCGCAGCCGCCGGTGACGACGATGTTTCTGGGGGAGAAGGTCTCCTGCATGGGTGCTCCTCGTTCCTCGGTGGGGGCTGTCACTCGCTGATGTGGTGGGGGACGAGGCGGCCCTCGGCCACCTCGGCGAGGTGCCTGCCGTACCCGCTCTTGCCGTAGCGCCCGGCCGCCGCGAGCAGCGCCTCGCGGCCGACCCAGCCGTTCTCGAAGGCCACCTCCTCGGGCACGCACACCGGCAGGCCCTGGCTGCGCTCCACGGCGCGCACGAAGTCGCCGGCGTCGTAGAGGCTCTCCATGGTGCCGGTGTCGAGCCAGGCGTAGCCGCGGCCCAGGGTCACCACGTCGAGCGAGCCCTCCTCCAGGTAGAGGCGGTTGAGGTCGGTGATCTCGAGCTCGCCGCGGGCGCTGGGGCGCACCCTCCTGGCCATCTCGCACACCCGGCCGTCGTAGAAGTACAGGCCGGTGACGGCGTAGGAGCTCTTGGGCCGGGAGGGCTTCTCCTCGATGGAGACCACGTTGTAGCCCTCGTCGAACTCCACCACGCCGAAGCGCTCGGGGTCGTCGACGTGGTAGCCGAAGACCGTGGCGCCGCCCTCGCTCTCGGCGTGGGCCACGGCCCCGCGCAGCACCTTTTTGAGCCCCTCGCCGTAGAAGATGTTGTCGCCCAGCACCAGGGCGCACGGCTCGCCGCCCACGAACCCCTCGCCGATGACGAAGGCCTGGGCCAGGCCGTCGGGGCTGGGCTGCTCGGCGTAGGAGAGCTCGACGCCGAAGCGGCCGCCGTCGCCCAGGAGCCGCTCGAAGTTGGGCAGGTCCGCCGGGGTCGAGATGACCAGGATCTCGCGGATGCCCGCCATCATGAGGACGGAGAGCGGGTAGTAGATCATGGGCTTGTCGTAGACCGGGAGCAGCTGCTTGGACGTGACCTCGGTCAACGGGTAGAGCCGGGTGCCGGATCCGCCGGCGAGAATGATGCCTTTCACGGGCGCCAGACCTCCTATAGAGCGGCACCGCCCCGGGCCGTGCCGCCGATCGTGAGAACGTGACGGACGCTCGGCGCCGTCGACCATAGTCAGTATGGCCCCGACAGGTCCGACGAACTTCAATCCTGCGTCATATTCACCCAAATTCACCCAAAGCGCAGGGCGGCAATGAAAAGGGTGCGCTTTCGAGGAGGTCGGCTCCGCCGCCCATACATCTCGGGCGCTAGAATCGCGGATACAGACCCTGGCGGTCGAACGACCGCGCACCCTCACGAAAGGAAAACCCATGGTCATCGATGAGCACCTCGGAGAGCTTCTCAACACCCAGATCAACAAGGAGCTCTACAGCGCCTACCTGTACCTCACCTTCGCCGACTACTACGAGGAGCGCGGCCTCAAGGGCTACGCCAACTGGTACATGGTCCAGGTTGAGGAGGAGGTGGCCCACGCCAAGATTCTCCGCCGCTATCTGCTCGACAACAACTACCCCGTGAAGATGCTGGGCATCGAGCAGCCCACCATGGCCTTTGACAGCGACATCGCCCCGCTCAAGGCCGGCCTCGAGCACGAGCACTACATCACCTCCTGCATCAACGACTGCTATGCCGCCGCCGTGGCCACCAAGGATTACCGCACCATGAAGCTGCTGGACTGGTACATCTCCGAGCAGGGGGAGGAGGAGATCAACGCCGAGGACATGATCAAGGACTACGAGCTGTTCGGCGGCTCCCCCGACGGCCTGTTCAGCCTCGACACCAAGTACGCCGCCCGCACGTTCGTGGCGCCCACGAAGGCGATGTAGGCAGGCCCGTTGGACACTCCCGCAGGAGACCGTTCGCACAACCTGACCGCGCCCGGCCATGGGTCGGCGCGCCACGGGGGCGGAGGGGCCGTCATGGGCCGCTTCGCCCCCTCCCCCTCCGGGCGTATGCACCTGGGCAACGCCTTCTCGGCGCTCATGACCTGGCTGGGCGCCCGGAGCCGCGGGGGGTCGGTGGTCATGCGGGTGGAGGACCTCGACCCGCGCTGCCAGGTGCCGGGGCGCGCGGAGGCCATCATGGACGACCTCCGGTGGCTTGGCCTGGATTGGGACGGTGACCCGGTGTTCCAGAGCCGGCGCGGCGACGCCTACGACGAGGCCCTGGCGCGGCTTGCGGGGCTGGGGCTCACGTACCTATGCTTTTGCACGCGGGCCGAGCTCCATGCGGCGAGCGCGCCCCATGCGAGCGACGGCACCTACGTGTACGCGGGGACCTGCCGCGGGCTCTCTGCCGAGGAGGTGGCGCGCCGGAGCGCGGTGCGGGCGCCGGCCGTGCGGCTGGCGGTGCCCGACGCCGACGACCCGGCCGGCACCGTGGAGGTGGACGACCTCGTGGCGGGGAGGCACCGGGAGGTGCTGGCCCGGGAGTGCGGGGACTTCCTCGTGCGGAGGAGCGACGGCGTGACCGCCTACCAGCTGGCCGTGGTGGTGGACGACGCCGCCATGGGGGTGACGCAGGTGGTGCGCGGCCGCGACCTGCTGGGGTCCGCCGCGAGGCAGCGCTACCTGCAGCGCCTGCTGGGGCTGCCCGAGGTGGAGTACGCCCACGTGCCGCTGCTGATGGCGGCCGACGGCCGGCGCCTCTCCAAACGCGACGGCGACCTCGACCTGGGCGCCATCCGGGCCCGCGGCGTGCGGCCCGAGACCGTGGTGGGGCGCCTGGCCCACGCGGCCGGCCTGACGGACAGCGACGCCCCGACGACGCCGACGGAGCTGCTGCAGGGCTTCTCCTGGGACCCGCTGCGAGGCCGCGGGGACATCCCCTGCGACGGCATCACAACCTGAACCGCCGTCCCACCACCCGGACACTTTTGTCCCAATGGTCGGGCACTTTTGTCCCACTTTGCTGCTTTTACACTTATCGACAAAACCTCCCATTGGTTTGTACTTTTGAACATTCCGCGAAGTATCCCTTATTAACAGCCACGGCGAACCATGTGAGATATTCTCTCCCCACCCCCTCCCACACCGCCCGCTCATGCATGGGCCGGCAAACTTGAAGGAGGGAATCCCATGCCGTTTGCCAGACGACAGAGCAGCTCGGACATCTACCACATCACGACCCGCGGGTCGGGCAGGCAAATCGTCTTCGAGGACGACGACGACCGCCGCGAGCTCCTGAGAATCCTCGACGAAGGCCTGGAGGCCAACGACGTGGGGCTTCTCGCGTGGTGCCTCATGGACAACCACTTCCATCTGGTCGCCGAGGGGGACGCGGACGACATCCCAAAGCTCATGCACCGCGTGAACTCTACCTACGCCCGGGCGTTCAACCATCGGCACGACCGTGTGGGACATCTTTTTCAAGGCCGGTACCTGCGGCTTCCAGTGGAAGACGACGGGTACCTGCTGACCCTCGTCCCCTACGTCCACCGCAATCCGGAGCGGGCGGGGCTCTCCCCCACCAGCGCCTACCCGTGGAGCAGCTACCACGAGGTGATGGAGGGGTGCGGCCGTGTGGATGTGGAGCGGCTGCTCGACCTTTTTGGAGGGTGGGACAGTTTTGAGGAGGCCCACGCCGACCAGGGGCCGCCGCCGGCTCCGGGGACTGTTCGCCAGAGGGACGTGCAACCCGAGGCGCTTCTCGAGATGGCGCGCAGCCTGTTGGGCGGAACGGACCCGAAGGAGGTCAAGGCGATGGCGAGGGGCGAGCGGGACTTCGCGCTGGCGACCCTCCGGAAGGGAGGGATGACCGTCCGGTCGATCGAGCGCCTTACCGGCGTGTCGAGGGGAGTCGTGTCCCGGGCCCCCTTGGGTTAGGGAGCGGTGAACCTGTGGGACAAAAGTGCCCGACCATTGGGACAAAAGTGTCCGGGTGGTGGGACGCGGCGATGGGTTATGATGGGGTGCGCACCCGGAGAGCTGACCGAGAGGCCGAAGGTGCTCGCCTGCTAAGCGAGTATAGGACTCAATCCTATCTGGGGTTCGAATCCCCAGCTCTCCGCCAGTGACTGCCCCAGCCCGCAGACCCCCGTGGCCTGCGGGCTGCTCTTGTTTTCCGGCGCCCTGGCAGGCCGCCGTCCCCATGCACGAAGCCGTATCCAAGCTGAATAAAATTCGTCCTTGACACCCTTGGACCGCCGTTACATACTATTTCTCGCACGCGGCGTTACCTCAGCTGGATAGAGGGTCTGACTACGAATCAGAACGTCACAGGTTCGAATCCTGTACGCCGCACCACTCGATCTTCTAGGCCCTCCGGGGCCTTTTTTCTTGCCGGTCGGAGCCGACCCCCCACCGCCTCGAACCCCGAGGGCCTCCTCGGACGAAGCGGGCGGGTGCCGGACGCCGCCTCTGAAAAAGACGGTATTCGGTGGTTGACAAACGAGGACCCTACCACGATACTCAATATCAGTCGCGGCGTTACCTCAGCTGGATAGAGGGTCTGACTACGAATCAGAACGTCACAGGTTCGAATCCTGTACGCCGCACCACTCGATTTTCCAGGCCCTCCGGGGCCTTTTTTCTTGCCGGCAGAAAGCGCCCCTGATCCGGGCCATGCCGCCGGGCGCCTTACAGCCAGAAACCTCACAACCAGAACGGGTCGCCCCGCACCGAGCACGGCACCCCGGCCGCCATGAGCAGCCCCAGCAGGTCGTCGAACGTGGCCCCGGGCGCCGAGAGGCCTTGCACCAGCGTCTGGGCCTCGCACCCCTCTGGACATCGCAGGGCGGCCCGAAGCGGCTCCCCCTTGGACACCGTGACCACACGCCGCCACGGGCCTTGCGCCCCGGACGCCACCCGCTCCAGCACCGCGACGGCGCGGCCGAGGTCCGCCACGGCCACGGACGGGCCGTCGGGCCCCTGCAGGCCGGGCGACAGGGGCACCACGGGCGCCAGGGGGCGGGCAAGGGCTGCGGGACAACGGCTCACGGGTTCTCCTCTCGGTGTTGACAGGAGTATACCCTAAATACGAACATATGTTCTGTTTAGAGGCGGCAAGCGGCGGTAGAAAGGTCTCGTTCACAAAAAAAGAGGGAGGTCCTATGGCGGCTAACAAGGTTGATGGTGTGGGTCTCGCCCTGGCCGGCGGCGGATGGCGGTCCTATGCCCAGGTGGCGGTACTCGCCAACATGGAGGCCAACGGCATCCCCGTGGGTGCGGTGGCGGGCACATCCATGGGCTCGCTCGTGGCCACGCTCACCGCGGCGGGGCTCTCCTCCACCCAGATCGAGGACCTCCTGCTCAAGATGGACGTCAGCGTGGAGGAGGCAGGCATCGTCAAGAACATGCGCCGCCACGTGATCTCGGCCGTCACCCGCCAGGGCTTCGTGGACAACGGCGTGCTGGTGGAGCAGGTCCGCCCCCTGCTCGAGGAGGCGGGCGTGGCCACCTTCTCTGACCTCAAGATGCCCCTGGCCATCACATCGGTGGACATCATCACCGGTGACCTCGTGGTGTTCACGGGCACGGACGGCTTCTTCGAGGGGCCGGGCGCCTGGACCACCATCCCGGGCGACCACGACCTCGCCACCTGCATCGCCGCGTCGGGCGCATATCCGCTGGTGGTGCAGCCCGTCCATTTCCTAGGCCGCACCCTGGTGGACGGCGGCTGCCGCATGAACCTGCCCACGCCGCTGTTCGACCGCTCGGCGGTGGACGCCGTGGTGGGCGTGCACATGCTCAAGACCTACAAGGCCGTGGACGACCTCTCCATCCTCAACGTCATGGGCAAGTGCATGGACTACGGCGCCCAGCAGCTCGAGATCCTCTACGCCCAGGCGGCCGACGTCGCGGTCGACGTGCCCGTGCCCGGCGAGGACACCTTCAACCCCGGCCACGGCGAGGGCGTGGTGGACTTTGCCCGGGAGTGGCTGCTCAAGCACCCGGTGGACTGGTCGGCCGCGCACCCGAGCCTGCTCGACTCCGTGCGCCGTGGCGCCGCGGACTACCTGAGCCGCCTCTTCCGCGGGGGCGGAAACGGGCAGGAGGGGTAGGGCCCAAGCCGGCGATTTGGGACAAAAGTGTCCGGGTGATGGGACAGGGGGCCTGCTACTCGGCCGGCGCCTCCTCCCCGGTATCGTCGGCAGGGCGCGGCCACAGGGCGTCCACCAGCAGCGACACCGCCAGCCCCATGAGAATGAGGCCCCACGCCGGATGCCACGCCCCTTCGAGAAGCCCCACCACGAGAAAGCCCGAGAGCCCCAACCAGAAGCACAGGCCGGCCACGGCCCCGCGCAGCTTGCGCCCGCGCTTGCCGCGCACCACGGCGTTCGCCACGGAGCACAGGCTCTCCCAGGCGGGGATGACGGCAAGCAGGCAGCCGCCCACATCCCAGCGCTGCTCGAAGAGCCCGAGCCAGAGGAACGCGATAATGGCCAGCGGCGCATAGGGGATGCGCGAGACGAACGCCCGCGGCTTGGACCCGTGCCCCTCGGCCCGGTGGGCGTCCGCCCAGCTGTCGTAGCGCTCGTCGTCGATCCACACCGAGCCGTCCTCCTCGGTGCGCACGGTATGCTCGCCGTCGGACGCATTCACATGGATGCCGCCGGGACCCACCTCCACGTGGTCGCCGGTACGGCGGTCGTGCACGTCCACGCCACCCCAGCCCACGGAGACCGACGCGTCGGCCGACGTCACCCGCACACCGTCGTCCCACGAGCACTCGACGGCGTCGCCGGCTCCCGCCGCGGCCTCGACCGGTTCTTCGGCCGCCGGCCCCTCCGGACGCTCTCCTCCGGCCGGCCCATACACCAGCTCGTCCAGGGTCACCCCGTAGAGCCGGGCGAGCGCGATGAGGTTGTCCGTGTCTGGGCTCGACTCCGTGCGCTCCCACTTTGAGACCGCCTGCCGCGAGACCCCGAGCCTCTCGGCGAGCTGTTCCTGGGTGAGGCCGTGCTCGCGCCGCAGGGTGGCCAGGCGCTGGGCGATGGAGACGTTCATGGTCGGTGCCTTCCTGTACGTGGCCGGACGGATGGGACCACCGTGCCGCGACGGCCGGTTGCAGGCCACCACCTTTGGGTTGAGAAACGGGAACGCCCCCGCAACTTTGGGTTGCAGGGGCGCAAAGACACAGGTGAAAGACCCTGTTACGCGTTCACACCCTCCTCGGGCTCGATGACGGTGACCCCGCCCATGTAGGGCACGAGGGCCTCGGGGACCGTGACCGTGCCGTCCTCGTTCTGGTAGTTCTCGATGATGGCGGCCATGGCACGGCCCACGGCCAGACCGCTGCCGTTGAGCGTGTGCACGTAGCGGGTGCCCTTGAACTCGCTGGGGTCCTTGTAGCGGATATTGGCGCGGCGGGCCTGGAAGTCCCAGCAGTTGGAGCAGCTGGAGATCTCCTTGTAGTCGCCGTAGCTGGGCAGCCAGACCTCGAGGTCGTAGGTTTTGGCGGCCGAGAAGCCCAGGTCGCCCGAGCAGAGCGTGACCACGTGGTAGGGCAGGCCGAGGGCCTGGAGGCACAGCTCGGCCTCGTGGGTCATGGCCTCGAGCTGGTTCATGGAGTCCTCGGGGCGGGCGAACTTGACCATCTCCACCTTGTCGAACTCGTGCACGCGGATGATGCCGCGGGTGTCGCGGCCGGCACTGCCCGACTCCTCGCGGAAGCACGGGGTGAAGGCGGTGTACTTGAGCGGCAGCTTGGAGCCGTCGATGATCTCGTCGCGGTGGATGTTGGTGAGCATGACCTCGGCGGTGGGGATGAGGTACAGGTTGGGCTCCACGTGGTAGAGGTCGTCCTCGAACTTGGGCAGCTGGCCGGTGCCGTAGAGGGTGGCGGCGTTGGTGATCACCGGGGGCCACCACTCCTTGAAGCCCGCCTTGATGTGCATGTCGATGAAGAAGTTGATGAGTGCACGCTCCAGGCGGGCGCCCATGCCGCCCAGCAGGTAGAAGCGGCTGCCGGCGATCTTGACGCCGCGCTCGAAGTCGATGATGCCCAGCTCGGGCCCCAGGTCCCAGTGGGCCTTGGCCTCGAAGTCGAGCTCGCGCGGGGTGCCCCAGCGCCTGACCTCGACGTTCTCGCTGTCGTCCTTGCCGTAGGGCACCGACTCGTCGGGGATGTTGGGGATGTGGCTCATGAGGTCGGTGAGGGCCTCCTCGACCTCGCCGCGGCGGGCGTCGAGCTCGGCGATGCGCTCCTTGTCGGCGGCCACGGCGGCCTTGGCGGCCTCGGCCTCGTCGCGCCTGCCCTCGCGCATGAGGCGGCCGATCTCCTTGGAGGCGCTGTTGCGCCGCGCCTGCAGGCCCTCCACCTCGGCGATCACGGAGCGGCGCTCGGCCTCGAGCTCGAAGAAGCGGTCGCGGTCCCAAGAGCCGTTGCGGGAGGCCATGGAGGCGTCCACGGCGTCGGGGTTCTCGCGAACAAACTTGATGTCGAGCATGGTGACCCACTTTCGCTAGGGCTCGTTTGATGCGCCGTCGGGCGCCGTACCTGCGGCTGGGCAGGCGGCACCTGCGCGGCCTGACGCACCAGTATATACTTGCGCCTACGCGCCCGGCCCCACCGGACGGGCCCGCAGGCCCTTTTGCATGAGAGGTTCCCCCATGGATTTCGTGACCTGGCTCTTCGACACCCGCGCAGGCGTGGCCGCCATCTTCATCGGCGGCATCGCCCTGTGCCTGCTCATCGCCTTCATCCTCGAGCGACGCACCAAGAGGATGTACTTCGACCACCCCAAGGGGGACGGCGAGGACGACGGCATCTTCTCGGGCATCTTTGGCGGCGACGACGAGGACGACGAGTAGGCCGCGGCCGCCGCACAGCGACCTTCATGGGGCCCGTGCCGTGGGATGCCGCGGTGCGGGCCCTTGTCGCGTCTCAACCCATGCCAGAGGCGTCTCCGGCATGGGTCTCTCGGCAAAAGCGGCACTCCGACGCGGCGATTCCATGCCAAAGGCTCGTCCGGCATGGGCCGCAGGGGGTCAGCGGGCGGCGGACCCATGCCAGAGGCTGCTATTGGCATGGGCAAAGGGGCCTCGTGAGGGGGCTTGGGACGCCCCGACGACGGCAGGTCCATGCCAAAAGCCGCTTTGGCATGGCGGCGCGACCCCGCACCCCTGGGGTCCGGGCGGCCGTTGTCTAAAAAACCGTTGCCTCCGGGCGACGGACGTGTATAATTTCGACTCACGCGGGCGTGGCGGAATTGGCAGACGCGTACGGTTCAGGTCCGTATGAGGGTCCCCTCATGAAGGTTCAAGTCCTTTCGCCCGCACCATCGCACTTCCAGAGCCCCCCGGGGCTCTTTTTTTGTGCCGCCGCGCCTCCTGCCGCCCCGTCCCCAGGCGCCCCCACCTCGCCGCCTGACAGGCCCCGTCGGGGAACGGTCGGGCGATTGTCGGGTTTTTGTCAAACGATTTTTGAGAAGTCCAATATAAACCGGCATATTTAGTGCATACTGATTCCCATGAGTACCGTATTGACCGACCTGGGTGCTTGGATCGCATACGCCTCACGAGCCCCGCTCACACCGATCCCGAAGGAAGAGGCGGACCGCATCATGGGGGAGGCCACGTGCACGGCACGGCAGGCCGACGCCGTTCGCGACCTGCCGTGGTACAGCGAGATGGGCCCGTTCGCCCGCAGCCTCGCCGGCCTCCCCGACACGCAGCGGCTGCCGGTGCACCTCATGGTGGCCCCGGGGCACGACCGCTGCCGACGGGACGGCACGGTCCCCCACCGCACGCCGGCCTTCGAGACGCCGATGTCCCCTCTGCTCCGGGTCGAGGGGCCCCTTGCGGGAGGCGACCCGGTCCACGTGCCGGCACCCGGGCTCTACCTGCTGCTCAGGGCCGCGATGCTCGGGGTGGCCGGCACGGCGGCGCTCGGGTGCACGATGGCGGCGAGCTACCTGTGCGACCCGGCGATCGGCCGGTGCCTCCCCCGCGACCCCCTGATAACCGCAGGCGCCGTGGAGGAACTCTGCCGGAAGGCCCCTGCGGCAAAGGGCAGGGCCGTGCTCGAGGAGGCCCTGGGCGCCATCGCCGACCGCTCGCGCTCCCCCATGGAGACGGCCCTGACGGTCATGCTCGCCCTGAAGCCCGCCCACGGGGGCATGGGGCTGCCAAAACCCGAGCTCAACGCCAAGATAGAGCTCCCGAGCGAGCTCAGACAGGCCGTCGGGGGCCAACGGTCGATGCTCGTGGACCTCTACTGGCCCGACGCCGGCGCTGGCGTGGAGTACGACAGCACCGAGTTCCACGACAACCGCGAGCAGGCTATCAAGGACCGACAGCGGCAGTTGGCCTCGGACCTGCTCGGCATAGACGTGGGCCCGTGGACCTCGGCCGTCGTCCACGACGAGCGGCTCTTCTCCATGGCCTGCGCCCGGCTGGCCGAGCGGCTGGGGCTGTCGTGGCACCCCGACGACCGCTTCACCTGGCAGCGCCGGTGCCTCCGGGCGGTCATGCTGGGCCCCCACCGGTTCTGGTGACGGACGGGACCATGCCAAAGGCGGCACCGGCATGGGCGGGCCACCACCGACCGGGGCGCCCGCGCTACACTGGTGCGGTCAGGCGGCCCCACCACACCCCAACCGCACCCGAGGACTCGCCCATGGAGACACAGACATCGCCGGCCCTGCTCCTGGGCCGTTACCGCACCATAGAGCTGCGCGACACCGGCGGCTTCGGGTCGGTCCTGGTGTGCTGGGACGTGCGCCTGCAGCGGCGCGTGGCCGTGAAGTGCCTGCCCCTGGACGCCGAGGGCGACGCCGCCTCGGTGGTCGACGAGGCCCTGGCCGAGGCCCGCGCCTCCAGCTTCCTCACCCATCCCAACATCGTCACGGTCCACGACTTCGCCGTGGACGACCGCTACGCCTACATTGTCATGGAGTACGTGGACGGCGTGACCCTCGCCGAGCTCATGGCCCGGGTGGAGGGGGGCGTTCTCATCTGGTGCGAGGTGGCCCACGTGCTGAGGTCCGTGGCGGCCGCCCTGGCCTACGCCCACGACAACGGCGTCCTGCACCTGGACATCAAGCCGGCCAACGTCATGGTGGCCCGGGACGGCTCGGTGAAGCTCGCGGACTTTGGCATGGCCTCCATCGCCAGCGCCGCAGGCTGGGGCGGGGCCCGGGGCGGCACCGTGGGCTACATGCCTCCCGAGCAGCTCACCGGCGACCTCGTCGACGAGCGCACCGACGTCTTCGCCCTGGCCGCCGTCTGCTACGAGGCCCTCACCGGCCTGCGGCCCTTCGAGGCGACCACGCCGGCCGCCTCCCTCAAGCTCATCGAGAAGGGCGCGCCGCCGCTCTCCGACGCCGAGGAGGGTCTCGGCGGCCCCACCACCCTGGCGTTCCAGACGGCCCTCGCCCCCTCCCCCGCCGGCCGCATGACAGACCCCGAGGAGTTCGCCGGCGAGGTGCTGCCCTCCCTCGGCGACCCCGATGAGGGCCGCGACTCCATCGTCTCGCTGCTGGACGACGAAGGCTCCGACGAGGAGCTCTTCGACGAGGGGGCCTGGCGCGCCCTCGACCCCCCCGGCCGCCGCATCCCCTGGCTCCCCGCCGCGGCCGCCCGCCTGGCCTCCGCCGGCTGCACGGCCGCTCTGGCGTGGCAGTGCGCCGCCCCGCTCGCCGGCCTCGGGCCGGTGGCCGTGGTCTGCCTGATCGTTGCGGCCGCCGTGGCCGGGGCGGCGGTGCCCACGGCGGCCTGCGCCGCGGGGCTCGCCCTCGCCGGCGTCGCGTGCGCGGCCGCCGGCATCGCCGCCGGGCTGCCCGCCCAGGCCGTGGTCGGCTGCGCCGTCGCGGTGGCCTGCGGGTTCGTTCCCCTGCGCCTCGCGGGCGGCCGAGCGCCGCTGGCGCCGGCGGTCCTGGCGGCGCCAGCCCTCGGCGCATGGACCGTGTGCCCGGCCCTGGCCGGCTTCGCGCTGGAGCCCGCCGCCGCAGCCGGCACAGCGGCCGCCGCGTCCGTCGTCACCTGGGTGGTCACCGGTCAGGGGGCGCTCTGGTCGGCGGACCCCGCCACCGTGGCCCAGGCCGTCGCCTCCGTGCCGGCCGCCCTGGCCTCGCCGGGCCCCTGGGCGGCCGCGGCCTTCTCGGCAGGGGCGGCGGCACTCGCCTCGGCCACGGGGCGCCGGGGGTCCGAGGGCACCGCGGCGGCGGGACAGGTGCTCGCGCTCGTCGTCACGCTTGTGGGCTGCTCCCTGGCGGGGGGTCTGGATTTTGGCGGGATATGGGGCGCACCGTCGGGCGCCCCCATGGGCCTTGCGCTAGGCTCTACGGTACTTATGATCGTCGCGATCACGTTGTTCGGGCCTCCCGAATTGCGTCGGGAAGGGGAAGACCGTGAACTTTCTTAACGTGTTCGAAGAACGTATAGCAGGCATCTTCGGATCGTCGTCCCAGGCCGCAGCACCCCTCTCCTTCAAGAAGCTCGCCAAGAAGGCCTCGTCGGAGATGGAGAACGAGACCTACGTCATCAACGGCGTGGACACCGCGCCGGCACTCTTCACCGTGCTCGTGTCGCAGGCGGACGACACCGCCATGCGCCCGCTCTACGCCAACCTCACCGAGGAGACGGCCCTGTTCCTGGAGGCCCACGCCCAGCGGCGCGGCTACACCTTCGTGGGCCAGCCCCTCGTGCGCTTCATGGTGGACCCCGCCCTCAAGCACGGGAAGTTCTCGGTCTTCGCCGAGAACGTGGACGCCCGCACGCTCGACCGCCTGCGCGAGGAGGAGCGCGCCTACACCGGCGCCCCCGCGGGCCAGTCCCGGCCCGAGCCCCAGGCCGCCGACCTCGACCTCGGACTCGGGCCCATCGGCACCCCGGCGGCCGACCCCTCCCAGGACGGCCTGGACGTCATGAGCCCCGACACCGTGCTCGACGTCGTGGAGGACGCCTACGCCATGGGACACGACCCTGCGGCGCCCCTGCCCGCCGGCTACCGCAGCCCGGGCACGCCCGTACCCCCGGCCCAGCCCCGCGCCGGCTACATGGGCTCCGTCTCTCCGTCCGACGAGGTGCGCGCCCAGCAGGCCCGTGCCCGCCACGACGACCAGCGCCTCGCCGCGCCGGCGCCCGTCCCTGCCCCCGCGCCGGCCACCCAACGCCGCAACGTGCCCCTGGTGAACCCCCACGCCAACCAGCGCCCGACCTCCACGCCCGTAGGCGCCCTGCTCATCGACCGTCAGTCGGGCCGCACCTACTCCTGCACCTCCGACCGCTGCGTCATCGGCCGCGAGCGCACCACCGGCGGCATCGTCCTGCGCGACCCCAACGTCAGCCGGCGCCATGCCGAGCTCTCGCACCACGGGTCCGGCTGGACCATCACCGACCTCAACTCCACCAACGGCACGCTGGTCAACGACGTCGACGTCGACCAGTGCGCCCTTCGTGACGGCGACCTGATCACCCTCGGCCTCACGAACCTCGAGTTCCGGGAGGGCTGATGATCGACATCGTCCTGTTCGCGGGCCGTATCCTCCTGGTGGTGCTGCTCTACCTCTTCCTCTTCGCCGTCATGCGCACCGGCATCGGCCTGGTGAAGGGGCAGCGCAAGGACTCCGCCATCTGGACCCTCGACCTCGAGAAGGGTCCCCGCAACCTGCGCGGCCTGCACGTGGACATGCTGGGGCCGGTGGTCATCGGCCGCTCCCCCAGCTGCGACATCGTCATCGACGAGCCCTTCGTGAGCGCCAACCACGCGCGCCTCACCATCCAGGGGCCCGCACTGGTCCTCGAGGACCTCGAGTCCACCAACGGCACCATGGTCAACGGCCGCACCGTGACCGAGCCGGTGACCCTGCGCGACGGCGACGACCTCCAGGTGGGGGACGCCGTCCTTAGGGTGAGCCGCCGATGACGGACGAGCAGCACCTGCCCGTGCCTGCGAGCGTCACCCAGGCCACGGCCCCCTCCCGACCCATGCTCGACCTCGAACGCAGGCCCGGATCGGACTCCGAGTCAGGGTCCGACCGGCGCCTCGCGTGGGGGTCCCGCTCGGACGTGGGCCTCATCCGCGACCACAACGAGGACTCCTACCTCTGCCGGCCGCCGCTCTTCGCCGTCTCGGACGGCATGGGCGGCCACGCCGCCGGCGAGGTGGCCAGCTCCATCGCCATCCACACCATCGCCAAGGAGGCGCCCGCCACGGCGGATTCCGCCCAGCTCGGCGCCGCCATCGAGGCGGCCAACATGGACGTCCTCACAGCCCCCGAGACCGGGCGGGGCCGCGAGGGCATGGGCTGCACCGCCACGGCGTGCATCATCGAGGACGACCGCATGGCCGTGGCCCACGTGGGCGACTCACGGCTCTACCTGCTGCACAAGGGAGCCCTCGTGCGCGTGACCCACGACCACTCCTTCGTGGAGGAGCTCGTGGACGCCGGCGAGATCACGGCCGACGAGGCCCGCGTGCACCCCTCGCGCTCCGTCATCACCCGCGCCCTGGGCTCCGACCCCGACATGTACGCGGACCACTTCACCATCGGCGTCGAGGCAGGCGAGCGTGTGATCCTGTGCTCCGACGGCCTCTCGTCCATGGTCACGGACGCCGAGATCGAGGACATCTGCGTCACCTCGGCGAGCCCCCAGGTCTGCGCCGACGCCCTCGTGTCGGCCGCCCTCATCGCCGGCGGCCACGACAACGTGACCGTCATCGTGGTGGACATCAGGAACGACGGCAAGGAGGACATCCGCCGCCGCGGCCGCCGCCGCGCGGTCCTGGCCTGGGTGGGCGTGCTCGCGGCCTTCCTGGCCGTGGCGGCCGTCGTGCTCTCCCTCTTCATCAACAGCACGTTCTACCTCGCCCCCTCCGGCGACACCGTGGGCATCTACCAGGGCATGGAGGGGGACTTCCTCGGAGTGCCCCTCTCCCACCTCGTGGAGGAGACCGACGTCCCGGTGGCCTCGCTGCCCGAGGCCGTGCAGAGCCGCCTTTCCGAGGGCATCTCCGTGGAGTCCGAGGACAAGGCCCGCACCACGGTGGAGGACTACCGCCGCCAGATCCAGGAGGCCGCCGACCAGGCCAAGGAGACGGCCGACACGCTCAAGAGCTCCGGCGACCAGGGAGGTGCCGCATCATGATGGGACACGTCTCCGCCTACGCCCAGGAGCGCCTCGAGCGCGGGGCCAACCGACGCACCACCGAGCTCCTGCTCCTCTGCGCCGGCGCCGTCCCTGTACTGCTCATCTACGCCATGTACGTGGTGGACACCGGCGCGACCCTCTCCTTCGAGACCGTGGCCGTGCCCATCTGCCTGTTCGCCGCCTTCGCCGCCGCGCACCTGGCCGTGCGCATGTTGGCCCCCGGGGCCGACCCGGCCATCCTGCCCATCGTCTTCGTGCTGTCGGGCATAGGCATCACGTTCGTCACACGCCTGGCGCCCACGCTGGCCATGAACCAGGTGACCTGGCTGTTCCTCTCGGTGGCGGCCATGGTGGTCACGCTGTTCGTGGTACGCAACCTCGACGAGCTAGCCGACTACAAGTTCACCATCGGCATCATCGGCGTGGCGCTCATCCTGCTGCCCATGGTCTTTGGCACCGAGCAGGGCGGCTCCAAGTTGTGGCTCAGGCTGGGTTCCTTCTCCTTCCAGCCCGGCGAGCTGGCCAAGATCGCCATCGTCCTGTTCCTCGCGAGCTTCTTCGCAGCCAACCGCGAGCTCCTGAGCGTGTCGAGCCGCAAGATCGGCCCGCTCACCCTGCCGCGCCCGCGCATGCTCGCGCCGGTGCTCTGCATGTGGGGCCTGTCGCTGCTCATCGTGGTCTTCGAGCGCGACCTCGGCAGCGCCCTGCTCTTCTTCACCATCTTCGTGGTGATGATCTACGTCACCACGGGGCGCGCCAGCTACGTGCTCATCTCCGTGGCCCTGCTCGCCGCGGGCGCCGTGGGCTGCTACTTCCTGTTCAACCACGTGCGTGTGCGCTTCAACATCTGGCTCGACCCCTTCGCCGACGCCCAAGGCGGCGGCCTCCAGATCGTGCAGTCGCTCTACTCCCTGGCCGACGGCGGCCTCTTCGGCGCCGGCGTGGGCCGTGGCATGCCCCGCCTCATCCCGGTGGTTGAGTCCGACTTCATCTTCTCGGCCATTGGCGAGGAGATGGGCCTGCTCGGCGGCAGCGCCGTCCTCCTGCTGTTCATGCTGTTCGCCGTGCGCGGCTTCGCCACGGCGGCGCGCGCCAAGAGCGACATGGCCGCCTTCACCGCCACGGGCCTCACCACCTCGGTGTGCTTCCAGGCCTTCCTCATCGTGGCCGGCGTCACCAAGTTCATGCCGCTCACGGGCGTGACGCTGCCCTTTATGAGCCAGGGCGGCTCGTCGCTGCTCGCCAGCTTCATCATCGTGGGCCTGCTCCTGCGCTGCGGCGACCAGGGCACGGGCCACAACGTACTGGTGAGCGGCTCGGGCGTGGCCGGCTCCACCGTCACCCCCGCGCTCCACGCCAACGGCGTGTCGCAGGTGCACGACGCCCTCAAGGACAGCCCCTACGCCATGGTGAGCTTCGGTATGGAGACACCCGAGTCCGGCGTACTCGGCCGCGTGGCCCTCTCGCACCGCCTCACGGCGCTCGTCACCTTCTTCACGGTGCTCTTCGCCCTGCTCATCGCCAACCTCACGTTCATCCAGGTCATCAAGGCCGGCGACTACCAGTCCATGCCGTCCAACAACCACACCATCGCCCGTTCGGCCAAGGTGCAGCGCGGCGCCATCATCACGTCGGACGGCGTGACGCTGGCGGAGTCGCTCAAGCAGTCCGACGGCACCTACGTGCGCAGCTACCCGGCCGGCAACCTGGCCGTGCACACCGTGGGCTACCTCTCCACCCAGTACGGCGCCACCGGCATCGAGAGCACCATGAACAACGCCCTCACCGGCCACGCCGACCACTCCAGCTGGCAGGGGGCCATGAACTCCCTCGCCGGCATCGAGCAGCCCGGCGACTCCGTGGTGCTCACCATCAACTCCAAGATCCAGCAGGTGGCCGACGAGGCCCTCGCCGGCCGGGTGGGCGCTGTCGTGGTGCTCGACCCGTCCACCGGCGCCGTCCTGGCCAAGTCGAGCGCGCCCACCTACTCCTACGACGACCTCGCCGCAGCCATCACGGGGGCCAGCGGCAACGGCGCCCTCGTCGACCGCACCACCCAGGCCCTCTACGCGCCCGGCTCCACCTTCAAGGCCGTGACGCTCTCGGCCGCCCTCAACTCCGGCGCGTTCACGCTCGACTCCACCTTCGACGCCCCGGCCTCCATGGACATCGGGGGCGCCGCGGTGACCAACGACGGCGACCGCGAGTACGGCACCCTCACCCTGCGCGAGGCCTTCGCCGTCTCGAGCAACGTGGCCTTCGGCCAGCTTGCCGTGCAGGAGGGCGCCGGTGAGCTCGTCAAGTACGCCGAGGCCTTCGGCTACGACGGCTCCCTGGGCCTGGACTTCTCGTGCATCCCCTCCGTCATGGCCAACCCCGGCGACATGGGCGAGTGGGAGACCGCCTGGGCCGGCTGCGGCCAGCCCGTGGGCGAGCACGCCAGCGCCAACGGACCCCAGGCCACCGTCATGCAAAACGCCGTGGTGGCGGCCGCCATCGCCAACGGCGGCGTGGTCATGAACCCCTACGTCGTCGACTCCGTGCTCTCCCCCGAGGGCACCCAGATCTCAAAGACCGCCCCCAAGTCGCTCGGGCAGGCCATCTCGGCCGACACCGCCCGGGAGGTTACCGACGCCATGGTCTCCGTGGTTGAGTCGGGCACCGGCGGAGCGGCGTCGCTGTCGGGCGTCACGGTGGCCGGCAAGACCGGCACCGCCGAGACCGGCAGCGGCATCAACTCGCTCTTCATCGGCTTCGCACCTGCCGACAAGCCCACCCTGGCCATCTCGGTGTGCATCGAGGGGTCCAACGACGCGGAGGCCCGCGGCGTGGCGACCTCGATAGCCGGCAAGGTCATCGCCCGGACCCTCCAGATCCAGGCGGCGGCATGATGGAGACGACCGCACCACCCACGCACCACTGACAGACATCGACGGCACCAGGCACAAACGCAGTTAAAACAGGACACCGGCAGGGCGCCCACATCATCTCGAGCACCACGGCCCCGGCACGTACGGAACAGGAGCGGAATATGCCAGAGCGGATCCTTGGCGGACGCTACAAGGTACAGGGAAAGATCGGCATCGGCGGCATGGCCACGGTGTACCGCGGGACCGACGAGGTCCTGGGGCGCACGGTGGCCATCAAGACCATGCTGCCGCAGTACGCGGCCGACCCCTCATTCGCCGCCCGCTTCAAGCAGGAGGCCCAGGCGGCCGCCGCCCTCCAGAGCCCCTACATCGTGGGCATCTTCGACTGGGGCAAGGACGGCGACACCTACTACATCGTTATGGAGTACCTGCGCGGCACCGACCTCAAGAGCGGCATCCGCACCCACGGCGCCCTCGACTCGCGCAAGGTGGCCCAGATCGGCTCCCAGATCTGCCAGGCCCTCTCGGTGGCCCACAAGCACGACATCATCCACCGCGACATCAAGCCGCAGAACATCATGGTGCAGCCCGACGGTACCATCAAAGTCATGGACTTCGGCATCGCCCGGGCCAAGAACAGCCACCTCACGGCCGACAACTCCGTTCTCGGCACGGCCCACTACGTCTCGCCCGAGCAGACCCAGGGCAAGCCCCTCGGTCCTACCTCCGACATCTACAGCCTCGGCATCGTCATGTACGAGGCCAGCTGCGGCAAGGTGCCCTTCGATGGGGACGACGCCATCTCGGTGGCTCTCAAGCAGGTCAACGAGCAGCCTGTGCCGCCATCGCAGGTCAACCCCAACGTGGACCCGCAGCTCGAGACCATCATCATGAAGTGCCTCATGAAGGACCCGCAGGCGCGCTTCCAGACCGCCGACGAGCTGCGCCGCGCCCTCACCGACTACCTGGCGGGCCGCGTGGTCTCGGTCTCCAACAACGCCACCACGATGATCCCGGCCGGCCCCACCAGCCGCATGAACCGTACCGGCGGTACCCAGCAGATGAACCGCGTCTCCAACCCCTCCGGCGCCACCCGCGTGGCCGCCAAGGTGGACAGCGACGACGAGGACGACGAGCCCTCGGGCGGCGGCACCGGCAAGAAGGTGGGCATCGTCGTCGGCGTGATCGCAGCCATCGTCCTCATCGGCGCCATCGTGTACTTTGCCTTGGGCAACCAGAACGCCACCCAGTCGGTGCCCAACTACATCTCCATGACCCAGGACTCCGCCGTGGCGGCTATCGAGCAGACCGACTTCTTCCAGGTAGGCTCGGTGACCCAGGAGTACAGCGACACCGCCGAGGAGGGCACGGTCATCGACCAGGACCCGCAGTCCGGCACCCTCCAGGAGCGCGGCACCAAGATCAACCTCACCGTGTCCAAGGGCAAGAAGCCAGCCCAGGAGGTGACGGTGCCGCCCCTCGACAACATGACCCCCGACCAGGCCCAGGAGGCCCTCTCCAAGCTCGGCCTCGTAGCCAAGGCCGGCGACTCCGTGTTCAGCGACTCCGTGGACAGCGGCCTCGTGGTAAGCCAGTCCCCCGCCGCCGGCACCACCGCCAAGGAGGGCGACACGGTGACCTACAGCCTGTCCAAGGGCAAGGACTCCAAGTCGGTGCCCGACGTGCGCGGCTACTCTGAGTCCAGCGCCACCTCTACCCTGCAGAACGCGGGCTTCGCCGTGTCGGTGGGCAACTCGGTCTACAGCGACTCCGTCGACGAGGGCTGCGTCATCTCGTACACCCCCAACGGCGAGCAGCCCGCCGGCACCACCATCTCGCTCACCATCAGCAAGGGCCCCAAGCCGGCCCCGCAGCAGCCCACCACCCCCACGACGCCCTCCCAAGGCGGGAACTCGAGCGGCAACTCGGACAACCAGGGCGGTGACACCGGCAACGAGGGCGGCAACTCGGACAACCAGGGTGGCGACACCGGTAACGAGGGCGAGGGCGGCTCGGACTCCAACAACCCGTAAGCCACTGGCAGCATCGAGACGAGAGACCCGAGGGGCCCGCGCATCCGACGACGCGTGGGCCCCTTTCTCATGCCCCGTCCCATTGGTCGGACACTTTTGTCCCACCACCCGGACACTTTTGTCCCACGCGAGCCCCTGACGCTGTCCCCTGCCCGCCGCCCGCCGGTCCCATGCCCGCCGCCCGTGCCGCCCGTGCCCCCCCCGTGCCCCTCGGCACCTGAACGCGGTTGAGGGCGACTCCGGACGGCCGAACGAGCCGGAATCCGCCCTCAGACGCACTCAGGGGCGCCAAATCCGCCCTCAACCGCGTTCAGGTGGGAATGGGGGTGCCCTCGGACGCGTTCAGGTGCCGAGGGGAGACGGTCGGGAGAGGGGGCCGGCCGCCGGGTCGCGGCAGCAAAAAGGCCGGGACGCCCGTTGGCGGTCCCGGCCTGCGGTTATCGTGGTGCGCCTGGGCGGATTCGAACCGTCGACACCCGCTTTAGGAGAGCGGTGCTCTATCCCCTGAGCTACAGGCGCGTTGTGCAAAGGCTATTCTAGCCTACTTGGTGCCCCGCTTGCGCTGCTCGCGGGCCAGACGGGCCTCCTCCTCGCGACGGAAGTCGTCGTCCACGATCTGCTGCATGCGCTTCTCGGTCATTCCGGCCACGGTAGCCTCGATCTTGCGGCGGATGGGGCGCACCTTCACCCAGTCGAAGATGAAGCCGCCGATGATGCACACGTACGCCAGGATGATGCAGACCATGGCGGCCATACCCATAGGGGTGCCCGGGTCGCTGGAGGCGCCGGGAACGATGAACATGCAGATCCAGGAGACAGCCGTGAAGGCGAGGCCGGCGCCCAGGAGGATCCACCACAGACGGCGCAGGCCAGCGTAGGCCGGGTCCTGGCGCTGCAGGATGTTGCTGACCACCGTCACGCGGTCGCGCTCGTCGCGCTCGCGGCGCTTGAGCTCCTTCTTCTCCTCCTTGGAGAGGGTGGCGGGGTTGGCCTTGGAGCGGGTCTTGGACCGGCGCTCCACGACCTGCACCGTGGAGCCCGCCTGCGACACCGGCTTGGCCCGGGAGGCGCCCTTGCGCGTCATGCCCGAGACGCCCTCGGTGCGCTGCTTCTGGGAGCGGTCGTTGTTGGGGTTACGCTGAGACATGCTGCTCCTTTGCGGGAACGAACGGCTCCCCGCAGACGATCTCGTACGCCTCCTGGTACCGCGCGGCCGTGCCCTCGACCACGTCGGCCGGAAGGTGGGGCGGCTCCCCCTCCATGTCCCAGTTGGCCCGCAGCCAGTCACGCACGTACTGCTTGTCGTAGCTGGGCTGGACCTCGCCCTCCCCATAGGTGGAGGCGGGCCAGAAGCGGCTGGAGTCGGGGGTGAGGCACTCGTCGATGAGGACGATCTCGCCGTCGATGAGTCCGAACTCGAATTTTGTATCGGCGATGATGATACCGCGCTCGGCGGCATACTCGGAAGCCGCCTTGTACAAGGCTATGGAGAGGCTGCGCAGACGGTCCGCCACCTCGGGCCCCACGATCTGGGCGCAGCGCTCGAACGAGATGTTCTCGTCGTGGTCGCCCAAATCGGCCTTGGTGGAGGGGGTGAAGATGGGCTCGGGCAGCTTTGAGGCCTCCCGGAGGCCGTCGGGCAGCGCGATGCCGCACACGGTGCCGTCCTCGTCGTAGGTCTTCTTGCCGGAGCCGGTGAGGTAGCCGCGCACGATGCACTCCACGGGCAGCGGCTGGGCCTTCCTCACGAGCATGGCGCGGCCGTCCAGGTAGTCGGCCCACCGGGAGAACTCCTCGGGGAAGTCCGCCACGTCCATGGAGACCATGTGGTTGGGCACGAGGTCGGCGAAGCGGTCGAACCAGAACGCCGAGATGCGGGTGAGGACCTCGCCCTTGGACGGGATCTCGTCGGGCAGCACGAAGTCGTAGGCGCTGATGCGGTCGCTCGCCACCATGAGGAGGTTGTCGCCGCAGTCGTAGATGTCGCGGACCTTGCCCGAGCCGTCCGGCCGCCTGTCCATGGTCTCCATATGGGTCCTCTCCCCCGTCTGTGGGCCTCGGCGCCCCTCTCTTCGGACGCACTGACCCTCCATTGTAGAGGAACCCTAATGCGTAGACCCGAGGCCGCGGACGCGGTGGGAGGGCTGCTCGGCTGGGATGTGGATGATGAACACGGTCCCCTGCCCGAGCTCCGACTTCACCTCCACGAAGCCGTTGTGCTTGGAGACGATCTCCTTCACGAGGGACAGGCCCACGCCGAGGCCGCCGCTCACGCGCTCACGGCTGGCGTCGGAGCGCCAGAACCGCGAGAAGACGCGGGGCAGGTCCTCCTCTGCGATGCCTATGCCGGTGTCGGCCACGGAGATGACCATGTCGGAGCCCTCGCGGCCCACGGACACCACCACGTGGCCGCCCTCGGGCGTGTAGCGCATGGCGTTGCTCATGAGGTTGATGACGGCCTGCTTGATCATGTCGGGGTCAGCCGCACAGCGCAGCTCGTCTGAGGGGGCGCGGCCGATGTAGGTGAGCTCGAGCCCCTGGTCGCGGAACAGGCCCTCCTGGCTCTCCACGATGGCACCCACCAGCGCGCCGATGTCGCAGGTCTCCAGCTTGACGGCCGTGGTCCCGTTCTCGATGCGCGAGAGCCGCAGCATGGCGTCCACGAGGCGCGACAGGCGGCGCACCTCGCTGGCCACGAGGGCCAGGTGCTCGTCGTCGGCCGGCAGCACGCCGTCCTGCATGGCCTCCACGTTCACGAGCATGGCCATGAGGGGCGTACGCAGCTCGTGGGCCACGTCGGAGGTGAGACGGTGCTCCATCGTAAGGTCGCGCTCGAGGCTCGTGGCCATGTCGTCGAAGGTCTCCCCCAACCGGCCGATCTCGTCCTCGCCGTCCACGCGGCAGCGGGCCGTGAGGTCGCCGTTGCGCAGGGCCTTGGCGGCCTGCGCGATGCGCCGGATGGGTTTGGAGAGGGAGTGCGAGATGAACACGCCCATGATGCAGGCGAGCAACATGGCGGCACAGGCCGCGGCCGCGATGGCCCCGTAGGAGTTCTTGCGGAACGCGGCGTCGGACTTGGTGAGCAGGGCGTCCGAGCCGAAGGCCCACACGCGCACGGTGCCCACGCGCCCGCCGTCCACCTCCACGGGAGCCGTGACGGCAGACTCCGGCGCGGCCGGCGCGAGCGACACGGAGGGCGCGCCGTCCTCGCCGACGACGGCCGAGGCGGGCCATGTGTCGTCGTAGATGATCGTGCCGTTGGCGTTGATGACCTGGATGCCCACGTCGGACGCCTGGGCGCTCGCGGCGCTCACCACCTGGTTGGTGGAGGCGCCCCAGCCGTCGGCGGCCTTGTAGGCACGGGCCAGCATGTTGGCCGTGTTGGAGGCCATGCGCTCCATGTTGTCGCGGGTGTAGCTCTGGAACTGCCCCTCCCACACCACGCCGAGCACCGCCACGAGCAGAGCAGCCGTCATGACCGCCGTGAGGGCGAACGAGAGGATGAGCCGGCTCGAGAAGCTCGGCCCACGCCCGACGTCCGCCCTACCGGTCTGCCACGCGGCCCCCTGGCCCTCGGCGTGCTCCTGGCCGCCCTGACCTTCGTGGGCGGTGCTGTGGGAGTCGACGCGGGCCATGGGTTACTTCTGCTCCTCCGCCGGCTTCTCCGGGGCCTCGAAGCGGTAGCCCACGCCGTGGACGGTGTAGAGCCACTTGGGGTTGCGGGGGTCGTCGCCCAGCTTGGCGCGGAGGTTCTTCACGTGGGAGTCGATGGTGCGCTCGTAGCCCTCGAAGTCGTAGCCGAGAACCTTCTCCACGAGCTCCATGCGGGTGTACACGCGGCCGGGGTAGCGGGCGAGGGTGGTGAGGAGCTTGAACTCGGAGGCCGTGAGGTCGACCTCCTTGCCCTCCACCATCACCTTGTGGCCGGAGATGTCGATGACCAGGTCCCCGAAGTCCAGGACCTCGATCTGGGGCTCGGCTTCCACGCGGGCGCGGCGCAGCAGGGCGCGGACGCGGGCCACGAGCTCGCGGGGCGAGAAAGGCTTGATGAGGTAGTCGTCGGCGCCGAGCTCGAGGCCGATGATGCGGTCCTCGACCTCACCCTTGGCGGTGAGCATGATGATGGGCACGTCGGAGGTGTCGCGGATGGCGCGGCAAACGCGCTCGCCGGACAGCTTGGGGAGCATGAGGTCGAGGATGATGAGGTCGAAGGTGTGCTTCTCGAACTCCTCCACGGCCGACTGGCCGTCGCCCACGGAGCGCACCCAGTAACCCTCGCGCTCCAGGTACGCCTGCACGGCGTCGCGGATTACCTTCTCGTCCTCAACCAACAGAATGCGCTTGGCGTCTGAAGCCATGGAGGGCCCCCTTGCTCGCAAAAAACCGGTGCAACGGCCCGGTGTCGCGGGCCGTTCCATATAACTGAACAAATACCAGTCTACCCCAGCCAGGGAATTTCCATCCAAAAGGGGGCATGGGTGACAAGGGTGAAAGGGACCGCCCCGCCTAGGCCACGGAGAAGGCCCGGACCGACACCGCGGAGGGGTAGCCGGTGGTGGGGTCCTTGACGGTGCAGAACGTGACGAAGGTGTCGCACGTTCCCACGCGGGCCGGGTACTCGCCGTAGTCGACGGCACGGTCCTCGGCGGCCAGGGTGCCGTAGGTCGAGTTGGCGAGGTCGGCGACCACGTAGCTGGCCCGCACCTTCACCACCACGATGTCGCCCTTGCCGGCTGGCGCCGCCAGGGGCTCGCGGGCCACGGAGACGAACGAGCCGTCCCCCTGCGACACGTAGGTGCCCATCTTGCCCAGTTGGCCGCCCGACTGGTAGTTGGCCTCGATCTGGAAGACGAAGCGCTCCCCCATGCGCACGGCCGAGAAGGGCCTGACGGTCTGGGGCAACACGAGCTGGTCCACCTGCTTTGAGAGGTCGGACGCCAGGTCGTAGGCGGTGATGCCGTAATAGACGCCCTCGTCCTCGCGCACGCGGGGCACCAGGGTGACGACGCCGTCGGAAACGGTGGGCTCGCAGGCGAAGCGCCCGTGGGAGGTCACCGCCACAGACCCCTCGGCCTGGCCGGCGCGCCAGATGTGGCAGGTGGAGTCCTGGGTGGACTGCGACCCGGAGGCCACGGGCATGACGAGCCACAGGACGGCGTCGCCGGAGCACGCCACCAGGGGAGGCTCCCACTCGGTGTCGGCCGAGTAGAGCTCCACGGGCTCACCGGCGAGAGCGCCGCCCGAGAAGGCCGAGCCGTAGAGGGTCCAGGAGCCCGAGACGGTGTCGAGCTCCACCCAGGCGTAGACCGAGTCGGAGCAGCGGGCCTCGTAGACCACGTAGGTGGCGCCCTGGGTGCGGGGCCGCTCCACCACGGCCTGGACCGTGCCGGAGGCCAGGGAGAACGCGCCGGCGCTCACGGGCGGGTTGGCGTTCTCGCCGGTGAGCGTGCAGGCGATCCACTGCCCCTCCGACGGCGTGAGCACGGTGCCCAGGGGCAGCGTCCACGCGCCGGTCTGGGCGAGGCCGGGGGCGGCGTCGGCGGCGGTGTAGGAGTCGAGGACGCTCGTGGCCGAGCCCTCGTCGACCACCACGGGGTCGGGGGCCTGGGCGTCTCCCTGACCCTTGGACGAGCAGCCCTGGATGGAGCTCAGGGCCGAGCCGAGGACCGCCACGGCGCCGATGCCCACGCCGCCCTTGATGAGGGTGCGGCGGTCGATGGCTGGCCGGTCGGCGCCCTTGGGGCGCGGCACGGCGTAACCGGCGGCCGTGCGGGTGGCGGCGGCCCGGGTCTTGGGGGTCTTGGGCTTGGTGCGGCCGGACGGGGCCGGACGGGTCCGGCCGGCGGCCCGGCGCGGCGTGGGCCGGCGCTGGGTCGATGCCATGGGCTACACCTCCGCCTGGGCCGCCCGGAGGGCGCGGGTGAGCTGGTCGGCGCAGGAGGTGGGTCGGCGGCCGCAGGTGTTGCCCTCGAGGAGCGCCACGATCTCGTCGACCGGGCGGCCGGCACACAGGGTGCCGATGGCCTTGAGGTTGCCGTCGCAGCCGCCCTCAAAGGACACGGAGCGCAGGGTGCGGCCGTCGTCCTCGAGCTCTATATGGATCGCGCGGGAGCAGACCCCGCGCGGCGCAAAGTCATGGGTGGTCATGAAGCTAGAACCCTTTCGTCAGGGGAGAAGTATACGACGGCCCGGGTTTTTTCAGCTTGTATGCACAGACCCTGCGCACGGTTGTCACGCCATCATCACGGGACACAACCCCCCCTGTCCCTTTGGTCGGACACTTCTGTCCCATTTTCCGGGGGCGCCCCGTCAGAGGGCCGGATGACATAAATAGAGAAATATAGTGAGTGACAGATAGGCCAGGCACCCCTGTCACCCCCTCCCGGCAGCGAGCGCCCCTACAGCGCCATCAGGTTCTCGATCGCCTGGATGTACACGGCCAGGGCCTCGCGCAGGGCCGCCTCGCTCACCGCCTCGTTGGGGCCGTGCATGGAGCCGGCCCACTCGGGCATGGCGGGGTCGCCGCCCTCCGGGCCGAAGGATACCGCGTTTGCGAAGTGCCGCGCGTAGGTGCCGCCGCCCATGGTGAAGGCGTCACCCTCCCGACCGGTCACCCCCTCGTAGGCGTCGACCAGCGCCATCACCTGCGGGGAGTCCGGCTCGATGTAGGAAGGCTCCATGACGTGGGGTGCGCTCATGCGCATGCCGTGCTCCTCGGCGAACCGGAAGAGGACCGCGTGCAGGTGCTCGGAGGTCGTCGACGTCGGGAAGCGGATGTCCACGGTCTGGGTGAAGCGGCCGTCCACGGTGCGGGCCACGCCGCCCACCATGGTGAGGGGGCCGAACTTGTCGTCGGCGGAGGCAAGGCCCACGGAGGAGCCATCGGTGGAGGCGAGCAGCCCCTGCACGAACGACACGTAGCCGCCCTGGGTGCGTGCGTCGTACAGGCCGTTGTCCGCGATGTAGCCGATGAGCACGGCGATGGCGTTGACCGTGCCGTCGGGCAGCGACGCGTGGCCGCCCACGCCGGTGGCCGACAGCTCGGCCAGGCCGCCGCCGAGGTCTCGGACCTCGATGCCGTCGGCCACGGGCAGGCTCGCCGCCTGGGCCTCCACCACGGCCGTGGCGGTGCCGGGCACGGCGTTGGCCACGGTGCCGCCGCTCACCGAGACGAGGGGCGCGCCGGCCACGGGGCCCGAGAGGAACGTGGCCGTGAGGTGGCCCTTCTCGCCGCAGCCCACGCAGAACTCGGCGTCGGGGGTGAACAGGAACCACGGCTCGCCCTCGCGCTCGAGGTAGGCCGCCACGTCCTTCATGCCGGTCTCCTCGTTGGCGCCCACGATGCAGCGCAGCGTGCGGGGCAGCGGCCTGCCGGCGCGACGGAAGTACTCGGCCGCCCAGAGCGTGAGCACGAAGGGCCCCTTGTCGTCCACGACGCCGCGGCCCACGAGGTAGCCGTCGCGCTCGCGCAGCTCGAAGGGGTTGGAGTCCCAGCCGGGGCCGGCGGGCACCACGTCCACGTGGGCGATGGTGGCCAGCACGCCGTCGCCGGTGCCAGGGAGGTCGGCATAGGCGATGCGCCCGTCGATGTCGCAGGTCTCGAGCCCGTGACGCCGGGCCTGGTCGAGTGCCTCGTCCATCGCCGCGCGGGGGCCGGGGCCCCAGGGCGCGCCGGGCGCCGCCGCGGCGAGGTCCTCCACGGAGTCCACCGCCACCAGGGCCGCGATGTCCTTCTTGACGCTCGGCCACACCTCGTCGACGAACTCCGAGATCTCCTTCGAAACAGCCATGCCCGCTTCCTCTCTCCTGAGTTCCATGGGGGTCTTCGTGCCCATTGAGCCCCATGCTGAAACGTGGGGACCGAAAAAGGGCGGACAGGACGGCCTACTCGAAGGAGAGCTCCCCCAGGCGGTCGAAGACCGCGTCCACACGGGTGAGGAAGGAACGCGGGTCGAAGATGGCGTCGAGCGCCTCCCCGGAGAGGGACACCCGTGGGTCGGCGGCGAGCTTCTCGCGGAAGGTGGTGCCGGGCTCGCCCGCCTGGATCTCGCGCCAGGTGGCCATGGCGTTCTCCTGCACCACGGCGTAGGCGTCCTCGCGGCTCAGGCCCTCGTCCACCAGGGCGAGCAGCACCTTGGACGAGAAGATGAGGCCGCGGGTCTTGTTGAGGTTGGCGAGCATCTGGGCCGGGTAGAGCACGAGGCCGTCCACGATGCGGATGAGGCAGTGGAGCATGTGGTCGAGGGCGATGAAGGAGTCGGCCATGGCCACGCGCTCGGCCGAGGAGTGCGAGATGTCGCGCTCGTGCCAGAGGGCCACGTTGTCGAAGGCCACCTGGGCGTTGGCCTTGACCACGCGGGCCAGGCCGCAGACCTTCTCGGCGGTGATGGGGTTGCGCTTGTGGGGCATGGCCGAGCTGCCCTTCTGGCCGGCGCGGAAGGGCTCCTCGGCCTCGAGGGTGTCGGTCTTCTGCAGGTTACGGATCTCGGTGGCGATGCGCTCGCAGGTGGCCGCCGTCGTGGCGAGGACACCGGCGAGGTAGGCGTGGTGGTCGCGGCTGATCACCTGGGTGGACAGCGGGTCGGCGTTCAGGCCGAGGTGCTCGCAGACGTAGGCCTCCACGGCCGGGTCGATGGAGGAGTAGGTGCCCACCGCGCCGCTGATGGCGCCGCAGGCCACGTTGGCGCGGGCGTCCTCGAGGCGCCGCAGGTCCCGGTGGAGCTCCCACGCCCAGCTGCCGAACTTCATGCCGAAGGTCATGGGCTCGGCGTGGATGCCGTGGGTGCGGCCCACGCAGAGGGTGTCGCGCTCCTCGAAGGCACGGCGCAGGCAGATGCCGCCGAGACGCCGGACGTCGTCGACGATGATGTCGGTGGCCTGCACCAGCTGAAGGCAGAGGGCGGTGTCGCCCAGGTCGGAGCTGGTCATGCCGTAGTGCACGTGGCGGCTGGGTTTGGGCTCGCCCTCGGGGACCTCGGCGTCGATGTGCTCGCCCAGGTCGGTGAGGAAGGCGATGACGTCGTGGTTGGTGACCGCCTCGATGGCGTCCACCTCGTCCACGTCGAAGCCCGCATGGGCGCGGATCCAGGCGGCCTCCTCCTCGGTGATGCCCGACTCGCCCAGCTTGGCGTGGGCCTCGCACGCCAGCACCTCGATCTCCCGCCAGATGGCGTACTTGTTCTCGAGCGAGAAGATGTGGCCCATCTCGGGGCGGGTGTAGCGGTCGATCATGGGGAGTCCTTTCCGGGTGGCGGGGGCCGGCTGCTAACTGGGGATGATTCTACCGGCTGAACCGCGGCCGTGCGGACTCACGGGCCGTCGGGACGCGGTGTATTCTTGTGCGGACCTCGGGAAGGGGGGGGCATGGGCCACGACGACATGAACGGCGCCATCGCGCGCCCAGGGCGCAGGCCCATACTCAACGCCGGCATCGCGCTGTGCGCGGCCGTCGTGGTGAGCCTCGTCGTGCTCACCTGCGCCTTGGCGAACCCTGCCGCGACGGCGGGCGAGGTCTCGGCCTGCTCCCTGGCCTGCATGGTGGTGGCCTACGCCGTCCCTTGCGTCGCCGGCATGGTGGTGGTCATCATGCGCGACATCTGCGTGCCCCGGCGCCTCCGCTATGCCATGGCTGCGGCGTCCTTCGGGTTCCTGTGCTTCATCGCGGCCTTCCCTATCATGGGCACCATCGCGCTGCCCGCCACAGAGACCGCCCGGCAGCTCGACGCCTTCTCCGGCGACATAGTGCGGCGCGGCGCGTGGCTCATCGTGCTCCTCGGCCTCGCCATGGGCTTCGCCATGCCCGTGAGCACCCGGGCCAAGGACGGCCCGGCCCTGCAGGCGCCGAGGAGGAGGCTCATCCAGACGACGCTCGCCTGCCTGCTGTGGATGACGCTCTCGTTCCAGCTGGCCTTCGCCGTGATGGCCAACGACGCGGGGGTCCTGGCCATGGGCCCGGCGGTGACCTTCGTCTCGCGCTCCACCTGCGTGCCGCTCGGGGCGTTCCTCATCACCTCGCTCGTGGTGTCGTGGCTCTGGGGCCTGGCCGCCTTCGGCTACCCCTCGTGGCTCCCCAAGCTCCTGTTCTGGGTGCCGCTGGCCGTGATGGCGGCGCTCTTTGTCTCAGACATCCTCGACGTGCTCCAGCTCCACACGACCCTGAGCGTCGACTTCAACGACTACCGCCTCTCGGGCGTCGGCATCGTCTACACCACGATCTTGGGGATCCTCTTCGGCGTCGGCCTCTCGGCCGTGGACGACTAGGTCACTCCCCCGAGGGCAGCAGCCCCCTGAACCCGAAGAGCCTCTGGCGCAGCGTGGCCGACTTGATGCGGCCCAGGGTCTCCGTGGCAGAGTTGGCCCGCACCAGGGCGTCGCGCAGGGCGGCGGAGGCCTCCCGGGCCTCGTCCCTCTCCTTCTCGATGGAGGCGTTCTGGGCCTCGAGCAGCGACGTGAGCTGGGCTATCTGGGCGTCTTTGGCAACGAGCTGCTCTTTGAGGCCCTCAATGCGCTCCTCGTAGGCACGGCGGCTGTCCTCGATCCACGAACGGTAGACCTCGGCCGTCTCGCTCTCCCGCGGCGCGGCGTCCGCCGCGGCCGCCGGTTGGGCCTCCTCGGCCTTGGCAGGCTGGGGCTCGGCGCGCTTCATCAGGGTGTCCGCGATGAGGGAGGCGGCGTAGTCGTCGATGTCGAGCATGCCGCGCTCGCCCTTCTTGACCACGTGCTCGCCGCGCAGGCCCAGGCTGTCGATGGTGCGGATGACCGTCATCTTGGAGACGTTGCAGCGGGTTGCGAGTTCTTTGAGGGTGGCCACAGGGCTTGCTCCTTTTAGGGTGCGACGAACGTGACGGTCATTGTATCACCGCCGGCCCACCGTATCCTGTTGCCGTTAAGGCGTGTTATCCACCCTCTTTGTGCGACACCATACCGTGACGGAAGTGACCCAAGACCGGATCGGATCCACGCCGTAACACAACGTACCTGAACAGGATATGCATTGCGTAACGCCAGTATCCACATGCTGTTGTAAATATAGACTTAAAGAATCAATACCTCGGTACGACGCCGTTGTGAAGACGGTTGTGACACAGGACCGTACCTGTAACGCCATAACATCAACTAACAATTATATAGATACGTTCACCGGTTGCCATAACGAGGCACAATGGGTCCCTCCTGGGACCACGGCGGGCCCCGTCAGCACCCCGCCACGAGGTGCCGGCCCCCTAGGGCGCGCACCGTCGCGCCGCGGGACGCGAAGAACAGCTCCAGCCACGGTCCCACGGGTTCAGGACCGGAGTCGAGGGACTCGTCCCAGGAGAGGGACTGGGCCCCGCAGGCGTCGTGAAGGTGGACCGAGCCGGAGAAGCCGGCCTCGGCAAGGGCGCGGTTGCAGTCGACGACGTCGAACGTGGTGATGACGGCCATGGTCACTCCTCCCCCACCGGGCGCTCCAGGACCACGCGGTAGCCCCAGGTCCGGTCGCTCCCCTGCATGTAGGCCACGCGCTCGCTCAACATGGGGATCACCTGCACGAGGCGCCAGCCGTCCCGCGCCTCCTCGGCCACGATCTCCATGCAGCGGTCCAGGGCGGCGCAGGCGCCGTCGTTGTCACGCACCCCCCTGGGGAGCAACCCCTCACCCACGTTCGTAGCCAAGAAGTCGCGGAACGGCACGTCGCGGTGGCGATACTCGAACCCTGCCATGGGAACCCCCATCTCTCATGATTCCGTTGATTGTCCACGACTATATATAAAAGGAACGCCCCCACCCGCCGGCTGTCGGCGGGTGGGGGCGTCTGTGCCTCTGGTGGGCCCTGTGGGGTTCGAACCCACGACCTTGAGATTAAAAGTCTCCTGCTCTGCCAGCTGAGCTAAAGGCCCATGAACGCACGCGATGCGCACGGTATGTGCAATCTTACCCTACTCCCACGCCCACTGGCCATGGATGAACACCGGGACCTCCTCGCCCTTGGCGGTGACACCCGTGATGTCGAGGTCGTCGGTGCCGATCATGAAGTCCACGTGCTGGGCGCTCTGGTTGACACCGGAGGCCTCGAGCTCCGTGGGCGAGAGGTCGTAACCGCCCTCGTAGCACTCGGGGAAGCCCATGCCCAACGCCAGGTGGCATGAGGCGTTCTCGTCATAGAGGGTGTTGTAGAAGAGCAGGCCGCTCTCGCGGATGGGCGTGTTCTTGGAGATGAGCGCGCACTCCCCCAAGCGAGCCGCCCCCTCGTCGGTGGCGAGGATGTGCTCAAGGACGTCCGCCCCCTCGGCGGCGCCGAAGTCGGACACGCGACCCCCCTCGAAGCGGAACCAGAAATCGCGCACCACACTGCCGTTGTGGACGAGCGGCAGGGCCGAGTGGACGATGCCGTCGGCGCGGTTGCGGTCGGGGGTGGTGAAGACCTCCTCTGTGGGGATGTTGGGGAAGAACCGCACCCCGCCCTGGGTCTCGGCGGCGCCGCCGTCCCAGATGTGACGCGGCGAGAGGCCGATCACGAGGTCCGTGCCGTTGCTCTCGCTCACGTAGTGGAGGGCGTCGAAATGACGGCGGTTGAGCGAGCGCTTGTTCTTCTCGAGCGTGGCGTTGTGGGTCTCCCAGGCGCTCTGGGGGTCGTCGGTCACGCGGGCCACGGAGAGGATGGCCTCCCACAGCTCGACGACCGCGGCGTGGGGACCGAGGTCGGGGAAGACCTTCTGGGCCCAGGCGCGGGTGGACACGCCGCCGATGCACCAGGCGTTGAGGCCGAAGTCCAGTCCGTGGCGCCACACGTCGCACTGGGTGTTGGAGGCCTTGCGGCGGGCCGCCACCTTGGCCTGGTCCACGCCGGCCATGCCGTCGGGGTCGTCGCCGTCCAACCACAGGAAGGCGGCTCCCTGCTCGGCGAGCCCGTTCATCTGCTTGACGCGCCACTCGGGCACGCGCTCGAACCAATCCTTGGGCACGTTCTCGTACTCCATGCGGGTGACGGCCTCGTCGCTCCACACCACGGTGACATGGCCGGCACCCTCGGCGTAACCGGCCGCGACGACGTCGCGCACAAAGGAGACGGCCTCGACGGCCGCCTCCACCACGAGCTCCTGGCCCTCGGTGAGGCCGAGGCCCTCGCGCACCAGTAGGTGCGCGTACTTCTTGAGACGGGGTGCGAGCGCCCCCATCTGAATGTCGAACTCCTCGTCGGTAAGCTCACGGCTCATGACCGGGCGACTCCTTTCAGAGTTTTGCAGAAGACCTTGCACGCGGGCGGGTCCGGCTCAGCAACGGAACAGCCGGTCGTTGCCCGCCCCCGTCTCATACCCAAGGCAGAAGTCGAGCGCGTCCACGAGGTACGGGGCGAACGTCGACGCCTTGGTGGCGGCCAACTTGGGCACCGGGACCAGCTTGCGCCAGAAGGGGGTGTTGCGCGCCATGAGGACGGATGTCGCATAGAAGTTCTTCATCACGCCGTCGTCGAACCCGAACCTCCGGTACCACTGGTCGGCGTTCCTCACCCCGTACTCCGCCAGGAAGGCCTTGGCGTCGCCTCGCGACTCCACCGGGCATGCCGGTATGACGAAGCCCATGTGCCGTGCCACATCCCACACAAGCTGGTCGGCCTCAGGGTAGAACGAGAGCTCGTCGCCGACGGCCTCGTGGATGAGGGAGACCAGGGCCTCCGGCGCGATCTTGGGGTCGAGGGAATAGGTGCCGTCGGAGTTGCGGTTGCGCACGACGAACGCCCTGATCGCCTCCGCCATCCCCCGGTCGAACCTCTCCTGCATGGCCTCCTCCTGTCTGCCACACACACAAAAAAGCCCCCTTGGCGGGGGCCGGAAGCGCGATGGAGCGGGCAACGGGACTCGAACCCGCGGATGTCAGCTTGGGAAGCTGATGCCTTACCACTTGGCGATGCCCGCATCGGGCTTGCATTATAGCCCAGATGCGCCCGCGTGGCACGGCGGCGCGACGCGGTATCCCGTCCCCATCACCCATCCTCGACACCCGCGCCCGACATTCTCCCCGTACCTTCCTCCCCGCCCCTGCGCCTTTCTCTCCGCTCCCACCCGGCACCCCTGCCCGGCACCTGAACGCGTCTGAGGGCGACCCCTCCCCCACCCGAACGCGGTCAGGAGCGGATTCTGGCCGCCTGAACACGGATGAGGGCGACTTCCGGGGGTTTCGCCCGCGGAAAGTCGCCCTCAATCGCGTTCAGGTGGAGATGGATGGGTGGGGGCCGGGAAGGACCCGGGGCCTAGCCGTCGCGGCGGCGCGACCGCGCCACGAGCGCGCCCGTGGCGCCCAGGGCGACGGCCGCGAGGCTGCCGAGCACCGGGACCAGGGAGGCCACGTCCCCGGTGACCGGCAGGATGCGCCCCACCGGCACGCGGGAGAGCGGTGTGAGGGCGGGCCTCAGGGTGCCGCTGCCGCCGGAGCCGTCGGTACCGTTGCCGTCAGCGCCGCCGGAGCCGCCCTCGGCGGGGGCCACCGGGTCGGAGGCGCCGTCCGGGTAGGCGGCCGGCGTGGGGTCGAGGACCACGGAGCCGGCGAAGTCCTCCGGCTTGGCGGGGTCGCCGGGCGCGGGGGCGTCGTCGTCACGGCCGAAGATCGTCTCCGTGGGCGCGTCGGACGGCCGCACGAAGGACGCCACGGCGTGGTTGCCGATGTCGCGGCCCTCGGCGTCCTCGGTCACCCGGGCGTCGAACCGCAGCACAACCCGCTCGCCGCCCTTGAGCGAGCCGCCGAACACCGAGATGGCGTGGGTCGCCGGGTCGCACACGGCGTCGGGCACGGCCACCGTCTCCCCGCTGGGGAGCTCCAGGGTCATGGTGCCGGCCACGACCTCCACGCCCACGGGAAGCTCGTCGGAGACCACCACGTCGTACACGCAGGTCTCGGCCGAGCCGCCGCTGGCCACGGTGACCGTGTAAGAGATGAGGTCGCCCACGTGGGCCTTGCCGTCCCCGTGGGGCGTCTTGTTGGCGGACTCCTTGACCACGGTCACCTGGGCCGTGTCGGGGTCGGCGGGGGCCACGGGGCCCACGGTGCCGGGCACCGGGTCGCTCTCGGGGTAGGTGCCGTCAAAGAGCACGTAGCCCAGGGCCAGGGTGCCGGTCAGCCCGCGCGTGTCACCGGCGGCGTCGCGGTGGTAGGAGACGTCCACCCGGTAGGTCGCGGGCTCGGAGAGGTCCACCTCGGCGTCGGGGGTCACCGCCTCCTCGGAGCCGTCGGCAGCCACGCGCACGAGCCTCCAGTCGCCCGCGGCGACACCGGCAGGCAGGGTCAGCCCACGGTCGGCCGCCAGGGCCAGGGCGCGGTCCTTGAGCTCGGAGGCGGTGACGGTACCCTCGGAGACGCGCTCGGAGACCGTCATGGCCGCCGAGAAGGTCCCGGGTGCAGGGCCGTCGCCGGGGCGTTCGTCCTCGGGGGTGCCGTCGTCCCACACCACGTGGTGCAGGACGGCCCTCACCCGGGAGCCGTCCTCGGCCACGTAGGTGGCCGCAAGGTCGCTCCGGCCGGTCTCGACGAGCGAGGTGGCCTCGTCGCCGGTGACGGCGCGGCCGAGGGGTGCCACGGCGTGGGCCGCCGTGAACGCGAGGTCGGTGGGCTCGGCCCCAAGATCGTAGCCGTCGGCCGCCGCAAAGCCACGCAGGTGCCCGAGCAGCTCGTCGCGGGTGATGGAGGTGACCTCGGCGTCGGCGGCCACGGCGCGCACATGCTCCGTGTACTCCAGCTCGACGTCCGCGGGCTCCTCGTCCTTGCGGTCGTCGAGGGTGGGGTCGGCGGGCGGGTTGTCGTCGCCGAAGGGCCCGGGGGTGTCGTCGGGCGGCGTCACCACGACCTTCTTGGGGGCGTCGGGATCGTCGGGGTCGGGGTCGCTCACGGTGTCCGTGGGCAGCGTGCCGAAGGCGCGTCCCACGTTCACGAGCGACTGCGGGTCGGTGTGGCTCAGGCGCTCGGCGGTCACGCGGGCCCTGAAGCGCACGGTGGCCGTCTCGCCGCCGTAGAGGTCGCCAACGGCCACGTAGAGCGTGCGGCTGTCGGCGCCGTAGTCGACCGAGAAGTCGTCGGCCTTGAGCAGGCGCTCCTTCTCGGTGCCGCGGCGGCACACGACCTCGATGGAGCCGGGCACGTACTCCACGCCCACGGGGAGCGTGTCGGCCACCACGGCGGCGTGGTACACGGAGCCCGCCTTGGCGTTGGTCGCGGTGATGGTGTAGAGCAGCTCGTCACCCACCTGCACGACCTCGCGGTTGCCGCGGTCCTCGGCACCGGCCGTCACGTTGGCCCAGGTCTTGGCCACGGAGATGTCGCCCGCAGGCACGTCGGGGTCGGCAGGGACCACCACGAGGTCGTGGTCGTCCCCGTCGGTTACGTCCACCTGCACCACCACGGTGGTAGTGGAGATGGAGCCGTCTTCGCCCTCGTGCTCCCAGGTGACGGCCACGCGATAGGTGGAGGGGGCCGAGAGGGGCACGCCCCCGGTCACGGTGACCCCGCCGGCGCCGTCGACGCGCGTCACGGACACCGTGGGCGTCACACCATCGGGGAGCCCCTTGCCGTTCTCGGCGGCGATACGGGCAGCCACCTCGGCGAGCTCGTCGTCACCCATCACGGCTCCGGGGTCCACGGGGCGGGTCTCGGTGCCCTCGGCGTCGTCGACGGTATGGGACGGGTCGTCGGGGTCGGGGTCGGAGGGGTCCCGCTTCTCGGCCATGGGGTCGGCCCAGGCGCTTGCGGCGGGCTCGTCGGCGCTGCCCAGCTCCTTGCCGTTCTCAAAGTCAAAGCGCGTGTCCCACGGGAACACGTCGCCATGGAACTTGTCCTGGCCGTACACGCCCCAGGTGGCGCACTCGGAGCGTAGGGCCTCCAGAGGCCCGTGCTCGGGCAGGATCACTCCGTCGTTCACGGTGACGTCCATCACAAAGCGCACGGACTGGCCGCCGTAGAGGGCCGGCAGGCTCGCCACGGTGAGGGTGTCGCCCGAGCGCGTGTAGCCGCTGCCCTCCTCGAGGGCGGTCACGGAGCCGTCGGCCGCCACGAGGCGCAGGGACGAGAGCGTGGCATCGGCCGGCACGGTGAGGGAGTAGACCGGGTTCTGGTACATGGTCAGGCCAGCGGTGTTGGAGACCACCGCGGTGTAACGCACGGTGTCGCCCGGGCGCACGGTGCCGTCGGAGCGCGAGACGTCCCGCGCCGTCATGGCCGCCTCGAGCGCGGGCTCCGTGGCGAGGTCCGGGTTCACGAACACCCGGAAGCTGCGGGTGGCCCCGTCGTAGGCGCCTGTGCCGTGGATGGTGGCGGTGATCACGGCCACGCCGGGACCCACCACGCGGGCCTTGGTGCCGGCCACGTAGGCGGAGGTGCCGGGCCGGTACTGGGCGCGGCGCCCCACGAGGCTGGCGTTGGGCTCCACAGCGACGACGCCGGGGTCGGAGCTCACGATGTCGATCTCGCCCACGGAGCTCGTGAGCGTGTAGACGTCGAACCAGTTCTTGTCCTTGCCGATGAACATGGCGCCGTCGACCACCTGTTGGGCCGGTGCGGCCTCGTAGTCGGCGTCGACCACCCAGGTCTTGAGGGAGCCGTCGTCGCCCACCACCAGGTTGCCGGCGTCGTCGCGCTCGCCGTCGAGGTAGCTCATGCGGGCCGCGGCCACGTCGAGGGCGGAGGGGTCCTTGGCAAAGGGGGCGGCCGGGTCGAAGCCCGTGGCCGTCAGGGCGCCGCTGTAGAGTGTGAAGCCGGGCTGGGCTATCTCGATCTCGACGTTGGTGACCGGGCTCTCGCTCTCGTAGTAGTTGAGGTAGGCGCTGTCCTCATAGGCAGGGCCCGCGGAGCGCTCGCCGCGCAGGGGCGGGTCATCCGAGGTCACAGACGTGTAGCGCACCTGCACGGTGTGCTGGTTGTCCTCGGTGGCGGCGAGGCCCCAGGCCTCGAGCTGGGAGCGCGTGATCTTGAAGTACCCCACCACGTGCTCGCGACCGTCGACCTTCTCGACCGCCACGGGAACGGAGGCGTCCCTGAAGGTCCCCTCGTCGAGCTCGATCACGCCGCCCTGGGAGGCCGTGAGGGGGCGGCCGTCGAGGTAGAGGCTCACGGTGCCCGTGGGGGCCGCGCACGTGGCGGCCGACGGCGTGTCGGTGCCGGGGATGGTGCCGCTCGTCACGTCGAAGGGCACCACGAGGCAGTCCATGGTGGCGGTGTTGAAGTCGATGGCGGAGTCGGAGCCCTGGGCCCACGTGGGCTCGCTGTAGGAGCGGGTCTCCCCTCCCACCTCGACGTCGACGCCGTGGCCGAGGGAGGAGATGTCGGCCTGGGTGGCGGAGTTCACCGGGTTGATGACGGCGTTGCCGCGGATGCGGTGGCCCCAGTACGACTGCATGCCAGGGTCGGAGACGTACTGCTTGGAGACGATCTCGATGAGCTGGCGCCCGGAGTCCGTTGGCAGGGACGAGCCGGAACCGATGATCACAGGGTCGCCGTTCTTGTCGACCTCCTCGGAGACGGTCTGGTAGGTGTACTCGAGGGAGCTGGAGTCGGTGAGGCGCTTGGGCACGGTCTCGAGGCCCGCGGTAGAGATGTAGTGGCCCTCCTCCTCGGAGAGCTCGAGGCCGGGCAGGGGCAGGCCGTCGTAGTACTTGTCGAGCTTGGAGAAGTAGCCGGCCACTACCTCGCGGGCGGCGGGGTCGAGCTCCTCGTTGTCGAGGTCGATGTTGACGTAGCGCTTGAGGGTGGACCCGGAGGAGCCGCCGAGCTCCTCGACGTAGAGGGGCTCGAGGCGTTGCTCCTTGCCGTTGGCGTCGATGTAGTTGAGGCGCACCTCGATGCGGGCGGACTTGCCGGTCTCGGGGTCCTTCTGGAGATAGGCGTCGGAGAGCCAGAGGTACAGCTTGCCGTCGTCGAACATGGTGGGCGCGCCGTAGCTGTGGGGCTGCCCGTTGACGAAGAGCTGCCAGCCGCTGATCTTGGAGTTGAGGCTGTCGAGCTGCTCGAGCTCGGCCTTCATGTCGATGGTGACCATGGTCAGCTTGGTGGTCTTGGTCTCGTCGGACCACGGGCCGTCGCCCTGGAACTTGCTCATGTTGGCGATGCGCATGGAGCCGCCGGTGACGATGACGGTGCCGTCGCGGCCACCGAGGTCCTAATGGCCGCTCCCCGACGTGGGCAGCAGGGTGCCACCGGTGACCTTGATGACCTTGCCCTTGGCGCCCGGGGCGGCCGCGGAGTCGCAGGCGCCGCCGAAGGCGTTGCCGTGGGTGAAGCCGCGGGCCTTGAGAAAGCCGCCGTTGATGGTGATGTTTCCACAGGTGGAGTTGGGGGTGGTGGTGAGGGCGCTGGGCTGGCGGGCGCCGCCGTTGTAGGTGGTGCCGCCCTCGTAGCGCAGCGGGGCGCCGATGGCGGCGCCGTGGTACGAGCCGTAGGCGTCGATGTCGGCGGCGTTGAAGACCATGTCGGTGGCACCGCCGCCGCAGCCGGCGCCGATGCCCGCGCCGGCGCTGGCGTAGTAGCTGCCGCTCACCGGGATGTCGGCGTCGCCGCCGGCACCGGGGTTGTCGAGGTCCACGGCCACGCCGCGCCAGGTCACCGCGACGACGGAGCCGCCGTCGAAGACCATGAGCCCGGCGTTCTCCATGGAGCCGGAGCCGATGGCCGCACAGCCGTAGCCTCCGGCCACCTTGAGGACGCCGGGGTCGTCGGAGGCAAGTTTGAGGATCTCGTCGCCCACGGCCACCTCGGTGCCGTCGAGCAGCGTGCCGGCCGTGGCGATCTTGCCGCCGTCCACCTCCACGTGGGTACCGTCGGTGAGGCGGTTGGTCACGGAGTCGTCGATGGTGAGCTTGGCGGTCTCGGCCACGTGGATGCCGGCGCAGTTGGTGTCGAGCTGCGTGCGCAGATAGTTGGTGGAGCCGTCGGCAAGGGTGATGTGGAGCGACGAGCCGGGCCAGAGGTCGATAGGCGAGTTGCGGTCCGCCGCCGTCGTAGGCGCGGAGCTCTTGCTCGTGAGGTCGAGGTTGTCGAGCGTGATGGAGGCGTCCACCCCCTCAGCGATCTTGATAGAGCCCTCGCCGGTGCCCGAGAAGCTCAGCGGGGTCCCCGTCTTCACGGTGAGCAGGAGCGGCGAGACACTCACGTCGTAGTCGACGCCGCTCATGCCGCCCGTGACCGTGACACCGCCGAAGACGGTGGTCGACGTCCCCTCCCGGACAGCCTCGGCCACAGCGGCCACACAGGGCTGAGGCACCGAGAGGGCCACGGCCAGCAAGGCGGCCAGCAAGGTGCGCAGGGACAGAAGGCGTGGGTGGGTGCGTTTGGACTTCATGGGTTCCACTTCCTTCCCTTATCGGGATAGCTGTATTCAGCCTGAATATATATACACTACCTCACTTTTCCCTTTTGAAGACCCATGGGCAGGCGGTCGGCGGCGGGCCCATCGGCCTGCGGGGTTCCATTCCCACAGGAAAGGGCCCGCACCTTTCGATGCGGGCCCTTTGGGAAGCGGTGATGGGCGGTACCCTCCCCCGCCGCCGTTACTCCTCGTCGTCGCGACGCTTGCGGCGGATGACCAGGGCTCCGGTGGCCGCCAGGGCGATGGCACCCAGGATGCCCATGGCGGGGGCCACGGAGGCGATGTCTCCGGTCCTGGGAACCGCGCCGCCGGTGAAGGGGAGCCTGCGCGTCGTGGTCGTGGTGGTCGTGCTCTGGCTCTTCAGCCAGTCGAGGTACTTCTGGTGGTCGGGGTGGCCCTCGTCCTTCCAGTCGTAGACGCCGTCACCGTCGGTGTCCACGCCCTTGATCGAGTCGAGGTACTTCTGGTGGTCGGGGTGGCCCTCGTCCTTCCAGTCGTAGACGCCGTCACCGTCGGTGTCCACGTTCTTGTCGGGCTTGCCGTCGCCGTCGGTGTCGATGTTGATGTCAGGCCAGCCGTCGCCGTCGGTGTCCACGTTGACATCGGGGGTGGGCACGGGATCGGCCTTGGGATCCACGGGGTCCGGGACGCCGTCGCCGTCCTTGTCCACGATGTTGAGATCGGGCTTGCCGTCGCCGTCCTTGTCGATGTTGAGGTCGGGCTTCCCGTCGCCGTCGGTGTCGATGTTCACGTTGGGCTTGGGCGCCTCGGGGTCCTTGGGGTCCACGGGGTCGGGCTTGCCGTCCAGGTCGACGTCCACGATGTTGGTGTCGGGCTTGCCGTCGCCGTCGGTGTCCACGTTGGTGTCGGGCCTGCCGTCGCCGTCGGTGTCCACGTTGGTGGTGGGGACCTTGGGAGAATCCGGGTCCTTGGGGTCCACGGGGTCGGGCTTGCCGTCGCCGTCGGGGTCGACGATGTTGATGTCGGGCTCGCCGTCGCCGTCGGTGTCGATGTTCACGTCGGGCTTGCCGTCGCCGTCGGTGTCCACGTTGACCTCAGGGATGCCGTCGCCGTCCTTGTCGATGTTGGTGGTGGGCTTCTTGGGGTCCTTGTCCGGGTCGTCAGGGTCCACGACGTCGGGGTCGGGCTTGCCGTCGCCGTCCTCGTCGACGATGTTGGTGTCGGGCTCGCCGTCGCCGTCGGTGTCCACGTTGGTGTCGGGCTCGCCGTTACCGTCGGTGTCCACGTTGGTGTCGGGCTTGCCGTTACCGTCGGTGTCCTCGTTCAGGAGGATGGTGGTCACGGCCACGTGGTGGTCGGCGTCCACGTTGGTGAAGCCCTTGTCACCAGCGGAGCGGGTGGAGACCTGGGACCCGCCGTGGTTGAACACGTTGTCGCTCACAGAAGCAGAGTCGCCGTCCACCTCGACGTCGATGATGTAGGGGACGTTGAGGGGCATGGCGGAGGAGCCGCCCTCGTCACCCTCGGCCTGGGCGACCGGTGCGCCGTCGATCTCCCAGGTGACCTGGTGGTCGGCCCCGGCGCTCACGGTCTTGGTGGGCGTGATGGTGAGGGCGCCGTAACCGCGCACGTCGGTGGAGATGACGTAGCGGGGCTCGAATCCGCTCTCCTTGATGGGGTCGGAGGGACGGTTGGGCTCGAGGACCACCGTCACCACGGTGTCGGCAGTGACGTTGTCGAGGTTGATGGTGGAGGCTGCGGCCCCGCCGTTGACGGAGACCACGCGGTACCCGGCGAGGTCGGCCCAGGAGAGGGTGGCGTTGCCGCCGTCGGGCACGAAGCCTTCACCCTCGGTCTTGGGCTCGGTGGCGAGCACGTTGCCCTCGGGGTCGGTGAAGACCACGGAGACGCGGTGGAGTTTGCCGTCCTGACGGTCGGAGACGACCTGCTTGGTGTCCTCGGGCGTCTCGCTCTCGGACACGAAGTAGACCACCACCATCTGGTCCTCGGTGATGTTGGTGATGCTCACCGAGGTCTTGCCGTCGGTGGTGACCGGCTCGGTGAAGACGTTCTTGTCGGCGTCGGGGCCGTTGGTGCCGTCGGCGTAGGCCTTGGTCATGAGGGAGAAGCCCTCGTCGGCTGGGGCGTCGTCGGAGAGCTGGGAGGCGGCGGCCGCCAGGGCGTCGTCGGCCGCAGCACCCTCGGGCTCCTGGGCCTGGGTGTCGTCGGACGCAGGCTCGGTGCCATCGGCCTCATCGGCCACAGGGGCGGAGACGCTGGGGGCAACCGGGTCCTCGACGGGCTCGGCGGCCTGGGGCTCGTCGGCCTGGATGTTGCGAGGGTCGCTGGCGGGAGCCTGGGCGGCCGGGTCGGCCGAGAGCGCCTCGGGGTTCACCTGGTCGGCAAGGGCCTGGGGCTCGTCCGCGGTCTCCTGCTCGGAGGCTGTGGCGGCACCGTTCCAGGTGACCTTGCCCTTGATGGTCTCGGCGATCGCGCCGTCCTGCCCGATCAGGTGGGTGATGGTGCCCGTCTGGGACGCGGCAGCACCGTTGCGCCTGTCGGTGACCTCCACGGCCCCCACCCTGAAGCCGGACTTGGGGGTGGCGAGGATATTGGAGTAGTTGCCGTAGAGACCAACCGTGCGGGAGGCCACGATGGAGCCGCCGTCGGCGTTGGGGACGACCTGACCGTCGACCACCTGGCGGGTGACCTTGTAGGTCTCCACCTTGCGCACCACGGGCTCCACATAGACCTTCACGTCGGCGTCCTGGGTGAGGGTGACGGTGACCTGCTGGTTGTCCTGGTCGACCTTGGCGGCGGTGTCGCCGGTGACCTCGACCTTACTCACCTGATAGTAGGTGTAGTCCTCGGAATCGTAGTTGTCGCCGTTCTCGACCTTGTACTCCACGGTGTGGGTGTCGCCCTCCACCTTCTTGGAGACAAAGCCGCCGTCGATCTCACCGGCACCGCCAATGATCTGGGTGGTCACCTTGACCCACTCGTCGGGGTCGGAGAAGTCCGGCACTACCGGGTCGGGGTCGGTGCCGTCCTCGGAGGCCGGTTCCTGGAAGAAGTAGATGTCGACGACGTGGTTGGCGTTGGGGGTGAGGCCATAGCTGGCTGCATCCTTGAGGTTGGTGCGGAAGTTGCCGTTGGCGTCCACACCACCGCGCACGGTCTTGCCGTCGACACGGATCTCATAGGCCTTGTAGGCCGACCCGTTGCGGTCCCACGTGAAGGTCCAGTCGGCGCCGGCGGCGTCGGCGAACGGGATGGTCTTGCTCGTGGAGGTAAGGAAGGTGCTGTCGCCGCCATAGCGGTTCACGGTGATGGTGTAGGCACCGTCGCTGCTGGTTCCGCCGATGGTGGGCATGGAGGTGCTCGTCACATAGATGGCCACCTTGTGGTCGGCGGCAAGGCCCTTGAAGTCGAAGGTGTTGCCGGAGACCTCGACCTCGCGGCCGTCCACCAGCACGCGGTTTATCTTGCAGCCGGAGCACACGTTCCACTCGATACGGGCGTCGGTGCCGGCCAGGTATGGCCTGGTTCCGGTGATGGTGCAGCCGTCGGAGGCACTGCAGCCGTGGATCTCGGTGGTCACGGTGTAGGCCTTGCGGGGCACGTCGCCACCGGTGGGGCCGGAGGGGTCGGTGGTGCCGGAGTCCTTCACGAACTCCACCACGATGTTGACGTTGTCGGTGAGGCCGTCCTCGGGGGTGAACGAGCCCTTGGCGATCAGGTCGTCACGGACCACGCCGTCCACGGTGACCTTGGCCACGTGGCTGCCGGCGTCGGCCTTCCAGCTGACCGTGGGTTTGGAACCCTCACGCTGGGCGGTCTTGGACTCCACGGTGCCGGTGCCGGTGCTGTGGCCGTCGGCCTTCACCACCACGTCGAGGTAGCGGTCGTAGTAGAGGCGCAGGGCCAGGCTCGGGCTGCCGGTGACGGTGCCGGTGAGCACGTTGTTGGGGTTGTCGGCGTTGTACCAGTACTTGGCACCGCCCACGGTGAGCTCGGCCGTCTTGTCGCCGTCGGCCACGGCCACGGTGGACTCAGTGGCGGCGGTGTAGGTCTTGGTGACGGAGGCGTCGTTCACACGGGTGTAGACGGCGTTGCCCTCGGCGTCCTTGGCGCCGGAGTTGATCCAGTACTCGACGGTGTACTTGGTGTCGTCACGCGGGGCCCACGTGGCCTTGAAGGTGTGGTTCTCGGTGACGATGGGGGCACCGGTACCGTCGGTGGTCTCCTCGCGGAGCTCACCGTCCTCCTCCACGTAGTGCCAGCCGGTGAAGTCGTAACCGGTCTTGGAGGGGGTGGGGAACCGGGCCATGGAGCTGGTGGCGTAGGAGGGAGCGTTGGCCTTCTGGTAGGAGACGTCGCCCACGCGGCTGCCGCCGTCGGAGTCGAAGGAGACGATGAACTTGCTGGTGTCGTACTTCCACACCGCGTAGACCGTGATGTCGTGGGACGGCATGGTGGGGGCGGCCACAGGGGTCAGGCCGGCGTCGGCCGTGGAGGACTTGGCGAAGGTGTTGGCGTAGTCGTCCATGGCGTTCTTGGTGGTGGACCAACCCTGGAAGATGTAGCCGGCCTTGGTGGGCACGCCGCGGCCCTGGACGGGGATGGCAAGGGAGCCCACGTTGGTGCCGAAGGCCACGTCCTCGATGGAGCGGACGTTGCCGAGGGAGCCGCCGTTGGCGTCGAAGCGCACGACGTAGTTGCCGACCTCCCACTGGGCCACGAGGTAGTAGGTGTCGCGCTTGACGGCGCCGCTCTCCTCGTCGACCTCCTTGACGGCCAGCTGGTCGGTGACGTCGGCCACGTTGGCCTTGTTGTTGATGTAGGCGGAGTCGGCCACCTTGGTGGCGTCGTCGGTGTTGAGGAGCTTCCAGCCCATGAAGGTGTATCCCTCACGGGTGGGGGTCACGTTGTGGTCCTCGATCTTCTTGTAGATGGAGGACTTGGAGACCACCTGGAACTCGGAGGAGGGCTTGCCGGAGATGTCACCGCCGTTGGCCAGGTAGATGAGCTTGGCGTAGTCCTTGGAGTAGGACGGGCGGATGATGATCTCGTTGCCCTCGGGGTCGGGGGTGGAGCCCGGGGTCACCGGGTCGCCGCCGGGGGTGGTCCAGCCGCTGAACTTGTTGTTCTCGGGGTCGTCCTCGGAGTCGGGGACCTCGTCGTCCTCGGGCAGCACGATGATGGGCTTCTCACCGATGACGTAGTAGTCGTCGATGGGGTTGCCGTTCTCATCCTCGACGCGCACGTGGGTGGGCTGGAAGACGGCCTTGTTGCCGATGTTGCCGCACTCGTCGCGCACCCACACCACCAGGGGCGAGGTGTCAACGATGTCGAGGTCGAACGCGAACTGGTGCTGCGGGATGGGCAGGGTCTCCCAGTCGTCGTCGGTGGGGGTGGCGTTGACGTCGTTGGTCACCCAGTAGGCCGCCACACCGGAACCGCGGCCGTCGGTGATGAAGGTGATGCCATCCTCGTCGATGCCCTCGCCGGTGTCGGTGAGGGTGATGGTGGCCTTGTTCTTGCCGGTGTTGGCACCCTCGATGAAGGGCTCCTCGTTGTCGAGGTAAGCGGTCACGTAGGTCTGGGAGATCTTGGAGACGTTGCCCTTGTCGTCGGTGACGGAGAGCTCGAAGGTCCAGCGGCCGTGGGCGCTGTCCCTGGTGAACAGGTAGTCCTCGATCTTGGAGGGGTCGTCGTAGGTCTTGTCGAAGACCTTGGTGTTGGTGGGGTCGTAGACGCTCCAGTGCCAGCTCACCAGCTTGCCGTCATCACCGGAAAGGGTGCCGGTCATGGACTTGTCCACCATGTTGACCGGAACGGTGCCGTTGGTGTTCACCAGGTGCTGCAGGTGCACCGTCATGAGCTGCTCGTCGGTGTCGCTGTCGACGATGTAGAAGTTGGCCAGGGGCAGTTCGGAGCTGATGGGTGCCTGGTTGAACTTCTTGCCCTCCACGAAGTTCTTGTAGATGTAGCCGGCGATCTCGCCCACGTAGTCGTCGCCCATGGCGATGAAACCGTTATCGGCGCCGAGGCCCTGGTGGGTGGTGTTACCGTTCTCATCCTTGGTGGAATCGGTGACCACCTTGCCGTCCTGAGCGTTGGAGATGTAGAAGATCTCGTTCTCGTTGAGGCGGTTGATGCCGTCGGTGTAGTCGGGGTTGGTGCCGCCGGCCTCACCGAACTCGTCGGGGATCTGGGGGTCGTTGGAAGTGCCGGCGAGGTTGATGAAGTACTTCTGCTCGGCGCCCTGGAAGTACTGGGTGTTCTTGAGGGCGTCGAAGGCGGAGGCGGCATAGCTCATCTCGAGGTCGGAGAACTTCATGATCGAGAGGGAGGAGCAGCCGTGGCTCACATAGTTGACCAAGGGTCCGAAGCCGTTGAACCCGGTGTTGTCCAGGGGCTGGTTTTTGAGGAGGTTCACCGGGTCGCCAAGGTTGCCGGACGCATCGTAGGTCTGGTACTGCATGGTGACGTTGTTCTTGTTGAGCTCGACGGTCACGCGAACCATGTTCTTGGGACCGAAGTTCATGGCAGGCACCGACGCGACCTGGGTGCCGGTGGCGGCGGCCAAGGTGGTGTCGGCCCCCACGCTCACCTTGCGCAGGGTGCAGGCGTTGTTGCCGGCCGTGAACATGAGCACGTAGCCGGAGACCGTGTTGTTCTCGATGCCGGCGTTGAGCCAGAAGCCGTAGCTGCCCAGGGTGTGGGTGTCGATGACGGCGGGGTTGATGTCAAAGGAGAAGGTACGGCGGGAGTCGCTCGAGGCAGGGTAGATCATGTAGTCGCTCAGGGCCGACGTGCCGTAACCGGCGAACACCATGGACGACTTTCCCTGGTCGTCAACGGACGAGTAGATGTGCCTGTCGAAGTTTTTGCAGGAGTTGCCCGTGGTGTTGGTGTTGTTCTTGAAATAGCTTTCAATGGTGCCGGTGCCGTTGGTGTGGGAGTTGTCGGCCTGACGGAAGGGCTGGTTGGCCCGCTGGTCGGCGGACACGATGCTGTTATAGGTGGCCTGGTCGCGATAGTGGTCGCGCACAAGCCAGCCGCCCAGGTCGGTGGTGTCGATGGAGACGTCGGTGTTGGTGATGCGGAACGCCGACGGGTCCATGCCCTGGTCGATGAGCTTCTGGGTGAGCTCCTGCTTGAAGTCGAGGAAGGTGCCGGGATAGTCCGCAGGGACCGTCACGGCGATGTCGACCTTGGGGGTGGGGTTGGCACCCACATCGATGGCCCCGTAGGCGGGGCTCAACGCGCCCGACCCCAGAAGGCCGATGAAGGCGAGAAGGGTACACACAACCAGGCCATAGAGCCTGGCCAAATGCCGATGTACCCCTCCCTTCAGCTTCTTCAACATTTTCTGCACCTCTCATTCCCTTCGAGGTTAGATATGGGTAGATGTGAGACATTCTACGCCTCTGAATTCAGTCGGAGTACAGAAAAGCTCAAGAAAACTGTACTTACGGGACACTGAAAGGGTAAACAGTCCGTTTTATCGGGTGCTTTTTGGCCAGATTGTCATATTTATTCATCCCGATACGGCACGATTCCGCTTCAGAAAGGTCCTGTTCTGAAAAACTAATCCACGGATCGCCTTTTAACGGCCCATGCTGTATTAATCCTGAATTGTCGTATATACATATATAATTATCTATAGACAACGATAGGAACGGTCTCTCCACGGACCTATCAAGGGAAGGGATCCATCGATTGCGCCGTCGGGGCCCCGGGAATCTTCCTAGAAGCGAAACCCCGACGATTGGAGGCCCCATGGCCGAGAAGAAGGCACGCACCCTCGAGCTCTTTTACAAGCCCACCTGCCCCTATTGCCACAAGGTCCTTGCCTGGATGAGCGACCATGACGTGGAGAACGTCACCCTGTACGACATCAGCACCGACTCCGAGGCCGCAGACCGTCTGGTGAAGGTGGGTGGCAAGCGCCAGGTGCCCTGCCTGTTCATCGACAGCGACCCCCTCTACGAGAGCGACGACATCATCGCCTTCCTCGCCGAGCTCATCGATCACCCCGAGAACGACCTTGCCCGCTGACCGAACCGTCTCAGACCAGGAGGCTGTTATGACCCTGTTCTACCTTCCCACCTGTCCCCACTGCCACCGGGTCATCACCTGGATCGAGGGTCAGGGCCTTACCGACAAGTTCAACTACATCGACTGCTCCAAGGAGGCCGGCGCCGCCGAGCTCCAGGAGGTCAGCGGCCAGCAGTCCGTCCCCTGCCTCGTGACGGGCGACGACACCTGCCTCGTCGGCGACGGGAACATCCTCGCCTACTTGCAGAAGCTCTACGCCTAACACGGGCTTCTCCCGGAGACGGGAAGGGGCGCCCCCGACGGTCCGGATGCCGTCGGGGGCGCCCCTCTTTCCTGTAACGGCCCCGTCTGCCATGTGACGGGTTTTACGGTTTTGGCATCACGCCCTGCGGATGGTCTCCGAGACGATGAGGTTCACCTGGGCGACCTGGTCAGGGCCCACGTTCTGGGGGACGTTCTCGGCCGTATGGGCCAGGGCCGGTACCTCGCCGGGGTCGCAACCCATGAGGGTGGCCGAGCGCACCGAGGCGCGCATGGCACAGGTGGCGTCGGTGTCGGACCAGGGCCTAGGCGAGCACTGCAGCTGCACGTGGAGGTCCCGGGCGATACGGTCGATGCTTTTGAGCAGACGACGGTCGACCTTGCGCACGTTGCCGGATCCCTCCTCGGTGAGGAGGGTGAGCTGGCCGGCGCCCACAGAATCCAGGTTGATGAGGAACGCACCGCGCAGGCGGGAGCGGTACTCCTTCACGAACGCCTTGGCGCCCGCGTGGTCGAGCTCGCTGGCGCCCACGGCCACGAAGTAGATGTCGTGGGCCACGAGGTCCACGTAATCCATGTCGAGCACGGCTTCGGCGAGCTCCGGATCCTCCACGAGGTTGACGTCCTCGTCGTCGCGGAGCTCGGCGGAGCGGGTGGCGCCGCCCTTCCATGGGTGACGGTTGCCGTCGTCCTCGGAGAAGTTGTCCCAGGAGCCAATGCGCTCTCCGTCGGCCTTGGCGTCGAAGTCCTCATCCACCCCGAGCCACTCGGTCATGGAATCCTGCTCCTTCTTCTTGCGGCCGTGACCGTGGGAGATGCGGTCGCGCAGGGAGGTCTTCCGCGCCTTGTCGTGGGACGTCACACGAACAGGCTCGATGGGCACCGCGGCCGGTGCCTCCTGAGGCTGGGCGGCGGGCACCGTCGCCACGCGACGGCTCTGGGAGACCGTCACACGGCCGTCGGACGAGCCGGCATGCACGGTGCTCTGGGACACCACCACACGTTGGGACACGGCATCTGCCGTCGTGGGCTCGGGCTCCTGGCCCGGGACCTCGTAGGCGGCGTCCTCCATGACGTCGAGGGAGGGGCTGTCGGCGGCCAGCGGGTCGAAGGTCGCCTGGGTGGGGTCGGGAAGGTCGAACAGGGCCGCGCGGCGGGCGAAGCCGATGGGGCCGCGGGGCGTGAAGTCCGTCTGCCCCCACGAGGGATCGTCCACGACATCGGGGGCAGGGGAGGGCTGGGGTGCCCCCTCGATGACGGGCATGGCGACGGTGGCGCCGTCGGTCGACGGGGTGGGCGCGACGGGCTCCTGCAGTTCTCCCTGCACGACGTCCTCGACCGGGGCGACGTTCTCCTTGCCGGCGGGGTCGTCGAGTCCGTGGCTGAAGTCGGGCACGGAAAGGGTCTCGCGGACGGTCACCGTCTCGGGGGCGGGGGAGGGCTCCTCGGCACGGCGGGCGGAACGCGGCGTGGGTTCGCTCACAGAGGAGGGGCCGGAGACGACAGGGTCGGTCGCGATGCGGCCGGTGGTCTGACGCACCTCTATGGTGCCGGTCTCCCGGGACGCGGCCTTGCGCGAGAGGAAGTCGGGGACGGGGGCGGAGGGTCGGGTCGACTGGTCCTCGACCACCGGATCGGGCTCCAGGTCGACCGGTTCCCCCACAACCTCCTCGACCGTAACGGGCTGCGGCTCAATGTACTCGATCTGACACGTCTCGGGGAGGATACCGAGGGCCTCTACCACGTCTTTTCCGTGGCGCACCCCCTCGACCTGCTCCATCTCGGTGACGGTTTGCATGACGACACGCTGTTCCGCAGGCACCTCGTCGACCACGATGGGGGAGTCGAGAGCCGCCCCGGCGACGGCCTCGGCCTCTGCCTGCGCGAGGAGCTCGGCGCGCTGGGCACGCTCCTCCTCGGTGCCGCCGCAGACGTCCTCGGCCACACCGAGCATGGCAGCGAGGGAGGCGTTGTTGTCGTTGGCCGCTCCGGTGAGGGGCATGAAGTGCGCGGCGATGTCGTTGATGCCGCAGACGAGCCCGGGCAGCGCGCAGACCATGCCGATGACCCATATGACCCGGAGGGCGACGTCGGGGATGACCACGACGAGCTGGAGCAGGCAGCAGAGGCCCGCGACGGCCAGGCCCATCGGGGCCCAACGAAGCACGACCCCGCTGTAACGGGAGACCGCTGGGTTGGCGAGGAGCTCCTCGTGCCCGGTGTCGTAGTGGGCCATCACGACGATGGGGCGCACGCCTCGGCCGGCATGGGGGCCGGTACCCCTGTGGAATCCCACGACATTCTGGCTGCGGGCCGGGGGCAGGAAGCGGCCGAAGAGGTCGATGCCCAGATACCTCAGCACGAGAAGGCCGCCGCTCACGGCGGCGACCACGAACCCGAGCACCGCGAGTCCGATGCCGCCGATGCCTGACACCACCATGCCGAGAAACGCCAGCACGAGGAGGATCCCGCCGATGAAGCGGGTGTCGCTGGGGGTCGTGACGTCCTGACGCGTCACATCAAGGCCTTCGTTGGAGAGCAGCTCCTGCAGGATGTCTGCGGCGTTGACCTCCTCCTGGCTGTTCGCGGGCGCTATCTCGATCCGGGAGTCAAGGTAGTCGAGGTACTTCTCGCTCATGGACATCGGCGTCATCCTCCGTCGGTTCGGCCGCGAAGCCGGGTGCTTCGTTTATGGCATGTTCAAGGGCCGGAGCCAAAGATACCCGCAAGTATACGCCCTCATCCCCGCCAACCTGCAGGGTGGGGGAGGCCCCAGGAAGTCCCCTCAAACCCTCCGGACAACAAACATCGAACGTGACAAAAGTGTCCGGGTGATGGGACAGGGCACCCGGACACTTTTGTCACGTTGCTTTTTTTACGGTGAGTGTGACGGCGTACACCCCTTGGTACACATCGGTTTACGGATCCGTGAGACATGACAGAAGATGCCGTACCTCCATGACGGAACCTGTTATCGAGAGCTATAAATGATATGTTTTAATATAGGTAACTAATACATGTAACCCATAACAGAGTTACAACAACACATGTAACGACCATCACCAACTAGTAATATCATAGGATACAAAGAGACGGAACGTTCTAAAACGTTCCGTCTCTTAAACAATATCATGTATCAATGTCATATATGGCTTCAGCTCTCGTGACTGCGTCTCCAAAGTTCGATGAAGCCCCTGAGGTTGTCCCGACCCAAACGGGTGACGTTGGAGCTGGGGAGCGAGTTGACGAACGTACGCCCGTAGCGCTTTGTGGTGAGACGGCTGTCCAGGAGTACCAGCACTCCTTTGTCGCGGCTGGAGCGGATGAGCCTTCCTGCCGCCTGCTTCACGGCGAGCACGGCTTCGGGCAGGGAGTGGTGCCACCAGGCGCGGGGATCCCGAGCCTCGCGTTCCTTCACCAAGGGGTCGTTGGGGTTGGCGAAGGGCAGCTTGGGGATGACCACGCACCGCAGGGTGTCGCCGGCGGCGTCGAAGCCCTCCCAGAACGACTTCAGTGCGAAGAGTGAAAGCAGCTCGTCTCCCACGAACTTCTCACGCAGGCGACGAACGTTGGCGTCCCTCGTCTGCTGCACGAGCTCCAAGCCAGCCTCACGCAGACGGGGGGAGACCATGGAGTGGAGCTGCTCCATGTCGCGGCGGTTGGTGAAGAGCGTGAGCACGGAGCCGCCCATCGCCTCATGGATGGCCACGAGGGCGTCCGCCATGGCTGGAAGGTAGTCGCGGGAGTAGGGGTCCGGCAGGTCGGAGGCCACCACGACGGCCATGTTGCGGTCGAAGTCGTAGCTGGAGGGGATGGTCAGACTCCGCGACGCCCCAGGGCCGAGGCAGTCCAGGCCCACGGCGTGCTCGAAGTGACCGAAGTCCTGCCCCACGGCCAGCGTGGCCGAGCAGTACCCCACGGTCTTGGTCTCCGGGTACCAGCGGCTCGCCAGCTCGGCGCCCACGTCGAGCTTCTCGGCCACCAGACGCTCCTCACCCCGGCGATTCTTGGCAAACGAGGCCTCGAGGTAGTAGACGAAGGAATCGTCGGTGCCGTCGAGCACGGTCTTGAGGGCCAGACGCAGGTTGCCGAGAGTGCGCAGGGGGTCCCCCATCTCGGTGGAGGCGTCCCGGACGCCCTCAAAGGCGAGGGCCTGAGCCTCCTGGAGGAACCTCACGGCCTCCTCCAGCGCCGCCTCGAAGGCGCGGCCGCTCTCCGCAAGCTGCGCCCATTCGGCCGTGGCCCGCACCTTGTCATCGATCCACAGGGTGACGGTGTCGTAGCCGCCGCGACGCCCGCAGCCTTGGGCCACCAGCACGAGGTCGTCGAAGAAGTCGGCCGAGAGCGTCATGGCCCGCGCAAGCGACGCGGAGCCCTTGGTGAGGACCCGCTCCACCGGCGTGCCGGCCTCGCTGGACGCGGCCTGGACCATGAGCTTGTGGATGGCGCCGGAGCGCACGCCGCCCAGGGTCTCAAAGGCCCTGCGGGCGTCAGGGGCGGCCACGGCGAGGGCCCACTGGCGCCGGGCCTCGGCGTCGAACCCGTGGGCCTCGTCCACCATCCAGTGGCGGATAGGGGGGAGGATGCGCTGGTCCGCCGCAACGTTGGTGAGCAGCAGGGAGTGGTTGGTCACCACGATGTCCGCCGAGGCGGCCCTGCGGCGGGCACCGTGGAGCAGGCATCCCTCGGCAAAGAACGGGCAGCGGTTGTGCAGGCACTCCTCGGGGGTGGTGGTCATCATCTGCCGCGGCACGTTGCGCCAACGGATGCCCAGGGAGTCGAGGTCGCCCTCGGGGGTCTGGCAGGCGGCGGAGAGCGTCACGGCCACGGCCGTGAGCATGTCGGACTCCACGGTGTTCCGGGACCTCCCGGCTGCGTTCACCTGGTCCACCGGGAGGTCCTGCAGCATGGCCCCCTCGACCTTGCGCAGGCACGGGTAGTGGTCGTATCCCTTAAGACTTATATATTGCAGGCCGCCGGGCAGGTTCTCATCTAGGAGCGGGAGCTCGCGGGAGACCAGCTGGTCGGTGAGGGCGTTGGTCTTGGTGGCGACACCGCAGGTCACGCCGTTCTCCTTGGCGAAAAGCGCGAGCGGCAGCAGGTAGGCCATGGACTTGCCCACGCCGGTACCCGCCTCCACCACGAGGTCGGTGGACGTGGCCAGCGCCTCGTTGACCGCCTGCGCCATGGCCTTCTGCGCGGGCCGGGGCTCGAACTCCTCGTAGAACGACCCCACGACGCCGTCCTCGCAAAATGCCGCCTCGAGCTCGCCCCTCGGCACCGTCACCGGGTCGCAGAGACGGTCCTTGGCGTCCACCTTCACCTGCATCCGCTGGGCACGCACGAGGTCGCGGCGCACCTGCACCAGGGAGAAGGGCACCTGCGTGCCCTCCTCGCCGGCGATATAGGCAAAGAGCGGCCGGTAGGGCCAGTCGACCTCCGGGTGCATGGAGGCCAGCTGGCCCGCGAGGCCGGGCGGAAGCGCCGCGAGGCCGCAGAGGATGACGCGCCACATGCCGGCGAGGGCCTCGACATCGTCCATGGCCCGGTGGGACACCGATGGGCAGCCGAACACGCGGGCGAGATCCTGGAGCCTGTGGCTGGAGAGACGGGGGAGGGCGATGCGGGAGAGGGCGAGGGAGTCGATCCAGAGGTCCGAGACCTCGGAGCCGCCGCGGACCTTCTCCACGAACGTGCGGTCGAACGTGGCGTTGTGCGCGATGACGGGGCAGCCGCCCACGAAGTCGGCGAGCCTGGCCACGACCTCCTCGGCACCCGGGGCATCCACCACCATGGCGTTGGTGATGCCGGTGAGCTCCTCGATCTCGGGCGGGATGGGCCTGGAGGGCCTCACGTACGACTCGAAGCGGTCCACCACCTCCCGTCCGCTCAGACGAGCCGCCGCGACCTCGATGAGCTCGCAGTCCTTGAACGACAGGCCAGTGGTCTCGGTGTCGAGGACGACGACGTCCTCCTCGATGGGTCCGAAGTCGCAAGCAGGGTCGGCCGCCCTGTCGGCGAGGGACCGGTACAGGTCGGCGACGGCCATCGGCGTGCCCGCCATGAGCAGGTCGTCGACGGTGCGGGGCTCGGAAGTGGTGCTCACGGGGCTCCTTTTGACGGCGGAGGGACGTTAGAGACGACCCGCGCCCTCCTCCAAGGCCCATTCCACGAAGCGGCGGCACAGCTCGGGGAAGGGGATGCCGGAGCGCTGTGCGCTGTCGGGCAGGAGGGAACGCTCGGTCATGCCGGGGATGGTGTTGGTCTCGAGCAGCACGGGCTCGCCGGCGTCGGTGACGATGAAGTCGCTGCGGGAGCAGCCGGAGCAGCCGAGGGCCTTGTGGGCGGCCACCGCGAGCTCCTGGGCGCGCACGTAGGCCGCGGGGTCCAGGCGCGCGGGGATCACGTGGTGCAGCTCGCTGGGCTCGTACTTGGCCTTGAGGTCGTAGAACTCGGCGCCGGTGACGATCTCCACGATCTGCAGGGCCTCGGGCTCGCCGTTGCCGATGACCGGCACGGTGATCTCGGTGCCGGTGACGCACTCCTCGACGAGGGCGCGGTCGGATGACTCGTGGGCGACCGCGATGGCGTCCGCCAGCTGGCAGATCTCGGTCACGCGGGTGACGCCGTAGCTGGAGCCGTTGAGCACCGGCTTAACGAAGAGGGGGAGTCCCAACCGGGCCACCACGGCCTCGGTGTCGACCTCCTCACCGCGCGCCACGCAGATGCCAGCGGGGCAGGGGATGCCCGCGTCGCGGTACACGAGCTTGGCGAGGTCCTTGTCGGCAGCCGTGGCGCTCGCCACCACGCCGGAGAAGGTGTAGGGGATATGCAGCACCTCGAGCATGCCCTGGATGCAGCCGTCCTCGCCGTACTTGCCGTGCATGGCGATGAAGGCCACGTCGTAGGCACCGGTGGAAAGCCTGACACCCAACTCGGGGTCGGCCGCGTCCACCAGGTCAACGGACTCGAACCCCGCCTCGGCGAGGGCGCCCTGCACGGCGACGGCGGAGCTGTGGCTCACGTCGCGCTCGTCGGCCCAACCGCCCCACAGGAGGCACACATGGGATCTGGTGACGTCGTTGCTGCTCATAGGGGCTCCGATCGGGCTTGCATGAACGGGTAGACTGGGACGGTACGCAGGTACCGGAGTCGAGGATACTCCACCCACCCTCTCCCATAGGATCAGGTGCCAGAATGCCCGAGAAAACCCAGCCCACAAGCCCCAGCCGCGAGAACGCGGAACAGAACGCCACCCCCGCGAGGCGCGGCCCCAAGGCCGACCTCACCGCCATGGACCACGACCAGCTCGTGGCCTTCATGGAGTCCATCGGCCAGCCCTCCTTCCGCGCCAAGCAGGTGGAGGACTGGGTACGCCACAAGAACGTGCGCTCCTTCGACGAGATGACCAACCTCTCCAAGGCCCTCCGCGCCCAGCTGGCCGATGTGGCCACGCTCGGCGGCGTGACCGAGGTCGCGCGCCAGGAATCCCTGGACGGTTCCCGCAAGTACCTGTTGGCCTTCGACGACGGCGTGTCGGTGGAGTGCGTGGGCATGCCCAACGGCGACCGCCTCGCCGTCTGCGTGTCCACCCAGGCCGGCTGCCGCATGGGCTGCCGGTTCTGCGCCACCGGGGAGGCCGGGTTCACCCGCAACCTCACGGCCGACGAGATCTACGCCCAGGCCGCCCACGTGGGGCAGGACTTCGGCCAGCGCGTGACCTCCGTGGTGCTCATGGGCCAGGGCGAGCCCTTCAACAACTACGACGAGACCCTCGCCGCCATGCGGCTCATGAACAGCGAGGACGGCCTGGGGATCGGCGCCCGCCACATCACGGTGTCCACCTGCGGCGTGGTCCCGCAGATCCGCCGCTTCGCCTCCGAGCCCGAGCAGTTCGGCCTGGCCCTCTCGCTGCACTCCGCCGTGCCCGAGACCCGCAACCTCCTCATGCCGGGCGTGAGGAAGCACAGCCTCAAGCGCCTTCACGACGTCATGAAGGACTACACCGAGAAGACCCACCGTCGCCCCACCTACGAGTACGCCATGATCGCCGGCGTCAACGACGACGAGCCGCACCTGGACGCCCTCGTCGACTTCTGCCGCGGCACCCTCTGCCACGTGAACCTCATCCCCTTCAATGAGCACTCCGGCTCCAAGCTCAAGCCCTCGTCCGAGGAGCGCATCGACCGCTTTGTGAAGGTGCTCGAGGGCGTGGGTGTGGAGACCACCGTGCGCCGCAGCCGAGGAACCGACATCGACGCCGCCTGCGGGCAGCTGAAGCAGCGCCTGCGCTAGGACGCACGGGACAGAGCGGTCCAAAGGAGAACGGGCCTCCCAGCCGATGCGGCGGGGAGGCCCGTTCGCTGCACGTCGTTGCCGTGACGGCCGGTGGGGAGGGGCCAGGGGGCTAGTAGCCGGCCTCCTCCCACTGCCGCTCGATCCAGGCCCGGTTGGCCTCGAGGCGAGCGGCGTCCCGGGCGGCACCGGGGTCGCCGGAGAAGCGCTCGGCCATGGAACGGCCCACCTCCACGACCCGCTTGGCCGTCGAGGTCAGGTTTCCCCGGGCCTGCGGGGTCAGCAGCACCATGAAGGCGGCCACGGCCCCGCCCACAACCACACCGGTCACCACGAACATCCCAAGGGACCTACGCATGGGCACCATCCTCTCCGTTGGCGGCGAGGAGCCCCATGAGGCGCTTGAGGTCCTCCTCGTCCTTGAACTCAATCTCGATGCGGTTCTTTCCCCGGCTCTGCTTCACCCTGACGGTGGTGTCGAGGGCCATGCGCAGGCGTCGGGCCGCACGTTTGAAGGCCTGGGGCGCAGGGGGCCGGATCGGCTTGGGTGATTCCGTGCCAGAAAACAACGGTGCGAGGGTTTCTGTCTGACGCACCGACAGATTCTCCTCCACGACCTTGCGGGCGAGCTTGATTCGCCCTTCCTCGCTCGGCACAGCGAGGATGGCCCGGGCGTGGCCCGGGGTGAGCAGGCGCTCGCAGAGGAGTACCTGCACCTCGTCAGGGAGGTCCAGTAGACGGAGGGCGTTTGCGATGGCCGGCCTCGACTTGGAGAGGATCTTCGCCAACCCCTCTTGGGTGAGGCCCTGGGACTCGATGAGCTGCCGGTAGCCCCGGGCCTCCTCGATGGGATCGAGGTCGCTGCGCTGGAGGTTCTCGATGAGGGCGAGGGAGAAGACCGCGTCGTCGTCTACCTCGCGCACGAGCACGGGCACCTCCGTGAGGCCTACCAGCTTCGACGCCTGGTAGCGGCGCTCGCCGGCGATGATCTGGTACTCGCGTCCCACCTTGCGCACGAGGATGGGCTGGAGCACGCCGTGCTGCCTGATAGAGTCGGCCAGCTGCTCCAGGGCCTCCTCGTCAAAGTTTTGGCGGGGTTGGTCCGGGTTGGGCTTGACCTTGGAGACGGGAAGGGTGGCCTCGGTCTCCTTGCCCACCTCGGCCGACGACTCGGCCATGAGGGCGTTGAGGCCCTTTCCCAGACCTGTTTTCTTAGCCACGGTCGATCACCTCCTGGGCAAGGGCCGTGTATGCGACGGCACCCTTGTTGGTAGGGTTGTACTGGGTGATGGGAAGACCGTAGGACGGCGCCTCGCTTAGCTTGACGCTGCGCGGGATCACCGTCTCAAAGACCCGGTCGCCAAAGAAGCGACGGACCTCGGCCACGACCTGGTTGGAGAGCGTGGTGCGCTTGTCGTACATGGTCATCAGGACACCGAAGATGTCGAGGGCCGGGTTCAGGCTCTTCTGGACCATGGAGGTGGTCTCCATGAGCTTGGTGACGCCCTCCAGCGCATAGTACTCGCACTGGATAGGGATGAGCAGGCCGTCGGCGGCCGTAAGGGCGTTCAGCGTGAGCAGGCCCAGGGACGGTGGGCAGTCGATGAAGACGTAGTCATAGCTGCCTTTCACGTCCTCGAGGGCGTTCTTGAGGATAGACTCACGGGCCATACGGCTCACAAGCTCGATCTCGGCACCGGCCAGCTGAATGGTGGCGGGCACGATGGAGACGTTCTCCTCGACAGTGCCCACGATAGCCTCGTCCATGGGGCGGTCTTGGAGCAGCGCGTCGTACACGTCGCTGGTCAGGTCCTCCTTCTCGATGCCGTAACCGCTCGTGGTGTTGCCCTGTGGGTCCAGGTCCACGACGAGGACTTTCTTTCCCGCCTCTCCGAGGGCTGCAGAGAGGTTGACGGCGGTGGTGGACTTACCCACACCGCCCTTCTGGTTAATGATGGCCAAGACCACGGGCGAGTGCTCCTGACCGCTGCAATCTTCCTCCGTATACGGCACCGTTCCTCCTGTCTACCGCGACCCCAACGCTTCACTACGGCAAGTATACAGACGGCAGGTGCCCTGACGTTCCACGTGAAACAGGAAGCTACGGTGACAGCGACGCCCACGATGTTTCACATGTAACATATGGCAAGCGATTGCGCGCCGGCCGAATGGCCGCCCAGCGCCCCTGAGCTATGTTTCACGTGAAACAGGCTGCCGAGCCCAGTGGGAGAGCGATGGCCCACTCAGGCAAGGGGCTTGCTCTTTGCCTCTCCGACGGGACGGGGGAGCTTTATGAAGGAGCGGCCGTCCTTTTCGTAGACAACGATCTCCCGGTGCCCCATGCCCTCGGGAAGGCTGAGTGTTTCACGTGAAACGAGCCTCATACCGACCTTCTCCGCCGTCTTCTGCCCAGAACCGAGCTCCTCGTCAGAGAGTCGCCCCTTCGACACAACGAGGCGGCCGCCCTTGGACAGGAGCGGCTGGGCGTACTCCACCAACACCCCCAGGGGGGCGACGGCTCGGGCAACCACGGCACCGAACTCGCCCCTATGGTCGACCGCATAGCTCTCGGCCCGCTCCCGCGTCGTCCCCACGGCGCCGAGCCCCATGGCGTCGGCGAACTCGGCCACGGCACGGGCCTTCTTGCCCACCGAGTCCATCAGGACGAAGGGGCGGTCCTCCATGACGGCCAGAGGAATCCCTGGGTAGCCGGCACCGGTCCCGATATCCAGGACCGGGCCGTCGGTCTTGGCGACCTCCTCCTCCAACAGCAGGGAATCCAGGATGTGGAGCACCAGGGCGTCCTCGGGGGAGGTAATGCGGGTGAGGTTCATGACCTTGTTCTTCTCGAGCACCAGGTCAAGGTGGTCGAGGAGGAGCGTCCTCTGGCCCTCCGTGCAGGCGACGCCTTGGGAAGCAAGCAACTCGCCCAGCCTGCGGTCGAGCATAGCCCGGCCCACGCCGCCGACAGTGTCCTTCTCCATGATGCACGCTCCCTGCCAAGAACCGACGAACCACCGAAATCTGGCACGGACGAACCCGCCGCACCGGCCCCACCTTGCCATAGAAAGAGGAGAGCCCGCACCGGAATGCGGGCTCTCCTTTAAAGACGCGGGCTGACCCAAGTATGCACCAAATTATCTATCGATGTCGTCGACGGGCTCCACCACCACGTACCGGTCGGGGTCCTCGCCCTCGGAATGCGTGGAGACCTCGGGGTCGTCGCGGAGCGCGATGTGCACGAGGCGACGCTCGTAGGCACTCATGGGGGAGAGGGACACGGGCTTGTCGGAGCGCTTGGCGCGGTCCGCGGCACGGCGGGCCATATCGCGGACCTTGCGGCGACGGCGCTCGCGGTACCCCTCGATGTCCACGACCACGGGGTAATGGAAGCCCAGCTGCCTGTTCACGAGGGACGAGAGGATCTGCTGGAGCGCCTCCAGGGTGCGACCGTGGCGGCCAATGAGGATGGCGAGGTCACCCTGGGAGACATCGAGGATGAGCTCACCCTCGTCGCCCTCATACTCGTCGATCACCACATCGTGCTCGCCGAAGCAGGCCAGGAGCTGACGCAGGTAGCTCACGGAGAGGTCGGCCACGGCGTCGACCTCCGCGTCGTCGATGGAGCCGTTCTCCACAAAGTGGGCCTTGACCGCCTCGAAGTCGACGGCAGCATCGAGGGCCTCCTCCAGGGCCTCGCCCTCGGTGTCCATGATTTCCTGGGGGTCCATGGGATCTCCTTCCATTGATACAAAACGAGGCACGGTGCTCTGCCCGTGCCTCGTTCAGACGACTTCGACTCTGTCTAGGACTTCTTGCGGGGGCGGGGGGCCTTCTCCTTGCGCACCACGTTCACCTGAACGGGGGCGTTGGCCAGGCGCTCCTCCTCTTCCTTCTTGAACTTCTCCATGATGCGGTTGGTGATGAAGAGCTGCTGGATGACGCCCCACGCGGCGGAGGTGTTGTAGTAGAGCACCACGCCGACGGGCACGGTCCAGCCGAACCACATCATCATGCCGGCCATGACCACGCCCATGACGAGCGTCTGGGACTGCTGCTGCCCGGCCGCGGAGTTGCGGGTGTTGAGGTACATGGGCAGGAAGGTCAGGGCGCCGAAGAGCACATCGAGCAGGATGTACACCCAAGCCGCGCCGATGCCACCGGAGGCGAGCACACCCGCGCAGGAGCCGTCGAGGGCGGGGAGAATGTTGTAGAAGTGCGCGCCGGACGGCACGTTCTTGAGCACCGTGAAGAGTGCGAAGAAGACCGGCATCTGCAGGAACAGGGGCAGGCAGCCGCCGAGGGGGTTGAACTTGTGCTCGGAGTAGATCTTGCGGAGCTCCTCCTGCTGGCGGACGGGGTCGTCAGCGTAGCGCTCCTGGATCTCCATCATGCGGGGCTGCAGCACCTGCATCTGGGCCGACGAGCGGGTCGACTTGATGGTGAGCGGCGTCAGCAGGATACGGATGATGAACGTGAGCAGGATGATGGCGAGACCCCAGTCGCCGCAGAAGCCGGCGATACCGGCCAGGACCTGGGTCAGAAAGCCGATGAACCATTCCCACATAGGTGTAATTCCTTAGATAGTTGCGGTCAGGGAACCGGGTCGTAGCCGCCCTTGTGGAAGGGGTGGCACCGGCAGATGCGTCGCACGGCCAGCCACCCGCCCTTGAGGGCCCCGTAGCGTCGCACGGCCTCGACGGCGTACTGGGAGCACGTCGGTCGGTAGATGCAGCACGCCGGGAGCAGGGGAGAGATGTAACGCTGGTAGCCCAAGAATATCTTCAACAGTATTCGCGCCGCAATACTCCGCCTATTCATCTCCACGGAGCGCCCCCACACCTGCCTTGGCGAGGGCGGAACGAAGGCCCCGCCGAAGCTCCTCGGGGGAGGCGTCATGGGTGCGGTCCGTCGCAAAGAGAATGACGTCATAGCCAAGCAGAGGCAGCCCGCTCGCGCGGGCTGCCTCTCTCAAGACGCGTTTGCAGCGATTGCGATAGACCGCGTTACCGAGCCGCTTGGGCGCCACGAACGCGACGCTCGGCTGCTCCGGTCCCTCACACGCCAGCACCGACACGCGGACGAACGGCGATCGGCCGCGGCGCCCCTTCTTGAAGACGCGCTCAAAGGCCTTGGCCGACTTGAGCGTTCTCACGGAGAGGAGGCCTTAGCGGGGGCGGGTCTTGGACACGGTGAGGCGCTTGCGGCCCTTGGCACGACGGCGGGCGAGCACCTTACGACCGGCGGAAGTGGCCATGCGGGAACGGAAGCCGTGGCACTTGGCGCGCTTCCGCTTATTGGGCTGGTACGTACGCTTCATTGGGAAACCCTCCTGGATACTGCGTTCTAGCTGCGGTTGGTTGCAGCACAAGCTCCACGATTGTAGGAGCCACCTTCACGAACTGTCAATTGTCACACAAAGACCACGTGAACGGGGGCGACGGCGTATGCCCACCGTCCCCGCGCAATCATGCATCGTGTTCCGCACGGTGAAAGAAACCGTTCGCGGTCCATGAAAAAACGCCATCGGATACTATGGGTTTGCGCGGTCCATTGCACCGGGATTCACGGTTTTCAACAGCATTTCACCCCTTGTTGAAAACACGACTTCCGCAACGAAAGAAATCCACCGCAAGATTTCAACACCCGACGAAATACTGTCGAAAGCGAGACCTCCATGGCCGATTCGTTCTATCCGTTCGTCGAGAACGGGCCCGAAGGGGCGCCCCAAGCGCCCGAGGGGGCCATGGAGGTCCGCAGCCCGACGCGCGTGGCCGTCTACGACGACGCCGCGGCGGCGCCCCGCGTGGTCGTGGTGGGGCCCTCCGACGTGCGCACGTACCTCGAGGAGGTCACCGCGACGGTCAACCGCCTCGCCAAGGAGCAGGGCGGGTCCATCCCGTTCACCGTCATCCGCGAGTGCGTGGAGAACCTCGTCCACGCCTACTTCACCGCCCCCACGGTCTCCATCCTCGACGGGGGAGACACGATCCGCTTCTCCGACCAGGGGCCCGGCATCGCCGACAAGCGCCTGGCCCTGGAGTACGGCACGTCGAGCGCCACGGAGGAGATGAAGCGCTACATCCGCGGCGTGGGCTCGGGCCTGCCCTACGCCTCCCAGTACATGGAGGACAAGGGCGGCTCCCTCACCATCGAGGACAACATCCAGGGCGGCTGCGTGGTCACCATCTCCCTGGCGGCCGAGGGGGACGTGTGGCCGGTACAGGCCCCCGCGGCCCCCTACGCGGCCCAGGCCGGGGCGCCCACGGGCAACCCGGTGCCCATGACGCAGCCCCCGGCGGCCGCGGCCCCCTACAGCGCCCCGCAGCCCTACGGATCGCCGTACCCGGCAGCCCCCACGGCCCCGGCCTACGGGCAACCCGCTGCCTACCCGGCCGGATACCCCGCCCCATACCCGTCACCCGCCGCCCCGGTCTACCCGGCGCCGTACCTGAGCGCATACCCGGGGGCGCCCACGCCCGGACTGCCGGCCCAGACGGCGCCCGCACCCGCGCAGCCGATGTCGGAGCCCCTCAACAGCCGACAGCTCCAGGCCCTCCAGCACCTGGTGGCCGCGGGCTCCGGCGGTGCCTCCGAGCTCGCGGATCTCTACGGGTCGTCGGCCCCCACGTGGTCGCGCGCCCTCTCGTGGCTCGCCAAGGCGGGCTTTGCCGTGAAGCAGGGGCAGCGCTACGTCCCCACGCAGGCGGGGGCGGCGTACCTCTCGGCACCCCCGCGCTGACACCCCGGCCGGACGCCCCCTTCTCCCGTCGCCCCCCCCTCCTTCCGGAACGCCTTCCGCACCTGAACGCGGTTGAGGGCGACCCTCTCGGCACCTGAATGCGGGCAGGGGCGGATTTCGCACGCCTGAACGCGGTTGAGGGCGGATTTTGACACGGCCCCTCGCCCGAAGTCGCCCTCAACCGCGTTCAGGTGCCGAGAGATATGCCGGGAGAGGTGCCGGGGACTCCAGGGGCCATGAGCGATGCAGCCGTCGACGAGTTTTCGACAACGGGCCCGGCGTCGCCGTCCATGCCCCTATAATGGTTCTCCCACTGTTTCCCGCACGAGGAGACCCCATGGACCAATCGATGCAATCGGACGCCCGCCTGCTCTGGGACGACGCCACCGACCTCCTGGCCGGCACCGACGCCCCCGAGCAGCTCGTGCGCATGATGGCGTCGTGCGACCCCCAGGACTTCTCGGGCGGCACCCTCACGGTGGGCGCTCCCTCCGGCTTTGCCAGCCGCGTGCTCGAGCGCGAGCGCCCCCGCCTGGAGGAGGCGCTGAGCAGCGCTGCCTTCGAGCCGGTGACGGTGGCCTTCTCCGCGCCGTCGCGCGAGGTCGCCGCCCCGACCCCGGCACCCGCCGCCCTGACCGCCCCGCCATCCCAGCCGGCACCCGCCGTCCAGGCCCCGGTGCCCGGGACCCAGCCGCGACCGGTCTCCACCGCGGGCGACCCCAACACCATGACCTACGAGGACTACCTCGCCCTGTACGGCAAGGGCTCCCCCTCACAGGAGCCGGCCGCCCCCTCCGGGCAGGACGCCGGGCCCCAACCTGCGGGCCGCGCCGCCAACCCCCTCGTGGAGCTCTGCGGCGAGGGCGACGCCAGCCTCACCTTCGACACCTTCGTCGAGGCCGACGAGAACCGCTTCGCCCTCCAGGCCGCCAAGCAGGTGGCCAACGGCTCCACGGCCTACAACCCGCTGTTCATCCACGGCAGCTCGGGCCTGGGCAAGACCCACCTGCTCCGCGCCATCCAGAACTACATCGCCACCAACGACCCGGAGCGCCAGTGCGTCTACCGCGTGGCCAGCGACTTCCGCGACGACTACGTGGCCGCCATGAACGGCAAGGACCGCTCCGTCAAGGAGAACCTCTCCCGCAACTACAAGGACATCGACGTCCTCATCCTCGACGACATCCAGCACATCGCCAACGCACAGGGGACCATGACGTTCTTCTTCGAGACGTTCAACCACCTCATCGAGCACGGCAAGCAGATCGTGCTGGCGGCCGACGTCCCGCCGGCCGAGATCGGCATGGACGAGCGCTTCACGAGCCGCATGCTGCAGGGCCTCCCCGTGGCGGTGCAGTCCCCGTCCCTCGAGTTCAAACGGGTGCTCATCGACACCTTCCACCAGCGCATGAAGGGCGGCGACGGCCCCGAGGCGGCCGGCGACCTCACCTCCGACGACCTCTCCCTCATGGCCGAGCGCGCCGGCGGCAACATCCGCTCCATCCGCGGCTTCGTGCAAAAGTGCCTGTTCACCTCGGCGGCCCTGGCGGCCGAGGGCAAGTCCATCGAGCCCGCCGACATCGTGGCCGCGGCCGCCGAGGTCTGGCCCGCCGACGGCGTGCTCATCTCCATCGACGACATCCAGCAGATGGTGCAGTCGCAGTTCTCCGTGAGCCGCCAGGACCTCGTGAGCAACAAGCGCAACAAGGAGATCGCCCAGCCCAGACACGTGGCCATCTACCTCGCCCGCGAGCTCACCGACTCCACGCTCCAGGAGATCGGCCGCAAGTTCGGCGGGCGCAGCCACGCCACGGTCAAGCACTCCATCGCTTGGGTGGAGGACCGTATGGACCAGGACCGCCTCTTCCACGACCAGGTCATGCGCCTGCGCGACCGCCTGGGAGGTTCGTGAACATGACCGCGTTCAAAACGTCGAGAAAGCCGTTCAAAACCGGCGCCCCGCTGTCGACGGGGTTTTCGACAGGCATCCCGGCTGTCGATTTCACCCCCGGTTGTGAACAGCTACAGATGTTCTGTTCACACCCGCCCACCTGCACCGTCGACGGTCTTGAACATTTCGACACGTCCTACTGATACCACCATGTATTCTTCTTTCTAAAGAAAGGGTTAGTAATGAGATTCACCGTAAGCCAGACGGCCCTGCAGAAAGCCCTTTCCGTGGTGATCAAGGGCACCGCCGCGTCCTCGACCCTGCCCATCCTCACCGGCATCAAGATCACCGCCGGGGAGGGGACCCTGGAGTTCCAGGCCACCGACCTCGATATATCCCTCAAGCACCGTATCCCCGCCAACGTCGAGGATGGCGGGGCCACGGTGGTCTCGGGCAAGATGATCGCCGGCATCGTGAAGAGCCTGCCGGACGCGCCCGTGACCTTCGACTCCGAGGGCAACTCCGTGCGCCTCTCGTGCCAGCGCTCCAAGTTCAACCTCAACACCCTCGACCCCAAGGACTTCCCCGAGTTTCCGGCCGTGGAGGCCGAGCGGTCCGTGGAGCTGCCCGCCGGCGTGCTGGCCACCATGGTCGACCGCGTGTACCGCGTGGTGTCCCGCGACCTCTCCAAGCCCATCCTCGGCGGCATCTACCTCACGGTGGACGAGAACCTCGTGCGCCTCGTGGCCACGGACTCCTACCGCCTGGCCGTCTGCGACACCACCCTGGAGACCTCGACCCTCACCGAGCCCTTCTCCATGATCGTGACCGGCAGCGCCTTCCACGACGCCCTGTCCATCGCCGACGCGGACGCCCCCGTGCTCATCGGCGCTGCCGCGTCCCAGGCGGTGTTCTCCTTCGGCGACACGGTCTACGTCTCCCGCCGCATCGAGGGCACGTTCCCCGACTACCGCCAGCTCCTGCCCAAGAGCTGCTCCACGTCGCTCGAGCTCCCGGTGGAGGAGGCCTCCGAGGGTCTGCGCCGCGTGTCGCTCGTGGCGGCGCAGAACCCGCGTGTGCGGTTCGACATCGACGCCGACGGCGACCTCGTGACCATGAGCGCCATGGACTCCGACGTGGGCGACGCGTCCGAGCAGGTGGAGGTGCCCGTGGAGGGTTCCTCCGTGGCCATCGGCCTCAACCACCGCTACGTCTCGGACTGCCTGAGCGCCGTGAGCGACCGCGAGAAGGTGCTGCTCGAGCTCCAGGGCGAGATGCAGCCCGCGGTGTTCAAGTCGTTCGGCACGCCCAACTACCTGCAGCTCATCATGCCCACGAGGCTCTAGTCCATGGGTCTTGCCCTGGTCCGCGCCACGCTGTCCGACTGGCGGTGCGCCCACGAGCTCGAGGTCGGGTTCTCCCCGGCCATGACCGTGCTCGTGGGCCCCAACGCCAGCGGCAAGACCAACACCGTGGAGGTGCTGCAGCTGCTCACGGCCGGGACCTCGTTCCGGCGCCCGTCGCCCGCGGACCTCGTGCGCCAGGGCTGCGAGGCCGGTCGGGCGGAGCTCCGGCTCGAGGGCGATGGGCGGGTGGTGGACGTCGCCTGCACCGCTACCGTGTCCTCGCGACGTTTCACGAGAAACGGCAAGGCGGTCCGACCGTCGGCCGTGCCGGGTACCCTGCTCTCGGTGCTGTTCACCCCCGACGACCTCGACCTCGTGAAGGGGCCGGCCAAGGGGCGCCGCGGCGAGGTGGACGGCTTTGGCAGCCAGGCCAACGCGGGCTTCTCCCGGGTGTGCCGCGCCTACGCGCGCTCCGTCGAGCAGCGCAACCGCCTGCTCAAGGACCCTGCCTGCGACCTGTCGGTGCTCGACGCCTGGGACGCCTCGGTGGCCCTGGGCGGCGCTACGCTCCTCTACCACCGCATGGGGCTCGTGCGGAGGCTCGCGCCCCTCGTTCAGGAGGTCTACGGCGACATCGCGGGAGGGGAGCGCCTGGAGGTGGCCTACCGTTGCACCGTGCCCGGCGTGGAGGAGGGCATGGGCCGCGACGCCATGGCCGACGCCATGGCCGCCGCGCTGGCCGCCGGGCGCGCCGACGACCTGCGACGGGGCGCCACCGGCGTGGGGCCGCACCGCGACGACGTGGACTTCTCCCTCGAGGGCAGGCCGCTCCGCACGTTCGGCAGCCAGGGCCAGCAGCGCACGGCGGTGCTGGCCTGGAAGCTCGCCCAGGTGCGGTTCGCCGAGGAGCGCCTGGGTGAGCGCCCGGTGCTTCTGCTCGACGACGTGATGAGCGAGCTCGACGGCACCCGGCGCTCGGCGGTGTCGTCGTACGTGGACACCGGCATCCAGACGGTGGTCACCACCACCCACCTGGGGTACTTTGACAGCGAGACGTTGGCGGGAGCCGAGGTGGTGCCCTATGGAGAGCGTGCCTGACAGGAACGGCGGCGGCCGGGCGCCGGGCCGCGGCGCCGTGGAGCGCCGCTGCGAGGCCGTGCGGGCCGGCGACCTCGTGGGTGCCTGCGTGGACACCCTGGCGTTCGGCGCCCGGGGCACCGAGAAGGCCGGCTGCGTGTGGAACCGCATCGCCGGCGACTCCGGTCGCCGCCACACCCGCGGCCTCTATGTGGAGGAGGTGGAGGGGGCCGACCCCGTGCTCCACGTCTACCTGGACTCCTCGCCCCTCATCCAGGACTTCCAGACCGACCACGGCCTCTACGAGCAGCGTCTCCGCTGGAGCGGTTTCCCCGTGAGCCGCGTGGTGTTCCAGCTCTCCCGCAAGGTGGGCACACCCAAGGCCGACCCGGCCCGCGTCGCCGCGCCGTCCGTGGCCCCGGTGCCCCCGCTGCCGCCCCTCTCGGCCGCCGACGCCGCCCTCGTGGAGGAGACCTGCGCCGGGTTGCCCGACTCCGTGGCCCATCAGGCGCGCTCTGCCATGGAGGCCTGCCTGCGCCGCGCCCGCGCACCCCGCCCACGGGGGCGCGGGTAGGCGGTTTCAGACCCCGTTGCCCCCTGTCCCGGTATCCGGGTACCTTGCGGTGCCCCAAAGGCGTCCCAGGGCCGTCGTGGTGGCCGTAGGGGCCATTTGCCCCCTATATCGACGGCCAAAAAAACGATAGACTGGATAAGTTAGGCTCAAGTCCCTTCCCAAGAGAGGACTCCCGTGGCAAAGAAGCAGGAATACGACGGCTCCGAGATCAAGATCCTCGAGGGCCTCGAGGCCGTACGCAAGCGTCCCGGCATGTACATCGGGTCCACCAGCGCTTCCGGCCTCCACCACCTGGTCTATGAGGTGGTCGACAACTCCGTGGACGAGGCCCTCGCGGGCTTCTGCACCAAGATTCTCGTGACCATCCACCCGGACAACTCCGTCACCGTGGTGGACAACGGCCGAGGCATCCCCACCGACAAGCACCCCCAGCGCAAGATCCCCACCCTCGAGGTGGTCCTCACGGTGCTCCACGCCGGCGGCAAGTTCGACAACAACGCCTACAAGGTGTCGGGCGGCCTCCACGGCGTGGGCATCTCCGTGGTCAACGCCCTGTCCAAGAAGGTCGTGGTGCAGGTCAAGCGCGACGGCAACATCTACGAGATGGCCTTCTCCCGCGGCAGGACCACCGAGAAGATGAAGGTCGTGGGCAAGGCCAAGGGCACCGGCACCACCGTCACCTTCTGGCCCGACGACGAGATCTTCGAGACCTGCGTGTTCAACTACGAAACCCTGCGCGACCGCATGCAGGAGATGGCGTTCCTCAACCGCAACCTCAAGATCGTGCTCACCGACGAGCGCGAGCTCACCCCCCGCGTGGACGAGTTCTGCTACTCCGGCGGCATCATCGACTTCGTCAAGTTCCTGAACGACGGCAAGGAACTCGTGGGCGACATCAAGACCCCCATCTACATGGAGGGCGCCGCCGACACCGACGACCCAGCCAAGATGGGCGAGGTCGAGGTGGCCCTGCAGTGGAACTCGGGCTACGGCGAGAACGTCATGAGCTTCGCCAACAACATCTACACCCCCGAGGGCGGCATGCACCTCGAGGGCTTCCGCACGGCCCTCACCCGCGTGATCAACGACTACGCCCGCAAGGCCAACATCCTCAAGGACAAGGACAAGAACCTCGAGGGCTCCGACGTCCGCGAGGGCCTCTGCGCCGTGGTGTCGGTCAAGCTGGGCGACCCGCAGTTCGAGGGCCAGACCAAGGCCAAGCTCGGCAGCTCCTACATGAAGCCCCTCGTGCAGAAGACCGTGGCCCAGGGCTTCGCCGAGTACCTCGAGGAGCACCCCAAGCAGGCCCGCGCCATCGTCAACAAGGCGTCCTCCGCCGCCAAGGCCCGCCAGGCCGCCCGCAAGGCCCGCGAGGCCACGCGCCGCAAGGGCCTGCTCGAGAGCGCCTCGCTCCCCGGCAAGCTGGCGGACTGCTCGGTGAGGGACCCGGCGATGACCGAGCTCTTCATCGTCGAGGGCGACTCCGCAGGCGGCTCGGCCAAGATGGCCCGCGACCGCTCCACCCAGGCCATCCTGCCGCTGCGCGGCAAGATCCTCAACGTGGAGCGTGTGGGACCCAGCCGCGCCCTCTCGGCGGAGACCATCCAGAGCCTCATCACGGCCATCGGTACCGGTGTGGGCGACGAGTTCGACATCTCCAAGGCGCGCTACCACAAGATCGTGATCATGACCGACGCCGACGTCGACGGCGCCCACATCCGCATCCTGCTGCTCACGTTCTTCTACCGCTACATGCGCCCCATGATCGACGCCGGCCACATCTTCATCGCGCAGCCGCCCCTGTTCCAGCTCAAGCCCAAGGGCAGCCGCGCGCGCAAGGGCAAGTACATCTACACCGACGAGGAGCTCGCCCTCGAGGTCAAGGGCCTGGAGAAGGGCAAGTACACCGTCCAGCGCTACAAGGGCCTCGGCGAGATGGACCCCGAGCAGCTGTGGGAGACCACCATGGAGCCCAAGAACCGCATCCTGCTCCAGGTGGGCATCGACGACGCCGCGGCGGCGGAGCGCACCGTGTCCGACCTCATGGGCACCCAGGTGGAGAAGCGCCGCGAGTTCATCCAGCGCCGCGCCAAAGACGCCCGCTTCCTTGACATCTAGACAGAGAGGTTTGACCTGTGGCAGACGACAAGCGACCCGGTGACGGCGGGTTCGACGACGAGCTCGACTCCGGCGTCAACGAGGGCGATCTCTTTGAGAACGACGAGGTCCTGGAGGGCGCCGTGGGCCCCGACGGCGACGTCGACCCCGACGCCGACGACGACATCGAGATGACCTACGAGGAGGACGGCGACGGGGCCGGCATCGGCCCCGACTCCATCGAGCTGGACTCCACGACGGGCCTGCTCTCCGACGAGGGCGGCACCCGCCTCGACCTCACCGACATCCACGGCGGCACCCTGAAGCCCATCGGCCTCTCCAGCGAGATGCAGACGAGCTTCATCGAGTACTCCATGTCGGTCATCGTGGCCCGCGCCCTCCCCGACGTGCGCGACGGCCTCAAGCCGGTGCATCGCCGCATCCTGTACGCCATGCTCGACTCCGGCGTGCTCCCCACCAAGCCCCACAAGAAGAGCGCCTGGACCGTCGGCGAGGTCATCGGCAAGTACCACCCCCACGGAGACTCCGCGGTCTACGACGCCATGGTGCGCCTGGCCCAGGACTTCTCCATGTCGGTGCCCCTGATCGACGGCCACGGCAACTTCGGCTCCGTGGACGGCGACCCCGCCGCCGCCATGCGCTACACCGAGAGCCGCCTGGCAAAGCCCGCCATGGAGCTCCTGCGCGACCTCAACGACGACACGGTGGACTGGCAGCCCAACTACGACGAGTCCATCATGGAGCCCGCCGTGCTGCCCAGCCGCTTCCCCAACCTGCTGGTCAACGGCTCGTCGGGCATCGCCGTGGGCATGGCCACCAACATCGCCCCCCACAACCTGGGCGAGGCCATCGACGCCGTGTGCATGATGATCGACGACCCCGACGTCACGGTCGACGAGCTCATGACCGTCATGCCGGGCCCCGACTTCCCCACGGGTGCCGTCATCATGGGTACCAAGGGCATCCGCGACTCCTACGAGACCGGCCGCGGCTCCATCTGCGTGCGCGCCAAGGCCCATGTGGAGAAGATCAAGGGCAACCGCCAACGCATCGTCATCACCGAGATCCCCTACCAGGTCAACAAGGGCTTGCTCCAGGAGAAGATTGCCAAGCTCGTCAACGACAAGACGATCGAGGGCATCTCCGACATGCGCGACGAGACCAACCGCAAGGGCATGCGTCTCGTCATCGACCTCAAGACCAACGTGGTGCCCGAGGTCGTGCTCAACAACCTCTACAAGCACACCCAGCTCCAGACCACCTTCGGCGCCATCAACATCGCCCTGGTGGACGGCGTGCCCAAGACCCTCACGCTGCGCGAGATGATCGGCCACTACATCGACCACCAGGTCGACGTCGTGACCCGCCGCACCCAGTACCGCCTCAAGAAGGCCAGGAGGGAGCTGCACGTCCGCGAGGGCCTGCTCGTGGCTGTGGACAACATCGACGAGGTCGTGCACATCATCCGGAGCTCCTACTCCGACGCCGAGGTGCGAGAGCGCTTCCTCGACCGGTTCGGTCTGGACGAGATCCAGTCCAACGCCATCCTCGAGATGCGCCTCAAGCGTCTCACCGGCCTGGAGCGCGAGAAGCTCGTGGCCGAGATCGAGCGCCTCAAGGAGGAGATCGCCTACCTCGAGGGCCTGCTGGCCGACCGCACCAAGCTCATGGGCGTCATCAAGGACGAGATGGGCGAGATCAAGGCCAAGTACGGCCGCCCGCGCCGCACCACCATCTCCAACGCCCCCATCACGCTGGACGTGGAGGACCTCATCGCCGACGAGGACATGGTCATCACCATCACCCACGCCGGCTACATCAAGCGCACCCCCGTGGCCGACTACCGCTCCCAGAAGCGCGGCGGCAAGGGCGTCCAGGGCGTCACCCTCAAGGACAACGACTTCGTGGAGGAGCTGTTCGTGGCCAGCACCCACGACTACATCCTCTTCTTCACCAACCTCGGCAAGGTGTACCGCCTCAAGGTCCACGAGCTGCCGGTGGGCGGCCGCCAGGCCAAGGGCAACGCGCTGGTGAACCTGCTCGACCTCGCCGACGGCGAGCACGCCACCTCGGTCTTCACCACGAGCGGCTTCCCGGCCGACGAGTACCTCATGTTCGCCACCGCCAGGGGCAACGTGAAGAAGACGGCGCTCTCCGCCTACGACCGCACGCGCCGCGACGGCATAATCGCCATCAAGCTCCGCGCCGGCGACCAGCTGGTCACCGTGCGTCGCGTGAAGCCCGGCGAGAAGATCATCCTCACCTCGTCTGACGGCAAGACCATCGTGTTCGACGAAGGCGACGTTCGCCCCATGGGCCGCGACACCGCCGGCGTCAAGGGAATCACCCTCAAGGGCGACGCGCTCATGCTGGGCATGGAGGTCTCCAACGGCAAGGGCGACCTCTTCGTGATCACCGAGAAGGGCTACGGCAAGCGTACGCCCGTCTCGGAGTACACCGAGCACAACCGCGGCGGCCAAGGCGTCTTCACCATCCAGATGACCGCCAAGAAGGGCGACCTCGCCGCCGTGAAGGTGGTGGGCCCGCAGCACGAGCTCATGATCATGAGCACGGACGGCACGGTCATCCGCGTGAAGACGGCCGAGATCAGCCGCCTGGGCCGCTCCACCCAGGGCGTCAAGGTCATGAACGTGGCCGACGGCGACAGGGTCACGAGCGTGGCTCGCATGGTGGCCGGCAAGCCCAAGGCCAAGGACGCCCCCAAGGTCGACGAGGGACAGAGCTCCCTCGCCCTCGGCGTCGAGGCGGAGGGCGCCGACGACGAGCCCCTCGATGTGGGCGGCGAGGAGAGCTACGACGAGTCGCTGCTCGACGACTAGCCGGCCCGTCCCGAGGGTTGACCTCCATGAGGGGCCCGGTCGCGCCACGGTGCGGCCGGGCCCCTCGCGTCCCCGATGGTCCCCGGATTCCGGCTGGCGAATCGAGGGCCGTCACCGACGCCCTCGGATGGGACTTCGGCTATGCTAACCATCCAATGCGGTCCACGGTGCCGCCACGGTTTTCTCGTTCGGATGGGTACGTACGGAACACGGGAGCACAGGCGACTTTCAAGAAGAGCACGCGAGAGACAAAGGAGGCGAGCCATGACGATGATTAGGGTCGACATAGAGACGGTGGTCATCGGCGGCGGTCCTGTGGCCTCCTTGGTGGTGCTCAAACCTCGGTCCAACAGCCGGGTTGAGCCCCTTCCCATCCGCATCGGCTCCGTCGAGGCCACGGCCATCGGCATGGGCGTGGAGCATCCGGGGACGGACCGCCCCATGACCCACGACCTGCTCGGGCAGGCCATCACCGGCCTCGGGGCCACCATCACGTCGGTGGCAATCACCAAGGTGGAGGGCACCACGTTCTTCGCGGAGGTCAACCTCACCACGCAGTCCGGCTGCCATCTCTCCCTGGACGCCCGTCCCAGCGACGCCATCGCGCTGGCCGTGCGCAGCAAGAGCCCCATCTTCGTGGCGGAGTCGGTCATGAACACGGCGAGCTACCCGGATTTCGACGCGGTCAAGCGCGAGCAGGACCGCCTGGACATCCAGGAGTTCGACAAGTTCATCTCCACGCTCTCGCCCGAGGACTTCACCACGGGTGCCGGCAGCGGCCGTCCCTGAGGCACCTCGGAGAAAAAATCCTCCGACGTGGGTTGACGGGGCGGGTTGGAAGGCATAGCATCATTTCTTGCGTTGGGCCCATAGCTCAGTTGGTCAGAGCGTCCGGCTGATAACCGGGAGGTCACAAGTTCGAACCTTGTTGGGCCCACCACTTTTTTGATAATAATCGCCCCAGCGTGAGCCGAGTCGCCGCTGGGGCGATTATTGATATATGGGGACGTAGCTCAGCTGGGAGAGCGCGGGCTTTGCAAGCCTGAGGTCGTGGGTTCGAGACCCATCGTCTCCACCATTTGACATATCGCCCGAGGCTTGCTCCTCGGGCTTTTTTTGTTTGCGGCGTCTGGCGGGTCGGCGTTTTGCCCTGTGTGACTGATTGTGCCGACAACGAGGGACTGCCGGGTCTTTCGGAAATTCGATTTAAAATCGAATTATGATGGGATGCCACTGGTATCCCAGTGTATCGTCTTTCGTCAAAGAGAGGGACAGATGCCCTCTCGCCGACGGTAGGGGGGTTGTGATGCGTAACCACGTGAGCTCCAAGAAGAAGACTGGGGCAGCTGCCTTCTGCCTGGCCGCACTGCTGGCAGGTTTCCTTGTCTGCACGCCGGCGCTGGCTCAGGACCTCGACGGCCACGACGGAAAGATTGTGCTCAGCGAGAACACGATCATGCCTCGCACCGTCGTCAGGGTTAAGTACGGTGCCTCTTGGGACTATGGTTCCATTCCCATCTTGCATGGATGGTCAAACCTCACCAGCTCGTCTCATTGGCACTCCTCTACGGTCACGGCAACTGGTAAATCAGCTTGCTCAATGGCCGTGGCACCGGGACGCACCTCCTACGCCGATCTTTGGTGGGCAGCGCCTACCTATAACGCCTATTACGACATCTGGTAAGAGCCCTTTCAGGTGCCGCCGGCAAATCTCGTCCGGCGGCACTTTTTTCTTAAAAAGGAGTCCACCGTGAGAAGAAATCTTGCATCCTTGGTGTCTGCAGCGCTTCTCATGGCGTTTGCCTCGGTGTCGCTGATTGCGCTCTGGAACCATCTCGATGCACTGCGGATGGATGCCATTGGAAGCGGTGCCAGTACTGTGACGATTCAAGTCAGAGATTGCGCGAGTGGCCCCGATGAGGTGTTTGCGGGGGTCTCGGCCGTGTCTCAGGCTAACGACGTCTCGATCTTTCGTGTGTACGACGGCCTCGATGACCAAGGCCGCACCACCCGCAGTTTGGTAGGCTGCTTTCAGTGGGACACCTTTCCAGTCGACCAGCTGCGTTTGGAGAGCGGCCGGGTTCCCCAGTCCCCCGACGGGTTTTTGGCCAGCTATGAGACGGGGGACGATCGGCAGGTGGGTGTTCTCCACGACTTTGGCGGCGGCGACCCCCTTGTGGTGCGGCCGGTGACCGCTGCGATGGATTCGATGCCGTCTGTCAACGGCATCTATCGCATTGTGTCCACAAAAACCTATGACACCCAGGTTGTGCTCCAGAGCTTGGCCGGCGTCTTCGGGCAGTCCCCCGACGCATTGCTCAACGTGGGGACCAAAAGCGTTAGGGGAATTGGCCTTCTGCTCGTGATAGCCGGTGTGATCTCGGTGCTTGCCCTCGCTGCCTATGTGCTCACGATTGCCTCGGCTGCTGTCTCACGCGCTCCCCGCATTGGCGTCCAAAAAATGCTTGGTTGGTCTACTGGGGCCGTGGTTTGGGACATCGTGAAGGTGGCCTTCGGGTCCCAGCTGCTCTCTGCGGCGGTAGAGGACGTTGTCATTGTGCTTGTGGTCAAACCGCTTGGAACGACGTTTCCCGCAGTGCTCGTGGGCGTTCAGCTTGGCCTTGCGATTCTCACGCTTGTCGTGGGGTCCATCGCCGCGACCTTGGTCTCTCGAGGGGTCTCGCCGGTCACGTCCGTCAAGGGCGGCGTGTCCCTCAAGGGGCCGCTTTTTATCGGGTATGGGGTGAAAATGGCGTTCGCCGTCATGATTGTGATCTCTTTTGTGGCAGTTTCTTCCTCCCTGAGCGACATATGGCAGCAGTGGAGGCTGGAAGCCGTGTGGGGTGAGAAAGGAAACGACCTCTATGTGTTGGCTGATTCACGGCTCACCAATGAGGAGGTGGAGAGCCTCTCGTCGGGAGATCATTCCTATGGAAATAAATATGAAGATCTATATAAGATGCTCAATGACGAGTATGGGGCCGTTTACGTCAATGCCAACGCCCCCCAAGAGCAGGTGCAGGCAGGCATTGCGTCGCCCGACCTTGCGGCTTGTACCGTTATGAACGTCAACTCGAACTATCTCAAGCGGGAGAACGTGCTCTCCGAAGACGGAAGCAGCCTTACGGTTTCGGAGGGGGAGCACGGCCGCGTGGTGGCGGTGCCGTCGACCATGGGCAACGACGAGCGCAGGCATGTTGTCGATTATTTTAAGTGGCTGTTCGACTCCGAGTATCAGAGCGAGAAGGAGCAGTGGAATGGCTCCATCGAGGTAGTGACCTACCAAGGCGACCGCGACTTCTTCTCCTACAACAAAAGGGTGCAGCCAGACCAGGCCAACATGGTCCATGACCCCGTGTTCAATATCGTCACCGATGCAAACGCGACCATCGTAGATAAGAGCGCGGTCGCCGTGATGGGGCCCGATGCCTCAATTCTCATGCCCATTACCCGTGAGCGAGCCGACGAGCTTGAGGCGTGGCTGGCCCAAAACGGGTTTTCCGAAAACCACATCCGCATCGACACGTTGGCCCATGCCTATGGGGAGCTGCTTTCGGCCATGGGCGCCGCAGTCGGGTCGATGCTCGCGCTTCTTGCGGCAGTGCTCGTGCTCGACGGGTTTGCCAGCGTCTTGATTGCCCGTCTCTTGGTTTTGGGATCGGGACGGCGCTACTGCGTTGAGCGCCTGTTGGGATGGGGGTGGCTTGCTCGCTACGGAACGACGGTGGTCGCGGTGGCGGCCGTGGTTGCCGCGTCGCTGCTGGTGTCCCTGTTGTTTGGCGTGGGACCCGTCGCATTCGTCTGCCTCGCGGTAGCTCTAGCAGTGGACTGCGCCGTCTTTTTTCTGGCCCTTGGGACGTTGGAGCGGGTCCGCTCAGAGGCCCTGATAAAGGAGGTCTGATGAAGCATCAGGCACACACGCCCGCCGTTTCGCTTGCGGGCGTGACCAAGTCGTTTGGAGACCACCATGTGCTCAAGGGCGTCAACCTGCAGGTTGGATGCGGGTCCATGGTTGCGGTGTGCGGTCCTTCGGGCTGCGGGAAGTCCACACTGCTCGATATCGTGGGGCTGCTTGAGAGCGCCGACGAGGGGTCGGTCCAGTTGATGGGGCAGTCGGCCCCGCGCCCGAGGACGCGCCGTGCCACGCAGTTTGTCCGCGACAATATCAACTATTTGTTCCAATCGTTTGCCCTCGTGGAGACGGAGACCGTCGAGAAAAACCTCATGATGGCCCTCCGCTATGTGAAAAAGGTCAAGGCCGAGAAGCAAAGGGCCATTCAAAGCGCACTGGAAGCGGTGAGGTTGGAGCGGGTGGCGACCACCAAGGTATGCGCCTTGTCCGGCGGCGAACAGCAGAGGGTCGCCTTGGCGCGCGTCATGCTCAAACCGGGCAAGATCCTGTTGGCAGACGAGCCCACCGGCTCTCTTGACGCGGCGAACAGAGACGGCGTGGTCTCCCTGCTTCGCTCCATGGCCGACGACGGAAGGGCCGTGCTGGTGGTCACCCATGACCCCGCGGTGGCCCGCGCCTGCGACGTCACGGTCTCTTTGGGGTGACGGTCTTTGGCCAAGGGCTGTTAGGATAACTGGAAGAGGATACGTTGACTGGGACAAGGGGTGCGTCTTACATCCCTGTGAACAGGACGCAGGATTCTGTGTAGCCCTGTTCCCCTTGTTTATAATATAAGCTTACAGTTTATCGCCAGTCCTTGGAGTGTGTGGATGAACGAGAATAAACGCCGCCTGTGCGGCATACTGCCTGTGCTCGGGGCCCTCTGCCTTGCCGTGCTTCTCGCCTTTCCAGCGCCGACCTTGGCCGACGCTGACTCGGTGAAGGGCAAGACCTTCACCGTTACCACCGACACCACCTTTGCGCCGTTCGAGTATCGCGACAGTAACGGCGAGCTCGTGGGCATCGACATGGACCTCATCCGGGCCATCGCAAAGGAGGAGGGCTTCGACGTCAAGATCGAGTCGTTGGGCTTCAACGCCGCCATGGTGGCCACCCAGTCGGGAAACTCCGACATGACCATCGCCGGTGCCTCCATCACCGACGAGCGCAAGCAGACCTACGACTTCTCAGACCCCTATTTCGACTCCGGCGTGCTCATGGCGGTGCCCGAGTCCAGCGACATCTCCGGGTACGGGGACCTCGCGGGCAAGACCGTCGCGGTGAAGACCGGCACCGAGGGCGAGGCCTTTGCCAAGTCCATCGCCGAGAAGTACGGCTTCAAGACCATCTCCGTTGACCAGACCTCCACCATGGTGCAGATGCTTCAGGCCGGTCAGGCCGACGCCATGTTCGACGACTACCCCATCGTGGCCTATGGTATCGAGCAGGGCAACGGCATGAAGGCGGTCACCGAGAAGGAGGCCGGCAACTCCTATGGAGCCGTGGTGGCCAAGGGCAAGAACCAAGACCTTCTCCAGGCGTTCAACGAGGGCCTCGCCAAGCTCAAGGCCAACGGTACCTACGACCAGATCATGGAGAAGTACCTGGGCAACAACGCCGTCAAGGCCGAGCAGCCGAGCTTTGTGGGCCTTCTCCAGCAGAGCGCGCCCGCGCTTCTCACCGGCGTCAAGAACACGCTGCTGGTGACCGTGGTGGCCTTTGCCGGCGCTTTGGTCCTGGGCATCATCTTCGGCCTGTTCAAGATCGCCCATAACCGCATCCTTCGCGGGCTCGCCTCGTTCTACGTGTGGCTCTTCCGCGGCACGCCGCTGCTCATCTGGGCCTTCTTCTTCTACTTCGCGCTGCCTCAGGTCGTGGGCGTCAAGTTGTCGGTCTTTGCCGTGGGCGCCCTGGCCCTGGCCCTCAACGCCGGCGCCTATATCACCGAGATCGTGCGCGGCGCCATTCAGTCCGTCGACACCGGCCAGACCGAGGCCGCCCGAAGCCTGGGTTGCTCTGCGGGCCTTACCCTGCGCTCCATCGTTTTGCCCCAGGCGGCCAAGATCGCCACGCCTTCCCTCATCAACCAGCTCATCATCATGGTCAAGGACTCCTCGATCCTTCTGGCCATCGGCTTTGGTGAGCTGCTCTACCAGGCCCAGCAGATCTACGCGGCCAACCTGCGCGTCAGTGAGGTGCTCTTCATCGTGGCCCTGTTCTACCTGGTCACGATCTCGCTGCTCACCATGCTTGCCAACTGGGCCACGAGGAGGTTTTCCGAATAATGAGCGATAAGACCGCCCCCACCGACGTCCAATCTGCTGACGACGTCATCATCAGCGTGCGCGACCTGCACAAGTCGTTCGGCAAGAACGAGGTGCTCAAGGGCATCGACCTCGACGTCAAGCGTGGCGAGGTCATCACCATCATCGGCCCGTCCGGTGGCGGCAAGTCCACGCTGCTGCGCTGCCTCAACCGCCTGGAGGAGCCCACAAGCGGCACGGTGAGCTTCGAGGGCATCGACCTCACCGACCCCTCCGTGGACATCGACGCCGTGCGCTGCCGCATCGGCATGGTGTTTCAGAACTTCAACCTGTTCCCGCACATGAGCGTGCTCGAGAACGTCACCTTCGCCCCCATGCACAACCTCGGGGTCTCCAAGGAGGACGCCGAGGCCACGGCGCGCAAGCTCCTGGACATCGTGGGTCTTGCGGAGAAGGCCGACGCCATGCCCCGGTCGCTTTCCGGCGGTCAGAAGCAGCGTGTGGCCATCGCCCGGGCCCTGGCCATGAAGCCCGACGTGCTGCTGTTCGACGAGGCCACGAGCGCCTTGGACCCCGAGATGGTCAAGGACGTCCTCGACATCATGCGCCGCCTGGCTGCCGAGGGCGACACCATGATCGTGGTCACCCACGAGATGGGCTTCGCCCGCGAGGTGAGCGACCGCGTGATCTTCACCGAAGGCGGCCTCATCGAGGCCCAGGGCTCCCCGGAGGAGCTCTTCTCGGAGAACCCGCCGAGCGAGCGTCTGAAGGAGTTCCTGGGCAAGGTCCTCTGACGCGGGGTCCCATGCCCCGGGCACAATCGGAAGCAACTGGGACGGGGGTCCGCATCCACCGATGCAGGCCCCCGTTCCCATGGCGCGACACGTGACAGAGGTGCCTGGCCCATCTGTCACGTTGCCTGTTTCTTGTCTGATGGCAGGCGCCGACAGGGGCGCGCCCTCGGCTCTCGGAGTGGTGACTCCATGAAGGCGGCCCTTTGGGTGTAGCGTTGTACAGTCGCCACCGCCATGCCGCAGAGGAGGTCCCCATGATCAGCCCCGAGCTCGACGAGCTGTCGTGCAACCTCATCGGCGAATGCCTCGACCGGTTGGCCGAGAGCGCCGACCTCGGCGTCGTGGCCACCGCGCTGGACGGGAACTCCATGCGTGTGACCTGCGCCTTCGACGACGACGGGGCCGACATGTGCCTCGAGGCCGCCCACGACTGGGTGCGCCGCCTCGCGGGTGGCACCCTCAAGGAGCCCGGCTTCTCCAGGCCCGTGTGCTACGCCATCGCCTACGCCGGCGCCGTCGACACGGGGTCGGGCTTCTCCGACGCGCTCGTCACGGAGTTTGGGGACAAGGGCAACGACGTCGACTACTCGGCCTTCCTCCTGCTCGACGGGGTGGGTTCGGGCAGCGCCCTCCGCTGGAGCGACCCGGCCCCGGCGGGGGAGACAGAACCGCTGTTATAAGAAAGAGAGCTCCATGCTGCAAGAGAACCTGAGAAACGTCGCCATCATCGCCCACGTCGACCATGGCAAGACCACCCTCGTCGACAAGCTGCTGCGGGCCACCGACGCCTTCAGGGCAAACCAGCAGGTGGAGGACCGTGTCCTCGACTCCAACGACCAGGAGCGCGAGCGCGGCATCACCATCCTGGCCAAGAACATCTCCATCGAGTACAAGGGCGTCAAGATCAACGTCATCGACACCCCGGGCCACGCCGACTTCGGCGGCGAGGTGGAGCGCGTGCTCCGTATGGCCGACTCCGCCCTGCTCCTCGTGGACGCCTTCGAGGGCCCCATGCCCCAGACGCGCTTCGTGCTGCGCCACGCCATCGACGCCGGCCTCGCCATCATGATCGTGGTCAACAAGATCGACCGCCCGGGCGCCCGCCCTGAGGCCGTGGTCAACGACTCCCTCGACCTCATGATGGACCTCGGCGCCACCGACGGGCAGCTCGAGTTCGCCATGGAGCACGTGGTCTACGCGAGCGCCGTCAACGGCTTCGCCCGCCTCTCCCCGGACGACGGCAACGACGACATGTACCCCCTGTTGGACATGGTCGTGGACTGCCTGCCCGCCCCCGACTGCGACCCCGACGGCCCTCTGGCCATGCAGTGCGTCACCATCGACCACTCCAGCTACGTGGGGCGCATCGGCATCGGCCGCGTCTACTCCGGCACCATCCACGCCGGCGAGCAGATCCTCGTGGTCAAGAACGACGGCAGCCGCGCCATGGCCCAGGCCAAGCAGCTCTTCACCTTCGACTACCTCGGCCGCACCGAGTGCGACGAGATCCGCGCCGGCGACATCGGCGCCGTGGTGGGCATCGACCGCACCGACATCGGCGACGTCTACACCGACCCCGAGAGCCCCGTGGAGCTGGAGCCCATCGAGATCGACCCGCCCACCCTCTCCGTGGTCTTCGAGGCCTCCACGAGCCCCCTCGTGGGCCGCGACGGCGACATCGTGGGCGCCCGCCAGCTCAAGGAGCGCCTCATGCGCGAGGCCGAGAACAACGTGACCATGCGCATCGAGGAGCTGGGCGACAAGACCGGTGTCGAGGTGGCCGGCCGCGGCATCCTGCACCTCTCCGTCCTCATGGAGGCCATGCGCCGCGAGGGCTTCGAGTTCCAGGTGGGCCGCCCCCGCGTGCTCTTCAAGGAGGATGAGCACGGCCACCGGCTGGAACCCGTGGAGCTGGCCGTGGTGGAGTGCCCCAACGAGTTCTCCGGCAAGGTCATCGAGGCCTTCGGCGAGTCCGGCGGTACCATGTCGAGCATGCAGGCCGGCGAGACCCACACGCACCTGGAGTTCAAGATCCCCACACGCGGCATCATGGGACTCAAGAACCGCATCCTCAACGCCACCCACGGCGAGGGCGTGTTCTACCACACGTTCTCCGAGTACGGACCCTACGCCGGCGAGCTGGGCGTGCGCAACAACGGCGCCATGATCTCCATGAGCACCGAGAAGTCCGTGGGCTACGCCCTGGGCACCCTGCAGGAGCGCGGCACCATGTTCGTGGGCCCCGGCGAGGAGTGCTATGAGGGCATGCTCGTCGGCGAGCGCTCCAAGCCCGGCGACATGGTGGTCAACATCGCCCGCACCAAGAGCCTGGGCAACCAGCGCAGCTCCACCGCCGACATCGCCGTGCAGCTCACGCCGCCCAAGACCTTCACCCTCGAGGAGGCCCTCGAGTACATCATGGACGACGAGCTCGTCGAGGTGACGCCCAAGAACATCCGCATGCGCAAGCGCATCCTCAACGCCATCGAGCGCAAGAAGGACAACGTGCGCAGGGGCAAGGTTTCCAAGTAGCCGTTCGCCCCCGTCGGCCGCGAGCGCCCGGGTCTGGGATCCCAGACCCGGGCGTTTTGCGTTTCACGTAGAACGTCGGCCAGGCCCGGGCCCGGGCGCCGCGGGGCGCCCGTCAGTACGGCTTCGGGTAGAACCGCATGCCGTCGGGGGTGGGGACGAACCCAAGCCCCGCGAGCACCGGTGCCAGGGGGCCCTCGCGGACGGCCCTGCCGTTCACGGACCGCACCTCGATCCGCTCCAGGGCCCAGGACCGGCCCTGGGCCCGCGCCCGGTCCTCCATGGCGTCGAGCACGGCGGCCACGGCGCCGCCCCAGGCGTCCTCGCAGCCAAAGAGCGCCACGGTCTTGAGGCGGGGCGCCGCCCAAAGCACGGGCATCCCACCGAGGAAGACCGTCCAGGAGTCCGCGGAGCGCTTGGGGAGCTCGGTGCCGTCGGGCCAGGGGAGGACCGCTCCCAGGGGCTGCCCCGGGTCGGCCGAGCAGAGCACGCGCAGGTCGCGGGCGGCCGCGGGACCCTCGCCGTCCCCTGCGCAGTCGCGTGCCTCGCGGAGCGCCTCCACGGTGTCGACGGCGGCGAACTGCAGGGGGCCGAGCCCCTCCACGAAGGCGCCGCGCAGCAGCGACCCGGCCTCCTCCATGGCCTTGAGCACGGGGTAGACCTGGGAGAGGCCGCCGGGGACCCCCGCCGCCTCGGCCGTGGCGGGGCAGGCCACGCCGTAGCGGTCGAGCAACGACTCCGCGAGGGCGCAGGCCCGCTCGGTGTCGGAGGCGTCGCTCGGGCAGGCGAGGGACCAGCGCCCCGATGTCGCCGCGGCGGGGGACACGGCCGGGACCTCGGAGAGGGCCCGGGCCGCGCGCCGGGCGGCGTGCCCCCGGTAGCGGCTGTGCGACCGGCGTCTCGGGGCCGGGACCTGGCCGCGCGCCTTGGACCGCGCGGCGTCGAACGAGTCGACGAGGCAGACGCCGTCCCAGAGCAGGGCCTCGAGCGTCTCCGCCACGGCCGCCGCACCTCCCGCGGCCTCGCCGCAGCGCGCGTCCACCACGGCGAAGGGCGCGGCGCCCTCCCGGGCCAGCATGTCCCACACCCGCGCCCTGGGACCCTCGCCCCCGTCATCCGCCGCCTCCGGGCGCGCCGGTGCGGTACCGGCGCCGGGGGCCGGCAGCGGGGCGAAGGGGGAGTCGGTGGGCCAGAACGCCGCCAGCCGGCGCTGCCCGCCGTCCTTGGACGCAGGCGCCAGCCTGCCCTGCCACACCACGTCGCCCGAGGCCAGGAGCTCGTCGAGCATGGCGGGCCGGTAGCCGGGCACGCGGTCCGGGAAGACGGTGCCCTCCCACACCTCCGGCGGCAGGAAGACGCCCTCAAAGAGCGCGACGGCGTCGGCGAGCAGGTCCACGGGGTCGCTGGCCTCCTCGCCCGCGCGGGGCACCTGCTGGCGACTGAGGAGCGAGGCCGTGTAGGTGGCGCCGTCCACGGGGGCCGTCGCGCCCACGGCCCGCTCCCGGGCCCGGGCGCGCATGCGCCGGAAGACCGAGGCCTCCACGGCGGTGCGGGGGCCACCGTCGTCATCGTGGCCAAAGGGCGCCTCCAGCAATGTGCCGTCGTGAGTGAGCCGCGCCACGGACTCCGCAGCCACGGCCGGCCCGCACCCCAGGGAGCGGGCGACCTCGCCCGCCGAGAAGGGGCCGTGGCAGGCGGCGAAGCGCGCCATGAGGCCGTCCAGCGGGTGCCTCTCGACGACGGAGGCCTCGGCACCGGAAAAACCCGCGAACACCTCCCGCTCCGCCGCGGCCCAGGCGGGCACGGCCACCCCGAGGGCGTCGGCCAGCACGGCGGCGTCGGGCGCGGCTACCCAGCGCACCTCGCCGGCCACCACGGCGCGGAACACGCGCCGGCGGTCGGCGAGGGCCGTGAGCCACCTCACGGCGCGGGACGGCTCGTCGCAGCGTTCGGCCACCTCGCCGTCCGACAGCGGGCCCAGGCGGCGCAGCATGCGCTCGACGTCGTCCTCGGAGGCGGCCTGGGTGCCGGGTGCGAGCCACTGGAGCTCGGCCTCCACCTCGGCGGCCACCTCGGACGGCACGAGGGAGGCCAGGTCGTCGCCGCCGACGAGCTCGGCCAGGAGCGACGGGTCCACGGAGAGCAGGTCGGCGGCCTTCTCGGCGTGGGGGCGGTCGTCGTCGTAGAGGTGTTCCATGACGTAGCCAAAGAGCAGGTTGGCGGCAAAGGGCGACGGCGTGGCCGTATGGGCCACGGTCACGGACGTGCGCCGGCTGCGCAGGCGCCGCTGCACCTCCTCCAGGGCCGGCAGGTCGTAGACGTCGCGCAGGCACTCGCGCATGGCCTCCAGGAGGATGGGGAAGCCCTCGGTGCGCCGGGCCGCCTCGAGGAGCTGGCCCCCTTGCACACGCTGGAGCCAGAGGGGCGCCCGCTTGCCAAAGCCCGCGGGGCGCATGAGGAGGGCGCGGGCGGCGCACTCGCGGAACCGTGCGGAGAAGAGCGCGGTGTCGGCCACGCAGGAGCGCACGGTCTGGGCGAGGACGTCGCCGTCGAACATGAAGAGCTCCGGCCCCGGTAGCTCGTCTGCGGGCTGCATGCGCAGGACGATGCCGTCGTCCGCGGCCATGACCTCCGGGTCGAACCCGTAGCGCCGCCGCACGCGGTCGGCCACGGCCAGGGCCCAAGGAGCGTGCACGGACCGGCCGAAGGGCGAGTGGAGGATGAGGCGGAGGTCGCCCCCGTCGTCGTCCACGTACTCCATGACCAGGTGCGACGCCCCCGGCACGGCCCCGGTGGAGGCTCGCTGCTGCGACAGGAGGGCGCAGAGGTTGTCGGTGGCCTCGTCCGTGAGGCCCGCCGCGGCCAGGCGCACGGCGAGCGCCCCGTCGGGGCGGTTCCGGTGGGTGCCGGCCGCTGCGGCGTCGAGGAACTCGCCCTTGGCCAGGCCGTCCTCGAAGGGCCGGCCCGCGCCCTCGCCGTGCCAGAAGGGCAGGCGCGACGCCCGGGCCCCGGTGCGCTCCACGAGCACGCGGTCGTCGTGGATGCGCTTGATGCGCCAGGTGCTCGTGCCCAGGGTGATGACGTCTCCCACACGGCTCTCGTGGACCATCTCCTCGTCGAGCTCGCCCACGCGCCGCCGCTCCCTGCCTGTGCGCTCACCCTCCACGAACACCGGGTAGAGGCCGCGGTCGGGGATGGTGCCTGCGCCCGACACGGCCAGGTTGCGGCTGTTGGGCAGCGCCGTGAGCTCGCCGGTCTCGCGGTCCCAGGCCAGGCGCGGCGAGAAGGCCCCGAGCCCCTCGGCGCCAAAGTCCCCGGCCAGCATGGCGAGCACCGCGTCGAACGCCGCCCGGGGCAGGTCGCGGTAGTTCTCGGCCATGGTCACGCGGGAGAACCACTCGTCGGCCTTCCAGGGGCGCTCGGCCACGGCGGCCACGGTCTGCTGGGCCAGGACGTCGAGGGGGTTCTCCACCAAGCGCGTCTCCTCGATGGCCCCGGCCCCCATGGCCTCGGCCGCCACGGCGCAGTCCACGAGCTCCAGGCGGGTGCGCGGGAACATGACGGCCCGGGACCGGCCGCCCACGGAGTGATTGGCGCGGCCCACGCGCTGCAGGCCGCCGGCCACCGAGAGGGGCGGCGCCACCTGCACCACGAGGTCCACGGAGCCCATGTCTATGCCCAGCTCGAGGCTGGACGTGGCCACCACGCAGCGGAGCCCGCCCGACTTGAGCCGAGCCTCCACCTCGGCGCGGCGCTCCTTGGACACCGAGCCGTGGTGGGCCTCGGCCACGGGGGCGAAGTCCTCGGGCAGCGGCTGCGTGTGGGTCTCGGTCGAGCCCATGGCCGAGTGGAACGCCCTCTCGGGACCCGAGGGGGCGGCGGGGGCCAGGCCGTGGCGCTGGGCGTGGAGCTCGTTCAGCCGGGCGCACAGGCGCTCGCAGAGGCCGCGGCTGTTGACGAAGACGATGGTGGAGGAGTGCGCCTCCACCAGGTCGAGGATTCTCGCCTCCAGGTGCGGCCACACCGAGCGCGAGCCGACGCGGCTCTCTCGGGGCAAAGGCTTGGAGGCCTTGATGTTGCTGTTCTTCCCGGCAGCCATGGCCGCCGCCATGGTGCGGTCGGTCTTCCAGGCATCGGCCGGCGGCACCGCGGAGCCCCGCTCGGCCGCCCGGGTGGAGAGGGCGGCCACCCGGACCATGTCGGGCACGGGCACGCGCACGGAGAGGTCCATGTCGGGCGCGGCGCCGGCGCCCACCACCCGTACGGGGCGGCTGCCGCCCAGGAAGCGCGCCACGCGACCGGGCGGCCGCACCGTGGCCGAGAGGCCCACGCGCTGGGCGGGGCGCTCCAGCAGGCAGTCGAGCCGCTCCAGGGAGAGGGCCAGGTGGGCGCCGCGCTTGGAGTCGGCGAGGGAGTGGACCTCGTCCACGATCACGGTCTCCACGCGTTCCAGCACCCGGGCCGCCTTGGAGGTGAGCATGAGGTAGAGCGACTCCGGCGTGGTGATGAGGATCTGGGGCGGCCTGCTCGCGATGCGCCGGCGCTCGGCCGGGGTGGTGTCGCCGGTGCGCATGGCCGTGGTGGGGGCGGCGATGTCGAGGCCCGCCGCCGCGGCCTCGTCGGCGATGGCGGAGAGGGGCCGCCGCAGGTTCCGCTCCACGTCGGCCGCCAGCGCCTTCATGGGTGAGACGTACAGGATCCGCACGCCCGGCTCCGCGGGCGAGGGCGGGCTGGCCACGAGGCGGTCGACGGCGGCCAGGAACGCCGCCAGCGTCTTGCCGGAGCCCGTGGGGGCGATGGCCAGCACGTTCTCGCCGTCCTGGATGGCGTCCCAGGCCTCGGCCTGCACCGGCGTGGGCGCCTCGAACTCCGAGAGGAACCACGACCGCACGGCGGCGGTGAAGCGGCCCATGGGGGCGGGCGATCCTTCGGGTGTGCGGTGGGCCATGGCGGTGAATCATTTCTCGAAAAGTACGACAGATACCGTTCAGGGTGAATTAATGACCGTTTATGGAATTAAGGGACATATATTATCTTTCGATGAATAGTGATGTTATTTTAATGATGTAGTCCTGATAGGCGAAGGGAGAAATATGAAAAACAGCAAGAGAGTGTTCGAAGCAAGCTTGTTCTCCATGGTCTTTGCCCTTCTTTTTGCCTGGAACATTCCGGCTTTGGCGGCCGATAATGTCACCGACTTCATTGACTGCGAGGCCTTTGTTGTCTCGCAAGACGGATGTAGTGGTGAGGTTAAAAAAATACATGAGCAGGAGTATCCAGTAACGGATACTGAGTCGACTGTTCAGGTAGTTTATGATGTTGTCACGCGAGCTCAGGATTACTCCACTTCAACGAGTGCGACTGACTCATCGGCCTCTGCGCGTGCATATCTTACAATTAACTACAGGATTAGTAATTCATCTGTTTTGCTGACGGGAGTCTCGGGTCGGTGGGAGAGGCTCGATCCCACGGTTACTGTTGGTACGACAGGGACCTTGCGATATGGTTGCCAGGCTGCTGGTGTGACGAACCAGATCGTTACTCGCGGCGTGTCTAATAACTTTAGTCTGAGTACTGGATTTGGAACATATGTTCCAAATCACGCTTCATCAGCTGTAGGGGCTAATTTGTCAGTTCCCCTTACGCATGGTAGTTCTCGATGGACCGTATATGTACAGAACAATGTATGTCCGTAAAGATAGGTAAGTATGTTTATTAGGTCATTTATCAAGAACCCTGCCACGTACCTGATGCTCCTCTGGGTTCTGTGTGCCTGGCTCCGCTGGGAGTGGGTGGTCCCGTACCAGGGGATGCACTACGCGTTCCCGCCCGGCGGCCTCCTGGTGACGCTGGGGGAGATGTGGCTCCCTTGGGTCGTGGTCGCCGTCCTCTGGGTGCGCGACGCCCTCGCCCACCGCGGGTGACGGGCGGCACGGCCGGGATTTCGGTCCAGGGGTTCCAGCTCGCAGGTGGGCCCGGCCCATGCCGAAGACCGCTGCGGTATGGAATCCTGCCCCGATAGGCTCTTGAACCCATGCCGCAGGGCCCTGCGGCATGGGTTTTCCTCCCAAAGGGCCCCTCGAGGGGTGTCCGGCCCATGCCAAAGCGGCCTGCGGCATGGGCCTCTCTCCGAGAGAGGCTCCGGGGGGATGCCTGCCCCATGCCGCAGGGCTCTCCGGCATGGGTCGCCCCTCATCGAAGCCGTGACAGCCGACGAGCCCGACCAAAGTGACGGGCCGGCCGAAAAAGGAGAAGGCCCGGGGTGCCCCGGGCCTTCCGGCTTTCAATGGCGGAGGAGGAGGGATTCGAACCCTCGTACGTGCGGAGCACGTAAACGGTTTTCGAGACCGCCGCAATCAACCACTCTGCCACCCCTCCGTATATAGGGTGCGCGGCGCCCCGTGGGACGCCGCGTTAGGAATCTGGCGGAGAGTCCGGGATTTGAACCCGGGAGACGGGGTTACCGCCTACACGATTTCCAATCGTGCTCCTTCAGCCGCTCGGACAACTCTCCAGATGCGATTGCAACGGCTAGAATAACACAACGCGCGCATGTGCCACAGCAAAATCGTGAGTCCACACCTCGAGCCGGGGAGCCGTCCATGGAGTCGTTCTTCACGTCGTTGAACCCCCAGTTCTCGGTGCTCGCCATGCCCCAGTGGATCGACATGGCCGCCGTGGTGGTGGGCGCGGCCTTCGGCGGGCTCACCGCCACCGAGCGCAAGCTCGACCTCTTCGGCGCCGCAGGCCTCGGCATGCTCTGCGGCCTCGGCGGCGGCCTCATCCGCGACATGATCATGCAGCGCGGCACCGTCTTCATGCTCGACTCCCCCTGGGCCATCCCCGTGGCCGCCGTGGCCGGTATGGTGGCCTTCTTCTTCTCTGGCCTCTTCCGCCGCATCGACCGCATCACCGCCGTCGTGGACATCCTCTCGGTGGGCATCTACACCGCCACGGGCACCGACAAGGCTGTGGTGGCCGGCCTCACCTTTGTGGCCTGCCTGCTCATGGGCGTGCTCACGGGCGTGGGCGGCGGCATGCTCCGCGACATCTTCCTGGGCGACGTCCCGCAGATCTTCCGCCCGGGCAACCTCTACGCCTGCTGCGCCCTGCTCTCGGGTGCCGCGTACTACGGCCTGGTCTACATGGGGCTCGTCAAGGGCGTGGCCGTGGTGGCCTGCGTGGCCGTGTGCTGCCTCCTGCGCTGGGCGAGCCTCCGCTACAACATCCAGACGCCCTCCCAGGTGGACCTCACGCCGCGGGTCATCGACTACACCCGGCGCCTCAAGGCGCGGCAGCCCGGCGACGTGAGCTACCACATCCCCTACCGCGCCAGCCGCTACGGCCACGGCGTGCGGGGGTCCCAGGAGCCCACACGGCCGCTCACCGTGGCCGAGCAGGCCCGCCACAAGCGGGTGGAGGAGCAGGAGCGCGCCCAGCTGAAAGACGAGCTCAAGGCAGAGATCAAGGAGGAGCTCGCCGCCGAGGAGCGCCTGGCCGACGCCGGTCAGGCCACCGGATCGGCCGAGGCCATCTTCGGCACGCCGGAGACCATGGACCGCCTGGAGCACCGTCGCGGCGAGGGGGACGGCCCCTCCGATGGCGGGACCGACGGGAAGGGCGCCTGAGGACGGCCCGGTTTGGGGTACCCTCGTTTCAACCGCGCAGCTCTCGATGAAGGGGTCTCCATGGCTGACACCGCGTTCGGCAACGGCCACTACCTGTCCCGCGCCTGGGCGATGCTCACCCAGGACAAGGGCTGGTGGAAGCCCGTCCTCGTCCTCGCCCTCTGCATGTTCGTGCCCATCGCGGGCCCCATCGCCATGATGGGCTACATCTTCGCCTGGGCCCGTCTCACGGCCTGGGGCGTGGACGCCGCCCCCAAGCAGACCCGGGTGGACGTGGGCGGCTGCTTCAAGGCAGGCTGGACGGCCTTCGTGGTCTACCTCGGCTGGGGCGCGCTGCTGGCCGCCGTCGTGTATGTGCTCAAGGCCGCGTTCTCGCCCATGGGTTCCGGAGTCTCCTCCTTCATGAACCTCGTCCTCTTCGTGGGCCAGTGGGTCTGCGGCGTGTTCATCATGGTGGCGGCCCTGCGCGCCGTCATCTACGGCAGGATCGGGCCGGGCTACGGCTTTTCCAAGGTGTGGACCATGGTGAGCCACGACTTCTCGGGCCTCGTCCGGGTCCTGGGCATCGATCTCCTCGGCACCGTCGTCGAGGTGGTCATCGGCATTGCCGTGGGACTCTGTCTCTTTGCCGCCGCGTTCCCCGCGATCGCCCAGGTCGCGGCCTTGGCCACCTGGGGTGACGGCGACGCCTACGCCCTGTACTGGCTCCTCCAGACCGTCGGCCCGCTCCTCTCGGCGTGGCTGCCCCTCGTCGTGCTGGCCACCTACGTGACCGTCGCCGTCGAGATCGTGTTCGCCATGCTCGCGGTCACCGCCGCCGCCATCTGGATGCGGCAGTTCGATGTCCCGGCTTGGGGCGACCCCTCCGACCCGGTGCCTGTGGTCGGCGGCCCGGCGACGCCCGTTTCTCCTGTGAATCCGGTCCCGGGCGGTGCCCTGCCTCCCGATAGTGGGTACCAAGCCCCCAACGACCGACCCAAGGAGGCCCTACCCATGGACTACAAGGCAAACGAGAACGTCACCGCGCCCACCAACGAGGATGTCTGGGACGCCGCGGACGCCATCGCCGACAAGAGCGGCAGGCTCGACCCCGACGACCAGGCCGTCGACCACATGGAGTACGAGGACGACCCCACGGTGCGCCCCGCCACTTCCCCCGACAGCGGCGTGACCCCGCCCACCCCCGCCGACACCTACGGCGTGGCCGCCACGGCGTCGGCCGACTCCCCCGAGTACAACTACGCCGACTCCTCCGTGGCCGCCGCCGAGGAGGTCGCCCAGGACGGCGGCTCCGTGGTCACCCCGCTCATCAAGCACGACGACGAGGACGCCGAGTAGGCCGGTCCTCAGCGAGGACCTTCTCGAGAGGGGCCGCCTCCCACATGGGGGACGGCCCCTCTCCCATGCCGGGACCTTGACCGCGGCGGTCGGGGCCCGGTCGAAAGCCGGTCGGGAACCGGTCGGAGGCGACCGCTACGCTGGCCCCAGGGACGCCGCGGCGAGACACTGGTGTGTGTTTGCCGAGGAAAGGCCCGGCGTGTGCTACTATCTTTCGCCGAACCTTTCCTGCCCCGGGCGCAGACCTTCACGACCCGGGGCCATCAGCCCAGAGGAGGTGAAACCATGAAGGCCTATGAGATCCTGTTCATCGTCGACCCCACCATCAACGACGAGACGCGTGCCGGCGCCATGAAGCGCATCGACACCGCCATCACCGAGAACGGCGGCGTGATCGACAACGTCGACAACTGGGGCAAGCGCAAGCTCGCCTACGAGATCGACAAGCTGACCGAGGGCGACTACACCCTCATCAACTTCCAGGCAGACCCCGACCAGATCGCCGAGCTCGACCGTGTGTGCCGCATCACCGATGCCATCAAGCGTCACATGATCGTGCGTCGTCCCGACCACGAGGAGTAAGCCTTGAAGGAGGCAGGCGGAGCCTGCCGGATGAGAGGGGCGTGAACGTCCATGAGCATCAATCGAGTCATCATCACCGGCAACCTCACCCGTGATGCCGAGCTTCGTGCCGCGCAGAGCGGGACGAGCATCCTGCACATCGGCGTGGCCGTCAACGATCGGTGGCGCAACCCCCAGACCGACCAGTGGGAGGACCGCCCCAACTACATCGATTGCGTCATGTTCGGCAACCGCGCCCAGTCCATCTCCCGTTTCCTCACCAAGGGGACCAAGGTCGCCGTCGAGGGCCGACTCCGCTGGAGCCAGTGGGTCGACCGCGACACGCAGAAGAACCGCTCCAAGATAGAGGTCGTCGTGGACGACATCGAGTTCATGGGGCAGCGCGGCGACGGCCAGGGCAACCCCGGTGGCTACGGGCAGGGGGGTTACCCCCAGGGAGGCCAGGGGTCCTATCAGGCCCAGGCTCAGCAGGCCCCGCAGGTCCGCGAGCCCTACGCCCCCCAGCAGGCGGCGCAGCCCAACTGGGCGGCCGCCACGCCGGAGACCCCGGCCCCGGCAACGCAGGCCCAGCCCCCCATGGGCGAGACCTACGAGGCCGACATCCCGTTCTAACTTCCCGGCGGCCTCGCGGCCGCCGCAATGAAAGGTACCTAAGACATGGCCACTGAGTATCAGCGTCAGCCGCGTCGCAAGTATTGCCAGTTCTGCAAGGAGGATGTCGAGTTCATCGACTACAAGGACACCCAGCTCCTTCGCAAGTACATGACCGACCGCGGCAAGATCAAGCCCCGTCGCGTCACCGGCGCCTGCACGCAGCACCAGCACGACATCGCCAACGCCATCAAGCGCGCCCGCATCATGGCGCTCCTGCCCTACACGGTTCCCGTGGTCTCCAACCGCGGCGGCCGTCGTCGCGACTAGCACCCGGAGACCTCGGCAGTGGGTCCCGGCGGCAGGGACGGGCGCGACGAGGCGCCCGAGAAGGAGACATCGATCGTCAGGTACGGGGGCAACCGTCAGGGTGACTCCCGCAGCCTGGTGACCGCGCTGCTCTGGGCCGGGCTCGGCTCGGTGGCGGTCACGGGCCTCTCCGTCATCGGGGTGGCCATGGTCGCGTACGGCGTCTCCTTCGCCCAGGTCAACGGCCTCTCGCGGCCGCGCAAGGCCCTCGTGGCCCTCGCGTGCGCCGTCGGGTTGGTCCTCGGCCTCCTGTGGGTCCAGGGTGCGGCCGCCGTCCTGGTGAAGGGTGTCGTCGACTGCGCGCTCGCGTGGGTCGTCGGCTCCCTGGCCGCCGGCCGCCGGGCCACCGTCACCACGGACTACGCGGTGGCAGCCGTGGCCTGTGCGGCCTATATCGCCATCGACTTCGGGTTCGCGGCCCTCGCGGGCCTCGACGGCGCGGCGGTCCTCACCCAGGCGATCTCGTCCGCGGTGGACGAGGCCGCCTCGACCTACGGCCTCGACGTCGCCGCCCAGCTCAGGTCATTCTCGTGGCTCCTCGGCCTCCTCTGGCCGTTCGGCTACTTCGTCCTGGCGGGCATGAACGTCCTGGCCGGCCACTACGGCGGTTTCCTGGCCCGCGGTCCGTCTGCGGGCAAGGTGTCGTGGCGGCCCGTGGCCTTCGACTCGCCCCTGTGGTCGGTCGTGGTCCTCATCGCGGGCGTCGCCCTGTTCGCCTTCGGCGGCGTCTTCGGGGCCGGCGCGCAGGTGGCCCGGGCCATCGGCCTCACCTGCGTGCTCGCCGTGAGGTTCGTCTTCCTCATGGACGGCTACGCGGTGCTCACCTGGTGGTTCAACCGCCACGGCGTGGGCTGCCTCCTCCGCACCCTGGTGCTGGTGGTGGCGATCGACCTCGAGGTCACGTTCTTCGTCGTGAGCCTCCTGGGCCTCGTGGACTTCTGGGCCGACTTCCGCCACATGCGGGCAGGGGACGGCCGTTCCGGGGCACAGGGGGAGTAGGAAAAGGAAGTGCCGGCCCTGGCGCCGGCGTCAGAAAAGGAGAGTCCCATGAAAGTCATCCTTCTGGGTGAGCTTCGGGGCAAGGGCGGAGAGGGCGACATCATCGACGTCGCCCAGGGATATGCCGAGAACTACCTGTTCCCCAACGGCATCGCCCAACCCGCCACCCCGGGCAACATCAAGCAGCTCGAGCAGCGTCGCAACAACATCGCCATCCGTGAGGCCAAGCGCATCGCCGATGCCGAGGCCCTTCGCGATCAGCTCGACGGCAAGGTCGTCGTCGTCGATGTGAAGATCGGCGACGAGGGCCAGCTCTTCGGCTCGGTCACCAACGCCATGGTGGGCGACGCCCTCAAGGAGCAGTACGGCATCGAGATCGACCGCAAGCGCATCGAGATCAACAAACCCATCAAGACCGCCGGCCTTCACGAGGTCGTCGTGGGCATCTACCGCACCATCTTCGCCACCATCGGCGTCCAGGTGGGTGCCCCCGAGGACCTGCCCGAGGGCGACGAGGACGTTCCCGCCGACGAGGAGATCGTCGCCGAGGACGCCTCCGAGGCCACGGAGTCCGAGGAGGCCTAAGGGGTTCCCGGGTACGGCGAGTAGCCCGCTTTCAACAACGGCTTTTCGTCCACCCGTGGCATTCCACCGGCTTTTACCTGCGCGATCATAAGAGGAGGCTGTCCGTCAAGGTCGACGGACAGCCCCCTCTTTCCTGTGGTTTACCAAAACAGTGCTATCTACCTGCAACTTTGTGCTGAGCAATGAAAGAACCGCTGGTAGGGCCCATGGTTCTGTGTGAATACGAACAGAGGTTCTACCAATGTTGACAACTGTCATGGGGGCGCCCGTAAAGTTTGTTGAAAACGTTCAAAACCGGCGAAGGTCCAGCACGGGGGCCTCTCCTTGGAAACATCGGGGTGATGATAAGGCGGAACGCCCGATTTCCCATAATCAGTCTAACCTCTTACCGGTCCCGATGGGCTAGGATACCGGTGCCGCACCCGTCGTGAGCCGAGAGGAGCCCATGGCCATCGCCACCGTGCCGGCGCCCACGTTCGGCGCCGCGCCCCCCGCCATGCCCCAGGACGTCGAGGCCGAGAAGTCCGTGCTCTCGGCCATGATGCTGTCCCAGGACGTCCTGCAGGAGTGCCTCGTCGAGCTCGAGGACAACGACTTCTACCTGCCGCGCAACCAGGTGGTCTACCAGACCCTGCGCGACATGTTCGACAACTCGCTGCCCATCGACCCCCTGAGCGTGGCCGACCGTCTCCAGAGCGCCAAGAAGCTCGAGAGCGTAGGTGGGCCCGCCTACCTGGCGGAGCTTGCGGCCAACACCTTCTCGCTCTCCTCCTGGCGCCACCACGCCGAGATACTCCGGCGCGACGCCACCCTGCGCCAGATCATCACGGCCTCGGCCCAGATCACGAGCCTGGCCTTCGACGCCCCGGAGGACACCAAGGAGGTCGTGGACTCCGCCGAGCGCATGATCCTCTCCGTGACCGACCGCGACGTGCGCTCCAACTACATCTCCATGCAGGACGCCATGCAGGCCCTCTACGCCGAGCTCCAGGCCCAGGCCGAGAGCGGTGAGGAGATCGCCGGCGTGCGCACGGGCTTTCAGCGCCTGGACGACATGCTCCTTGGCATGCGCGAGGGCCAGATGGTGGTCGTGGGCGCCCGCCCCGGTGTGGGCAAGACGTCGTTCGCCCTCAACCTGGCCGTGCAGGCGGCCGAGGCCGGCGCCACCGTGGCGTTCTTCTCCCTGGAGATGAGCTCGACAGAGATCGCGCAGCGCCTGCTGTCCGCGTACTCGCAGGTGCCGCTCCAGAAGATCCGCTCCGCCAGGATCGCCGGCGAGGATTGGACCAACCTCATGGACGCCTCCGCGCGCCTCTCCCAGCTGGACATCCTCATCGACGACACCCCCGGCACCACGGTCACCGAGGTGAGGGCCAAGGCCCGCCGTATGCTCCGCAACAAGGAGAAAGCTGTAATCATCCTCGACTACCTGCAGCTCGTGAGCCCGCCGCCCTCCAAGCGCTCGGACTCCCGCGCCACGGAGGTCTCCGAGATGAGCCGTGGCATCAAGATCATGGCCAAGGACCTCCGCGTGCCTGTGGTAGCCCTGTCGCAGCTCAACCGTACGTCCGAGAACCGCACCGGCAAGCGCCCGCAGCTCTCCGACCTGCGCGAGTCCGGCTCCATCGAGCAGGACGCCGACATCGTCATCCTGCTCGACCGCTCCTCCACCCCCGAGGAGGCCGAGCGGGCCGACCGTCCCGACGAGGGCATCACCGAGTTCATCGTGGCCAAGAACCGCTCGGGTCCCGTGGGCACCATCGAGATGGTCTTCCTCAAGGAGTCCACGCGCTTCATGCAGCTGGACCGCAACCACGACGCCTAGCACCGCCGCTCCGTCCCTCCACCCGGACACTTTTGTCCCAATGGTCGGGCACTTCTGTCCCACCGCAATGTTATCATTATAGAAATATATTTAGTGATGCATTCGACGGGAGGGCGCCGTGGGCGCTGATGGGCGTGCCTTGAGATGGGTGGTGTTGGTGGCCTTGGCGCTGCTGTGCCCCTCCGCCCCTCTCGCGGCCGCTTGGTCCGGGGTGCTTTGGTTCGTCCTGTCCAGGTCGGAAGGGGGCTTCGGAGACGGTGCTGCCGACGGCCTTCTCTGGGCGGTGGCCCTGGCCTTGTTGATGGTTTCCGTCCGATGGGTCCCGCCGGAAGATTGGGTGATCGTCGACGCCGCCCTGTGGCCTCCGGTGCCGTGCGTCCTGGTGCAGTGCCTGCTTGCCGTGCTTTTCTGCCTCCGCGGCCTCGACGCCCGCAGTTTCATCCTCCCCAGTATCGCCGGCGTCGTCTCCGGATTGGTTATTGCGGCCGACATCCCACCGGCCGTCGTGTACCTCTCGAGCATCGGTTCGATCGCGGTTTTCTCCTATGCCCTCGCAGAGGGGCGCACCGGGGCGCCCGCTGTCACGAGGGCCGAGGAGAGGGGGATCGTATCAAGTGTTCCAAAGGGGCGTTTGAGTCCGCGTGAGGAGCAGGTTGCCGACCTTGTGGCTGTCGGGGAGACTCCGGCGGCAGTGGCGGGGGCCCTCGGTATTCGCGAAGGGACCGTTCGTGTGGTCCTCAGCCATGTATACGAAAAGCTCGAGCTGGATGGAATCGGGTCGCTGAGGAGACTGTACGGTCCGGCCGTTGGGGGTGGAGAAGGGTCTTCTGCCGGCACCTACCGCGGGGGACGAAGCCTGTGCCTTGGCATAGCCGGCGGCTGCTGCCTTGCGGCTGGCGCTACCGCTGATATGGGCTTCTCTCTTGAGATGCCGCTGCTTGCCGCATCGGTCGTTCTTTTGGTCGGGTTTGTCCCGCGGCGCGGTATCATCCTGCCGGCTGTCCTCGAGGACCCCTATGGCCTGGCGGTTTTGCTCGTGGGGTCGTTGGTGGGCTGGGTTACAACCACATCCTTTGCCTGGGCCTGTGCGGTTGCGGGTCTTGCCGCCCAGCTGCCGCTTGACCTGACCCCGGCGCTGGCGGCCCGCCTTCTCGCGTTTGCGCTTCCTGTGGCAGTGGCCTTTCTGCCGGCGGTTGTGGGGTGCTTCTCGCCGGCGCCAATGGAGGTGGGTCAGGAGGAGCGCCTGGATCACTATCTGAGGTATCGAGGGTGCAGCGCGTTGGAGGCGGCGGTCCTCCTGGCCATCGTCGCCGGAAAGACGGGGCCGCAGATCGCCGAGTCCATCCACTATTCCCTCGGCACGGTGAACAGGCTGCGGCGGCGTGGGTACGCGCGGATGGGCGTGCACTCGGTTACCGAGCTCCGAAAACTCGTTGCGGACGCCCTGGCGTCGGACGCACACCTACCCCTTTCGTAGCTCAAGAGACTTTGTCTCGCAGGTAGGCCACCCATCCCCTCACCACACCGACACCCGCGGCAAACCACCAGAACCAGACGGGCACGGTGAGAAATGCCGGTCGCGGACCCTGCCATATCGGGATGTAGCGGGTGAAAAGGAAGAACGTCGCCGCCCCGAACGCGAGCGACGCGACGGTGAGCATCGTGCCCGGTTGCTCCCCTCCCCGCCAGAACCCCTCGGGAAACCGCATATAGACCCATGTGAGGGCGGGTAACGCAACGACGGGCCATACCTGGTCGGGGTGGCCCGAGCGCACGGCGAGGAGCCAGCAGGCGACCCCGACGGCGCCCGCCAGCGCCACAGCGCGCATCTCGCGGTTAGGAGGGACGGTTTCCATAGACCTCCTTCAACGGTTGTCATGCATGCTGGCATCGTGGACCGCGGGGCCGCCCGTGTCTCTATGCACCCCGTATCTTCCCGCGTTTATGACGGTGCGGCTCGGGTGTCTTGGTCCCCGCCCGGCGACGTCGGTCTGGCCCTTCTCGCCGTTTGGTACTTTTTCGCGAACAAGGGGACCGAAAACCACCAAACGGCGGGTTGTTTGGTGGTTTAGATGAGTTTTTTAATCGAAAAGTACCAAATGGCCGAAGCGGGCGCTTCGAGGGGGCGGCGGCTCCGTCCCGCTCCAGCCGGCGCCCTGCCGGCGCCCCGGTCTTATCTATACTGGAGGGGTTCCCGCGCCGCGGGGGAAGCGGCGCCACTGTCTGTTAGGGGAGAGAGCGTATGGCCTCGACGATTCTTGTGGGTACCCAGTGGGGCGATGAGGGCAAGGGCAAGGTGACCGACCTCATCTCCGGTGAATACGACGTGGTCTGCCGCTGCCAGGGCGGCGCCAACGCGGGTCACACCGTGATGGCCAACGGCCACAAGTTCGGCCTTCACCAGATCCCGTCCGGCGTCATGTACGACGGCGTGGTGCCCGTCATCGGCAACGGCTGCATCGTCGATCCCTCGGTGGTGCTCGAGGAGTTCGCCACCCTGGACGCCCAGGGCGTCTCCTACGACAACCTCAAGATCAGCGGCAACGCGCATATCGTGATGCCCTACCACAAGGACCTTGACGGCGCCAACGAGCGGCGCCTCGGCAAGAACCTCATCGGCACCACGCGCCGCGGCGTGGGCCCGTGCTACTCCGACAAGGCCGCCCGCATCGGCCTGCGCATGCAGGACATGCTCGACGAGAAGATCTTCCGCCAGAAGCTCGAGTGCGCCCTGCTCGAGAAGAACCCCATCCTCGAGAAGATCTACGACATGCCCGGCTACACCGTGGACCAGATCTGCGAGACCTACCTGCCCTATGCCGAGCGCCTGCGCCCCTACATCATCGAGAGCTCGCGTTTCCTCAACGAGTGCATCGACGAGGGTAAGAACATCCTGTTCGAGGGCTCCCAGGCCACCATGCTCGACATCGACTTCGGCACCTATCCCTTCGTCACGAGCTCCAACTGCACGGCCGGCGGCGCCATCACCGGCTCGGGCGTGGGCCCCAAGCACGTGGACCGCGTGCTCGGTATCGCAAAGGCCTACCTCACCCGCGTGGGTTCGGGCCCGTTCCCCACGGAGCTGCCCCAGGGCGACGAGATCGGCGAGCTCCTCTGCGAGACCGGCCACGAGTACGGCGTGACTACGGGTCGCAAGCGCCGTTGCGGCTGGTACGACGCCGTCATCGTCAACTACGCCGCCCGCGTCAACGGCCTCACCGACCTCGCCGTGACCAAGCTCGACGTACTCGGCTGCCTCGACACCATCAAGGTCTGCATCGCCTACGACGTGGACGGCGTGCGCTACACCACGGTCCCCGAGCACCAGTCGCTGTTCTACGACGCCAAGCCCGTCTACATCGAGCTCCCCGGCTGGAAGTGCGACATCTCGAACGTGCGCAGCTACACCGAGCTGCCCCGCGAGGCCAAGGACTACATCGACCTCATCGAGCGCCTCTCCGGCGTGCGCGTCTCCATCATCGCTGTCGGCCCCGACCGTGAGCAGACCATCAACCGCCACTGGAACTAGGCAAACAGCCCACGACCCCGCTCCGGAAAGGGGGACCGTTTGTTCGCCATCGTGACAGACACGCTGTCAGACCTCCCGCTGGAGTGGTGCGACGAGCACGACGTGCGGCTGGTGCCCATGCACCTGCGCACGCGGGCCGGCGACTCCCGCGACGTGCTGGAGGTGCATCCCGCCGACACCTATGTGACACTCGCCACCAAGCCGTCGTCCGTGCGCACCTCGCAGCCGTCCCCATCGGAGTTCACCGAGGTCTTCGACGGTCTGCTCGACTCCGGCGTGACCCAGATCCTGTGTGTGACGGCCTCCTCGGCGCTGTCCCAGACCTACGACAACGCCGTGGCCGCCGCCCGCGCCGCCAACAAGCGCGGCCAGGTGGCCGTGATCGACTCCAAGACGCTGTCGGCGGCCGAGGGCATCGTCGTGGCGGACATCGTCCACGGCCGCGAGGTCGGCATGGGCTTCGAGGAGGCCGTGGACCACGCCGCCCGCCTCGTGCGCCATGTGACGCTGCTGCTCATCGCCCCGCCCGGCGCCCGGCTCTTCCCGCGCCCGGGCCACCGCGCGCCCATCAGACGCCTCCGACGCGTCATGGAGGGTTGGATGGGGGCCTACGGGCTCGTCACCCTCGACGAGCAGGGACGCCTGGTCACGGTGGGCCGTGCCGCGGACCAGCGCATGCTCGCCGGCCGCATCGCGCGCCTCATGAGCCTCGACGCCCAGCGCGACGGGTCCCTGCGCTACGTTGAGATCTGCGTGGGCTACCCCAGGAGCCTCTCGGTGCTCGAGAAGCCCCTGGACACCAACGAGTTCATCAGCCGCCGCACCTCGGTGGCCAACGTGTCGGGCGCCGTGGCCTGCCAGCTGGGGCTGGGGTCCGTGGGCATCGCCTACGCGCCGGCTCGCTACCTCGTGGGCGGCGACCTCGACGAGGGGGCCGGCTACTTCCACGAGGGGGAGCTCGAGGAGGTCGGGCTCTGATCCGGGCGGTCCCGCGGGGGAGCGGGGCCGCCCCTTTTGCGCCCGGCACCGCCGCGGCGCCCACGAGAGAGAAGAGAGAGGACACAGACCATGGACGTTCTGCTTTTGGGTGCCGGCGGCCGCGAGCACGCGCTGCTCAAGGCCATCCAGGCATCGCCTGAGTGCGGCCGCGTGTGGGCGGCCCCCGGCAACGGCGGCATGGCGGGCGCCGACGTCGCCCCCATCGACGAGAACAGCCCGGCCGCCGTGGCCCGCTTCGCCACGGACAACGGCGTCGACCTCGTGGTCATTGGCCCTGAGGCGCCGCTCGTGGCCGGTGTGGCCGACGCCTGCCGCGACGCCGGCGTGCCGGTCTTCGGCCCCGGCGCCGAGGCTGCGCAGCTGGAGGGGTCCAAGCTCTTTGCCAAGCGGGTCATGGAGCGCGCCGGCGTGCCCACGGCCGCCTATGCCTCGTTCACCGAGGAGGCCCCGGCCCTGGCCTACGTCGAGGAGCAGGGCGCCCCGCTCGTGGTGAAGGCCGACGGCCTGGCCGCCGGCAAGGGTGTGGTGGTGGCCCAGACCGTGGAGGAGGCCGCCGAGGCCGTGCGCTCGTGCTTCTCGGGTGCCTTCGGAGAGGCCGGGTCGTGCGTGGTGGTCGAGGAGATGCTCACCGGCCCGGAGTGCTCGCTCCTCTCGGTGACCGACGGCGCCACCGTGGTGCCCCTGGCCTGCGCCCAGGACCACAAGCGCGCCTTGGAGGGCGACCTCGGCCCCAACACGGGCGGCATGGGCGTCTACTCGCCGGTGCCCTTTGCGACGCCGCAGGAGCAGGCGGCCATGGAGACCGCCAACGAGAAGGTGGTCCGCACCTTGGCGGCCATGGGCATCCCGTACCGAGGGGTCATCTACGGCGGCTTCATGCTCACGCCCGAGGGGCCCAAGGTGCTCGAGTTCAATGCGCGGTTCGGCGACCCCGAGACCCAAGTGATCGTGCCGCGCTTCAAGGGCGACCTGCTGCGGTTCCTCTACGCGGCGGCCACCGGCACGCTGGACGCCGCCATGGCCTCCTGGGACGACGACTGGGCCGTGTCGGTGGTGCTCGTCTCGGAAGGCTATCCCGGTTCTTATGAGAAGGGAAAGCCCATCACGGGTATCGAGGAGGCCGAGGAGGTGCCCGGCGTCACGGTGTACCATGCCGGCACCGCCCTCGCAGACGACGGCACCCTGGTCACCGCCGGTGGCCGCGTGCTCGACGTGACCGCCGTGGCCCCCACCTTCGAGGGGGCGCGCGACGCCGCGTACGCCGCCTGCGACAGGATCGGGTTCGAGGGCAAGACCCTGCGCCGAGACATCGGCGCCAAGGCCCTGCGGGGCCGCGAGGCTTGGGAGGTTTAGGACGTGGACGAGCAGACCGAGGACGTGGCCGTGGTGGAGGAGCCTGCGGAGGAGGCCTCCGACGGCTGTGACCACGCGTCGGGGACGCCTTGTCGGAGGGAGTTCGTGGGTGGGGGAGACGACCCGCGCGACCGCGGCCTCTGCGAGGTCATCGACTCCGAGGAGAAGGCCTGGGAAGGCAGGATATTCGACGTCGACACGCTGCGGGTGACTCTGCCCGACGGGCGCCCCGCCCGCCGCGACGTGGTGCGACACCCGGGGGCTGTGGCCCTCGTGGCCCTCACCGACGACGGTCGTGTCTGTCTTGTGCGCCAATATCGCACCGCCCTCGACCGGGTGACCGTGGAGCTGCCCGCCGGCAAGCTCGACCCCGGCGAGGATCCGGAGCGCTGCGCCCGCCGCGAGCTGCTCGAGGAGACCGGCTTCGAGGCCGAGAAGCTCGCCTTGCTCACGTCTATCGTCACGAGCTGCGGTTTCTCCGACGAGCTCATCCACATCTACATGGCCACGGGCCTCACGTTCGTCGGGTCCGACCCCGATGCCGACGAGTTCCTCAACGTGGACCTCGTGGACACGGAGGAGTTCGTCGACGCCGTGCTGGACGGCCGTGTGGAGGACGCCAAGACCGTGGTGGGAGCCTTGGCCCTGGACGCCATCGGCCGCCGCCTCGGCTGACCCCTGTCCCATCACCCGGACACTTTTGTCCCAACGGTCGGGCACTTCTGTCCCAAAACGGGGCTGACGCGGATGTGCGTCAGCCCCGTTGCCTGTGTCAAAGGGGACGGAGGGTTCTATCACATGGCGGGGCCGATCGGTGCCGCTCAGCCCTTCTTGATCTCGTCGGCGGCGCTGACCCCCACGACGAGGAGGCAGTAGGCCCCGCGGACGAGCAGGACGACCCCGATGGCAACCCCGGCGAGCTTGGCGACGATCAGAGGATCCATGGCGTAATCCCATCTTCGTAATCGGTTAGCCGTAGTGAACGCTAGTAACGAGTTGCGATCCACTGATATTTCCTTTTAGGAATCGCGTATCTGATGTTTGAATGGAACTGCCTCTACCAATGGGCCCATGACCACTGTACGTCCCTCTAAGAGTGTCTTACTGATAAGAGTAAAATGTGTCGATAAAAGGTAGATATATTCACGTAAGCCTAAAAAAGTCCATATTTTACTCACTATGATAGAGATATTGAATCAAGTGAATGATCCATGACGCCATCGGGTCATTCCACCGCCACCGACATCGCCGTGTTGACCAGACCCTCCCACGCCCCAGTCGCACCCCGCGCCGCAAGTCCCGCCCCGCGCACCCCGCGCGCCCGCGAGGGGTAGAGTCTCTACGGTCCGTCGTTTTCCGTACCCGAGGAGCCGCCCGTGTCTTCGCACCGTCCCACCCTGTTCCGCTCGTTCCTCGAGTACTACCGCCCCCACTGGGCCCTCTTCTGGGGCGACACCGCCTGCGCCATCGTGCAGGCCGGCACAGAGCTCGCCTTCCCCGTCATCCTCCGCGGCCTGGCCGACGGCCTCTTTTCCGACGGCTCCGAGGCCATCCTCTCCAACCTTTGGTGGATCTGCCTGGGCCTCGTGCTCATGTACACCGTGCGCTATGGCTGCCGCTACTTCGTGAGCTGCTGGGGCCACATCATGGGCGCCCGCATGGAAAGCGCCATGCGCCGCGACCTCTTCGACCAGTACGAGCGCTTCTCGTTCTCGTACTTCGACCGCCACAACACCGGCGACCTCATGAGTCGCCTGGTCTCGGACCTCTTCGACATAGCCGAGGCGGCCCACCACCTGCCCGAGGCCATCATCGTGTGCACCATCGAGGTCGTGGGCGCCTTCGTGGTCATGTTCCTCATCAACTGGCAGCTTGCCCTTGCCATGGCCGTGGTCACCGCGGTGCTCGGCTACTGGTGCCTGCGCGTGAACCGCCGCATGAAGCGCATATTCACCGAGAACCGCGAGCGTATCTCCGACGTCAACAGCCAGCTGGAGGACTCCCTCGGCGGCGCCCGCGTGGTGAAGTCCTTTGCCAACGAGGACCTGGAGCGTGCCAAGTTCGGCCGCTCCAACGACGCCTACCTGGGATCAAAGGAGGCCATGTACCGCGCCATGGGCAGCTATCAGGCCGCCGCAGCCCTGCTCACCGGCGCCCTCTACACCATCATCATCGTCTTTGGCGGCTACCTCGTGGCGGCCGGCTCCATGACCGTGACGGACCTCGCCACCTACGCCCTCTATGTAAGCCTGTTCACCACGCCGCTCCAGACTCTCATCGACTTCACCGAGATGTTCCAGAAGGCCCGCGCCGGCTTCAAGCGCTTCGACGAGGTGCTCGCCACCAAGCCCGACATCGCCGACGCGCCCCACGCCAAACCCCTCGAGGTCACCCGCGGCCACGTGCGCTACAGCGACGTCTGGTTCTCCTACGGCGACGACGTCCAGGACACCCACAAGGCCGTGCTCCAGGGCTTCGACCTCGACATCGAGCCGGGCCGCACCTATGCCCTCGTGGGCCCCTCGGGTGGTGGCAAGTCCACCACCTGCGCCCTGCTCCCGCGTTTCTACGACGTGGACCGCGGGTCGGTGACCATCGACGGCCAGGACGTGCGCGACGTGCAGCTGGACAGCCTGCACCGGGCCGTCGGCCTCGTGCAGCAGGACGTCTACCTGTTCAACGGCACCATCGCCGAGAACATCTCCTACGGCCGCCCCGACGCCACGTTCGAGGAGGTCGTGGAGGCCGCCCGCAAGGCCAACATCCACGACTTCGTCTGCGGCCTGCCCGACGGCTACGAGACCGAGGTGGGCGAGCGCGGCGGTCACCTCTCCGGCGGCCAGAAGCAGCGCATCGCCATCGCCCGGGTGTTCCTCAAGGACCCCCAGATCCTCGTGCTCGACGAGGCCACGAGCGCCCTCGACAACGAGAGCGAGCACGCCGTCCAGGAGTCGCTGGCGCGCCTGGCCGAGGGTCGCACCACCCTCGTGATCGCCCACCGCCTCTCCACCATCAAGGACGCCGACGTCATCGTCACGGTGGACGGCGGCCGTGTGGCCGAGGTGGGAACCCATGACGAGCTGCTGGCCCGCGGCGGCACCTACGCGCGCTACTACCGCATGCAGTTCGAGGGGGACCGAGGATAGGGCCGCTTTCCGCTACCATCGACTGATTTCGATGTATCGTTGGCCGGTTTCTGAAAGATTTGACAGTCCCCAACGGGTAACCTTCTAAAGGCATCCCTACGCCCCGAGCTCAAGGAGGGCCCGTGATCGCGACAGTGTGGATATGGTTCTTCCTCGCGTGCATCGCCATCGGGTACGTGTGCGGCATGTTCCTCACGGCCGACGTCGTGTGCCGGCTCGTGGTCCACAGGAGCGCGTTCGAGGTGGGGGACGGCAACCCCGGTATGGCCAACATCGGCCACGAGCTCGGTCGGGGCTGGGCCGCGGTCGTCCTCGTCGGCGACTGCCTCAAGGTGCTCGTGGCCACGCTCATCTGCTGGCACTTTCTCGACATCCTCCTCCCGCTGTCCGCCTCCCTCGCCGGTGTCGGTGCCACCCTCGGCCACAACTTCCCCGCGTGGCACCGCTTCCGCGGCGGCAAGGGCGTCTCCACCACCTGCGCCGCCATCATCCTGGCGTGGCCGGCGGCGGGTGTGGTCTCCTGCCTTGCGGGTCTTGCCGCCGTGGTGTTCGGCGGCTACCTCTGCTGGGGTGCCGTGACCATCACCGGCGTCTATGAGCTCTTCTGCCTCCTGCAGCTCCTCGTGGTTCCCACGGCGAGCCTCTCCGCCTATGTGAGCGCGTGGACCATGCTCGGCTGCGCCACGGTGCTTTTCGCCCTCATGGCGGCCGCGCACGCTCCTGCCATCCGCGGCATCAAGGAAGGGGGCACGCCCCGGGCCTCCCTCTCCCAGAAGGTGTTGGGGCGTCGGCACTCGTGACCGCCCCTCTCACCGCCCCTCCCTATGGGAGTTGCGGGGATTGAACGACCCGCACAGGCGCCGTGGGCCCGGTTGCCTACAATGGGCTGGTCATGGACGGGGCCGATCATCGATGGCACGACCGGGTGGGAGACTCGATGGCGCGTGAGAAGCGGAGCAAGTGGCTGACCGACGACGAGGTCGAGGCCCTGTTCGCCACGGTCGACGAGACCGGCCACTCCAACACCGCCACCGCCGAGAAGGAGCATCGCCGCCGCCGTCGCAAGGGTGTGGGCCTCGAGGTCGACCCCCTCTCCGGCAAGGACCCCTCCGGTTCCAACGTGGGCGCCGTCATCGCCCGCACCGCCGTGGCGTTCGTCGTCGTGCTGCTCATCGCCATCGTGGGCGCCCAGGTGGGCTACGGCGTCATGCGCCGCTCCTCCACCGCCAACCTCACCGCCAGCGTAACGCCGCAGTCCGTGGCCTCCGCCCTCCAGGGTGGCGTGGAGTGGGGCAACGGCTTCACGCAGTTCCCCGAGGACTTCTCCGTGCAGGAGGCCGACGAGGCCACCGGCCGCGTGGAGGTCACCGTGGTGGACGTCACCAGCGCCAACGAGATGGAGGCCATGTCGGGCGGCTACATCCAGGCCACGGCCTTCGCCACCAACGCGCTGCTCAACCCCAACATCAACACCGTGATCTACCACATCGACGTCCACGACGGTGGAGACGGCAAGATCGAGAACGCCCAGCTCTTCGGCTTCTTGCAGCCCACGACGCCGGTGAAGAACTTCATGACGTTCATCTTCACCAAGGCCACGTCAAAGTCGGGTGGCTTCAACATCTTCTGCACCATCACCGGCATCGACGGCCCCACCATGGAACGCCTGCGCGAGAAGATCAGCTCCTCGCCGCTGGACTTCCTGGGCGCAGACTCCCCGGACGCCGACGCCACGGCCGGCGGCACGTCGGCGTCCGTGCCGACCAAGGCGGCCGGGGGATCGCAGCCGGCGGCCTGACGCCCTGTCACCCTGGTTGGGCTCCCTGCCTGCCACATCCCCGGTACCCAGGGGGCGGTCCGCGGTGTCCGCAGGCCGCCCCCCCCGTGTCGCAAGCGGTTGTCGTCCCTGGGGCCTTAGGCCTCCAGCAGCTTCGCCACCTCGCCGAGCCTGGACTCGAAGCTCACGCCGCGCATGGCGTGCTCGGGCTGGTCCTGGGTGACCACCATGGCGTCGTGGACGAACCTGCCCGCGAAGTCCACGGCGTCGCCGAGGGATCGGCCGCACATGACGGCGGCCAGGAGGCTCGAGCAGAACAGGTCGCCCGTGCCGTGGAGCATGAAGGGCAGCTTCTCGCCGGAGACCTCCAGGGCCTCGATGCCGCTGCCGGCCACGTAGTTGCGGATCTGTCCGTCGCCGTGGTCCACGCCCTTGACCACCACGGTCTTGGCGCCCATGGCCAGCAGCGCCTCCACGTTCTCCTCCACGAAGGCCTCGTCCACGTCCTGGCCTCGGTACTCGATGCCGGTGAGGATGGCGGCCTCGGTGAGGTTGGGGGTGAGGATGTCGGCGCCCTCCACGAGCCCCTTCATGGCCTCGCAGAGCTCGGGGGTGTAGGTGGGGTAGATCTTGCCGCCGTCGCCCATGACGGGGTCCACCACGCGCAGGGCGCCGGGGTGCTCCCGGTAGAGGCGCTGGATGGAGGCCACCTGCTCGGGGGCGCCCAGGAAGCCGGAGTACACGGCGTCGAGCTCCACGCCCTCCTCCTGCCAGGCGTCCAGGTAGGGCGACAGCATGTCGGTGGTGTCGAGCATGTAGAACTCAGGGTAGAGCGTGTGGGCCGAGAAGAGCGACGTGGGCACGGGGCACACGTCGCAGCCGGCGGCGGAGAGCACGGGGATGGCGACGCCGAGGGAGCACTTGCCGTAGCCGCACAGGTCGTGCACGGCCCCCACCCGGGGGATGTAGGCGCCCTCGCGCTCGTAGAGGTAGACGTCCTTGGGGCTCGCAACGCAGGTCATGGGTTCCTTCTTTCAGACGTGGACTTATGGACCGACGTACCCGCACGATGCTACCCCTCGCGGGCCGCGGATTTATCCCTCGTTCAGGTGTTATCTTTGTCTCGTCAGGACGGGCCCCGGGCACGGGGCGGGAGAGGGGAGACGCCGTGGCACAGCCGCTGGTGGGCATCATCATGGGTTCCGAGTCGGACAGGCCGGTCATGGAGGCATGCTGCACGCAGCTCGACGAGTTGGGCGTGCCCTGGGAGCTCGTGGTGGCCAGCGCCCACCGCAACCCTGCCAAGGTCCACGAGTGGGCCTCCACCGCGGCGGACCGCGGCCTCAAGGTCATCGTCGCCGCCGCCGGCAAGGCGGCGCACCTCGGCGGCGTCGTGGCCGCCTTCACGCCCCTGCCCGTGGTGGGCGTGCCCATCCGCACGAGCGACCTCGGTGGCCTGGACTCGCTGCTCTCCATGGTGCAGATGCCCGGCGGCGTGCCCGTGGCCTGTGTGGCCATCAACGGTGCAAAGAACGCCGCCATTTTCGCCACCCAGATCCTGGGTGCTACCATGGGCGGGTACCGCGAGGCTGTAGAGGGTCTGAAGGCCTCCATGGCCGAGGGCTGACACCTCGCCCAACCATCAAACCATCATCTAGGGGGCACCCTGTGGACAAGAGTCAGCTGCTCGACCAGATCAAGGACGCCATGCGCGCCAAGGACAAGAACCGCCTCTCCATTCTGCGCCAGGTCAACCAGGCCATGAAGCAGATCGAGGTGGACGAGCGCCGCGACGTCACCGAGGCCGACCTCACCGCCGCCGTCAAGAAGCTGCAGAAGGTCACGAAGGAGGAAGAGGAGGCCATCGAGCGCGCGGGCGCCGCCGGCCACGAGGAGCGCCTCGCCATGCTCCGCGAGCAGGGCGAGGTCCTCAAGGGCCTGCTGCCCGCCCAGCTCGAGGGTGACGAGCTCCGGGCCCGCATCGACGCCATCATCGCCGGGGAGGGTCTCTCCACCAAGCGTGACATGGGCAAGGTCATGGGTGCGCTCACCCGCGAGACCCAGGGCAACTTCGACAAGCCGGCCGCGGCGGCCTACGCCGGGTCCAAGCTCTCCTAGGGAGGCGTCCGTGGCCAAGAAGCCCAGGAGAAAGTGGACTTTGCGGCGCAAGGTGCTCTTCTGCCTGCTGCTGGTGCTCGACGTCGTGCTCATCGGCGCCGCCCTGTGGTTCTGGTTCGACCGCATGGGCCAGGAGCAGACCGTGGCCGACCAGGTGACCCAGGCCCAGACCCACGTGGAGGCGGGTACCGCCGACACCCCGCCCAAGGTGGACTGGGCGGCCCTCAAGGCCGAGAACCCCGACGTCTGTGCCTGGGTGCAGATTCCGGGCACGCCGGTGAACTTCCCGGTGTACCAGGGAGAGACCAACGACACCTACCTGCGTACGGGCGCCGACGGCAACTACTCCCTGGGAGGGCTCATCTTCATCGACTCCCAGAACACGGGCCCGGACCTCACAGACCAGCAGACCATGGTCTACGGGCACCACATCAACAGCCAGGACCCGGCGAGCTCCATGTTCGCCTGGATCGACACCTACAACGACCAGCAGGTCTTTGACGAGCACCCCCTTGTGTGGTGGGTCACCGAGCAGCAGACGTGGCGCCTGACGCCGCTCTACTCCTACGTGCTGCCCGAGACCGACCACATGGAGGTGCCGCTGTCGTGGCCCACCGAGCAGGAGTTCCGCGACTACCTGCGCCATGACCTGTCCATCGCCGAGACGAGCCGGCCAGACGCCGACGCGGTCATCGACGCCACAGACCGTGTGCTCACCCTTGTGACCTGCAACTACGACAAGTACGGCCGGGGCCGCACCCTCGTGGTGTGCGTGCCCCAGCAGACCGTGGACGAGGCGTCCCGGACACCCGCGGCCTAGGGGAGGCCGGGGTCGGGGGACCTCCGGACGAGGAGAGAGATGCATCCTGTCAACACCGTGCCGGCCGCAGACGGCGATACCCTGCACGAGGAGTGTGGGGTCTTCGGCGTCTGGGCCCCGGGCCTCGACGTGGCCCGCATGACGTACTTCGGCCTCAAGGCCCTCCAGCACCGCGGGCAGGAGTCCGCCGGCATCGCCGTGGGCAACGGCTCCACGGTGCTCGTGCGCAAGGACGAGGGCCTGGTGGACCAGGTCTTCACCGACGCCGACCTCAAGGCCATGCCCGGCAAGGTGGCCTGCGGCCACGTGCGCTACGGCACGAGCGGCGGCGGCGGCTGGGAGGGCGCGCAGCCGCACCTCTCCACCATCAACGACACCATCATCGCCCTCGCCCACAACGGCACCCTGGTGAACACCGACGCCATGCGTCGGGAGCTCATCAACATGGGCATCCCGTTCCGCACCCACACCGACTCCGAGGTGGCGGCCAAGCTCATCGGCTACTTCACCCAGGAGACCCACCGCCTCCGCGAGGGCATCGCCAGCACCATGGCCATGCTCGAGGGGGCCTACGCCATGGCACTCGTGCGCGAGGACGCCATCTACGCCTTCCGCGACCCCGACGGCATCCGCCCCCTCGTGCTCGGCGAGCTGCCCGGTGGCAAGGGTTGGGTCGTGGCCAGCGAGACCTGCGCTCTGGACATCGTTGGGGCCTCCTACGTGCGCGACGTCGAGCCGGGCGAGATCATCAAGATCAGCGACGACGGTCTCGAGAGCCAGCAGGAGTACCGCTCCGCGGTGCCGTCCCCCTGCATCTTCGAGCAGGTCTACTTCGCCCGCCCCGACTCCGTCATGGGAGGCGGCACGGTCTACTCGGCCCGTCGCCGCATGGGCGAGCGCCTGGCCCGGGAGGCGCCGGCCGATGCAGACCTCGTGATCGGCGTGCCCGACTCCGGCCTGCCGCCCGCGGAGGGCTTCGCCCGGGCCAGCGGCCTGCCGTTCGGCGAGGGCCTCATCAAGAACCGTTACGTGGCGCGCACCTTCATCCAGCCCACCCAGGAGCTCCGTGAGATGGGCGTGCGCCTCAAGCTCAACGCCCTCAAGGACGTCGTGGCCGGCAAGCGTCTCGTGCTCGTTGACGACTCCATCGTGCGCGGCACCACCATGGCTCAGATCGTCCGCATGCTGCGCGACGCCGGTGCGGCCGAGGTGCACGTGCGCATCAACTCGCCGGAGGTGCGCTGGCCCTGCTTCTACGGCATCGACACCGACACCCAGGACCAGCTCATCAGCGCCAACAAGTCGGTGGACGAGATCCGCGAGTTCATCGGGGCCGACTCCCTGGCGTTCCTGTCGGTGGAGGGGCTGCTCGCCTCCGTGCCGCCGGCGCCCGGCCACTGCTGCGCCTGCTTCACCGGCGACTACCCCGTGGCCATCCCGGAGGTCTTCTCCCGGGGCAGCTTCCTCGAAGGCTACGAGCCCACCAACCTCGCCGACCCGTCGCCGACGGCCCTCATGTCGGTGCAGGAGGTGGCCGACGTCTTAGAGGTGTGCCGCGAGGAGGCCGAGAACGCCTGGGGTCACGAGGTCGTGGGTGCCTCCGGTCGCGGCGAGCGGGAGGACTGAGGAGGACCTCCCGTGGGGCTTCTGCGGGTGGCAGTGGGGCTCGAACCACCCGGAGAACGTCCTGCGGGTGGCAGTGGACTACCAGACCACCCGGAGAAGCTTCCGTGGGTACTTTTCCACCCGGAGAAGCTTCTGCGGGTGCCGATGAGCCCACCGATCACCCGTAGATCGTTCTGCGGGTGCCGATGCCGCCCTGGACCACCCACAGAACGTTTTGTGGGTGGCAGTGGGCCCCCAAACCACCCATAGAACGCCTTGCGGGTACTTTTCCACCCACAGATGCTTCTGCGGGTGCCGATGAGCCCCCGGATGACCCGTAGATCGTTCTGCGGGCGTCGGCCCGTCTCGCCATCCGTCCATGGCCCGCGGCGTCGCCCTGACCGTCACCGTCAGGATGCGGTCGGAAACCGGTCGGAACCCGGTCAGGGCCGTCCTGTACCGTGGGTCCCATGAGTACCGTGCTGTGCGACCTGGGTGCTTGGATCGTATACGCCTCTCGAGCCCCGTTCACCGTGATCCCGAAGGAAGAGGCGGCCCCTATCCTGCGTGACGCCGCGTGCGGCGCCCGACAGGCGGAGGGGCTCTGCCGGCTGCCGGCCTTCCAGGAGCTCCTCGACCTCGCCCACTGGCTGGCCGAGACGCCCCGGGACCGTCGGGTCGTACCGGACCTCCTCGTCACCGACGACCGACGCCGCCATGGGTCGGGCGCCTGCCGTCCCCATCTTTCTCCCAAGGGCATCGGGCCGTTCTCCCTGCTCCGCATGGAGGGCCCCTTCGCCGAGGCGGAAGAGCCGCTGTACGTGGTGCCGCCCGACCTCTACCTGCTCATGCGCGCCCGGGAGCTGGATGTGACCGCCTTGGCGATGGTGGCGACCACGCTGTGCTCGACCTATGTGCCGAGACCTGACCTGGGTGAGTGCCCGGGCAGACGCGAGCCCCTTGTGGGGAAGGCGGTCTTGGAGGGCTTCTCCGAGAACCTGCCTGCCCGGTGTCAGGGCGCCTCCACGTTGCGCCGCGCCCTTGCCATCACGGCGGAGGGGTCGCGGTCGCCCATGGAGACGGCACTGAGTGTGGGGCTCTCCGCACCGGGGCCCCTCGGCGGCTACGGGCTCCCGCTTCCCCGGCTCAACCACCGTGTCGACATCCCCCGGGAGCTCGGCAGGCTCATAGGGGGCCAACGGACGATGTACCTCGACCTCTGCTGGCCCGAGGCGGGGTGGGCGGTGGAGTACGACAGTGCGGCGCACCACAGCGAGGGGTGCGCTGTCGCCAAGGACCGTAGGCGCCGTGCCGTGGCCGACGCCCTGGGGATCTCCATCGTCCCTTGGACAACCTCACGGTGGCGGACCCGGTCTCACTGGGCCTCGCCGTCGAGAGCCTCGCCGGCCACCTGGGCTGCCCGTTCTCCTGGGACCACTCCCTCTCGCAGGCGCGACGTGGGCTCCATGACCGGATCATGGGGCCCCACAGGTTCTGGTGAGGGGATAGGTGCGGGGCGGCCCGTCGGGGGTGCCGCCCGCAAAAGCTTCTGCGGGCGGCGGCAGGCCTCCGGATCACCCGTAGAACGTTCTGCGGGTGGGAACGGCGCCCCAGACCACCCGTAGAAGCTCTTGCGGGTACTTTTCCACCCGTAGAAGCTTCTGCGGGTGGCGGCGGGCCTCAAAATCGCCCGCAGAAGCTTTTGCGGGTGGTGCCGTCCTCGATGGGACGGCCTGCCGTCTCGCGGGGAGGAGTCCCCCAATGGGATAAGGTTGGGGGAGCAGAGAGAGACGGGAGAGACATGAGCGAGCACATGAGCTATGCCGACGCCGGCGTGGATGTGGACGAGGGCGCCCGCGCCGTGGACGCCATCAAGGGGGCCGCGGCCTCCACGGACCGCCCTGGCGTCATGGAGGGGTTGGGCGGCTTCGGCTGCCTGTTCGACGCGGCGTCATTCAAGGCCATGGAGCACCCGGTGCTCGTGAGCGGCACCGACGGCGTGGGTACCAAGCTGGCCCTGGCCCAGCGTCTGGGCCGCAACGACACCGTGGGCGAGGACCTCGTGGCCATGTGCGCCGACGACGTGGTGGTCACCGGCGCCGAGCCGCTGTTCTTCCTGGACTACGTGGCGGTGGGCAAGCTCCGCGCCGAGGAGATGGCCCAGGTGGTGGGCGGCATCGCCGCGGGGTGCCGCAAGGCCGGCTGCGCCCTCATCGGCGGCGAGATGGCCGAGCACCCCGGCGTCATGGCCGCGGACGACTACGACCTCGCCGGCTTCTGCGTGGGCGTGGTGGACGCGCCCAAAATGCTGGGCAAGGACAACGTGCGCGAGGGCGACGTCATCCTCGGCCTGGCCTCGAGCGGCATCCACTCCAACGGCTACTCCCTCGTGCGCGCGGCCGTGACCGACCGCATGGACGACGCCGGGCTGCTGGAGCCCCGCGCCGAGCTGGGAGGCGAGTCGCTGGCGGACGCTCTGCTGGCGCCCACCGCCATCTACTCCGGCGCCGTGGTGCGGGCCCTCGCGGCGGGCGCCCCCGTGCACGCCCTGGCCCACATCACGGGCGGCGGCATCACCGAGAACCTCGACCGCGCCATGCCTGCCCACCTCGACGCCCTGGTGGAGCGCGGCGCCGACGGCTCGGTGGCCTGGGACGTGCCGCCGGTGATCGGCTACGTGAGCCGCGCCGCCGGCCTCACGGCAGACGAGGCCTTCAAGACCTTCAACATGGGCGTGGGCATGGCCGTTGTCTGCGCGCCCGGGGACGCCGAGAGGGTCTCCGCGGCCTTCGCCGAGCAGGGCTTCCCGGCGTTTGCCGTGGGCCGCGTGGTGCCCGGCGAGGGCAAGGTGCGCTACACGGCGTAACTGAGGGGTGATTCAGCCGTGCGTCGGTCACGTCTGTTTGGGCGTGGCCGACGCACGGTGTTGTTAGCTGGTTTCTATCCCTGTTGCTGAAGCAGGATCCAGGCTTCCACCCTGCGACTTCCTGGTACAATATCTAATCTGATGTACATGCCTGTCTCCAGATCGGTATGAGTCTCTAGCGCGGTGTGCTCATCGAGAGAGATGGAATAGCGAAAATCCAAGTCAAGCGCTTCTCCCGAGTCTGTTGTCAGGATTCCCATACCGTCTGAGTAGGTGGTAAGGACTCCGGTTTCTTGGTCGCAGTGTGCCCAAGAAGCCGGTACCCCGGCAGTTTGGGGGCGATTTTGTGTACTCACAGGGGGTTCCAATCTCGGACGCGCATCGATTGTGACCCATATTGCTCCTAGGGTTGCAGCGCAGAGAGAAAAGATGAGGAAAGCCTTTGGTTTTGTCCTAGTCAAAGAAAGTTCCTTGCACGTTGACGTAATCACTCTATGCGTAGTTTATCAAGGTGCGCTACACGGCGTAGGGAACCCGCCTTAAAAGATTGGCTGGTCAACGAGGGGAGGGGCCCGGGTCAAGCAACCCGGGCCCCTCCCCTCTGTGGCATTTCTGAGGCACAACCGTGGCCTGCTTGCGTATCGACGGCCGCAGAACCTCCCTTAATCTCGCTTTCAAGTTAAGTGACGGGAGGGAGTGGCCATGGGTCAGGTTCGCACGGTTGCCGCGGTGACGACGAGGACGCCGTGGATATACGTCCTCCCCGCCCTGGTGGCGCTCTTTCTCCTCCTTCCCTCCCTCTACCCCGAGGCGTCGACCGGTGGTGCCGACATCCTCGAGCGATACGGCGCGGAGAACTACATGGAGACGTCGCGCCGTCTCCAGCAGTGGAGGGACGACGGTGTGGACGGCGAGCTCGTGGCGCTGGAGGAGCAGGCCCTCGAGGCCCTCGGCCGCGCCCGGGAGGCGACCGACGACAAGGCGTTCTTCCAGGCGGCGGCGGACTACGAGAACGTCACGCTGGCCCTTGTCGAGCGCGGCGTGTGGGAGGACGACGAGCTCTTCATGAGGGCGAACTCCCTCAACGTCGTAAGGATCGCGGGGCTGGCGGAGCCGGTGGTCTACACCGCGGTGGGCGAGCTTCCGGCCCTCCCGTACCTGGCGTTCGTCTACGAGCAGGTGCCGTGGCTCCTGTGGGTGGGAACCCCGTGCCTGGTCGCCGTTGCCGGTGTGCTCTCCCGGACCAACGGGAGGCTCTTGGCCCTGGGCCCCTGCCAGGTCGTCGGATCGCTCGGGTCCGGGCTGTTCTCCGGGCTGCTCTCGTGGGCCATGGTCATGGGGGCCTTCGTCCTCGCCGCCCTCCTCGTTGCCGCGCGAGGCGGGTGGGGCGACCCTGCCTATCCCGCGGTGTTCGTGCAGGGAGACCGGCTCGAGACGCTGGGGTGCGCCGACGTCCTCCTTCGGGCGTCAGTGGTAATCCTCGCGCTGTCCCTGTTCGTCGGGATGCTTGTGGAGGCCGCCTTCTCCCCGGTGGGCGACGGGCGTGTCCCCGCGGCCGTGGTGGCGGTCTTTGCCCTGCTCCCTATGGTGGTCGGGCATGACGGCGCCCCATGGGCACCGTGGTCCTACGTCCATGTGGCCCAGACCGCCGGTGTGTGCGCCTACTTCAACGGCGGGTCCCTTTCGGAGACGCCGCAAGCCTTCCCCTTGGCATTGACCGTCCTGTTCGGATGGGTGACCGGTCTGTCGGTCCTCGCGCTTGTCGGCAACGCCCTACGGCGAACGAACCGTCTTTAGGAGGTCCCATGTATCGCGTGGAAGGCCTGTCCATCTCCCGCAAGGGGCGCCCGATCTTCAGGGGCGCGTCGTGCACGGTGCGTTCTGGCGAGGTCCTGGGACTTGTCGCCCCCAATGGCATGGGCAAGACCACGTTGCTGCGCTTTCTGGCAGGGGCGTGGGCCCTCGGGTCGGCCTCGGCGGTGACGCTGGGCAACGACCGGGTGAGAGACCCCAAATCCCTCGGCCGGCACGTCTTCTATGTCTCGGGCGACAGGAGCCCGCTGTATCCCGGCCTGTCCCCGCGCCAGCACCTTCAGGCCGTGGGCCGCATCTGGGGAGTGCCCGTCGATGTGGGCGGTTGGGTCGAGCGGTGCGGAATGGGCGGTTATGCGGATGTCCCGGTGCGTCGCCTCTCGAGGGGGATGGCCCAGCAGGCACTCCTCGCCGTTGCGTTTGCCGCGGGTCCCCGGTACCTCCTGCTCGACGAGCCCTTCAACGGCCTCGACCCGACGGCCGTGGGACGGAACGATGGGATCGTGCGGGAGCTGGTGGAGAGGGGGGCCGGCGCCCTGGTCTCGTCCCACCTCCTCCCGCAGCTCGGCAGGTTGGCCGACAGGCTGGCCTATATCGATGGGGGAGCCATCCGTATCGACGGCCGGGTGGGGACGCTCGCGGGTGCGGAGGAGCTGTACCGGCGCGTATACGGGGAGGTGAGGGACGGGTAGCGCCGGTGCCGTCACCGTGGCGGACGCCTTCAGGCGCGGTTCATATCGGGTTTACCGATATAAATACTTTCATGTAAACTGAACCAACACCGATCGATCCTGGCACTGGCCGGCGAGTGGCCGGTGCCTCCCGGCACGAGGGAAGCCATGGCCACGGTCTGCGTAGTCGACGACAATCCGGAGCTGCTCGACCTTGTCGGCGCGTTTCTCGCCAACGACGGGTTCGACGCCCGACTCTTCCCTACGGGGGAGGACTTCCTCGCGGCCCTTGCGGATACCGCCCCCGACCTCGTGGTGCTCGACCTCATGCTCCCGGGCCTGGACGGTTTCGAGGTGCTGCGCCAGGTGCGCGGACGGTCCAGCGTCCCCGTGGTAATCCTGACCGCCCGCGGGGACGACGGGGACTACTGTCGCGGCCTGGCCCTCGGCGCCGACGACTACGTGGCCAAGCCCTTCAAGCCCCATCTCCTCATGGCAAGGATCAAGGCCTTGCTTCGACGCGTCGACTACGACCGCCCGGAATCCGATACCGGACAACCGGTGTCCCTTGGGAATGTGGGGTTCGACCCGGCCCGAAACCAGTTCGTGGTGGAGGGGAAGCCGCTTGGGCTGACTGCCCAAGAGCGGCGACTTTTGAGCTTCTTCCTTGAGCATCCCGGTGAGGCGCTGTCGAGGGACCGTCTCTTGGAGGCGGTCTGGGGCTTCGAGGAGGGCCGGATTACCCAGACGCGGGCCGTCGACGAGGCCAACCGACGGTTGCGAAAAAAGCTGCTTGCCGCAGGGGCCACCGCCTACAACCGGACGGTGCGGGGCGTCGGTTACGAGTTCTCGGACGGTCGGTGACCGTCATGGGACCCATGAGCATCGGTCGCCGGCCGACACGTGGTCTGATGTTGTTCGTCGTTGGCGCACTCGTATGCGTCTTGGCCTTCCCGGTCGTGTATATGGCGTTGGAGCGCGGCTCCGTCGAGGCTCAGGCTGGGGAGGCGCTGATGGCGGTGGTCGTGGGTCCGGCATCCACCGACCCCGGTCTGCCGCCGGTCATACGGGTCGACCTTGCGGTGCCCGGAATGGGGGATACGGAGACCTACGGATACTATCCGACGCTGACCTCCCATATCAAAGATGCCGGTATCGTCCCGGGTGACGGGGTACAGCGGTTCGAGAACGACGGTAGGACCCTCTTCTACGTCGTTGAGGGGACGCCCAACCCACAGGCTGTTGATCACAGGGTGTCCAGTGCCTTGGTTGTGGACGTGACGCCCCAGCTCTCGGTCATCGGTCATACGGCTGTCGCCCTGTTCGGCCTGTCGTTCGTGGCCGCAGGGTGTATCGCTGTGCTCGGGTATCGTTTGACGAGGTCGAGCAGGGACCATGAACGGCGCCTCAGTGAGTTCTTTGCCAACACGTCCCATGAGCTGAAGACCCCGATAGCCGTGATAGACGGCTATCGGGAGGCAATGGCGACTGGGGTGGTGGATCCCTCCGACGGCCTTCCGGTGATGGAGAGGGCCACCGACTCGATGAGACGGCAGGTGGAGGACATCCTCGCCCTTTCGAGGGCCGATGCCGGCGCGTTGAGGCCGGTGATGGAGACGGTGGACGCCCGGGAGCTCGTGTGCGACGTATTGGAGGACCTCGATATGGTCGCCGATGGGGAGGGCGTCTTCGTTTCCCTCGACGACCCCGGGACGATCAGGGGGGAGACCGACGAGCGCATGTTGGCGGCCATGGTCACGAACCTCGTGACCAATGCCGTACGACATGCATCTGCACATGTCTGGGTCTCAGCGGTAGCGGAAGAAAGCACTCTTCGGGTTATGGTGGCGAACGACGGCGAGACCCTTTCTCCCGAATCCGCGGCACGGGCCTTCGACCGTTTCTATCGTGGCGAGGGAGGGTCTTGCGGTCTCGGCCTTCCTGTGGTGGCTGCTTATGCGACGGCTCTGGGGGGAGAGGTCTCGCTCGGGGTCGAAGGCGACCGAACCGTAGCGAACCTATCCATTCCTTTTACTAAATGCTAGATTGGTTGCATACTCCATAGAAGCGGGAGGTGCCCCATGGGAGCTGCGAGCCCCGTCCGTTCCGTCATCCCCGGCCTGTGCGTCGTCGCGGTCGGCGTCGTGGGCATGGCGTGCTACGCCACGGGGGTCGAGGCGCACCTGACGGCGGCCTCGGCGGACCTCCTCTGGCGCGGCGCGCTCCTGTTCCTGGGGGATCTCCTGTGGGTGGGCCTCGGCATGGTGGCAGGCGCGCTCGTCACCGTTTCCGAGGGGAGGCATGGGCGCCTCGGGGCCGTGACCGTCGCGGCGGCTGTCGCCTTGTTCACTGTCTGCTGCGCCTTCCGCCTGTGGGCCGAGATGGGCGGCGTCTACTGGGCCCTCGCGCTCGGGCGCCCCGTCTGGCTGGTCTACCTGGCAGTAGGTGCCCTGCTCGGCCGTGGCATCCGGCTGCTGCGCGCGGGGTAAGGACAGCCGATTTCTAACGCCAAAATAGTGTCGTTAGAACCGGCTCACAACTTCTAACGCCAAAAAACGGGCGAAAAAAGCCGTTAGAGCTAGAAAAGATGGCCCACCCTACTCGCCTGCCACCAGATGACGGGTCGTCGCGTCTCCGGGTCGTGGCGGGTCCTTCACTGCGCCCTATCCGGGGTAATGTGACGCCAGTACCCAACCTTCAACGCTGCTGTCACCGGGTATGAGAAAGACGGTGATACGCTCTCCCACCCTTAGGCTTCCGTCGTCCTCAAGGGGGATTGCATAGCGAAAATCCAGGTCGAAGGTTTCCCCTGCGTCGGTTCTCAAGGTGCCAAAGCCGTTCGAGTAGCTGGTGATAACCCCGGTGTGCTCCTCGCCCGTTTCGTCGGACACGGTGCCCCCTGGCTGGTTGGTTGTATCAGTTATTGATATACCGTCGCTCGCAGAACCGCACGCACAGACCGAAAGGCCGCAAAGAGAGCAGACAAGGAGGAGTTCGAGCGCTGTGCGGAGCCTAATCAAAGAAAGCCCCTTGTAGGTCGGTGTAGGCACTTGATGCGTAGTTGAGATACACGCAACTCATCCACCCATCGAAAACATGGAGACAGGGAAGAGGCGGGTATCTGATCGTGGCCGGTGATCGGGTGCCTTGAGCCTTACTCGGCTCCCACCACGTGCACCCGCCCCAGAGCGTCCATCTTCACGCGGTCGGCGGCAAGCCAGCGCAGCACCTCGGGGTAGAGCTCGTGCTCCACGGCGTGGATGGCGGCCTCGAGGTCGTCGACGGACCAGCCCTCCTCCACGGCCACGGGCCGCTGGGCGATGATGGGGCCGCGGTCGTACTCGGCGTTGGCCACGTGCACGGTCACGCCGGTCACCTTGACGCCGTAGTCGTAGGCCTCCTCGATGGCGTGGGCGCCGGGGAAGCTTGGCAGCAGGGCCGGGTGCAGGTTGATCACCGAGTTTGGGAAGCACGTGAGCACCGCCGGGCCGATCTTGCGCATATAGCCGGCCAGCACCACGTAGTCCACGCCGCGGGCCTTGAGCTCGGAGGCGATGACCTCGTCGGCCACCTGGGGGTCGGCGTAGACCTCCTTGGAGAGGGCCATGACGGGGATACCCGCCTTGGCAGCGCGCTTGAGGCCGTAGGCCTCGGGGCGGCTGGAGAGCACGAGCTCGATGCTGGCGTCGAGGCTGCCCTCCTCGACGGCGTCGATGATGGCCTGGAGGTTGGTGCCGCTGCCGCTGATGAGGACGGCGAGCTTGATGGTCATGGGCGCTCCTTGGGTCTCGTGGGCCTCTGCCCTGCCAGTATAAAGGGACCGCCGCGGGGGGGGCGGGGTCGGGCGTGCGGCTGGGGCATTCCTGGCACGAGGGGCCGCTCGGTCCCGGGGCCCGGGCCGTCCGGCAATCATAACCTTCGCAATAGGCGAAGTGACAGATGGTCCAGGCACCGCTGTCACGCGTGGCTGGGGGCGTCGCCTCACTCGCTCCAGAAGAGCTCCTTGAGGTCCGCGCGGTTCTCAGCGTCGCACTTGCGCACGATGTTGTGCACGTGGGTCTTCACGGTGCCCACGGAGACCACGAGGGCGTCGGCCATCTGCTGGTTGGTGCGTCCCTCCAACACGAGCCCCAGCACCTCGCGCTCCCGGGTCGTGAGACCGTGGGCCGAGGCAAAGCGCGGCATGAGCTCGTCCACGTGGCTGGAGAAGGTGTCGCCGGAGGCCGGGGGCACGGCGGCGGTCGCAGGCGCCGCCGCGGCGACCGTCTCGGCCACCGGTGCGGCGGTCGCAGGTGCCGTGGGCACCGCCGGTGCGGGGGGTGGGAGGTGCCGCGGGCGTGGCCGTCAGGCGGAACGAGATCTCCCTCCAGGCGATGCGGTCCAGGGCCGCGGCCAGCACCACCATGAGCACGTTCTCGCAGAAGTTGCGCTCGGAGAGGTAGAGGGGCAGCCCCCCGACTTGGCGGGCTCCATGACGAGGATGACGAGGGAGTCCTCGGCCACGGTGAGCGCAACACCCACCATGAAGAACAGGAGCAGCCGGCGGTGCCGGCCCATCCAGGCGCGCTGCTCGTCGGTGGGGGCCGCCCGCCAGGCCCGCCAGGCAAAGAGGCCCATGGCGGCGCAGAACACCTGACGGCAGGTGTAGAAGAGGAACTGACGCAGGGCACCGTAGGGAAGGAGCGCCAGGCAGGCCACCTGTGCCGCCGCGAACAGCGTCACGGGCCAGAGCAGGCGCTTCCTGGAGTAGGCGTCCACGGCCGTGAGCACCCAGGCCCAGAGCGAGCCCCAGAGCATGCAGGCGATGGCCACGCGGGCCACCGGGTAGGTCACGGCGTAGTAGGCCTCGGTGGGGAAGACCACGTTCTGGTGCAGGTGCTCGTCGAGGAATATGACGCCGAGCTCCACGAAGTAGGCCGAGAAGAACCAGCCCGCGGCCACGAAGGCGCGGCTCCGCTTGACGCTCCACGCCATGGCTTGCAGGACCGTGGAGACGAGGCACACCGCGAGCACGGCCAAGGTGTAGGCAAAGAAAAAACCGTCCACAGGCGCCCCCTTCCCGCTGCGGGTTCGGTTTCGAGTCTAACGCATGGTCAACCGTCGGTCTGTGCGGCTGAACAGGACCTAAACCTAGGTCGGCGAGCGGCGTGCCCGGGGTTTATCTTGGGTTGATTTCCGCCAACGGCCTCTAAACCCCAAATAACCTCGACGGATTCGCATATCAGACCGCATAGTCGGGCCATGGATAGATGGCGGGCGCCAAGGACCCGCCCTACTTCTAGCAGAGAAGGAGCACGCCATGGCCGCAGGGTTCCCCAAGGACTACATCGACTCCAACGAGCTCACCAAGGAGCAGATCCTCAAGATCGTGGACCTCTCCATCGCCCTCAAGAAGTGCATCAAGAACGGCTACTACCCCCACCTGCTCCAGGACAAGACCCTGGGCATGATCTTCCAGCAGGTGTCCACCCGCACCCGCATCTCCTTCGAGACGGCCATGACCGACCTCGGCGGCCACGCCCAGTTCTACGGCCCCGGCACCATCCAGCTCGGCGGCCACGAGTCGGTGGAGGACACGGCCCGGGTCATGGGCTCCCTCGTGGACATCCTCATGGCCCGCGTCAATCGTCATAAGGATGTAGTGAGCTTGGCGAAGTACTCCGCGGCCCCCGTCATCAACGGCATGAGCGAGTTCAACCATCCCACCCAGGAGCTCGGCGACCTCATGACCATGATCGAGAACCTGCCCGCCGGTAAGAAGATCGAGGACTGTAAGTTTGCCTTCATCGGCGACGCCACCCAGACCTGCGTATCGCTCATGTTCATCTGCTCGAAGATGGGCATGGACTTCGTGCAGTTCGGGCCGAAGGGGCATCAAATTCCCGACGGTGCCCTGCATGTAGGCACCGATGAGGAGCGCGCTGCCTTTGGCAAGCAGCTCATGGCTATCGGCGAGGAGAACTGCAAGGTCTCCGGCGGCACCATCACCGTTTCCGACGACCCCGAGTGCATCAAGGGCGCTGACTTCGTCTACACCGACGTCTGGTACGGCCTCTACGACGAGCAGGTGGACGGCGCCTCCTACATGGACGTCTTCTATCCTACTTACCAGGTGACCATGGACATGATGAACCTGGCCGGCCCCGACTCCAAGTTCATGCACTGCCTGCCCGCCACTCGCGGCGAGGAGGTCACCGACGAGGTCATGGACGACCCCGAGCGCTCCCTCTGCTGGGTCGAGGCCGAGAACCGCAAGCACTCCATCCGCGGCCTGCTCGTCACCTTCTGCCCCTGGAACGTCGTGACCGACGAGGTCGACGCCGCCAAGCAGCAGCTCGTCGGCGCCCTCGAGGCCATGGACCTTCCCGCCTCCTCCGTCGAGTAGGCCCATCCCCGGGGCCCGGCCGCCCTGCCTCCGCGGCCGGGCCCCTTCCTTCCTCAAGAGAAAGGAGGAGCGCCGTGGCCGGCAAGAAGTTCTCGTTCCTCGACGTGATCCTCTCCGTGATCTGCGTCGTCTTCGTGGCCGAGGCCGCCGCCCCCGCGGCCGCCATCGGCAATGCCCAGTTCTTCTGGTGGATCTTCCTGATCGTCACGTTCCTTTTGCCCTACGGCATGGTGGTGGCTGAGCTCGGCACCACCTACGACTCCGACGGCGGCCTCTACGACTGGGTCCGAGACGCCCTGGGAGACAGGTGGGGCTCTCGCGTCGCCTGGTACTACTGGATCAACTTCCCCCTGTGGATCGCCTCGTGCGCCACGCTCTTCCCCGACATCATCGGATTCGTGACCGGCATGGAGTTCACGGTGCTCGGCAAGCTGGCCATCGAGCTGGCCTTCGTGTGGATCGTCGTGCTCATGGCCACGTCCAATGTCTCCGACTCCGCGTGGGTGCTCAACGGCGGCGCCATCCTCAAGGTGGCCATCGCCGTGGTGGTGGGATGCCTGGGTATCTGGTACGCCACGGCCAACGGCTTCGCCAACGACATGAGCCCGGCCACGTTCCTGCCCGACCTCACCAACGTGAGCGCCCTGACGTTCCTGTCCATTATCCTGTTCAACTTCATGGGTTTCGAGGTGGTCACCACCTTCGCCGACTCCATGAAGAACCCGGAGAAGGACATCCCCAAGGCCATCATCCTCGGCGGTCTCGCCATCGGTGCCATCTACCTGTTCTGCGGCTTCGGCATCGGCGCCGCCATCCCCACCGCCGACATCGACCCCGACTTCGGCATGATCCTCGCCGTCCAGACCATGGTGGGCGACTCCCCGCTCTTCGCCGTCATCTGCATCGTGTTCCTGGTGACGCTCTTCGCCAACATGGCCAGCTGGTCGTTCGGTGTGAACTTCGTGGCCGACTACGCCGCCAAGCACGGCAACATGCCCAAGGTGTTCGGCATCGAGTCCAAGAAGACCGAGATGCCCAACGGCGCCAACGTGGTCAACGGCGTCGTGGCGAGCCTCGCCCTCATGCTGCAGCTCATCCCTGTCGACTTCATCTCCGACCAGATCTTCTGGATGCTCTTCTCGATGAACGTCGTCTTCCTGCTCATCAGCTACATCCCGATGTTCCCGGCCTTCCTCAAGCTCCGCTCCGTTGACCCCGACCGCCCGCGCGTCTTCACCTTCCCGTTCAAGGGCGCGGCCATGAAGGTGGCCCTCGCGGTGCCCGCCATCGAGCTGGTGCTGTCCATCGTCGCCACCATCGTCCCGCTCAACGGTTCGGCCGACGAGCTCTCCAAGGTCCCGATGCTCGTGGGCGTGCTCATCTTCGTGGCCCTGGGCGAGGTCGTGCGCATCGTCTCCGCCCGCGGCCGCGCCGAGGAGTTCGCAGGCCTCACCCCCGAGCTCGCCGCGGAGCGCCTGGCCGACGAGGCCGAGCACGGCGAGGACCACCAGTAACCCCGTCGACCCCGACGGTTCCCGACCCGCCTGACCCACCGAAAGGAGCCCCACCATGAAGGTCATCCCCGAGTCCGTCTCCAATCCCGCCGCCGACGGCTTCCACATGCCCGCCGAGTTCGAGCCCCAGGACCGTGTCTGGATGCTCTGGCCCCGCCGCACCGACACCTGGAGCTTCGGCGCCAAGCCGGCCCAGGCCCAGTACGCCCAGATCGCCCGCACCATCGCCCGCTTCACCCCGGTCTACGTCTGCGTGAACGAGCCCGACTTCAAGAACGCCCAGGCCGTGTTCGACGGCGTTGACAACGTCCAGGTCGTCGAGCTCACCTCCGATGACGCCTGGATCCGCGACACCGGCGCCACCTTCGTGGTCAACGGCGCCGGCGAGCTGCGCGCCGTTGACTGGCACTTCAACGCCTACGGCGGCCTCTACGACGGCCTCTACTTCCCGTGGGACAAGGACGACGAGATCGCGTCCAAGATGGCGGGCATCGTGGGGTGCGACCGCTACCGTCCCGAGGAGTTCATCCTCGAGGGCGGCTCCATCCACGTGGACGGCGAGGGCACCTGCCTCACCACCGACATGTGCCTGCTCTCCCCGGGCCGTTCCGCCTCCGTCAACGGCCTCGAGCCCTGGAGCGAGGAGCTGCGCGCGTGGTGCGAGGAGAAGCTCCGCGCGTACCTGGGCGTCGAGAAGGTCATCTGGGTCAAGGACGGCATCGACCCCGAGGAGACCAACGGCCACATCGACGACGTGGCCTGCTTCGTGCGCCCCGGCGAGGTCGTGGTTATCGACACCGACGACGAGGACTACCCCTTCTACAAGGAGGCCAAGGCCGCCCAGGCCATCCTCGCCGCCACCACCGACGCCCGCGGCCGCACCCTCAAGGTGCACACCCTCTGCCTGCCCAAGAAGCCTCTGTACATGACCCAGGAGGCCTGCGACACCATCGACGTCGACGAGAACGCCGAGCCCCGTGTGGCCGACGAGCCGCTCATCGCCAGCTACCTCAACTACCTCGTGACCAACAAGGGCGTCATCGTGCCCCAGTACGGCGACGAGAACGACGCCCTGGCCATCGAGCAGCTCCAGGCCATCTACCCCGACCACGAGGTCGTGGGCTGCCAGAGCTGGGAGGTCGTCTACGGCGGCGGCAACATCCACTGCATCACCCAGCAGCAGCCGAGCGTCGCCTAGCGGCGGTCCTGCCGAGAGGCCCATCTGACAAGGGACCCGCGTCTACCCGTCGGCGCGGGTCCCCCATACCTTGGGAGGAGGCCGCCATGCCGGCCAAGAGGTTCTCGTTGGTAGACGTGGTGTTGTCCGTGATCTGCGTGGTGTTCACCATAGAGGCGGTGGCGCCGGCGTCGGCCATGGGCAACGTGCAGTTCTTCTGGTGGGGCGTGCTCATCGTCACGTTCCTTTTGCCCTACGGCATGGTGGTGGCCGAGCTCGGCAGCACCTTCGACTCCGAGGGCGGCCTCTACGACTGGGTGCGCTCGGGGTTGGGCGACGCCTGGGGGTCGCGGTGCGCCTGGTACTACTGGGTGAACTTCCCCCTCTGGATCGCGAGCGTGGCCTGCATCTTCCCGAGCGTGCTCGCGGGCGTCTGGGGCGTCGCGCTGCCGCTCTGGGCGCGCATAGGCGTGGAGCTCGTCTTTGTCTGGGGCGTCACGTGGGCCGCGTGCTCGCCCGTGAGCGACGCCGACTGGATCCTCAACGGCGGCGCGGTCATCAAGGTGTTCATCACGCTCGTCGTGGGCGGCGTGGGTGTGTGGTTCGCGGCGGAGAACGGGTTCGCCAACCCCATGGGGCCCGAGACCTTCCTGCCCGACCTCGCCAACCCCGACTCGCTCACGTACCTCTCCATCATCCTGTTCAACTTCATGGGCTTCGAGGTGGTGGCCACCTTCGCCGGGTCCATGGACAACCCCCGCCGTGACATCCCCGTGGCCATCGTGGTGGGCGGCGTCACCATCGCGGCCGTCTACATCCTGTGCGGTGTGGGCATCGGCGCGGCCGTGCCCGCCGAGGCGCTCAACCTCGACTCCGGCATCGTGGATGCCGTGACCGCCATGGTGGGCGGGTCGTCGCCCCTCGTGTGGGTGGTGGGCGCCGCGTTCCTCGTCACGCTCTTCGCCAACATGGTGAGCTGGTCGTTCGGCATCAACTCCGTGGCCTGCCGCGCCGCCGAGGACGGCAACATGCCCCGGCCCTTCGCCCGGAGGTCGGCCGCCACCTCCATGCCCGACGGCAGCGCCCTCATGACGGGCGTCGTGGCGAGCCTGGTGCTCCTGCTCCAGGTGCCCCTCGGCGAGGACTCCGAGGTCTTCTGGGTGTTCTTCTCCATGAACGTCGTGTTCCTGCTTCTGAGCTACCTGCCCATGTTCCCGGCCTTCGCCCGGCTGCGGCGCACCGACCCCACCGAGCGCGTGTTCCGCGCGCCGTTTGGCGGCCGCGCCCTCGCCGCGGTGCTGGCGGCCCCCATGGTCGAGATCGTGCTCGCCGTGGCGGCCACGGTGGTGCCGCTCGGGCCCGGGCCCGACGAGGCGGCCAAGTTCCCGCTGCTCGCCGGTACGGTCGTATTGCTCGCGGCCGGAGAGGCTGTGCGGCTGGCATGTCGCCGGGGCGGGTCCCGGGGGCGTGCCGCCGGCGCGGGGACGCCGGCGCCGGGCGCCTGAGCCCGGCACCCGCCATAACCGTCGGTTTTCCGGCCATTGCCTACAATGGGGGTGGCGTGTCGGCGGGGGAGAGAGGAGTGGCGGCGTGGACGAGCGGCTCAAGGCCTTCACGGCCTACGTCATGGCCCACCCCGGCGCCACCGTCGACGAGGTGGCCGAGCGGTTCTCCGTGAGCGACCGCACGGTGCGCGACTACCGCAAGCGCGCCAACTACGACCTCGCCGGTGCCGCCGAGGTCGTGCTGTCCCGCGGCCACCTGCGCGTCGAGGTCGTCGACGGCGCCCGGCTGCGCGCCCTCATCGCGGACGGCCCTGTCGACGCCGCCCAGGCCGTGGAGGAGGAGGGGCACGACCTCCCCCTCGAGCTTTCCGGAAGGGCCTGGGAGGTGGCGGGCTCCATGGTGGAGGCCGCCGAGGAGGCCTTCTCCCACGGGTTCTCCGACGACCTCGAGCTGCGCATGAACCTCGCCCGCCACGTGGAGCCCCTGGGCGAGCGCCTACGGTCCGGCGAGACGGTGGAGAACCCGCTGCTGGGAGACGTCAAGAGCCGCTACCCGCTGGCCTTCGCCATGGCGGCCTCGACCTCCGGCGTGCTCGAGGGGGCCTACGGCTCCAAGCCCTCCGACGACGAGCTGGGCTACATCGCCCTCGCCTTCGCCCTGGCCCTCGAGCGGGGTCGCGAGCGCGTGCCCCGCAAGAACATCGTGGTAGTGTGTGCCACGGGCCACACAAGCGCCCGCATGCTCGAGCACCGCATCCGTAGCGAGTTCGGCCCCCAGCTGGGCCGCGTGGAGCTCTGCGACCGCGACGACCTGCTGTTCCGCGACCTCTCCCACGTGGACTACGTCTTCACCACCGTGCCCGTTGACGCCCAGCTGCCGGTGCCCACGGTGACCATCAGCTACTTCTTCAACGACTCCGAGGCCGACCGCGTGCGCGGCCTGCTCTCCGACGAGGGTGACGTGGACCTCCTGCCGTTCTTCCCCGAGGGGCTGTTCTTCGGGCACTTGTCCGCGGGCACCAAGGCCGAGGCGCTCCACGCCCTCTGCGAGGCGGCCCGGGCGGCCGGTTACGTCGATGCCGGGTTCGAGGGTGCCGTGTGGGACCGCGAGGAGGCGGCGTCCACGGCCTTCGGCGGGGGCGTCGCCCTCCCGCACCCCATGGGGCGCATGTGTCCCCGCACGTTCGTGGCCGTGGGCCTGCTCGACGAGCCCGTGCTCTGGGACGAGTCGGGCGAGCGGGCCGAGGCCGTGTTCCTGTTCGGGTTCGGCGAGGGCGACGGCGAGCGTTTCGAGGGGCTGTTCGGCCGTCTCTCCGCCTTCCTCACGGACCACGACGCCGTGGCCGCCCTCCTCGGTGAGCGTGTGTTCGACGCCCTCGCCCGCGGGCTCTCGACGCCCCGGAGGCAGCTTCCCTAGGGGCGCCCGTCGCTGGGAATTTGATATATCTTTTACCGTCCACGGCCCCATGGGGGACTGGCGGCGCCGTGGAATCGGTTGCACCCCACTCCTCCACATCGGGTCGGGAGGTGTTCCAACAGCGGAAACGCATCGACCACGGCGAGACGGTCATACAGGGTGCCGAATCTCTCATATTTCTGTTGAGATTGAGCGATAATCAAGGGCAACGGTGCGTCGGCACCCGAGCAGCCTCTGTCGTCCCAGCCACGGGACCACGGGGTCGGGGCCGGTGCCTCCGGGCTTCCGGCACTAAGGGATCTCCCGGGGAAAGCCCCGGTACAGGGCCGCCTTGACGGGGCGGCCCGCAACGCTTCAGAAGGAGAGGGTATGGCAAGGAAGTTCAAGTCAATGGACGGCAACGAGGCCGCAGCCTGGGTCTCGTATGCCTACACCGAGGTGGCGAGCATCTACCCGATCACGCCGTCGAGCCCCATGGCCGACCACGTCGACCAATGGGCCGCCCAGGGCCTGAAGAACATCTTCGGCACCCCGGTGAAGATCCAGGAGATGGAGTCGGAGGCCGGCGCCGCGGGCGCCGTCCACGGCTCCCTCGGCGCCGGTGCGCTCACCACGAGCTACACCGCCTCCCAGGGCCTGCTCCTGATGATTCCCAACATGTACAAGATGGCCGGCGAGGGCCTGCCCAACGTGCTCCACGTGAGCGCGCGCACCGTCGCCACCCAGGCGCTCAACATCTTCGGTGACCACTCCGACGTCATGGCCTGCCGCCAGACCGGCTACGCCATGCTCGCCGAGGGCAACGTCCAGGAGGTCATGGACCTCTCGCCGGTGGCCCACCTGGCCGCCATCGAGGGCGGCGTGCCGTTCCTGAACTTCTTCGACGGCTTCCGTACCTCCCACGAGATCCAGAAGGTCGCCGTGTGGGACTTCGAGGACCTCAAGGACATGGTCGACATGGACGCCGTCCAGGCCTTCCGCGACCACGCCCTCAACCCCGAGCACCCCACCGCCCGCGGCTCCCATGAGAACGGCGACATCTTCTTCCAGCACCGCGAGGCCTGCAACGGCGCCTACAACGCGCTGCCGCAGATCGTCCAGGGCTACATGGACAAGATCAACGAGAAGCTCGGCACCAGCTACCACCTGTTCGACTACTACGGCGCCCCCGACGCCGACCGCGTGGTCGTCTGCATGGGCTCCTTCTGCGACACCCTCGAGGAGGTCATCGACTACCTCAACGCCCACGGCGAGAAGGTCGGCCTCGTCAAGGTCCGCCTGTACCGCCCGTGGTCCGTGGAGGACTTCGCCGCCGCGCTTCCCGACACGGTGAAGTCCATCGCCGTGCTCGACCGTACCAAGGAGCCCGGCTCCATCGGCGAGCCCCTCTACCAGGACGTGATCACCTCCCTGGCCGAGGCCGGCATCGAGGGCCTCACCGTCATCGGTGGCCGCTACGGCCTCGGTTCCAAGGACGAGCCCCCCGCGGCGGCCTTCTCGGTCTACGAGGAGCTCAAGAAGGACGAGCCCAAGCGCGAGTTCACCATCGGCATCGTGGACGACGTCACCAACCTGTCGCTCCCTATGGACCCCAACGCCCCCGGCACCGCGGCTCCCGGCACCATCGAGTGCAAGTTCTGGGGCCTCGGCGGCGACGGCACCGTGGGCGCCAACAAGAACTCGATCAAGATCATCGGCGACCACACCGACAAGTACGTCCAGGCGTATTTCCAGTACGACTCCAAGAAGACCGGCGGCGTGACCGTGAGCCACCTGCGCTTCGGCGACTCTCCCATCCGCTCGCCCTACTATGTGACCAAGGCCGACTTCGTGGCCTGCCACAACCCCAGCTACATCATCAAGGGCTTCAAGATGGTGCGCGACGTCAAGCCGGGCGGCACCTTCCTGGTCAACTGTCAGTGGTCCGACGAGGAGTTCGCCGAGCACCTGCCGGCCGAGGCCAAGCGCTACATCGCCAAGAACAACGTCAACGTGTACCTCATCGACGCCATCGACCTCGCCGAGCAGGTGGGCATGGGCAAGCGCACCAACACCGTGCTCCAGTCCGCCTTCTTCGCGCTGGCCGACATCCTGCCCGCCGAGGAGGCCCTCCAGTACATGAAGGACGCCGCCACCAAGTCTTACTCCAAGAAGGGCGACGCCGTGGTCGCGGCCAACCACAAGGCCATCGACGCCGGCGCCACCGCGTTCCGCAAGTTCGAGGTTCCCGCCGACTGGGCGGATGCCACCGACGTCCCGGAGGAGGACGACCTCAAGGGTCGCGAGGCCATCGTCAAGCAGGTGCGCGAACTCCTCGGCCCCATCAACCGCATGGACGGCGACAGCCTGCCCGTGAGCGCCTTCATGGACCACGTGGACGGCGCCTTCGAGCTCGGCGCTTCTGCCTACGAGAAGCGCGGCACCGCCGTCATGGTCCCGCGCTGGAACCCCGAGCTCTGCATCCAGTGCAACAACTGCGCCTACGTGTGCCCCCACGCTGCCATCCGTCCCATCGTCATGGACCCCGAGGAGGCCGCCAACGCACCCGAGGCCATGAAGACCCTCGATCTCAAGGTCCCCAAGGGCACCGGCTACACCTTCACCGTGGCTGTGTCCCCGCTGGACTGCATGGGCTGCTACAACTGCCTCTCCGCCTGCCCCAAGTCCACCCAGCAGGACGGCGGCGCCCTCACCATGGTGCCGCAGGCCGAGGAGGCCGCGCAGGTGCCCGTGTGGGACTACGCGGTCAACGAGGTCTCCGAGAAGCGTGAGCTCTTCAGCGACAAGAACACCCGCGGCAGCCAGTTCTCCATGCCCATGCTCGAGTTCTCCGGCTCCTGCGCCGGCTGCGCCGAGACCGGCTACGCCCGCCTGGTGACCCAGCTCTTCGGCGACCGCATGTTCATCTCCAACGCCACCGGCTGCTCCTCCATCTGGGGCAACCCCGCGGCCACCTCGCCGTTCACCTGCAACGCCGCCGGTCACGGCCCCGCGTGGAACAACTCCCTGTTCGAGGACAACGCCGAGCACGGCATGGGTCTGCTCATCGGCTACGAGGCCGAGCAGAACCGCCTCGTCGCCCAGACCGAGAGGCTCCTCGAGGTCGAGGACCTGCCCGAGGGTCTCAAGGACGCCGCCACCGCGTGGCTCGAGAACCGCGACACCACCGGCGTCTCCCAGCAGGTTTCCGCCGACTACGCGGCCGCGCTCGTCAAGAGCGACAATCCCATCGCCGAGGACGTCGCCGCCAACAAGTGCTACCTGTCCAAGAAGTCCTTCTGGATCTTCGGCGGCGACGGCTGGGCCTACGACATCGGCTTCGGCGGCCTCGACCACGTGCTGGCCTCCGGCAAGAACGTGAACGTCTTCGTCTTCGACACCGAGGTCTACTCCAACACCGGCGGCCAGGCCTCCAAGGCCTCCAACCTCGGCCAGGTGGCGCAGTTCGCCGCCGAGGGCAAGGGCATCAAGAAGAAGCCGCTCGCCGAGATGATGATGAGCTACGGCTACGTCTACGTGGCCCAGGTGGCCATGGGTGCCAACCCCTCCCAGCTGCTCAAGGCCCTTGCCGAGGCCGAGGCCTACGACGGCCCGTCCCTCATCATCGGCTACAGCCCCTGCGAGATGCACTCCATCAAGAAGGGCGGCATGCTCCACTGTCAGGAGGAGCAGAAGCGCGCCGTGGACTGCGGCTACTGGAACCTCTTCCGCTTCAACCCCGCCGCCCCCGCCGGCAAGCGGTTCACCCTCGACTCCAAGGCGCCCAAGGGCGGCTACCAGGAGTTCCTGGAGAACGAGAACCGCTACGCCTCGCTGCGTCGCTTCTTCCCTGACCGCGCCTCCGAGCTCTTTGCCGAGAACGAGCAGGCCGCCATGGACCGCTACGACCACCTGGTCAAGCTCAAGGACATGTACGACGAGGAGGGCAAGGCCGAGTAGGCCTGTCCCCACACCCCAAGGTCTTTGAGAAAGGGGCCGCACCCGAGGAGGTGCGGCCCCTTTTCTGTGGGTCGGCGACGGTGAGGACGGCCCGTGCTGGCGGCCATGGGCCGCGGGCGGTGCGGGAGGCTAGCCCTCGAGCTCCACCTGGCTCTGGGGGACGAAGCCCTTGTCGGCGGGCTCGTCGGGGTCGGTGGCCAGGGACACGCCGACCCCCTCGACCTCCTCCGCCACGGACTGGGCGTCTTCCACGATCGTCGGGTCGGCCGCGTTGGCCTCCATCTCGGCAGCCTTCTTCTCCAGGTCCATGGTTCCTCCTCTGTCGGGGCGCCGCGGCGCCGTGTCTCCGTGGGGAGGTACATACCCGGCCGGGGGCGGGGGAGCGGTCGCGCGGGACGTCGCCACGGCAACGGCATGGAGCCTTAGACGTTGCGGAACCCGCGGCCCACGATTTCGGAGGTGCTCACGATGGTCATGAAGGTGCCTGGTTGGGTGAGGTGCAGGTGGTTGCGCAGCCTCACGGCCTCGGAGCGCGTGAGCACGCAGGTGACCTCGGTGAGGGCCATGCCGGAGAAGCCTCCGCGGGCGTCGCACATGGTGGAGGTGCGGTGCAGCTCGTCCACCAGGAACGCCTCGATCTCCTCGGGGTGCTGCGTGACCACGGTGCACACCTTGGACTGGTTGAAGCCCTCGATGGCGTCGTCCACGATCATGGTCTTGGCGAGCAGGCCCAGGATGCAGAGCATGCCCGTCTCGGCGCCGTAGAGGCCCACGGAGAACGCGACGATGAGGCCGTCCACCACGAGGAGCGCGCGGCCGATCTGGAGGCTGGTGTGGGCCTTGAGGATCATCGCCAGGATGTCCGTGCCGCCGGTGGACGCGCCCACGTTGAACACGAGGGCGCTGCCGGCGGCGGGCAGCATTACGGCGAAGCAGAGCTCGAGGAGCTTGTTGGAGGTGAGCGGGTCCACGACCGGCCAGACCCACTCGAAGAGCGAGACGTAGAACGACAGCGCGAACGACGCGAAGATGGTCCAGCCCATGGTGCGCACGTCGAGGAACACGAGGCCGGCCACCACGAGGGCCACGTTGAGGATCCACATGAACGCGCCCACGTCGAGGGTGGGGAAGAGCGTGGACAGGATGATGGCCACGCCCGAGGTGCCCCCGAGGGCGAAGTGGTTGGGGGCCTTGAAGATCACGATGCCCAGGGCCGTGAGGATGAGCCCCAGGTTCACGAAGACGGCCGTGCGGGAGAGGCTGGGCCTCTCCCGGCGCGACTGGGCGCGCCGCCCCTCGTCGAGCACGGCGGGGGCGGCGCTTCTCATGGGCGGTACGTAGGTCTTGGGTCTCTGGTCGGGTGTCACCGGGTCCGCCCTTCAAGCGGGTGTGCTGCCGGCTTGAAGGATGGGTCGGACGACCGGTCTTGTCAAACGGTCGCCCTAGGCGAGGCCCTGCTCGGCGAGCTCTGCCATGATGGCCACGCCGGCGGAGGTGCCGATGCGCTCGGCCCCGAGCTCCACCATTTTGAGGAAGGTCTCCGCGTCGCGGATGCCGCCGGCGGCCTTGACCTTCACGGCGGGGTCCACGTTCTCGCGCATGAGGGCCACATCCTCGAAGGTGGCGCCGCCGGTGCCGAAGCCCGTGCTGGTCTTGATGAAGTCGGGGCGCACCTCGGAGGCAATCTCGCATAGGCGGATCTTCTCGTCGTCGGTGAGGTAGCAGTTCTCAAAGATGACCTTGACGATGACGCCCCTCTCTCGGCAGGCGCCCACAATCTCGGTCATCTCGCGCTTCACGAGGTCCCACTGGCCGTTCTTGACGGCGGTGAGGTTGACCACGTAGTCGATTTCGTCCGCACCGTTGGCGATGGCGTCGCGGGTCTCAAAGACCTTGACAGCGATGGTGGCCTGTCCCAAGGGAAAGCCGATGGCGGCGCCGGTATGCACCCCGGTGCCGGCTAGCAGCGCGGAGCAGAGCGCCGACTGCACGGAGTTGACGGCCACCATGGCAAACCCGTGGTCGCGGGCCTCTTGGCAGAGGGTCTCCATATCTTGATCGCAGGCGTCGGCACGGAGGTTGGTGTGGTCGATCATGGCGTCGTAGCGGCTCATAGCTCCCCTTTGGTCTGTGGTCTGCCTTTACTAGACATATTACAGAATAAGTAAGTGACATCAAGGGGATTCTGGGGTAGAATTGCCTGAGAAGATTAACCTATGACATGAAAGTGCAGTTTTCCTCGTGAGTCAGACTCCGCGATACCAAGAGATTCGAGACGACCTGCTCGCCCGTATGTGTGACGGCACGTACCCGCCGGGCTCCCTTCTCCCCGCAGAGCCGGAGCTGGCCGAGGCCTACGGCGTGAGCCGACCCACCTTGCGACAGGCCATCCAGCTTCTGGCCGATGCCGGCTACGTGGAGAAGCGCCGTCGGCGCGGCACGGTGGTGCGGCGGCGCAAAGTGGAGCAGCGCTTCATGGACGCCTTGATGAGCTACGGGGCCGACGTGGAGGCGCAGGGGGCCATTCCTGCCACGCGGGTGCTGCAAGCCCGCATCCAAGGGGCCTCCCCGGAGGTGGCCGAGGCCTTGGGCATTGGGGAGGGGGACCCCGTGGCGTCGCTCATGCGCCTGCGCTATCTGGACGAGGAGCCGGCGGTGCTGCTGCGCACCTGGGTGCCAACGTCGGTATTCCCCGGGCTTCTCGGCCACGACTTTGAGCGCGAGGGGCTCTACGACGTCTTTGCCGAGAGCGGGCTGCCGGTGGAGACTGTGCGCCGCGTGCTCGAGGCGGCGCTGCCGGACCCGGTGGAGGCAGAGCTTCTTGCCATAGACGAGGGGCAGCCGTGCTTTCTCTTCAAGAGCGTAGGGCGTGCCAAGACCGGTCAGGCCATCGAGTACTCCGTGGCGCTCTATCGGGGAGACGTCAACACGTTCACCGTAACCCTTACCACCGAAGACTGAGGCCCGGCAGGCCGGGCTTTGGTCCAAGACAAGGAGACGCCCATGACCGCAGACGTGAACCGCCCTGTCCCGCGCGGCGTTCTGGTGCAGGAGCCCTGTCTCGTGCGCACCGTTTGGGGCGCCGCCCGCGTGGCCGCCGCCCGTGGAATCGAGGGCCCTGTGGGCACCAGCTGGGAGGTGAGCCGTCATCCCCATGGCGAGAGCCGCGTCGTCGTGGGGCCGTGGGCCGGCGTGGGGCTTGGGGCCGTGGTGGACGCCGACCCCGCAGGATGCCTGGGCGGCCACGCCATGGTGCGCGGAGCCTTTCTCGATGCCGCGGAGGCGCTTTCGGTGCAGGTGCACCCGCAGGAGGACTATGCGCGCACCCACGAGGGCGACCACGGCAAGACGGAGACTTGGTACGTGGTGGAGGCCGAGCCCGGCGCCACCATTGTGGCCGGCACGAGCGCCTCTTCTGTGGAGGAATTGAAGGCCGCCGTGGAAGACGGCAGCTTGGACGCGCTGCTCGTGCGCGTGCCCGTGTCCGCGGGCGATGTGGTGCACGTGCCTGCCGGAACGCTGCATGCCCTGGGCGCCGGCGTGCTCGCGGCCGAGCTGGGGTCCGACTCCGACGTCACGTACCGCTTCTTCGACTATGGGCGCACCGACGCCTCGGGCGCCCCTCGCGAGCTTCATGTGGAGCAGGGCCTCGCCGTGGTCGATCCCACGAGTCGCCCCCAGGTCGTAGGGTGCGGCACGGGGCTGGGGTCTGGCATGCGGGCGTCGGTGTCGGCCGACGGCTACGAGGCGCTTGTGCTCGACGTCTCCCGCGGCCTGACTTGGGACCCGCAAGGACGCCCCGCGGCGGTGATGGTGGTGGAGGGCTACGGCACCGCCTCGTGGAAAGGGGGCACGGCCGAGCTGGCAACGTTTGAAAGCGCCTTCGTCCCGGCGGCGACGGGTCCCGTAAGCCTTACAGGTCCCATGCGCCTCTTCTGCGCGGTGGGAGCATAAGCCCTCCCCTCTCCGGACCTCTTCTCTGCGCCCGCAGGACGAGGGGGACCCGAGTCGCGACCGTTGACGCAAAGCGGGGCGCGAGATTCCGTCGTAAGCAGGTAGGTCTGCCTGACCCACAACGCATGTCCGCGGGCCCGCATCGAAGGGCGAATCTGAGAGCGGCCCCGTGCGTAGGCAGATGCACGGGGCCGCTCGAACTGGGCCCGACGATGCGGGCCCGCGGACCCCAGGTCGCGAAGGGCCTGCAGGCACTTATCGGTCGTTCATGTTGAAGCAGTCGCGCATGTTCACGCTCGTGGTGAAGAGCACCTTGCCGAGCACCTCGTCGGTGGCCTTCTGGATGAGGTCGCAGGTGGCCTGGTTGGCCTTCTCGAGCTCGGCCTGCACCGAGGCCTCGTCTGCGTCGCTGCCTAGGGCGTCCACGGCCTTGTCGGTGGCCGCCACCTGGGCGTGGCCCTGGCCCAGGGTGGCCTCCTGGTAGGCGGCCACGGTGTTCCAGTTGCTGCCGAACTGCGCGTCGGCCAGGGCGGCCAGCACGCGCATCTCCCAGTAGAAGGTCTCGGTGGTCACCCGCGGGGTCACGGCGAGGTAGTCCGGCACCGCGTTCACGTTGGTGAACATCGGGATGAAGGTGGAGTAGGTCATGTCGCCCATGGCCACCCACTGCACGGCGCGGTGGCTGGCGGCCACCGAGGGGCGAATCTGGATGAGAGAGGTCTCGTTGTTGCGGTTGATGCCGATGGGCCGGTAGAGCTTGCCCTGCTCCTTGGTGCCGAGGGTGCCGTAGGGGTCGTAGACGGTGTCCTGGTAGTGGCTCGAGAGCACGGTCTTGACGTCCTCCACGGTCACCTTGCGCTCGGGAATGCGGCACCAGGGCAGGTCGTCGCTGTCGGGGCGGTAGGCGGCGTCGGGGCCGTCGTAGGAGTCGGACGGGTTGAGGTAGCGCTGCATGTACCAGGCGCGCGGCGTGTTGTACACGTGGTCGGCGTAGTCGTGGCTGCCAAAGATCGGACGCGGGTCGATGACGCGGGGAAGGCCGCGCAGGCGCTCGTCTGAGGAGGCCCCTGCCATGCCCACGGCGGCAGCGGCGGCCCCGAGCACGGTCTTAGCCACAGACTCCTTGGGCATCCCCAGGTAGAGGTTGTTGTCCACAATAAAGTCGGCGAGGTCGGCGCTGCAGCGGTAGTCCTTGCCTTCGCCGAGGGCGTCCACGAGGTCTAGGCGGTCGATACCCAGCTGGTTGGGCTGGGTCACGTAGGCGTCGTCGGGCACGCGGCGGGCGATCCAGTGGTGGCCGCCCACGGTCTCGAAGTACCAGACCTCGTCGGGGTCGCTCACGGCGATGCCGTTGGACTCGTAGGTGCCGTATCTCTCGTGCAGGGCCCCCAGGCGCTCCACACCCTGCCTGGCGCTCGTGATGTAGGGCAGGCAGATGGTGACGAGGTCCTCTTCGCCGATGCCGCCTGCCTGCTCGGGCGCATAGCCGGGCTGCCCTTCGGTGCCCGTGGCGGGGCGATAGGCCACCAGGGGGTCGGCCCCTAGCACCCGGGAGTTGGTGGTGATGGTCTCGGTGGCGCTCATGCCCACGTTGACGCTGTTGACGCCGGCCTCGGCCCACACACCCTCGACGGGGTCGACGTTGGGCATCGCCGTGTAGCGCAAGGGGTTCTCCGGCAGGTTGATGGTGAGGTGCGAGATGACGCAGCGGTAGGTGCGCGGCTGGTCGGCCGGCTCCACCACCACCATCTTCTTGGCGCAGAACGAGCCGTCGCCGTCGTCCTCGTTGCGGGCGATCATGGTGGAGCCATCGTAGGTGGCTCCCTTTCCTACGAGCAGGGTGGTGCAGGCCATGGGGCCCTCCTCTCCTGGCGGCCGGGGCCGCCGACGGGTTTGGCGGGGTCTATACCCGCCGCGGGACGGGACGTCATGAGGCCGGCTTTGTCTACCAGTCCAACGAGAACGGTGGCGGCGCCGAGGGCGACAACTTCCAATGGAAGGCTCCCACCGACACCTACCGCTACACCTACGTGCGCGACCACGGCAACAACGGCTGGGAGGGTTTTGACAACGCCTACTCCGCCGCCGGCGTCAATGAGTGGGGCGTCTCCTGCTCGGCCACGCTGAGTATCTATCCCAGCACCGAGGTCAAGGCCGTCGACCCCAACGTCGACTCCGGCATCGGCGAGTACAACTACGTCTCCATCGCCCTGGGCCAGTCCAAGACCGCCCGCGAGGCCGTGGAGCTCCTCGGCAAGCTCGTGGACGAGCACGGCGCCTGCAGCTGCGACCAGATCATCATCTCCGACAACACCGAGAGCTGGCTGCTCGACGTGGTCTCCGGTCACCAGTGGGTGGCCTTCCAGCTGCCGGAGGACCAGGCCAGCGTCAACCCCAACATGGGCAGCCTCTGGTACAAGGTGGACCTCGACGACGAGGAGAAGTGCATCCACTCCGAGAACCTCGTGAAGACGGCCGAGGACGGCAGCTTCCTCAAGAAGTTCGACGACGACACCCCCGACATCGCCCGCTCCTACAGCCGCACCAACGAGGGCAACGGCCAGTTCTCCCGCTATGTCATCGGCCGCGCCTACTTCGACGCCCCGCTCTCTGAGGATAAGTACACCGTCGACGACCAGGGCCGCATCACCGGCGTCACCGACGGCTCCCTCTTCTTCACCCCGGGCCGCAGTGACTGGACCACCTTCGACATGATCCGCTCCCTGGCCGCCCGGGCCGACAACGTCACCGGCCTCAAGGATGGTGTCGCCACCACGGTCACCGGCGTGGGGCGCCAGGACTCCCTCGAGAGCCACATCTTTGAGATCAAGCGCAACACCGACCCCCAGGTGGGCACCGTGGAGTGGCTCGCCCTCAACCGCGACGAGTACTCCGTGGCCATCCCGTCCTTCGGCGCCCTTGTCACCGAGGTCAACTGGCGCTACGGCACCCAGGAGCTCAGCACCGTGCACCAGGGCGACCGCTACAACAACGACTCCGTGGCCACGGCCCGCGCCGCCGGCGAGTGGGACCAGTACCTGCCCTACGTGATGATGGACATCAACACCCTGGCCAACGCCAACCGTGCCGATCTGGCGCCTGTCATGCGCTCCTACCTTGACGTCCTCCAGAAGGCCCTCATCGCCGACAACGACCTCGTGGAGGCCGAGCTCCTCAAGACCCAAGGCGCCGAGGCCCGCGAGGCGCTTGCCACCCGTGCCGCCGACAAGGCCGCCGAGAAGACTTGGGAGCGCTGCTACAAGGTGCTGCAGGAGGCCCGCGAGTGGCTCAACACCGACCGCTCCAAGCCCTTTGCGCCCTCCGACTACGACGCCAAGAACGACGCCCTCGTGACGCCTCTGGGCTATGCCGAGCTCACTCTCGGCGAGGACCCTGTGGTGGAGCCTGTCTACGCTTGGAAGAAGGACGCCAAGGGCTGGCAGCTTGTGGACGAGGACGGCAACACCCTCTCCAACGAGTGGAAGGACGTTGACGGCAGCCGTTATCACTTTGACGAGGACGGCTACATGCACACCGGCTGGCAGTCCATCGACGGCAAGTGGTACCACTTTGGCAATGCCGGCGACGGCGCCATGAAGAGCGGCTGGCTCCTCGACGGCGGCCACTGGTACTGGCTGCGCGACGACGACAACGCCTACGGCCCCAAGGGCTCCATGGGATCCGGCTGGCTGCAGAAGGACGGTCAGTGGTACTGGCTGCGCAAGTCCGGCTCTGCCTACGGTCCTGAGGGCTCCATGGGCTCCGGCTGGCTGCAGACCGGCGGCAAGTGGTACTGGCTGCGCAGGTCCGGCTCTGCCTGGGGTCCCGAGGGCTCCATGGGCGTCGGCTGGCTGCAGACCGGCGGTAAGTGGTACTACCTCAACGGCGACGGCTCCATGGCCGCCGACACGTGGGTCGGCCGCTACCATGTGGACGGCTCGGGCGCGTGGGACCGCACCCGGTAGGCCGGCCGGCACATCGCCTGCCCTGACGTAAGACGAAGCTGGGCTCTCCCGCCCCCTTACCTCACCTCGTCACCATCTGCGCCTGAAAGCGATTGAGGGTACCCTCAATCGCTTTCAGGCGAGAAAGAAGAGAGAGGGAGGGAAGGGGCGGGAGGGTCCAGCTTTTGTGAGAGCGACGGGTTTTTCAGCGGCTACTATGGAAAGGAAAACAGGAGGTTGAAACCGGCTCGCCAGGCCGCGCTGCGAAAGGGGCTCCATGGGTTCAAAAGACAAAGCAGCCATGAGTCCGTCCACCATGGCCCGCATAGCCATGATCGCCGCCCTCTATGGGGCGGCTACGTTGTTCTGCCTGATGTTCATGGGCGGCCTTGCCTGGGGGCCGGTGCAGCTGCGCCTCTCCGAGGCCCTCTGCGTCCTGGCGCTCTTCACCCCCGACGCCATACCGGGCCTCGCCTTGGGCTGCGCCGTGGCCAACGGCGCCAACATCGTGCTGGGCGGCACGGGCACCCTCGGGCTTCTCGACGTGGTCTTCGGCTCGGCAGCCACGGCCATCGGCGCCTGGGTCATGTGGCGATGGCGGGCGCACCCTTCCGTCGCGGTGCTCGGCCCTGTGGTGGCCAATGGCCTTATCGTTCCCGCGTACCTGCCTCTGCTTTTGGCGGGGCTGGGCTTCTATACCGTTCCGTTCACCTCGATCTCGCTCGAAGGGGCGTGGCCGGCCATGTACCTCTTTGGCCTGGTGTGCACCGGTGTGGGCGAGGCCGTGGTGATGTATGCCCTGGGCCTGCCCCTGTATCGTGCCCTTGAGCGCACGCCGCTTCCGGCCATGCTCGCCGGCGGCACCGACCCGCGCCCGATGGGAGGAACCCGGTGAACCCCGTCATCGTCATCCCGAGCTACTGGACCACCTCCGAGGAGGTCGTGGGCACCTACGACCACGCCACCCCCGTGGACGCCCCCGAGCCCGAGCTCGCACGCTGCCTGGAGTCCCTGGAGCAGGTGCGCGGCGTCATGCGGACCGTGGTCCTGCTTGTGGCCCCGCCCGAGGCCGCGGAGGCCGCCCGTGCGCGCGTGGACGCCATCTGTGCCGAGCACCCCAACCTCACGCCGCTCGTGGTGGGTGCGCCCGAGGCCCGTACGGTGCAGAACGCCGTCATCGCCGCCGCGCCCCGCCTGAGCGGCGAGACCGTGAGCCTGCGCGGCTACGGAGCCATCCGCAACCTCGGCCTCATGGTGGCCGCCATCCTCGCCCACGACGTCGTGGTCTTTCTCGACGATGACGAGGTGGCCCTCGGCCCCGACTTCCTCGTGGAGGCGGTCTACGGCCTGGGTCAGCTCACCCGCCAGAACCTCCCGGTGGCGGCCAAGAGCGGTTTCTTCGTCGACGCCGAGGGGTCCTGCCTCGCCAACGAGAGGCTCCCTTGGTACGACCGCGACTGGGACAAGAACATCGGCTTCAACCGCTGGATGAGGGCGGCCCAGGAGGGCACGCGCATCTCGCGCTCCAACTTCGCCTGCGGCGGGTGCATGGCCATCCACGCCGAGGCCTTCTCTCAGGTGGCCTTCGACCCCTACATCACCCGCGGCGAGGACATGGACTACCTCTTCAGCCTGCGGCTCTACGGCATGGACATGTGGTTCGACAACAAATGGTGCGTGCGCCACCTGCCGCCGTCGACGCCGCGGCCGGCCAACCGCTTCAAACAGAACGTCTTCCGGTGGCTCTACGAGCGCGCCAAGCTGGCCCATGCGGCCACCAAGCAGGACCTCAGCCAGGTCACCCCGGAGTCGCTCATGCCCTACCCGGGGCCGTGGGTCTCCGATGACCTCAACCGCCGCATCCGCAGCACCGCCCTGCGACGCGCCGTCGGTACCCGCGACCATGCCGAGTACCTGGCCGTCTGGGCTTCCGGCTACCGGGAGGCCCTCCAGAACGCCGAGCGCAACGCCCGCTCGTACCTCTCGTTCATGTCGTGGTGGCCCGCCATCGTCCAGCGCCTGTGGGGCGAGCGCGACCTCGCGGCGTGGCTCGTGGACCACGGCACGCCCCCCGGCGTGGCGGCCTACAACCCCTATGTCGGCGACGGCCCCTCCACCGCGGCCGCCACAGGCCCGGTTGGTGCCGGCGAGGGGGCGCCCTCCTGATGGCGCGACGCGACGGCCAGCACCACTACCTGGACAACTTCATCACCATCATCCTCGCCCTCTGCGTGTTCACCATGCTGATCCTCCTGGTGTGGGGCCTCGCCAAGGGCGAGCCTGTGGTGGCGGCTATCTCGGGCGTGGGCATCGTCGTGGTGATCTTCGCCGGCGCCGGCGCCTCAGGCGCGCCCGACTCTCTGCGCTCCCAGGCCACCGAGCGCACCTTGCGCACGGCGTCAACCACCCTCGAGTATCTGCGCGGGGGCCTCACCATGGAGGGATGCCGCGCCGTGTGCCAGCTCCTGCTCCCCGAGACCTGCGCCATGGCCGTGGCCATCACCGACCACGAGCGTGTCGTGGCCTACGTGGGTGAGTACGAGGAGGACTTCCCGCCGGGCAGTCTCATCTCCACCCAGGCCACCCGCGACGTGCTGGCCAGCGGCCGCATGCAGACCTTCTCGCTCGTGCGGCGCATCGACGAGGACGCCATGGCCAACCTCGACGCCGGCAGCCGCCTGCGCCTCATGGGCTTCATGCCGGCCGGCATCGTGGTGCCCCTCTCGGTGCGAGACCAGACCATCGGCACCCTCAAGTTCTACTACCGCGACTACAAGGACATCGATCACACCCAGTACGCCGTTGCCGAGGGCTTCGGCGAGCTGCTGGGCACCCAGCTGTCCTTCTACGAGCTGGAGCGCCAGGCCCAGCTCACGGCCCAGGCCGAGGTCAAGGCGCTCCAGGCCCAGATCAACCCGCATTTCCTGTTCAACACCCTCAACACCATCGCCGCCTTCACGCGCACCGACCCCATGCGGGCCCGCTCGCTGCTCAGGGAGTTCGCCACGTTCTACCGGCAGACGCTGGAGAATTCCGACTCCCTCATCCCGCTCGGGCGCGAGATCGAGCAGACACGCCGCTACCTCACGTTCGAGCACGCCCGGTTCGGCGAGGACCGCATCGTGGAGGTGGAGCACGTCGACCCCGACTGCCGGGCCGTGATGGTGCCCGCCTTCATCGTCCAGCCCATCGTGGAGAACGCGGTGCGTCACGCCATGCGCGAGGAGGGGGTGCTGCACATCGACATCCACGTCACCCGCGAGGACGGCGACGTGCTCATCGCCGTGGCCGACGACGGGGTGGGCATGGAGCAGGCGGCCGTGGACGCCATGCTCGCCAAGGCCGAGGGCTTCTCCACCGAGGAGAAGGGTACCGGCATCGCCCTGCGCAACGTCGCGGAGCGGCTGGAGCGCTTCTTCGGCGTGGGCTCGGGCGTGGACATCGTGAGCCGCCCCGACGAGGGCACCGTCGTCACGCTGCGCCTCGCCGCGGTGGAGGGTCCCGATCCCGACGGCGCCGACGTCCCGGAGGCCGCCGGAATTGGCAACGGGGTGCAATAACCCCTAAACTCGGGGGCGGAGACCCTGCCCCTTGTACCGCGAGGTGATTCCATGCTCAGTGCGATGATCGTAGACGACGAGGCCCCGGCCCGTTCCGAGCTCCGCTACATCTTGGAGGAGACCGGGCGCGTCGACGGCATCGACGAGGCCGCCAGCGCCCGCGAGGCCGTGGAGAAGATCATCGAGAACCGTCCCGACGTCCTGTTCCTGGACATCTCCATGCCCAAGACCACCGGCATGCAGCTGGCGGAGGCCCTCCACAAGCTCAAGAACCCGCCCGCGGTGGTGTTCGTCACCGCCTACAGCGAGTACGCCGTCAACGCCTTCGACGTCGATGCCGTGGACTACCTCATGAAGCCCGTGGAGACCGAGCGCTTGGGCACGGCTCTCGACAAGGTGGAAGCCCGCGCCGTCCCGGCCGCCCCCGCCTCCCACGCCCCCCAGGAGCGCATCCCCGTCGAGAAGGGCGGCCGCAAGGTGCTCGTCCCGGTGGACCAGATCCGCTACATCGAGGCCAAGGACGACTACTCCTGCATCTACACCGACAACGACCGGTTCCTCTCCACCATCTCCCTCGCCCAGCTCGAGAACCGCCTGGCCCCCCACGGGTTCTTCCGCGTGCACCGGGGCTACATCGTCAACCTCGAGCACGTGGAGGACGTCGAGGTGGTGTCCAGCGGCATCCTGCAGCTGGGTCTCGACGGCATCCCCGACAAGAAGATCTCCGTCTCGCGCCGCCGTGTGGTCCAGCTCAAGCGCGCCCTGGGCATCTAGGACCGGCACCGAGAAGGAGGCACCCCCTTGCGCGAGATCCGCGTCGACATCGTCAGCGACACCCACGGCCTGATCACCGACGAGCTGCGTCATGAGCTCGCGGGGGCCGACGTCATCGTCCACGCCGGCGACATCACGTCGTCCTCCGACTACGCCCTGCTCAAATCCATCGCCCCGGTGCACCTGTGCCTGGGCAACAACGACTACACGGGCCAGTACGGTCCCGACATCAAGCGCAAGATGCGCTTCTCGGTGGACGGGGTCCGCTTCGAGGTGGCCCACTACCGAGACAAGCTCACGCCGGCTGCGGTCGACGTCTGCGTCTTCGGTCACACCCACCGTCCCTCCATCGAGCGCTCGCCCGAGGGCGGCCAGGTGCTCCGCCGCCGACGCGGCCGCACCGTGGGCGACCACGTGAACGTCACGGCGCTCCAAGACGGCTCCGAGCTGCTCTCCCGGCCCCAGGCCGTGGACGACGAGCCCGGCGCGTGGCTCATCAACCCCGGCAGCCCCACACTGCCCCGCACGAGCCTGGGCCCCACCATGGCAAGGCTCTGGGTGCGCGACGGCCTCGTGGAGGACCCCCAGGTCATCCAGCTCCCCCTGAGCGAGGCCCAGGCGTCGAGCCCCTGGTTCTTCATGGGGGTGTAGGCGGCTGCAGGAACACGACGGACCCGAGGGGCCGCCGGGCGGGCAGCCCGCTCAGCGGCCCCTCTCCGTGCGCCGGTGCTTTGGCGCGGGTGGCACGTCGGGCGTGGTGTTCCACATGGCTGTGTCCATGGCGGGGTCGGGGCGTGTGGCCTTCTCGGGTGCGATGCGCGCGGCCAAGGCCGAGCTGTGGCGCGGGTTGGCGGGCTTGGGCAGGAAGAGCGGGGCCACGACGCGGGTGTAGAACGCCAGCCACACGAGCGAGACGCAGAAGCCGGCCACCACGTCGCTCGCGTAGTGGACACCCAGGTAGATACGGGAGAAGCCCACCATGAAGATGACGGCGCCAAAGAACAGGCTCCAGAGCACGCGCATGGTGCGGTCGCGCTCGTAGCGCCAGATCATCCACACCAGGAGCCCGAAGAACGCCATGGACACCATGGAGTGGCCGCTCGGGAAGCTGTAGCCTACCTCGGAGATGAGGCGGAAGCCGTCGGGGCGGGGCCGGTGCACGATGTGCTTGAGCAGCTCGTTCAGGGCCACCACGAGCACGAGGTTGAGGGCGCAGCACCAGCCGGGGCGCCGCCCCGGGGCGAAGGCCGCCACGATGACCAGCATCACCAGCAGCGGGACCGGCGCGGCCAGGTTGGTGACGCTGGTCATGACGGGCGTGAGCCAGTCGGTGCGCATGTGGAGCACCACGAGCCAGTAGGCCAGCTGGTCCATGCGCACGATGTCCGAGAAGAGCACGTCCTGCAGGATGGCGATGAGGACGATGAGGGCGAGGCACACCACGATGGTGCGCCAGTGGTTGCGGCACAGCCTGGCGAACCTGGCGGTCCACGGGGTGCGGTGGCTCTGGGGCAACGGTGGCTCCTTCCTTGCGTGCCGTTCCGGATCGTGGTGATTATGGCCCTGTGGCCCCCGGGTGGCCCCGGGGTTTCCCCTGTCTTTCAGAGATGTCATCTCCCACCGGTGCCGGGCCATGAAAAAGGCGCCCCGCCGCCGGCGGGGCGCCTCGGCCTCTATGGGGCGCGGGCCTTACAGGTACTTGGCGATCTCCTGGGCGAGGACGTCGCGGGGCTGGGCGCCCACCATGGTGTGCACCGGCTTGCCGTCCTTGAACAGGATGAGCGTGGGGATGGACATGACCTGGAAGCGTACGGCCAGGTCCTGGTTCTCCTCGACGTTCACCTTGCAAACGTCCAGGACGTCGGCCATCTGGTCGGCGAGGTCCTCGACGATGGGGGAGAGCATGCGGCAGGGGCCGCACCAGCTGGCCCAGAAGTCCACGAGGACGGGCTTCTGGGCGTTGTTGATGGTCTCGTCGAAGTTCGCGGCGTTGAGCTCTTTGGCTGCCATGACAACCTCCTCGGTAAGGACGGGCCCCCGGGCCCGTCGCGCTGTGTTCTTGGGGTGTCTACCCCGTACCGCCCTCTTGCGATACCGTGGACGTGCCGGGGACGCCGGCCCATCTCCGGCTCTCCACGAATCGGCGGCCGGCACGGGGCGAGGAGGGGCCATGGAAGACACCCGGGGCAAGGTTCGCTCCCAATACGGGGCCAAGGCGCGCGAGGAGCTCGCGGCCCTCGAGGCCGCCGGCGCTGTGTTGGCGGGCAACGCCTACTCGAGCGTCCTGCTCGTCAAGGGCGAACCCGGCCCGGCCGAGCGCTCCGGCGGACCGCTCCTGTCCGGCCCCGACGGCACGGCGCTGAGGAGCGCCCTCGCGGCCCTGGGCTACGCCCCGGAGGACTGGTGCGCGGCGGCCGCGTGGGACCGCACGGGCGCCGCGGTGACGGCGGGGCTCATGAACCTCGTGGTCTCGACCCTCTCCCCGCTCACCGTGGTGGTGCTCGACGAGGCGGCATGTGCGGCGGTACGCGACGCCCTGGCCGCCGACCTCGTGGGCCTCGCCTCCATCGAGGAGGCCATGCTCAGCCCGGGTTGGCCGGTGCATACCCGGGGCATGCGCGTCATGGCCCTCGGCGGTTTCGAGGCCGCCCTCGACGACCCCGGCCGCAAGCGCGTCATGTGGGAGCGCCTCAAGCAGCTCCCCCCGCTCGACCAGCCGTTCTGAGGCCCGGCCCGAGGCCCGTGGCTTTGTAAAAAGCATATGAGTACCCACAGGCCGTCCGGCGCTCCACCTTTGGAGTAGGCTGAAGAAAATGATTGCGCGGGGGCCCTGCGACCCGCGAAGAGAAGGGAACAGCCATGGCCTTGCCCAAGCCCGTCGACGTCACCGAGATCCCCGAGTGGGCCGCCCTCCAGGAACACTTCGACCGCCTCCAGGAGGAGGGCGTCTCCCTCAAGAGATGGTTCGCCGACGACCCCGGCCGCGTGGCGTCCATGACCTTCGATGTCGAGGACCTGCGGTTCGACCTCTCCAAGAACCTTGTGACCGGGGAGACCCTCGACCTCCTCGTCAAGCTCGGCCGCGCTGTCGACCTCGAGGGGCGCTTCCGCTCCATGGTCTGCGGCGAGCACATCAACACCACCGAGGACCGTGCCGTGCTCCACACCGCCCTGCGCCGCCCCAAGGAGCAGTCCGGCTCCTTCGTGGTGGACGGCCAGGACGTCGTGGCCGACGTCCACGAGACCCTCGCCTCCATCTACGACTTCGCCGACAAGGTGCGCTCCGGTGCCTGGACCGGCGTCACCGGCCGCCCCATCGAGACCGTGGTGAACATCGGCATCGGCGGATCCGACCTCGGCCCGGCCATGGCCTACGAGGCCCTAAAGGTCTATGCCGACGCCGGTCTCACCGCCCGTTTCGTGAGCAACATCGACCCCAACGACATGGCCGAGAAGACTCGCGGCCTCGACCCCGAGACCACGCTGTTCATCGTGGTCTCCAAGACCTTCACCACCCTCGAGACCATCACCAACGCCCGCGAGGCCCGCACGTGGCTGCTCGAGGCCCTGCGCGACGCCGGCGCCATCGACGGCTCCGAGGACGCCGCCAAGGAGGCGGTGTCGCGCCACTTCGTGGCCGTCTCCACCAACCTCGAGTTGGTGGAGGAGTTCGGCATCGACCCCAAGAACGCCTTCGGCTTCTGGAACTGGGTCGGCGGCCGCTACTCCGTTGACTCCGCCGTGGGCACCGTCCTCGCCGTGGCGCTCGGCCCCGAGCGCTTCCAGGACTTCCTGGCCGGCATGCACGCCATGGACCACTACTTCGCCCACACGCCCCTCGAGGAGAACGCCGTCGCGCTCATGGGCCTCATCAACGTGTGGTACGTGGACTTCTTCAAGAGCTACAGCCACGCCGTGCTGCCCTACAACCAGTACCTCTCCCGCTTCCCGGCCTACCTTCAGCAGCTCACCATGGAGTCCAACGGCAAGTCCGTGCGCTGGGACGGCACGCCTGTGGACTGCCACACCGGCGAGGTCTTCTGGGGCGAGCCCGGCACCAACGGCCAGCACGCCTTCTACCAGCTGCTGCACCAGGGCACCTCGATGATCCCGGCCGACTTCATCGCCTTCGTCAACACGCCCAACCCCACCCGCGACGGAGAGCAGGACGTCCAGGAGCTCTTCCTCGGCAACTTCCTGGCCCAGACCAAGGCCCTGGCCTTCGGCAAGACGGCCGACGAGGTGCGCGCCGAGGGCACGCCCGAGGAGATCGTGCCCGCCCGCGTCTTCGAGGGCAACCGTCCCTCCACGTCCATCTTCGGCGTGGCCCTCACGCCCTTCTCCCTGGGCGAGCTCATCGCGCTCTACGAGCACATCACCTTCGTCGAGGGCACCGTCTGGGGCATCGACTCCTACGACCAGTGGGGCGTCGAGCTGGGCAAGCAGCTCGCCAAGCAGATCACCCCGGCCCTCTCGGAGTCCGATGCGGCCCTCGCCGAGCAGGACGCCTCCACCCGGAGCCTCATCGAGTTCTACCGCGAGAACCGCACCTGGTAGGGGCCTGCCCCGGGCACCGCAGCAACCTCGGGACCCCGCCGCACCTCCCTGCGGCGGGGTCCTTTTGTGCAGGGGGCCGTGGGGCCGCGGTGGGAACCATCCCGCACCGGGCGGGTCGCCGGCCGTGGCGGGTAGAATGGGAGGAATCCGGGAGCGCCGGACCCGGCGCGCAGTCGACCAAGGAGGCCCCGTGGCACAGCTCATCGACATCCAGAAGGTGGTCGTCGGACCCAAAGACCTCACGGCCACGGTGCGCGTCGCCGAGGGCGCACCCCTCATGACGAGCGAGGACGTCGAGGCCACGGCCCATGTCTACTGGCTCATGCCCCAGGTCGCGTCCCACGCCTGCCTCGGCGACGCCGCCCCCACCTTCCAGGACGTCATGGGCGACACCGAGCTCGCCCACCTGCTCGAGCACGTGACGGTGGAGCTCCTCGCCCGCACGAACATGGCGGGCGACATCGCCTGCGGCCGCACCCGCGCCACGGACGACGGGCGTACCTGGGAGGTCTCGTTCCCGTGCCCCGACGACGTGCTGGTGACCGGCGCCCTCTCGAGCGCCGCGTGGATCCTCCAGTGGGCCTTCGCGGGGGCCAACCCCGCCACCGAGCCCGATGTGGACGCCATCGTGGAGGGTCTGGCCCAGCTCGTGCAGGCCGCCTACGCCACGGCCGGCGACGGGGCGGGGCCCGCCGAGGACGCCGAGGGCGACCCCGAGCCCGAGGGTGAGCCCGCCGGGGGCGACGCCGTCCCAGACGCCGTGGCGGAGGAGGCCGAGGGGCCCCTCGCCTGACGTCCCGGCTGTTTATTGTCGGGGAAACGCGCGGCCCTGGCCGTCTTCCGGTAAACCGCGCCTAAACTGGGGTATAGCACCAACTCGAACACGGGCCTCTGTGCCCTCGAAGCAGCATTCGGAAGGCGCTCGGGCGCCAAAGGAGGAAGTGTCATGAGCAACGCTAACGGTGGTCTCGGGTTCGTCTTCGGCGCGGTCATCGGCGCCGGCATCGGTGCGGTGGCCGGCCTGCTTCTGGCCCCCCGTTCCGGCGAGGAGACCCGCGCCATGGCCGCGGACTCCATGAGCGACGTGTGGGACAAGGCGGTCGACGCCTACGAGAAGGGCGCCAATCAGGTGGCCAGCAAGATCAACTCCGTGACCCCCACGGTCAACGCCAAGACCGACGAGCTCCGCGCCAAGGTGGACCTGGCCCGCGAGCGTGTTGACCAGCTCCGCTCCACCCTGTCCGACTCCGTGAACCAGGCCTCTGCCAACGTGCAGGACGCCATCAACACGGTGGCCAGCAAGGCCGACGACGCCGCCGAGAGGGCCGAGGCCGCTGCCGCCGACGTCAAGGTGGAGAACGTCGAGGCCTAAGGACGCCCCAAGGGTGCCCGGCCCGAGGGTGCCGGGCGACCGGGCATGTCCGAGACACCCCGCCGGACCTGTGGGCCCGGCGGGGTTTTTCTTGCCGGAACGCCATGGTGGCAGTGTCGCGCATAGCGTCCGGCCGGGTTATGATGGCCCTAGTCGCAACGGCTCGAACGATGGGATTGTTGATGCTAACCATGGAGCAGCTCGTGGGCCAGAAGGTGTTCGTGCCCCGCCCCGATGGCAGACGCACCAAGGCGGACGGCACCCCGGCTCCCCCCAAGCGCATCGGCAAGGTGCACAACCTCGTCTTCTCCCCGGAGGGCACCTCCGTGGTGGGCCTCATGGTCAAGCGCCCCGACGTGGCCGGCATGGTCAAGCGCGACGACCTGTTCGTGGCGCTCGACGCCGTGGGCACGTTCGAGGGCGGCATGCTCGTGGACGAGGCCGGCACGGGCGACGGCGCCGCCGAGGTGCGGGGCCTGGACCTCGACCGCTGCATCATCTGGGGCGGCATGGACGTCGCCACCCGCTCGGGCCGCCAGCTCGGTTACGTGACCGATGTGCAGTTTGACTACGGCACCGGTGCGGTGGACACGGTCTACGTGACCGACGGCGCCGTGGCCGCCTCCATGGTGGGCTCGGTGCCGGTGCCGGGCGCCATGCTCGTGGGGTACTCCAAGGGCTTCATGGTGGTGGCCGACGAGGCCGCCGACCTCGCGCTCACCGGCGGCCTGGCCGCCAAGGCGGGGGAGGGCCTCGCCCATGCCAGGATCGCCGGCAAGGAGGCCGCGAGCAAGGCCGGCGCCGCGGCGGGCAAGGCCGTAGACAAGGGCTCGTTCGCCCTCGGCCGCGCCCTGGGCTCGGCCAGGCGCTCCATCGCCGAGGCCATGGCCGACGACGGCTCCGACGACCCGCTTCCCAGCGCGGCCGCCGAGGCCGTGCGCGTGGAGGCCCCCGCCGAGCCCAAGGCCGTGCCCGGCGAGGCCGGCGAGCCGCCGCTCTACGCCCCTGCGGGCACGGGGGACGCCCCCGAGGCCGCAGGGGCCGGCCCGGCCCCCAAGGAGGAGCCCGGATCCGGGTCCGCCGGGAACGACACCGCCGCCCGGGCCGCCAAGGCCGTGGGACGCCAGCTCGGCAAGACCCAGGGGATGTTCAAGTCCTTTCTCAAGGAGTTCGAAGAGGCCAGCAAGTAGCGGGCCTACGCCATAGACGTGGCGTGAGGCCACGGGATCGGAAACGGTGCGCACCATGAAGCACAGCAAAGACAACGACCGGCGCGTGGCGAGTCACATGGCCCGCAAGGCATCGCGTCGCAGCGACGCCCCCGCGCCTGCCCACGCCGCGTCGGCCGGGCAGGGGAAGGCCACCCACCCCGCCGGGGCCGCCGCCGGCAAGGCGCAGGCCGCCGCGGCCTCGGAGCCCGTCACCCGCCCCGCGGCCGAGAACCCCTACATCCCGCCCGCGGAGGCCTCCGCCGGCGCCCAGACCGGCTACCGCGCCCCTGAGCCCAACCCCGTGCTCTCGAGCGACGCCCCCATCGGCCACACCGACCTCGGCTTCAAGCCCGTGCGCGAGCAGCCCGGCTCGGGCCGCCGCCGCCTCGATCCCAAGAAGCGCAACCGCGCCATCCTCGTGATCGTGCTGGTGTTCGCGCTCATCGGCGCCATGGCGCTCGTCTCGTGGCTCAACCGCAGCGTCACGTTCAGCCTCAACGGGTCCGACGCCACCGTGAAGGTGGGCACCACCATCGAGCAGCTCATGGCCGACAAGGGCCTCTCCTACACCCCCGGCGACATGCTCAGCGTCAAGGGCGAGGTGCTCAAGCAGGGCGAGGGCAACCCCTTCTCGGCCAAGGTGGGCGACAGCGACCTTTCCGTGGACGACGCCCGCGCCTACCGCATCCAGGGCGGCGAGACCATCGAGCTGGGCGACGGCACCGACACCACCGAGCCCTACACCACCCAGGTGCAGGAGGAGCAGCCCAAGCTCGTCATGGACGGCACCTGGGGCGCCGTGAGCTACGTGAGCCAGTGGGGCAAGGTGGGCAAGGTGGAGATGCGCACCGGCTCCATCTCCGGCGAGACCGCCCAGGGCGACGTCATCCAGGAGGTCCAGAACTGCGTCATCACCGTCCGCAACGTGGAGCCCAAGGACGGCGAGAAGCTCGTGGCCCTCACCTTCGACGACGGCCCCTCCGAGTACACCCAGAAGTACCTGGACATCCTCAAGCAGTACGACGCCAAGGCCACCTTCTTCAACCTCGGCGAGAACATCGCCAACTACCCCGACCAGGCCAAGGCCATCGTCGACGCCGGCTGCCAGCTGGCCAGCCACACCCAGACGCACCAGCAGCTGCCCACCCTGGGCGCCGAGAAGCTCCAGTCCGAGCTCAAGGCCACGTTCGACGAGATCGAGAAGGCCACGGGCGTCAAGACCACGGTCATCCGCCCGCCCTACGGCGACTTCAAGGAGCGCACCTGGCTGGAGAGCGGCGGGCTCATGAGCCTCTCGGTGCTCTGGAACCAGGACTCCCTCGACTGGAAGCGGCCCGGCGCCTCCACCATTGTGGACAACTCGCTGGTCAACATCACGCCGGGGTCCATCATCCTCATGCACGACGGCGGCGGGAACCGCGACCAGGACGTGGAGGCCCTGCCCACCATCATCCAGCGCCTCCAGGCCGACGGCTACAAGCTCGTGACCGTCGACGAGCTCCTGGCCAGCGACCCCAACGTGCCCGAGGACATTGCCACCGGCGACGCCACGGTGCCCGAGGGCTGCGTGTGGCCCACCGAGCTCGGCGACGCCTAGGGGCCCCGTGGGTATCGCTCAGCGCATAGAGGCGAGCATCGACGCCGCCTCGTGCATGCACCTGCTCGACCGCGAGCCGCGGGAGCAGGCGGCCGACTGGTGCTACCGGGTGCTGCTCCACAACATCCAGATGCTGTACATGCCGCCGGGCTCCATCCTGCGGGAACCGGACCTCGCCGCGCGCATGGGGGTCTCCCGGACGCCGGTGCACGAGGCGGTCAAGCGGCTCGTCGAGGCGCACCTGGTCTTCGTGGCGCCCAAGCGGGCCACGTTCGTCTCCCTCATCGACATGGACGTCCACGCCCAGGGGCGCTTCGCCCGCACGGCGGTGGAACCCCTGCTCATCGCCAAGCTGCAGGGCCGGCTCACGCCTGGGCAGCATGCCGACTACGAGGCCAACATCGCCCGGCAGGCGGAGATGGCCCGCCTGGGCGCCAACCCGCGCGACGTGGTGACCGTGGACGACGAGTTCCACCACCTGCTCTACACCCACACCGGTAACGAGCTGGTGTGGGAGGCCAACCGCATGGTGTCGGCGCAGTTCGACCGTGTGCGCTACATGGGCCTGGTCCTGGGCTACGAGCACCTCATGGTGGGGGAGCACGACTTCCTCCTCGACATCCTCGAGACCGGCGACGTGCCCGTGGTGGATATCTACGACATGGTGGACGCCCATCTCAAGGGTTATCGCCGCTTCATCGACCGCCTGACGGCGGACCACCCCGACTACTTCGCCTAGGGGCCTTCGTTTCCCGGGGCCGCGGCGCCCGCATCGGCGGAGGCAATTCGAACGGGGGTGTGTATCTGGCGATACACACCCCCGTTCTCAGATGCCTCCTTATGATGCGGGCGCCGCGGCCTGAGCTGTGACCCCGTTGCTCCACCTGGGAGATGTCGAACCTTCGTCCCGTTGGTCGGACACCTCGGGTGTCACACGCCGCCGTGGCGCGTCGTTCCCGGCAGCGAGCGCCTACCGCACCAGGGCCGCCGCCTCGCGCACCAGGCGCTCCACGGTGGCGAAGTCGCCGGCGGCCACCACGTCGGCCGGGGCCACCCAGGTGCCGCCCACGCAGAAGACGTTGGGGGCGTCCAGGTACTCGTGGGCGTTGCCCGGCTTCACGCCGCCGGTGCACATGAACTTGACGCCGGGGAAGGGGCCGTTCATGGCGTGCAGCATGGCGGTGCCGCCCACTACGGAGGCGGGGAAGAGCTTCACATGGTCCACGCCCAGGTCGATGGCGCGCACGACCTCGCTCGGGGTGGCGAGGCCCGGAACCACGGGGACCTCGTGGCGCACGCACCAGCGCACGGAGTCCTCGGCGATGCCCGGGCTCACGATGAACTTGGCGCCGGCCTCCACGGCGGCCTCGGTGGTGGGCACGTCGATGACGGTGCCGGCGCCCACGAGCAGGTCGGGCACCTCCTCTGCCATGCGGCGGATGCACTCGGCGGCGCAGGGCGTGCGGAACGTGACCTCGGCCGCGGGCAGTCCGCCGGCCACGAGGGCGCGGCCCAGGGGCACGGCGAACTCCGGGTTGTCGATGGTGATGACGGGGATGATGCCGATCTGCTCGAACCGGTCGAGCACGGCGGTGACTGCGGGGTTGTCCTTGTACATGCTTACTCCTTGACGGGTGCGTGGGACGGGTCGGCCATGAAGGCGTTGAGCTGCTCGCGGGTGGGCAGCCCCTCGTTGTCGCCGCGGCTGGTGAGCTGGATGGCGCCGATGGCGCAGCCGCGCGTGACGGCCTGCTCAACGTCCTGGCCTTCGAGCAGGGCCGAGATGACGCCGGCCGCGAAGCCGTCGCCGGCGCCCACGGTGTCCACGATCTCGTCCACCTGGAAGCCGGGCACATAGCCCTCGCGCCCGTCCTCGCGGGCGTAGTAGGCGCCGTCGGCCCCCAGTTTCACCACCACGAGCTTGGAGCCGGCCTCGAGGTAGCGGGCCGCGGCCTCGCGCTCGTCGCGGGTGCCGAGGAGCACCTCGCACTCGTTGATGCCGGGCAGGAAGATGTCGGACAGCGCCGCCAGGGCGTTGGTGGTCTCGACCATGGTCCGGGTGTCGGGCCAGAGCTGCGGGCGCAGGTTGCAGTCGAACGACACGGTCACGCCGGCGTCTCGGGCCTTGCCCATGAGGTCGAGGGTGGCGGCGCGGCAGGGGTCGGAGAGGGCCGGCAGGATGCCGGTGAGGTGCACCATGGCGCACTCGGACAGGTCGATGCCGGCGAGGTCCTCGGGGGAGAGGGTGCTGGCGGCGGAGCCTGCGCGGAAGTAGTAGATCTCGGGGTCGCCCTCGGTCACCTGGCTCTTGAGCATGAAGCCCGTGTTGCGCTCGTCGGTCCTGATCACCATCTTGGTGTCGATGCCGATCTCGTCCATGGACTTGACGATGCGGGCCCCGAAGGGGTCGGGGCCGAGCTTGGTGAGGAAGGCCGCCTCGTGCCCCAGGCGGGTGAGGCCCACGGCAACGTTGAACTCGGCCCCGGCCACGGCGAACGTGTAGCTGCCCACCGAGTCGAGCGGGCCGGGGTTGTCGGCGATGAACAGGCCCATGGGCTCACCCACGAGCAGGACCTTGTCGGACATGGTGCGACTCCTTTCGCATAGGTGCCCCTCTGGGCTCAGCGCTTATATATTTCCACTCATGGGGAGAGATGGGGACGAGAATCGCGGTTTTTTGCCAAAGGCCCCTCATTTTTCTGTGAACGTTATCGCGTGAGAACAACCTGAAAAGAAGCGAGCTGAGAAGCCCATAAAACCACAGTTGAAATGACGTAGATGCTAGGAACTGTCCAGCATCTATAAATGATATTGAAAAAGAGCTCGAACTACCGTCCACGGAGGGAAATATACCGTCTGCCGTCTGAACCACACCTAAGGGGACATGCATAGAAATATATAACCAGACACCGGGCCTGGCCGACACAGGCCCGCGACCCCAGAGGAGGAACAGATGACTTCCCTTTTCGACCTCACCGGCAAGAAGGCCATCGTCACCGGAGGCACCCGCGGTCTCGGCCGCGGCATCGCCGAGGGCCTCATGGAGGCCGGCGCCTCCGTCACCATCTTCGGCACCGGCGAGTCCGCCAAGACCGTGGCCGACGAGTTCTGCAAGAAGGGCTTCGACTGCCGCGGCATCATCGTGGACATCGGCGACCGCGTGGCGTGCAAGGAGGCCTACGACGAGGCCGTGGCTGCCATGGACGGCCTCGACATCCTCGTCAACTGCGCCGGCGTGCAGTCCCGCCACCCCTCCGAGGAGTTCCCCTTCGAGGACTGGGACTGGGTCATCAACGTGAACCTCAACGCCACGTTCGAGCTCTGCCAGCTGGCCGGCAACACCTTCATCGCCCAGGGTCACGGCAAGATCATCAACCTCGCCTCCATGCTCTCCTTCTTCGGCGGCTTCACCGTCCCGGCCTACGCCGCCTCCAAGGGCGCCGTCGCGCAGCTCACCAAGGCCCTCTGCAACGAGTGGGCCTCCAAGGGCATCAATGTCAACGCCATCGCCCCCGGGTACATGGCCACCGACATGAACGCCGCCCTCACCGACCCCGAGAACCCCCGCTACAAGGAGATCACCGACCGCATCCCGGCCCACCGCTGGGGCACCGGCGACGACATGAAGGGCGCCGCGATCTTCCTGGCCTCCGCCGCCTCCGACTACCTCAACGGCGCGGTCATCCCCGTCGACGGCGGCTACCTCGTCAAGTAAGCCCCCCTGAACAAGCCCCCGGAAGGAGCCCCTGGACCATGCAGGTCATCATCACCGACAACGATCACGCCGACATCGACACCGAGCGCCGCATCCTGGAGGAGGCCGACGTGCCCTTCCGCCTCGAGCAGTGCGCCACCGAGGACGACGTCATCGAGCGCTGCGCCGACGGCGAGATCTTCCTCAACCAGTACGCCCCCATCACGCGCCGCGTCGTGGAGGCCCTGCCCAACCTCAAGCTCGTGGTGCGCTACGGCGTGGGCGTCAACAACGTGGACGTCGAGGCCTGCACCGAGCACGGCGTGCAGGTGGAGAACGTGCCCGACTACGGCATGAACGAGGTGGCCGACCAGGCCATCGCCCTCATGATGGCCCTCCTGCGCAAGGTGGTCCTCATGAACGACCGTACCAAGACCGAGGGCTGGGACTACACCCGCTCGGTGCCCGTGCACCGCCTCTCCGAGCTCACCTGCGGCGTCATTGGCCTCGGCCGCATCGGCCGCGAGTTCGCCAAGCGCGCCCACGCTCTGGGCATGAAGGTGATCGGCTACGACCCCTACTTCACCCCCGGCGAGGAGTTCTCCTTCGTGGAGCAGGTGGACCTCGACGACCTCATGGGCCGCTCCGACGTCATCTCCGTGCACTGCCCGCCCGAGCACGCCATGGACATGTTCAACAAGGACGCCTTCGCCCGCATGAAGGACACCGCCTACCTCATCAACGTGGCCCGCGGCGGCATCGTCAACGAGGCCGACCTCGAGGTGGCCCTCACCGAGGGGCAGATCGCCGGCGCCGCCCTCGACTGCATGGAGAACGAGCCCGCGGCCCCGGGCAACCCCCTGTTCGCCCACGAGAACCTCCTCGTCACGCCCCACATGGCCTGGTACTCCGAGGAGGCCGCCGACGAGCTCAACACCAAGGTGGCCGAGGAGGCCGTGGCCTTCGCCTGCGGCGAGCCCATCCGCTACCCCGTCAACCACCTGGACTAACCCCGAGGAGGACCCATGCGCAAGCGCATCCCCATCCTGGTCGTGGGCACGGTGACCCTGCTGTTCCTCGGCCTCATCTACGGCTACTCCGTGGTCATGGCACCGCTCAAGGCCCAGTTCGATTGGTCGGTCTCGGGCATGACCACCATCTTCGCCCTGTCCATGATCGCCTTCACCGTGGGCAACCTCGTGGCCGGCAAGCTCCTCAAGCGCCATAACGTGCGGTTCGTCATGACCGTGGCCATCGCGTTCCTGCTCGTGGGCTTCGTGGGCTCCGCCTTCGCCGACGGTGCCTCCAGCCTGCCGATGGTGTGGCTCACCTACGGCATCGTGGCCTCGGTGGGCATCGGCTTCGTCTACAACGTCATCGTCCCCACCGTCACGGCCTGGTTCCCCGACAAGACCGGCATGGCCCAGGGCATCTGCCTCATGGGTTACGGCTTGGGCGGCTTCGTCCTCGGCCCCGTGCTCACCCAGCTCTACGCCGTGACCGACTGGCGCATCGTGTTCGTGGCCATGGCCGTGATCTTCTCGGCCCTCGTGTTCGCGAGCTCCATCGTGATCCACATGCCCACCCCCGAGGAGGCCGCCGCGCTGCCCGCCTCCAAGGCTGAGGGCGACAACGCCGGCAACGCCGCCGGCACCCAGGACGTGCCCACGTCGGGGCTCTTCCGCGACCCCACGTTCTACCTCTTCTACCTGTGGATGTTCCTGCTCGGCGCCGTGGGCATGGCCACCACCGGCATCGGCCGCGAGTTTCCCACGAGCCTGGGCGCCGACGCCGTGACCGCCGCCTTCGTCATCGGCTTCGTCAACATCGGCAGCGGCCTCGGGCGCCTCATCGGCGGCACCCTGCTCGACCGCATCGGCCGCGCCCCGTTCATGGTGGGCACTGCCTGCCTCTCCATCGCCGGCGCGCTGATCATGCTGGCGGCCCAGGTCGCCGGCTCCATCGCCGTCCAGGTGGCGGGATGCCTGGTCACCGGCCTCGCCTGGGGCGCGGTCATCGTCACCATGGCCTTCGTGGTGCGCAAGGTGTGGGGCCAGGCCAACTTCGCCGAGAACCTGGCCGTCGTGAACTCCTACGGCATCTTCGCCGCCCTCGTGGGCTCCATCGGCTCCGGCGTGCTGCTCCAGGCCGTGGGCTCCCTGGCCACGGTGCTCGTGGTCATGGCCTGCTTCGGCGTCGTGGGCCTGGTGGACGCCCTGGTCCTCAACGCCCACCGCTCCAAGGTGGCCCGCCTCAAGGCCGCCCACGCCGGCGCCCGGGCGGAGTAGGGGAGGCCCCGGCCCCGTGCCGCCGTCCCCGTCCCGCCCACGTTCGACCCCTCGCAACCAACCCCGTAAGGAGGTCCCCATGAAAGACGAGAAGTGCGCCTACTGCATGGCCTGGGACGACCCCAGCCTCATGGACGCCTACGGCATCCCCCGGGCCGAGCTCGAGAACTCCAACCTCATCCTGTTCAAGGAGCAGAGCCACCCGGGCCGCGTGATCGTGGCCGCCAAGCAGCATGTGGACGACATCTCCGACCTCACCGAGGACGAGGCCCTGGCCTACATGGCCGACGTCCGCCGCGTGGCCGCCGCCCTCCACAAGGCCTTCGCCCCGCAGAAGATCAACTTCGGCGCCTACGGCGACCTGATGCACCACCTGCACTTCCACCTGGTGCCCAAGTACGAGAACGACGAGTACGAGTGGGGCGACGTCTTTGCCATGAACCCCGGCCGCGTGGCCCTCACCCCCGAGGAGTGCGACGAGCTGGGCAAGAAGATCCTCGCCGCCCTGGAGGACTAGGGCGCTCCGAGACATGAAGCACGGCCGTAGGGGTGCCCCTGGTGACGGGGCACCCCTTCTTTGATCGGGGCCGCGGGCCCACCTGCCGTCAGACGGGGATTCGAAGGGCGGCGCAGCGGGCGGCCCATACCGCGATGGCGACAAGGGCGAACCCGAACACGGTGAAGACGGCGGCGGCACCCCACGCCTGGGCGATGGCCCCGCAGAGGAACGAGGACAGGGAGGCCGTCCCAAAAGAGGCGAGGCTTAGGACGGCCATGGACCGACCTCCTTCCCCCGATTCGACCGACCCGAGGTAGCTGGCGGTGAGAAACGCGGAGGCTTCTCCGGCGGCGGCCCCCGACAGGGCGACCCCTGCGGCTGCCAGCTCGGCGGAGGGGGATGCGGCAACGAGGCAGAGGGCGATCCCCATGACCGTCATGGAAGCCGCCACAACGAGGCCCAGGGGGTGGCGGCCTCTCGACGTGAGGGAGGCGGCGGCCCCTGCCACGGACCCGGCGCCATAGGCCGTCACAAGCAACCCCATGGTCGCCGCCCCCCATCCACGGTAGTCCACGAGGAGCGTTATGCCCGTGGAGAAGGCCCCGGAGCAGACGAGCTCGGATACGGCCACAAGTGCGAGCATGGCTCGGCACGGCCTTTTTTGCATGAGTTCGACGAGCGTTCGCAGGGTTCCCTTTTGAGGGTGGGCGTCGATGTCGTCGGGTCCGGTTCTGGTCGTCACCGAGTTCAAGGCGACGGCGGACAGCGCAAAGCAGGCGCCGATGGCCCCATATACGAGCGCCACGGGCCATTGGGCGAGCATAAGGCCGGCAAGTGCCGGGCCAAGCACCACGCCGCACCGCTGCACCACCGAGAACTGCTTCTGGACCATGGGAACCCGGGAGGGCTCCGCCACTGCCCACGGCATGGATTGGATGGCGGGAAGAAAGATAGCGTCGAAGGCGCCGACAAGGACTGCGGTCATCGCGAGGCCCGTCACGGTCTCGGCGCCAGAGCGAGCTGCGCTAAGACACGCGATGAAAATCACCGCCGCCTTGAGAGCGCTGGATATGGTCGCGACCCTTTTTGTCCCAAAGCGGTCTGCGAGCATTCCTCCGGGGAGCAGGAGCAGGGCTCTTGGGAGGCTGCCGATGCCCATGACCGTACCCACGACCATCGGGTCCGGGGTCAATGCGGCCGCATACCACGACAGGCTGAGGTAATAGGCTTGGTCCGCCAGCAGTCCGACCGCATAGGACCCGAGCCATCGGGCCGTGTTCTTGGGTAGGGTCATCGGTCTTTCCCTTGTGCGGGTTTTTGCGAGCGTCTCTCTCGGGTGCCGTATCCTCATGGTAGGGTGTCTTTCAAATAAAGACAATATGTGTTGCACATATACTTCTCGGAGGGGCTCCATGGAAGGAAAGAGGGACGTCCATCTGCGACTCAGGGCGCTCGGCAATGCGGAGCGGTTGCGCGTGCTGGCGTTTTTGCGAAACGCGGGGGAGGCCACTGTCGGCGATGTGGCAAAGGCGCTCTCCATCGCTCCGGGAAGCGCGAGTTACCACATTGGCTGCCTGGTCGACGGGGGGCTTGTGGAGAGGGCCGAGCGCCCTGATGGCGATAAGAGAAAAAGCTGGTGGCGAGCGGTTGATGGGGAGAGCCGGTTGGAAGGGCACGAGGAGGCCTCTTTGTTCCAGGCCGCAAACAGCGCCTATGGAGACGCCTACGACCGGTATCTGGCAAGCAAAGACAACTTGTCCGACGCCTGGATCGAGGCCGAGGTGGGGGTGGACACGGTTCTTGCCCTCACAGTTGATGAGGCTGCCTTGCTCAAGGAGGAGCTGGAGTCCTTTGTGCGGCGATGGATTGAGGCGAACAAAAAGACGGCTGCGGCCCAAGGAGAGGAGCGTGGGCAGGTCGCCCTTGTGGTGAGGGCGTTCCGCTGGATCCCGTAGGGCGCTCTACCTGCGCCCCGCCCACCCCCTGCGCCTGAAAGCGATTGAGGGCACTCCCAATCAGGCGCAGGGGGCATGACGGGAGCGGGTTACTCGCTCGTTGGCTCAACGCGCAGGTCCCATCCGATGGTCTCGCCGCTTGTTGTTGGGCTATCGCTTGCTGCCGAGGCTCTAGCTGTCAAAGCGTTCCAAGGGCGTGCCGAGCAGCGCCCCGGCTTCGTCGTAGCCTTTGGCGAGCTCCCAGCCGCTTACGTAACCGGAGGTGTCCGAGGGATAGAGGTGTGTCCATGTGATGATGTCGCCCTTCTCCAGGGTCGCCATGACGTCTTGAACTGACGGCTCGTCGGTTTTGAATGTCACGAGCACGCAGATGCCTTTGTTGAGGGAGTGGCTGTCCAGCACTCTCGCAACTACCAGGTACTTTTCGTCCTGCACGCCCTTCATTACGACCTCGCCGGTGGATGCAATCTTGACCATGCTGTCGATGCTCGGGCTGGACGAGCAGCTGGGCGGTGGCGAGAAGAGCGCAAGCATCAGGAGGACCACAAGGCCGGCTGCGACAAGAAGGCGCTTCTTGGAAAACGATGCCATGGGTGCAGTCTCCCTCCTCCGTGCGATAGCCCGGGGTCTGCCCCCGCGCCTGAAAGCCGTTGAGGGCGCCCTCAACGGCTTTCAGGCGCGGGGAGTTACTTGCTTGTCGATTTGACGCGCAGGTCCCACGCAGATATGTAGCCCAGGGTTTCGGGTGCGAGGGTGCTCATCCAGGTGATGAGGGTGCCGGGCGATACGGTTGCGTCAGCTACGGCATTGCGAAACGTCACGAGCACGTAGGAGCCAACCACGAGTCGGGGGCTGTCGAGCACCTTAGCGATCACGAGGAGCTGCTCTCCTTCCCTTTGCGAGAAGACCGCCTCGCCCTCGGATGTTCCGGCCGCTGCACCCTCGCCGCCGGTCTGCGCCTGGGAGGCGTCGCCGTCGCCCGCGTTCGGCGAGCGCGCTGTCTCGGTTTGGGCGCCCTGCCCGCATGAGGCTAGGGCGCCGCCAGCCAACAGGCCGGCAATTGCCATGAGGTGCCGCCGGGAAATGGCCACCACGTTGCCTCCCTCTTTCGTGTGACGGGGGACGGTGCCATCTGTCACGTGCTCTATTTCACTCTACATGAGTTGGCGCAGGGGGGCACGCGCAGTGGCAGGCCCGGGGACAGCGGGATAGCGGCGATGGCGGCAGCGGAGTCGCGGCAGGAGCGCGGCGTCCCGCCCACCCCTAGCAGAGCGTGGGGATCCCCATGGAGGCGATCTGGCCCAGCACCGCCACGTCGCTCTCGTTGGTGACCACGGCCGTGAAGTCCCCGATGGAGGCAAAGCGGTAGCCGGCCCGGTTGGAGAACTTCCAGTCCTCGGCCAGCAGGAACCTGTAGGTGGCGTTCTCTATGGCGCGCTGCTTCACCAGGCCGTCGTCCATGACGTCGGCCATGACGGCGTGCTTTTGCAGCGAGATGCTCGAGCACGAGACGAAGGCCTTCTCAAAGAGGAGCGGCTCGAGCAGGCTGATGGTGGTGGGGCCGGTGAAGCCGCGCATGTCGGGGGAGAGGTACCCGCCGGTGGCCAAGGCCGTTACCTTGGGGTTCTTGGCCAGGACCGTGGGGATGTCGATCATGTTGGTGGTCACGATGCAGCGCTTGTCGCCCGCGGCCAGAAGCTCGGCGATGTAGAGGCAGGTCTTGGAGACGTCCAGGAAGATGGCGTCGCCGTCGGCGATCTCCATGTAGGCGCGGGCGGCCACGGCCCTGCGACTGTGCTCGGCGGAGTCCTCCTCGGCGAGGTCGAGGGCCCCGTGGAGCAGGGCCGCCTCGCTGGCGGGCTCGGGCTCGGGCCGGTCGATCCGGGTGGCGCCGCCGTACTCGCGGCGGCAGAGCCCCTCCGCCGCCAGGACCTTGAGGTCCTTGCGGATGCTATCCACCGAGACGGAGAACCGCTGGGCCAGCTCCTCCACGGTGGCGTGGCCCTCGGCGTCGATGTATGCGGCCATGGCGCGGCGGCGCTCTTTGGGAAACACGGGGCTCCTCAGGCGGTTGGCGGCGGGTTGGGGTGAGAAACCGGGAAAAGCAGACTGTTTCGAGACTCAATTTAGTCTCTGCATGCCGTTTTTTCCAGCTTCTTCCTGATTCATCTACCGTTCATCGTCAAATACCAACCGTTCGCGGGAGAAAACCGGAAGAAACAGGAAAAATCTAGGAAGTCCTGTCATTGTCAGGGCTGTCCAAGCATCATTAAGTTATCTGAAGAGAAAAGGGGCGCCATGGCCAACGCTATCGAGTCCATGCTCAAGCGCGAGAACGTCCAGATCTGGGAGGGGGCAGACTCCTGGGAGGAGGCCGTGAAGGTGGCCGTCACCCCCCTGGTGGACGGTGGCTTCGTGGAGGACCGCTACATCCAGGGCATCATCGACAACGCCGCCGAGTTCGGCCCGTACTTCGTGATCTGCCCCGACCTCGCCCTTCTCCACGCCCGTCCCGAGCAGGGCGCCCTCAAGACCCAGCTGGCCGTCACGGTCATGCGCGAGCCGGTCTTCTTCAAGCCCGAGGGTCCCGGCGTGCGCGTCCTGGTGACGCTGGCCGCCACCGACTCCAACTCCCACATCGAGGTCATGCGCGAGCTCGCCACGATGTTCTCCGACCCGGCCACCATCGAGGCCGTGGCCTGCGCCGCCGACGCCGACGAGGCCTACCGCCTGTTCGTCGACGACGCCGAGGCGTCTGCCTGACAGGGCATCATCCGGCCTCCGGGCCGGCAGCCATAGGAAACGTGTAAGGAACCAACGCGACAAGAAAGGAGACGGATGATGGCAGTGCTCGACTTCTTCGTCAACATCCTGTCCACTCCGGCGATCCTCGTCGGCCTCCTCTCGCTCATCGGCCTCGTGCTTCAGAAGAAGCCCGTCGAGGACGTCGTGAGCGGCACCATCAAGACCATCGTGGGCTTCCTGGTGCTCTCCGCCGGCGCCGCCTACCTCCAGAGCGGCTCCCTGCTCGCCTTCGGAGAGGTCTTCAACTACGCCTTCAACATGCAGGGCGTCGTCCCCAACAACGAGGCCGTCGTGTCCATGGCCCTCAAGGACTTCGGTCAGGCCACGGCCATCATCATGTGCCTGGGCATGGTGCTCAACATCGTGCTCGCCCGCTTCTCCCGCATGCCCTACATCTTCCTCACCGGCCACCACACCCTGTACATGGCCTGCATGCTCGCCGTCGTGCTCTCCATCGGCGGCCTCGAGGGCTGGGGCCTCTACGTGGCCGGCGGCTGCGTGCTCGGCCTGATCATGGTGCTCTCGCCGTTCTTCTGCCAGTTCACCTTCCGCAAGGTCACCGGCACCGACGCCATCGCCCTCGGCCACTTTGGCGGCATCGGCTACGCCATCTCCGGCTGGGTGGGCAAGTTCTTCGAGGGCGGCACCTCCACCGAGGACATCAACTTCCCCAAGCGACTCACCTTCCTGCGTGACACCGTGGTCTCCATCTCCATCACCATGATGGTGTTCTTCATCGTCGTCACCGGTGTGGCCGTGGGCCGCGGCATCCTCGACGCCGACCCCACCCAGTTCCAGTACCTGAACGATCTCCTCAACGTGGGCACCGAGACCCACACCAACTGGCTCGTCTGGGCCCTCACTTCCGGCATGGCCTTCGCCGGCGGCGTGTACATCATCCTCTCCGGCGTGCGTCTCGTCGTGGGCGAGATTGTCCCCGCCTTCAAGGGCATCGCCACCAAGCTCGTGCCCGGCGCCGTGCCCGCCATCGACTGCCCCGTCGCGTTCCCCTATGCCCCCAACGCCGTCATCATCGGCTTCCTGGTCTCCTTCGTGGCCGGCATCGTGGGCCTCGTGATCCTCGGCGCCATCAACGCCTCCCTGGTGCCCGTCGCTCTGATTCTCCCCGGCGTCGTCCCCCACTTCTTCTGCGGCGCCACTGCCGGTGTCTTCGGCAACGCCCGCGGCGGCATCAAGGGCTGCGTGGCCGGCTCCTTCGTGCACGGCCTGCTGATCACCTTCCTGCCGGCTCTGTGCATGCCCGTCTTCACCGCCCTCGGCTTCACTAGCGCCACCTTCTCCGACTTCGACTTCTCCATCCTGGGCATCGCCTTCGGCAACCTCGCCCAGATTGTCCCCGGCATGCCGCTGCTCATCATCTGCGTGGTCTGCTACCTGGCGCCCATCGTCTACAACTTCGTGGCGCCCAAGAAGGCCGAGGAGGCCAAGTAAGGCTCCTTGCCCGTGCACTCCCGGCGGGGGCGCCCTGAGCCTCACCGGCCCGGAAGGCGCCCCCGCCGATTTCTCCACACCGTGGACGCATCAAAGTTCCACGATGGAACCCGTACCTACAACCCGGCGCCCCAGGGCGCAAGCAATGGAAAGGAAGTCACCACCATGGCTATCTCCAAGATCATGTGCGCCTGCGGCTCCGGCCTCGGCTCCAGTCTGATGGTCCAGATGAACATCGACGACGTCCTGGCCGAGCTCGGCCGCACCGACGTCACGGTGGACCACACCACCATCTCCGACGTCCAGCCCGGTGCCGCCGACCTCTTCGTCATCGGCCGCGACCTCGAGAACTTCGTCAACGACATCCCCGAGGAGCAGAAGGTCGTCCTCGTGAACATCGTTGACAAGAACGAGCTGCGCGACAAGCTCAAGGCGAAGTTCGACGCCGAGTAGGCGCGGGCGCCCCACCCACCACAACGCAGGATCAGTGCGGCCCCTGATCTGGGCCGCGACTACCTGATGAGAGCCCCAGGCGGGCGGCCCTCCAGGACCGCCCGCCTTTGCTATCTAAAGAAAGGAGATACGATGCAGGCAGAAGAGTTGGAGCGCGTGACCACCCTCGCGGCCAAGATCCGCCGCGACGTGCTCGAGATGCTGCTTCCCCTAGGGTCCGGCCATCTGGGAGGGTCCTTCTCCATAGCCGACCTCATGGCCCTGCTCTACGGCAAGGTCCTGGCCTACGACCCCGAGAACCCCCGCTGGGAGGGCCGCGACCGCGTGGTCCTCTCCAAGGGTCACGCCGGCCCCGCCTGGTATGCGGCCCTCGCCGAGAGCGGGTTCTTCGGTCGTGACATGCTGCTCACGCTCAACCAGGGCCACACCGACCTGCCGAGCCACCCCGACCGCCTCAAGACCCCGGGTGTGGACATGACCACCGGGTCTCTCGGCCAGGGCTGCTCCACCGCCGCGGGCATCGCCTACGCCAACCGCCTCAAGGGCTCCGACGCCTACACCTACCTCATCGTGGGAGACGGCGAGCTCAACGAGGGCCAGTGCTGGGAGGCGTTCCAGTTCATCGCCCACAACCGCCTCAACCGCTGCATCGTCATCATCGACGACAACAAGAAGCAGCTCGACGGCTACACCGCCGACGTCATGAACCCCTTCGACATCGCTGGGAAGATGCGGGCCTTCGGCTTTGCCACCCAGCGCGTGAACGGCCAGGACGTCGTGGCCCTGGACGCCGCCATCACCTGCGCCAAGCACACCGATGACAGCGCTGTGGCCATCGTCATGGACACCGTCAAGGGCGCCGGCGTCCCCTACTTCGAGCAGCTGATGGACAACCACTCCGTGAAGTTCAACGCCGAGGCCAAGGCGGCCGCCGAGGCCGCCATCGCCGAGCTCGAGGCCGTTATCGAAGGGAGCCGAGCCTGATGTTCACCCTCGCCAAGGACCGTTCCCAGATGGGGACCGAGCTCCGCGCCGTGGTGGTCTCCACCCTCCAGGAGCTCATGGCCGAGCGCGACGACGTGGTGGCCCTAGAGGCCGACCTCGGCGGCGCCAGCGGCTTCACCAAGATCGCCAAGACCAACCCCGACCGCTTCGTGCAGTGCGGCATCGCCGAGGCCGACATGATGGGCATCGCCGCCGGCATGTCCTCCGAGGGCTTCGTGCCGTTCTGCCACACCTTCGGGCCCTTCGCCACGCGCCGTGCCTTCGACCAGGTGTTCCTCTCCGGCGCCTATGCCGGCAACGCCCTCAACATCTACGGCTCCGACCCCGGCTTCACCGTGGCCACCAACGGCGGCACCCACACCACCTACGAGGACGTGGCGCTCATGCGCACCATCCCCGGGGCCGTGGTGGCCGACGCCGCCGACGCCACCCAGATGGCCTGGATCGTGCGGGAGTTCGCCGGCCTGGGCACCGGTGTGCACTACGTGCGCGGCAACCGCAAGGCCGTCCGCGACGTCTACGCCCCCGGCTCCACCTTCGAGATCGGCCGCGGCAACGTGGTGCGCGAGGGCACCGACATCCTCGTGGTGACCGCCGGCCAGCTGGTCTCCGACGCGCTGGACGCCGCCGAGGCCCTGGCTGAGAAGGGCGTCTCCGTCGAGGTGGTGGACATGTTCTGCATCAAGCCGCTGGACGTGGACCTGCTCGTCTCCGAGGCCGCCGGCAAGAAGGCCGTGGTGGCCTTTGAGAACCACAACGTCATCGGCGGCCTGGGCTCTGCCGTGGCCGAGGTCATGGCGGAGCGCGCCATCGCCGTGCCGCTCGTGCGCCACGGCGTGGAGGAGCGCTTCGGCCAGGTGGGCCCCGCCTCCTTCCTGCAGGAGGAGTACGGCCTGACCGCCGACGCCCTCGCGGCCACGGTCGCCGAGGCGCTGGCCTAGCCGCCCGCCGCGCGACACGCGTGACAGAGGTGCCCGGCCCATCTGTCACTTCGCCTATTCAAGTACTGATAACCACTGACACCAACTGTGGAAAGGGGTAGGTCCCGTGAACCTGAACGCGTTGATCGACCACACCGTCCTCAAGGCCACCGCCACCCGCGACGACGTTGCCCGCCTCTGCGACGAGGCCGTCGAGCACGGCTTCGCCTCGGTGTGCGTGAACACCTGCTGGGTGCCCATGGTGGCCGAGCGCCTCGCCGGCACCCCCGTAAAGACCTGCTGCGTGGTGGGCTTCCCCCTGGGCGCCATGGCCACCGACCCCAAGGCCTACGAGGCCAAGTGGGCCGTGGACAACGGCGCCGACGAGGTGGACATGGTCCTCAACGTGGGCTGGCTGCTCGAGGGTGCGGACGACGCCGTGCGCGAGGACATCGCCGCGGTGGTGCGTGCCTCCCAGGGCCGCTGCGTCAAGGTCATCCTCGAGACCTGCTACCTCGACGACTCCCAGATCGCACGCGCCTGCCGCCTCTCTGTGGAGGCTGGGGCCGCGTTCGTGAAGACGAGCACCGGTTTCGGCACCGGTGGCGCCACCGTGGGCGACGTGGCGCTCATGCGCGCCACCGTGGGCGACGCCTGCAAGGTCAAGGCCTCGGGCGGCATCCACACCGCCGAGGAGGCCGCCGCCATGGTTGAGGCAGGCGCCGACCGCATCGGCACCAGCTCCGGCATCGCCATCGTCGCGGGGTAACCCGCGGTCACGACCGGTCGGCCGTCAGCCGACCCGGGTGGGTTCTTCAACCAATCAGGCTGGGTACCAACGTCGTGACCCGGCACTTCCGAGAATGGACACATCATGAAGTTCTTCATCGACACCGCAGACCTCGATCAGATCAAGACCGCCTACAGCTGGGGCTGCGTCGCCGGCGTGACCACCAACCCCTCCCTCTACGCCAAGACCGGCGGCAAGCTCGCCGACTTCGAGGCCCACATGGTCAAGATCGCCGAGGCCTGCCCCGACGTGCCGGTGTCCGCCGAGTCCACCGCCACCACCACCGAGGAGATGGTGGCCGAGGGCCTGCGCCTGGCCGCCCTCGCCCCCAACATCGTGGTGAAGCTGCCCATCTGCGCCGAGAGCCTTGCCGCCACCAAGGAGCTCAAGAAGCACGGCGTCGACGTCAACATGACGCTCATCTTCACCGTGCCCCAGGCCCTCATGGCCTGCTCTGCCGGTGCCCGCTACGTCTCTCCGTTCGTGGGTCGCTTCGACGACATCGCCGAGGACGGCATCGACCAGCTCTCCGCCATCGTGACCGCCGTCAAGAACTACTACGGCCCCGAGCACACCGAGATCATCGCGGCGAGCCTGCGCACCCCCAACCACGTGACCCAGGCCGCCCTCCTCGGTGCCGACATCGCCACCGTGCCCTTCGCCGCCATGGAGAAGTGCCTGCACCACCCGCTGACCGACGCCGGTCTGGCCGCCTTCGAGGCCGACTGGGCCAAGGTGTCCGCCGCGGAGTAGGGCGCTATCCCTTATCGTTGCCGCCCTCCGGCACCCCCCATCGGCACCTGAATGCGATTGAGGGCGACTTCCAGCGCGGAAACGTGCCGGAGTCGCCCTCATCGACGTTCAGGGAGGCGGAATCCGCCCTCAGGTGCGTTCAGGCGCGGAGAGAGGCGCCCTCAACCGTGTTCAGGTGCTGAGGGGGCGAAGGGCCGCGGGACCGCCCGGTGCACCTGGGGGTGCGACCGGCCGGGGCGACCGGCCAATGTGGGACAAAAGTGTCCGACCATTGGGACGGGGACTCAGTAGCCCAGGGCCTGCAGCACGAACATCACCACGGTGAGGGCCGCGATGACGCCGATGGTGGCCCACGTGATGGCCGTCCACACGCGGCCGTTGACGTAGCGGCCCATGATCCGCCGGTCGCTGGCGATGCGCACCATGTAGACCATGAGCACCGGCAGCAGCACGCCGTTGACCACCTGGGCCGCCATCATGATGCCGAAGAGGTCCACGTTGGGGACGAGCACCACGCCGGCCGAGAGGGCGATGATGGCGGTGATGATGCCGCGGTACGCCGGGGCCTCGCCCCAGGTGCGGTCGGCCCCGTGCTCCCAGCCAAAGGCCTCGCACACGGCGCTCGAGGTGATGCCGGGCAGCACCGAGGCGGCGAGCACCGAGGCCCCCACGAGCCCCAGGCCGAAGAGCCTCTCTGCATAGGCGCCGGCGATGGGGACCAGGGCCTGGGCCGCCTGGGCCGCGTCGTCCACGGCGATGCCCGCCGGGTGCAGGGTCACGCCGGTGGCCATGATGATGAACCAGGAGATGGCGGAGGCCAGGATGGCCCCGGTGGCGGTGTCGATGCGCTGGAACGGGATCTCGGCGGCCCCCACGTTCTTGTCCACCACGTTGGACTGGGCGAGGAAGATCATCCACGGCGCGATAGTGGTGCCGATGTTGGCCACGAGCAGGCTCAGGTACTCGGGTGTAGCCTGGAGCCGGGGCACCAAGGTGGCGTTGAGGGCGTCGCCCCAGTCGGGGCCCACCATGAAGCCGGCGATCACATAGGTGATGAAGACGCAGCAGATGGCCAGCAGCACCTTCTCGATGCGCTTGTAGCTGCCGCTCATGGTGAGCAGCCAGATGACGATGGCCGCCGTCGGCACGCTCACGGCCGCCGGGATGCCAAAGAGGGCCATGCCGCTCGCGATGCCGGCGAACTCGGACAGCGTGACCATGGTGTTGGAGACGAGCAGCGCCAGCATGGCGAACGCGCTCATGCGCACGCCGAACTGCTCCCGGATGAGGCTCGCGAAGCCCTTGCCGGTGACGCAGCCCATGCGGGCGGCGGTCTCCTGGACCACGATCATGAGGAACCCCATGATGGGCACGGTCCAGAGCTGGCCGAAGCCAAAGAGCGCGCCGGCGTTGGAGTAGGTGGCGATGCCGCCGGCGTCGGTGCCGGAGAGGGCGGCGATGAGGCCCGGGCCCATGGCCGCGAGCACGGTGCCCACGCGCATGGCCTTGGGGGCCGCCGGTGCCGGGCGCCTCTGGCCGGTGGGGTTCTGCGGGGTCCGATCCCGCTTGAGGGCCGCCACGGGCTATCCCTGCATCCCGAGGAGGGCGAGGGCCACGGCGCAGAACACCGCGATGGCCACAGCGAGGGCCACCATGCGCAGGGAGAGGCGCGACACGTCCTCGCCGCGCCCGTCCTTGACGCGCAGGGCCTTGAGGTAGGCCGGCGCCGACACGTAGCTCACCAGGGCCGCCGCCGCTGCGGCCCAGAAGCCGTCGACGAGGGCCTGGGTGACCGGCATCTCGGGTACGATCTCGGCGAACCCGGCGGCGGCCAGCACCACGAGGGCGAGGTAGACGCAGGCGATGGCCACGCCGCGCACGACGAAGGCGCCGCTGGACGGGGCGTCCTCGTCGTCGGGGTCGAACTCGATGAAGAAGCCCACCACGTAGCCCACCATGTCGTCGGCCATGAGCAGGCACACCGGCAGGGCCACCGCGGCGGCCAGGGTGCCGGCGCCGAGGCCCAGGGCGCTTCCTACGGCGCTCATCACGGCGGCGCCCACCACCCAGAAGAAGAACCAGAGCTGGCTACCCAGGAGCCACCGGAGGTCGTGGGTGGGCCGGTCGGGGTCGGAGTCGGTGCGGCCGCCGGCGAGCTGCAGGTCCTCCTCGTGCTCCTCCTCGAGGACGTCGAGGGCGTCGTCCACCGTGACGATGCCCACGATGCGGCGCTCGTCGGTGACCACGGGGATGGCCAGCAGGTTGTACTTGGAGATCGCCTCGGCCACGTCCTCCTGGTCGTCGTCGGGGTCGGCGCAGATGACGTCGGTCTCCATGATGGAGGAGAGGGTCGCGCCCATGGGCTCGATGAGCAGGGTGCGCAGGGACAGCACGCCCAGGAGGCGGCGGTCGTCGTCGGTCACGTAGATGTAGTTGACCGTCTCGATCTCGTCCTCGTCCACGGTGCGGATGGCCCCAATGGCGTCGGCCACCGTGGCGGAGGGCCTCAGGTCGATGAACTCCGAGGTCATGATGCGTCCGGCGGTGTCCTCCCGGTAGCCCAGGAGCTGGCGGATGGCCCGCTCCTCCTTCACACCCATGAGGCGCAGGAGCGTCTCGGCGCGCTCGTAGTCGAGCTCGCTCACGAGCTCGGCGGCGTCGTCGGGGTCCATCTCCGAGAGCATGCGGGACGCGTCGGCCGCGTTCATCTCGTCCATGATCTCGGCGGCCATCTCGTCGTCGTCGAGCTCGGCCATGGCCTCGGCCGCCTGGACGTCGTCGAGCTGCGCGAAGACCTGGCCGCGGAGGCGTGGGTCGAGCTGCTCGAGGATGTCGGCGATGTCGGCGGGGTGCATGTCGTCGAGGGTCTTGTGGCTCACGTTGAGCTGCACGTCGGAGAGCTCGCGGTCAAGGAGGTCCATGTAGCTCCAGGCGATGATTTTCTCGGGGAGCTCGTGGCCGAAGACGCGCCCCACCTTGACCGCCAGCGACTCCAGGTGCGGGGAGAGGCCGCGCAGCACGCCGCGGGCGCCCACCTCGGCGCCGAGGAGGCGCAGCTGGGACGAGCCGGAGTCTGAGAGCTTGAGGTCGTTCACGCGCACCACGCGCAGGCCGCGGGTGTCCACGATCTGCTTGTTCATGAGGTCCCGGTTGATGAGGACCTCCTCGGGCTGCAGGTAGGAGAAGCGGATGTCGGTGGCGGGCACCTTGAGGCGCACGGCGTCGCCGTCGAAGTCCTCCACGTACTTGCGCCAGCTGATCATGAACGGCGTCTTGCCCGGGCCCACGAAGGCCAGGGAGGTGACCCGGGGGAAGACCTCGCCGGTGGCGATGCCCAGGTCGTTGACGGTGCCGACCTGCTCGCCCTCGGAGTCGACGACGGGAAGGCCCAGCATCTGGGATAGGTAGATCATGCGTGCTCCTTCGTGGTCCAGGGTCTCGCCCTGTCACGGTGCCGCCCGTGGGCGGCCGGACACCCCTCGCCCGGTGTCCGAACGGTCTCGGAGTCACGCGGGAGGGGTCATCGACTGCGAGGTCGGGGTTTCATCGATGTCCCTTCTCATGTAGTGAGGCTGCCGGCCCGTCGCCGGCGCAGACGGTTCGTAGTATAGCCGCCCCGGCCACGGGTCAGAGGCCGGTTTTCCCGCCGCGGGCCCACCGTTTGCGGGGAGTCCGGGTCGCTGCGGTCCAAATACGATAAAGTCGGACAAAACAATACGTGAACAACGGCAAAGGGGGTGCCCGGTGTTTCTCCAGGAGCGGCAGAACGCCATCGCCGACCTCATCGCCGAGCAGGGCCGCGTGGCCGTGGCCGACCTCGCGGCGCGCTTCGACGTGAGCGAGGACTGCATCCGCAAGGACCTCAAGCAGCTGGTGGAGGAGGGGCGTGCCAAGAAGGTCTACGGCGGTGCCATACGCCCGGAGGCGCCCCTCGAGCGTGTGGTGCTCAACCGCGTGGACATCAACGCGGACGCCAAGCGCGCCATCGCCGAGCGGGCCTACGGCCTCATCGAGCCCGGCGACACGGTGTTCCTCGACGTCTCGTCCACCAACCACTACCTGGCGCAGCTCCTGGCGGCCGGGGACACCCGCTGCCAGGTGGTGTCGACCATGATCGACATCCTCCAGATCCTCGCCGCGAATCCGCTGGTCACGGCCGTGGGCACCGGGGGCACGGTCAACCGGGAGCTCAACGGCTTCGTGGGGGCGCGCACCGTGGAGGCGCTGGGGCCGCTGCGGTTCGACCGCGCGTTCATCGCCGCGCTGGGCGTGGACGCGGCGTCGGGCGACGTCCTCACGTTCGACGCCGACGACGGCATCGTGAAGCGGTGCGCCCTCGAGCGCTCGCGCGAGGCCTACCTGGTGGCCGATGCCGAGAAGTTCGGCGCCTGGGGCACGTACGCCTACGGCAACGTCCGCGACTTCGCCGCGGTGATCACGGCCCCCGCGACCCCGGCGCTGGTGGAGTCGCTGGAGGAGGCCGGGGCGACGGTGCTCTGAGCGGCGCCGGATGCGGGCCCGTTGCCGGGCCGGGGCCCGCGGCGCCGACCCGGCCCCCAGATGGGCCTCCATCGGTGGAGGTGCTGTGGAGTCATTCAGTCTGTCTTGTTCTTGTAGATACCACGACAGAATAGGATAAAGTAATAGCAAGTAATAACCCCATCAGGGAGGACGCCATGCTCACCCAGCGCACCCAGGCCATCAAGGACAGTCTCTTCGCACAGGAGCGCCCCATCGACCTCGAGCGCGCCACCCTCTATATGGAGAGCTACGGCGAGACCGAGGGCCAGCCCGCCATCCTGCGCCGCGCCCGCGCCCTCGTCCATCTGCTGGAGAACCATGAGGTCGTGATCGACGACCACGACCTGCTCGCCGGCAACCGCACCCGCGTGCCCCGCGCCGGCGTGGTCTCGCCCGAGATGAGCCCCTACTGGATCCTCGACGAGCTCGACGAGTTCGGCACCCGCCCGCAGGACCGCTTCTCCATCACCGAGGAGGACAAGGCCTACTACCGCGACGTCCTCTATCCCTTCTGGTGTGGCCGCAGCCTCAACGACTGGTACCGCGCCCATGTGCCCGCCGAGGTGGTCGAGGCCCAGAGGACCCGCGTGTTCGCCGTGGCCCAGACCGACAAGGGCCAGGGCCACATCATCCCTGACTTCGAGGCCGTCATCACCCGCGGCTGGGGCGCGCTCCTCGCCGAGGCCCGCGGGCACCTGGCCGCCGATCCGGGGAACGGGTTCTACCAGGCGGCCGTGATCGTGCTCGAGGGCGCCGTGGCCTACATCCGCCGCTACGCCGAGGCCTGCCGGGCCCTGGCCGCCACGGCCGGGCCCGCCCGAGCCGGGGAACTTTCCCGCATGGCCGCCATGCTCGACCACCTGGCCGAGGGCCCGGCCCGCGACTTCTACGAGGGCCTGCAGGCGCTGTGGCTCGCCGAGCTCGTATTCGAGCACGAGTCCAACGCCAGCTCCATCTCGCTGGGCCGCGTGGACCAGTACCTCTGGCCCCTCTACCGCGCCTCCCGGGACGCCGGCGCCGACCCCGCGTTCATCCGCGAGCTCATCCAGGACTTCTACCTCAAGTGCAACACCGTCGTGTTCGTGCGCAGCACCGAGAGCGCCAAGTTCTTCGCCGGCTTCCCCTCCGGCTTCAACATCGTGGTGGGCGGCGTCGACGAGACCGGCCGCGACTGCTCCAACGAGCTCTCCGAGCTGCTGTTGGACGTACAGAACGACACCCGCCTGCCCCAGCCCAACCTCTCACTGCGCATCCACTCCACCACCCCGGCGCGCCTGCTCCGCACCGCCGCCGAGGTGATCCGTCTGGGCGACGGCATGCCGCAGGTCTTCTCCGACGACGCCAACATCCTGTCGTTCGTCAACCGCGGCGTCTCCCTCGAGGACGCCCGCGACTACGGCGTGGTGGGCTGCGTGGAGCTGTCCATCCCCGGCCGCATGTACGGCCTGCACGACATCTCGATGTTCAACATGGTGCGCTGCATGGAGATCGCCCTGGCCGAGCACCCGGAGGGCTTCGACACCTTCGAGGGGCTCGTCTCCGCCGTGGAGGCCGTCATCGACCGCTACGTGGCCCTCATGGTGGAGGGGTGCAACGTCTGCGACCTCGCCCACCGAGAGACCAGCCCCACCCCGCTTTTGTCCTGCGCCGTCCGCGACGCCATGGAGAAGGGCGCCGACATCACCGCCGGCGGCGCGCGCTACAACCCCTCCGGCGTGCAGGGCGTGGGCACCGCCAACCTGGCCGACTCCCTGCTGGTCATGAAGCAGGCCGTCATCGAGCAGGGCCTGCTCTCCTGGGGCGATCTCTACGCCATGCTCGACCGCGACTGGTCCGGCGAGGGCGACGAGGTCTGGCGCCAGCGCTTCGTCAACCGCTTCGCCAAGTACGGCAACGATGTCGACGAGGTCGACCTCATCGGCGAGCGCCTGCTCTCCCACTACGGCCACGAGGTCGTGCGGTACGACAACCCCCGCGGCGGCCGCTTCCAGCCCGGCAGCTACACCGTCTCGGCCCATATCCCGCTGGGCGAGGCCTGCGGCGCCACCCCCGACGGCCGTTGCGCCCACGAGCAGCTGGCCGACGGCGGTCTCTCGCCCATGGTGGGCCGCGACAAGGAGGGCCCCACCGCGTCGCTGCGCTCCGTGGCCAAGCTCGACAACACCCTCGACTCCAACGGCAGCCTCCTGAACGTCAAGTTCTCGCCCGCCACGCTGGCCGGCGACGACGGCGTCGAGAGGCTCTGCGCCTACCTGCGCGCCTTCAACCGCCTCAAGGTCCAGCACATCCAGTTCAACGTGGTGGACAGGGCCACGCTCCTCGACGCCCAGGAGCACCCCGAGGACCACGGGGACCTCGTGGTGCGCGTGGCCGGCTACTCGGCCATGTTCGTGGAGCTCGCCCGCGGCATCCAGGACGACATCATCAACCGGAGCGAGCATGTCCTCTAGGGCCGGGCAGACGGCCTGCGTCACCAACGTGCAGCGCTACTCGCTCCACGACGGCGGCGGCATCCGCACCACCGTGTTCCTCAAGGGCTGCCCCTTCACGTGCCCATGGTGCTGCAACCCCGAGAACCTCTCGGCCGCCCCGGAGGTCTCCTTCAAGGAGCGGCTGTGCATGGGGTGCTCCCGCCGCGAGCCGGGCGGCCTCTGCGCCACGGCGCCCGAGGACTGCCCCACCGGCGCCAAGACGCTCCTCGGCGAGGAGCTCTCCGTGGACGACGTCATGGACCGGGTGCTGCGCGACGCGGCCTTCTACGAGGAGAGCGGGGGAGGGCTCACGGTCTCCGGCGGCGAGGCGCTGCTCTGGCAGCCCTTCGTGCGGGCGCTCCTCGGGCGGGCCAAGGCCGAGGGCCTCGGGACCGCCGTCGAGACCACCCTGGCCCTGCCCATGGCGGACCCCGCGGGGCTGGCCGCCGTGTGCGACCGCTGGCTCGTGGACTTCAAGGTGGCCGACCGCGACCGCTCCGTCGGGGTCTGCCGCATCGACCCGGAGGTGCGCGACCGCAACCTGGCGCACCTCCGGGGGCTCGGCGCCGACGTCGTGGCCCGGATGCCCATCGTCCCCGGCCACACGGACTCCCCGGAGAACGTGGCCGCCAACCTCGACGCTGTGGGGGCCGCCGGTCTCACCCGCGTGGACGTGCTGCCGTTCCACCAGCTCGGCAGCGCCAAGTACGACTCCCTGGGGCTCGACTACGCCATGGGGAACGTCTCACAGCTCTCCGAGGCCGACGTCGCCTGGGTGGTCGACGAGGCCCGCGCCCGCGGCCTGGACGCCCGCGTCCGTGGGGAGTGAGGCTGGTATATATATCTGTTCGTAGCATATAATCGTTTCGTTCGTAAACAGCTATCATAAGGCCAGTGTAGAAAACCCAGGCCGGGACCAGAAAGGGAAGACCATGGAACTCATCCTCGACACCGCCGACATCGACGCCATCCGCGAGCTCAACGAGGTCTACACCGTCGACGGCGTGACCACCAACCCCACCATCATCACCCGGAGCGGTAAGACCTTCGAGGAGGTCCGCGACGGCATGCTCGAGGTGCTGGCGCCCGAGCAGAAGCTGTTCATCCAGGTGGTATCCACGGACTTCGACGGCATCATGGCCGAGGCCCGCTACATCTGCGCCCTGCGCCCCGAGAACACCTACGTCAAGATCCCGGTGACCCACGAGGGCATGCGCGCCATCAAGGCCTGCAAGGCCGAGGGCCTGGGGGTCCTGGCCACCGCCATCTACTCCGCCAGCCAGGGCTTCATGGCCGCCAAGAACGGCGCCGACTACCTGGCCCCCTACGTCAACCGCATGTGCAACCTGGGCGACGGCGTGGGCGAGGTCGTGCGCCTGCAGGCCATGCTCGACCAGGCCCGCATGGACACCCGCATCGTGGCCGCCTCGTTCAAGAACGTGGAGCAGGTCAACGAGCTGCTCGAGAACGGCATCGAGGCCGTGACCGTCCCCGTGGACGTGGCCTGGAACATGCTCGACATCCCCAGCACCCCCATGGCCGTGGACGAGTTCACCCGCAACTGGGACGCCGCCTACGGCCGCAAGACCCTGCTAGCCTAGCCGCTCTGTCCCACCGGTCGGACACTTCTGTCCCAATGGTCGGGCACTTGTGTCCCACAAGGGTTTGATGTCGAGGGGCCCCGACGCGCCGAAGCGTCGGGGCCCCTCGACCGTGCGTCGGGTACGGAGATGCGCCGTGCGGGTGGGTGGGGCGACAGGTGCCGTCGTCCCCTCGTCACGTCACAGCTTGGCGGGCACGCCGTGCTCGGCTGCGGCCTGCTCGGCCAGTTGGGCCTTGACCGCAGGCATCGTCTCCAGCTCGTAGGGCGTCATCTGGTAGACGTAGTTGAGCCAGTTGCGCCACAGCAGGTTGGCGTGGGCGCGCCAGGTGAAGATCGGCTGGCGCTCCGGGTCGTCGTCGGGGAAGTAGTTCTCCGGCAGCTGGATGGGCAGCCCCGCCTTGAAGTCGCGCCAGTACTCGCCGGCCAGGGTGTCGCGGCCGTACTCAAAGTGCCCGAGCACGTACACCTCGAAGAAGTGGGGCGTGGCCACGAGGGCCGGGCCGCTCGTGAAGCCGCGGGAGAGCACCTGCAGGGACGGGTCGGCCTCGATGGCGTTGGGGTCGCTCGTGGCGTGGCGCGAGTGGGGCATGTTGTGCACCTCGTCGAACCCGTTGGTGAGGAAGTTGTACTCGTCGCACAGGCGCTGCGGGAACACGCCGAAGAGCTTGGCCCCCAGCAGGCGCTTGGGCACGCCGTGCAGGTGGTAGAGGCCGGCCATGGCGCCCCAGCACAGGTACATGGTGGAGAACACGTGTGTCTGGGCCCAGTCCATGATCTTGCAGAGCTCGTCCCAGTAGTCCACATCCTCGAAGGCCATCTGCTCCACGGGCGCGCCGGTGATCACGAGGCCGTCGTAGTAGCCGTCGCGGAAGGCGTCGAACGTCTCGTAGAACTTCACCAGGTGGTCCTGGCTCACATGGGTGGACTCGTGGCTGGAGACGCGCATGAAGTCGACGTCCACCTGCAGCGGGCTCTTGGAGATGAGCCGCAGGATCTGGGTCTCCGTCTCCACCTTGGTAGGCATGAGGTTGAGGATGACCACGCGCAGCGGGCGGATGTCCTGGTTGGAGGCGACCTCCTCCTCCAGGGCGAAGATGCGCTCCTGCCGCAGGATCTCCTTGGCGGGCAGGCCGTCGGCGACTTTGATGGGCATGGGACCTCCGGCGCTCTGGCTGAACGTTGGTTGACAGGGACCCATGCTATCAGGTGCGCCTCCGGACTTGCGGCTCTTACCGATTGTGGGAGATCGGGCCTTGCGGGTTGTTTGCCAAAAAATAATATTCAGTCCTATTTTAAAGGACTAACGGTAAGAAATAATGCTATAAATGAGGTAGAAGAAGGATAATTAGCTGATAGATAAGAGAGGAGGTCGTAAGCATTCTCCGATGGTTTATGCATTATGAAAAGGAGAGAATAATGAAGAAAAGGATTCTGATCCTCCCCTTGTTGGCTGCCGCGGCGCTCTGCTGTGGCACTTTTGTCGTCACTCCTGCGATGGCCTCTGAGGCCATCGCCCCCTTTGCTCAGGAATCTCCTGCTAGGCGCCCCACCATGCAGGCAACCCAGACGCTCTATTACAACTGTGGTGCTCGCATTTGGGTTACCTACACTATCTTGTCGGACAAAATCAGCGGGATTTTGTCCTATCAGGTGACCACCCAGCCCACATCCTCCCAGAACTATTCCGTGAGTTACAGGGCGGTTGATGGTGGGGCTCGCTATGACTTCACTATTCGGTACACCTTCGCAGACGGAAGTGTGCACACCGAGACGAAGTGCCTTCTTCCTTAAGTTGGGAGGGATACCATGAAGCGCAATGGTGCAAGGTCGCGTGCGCTGCTTCTTTTTGGCTTCGGTTCGCTCCTTCTCCTTGGGGCAGCGACGGTGGCGCTTGCGAGCAATGCGCCCCAGTTTGTCACCCAGTCTCCTGCTAACGAGTGTGCTCCGGGCGTCGCGCAGTTCAAAGGCCGCGTCACTCATGTGGGAAACGGGCGCATCGTGCTCGAAGACCCGCGAGTATTGACCCACGACCCCATCCCGGAGGACGAGGAGCCCTTCAGGGTCTTCATGGTGGATGGCTCCACGTTGGTCACCGATGCGCGCGGCAACTCCATTGATTTGGAATGCCTAGAACCCTTGTCTTGGGCTTTGGTCGAGGTCTCTTCGGGCCAAGAGAACGAGAGGTATTCCACGGCGCTTCGCATATGTGCTGTTGACCTTCAGACGCATCTGGATGCCATGGAGGAGCCGGCTGTAGAACACTAGGTGCAAGCGAGTGATTTTAAGCCCGCCGCCCACTGTCCTGGGCGGCGGGCTTTTCGTCCTGCCGTACCGACCCGTGTGCCGTGGGCAGCCCTCGTGCAAATTGGCTGGTCTCGCGCGTGGCTGCGGCGCGTTTGTCCCATACTGGAGAACATGTCTACTTCATTTGCCGAGCTCGGGCTCACAGAGCAGATTCTCTCGGGCGTCGACGCCCTCGGTTTCACCCAGCCCACCCCTGTGCAAGCCGACGCTATCCCCTGCGTTCTTGCAGGTCACGACGTCGTGGCCTCCGCCCAGACCGGCACGGGCAAGACGGCCGCCTTCGTGTTGCCGGTGCTCCAGCGTATCGCCCAGAGCGCCCAAGCCGATAAACGCCCCGCCGGTGCCACGGCGCCCCAGGCCCTCGTGGTCACCCCCACGCGCGAGCTGGCCCAGCAGATCGAGGACGTCGCCTCGGTGGTGTGCGGCAAGACCGGCCAGCACGCCGTCATCGTCATGGGCGGGGCGCGGTTCGAGAGCCAGCTCAAGAAGCTCGAGAAGGGCTGCGACCTGCTCGTGGCCACCCCGGGGCGCCTCATCGACCTCATGGAGCGCAGGCTCGTGGACCTCGACGCCGTGGAGGTGCTCGTCCTCGACGAGGCCGACCGCATGCTCGACATGGGCTTCTGGCCCAGCGTCCGCCGCATCATCCACGCGCTGCCCGAGGAGAAGCAGACGCTGCTCTTCTCGGCCACCCTCCCGCCGTCCATCTCGTCGACGGTGAACGCGCTGCTCCACGACCCCGACGTCATCGAGATCGCCCGGGTGGGCGAGACGGCCGCCACGGTGGAGGAGGCCCTCATGCCCGTGGTCCAGGGCCAGAAGACGCCGCTTCTGGAGGAGCTCGTGCGCCGCGACGACTTCGAGCGGGTGCTCGTGTTCTGCCGCACCAAGGCGCGAGTTGACCAGCTGGAGCGCTCCCTCAAGAACGCCGGCTTCAAGGTGGACGTCATGCACGCCGACCGCCCCCAGAAGGCCCGTGAGCGCGCGTTGGAGCGCTTCCGCGACGGGCGCGTGCGCATCCTCGTGGCCACCGATGTCATGAGCCGCGGCATCGACGTCTCGGGCATCGACGCCGTGGTCAACTACGACGTGCCGTTGGACCCGGAGGACTACGTGCACCGCATCGGCCGCACGGGCCGCGCCGGCGCCACGGGCCACGCCTACACCTTTGTGGCCCCCGACGAGATCAGCCCCCTGCGCGAGATCGAGTACTTCACGAAGAAGCTCGTGCCGGTGGCCGACCTCGAGGGTTTCGAATATGCCGCCGGGCGCATCGTGCCCAACCCCCGCCGCTCCACGGTGAAGCCCCGGCGCACGATGTTCTCGGGCTCCCGGTCCCGCGGACGCGGCCCCTCGGGTGGGCGGTTCGGCCGCCACTCGTAGCGGCCACGTCGGATGTGACAGCGGTGCCTGGCCCATCTGTCACTTAGCCTCTTGAGAATCTGATTGTCCTGCCCGCGGTGTTTGCCGCGCGCGGCCCGCGACCCCGGAGGAACCATGAAGCAGCTGCGCCCATACCCCCAGGCGGTCGTCACCAAGAAGGCCGCCCGGGCCATCTCGGCGGGACACCCCTGGGTCTTCGAGGGAGAGGTCCGCTCCCTGGAGCCGTCGCCGGCCACCGGGGAGGCGGCCACCAACGGCTGTGTGGTGGACGTGCGCGAGGAGAAGGGCACCTATCTTGGCACGGGTCTGCTTTCCGAGCAGAGCAAGATCCGCGTGCGGCTGGTCACCCGCAACGCCAACGACCGCGTGGACGACGCCTTCTGGCGCCGCAAGGCTGCCTGGGCCTGGGACTACCGCGAGTGCGTCATGGGCGCCCGGGCCCTCCCCGGCGCAGAGCCCGACACCAACTGCTGCCGCGTGGTCTTCTCCGAGGCGGACGGCTTCCCGGGCCTTACGGTGGACCGCTATGAGGACGTGCTCGTCTCGCAGGTGGGCACTGTGGGCATGGAGCGCCTCCGCCCCACGGTGTACCCCGCGCTCCTCGACACCCTTCGCGGCCGCGGCCAGGCCATCCGCGGCATCTACGAGCGCAACGACATCGCCAGCCGTGCCAAGGAGGGGCTGCCGTCCTACACCGGCTGGTGGCCCGAGCCCGGTGCCTGCGACCCCGGCGAGCCCTCCGTGGTGGCGCGCGAGAACGGCGTCGCTTACGCCCTTGACCTCGTGCACTCCCAGAAGACGGGCTTCTTCCTCGACCAGAAGTACAACCGCCGCGCGGTCCGCGACATCGCCCGCGGCCGCCGCGTGCTCGACTGCTTCTCCCATGTGGGCCCGTTCGGTCTCAACGCCGCGGCGGGAGGGGCGGCTTTTGTGCGCTGCGTGGACATATCGCAGGCGGCGTGCGACCTGGCCGCCGCCAATGCCCGTCTGAACGGCCTCGAGGACGTCATGGGCTTCACCTGCGCCAACGTCTTCGAGTACCTGGACGCCCTCATCGCCGACAAGCGCCGCCGCACCGAGGAGGGCGGCCCCTTCGACCTCATTGTTTTGGACCCGCCGGCCTTCACCAAGAGCCGCAAGAACGTGTCCGCCGCCGCCCGCGGTTACCGCGAGATCAACAACCAAGCCCTGCGCCTGCTGCCCCGCGGCGGCTACCTGGCCACGTGCAGCTGCTCCCACTTCATGGACGCCGACCGCCTCAAGGATGCCGTCGCCCAGGCGGCCCACGACGCCAACGTGCAACTCCGCCAGGTGGAGGAGCGCCAGCAGGCCCCCGACCACCCCATCGTCTGGGGCATCCCCGAGACCCACTACCTGGACTTCCTGATCTTCCAGGTGGTGTAGGGCTCCGCGCCCGCCTCTGTCTCCAGCTCTCTGTGCCAGGTCATCCCTCTACCTGATTCTGCGTCTGACCTGCGCCTGAAATCGATTGAGGGCACCCTTAATCGCCTTCAGGCCAGCGGTGGTCCAGCCGTGGGAGATCCGTGATGCTGCTGAAAGGACTGGCCGTAAATAATTAGAACACGTCCAATCAAAGAAGGGAGATGCAAGATGTCCAGTGGCGGTTTGAGTGAGCGGTTGGCGCTTTCGAGGTACGGGAGGCGCGAGTTTCTCCAGATTCTTTCCCTTGCTGCGGCAGGGGCCCTTCTCCCCTGCCCCAAGGTGTCAGAGGCTGCAGAGATGCGCCGCGCGCGTCTCGAAGAGGTCTTGGACACCTACTGTGAAATGTAATTATAAAACATGGTAATTAAAGTCGATTGATGAATAACGGTTCAACGAAGGGGGCCACCATGGCATCCGTCCTCTATGTGGAAGACGAAGTGCGGTTGGCCTCCCTCGTTGGCCGCTATCTTGCGCGGGCGGGCCATGATGTGCGGCTCCTCTCCACTGGGGAGGAGCTCATTGAATCCATAGGGACGGTACCTTGCGACCTCGTTCTCCTTGACTTGGGGCTGCCCGGAATGGATGGTCTGAAGGTCATAGGTCGCGTTCGCGAACGCTCTTCAGTTCCACTTGTGGTACTTACCGCTCGGAGCGCCGACCTCGACTGCACTCAGGCAATTGCTGCCGGTGCGGACCTCTTTTTGTCCAAGCCGTTCCGCCCCATGGTGCTTGTTTCCCATGTGGATGCGTTGCTTCGGCGTGCGGCACAGGGTCCGGCGACGGCTAGCCTTTCCTACGGCGATCTGAGGGTGGACCCCGTCACCGGGGATTTCCTGTGCCGAGGGGTGCGGCTTCTCTTGGCCCCGCGGGAACGGAGACTGCTGCTTGTCCTCATGTCAAACGACGGGAGTGCAAAGACCCGTGAGCACCTAGCTTCTGCAGTCTGGGGCTCTAGGGCCGGCAGCTCCCATGCGATGGATGAGTCTGTGCGACGCCTTCGTCGGGCTTTGGAGGATGCCGGGTCCGCTGTGCAGGTTTGCACTTTGTGGGGAAGGGGTTTTTGCTTGGAGGGGTCAGATGAAAGGGATGCCCAATGAAGTCGAATCGAAGCAATCAGGTCTCCCCAAAAACACGGTCTTCTCTGGACCGTCTCATGGATTTGGCCCGATGGACGCCGTTCGTGGCCGCTGTTATCGTGCTCCTTTATGCGCTGTTGGCGACTGGGCTTGTTAACGTACAGGCTCGACGCTCCCTTATGGCGGCGCAAAATACCGCGGTTTTGGGCCTGGGCTATCCGCCTTACCACATGGGGCCTGTAACCGACATTACCTATAGCGGGCCGGACTCGGCCGGCATGCTCCAAGTGAACCTGTTCTCCCATATCCTCCATGACCAAGAGGCGGGCACCCTCGTCATGGACGAGATAAGGCCTTACGAAGATGGCTTGGTGAGCGGCTGGTACTACGCGTTCGACGGCGACCTTTTCTCTTTTGAGACCGGCGGCCTGTGGGCATGTTGGGTGGATACCACCTTTCCCGTTTTTGCCGTCCGTGCATCCACAGCAGTCTTGGCTGCTATGGCTGCCCTTGCGTCCCTTGCTGTGCGCCACGCCTGCAGGCAGGCCCGAGGCGCGCTGGCGGGGGAGCGCGACCGCGCGAGGCATGCGTTTTCGCGGGCATCCCATTCGATGAAGGCGCCTTTGGCCGTGATTCAAGGGTATGCAGATGGCCTTGAAGACGGCGTAGTGAATCGGGACGAGGCTGTGGCGGCCATATCGGATGAGGTTCGCCGTGCCACGGCCATGGCAAACCAGGTATTGCAAAAAGCACTGGTGGAGGAGGGTGCCGTTGGTCCGGATTTGAATCGGCGAAAGGTATGCGACTTGCTCGATGCCGTCGCTCCTCATTTAGAGGGCGTCAGGATAGAACAAAAGTCGGTGCCCGATGAGGCTACAGCTATCTGTGATGAGGATTATATCATTGCTCTATTTAATATATTGGAAGGAGGGGGCTGCTCTTCTGTAGTGGCCTCTTGGGAGGGTGGCGCACTTTCCCTTGCAGCGGCGCTGGACGACACGGCGACTATGCCCGAGGGCTACGGGCTTGGGCTCGACCTTGCTGCGTTGCTCGTCGAGCAGCAAGGAGGAGCTTTTGACGTCAGCAAGGAGGATGGTCGCGTTCGGGTGAAGATTACTCTCTGTCCTTAAACCCTCGTCTCTGCTTTCAGGCGGAGGGGGGTGCGCCGTCAGTCGCAGGGTCCGCGAGTGCCGAGACGAGCGTGCTTGCGGCCTTTGCCGCGTCCCGCCGCGCCTCCTTCGCCGCCCGCCGCCGTGCGCGGAAGAACTCCCGCAGCATCCCGGCGCACTCCTCCTCCAGCACGCCGCCACAGACCTCGAACGCGTGGTTGAGGCGCGCATCGCCGCTCACGTCGTAGAGGGTCCCCACGGCCCCGCCCTTGGGGTCGGGGGCGCCAAAGACGCAGCGGTCCACTCGCGCGTTCACCATGAGGCCGGCGCACATGAGGCAGGGCTCCAGGGTCACGTACACGGTGCAGCCGGTGAGCCGCCAGCGGTCCAGGGCCTGCGCGGCGGCCACCATGGCCGAGAACTCCGCGTGGGCGCTGGGGTCGCGGTCGGTCTCTCGGCGGTTGTGGGCTGCCGCCACGACCTCGCCGTCGCACACCACCACGGCGCCGATGGGCACCTCGCCCTCCTCGGCGGCCTTCGCCGCCTCGCCCAAGGCCAGGGCCATGAACCTCTCGTCTTGGGCCTGAGCTGCAGAAACGTCCACCGGCCGCCTTTCGGTTTGAATCTTGGGGATATGCGGTAGGATAACAGGACCCGGGGAGATGGCAGAGCGGTCGAATGCAGCGGTCTTGAAAACCGCCGGGCGCGCAAACGTCCCGGGGGTTCGAATCCCCCTCTCCCCGCCAGGTACGAGTTCCGCCGGGCCGCGAGCGTGGCCCGTCGTCACCCTCCGGAAGGAGCAACCATGGTCGCCGTCATCGTCATTCTCGTCATCGTGGTCGTGCTGGTGGTCGCCTGCATCTCCATCTACAACGGCATCGTCCAGAAGCGCAACCGCGTGGACAACGCTTGGCAGAACATCGACGCCAACCTGCAGCGCCGCAACGACCTCATCCCCAACCTCGTCGAGGCCGTCAAGGGCTACGCCAAGCACGAGAGCGGCACCTTCGAGGCCGTGACCGAGGCCCGCGCCGCCGTGGCGGCCGCCCCCGACCCGCAAGCCGCCATGGAGGCGAGCGACATGCTCACCGGGGCCCTGCGCCAGCTCTTCGCCGTGGCCGAGGGCTACCCCGACCTCAAGGCGTCGGCCAACTTCATCAACCTCCAGCAGCAGCTGGACGAGACCGAGAACCGCATCGTCTACGCGCGCCAGTCGTACAACGACTGCGTCTACCTCTACAACACGGCCATCCAGACCTTCCCCGGCAACCTCGTGGCGGGCGTCGGCCACTTCACGGCCAAGGACGGCTTCAACGTCGCGGACGACTCCGTGCGCGACGCCCCCGAGGTCAGGTTCTAGGACCGCCGCCACATCCCGCCATGACGAAGGGCCCCTCCGCGGAGGGGCCCTTTTCTCTTGGCTGCCATGCGGCGGCGTGGGCTGGCGCATGCAGGTGGCTCTTCAGTGAGTGGCGTCGGCCCCTTCGGTGAGCGGATCGGCCGCTCACCGAAGCTTCCGTGTGCGGAAAAGCGCTCATCGAGCGGCCTGTGCCCACTCACCGAACGAGGGGCCGCCCGCTTCCTACCCCTCCTCGAGCAGCTCGAGGCGGAACCTGCCGTTCTCGTAGACGCCAAAGGAGTGGCTGCCGTCCTTGGGGATCGACACGCTGCCCGGGTTGAAGACCGTGACGCCGCCCTCGACCTCCTCGAGCACCTTCACGTGGGTGTGGCCGTAGAGGAAGGCGCTGCCCGGTTGCAGCGGCGGCAGGTTGCCGGGGTTCCACAGGTGGCCGTGGGTGAGCCAGAGGGTGCGGCCGCCCGGGTCGACGATCTCGGCGTAGTCGGCCATGCAGGGGAAGTCGAGGACCATCTGGTCCACCTCGGCCTCGCAGTTGCCGCGCACGGCCACGATGGCAGGCGCGAGGGGGTTGAGCATGGCGATGACGCCCTTGGGGTCGTAGTCGCGGGGCAGCGCGTTGCGCGGTCCGTGGTAGAGGACGTCGCCGAGGATCAGGATCTTGTCGGGCCGCTCGGCCTCGACGCGCTCCATCAGGCGGCCGCACCAGTAGGCGGAGCCGTGGATGTCGCTGGCGATGAGGTACTTCATGGACGCTCCTAGGTCGCGGTGGCTGACCCCATTGTCGCACCCGGCCGCCACAAAAAAGGTACCGAGAAGCCCATCGCTTCTCGGTACCCCATCGGTTGCGGGAGGGGTCGCGCGACCGGCGCTACTTGTCGGATCCGGCCTCGGACCGGGCGTCCGCCTCGTCTGCGAGCTCCTCCATGGCCTTGTTGGGGGAGTCCACGGACTGGGCGTCGAGCTCCTGGTCGAGCGCTTCCTGGAACTGCGGGGCGGCCGTCTTCTCCTGCCGATGCATGTGCCAGAAGGCAAAGAACGACAGCACGCAGGGCACGACGAGGAAGAACCAGTAGGCCGGGAAGCAGCAGATGGCCACGATGTAGACGATGCCGGCGGCCAGGTTCCACCAGCTCTTGCCCAGGAACAGGGCCAGGGCGGTGAGGACGAAGGCCACCACGGTGGCGATCAGGTGCGGCATGAGGATGTAGACGGCCAGGACGGCCACGTCGTTGCCGCCCGCGATCTGGCCGCCCCAGAAGATGGCGCAGTACAGCACGTAGGCGGCGGCGAAGATGAAGGCGATGATAGTGAGCAGCCGCTCGTTGATGCGGTTGCGGGTGACTTGGGCGTTCATGGCGACTCCTTTTGCACGGGGCCCGTTAGGTCGTAGCAGACGTGCGTTGTGTACCCCGCCCGGCATTCAGCCATCGGCAAGGAACCCCTTTATCCCGTCTGCGCCGGACGCCCGGTCCGCGGATTGTCTAAAAACCGTCTGCCTATTGTACCGCCGTGCCATTACTAGGGGACACATTGCAGGCACCCCGCCTCGACCCCCGTGCGAAAGGAGCCCCCATGGACCGCGCCCTCGGGATCTGCGTCATCGGCTGCGGCCGCGCCGGCATGATCCACGCCCACTCGTTCAAGGGCTCCGTCTCGGGCGCCCGCCTGGCCGCCATCTGCGACCCGGCGCCCGACCGCCTGCGCGAGGCCGCGGAGGAGCTCGGCTACCCCGCATGCTACGAGCGCTACGAGGACGCCCTGGAGGACCCGGCCGTGGACGCCGTCGTGGTGGTCACGCCCACGGACGCCCACCGCGACGTCGTGCCGGCCGCCGCCGCGGCCGGCAAGCATGTGCTCTGCGAGAAGCCCATGGCCGCGAGCCCCGCGCAGTGCGACGAGATGATCGCCGCGTGCGAGGCCGCCGGGGTAAAGCTGCAGATCGGCTTCATGCGGCGGTTCGACCCGGGCTTCCGCCGCATGAAGGAGCTGCTGGACGCCGGCGAGGCGGGCGAGCCCACCCTCGTGAAGTCGCTCACCCACGGCCCCAGCGAGCCCCAGGACCGGATGTACGACGTCTCCCGCAGCGGCGGCCCCCTCGCCGAGGTCAACAGCCACGACTTCGACACCCTGCGCTGGCTCGCCGGCTCCGAGGTCGCGTGGGTGCACGCCGTGGGCCACAACTTCCGCAGCCCCGAGGTGGCCGCCGCGTACCCCGACTACTACGACACCGCCGCCTGCCTCCTCGAGTTCGAGAACGGCGCGCTCGGCATGGTGGAGGGCTCCCAGTACGTGCGCTACGGCTACGACGCCCGCGCGGAGGTGCTCGGAACCACGGGCCACCTGTCCGTGGGCACGCAGCAGGCCAACAGCGTGGTGCTCGCCCGCGGCGACGGCCAGCTGGTGGAGGACTCCATGCCCACGTGGCGCACGCTCTTCTCGGCAGCCTACATGGAGGAGGACGCAGCCTTCGTGCGCTGCGTCCACGACGGCAAGATGGCCCTCATGCTGGTGGAGAGCGCCATCCGGTCGCTCCGCGAGGGGTGTCCCGTGCGCGTGGGGGAGTAGGGGGCTCGCGGGGCTGCTCGCCGCCGGCCTCTGGCGCTGTCCCCGGCCCAGAAGGGCCCGCGCCGCCCGCCGCACGCGCGCCGGCCCGCCGTGCGGCGCCGTCCTACAATGGGGGCCGTGAAACCCGCACGTCACGCCAGAAAGGCCGCCCATGAAGAGGACAACCATCGCCCGGATCTACGCCGACCCCCAAGCCTTCGCCGACCATGACGTCACCGTGGCCGGGTGGACCCGCTCGGTGCGCGACATGAAGAACTTCGGCTTCGTCACCCTCAACGACGGCAGCTGCTTCAAGGATCTCCAGGTGGTCATGAACGTGGGCGAGGTGGGCAACTACGCCGAGGTCGCGGCATGCGGCACCGGCTCGGCCCTGCTCGTCAGCGGCGTCGTGGCCCTCACCCCCGACCGCCCGCAGCCCTTTGAGCTCAAGGCCACCTCCATCACCGTGCTGGGCGAGAGCGCGCCCGACTACCCCATGCAGAAGAAGCGCGCCACCCGCGAGTTCCTCCGCACCCACCAGCACCTGCGCAGCCGCACCAACCTTTTCCGCGCCGTGTTCCGCGTGCGCTCGGTGGCGGCCTTCGCCATCCACCGCTTCTTCCAGGAGAGCGGCTTCGTGTACGTGACCACTCCCATCATCACGGCCAGTGACGCCGAGGGCGCCGGCGAGATGTTCCGCGTCACCACCCTCGACGTGGACAACCCGCCCCGCACGGAGTCGGGCGAGGTCGACTGGAGCCAGGACTTCTTCGGCAAGGCCACCAACCTCACGGTGTCGGGCCAGCTCCAGGCCGAGAACTTTGCCATGAGCTTCGGCGACGTCTACACCTTCGGCCCCACCTTCCGTGCCGAGAACTCCAACACCCGCCGCCATGCCGCCGAGTTCTGGATGATCGAGCCGGAGATGGCCTTCTGCGACCTCGAGGGCGACATGGAGGTGGCCGAGGCCATGCTCAAGCACGTCATCCGCGAGGTCGTGGACTCCTGCCCCGACGAGATGGAGATGTTCAACAAGTTCGTGGACAAGGGCCTGCGCGAGCGCCTGGAGCACGTGGCCTCCTCCGACTTCGCCCGGGTCACCTACACCGAGGCCGTGAGCATCCTCGAGGAGGCCCAGGCCGCCGGCCACGCGTTCGAGTACCCGGTGAGCTGGGGCATCGACCTCCAGACCGAGCACGAGCGCTACCTCACCGAGGAGCACTTCCGCCGTCCGACCTTCGTCATCGACTACCCGCGTGAGATCAAGGCCTTCTACATGCGCGCCAACGACGACGGCAGGACCGTGGCCGCGGTGGACTGCCTCGTGCCGGGCATCGGCGAGATCATCGGCGGCTCCCAGCGCGAGGAGCGCCTGGAGCTGCTCCAGGCCCGCATCGAGGAGCTGGGCATGGATCCCGAGCAGTACCGCTACTACCTGGACCTCCGCCGCTACGGCACCTGCGAGCATGCGGGCTTCGGCCTGGGTTTCGAGCGCCTGGTGATGTACCTCACCGGCATCGACAACATCCGCGACGTCCTGCCGCACCCCCGCACCGTGGGCAACGCCGACTTCTAGGCCCCACGGAGTTCGGCCCCTGCCCCGCGATTCACGGACGCTCCGGCGCCGACCCGTCCCACGGCGGGTCGGCGCCCCCGTATGGGGGTAGGTACCTCCCGCTGGCCGCGTCGTCCCAGGAGGCACCGTGCTCTTCCTCGTCGTCCTCGTCATAGGCGTCCTCTACGTGGTGTCCGAGTCGTTCGGGTACAAGCCGGCGTCTCGCCTCGCCCAGGTGGGCATCCCCACGTACTCCCTCGTCATGGCCGTGGTCACGCTCGTCCACGACCCCGCCCAGTGGCCGTGGGTCTTCCTGGCGGTGCCCGTGGGCATGGCCATCGGCTGGTTCCAGACCACCCACGTGCGCGTGCGGCGCACCGGCGACCGCGACCGCCGCGGCCGCCGCACCGTGGAGGTGCGCCGCGGCTGGAGCTACGCGCTCGGATGGCTGCTGGTCTTCGTGTGCGGCGTCGCGTTCCACGTGGCCCTCGACGGGGTGCTCCCCTGGGACGAGGTGCTGGACGACCTCGCCTCCGACGTCGCGCGCGACATCTTCTCGTTCCTGCTGCTCACATCGGGCCTGAGCTGGTACGTCTGGGCCCTCTCCGGCTCCGCCGGCTACACCTACGCCCTGGTCCTGCGCCTCACCGACCCCGCCGTGGCGGAGGCCCTTCACGAGGCGCCACGCCCGGGCCACGGGGAGGGCTGGCGCCCCTCGCCGCTGCAGCGGCTCCTCGACCGCCTGGGGCCCCACGCCTCCTGACGCCCCTGTCCCACCACCCGGACACTTTTGTCCCATCACTCGGGCACTTTTGTCCCACCTTGCCGCTCGGACCGCCGCGGGCTCCATCATTCTTTTGATAGGCGAAGTGACAGATGGGCCAGGCACCTCTGTCACACCGGGCACCTCCGTCACACGCACCCTGCCCCGTCGATGCTTTCAGGCTCGCTTGGTCTATGATGGTGCGTGCTACTGAAATGTCAGTCGCACGCATCCCCAGAGAGGAGCAGGAATGGCACGACTGCACGTCATGGAGAGGAGCGAGGCCCAGGCCGTCATGGACGGCCTGCACCGCGCCCTCGAAGGGCGGCTGTCGGTGAGCTCGCTGGCCCCGTGCCCCGTTGAGTTCACCGCCGCCTACATCGCCATGTGCGCGACCCAGAGCTGCGGCAAGTGCACCCCTTGCCGTGTGGGCCTCAACGCGTTGCACGGCCTGTTCGACGAGGTGCTCGAGAACCGCGCCACCCCGGCGACCCTCGACCTCATCGAGCGCACCGCGCGCAGCATCTACCTGTCGGCCGACTGTGCCATCGGCTACGAGGCCGGGGCCATGGCCCTCACGGCCGTACAGGGCTTCGCGGATGACTTCAGGAGCCACGTGGAGAACCACGTCTGCGGCTTCAAGCAGTCCGAGCTCGTGCCCTGCGTTTCCGGCTGCCCGGCCGGCGTGGACATCCCCGGCTACATCAGCCTCGTGGAGGCCGGCCGCTACACCGACGCCGTGCGCCTCATCCGCAAGGACAACCCGCTGCCCCTCGTGTGCGGCTACGTGTGCGAGCATCCCTGCGAGATGTACTGCCGCCGCGGCATGGTGGACGACCCCATGAACATCCGCGGCCTCAAGCGCTTTGCCGTGGACCACATGGAGAGCGACTACCGCCCCTGGACCGCGCCCGCCACCGGCAAGCGCGTGGCCGTGGTGGGCGGCGGCCCCGCTGGTCTCTCGGCGGCCTACTACCTGGCCATCATGGGCCACGACGTCACCATCTTCGAGGCCCGCAAGCACCTGGGCGGCATGCTGCGCTACGGCATCCCCAACTACCGCCTGCCCCACGACCTGCTCGACGGCGAGATTCAGTGGATCCTCGACTGCGGCATCAAGGTGGAGCTCGAGTGCCCCATCGACGACCTGCGCCCCCTGCGCGACGGTTTCGACGCGGTCTACCTGGCCATCGGTGCCCACGGCGACAACCGCTTGGGCCTTCCCGGCGAGGACTCCCCGGGCGTGATCAGCGCCGTGGAGATGCTCCGGGCCGTGGGCGACGGCGAGGCCCCCGACTTCACCGGCAAGCGCGTGGCCGTCATCGGCGGCGGCAACGTGGCCATGGACGTGGCCCGCTCCGCCGTGCGCTGCGGCGCCGAGAAGGTCACCATCGTCTACCGCCGCCGCGTGGCCGACATGACGGCTCAGGACGAGGAGATCGCCGGCGCCCAGGCCGAGGGGTGCGAGCTCCTCGAGCTCAACGCGCCCGTGCGCATCGAGTGCGACGCCTCCGGCCATGTGGCCGGCGTGGTGGTGCAGCCCCAGATCATCGGCGGCCTCAAGCGCGGCCGCCCCGCGCCCCGCGCCGCCGAGGCGTCCGAGGTGCTCGTCCCCTGCGACGTCGTGGCCGTGGCCATCGGCCAGGCCATCCAGAGCGACACCTTCGCCGAGCAGGGCATCCCCTGCAAGTGGGGCCGCATCCAGGCCGCCGAGGACGGCTCCATCGAGGGCTTCCCCGGTGTGTTCGCCGGCGGCGACTGCCAGAGCGGCCCGGCCACGGTCATCCGCGCCGTCAACGCCGGCAAGGTGGCCGCGGGCAACATCGACAACCACCTCGGCTTCAACCACACCGTGGGCTTCGACGTCGAGCTGCCCCACGTGCAGTTCAAGGGCAAGACCAGCTGCGCCCGCTGCGAGATGACCGAGCGCGAGGCGAGCGACCGCATCGGCGACTTCGACCTGGTGGAGCACGGCCTCACGGCCGAGGAGGCCCACCAAGAGGCCGGGCGCTGCCTGCGCTGCGACCACTTCGGCTTCGGCGCGTTCCGCGGAGGGAGGATCGACCAATGGTAGGGACCAAGACCGTGACCGTGACCGTCGACGGCCGTGCGGTGGAGGTGCCCGACGGCTCCACCATCCTCGAGGCCGCCCAGGCCGCCGGCGCCCAAGTGCCCACGCTCTGCTACCTCAAGGACCTCAACGAGATCGGCGCCTGCCGCGTCTGCCTGGTCGAGATCGAGGGCACCGAGCAGCTCGTGGCCTCCTGCAACAACGTGGCCCTCGACGGCATGACCGTGCGCACCAACAGCCCCCGCGTGCGCGCCGCCCGCAAGGCCAACCTGGAGTTCCTGCTCTCGCGCCACGACTCCACCTGCACGAGCTGCGTGCGCTCGGGCAACTGCTCGCTGCAGTCGCTGGCCAACCAGTTCGGCATCTCGGAGCTCCCCTACAGGAAGGAGCTCACCTGCACCCCGTGGAACCAGGACTTCCCGCTCATCCGCGACGCCGACAAGTGCATCCACTGCCTGCGCTGCATCCAGGTGTGCGACAAGGTGCAGAACACGGGTGTGTGGGACCTCACCAACCGCAGCAGCCACACCTGCGTGGGCGTGGCCGGCGGCGCCCCCATCGAGCAGACCGACTGCACTCTCTGCGGCCAGTGCGTGACCCACTGCCCCACGGGCGCCCTGCGCGAGCGCGACGACACCGAGCGCGTCTTCGATGCCATCGCCGACCCCGACACCACCGTGGTGGTGCAGGTGGCCCCGGCCGTGCGCGCGGCCTGGGGCGAGTCGCTCGGCCTCTCCCACGGGGAGGCCACCATCGAGCGGATGGCCGCCGCGCTGCGCGAGGTCGGCGTCGACTACGTCTTCGACACCAGTTGGAGCGCCGACCTCACCATCATGGAGGAGGGCAGCGAGCTCCTCGCCAAGGTGGCCGAGGCGCTTGAGCTAGGGCCGGACCACCCGGACGCCCCGCGCTTCCCCATGTTCACGAGCTGCTGCCCCGGCTGGGTGCGCTACGCCAAGGCCCACCACCCGGAGCTCGTGGACCAGCTGTCCACGGCCAAGTCGCCGGGGCAGATGTTCGGTGCCGTCACCAAGAGCTGGTTTGCCGAGAACGCCGGGCTCGACCCCCACAGGATCTTCTCCGTGGAGGTCATGCCGTGCCTGGCCAAGAAGGCCGAGGTGGCCTACGGGCCCATGAACGACGCCTGTGGCGACCCCGACGTGGATGTCTCGCTCACCACCCGCGAGATGGACCGCATGTTCCGGGCGGCATGCATCGATGTGGCGTCGCTGCCCGAGGGCGAGCTCGACCAGCCCCTGGGTACCTTCACCGGTGCCGGCGTGATCTTCGGCGCCACCGGCGGCGTCATGGAGGCTGCCCTGCGCACGGCCCATGCCCTCACCACGGGCGAGGAGGCCGACGCCGACGCCTTCTCGGACGTCCGCGGCATGGACGGCTGGAAGGAGGCTGTGTTCGACATGGGCGGCATGCCCCTGTCGGTGGCCGTGGTGAGCGGCCTGTCCAACGCCGAGCGGCTCATCGAGGCCGTGGAGGCGGGCGAGGCGAGCTACCACTTTGTGGAGGTCATGGCCTGCCCCGGCGGCTGCGCAGGCGGCGGCGGACAGCCCATCCATGACGGCTGCGAGCTGGCCGACGAGCGCGGCGACGTGCTCTGGGGCCTGGACCGTGCCATGCCCCTGCGGAAGTCCCACGAGAACCCGCAGGTGCAGGCCGCCTACCGAGACTACTTCGGCGAGCCTCTGAGCCACCGCTCCCACGAGCTGCTCCACACCGACCACCACGCGTGGAAGATGCCCAACGAGGTGTAGGCCTCGTAGGCACAGGCGCGACGACCGAGCGGCGGCCCCCGCACCCGGTGCGGGGGCCGCTTCCTGTCTTCCCGCACCCCCCTCCGCACCTGAACACGGTTGAGGACACCCCCTCCGGCACCTGAACGTGTTCGGGGGTGGATTTTGCACACCTGAACACAGGCGAGGGTGATTTCCGGGCCCGTTTCGTGTCCGAAGTCGCCCTCAACCGTGTTCAGGTGCCGTGGATGCCGTGGCTGCCGCGGTTTTCGGGGTCCGGGTGCGCCCTCACCCCTCGAACAATGCGGACGAGATGCCCACCAGCAGCAGCGTCGCCACAAAACAGGCCCCGAGAAGGGCGACCCAGAGAACGGCGGGGTGCCGGGCGGTCGAGAAGCGCCGCTCGCCTCTGAGGAACCACCGGGTGAGAAGGCCCGGCACCAGGCCCATGCACACGCCGATGGAGAGGCACTGGAAGTCCCAGAGCGGCTTGCCCATCCCGGGGTGCGACGGGGTCATGAGGAGGCCGCAGGCCATGAGCGCGCAGAACAGCGCCCCTACCACGGTGGCGGCGGTGGCCAGGCGTCGACGCCAGGCGGGAGGGGCGCCGCCCCCTCGGGGCGTCCCCGCGGGCGAAGGGTGGATCGTCCCCTGCGCCGTAGGCCGACGATCCCGCCCGTCGTGACCTGCGGGAGAGGCCGTCGGGCGTTCGGGCCGGTGCGCCTCGGCGGAGCCCTCGCCGACGGCGCGCTCCAGGTTCCGGGCGAAATCGAGGGCGGTGGCCGGACGGTCGGCGGGGGAGAGGGAGCACGCCCGCTCGATGACCCGGCGTAGGGGTGCGGGCACCACCGCGGGGTCGTCGAGGGCCTCCTCGCAGATGGGCGATGCGGGCGACAGCCCCGTGAGCAGGAAGGCGGCGAGTCTGCCCAGGGCGTACACGTCCGTGCGGGGGTCCGTCTCGGCAAACCCGTACTGCTCGGGGGCCGCGAAGCCCCGCGTGCCCAGCACGACGGTGTCGTGGCGCTTGGTATCGGGGCCCGGGCGCCGGGCGATGCCCGCGTCGATGATGCAGGCGCCGAGGGGCCCCACGACGACGTTCGCGCAGGAGAGGTCCCGGTGGACGATGCCCAGCCTGTGGAGCTCGGCCGCCCCTTGGGCCACTTGGCCGATCAGCGGGACGACGTCCTTGGGGGCGAGGGCGCCCTGGGCCTCCACGACCTGCTCGAGGGTGGGGCCCGGCACGTAGTCCATGAGCACGGAGAGGCCCCAGGGCTCCCGGTCCACCTGCCACACCCTCACCAGGGCCGGGTGGGACGTCCGGGAGAGGGCGTCCCACACCTCCGGGTTGGCCGTCTCCGCGGGGACGAGCTTCTGCACGAACACCCGGTCGGCGCCGTCGCTCACCAGCAGGGTGGCGTCGTGCTCGGAGCGTCGTGCCAGCTCCTTGAGCCGTGTCAGCGGTGGGATGGGTCTCACGATGGGTGTGTCCATGGGGGCCTTCATCGGCAGGGGGCGGTTGCGGGGGCGTGGGCGGTCGGCGTCGGGCGCCTCATCGGGCGGGGGAGAGCGTCCCCATCCCGCGGCGGTAGAGCTCCTCGTCGGTGCGCTGGCAGGAGAGCCCGTGCCGGATGCACCAGATCACGACGGCGTCGCGGGGGTCCTGGGGCGCGAGCCGCCCCTGGTTGGCCAGCGCGAGCAGCCGTTGGGTCTGGGTGAGCGTGCAGCCGAGCGCGCGGGAGAGCAGCAGCGCGTTGTTGCGGGTGATGCGGCGGGTGCCCTGGAACACCTGGTAGCCGAAGGTGGCGTTGAGCCCGGCCTCGCGGATGACCTCAGGCCTCGTGAGCGGCTGGGCTGCCAGGAGGGTGTCGAGGTAGGCGGACAGGGTGGCGGGCGCCTGCTTTCCCGACGCCTTGAGCTCGGCCAGGTACCCGTCCAGGGTGCAGGCCTCCTCCAGACGGGCCATGAGGTTCTCCGTGGTGTGCGCCATGGTCGCTCCAATATCTATGAAACTTAACCATTGAGATGGTATCACATATGGGACATGTGGGGGATTTTGGGGACGGCCATGGGCCCTACCGTCGAGAAACGCCGGTGTCGAGGAGTCTGCCCCCGATGATGCACGGCCATCCCGCCCCGCGTTGACCGTCGTTTTCATGCAGTCATGAGGCCTATGGAACCTACCACCTTTCATCGCTGCGCGCATTAGCTACCAGCTAATGCGTCACCCGGGATACGTTTTTTAGAATGCCGTTTGTCTGAAAACATGCTTAATCAAGGATGCCGTCCGGCCCGGCGGGGCGACCCCGTGCCGCCCCGCCGGGCCCATCGGTAAGGAGCGCATCATGACCCATACAGCGAAGCTCGGCGCCGCGGCCTGCGCCTGCCTGCTCGCCCTCTCCCTGGGGGCCTGCGGAGGCGGCTCGGACACCGGCTCGGGCACCACCGATCCCGGCAGCGGTCAGGGGTCCCAGGAACAGCAGGCCCAGCAGGCCGAGCCCGCCGAGGACGCCCCGTACCAGGTCACCATCGACAGCGCCCAGGTCGTGAAGACGTACGACGGCGGCGACGCCGTCTGCATCACCTTCACCTTCACGAACAACTCCGACGAGGCCGAGGCCTTCGGCACCGCCACCCGCGTCACCGTCTACCAGGACGGCGTGGAGCAGGAGATCGCCATGCCCGCGGAAAGCCCCGCGAACTACGGCAACTCCATGAGCAAGGTGAAGGCGGGGTCGTCCATCACCGTCGACGGCGTCTACGAGCTGGCCAACACCACCTCCCCCGTGGAGGTGGAGGTCGCCGAGCTCTTCAACCTCGACGGGACCGTCCTCGCCGAGAAGACCTTCGACCTCTCCTAGGGCACCGTCCGAGCCCGTGGGCCGTGCGGCCCCGTGGGTCGTCCGACCTGCGGGGCCGCCATCCGTCCCGGCGCCCCGTTTTCACCCCTGTGAAAAGGGCGGCCACCGCCCGACACCCCGGCCGCCACCTTGGTAGCTTTTAAGAAACAGACCGAGGAGGGCCCATGGACTTCAACACCGAGTGCATCCACGCCGGGTACCAGGCCGGTAACGGGCAGCCGCGCACGCTGCCCATCGCGCTGAGCACCACCTACCCCTACGACTCCTGCGAGCAGGTGGCGCGGCTCTTCGACCTCTCGGAGGAGGGCTTCTTCTACTCGCGCATCGCCAATCCCACGTGCGACGCCGTGGAGCGCAAGATCGTCGCCCTCGAGGGCGGCGTCGGGGCCCTGCTCACGAGCTCGGGCCAGGCCGCCAACCTCATCGCCGTGCTCAACGTGGCCTCGGCCGGCGACTCCATCGTGGCGTCGAGCGCCATCTACGGCGGCACGGTGAACCTCTTCTCGGTCACGCTCAAGCGCTTTGGCATCGAGACCCGCTACGTGGGGCCCCGCGCCACCGAGGACGAGATCCTCTCCGCCGTGGACGAAACCACCAAGGCGGTCTTCGGCGAGACCGTGGCCAACCCGGCCCTCGACGTGCTCGACATCGAGACCTTCGCCGCGGCCGCCCATCGGGCCGGCCTGCCCCTGATCGTGGACAACACCTTCCCCACGCCGGTGCTCTGTCGGCCCATGGACTGGGGTGCCGATATCGTCACCCACTCCACCACCAAGTACATCGACGGCCATGCCATGACCGTGGGCGGCGTCGTCGTGGACTCCGGGCGGTTCGACTGGGAGGTCTCCGGCCGCTTCCCGGGCCTCACCGAGCCCGACGAGAGCTACCACGGCACCGTCTACACCCGCGACTTCGGCGACTCGGCCTACATCGTGAAGGCCCGCGTGCAGCTCATGCGTGACCTCGGCTGCTACCCGCCGGCCACCAACGCGTTCATCCTCAACGAGACCCTGGAGACCCTGCCCCTGCGCATGGCCCAGCACGGCTCCAACGCCCTGACCGTGGCCCGCTGGCTCGAGGGCCGTCCCGAGGTTGAGTCGGTGAGCTACCCGGGGCTGGAGTCGAGCCCCGACCACGACCTCGCCGGAAAGTACCTGCCGAACGGCTGCTGCGGGGTCATCTCGTTCGTGCTCTCCGGCGGCCGCGAGCGTGCCGCGGCGCTGCTCGACGCCCTGGAGATGGTGCGCATCGAGGTGCACGTGGCCGACTCCCAGACCTGCGCCCTGCACCCGGCGAGCTCCACCCACCGCCAGCTCACCGACGACCAGCTCGCCGCCGCGGGCGTGGGGCCGGGCCTCGTGCGCCTGTCCTGCGGCCTAGAGAGCCCCGAGGCCATCATCGCCGACCTGGAACAGGCCCTGGCCGCCATCGCCTGACGCCCCCTGTCCCACCACCCGGACACTTTTGTCCCAATGGTCGGACACTTCTGTCCCATCATCAATCACGTAATAGGATAAGTGACAGATGGGCCAGGCACCTTTGTCACGCCAGGCGCATATGGAAAGGCCCGCCGGCGGCCGGTGCCGTCGGCGGGCCTGGAGGCGGTGATGCGACACCGCCCGGTGGCTCCTTGCCGTATGGGAGCTAGCCCTGCCGGGTGACGTTCTCCTCGGCCACGTAGACGAAGCCCGGGGTGCCCTCGGCGGGCAGGGAGTTGTAGGCCACCATCTCGGCGATCTCGGCGGGCGTGGCGCTCTTGGGCTCGGTCTCGAGCAGGTACTCGGTGCTGGCGCGGCGCTCCATGGCCTCGCGGAAGTCCTTGGTCCCCACGAAGACCTCCTGCTTGTAGGGGTTCACGCCGAGCTTCTTGGCGCGGTAGAGGATGTAGGCGAGGGCCGCGACGTTGGCGACGAGGGCCACGATCGAGACGACGAGGTTCACGTTGGGGTTGTTCACGGAGTCGGCCGCGAAGACGGAGTCGTTGGCGAACATCGGCACCATCTGGCAGAACATACACCAGATGGAGAGGGTGAAGGCGCGGTTCTGGATCCAGCCGCCCTTGTTCCACCACAGGCCGGCGATGGTCGGGGCAAACAGCAGGGCCACGCCGCAGTACCAGGAGTGGGTGGGCAGGTTGTTGTAGGTGTAGCAGAAGTTCCACAGGTCGTAGGCGATGATGAACACCCACGTCATGTCGGGCCACAGCATGTCCTGGCGCTTCTTGGAGATGTAGATGCCAAACCAGCCGGTCATGCAGAAGATGTTGATGAGGCCGGCGATGCCGTTGAAGACGTTGTGCCAGCCGCCGTAGAGGGTCACGCCCTCGGTGGAGACCCACGTGGTGCCGAAGGCGCGGAAGGCGCTCTCGAAGTCGCTCACCACGGCGATCAGGATGTTGATGGCCACGATGATGAAGGGGAACGCCTTGAACCAGTGGGAGCGGCCGATCTTGCCCCAGCCGTACTTGAGCATCATGAAGCCGATGCACCCCGCCGTGGCCGCATAGACCTTGGCGTAGTGGAACCAGCTGTTCATGTCGGTGTGCGTGGGGTTGTTGAGCGCCCACTCGGCGCCCATGGCCGCGCCGATCTCGACGGCCAGGCAGTAGACCGTCATGACGCCGCACACGCCGAAGAACATGACGATGCCGCCGGTCTTGCTCCTCCGGGCGAACTCGTTGAGGCCGATGAGGGCCCCCAGGACCATGAACAGCCCCAGCCATTGGTAGAGCGCGTTCGGCCCGTACACGGAAAACAACATTCGCTTCCTCCCTTAATCGTGGGACCTGTCTATATGGAGCGTCTGCGCGACGATGTCGGCCGCCATCTCGTCGTCGACGGACGGGTTGTTGCGCAGGAGCCCGATGACACCGGTGATGAGCATGTAGAGGGTCTCGTAGAGGTGGTCGATCTCTATGGTGTGGAGGCTCCCGTAGTCCTTCACGGTGGTGTCTATGAGGTAGTGGGCGGTGTGGTCGACCACCCGGTGGATGAAACCAAGGTAGAGCGAGGTGTTCTCGGTGGAGTTGAGGTCGGACCTGAACGAGTCCCTCTCGAGGATGGCGTTTCGCACGAGGCGCACCACCGATAGGAGGGCCTCGTCCACGTCGCCCTTCCGGCGCCGCTCGTTCCAGTAGGAGAGGGCCTCCACGTAGTCGCCCACGTAGTCGTCGAGCACCGCGGAGGTAACGGCGTCCTTGTCGCTGAAGTAATGGTAGAAAAGCGACCGTGTGACGCCAACGCGGTCGGTGATGTCCTGGATGGAGGTGCGGGCCAGCCCCTTCTCCTGGTAGAGGTCGCGGGCGGCACAGAGGAGTTCCTCCCGTCGCCGGTCGCGCCCCCTATCCTTTTGCCGGCCCATGGACTCCCCTTTCAAATCGACATCAGCCTAGGACTCGGTTTGACGCGCTGTCAATATACAGATTTGGCAATTCGTCAACGGTCCTCCGGCGGGGTCCCCCACAAGAAACGCCCCCGGGTGCGCTGGGCGTCCGGGGGCGTCTGGTGGGGCTGGATGCCGTCGGGAGGGCTAGTCCTCGACGATCTCGGTGATGGCACCGGTGGGGCAGGCCTCCATGCACTGGCCGCAGGCGATGCAGTTGTCCTCGTTGGCCACGACGGCGCACTCGTCGCCGAGCTCGAGGGTGTCGGTGGGGCAGGTGTCGACGCACACGCCGCAGCAGATGCACTCGTCGGCATCGATAACAGGATGGGCCATGGTTCTCTCCGATCGTCGGGGTAGTCGGCCCGCGGCGCGCGCGGGCCCCGTGTGAAGTGAATATAGCAAGAATGGCGGGCTTTGCAAGAATAGGTTCTGGACTTTTCCGCATCGTGTCCACCGCCAAAAAGTTAGCCAAAGTTGCAGGTACATGGTTTATATACCACCTGTCTACAGGTATTTGCTCCCCACACAACGCGTTCACGGTTGCCGGTCCCCTGTTAGCGGCTTCCACCAGCGGTGATAAGGCTCCATGAGGCCATCTGCGCATGCTCCGGCACTCTGAGTTGTGGAGAACCAGAAAATATATGTTGCCCAGACTTAGATTATGTGTAGTATGTTCCGCAAAGGATATAAGCCTCACCAGTGTAATGCCGGCATCGACGGCCCCCTCGGCCGCCACAGGGCCCTGCACCACGAGGCAGGCATGAAAGGAAGGCCAGTTATGGCAAACAAGATTCTGGGCATCGACCTCGGCACCACCAACTCCGCCATGGCGGTCCTGGAGGGCGGCGAGCCCACCATCATCGTGAACGCCGAGGGCGACCGCACCACCCCGTCCGTGGTGTCGTTCCAGCCCGACGGCGAGCGTCTCGTGGGCAAGGCGGCCAAGAACCGCGCCGTCACCAACCCGCAGAACACCGTCTTCTCCGTCAAGCGCTTCATGGGCCGCAAGTTCGACGAGGTCCAGAGCGAGATCAAGACCGTCCCCTACACCGTGAAGCCGGGCAAGGACGGCCGCGTGGTCATCGACATCGAGGGCACCGACTACACCCCCGAGCAGATTAGCGCCATGACCCTCGCCAAGATGAAGGCCGACGCCGAGAAGTACCTCGGCGAGACCATCACCGAGGCCGTCATCACCGTCCCCGCCTACTTCAACGACGCCCAGCGCCAGGCCACCAAGGACGCCGGCAAGATCGCCGGCCTCGAGGTCAAGCGCATCGTCAACGAGCCCACCGCGGCCGCCCTCGCCTACGGCCTCGAGAAGGCCGATGGCGACCAGAAGATCCTGGTCTTCGACCTGGGCGGCGGCACCTTCGACGTCTCCCTGCTCGAGCTCGCCGACGGTGTGACCGAGGTCCTCGCCACCAACGGCGACAACCACCTGGGCGGCGACGACTGGGACCAGCGCGTCATCGACTGGGCCGCCGACAAGTTCCAGAAGGAGGAGGGCGTCGACCTTCGCAAGGACCCCATGGCCCTGCAGCGCCTGAAGGAGGCCGCCGAGAACGCCAAGAAGGAGCTCTCCAGCGCCCAGCAGGCCACCATCAACCTGCCCTTCATCACCTCGGTCGACAACGCGCCCAAGCACCTCGACTACACGCTCACCCGCGCCGAGTTCGAGCGCCTCACCCGTGACCTGCTCGACCGCTGCAAGGAGCCTGTGACCAAGGCCCTCAAGGACGCCGGCCTCAACATCTCCGACATCGACGAGGTCATCCTCGTGGGCGGCTCCACCCGCATGCCCGCCGTGCAGGAGCTCGTGCAGAAGATCACCGGCAAGAAGCCGAACATGTCCGTGAACCCCGACGAGGTCGTGGCCGACGGCGCCGCCGTCCAGGGCGGCGTGCTCACCGGCGACGTCGACGGCATCCTGCTGCTGGACGTCACCCCGCTGTCCCTCGGCGTCGAGACCATGGGCGGCGTCATGACCAAGATGATCGACCGCAACACCACGATCCCGACCTCCAAGACCGAGATCTACTCCACGGCCGCCGACAACCAGACCTCCGTTGAGATCAACGTGCTCCAGGGCGAGCGCGAGTTCGCCGCCGACAACAAGAGCCTCGGCCGCTTCCAGCTCACCGGCATCCCGGCCGCCCGCCGCGGCACCCCGAAGATCGAGGTCACCTTCGACATCGACGCCAACGGCATCGTGAAGGTCTCCGCCAAGGACCTCGGCACCGGCAAGGAGCAGCAGATCACCATCTCCGGCTCCACCGCCCTGTCCGACGAGGAAGTCGACCGCATGGTCAAGGACGCCGAGGCCAACGCCGAGGAGGACAAGCAGCGCAAGGCCGACATCGAGGTCCGCAACCAGGTCGACAGCCTGGCCTACTCCACCGAGGAGACCCTGAAGGACCTCGGCGACAAGGTGCCCGCCGACATGAAGTCCGAGGCCGACGCCGCCGTCGAGGAGGCCAAGAAGGCCCTCGAGGGTCAGGACATCGACGCCATCAAGGCCGCCGGCGACAAGCTCCAGGAGGTCGGCCACAAGCTGGCCGAGGTCGTCTACTCCAGCGCCCAGGACGGCGCCGCCCAGGACGCCGGCTCCTCCGACGACGACGTGGTCGACGCCGATTACGAGGTCGTCGACGACGAGGACGAGAAGTAAGAGGCCCTGACACGCCGCACGACCCGTCCCGGGGCCCCGTGCCCCGGGACGTCCCTTTGGAGGAGGCGACAACCGTGGATCAGAACGAGGAGCTCGACCCCGAGATGGTCGAGGCTGCCATCCGTGCCGGCGAGCAGGCCGCCAAGGACGACCTCGCCAAGGACGCCGACAAGATGCGCGCCGAGCGCGACGAGCTGCAGAGGCAGCTGGCCGACGCCCAAGACGAGGTCCAGAAGGCCCAGACCGAGGCGGCCGACGCCGCGGCCCGCGTGGCCCGCCTGCAGGCCGACTGGGACAACTACCGCAAGCGCACGGCCGCGGAGCGCGTGGCCGAGCGCGCCCGCGCCACCGAGAAGCTCGTGGAGAGCCTGCTCCCGGCCATCGACGACCTCGAGCGCGCCGTGGAGCACGCCCAGGGCATCGACGACGCCCAGGTGAAGGAGCTGGGCGCCGGCATCGCCAACGTCCACGCCAAGATCGTGGGTGTCCTCGAGCGCGAGGGCGTCGAGGTCATCGACCGCCCCGGCGAGGCCTTCGACCCCCTGCGTGAGCAGGCCGTGGGCCAGGTGCAGGACGCCGAGGCCTACGACGACTCCGTGGCCCAGGTGCTGCGGCGCGGGTACGCCATGGGCGGCAAGGTGATTCGCCCGGCCATGGTCTCCGTGACCGTGGGCGGCCCCAAGCGCCCGGCCCCCGCCGACGACGGTGGGGAAACCGCCTAGGACCCGCTTGACGCGCGGGTCGCCACGGCACCCGCACGGCCATCGGGGGTACATGCCCCGGTGACGGAACAACCCGAACCAAGCGCGCCCGGGCCGAGCATCGTCCCGGGCGCGCTTTCGCGAGAACCCAAAGAAAGGGGGTGCGAACTCGATGCCTAAGAAGAACTTCTACGACGTGCTGGGCGTCTCCCGCGACGCGTCGGCCGACGAGATCAAGAAATCCTTCCGCAAGCTGGCTCAGAAGCACCATCCCGACGCCGGTGGAGACGAGCAGAAGTTCAAGGAGATCTCCGAGGCGTACGAGACGCTCTCCGACCCCGAGAAGCGCAAGGAGTACGACCAGGTCCTGATGTTCGGGGGCATCCCCGGCGCCGACTTCGGCGGCGACGGCGGCCGCGGCCGAGCCTACACCTACACGGACGGCGGCTTCGACTTCTCCGACATCTTCAGCGGCTTCGGCGGCGGCGCCGCCTCAGCCCAGGACGACGGCGGCTTTGGCGGCTTCGACTTCTCGTCGATCTTCGGCGGGGGCAACCCCGGGAACCGCGTCCAAAAGGGCGGGGACCTTACCATGTCCATCGACGTGACCTTCGAGGAGGCCCTCACGGGCGCCCAGCGCAAGGTCACCTACCGCATCCCGTCCACGGGCGAGGAGCAGAGCCTCACGGTCAAGATTCCGGCCGGCGCCGTCAACGGTGGCAAGCTGCGCTATCGCAAGCGCGGCGAGTTCGGGCGCAACGGTGGCGAGCGCGGCGACCTCGTGATCACCACTCGCGTGGCCGAGCACCCCGTCTTCAAGCGCGACGGCGCCGACGTCCGTATGGACCTGCCCATCTCCATCTACGAGGCCGCCCTCGGCGCCACGGTGGAGATCCCCACCCCCGAGGGCAAGACCGTGCGTCTCAAGGTGCCCAAGGCCACCCAGGACGGCAAGGTCTTCCGCTTCAAGGACCTGGGCGCGCCCAACGTCAAGAAGAAGGGCGCCAAGGGCGCCCTGTACGTGACGGTGAAGGTGGAGGTGCCCACGCGCCTCTCCAAGGAGGAGCGTGGCGCGCTCGAGGAGGCCCAGGCCGCCGACCACCACGACTACCGCCGCGACATAGAGAAGCTCGTCAAGGACGCGGCCAAGGAGTCCAAGTCCAAGTAACGGCCTCCGGGCAGGCCTCGAATCTCTGGAGGAGGCAACGATGAAAGAACCGCAGGGCCCCAAGGCCAACCGCACCAAGCCCCTCTACATGATCTCGGTGGCCGCCGAGCTCACCGGCATGCACCCGCAGACCCTCAGGGTCTACGAGCAGAAGGGCCTCGTCAGCCCCGGCCGCTCCCGGGGCAACACCAGGCTGTACAGCCAGGCGGACATCGACCGGCTGCACCTCATCGGCAGGCTCACCGACGAGGGCATCAACCTGGCCGGCGTGGTGCGCATCCTCGAGATGCGTGAGCGCGCCGAGGCCCGGGACGACGAGATCGACCAGCTGCGGGCGCGCGTCCGCGAGCTGGAGGACCAGGTCAGCGAGTTCCGCACCCAGGTCCGCATAACCGCCCTCGCCCCCTACGACGGCAAAGGGCCCGAGCAGGTCCTCCGTGGATTTCTTCGGGGCGACGTGGGTGACTGATTCAAAAGACCCGGGTTCGGGGGCAGAAGCCCCCACAGAACCCCATCGATACGTGTAATGGGAGGTATCGCATGAACGTCAACAAGCTCGCCGTCACCGCGGCCGAGGCCCTCCAGACGGCCCTCGGCATCGCGACCGACGTCGACGCAAGCGCCTGCGAGCCGGTGCACCTGCTCAAGGCGCTCCTGGCCTCAGGCGAGCGCAACCTCGACTCCATCATCGAGAAGATCGGCGCCAACCCCCGCTCCCTCGAGCACCAGGCCGACGACGCCATCGCCAAGGAGCCCAAGGTCTCCGGCTCGGGCCTGTCGCAGATGGGGCTCTCGCGCGGCCTCGTGAAGGTCTTCGACGAGGCCGAGAAGCTCGCCGCCAAGATGGGCGACTCCTACGTGACCACCGAGCACCTTCTCGTGGCCCTCTGCGAGGACAAGGGTGCCGCCGGCTCCATCCTCAACGGTGCCGGCCTCACCGCCAAGCGCGTCCAGGCCGCCTACGAGGAGCTCCGCGGCGACGAGCACGTCACGAGCGCCGACGCCAAGCCGGAGTTCGAGGCCCTCGAGCGCTACGGCCGCAACGTCACCGAGCTCGCCCGCATGGGCAAGCTCGACCCGGTGATCGGCCGTGTGGAGGAGATCCGCCGCACCGTCCAGGTGCTCTCGCGCCGCACCAAGAACAACCCCGTCCTCATCGGCGAGCCCGGCGTGGGCAAGACAGCCATCGTCGAGGGCCTGGCCGAGCGCATCGTGGCCGGCGACGTGCCCTCCACCCTCAAGGACAAGGACATCGTCGAGCTCGACATGAGCGCCCTCGTCGCCGGCGCCAAGTACCGCGGCGAGTTCGAGGAGCGCCTCAAGAGCGTGGTCAAGGAGGTGCAGAAGTCCGACGGCCAGGTGATCCTGTTCATCGACGAGCTGCACACCATCGTGGGCGCCGGGGCCACCGAGGGTTCCATGGACGCCGGCAACATCCTCAAGCCGGCCCTCGCCCGTGGCGAGCTGCGCGCCATCGGCGCCACCACCCTCGACGAGTACCGCAAGTACATCGAGAAGGACGCCGCCCTGGCCCGCCGCTTCCAGACCGTGCTCGTCTCCGAGCCCACGGTGGAGGACACCATCTCCATCCTCCGCGGCCTCAAGGAGAAGTACGAGATGCATCACGGCGTGCGCATCACGGACGCCGCCCTCGTCTCGGCCGCCGACCTCTCCAACCGCTACATCTCCGACCGCTTTCTGCCCGACAAGGCCATCGACCTCGTCGACGAGGCGGCCAGCCGCCTGCGCATGGAGCTCGACTCCATGCCGGCCGAGATCGACGCCCTCGACCGCCAGATGACCCAGATGCAGATCGAGGAGCAGGCCCTCATGAAGGAGGAGGACGCCGCCTCTAAGGACCGCCTGGAGCAGCTGCGCCGCGAGATGGCCGGCATGCGCGAGAAGCTGGACGGCGTGAAGGCCGCCTGGCAGAACGAGAAGGGCGCCATCGACCGCGTACAGGACCTCAAGCGCCAGATCGACGAGGCCCACAGCGAGGAGGAGCGCGCCACGCGCTCCGGCGACCTCGCCCGCGCCTCCGAGTTGCGTTACGCCACCATCCCCGAGCTCCAGCGCCAGTACGACGAGGCCGAGAAGCTCCTCGAGGACAAGACCGACGACGGCATGCTCAAGGAGGAGGTCACCACCGGCGAGATCGCCGACGTGGTCTCCAGCTGGACCGGCGTGCCCGTGACCAAGATGATGCAGGGCGAGATGGACAAGCTGCAGAACCTCGAGGAGGAGCTGCACCGCCGCGTCATCGGTCAGGACGACGCCGTCAAGGCCGTGGCCGCCGCCGTGCGTCGTAGCCGTGCCGGCCTGTCCGACCCCGACCGCCCCATCGGCAGCTTCTTCTTCCTCGGGCCCACCGGCGTGGGCAAGACCGAGCTCGCCAAGGCCCTCGCCGAGTACCTCTTCGACGATGAGCACGCCTTGGTGCGTATCGACATGTCCGAGTACATGGAGAAGTTCAGCGTCCAGCGCCTCATCGGCGCCCCTCCGGGATACGTGGGATACGACGAGGGCGGCCAGCTCACCGAGGCCGTCCGCAGGCGCCCCTACTCGGTCATCCTGCTCGACGAGATGGAGAAGGCCAACCCCGACGTCTTCAACATCCTGCTCCAGGTGCTCGACGACGGCCGCCTCACCGACGGCCAGGGCCGTGTGGTGAGCTTCAAGAACACGATCATCATCATGACGAGCAACGTGGGCTCCCAGTACATCGCGAGCGCCAACGCCATCGCCCACCCGGAGGAGGTCACCGAGCAGGTGAACGAGGCCCTGCGCGCCACGTTCAAGCCCGAGTTCCTCAACCGCATCGACGACGTCGTGGTCTTCCACGCCCTCATGCTCGACGACATCGAGAAGATCGTGGACATCCAGCTCGCCGACGTGCGCGACCGCCTGGCCAACCAGCGCATCAAGCTGCGCCTGACCCCGGCCGCCGTCCAGGCCCTGGCCCTCGAGGGCCTCGACCCGGTCTTCGGCGCCCGCCCGCTCAAGCGCCTCATCCAGCGCCAGGTCGTGGACAACGTGGCCACGCTCGTCATCAACGGCCGCGTGCGCGAGGGTGACACCGTGTGTGTGGACGTGGACGAGGCCAACGGCTTCCACGCCAGGCTCGACGACGCCACGCCCGAGGAGGCGGAGGCCGACGTCGAGGAGGCCGTGGAGCCCGACGACGTGCACATCCAGGAGTAGCTCCCTGGTCGCATCGAATTGCCGAGGAGGGGTCCGTGCCCGGTGGCGCGGGCCCCTCCTCCTTCCTAGTCCAACGCCCTTTGCTCCTCAGTAAGGCTGGTCAAGATGCGCGTGCCTTCCAGCCTGCATCCTGGAGACGTTTCAAAAAGCTCGTTGGAAAGTGGCGTCAGTCTGTCGAGGACGTTGGGCGATTGGAGGACGGCCACGCCCTCCTCAAAACGGTCGGCTCGTTCTAGCGCTATTTGTTTGCCATCGGTGAGAAACGCCAAGGCTTGGGTGTGTCGCGACTCCCACGTCAGTGTTTCGTGGTCGTAGTATTTGACGATGTCGGTCACCGCAACGATGTCGTTTATGGGCTTGCCGATGGTCATCCGCACATCGAAGGCGCCATCGAGGTCGTTTGCCTCGTCGGCGGTCAGGTCGAATGCAAACAGTCGGCTGACCTCCTCACGAGAGCCTAAGTAGTCGATGGTCTCGAGCTCGGTAACGATAAGCCAACGCTCTGCTCCGATTTGGACCTCGGTGCCACGGTAGGAGATGGGGTTGTAGAGGAGCCTGTCATGGCAGCATGCTACGAGCTGCTGTCCGATAAGGCCCTTGAGCTGATTCAGGGTCTTCTGGGGGATAGTCTGGTCGATGATAGTGGTCGTTGGCACGGTCATCTCGCCTCCCTGCGGATTACAAAGTGGATTTTCTGACTCCGTATTTCCCCTGACCCGGTGGACCTACGTACGTTAATGCTGATGGCGGGTGAACCGTCACTGGTACTTACCTTACGGAAGGTAATGACGGAGCCGTCGACGAGGGTTGTCCGGACCCCGTTGCCCCCGGGGAGTGGTTGTTCAACGCCGCCTGACGATATACGTAAGTAGAAGTCGGTTGCGGTTTCTAGGGGCGCGTCTGAGACGATGTTACGAATCGACGGGTCTCTGCTCAGGCCCTGAACACCAAACAGTCCGTTGTTGATCGGATAAAGGCGCAGCATGCCGTCGACGTTGTTTAGAAGGCCGCTGGTTGGAAAGGTGTTTCCAGTGTTGTCCTCTCCCATTGCTGCTCACCCCTTGGCCCGGTGCTCGGTTGTCCAGTCGGGGTAATAAACAAACTTTGTCCTATCTTGTAGTCCTTCAAAAATGCGACCAGGACGAGCGCCATATACAAGCACGGTTGACGGAGAGACAGTCTCTATCATCTTTGTGAGGCCAGTCAGGAAGAAATCTTGCTGTTTATGGGACTTGCATACTCCGTATGTGCCAACGGCGACTATTCCGCCGTGAACCAAGCCGTCAAAGCAATAGCTAAAGCTTGCTTCATCCGACCAGCGGACAGTGGGAATCACAGGGATGTTGTGTCTTTGGCATTGGAAGCCAACCGCCCTGCTGTAAAAGACCGAGCAGGCGTTTAGGCAGTTGACGCTGGGTCTCTCCAGACTGAAGTCAGGGGTCAGGATTCCATCGAAAGAGGAGAGGATGGGTATCGCCGATGCAAGGTTGTCGACGATGCCGTTAAATAAACTGTCCTTGATGAAAAAGTGGACATAGCCGTGAGACCTGCCATTTCGAAGCTCCGCTGCTGCTCGATCGAAGGGGACAAGTCGCGAGGGGATGTCGGGGGCTGGGCACTCCATCATCTGGGGAATCCCCATTGGCCCGACGAGCCGGGCATTGTCTGCAAGCTCTGAATGCATGCCACTTCCTGCCGCGATGCGACTGCGCTTGCGCATGCCCTTTGAAGCGTTTTGTTTCGAGGAGCCCTTTGTCGCGGGCTTCGCTTCGAACAGAGATGGTTGAAACATTGTTCAGCCTCCCATCTTCACACTGATTGGAAGACGAGGCCCTGCGAAGCAGTTGACCGACAGGTGGCGTCGACCGTACACTGCTGATGTGATTGGGGTCTTGGGCCTCGTTGGGCTCGTTCCTGTTGGCGCAGGGGCGAGCCGTTTTTGTCTGGGCGGTCATGTCATAGGTAGTCCCTCCTTTCCTGGGTCCACGGTACCTCTTTAGATGGTGCTGTGCAATATAAATCGATATTTCCGATTTACTGACTACAAATAAAGAGAGTCGACATGTAAAATATGTCTATCCGAAACAGCTCTTCGCAGAGGATGAGGGACTATGCTCCTGACGATGAAGATCAAGAATTGGAAGACGTTCAAAAACGAAGTCACCTTCTCCATGGAGGCGTCAAGAGAGAGAAAGCACTCCAATCAGGTGGCGCGGCTGTCTTCCATGTATGGGAAGAGGAGAGTGCTTCCTGCGGCGGCCATTTTTGGATATAACGCCGCAGGTAAGACCTCGCTTCTTGAGGCGCTTAGCTTTTTAAAGAATCTTGTGGTTATTGGCACTCAGGTCAATCAGGCAATTCCGGTGAGGAGTTACCAGCTCGATCAAGAGTGTTCTCACGCTCCTACTTTTATTGAATTAAGAATCGTTAAGGAAGGCCATATATATCGATATGCAGTGTCCCTGACGCGGGGGTATGTTGAGAAGGAGCAGCTCTTTCTGGAGCGTACGCGAAGTGAGGAGCTGATTTTTAGCAGATTGGGCGACAGGGTCGAGTTTGGAAAAATGTACGACACCGAAAGGCATCGTTTCATTGCGGAAAGTACAAGGAGAAATCAACTCTTTCTACATAACGCTGTGGAGCAAAATGCCGAGTCGTTTCGGCCTGCCTTTGATTGGTTCGCCGCTGTATTGAGGATCGAGGGCGTAGAGGACCATGGCGCTCCGTACACCAGCGTGTTGGTGAGAGACGACTTTCGTCAGTTTATCAATGAGAAGCTGAGAGACTACGGGACCGGAGCAGAGGAGTTGAGCCTCGATCATGTTCCAAAAGAGGCCATCGGGGTTCCGGTCGAGTTTCTCGATTCTGCTCTTGCAGCTGTTCCGCCAGGGGAAGAGGGGTCCATTCAAATACGGGTCGACAAGGGGGATGCAAAGGGGCCTGAAATTTATATAATTATGGTTCGTGACTCTTTCGCTGATTACTATAAGGCCACATTGCGTCACCGGTGCTCTGACGGAGAAGGAATACGATTCGAGATGGGAGAGGAATCGACCGGCACTCAAAGGCTCGTCGAGCTACTTCCGATTTTTTTCGACTTGTGCGCCAAAGGAACGCCGGAACACAGTCACGAGCTTGTGTGGCTTATTGACGAGCTGGGACGGAGCTTTCACACGTCAATGACCTTAGGTTTGGTGCGCGAATACCTGGATTCGTGCAACAGCAACACGAGGCACCAGCTCATCTTTACGACCCACGACCTTCTGCTCATGAGCGATGACTCCATGCGCAGGGATGAACTTTGGGTGTGCAGCAAGGACCCTACGGAAGGGTCGGAGGTTGTTTGCATCGGGAAGCATCCACGGACAAGAACAGACTCGGATATCCTCAAGCTATATATGGAAGAGGTATATCGATAGTAATTCGACTATATACGTCAATCGTCGCGAGGAGGGGCCCGTGCCTGGTGGCGCGGGCCCCTCCTCGCATGCTGCGGGGCGCCCCGGAACGGGAATGAAGGGGTGGAGGCCCTCGGGCGGTCCCGTGCCGGGCTACCGTGAGAGGGCCGTTAGCGGGATAATTGCCCCGGATTCTTCAACGCGTGTGCCGCACGGAGTCGGCTGGAGGACTGCATGATCTGCGACGGCTGCGGCCACGGGCTGCCTGACAACGCCAAGTTCTGCCCCGAGTGCGGGCGGCCGGTGACACCGGCGCCTGCCGACGATACCCCGGCCGACAAGAGCGACGCCGGCGACCTGACGGGCGCGCCCCGGGAGGCGTCCTCGGCCCCCGAGACCGACGGCGTCCCGCCCACGGCGTCCATCCCCAAGGCCGAGCCGGCCCCGGTGCCGGACGGCCTCGAGGTCACCCGCGAGCAGGCCCGTCCGCGGGACCTCGACGAGGCCGCCGGCGACACCGTCGAGGTCCCGTTCGACCCCGCCGCCACGGGCGCCTTCCCCGGAGAGACCGCCCCGGTCTTCCCCGTGCCCCCGGAGCCCGCCGCTGCCAGAAGTCGCTCGTCCCGGCTCGGGCTCGTTTCGGCCGTCGCCGTGTTCCTCGCCGCCCTGGCGCTGCTCGCGGCCTTCGTCACCTGGCGAATGGAGCTCTGGGGCGGCCGCACCCTGCCCGACACCGTGGGCATGGACCAGGCCCAGGCCACCCAGCTCCTGCAGGACGGGGGCTTCTCGGTGGCGACGTCCGACGTGGTCTCCGACGGCAACGTGGGCAAGGTCGTGGAGCAGGATCCGGCCCCCGGCCGCCGTGTGGACCCCGGCACCGTGGTCGCGCTGGGCGTGGGCGTGGAGCGCTCCGTCCCCGACGTGGAGGGCATGAACCTCGACGACGCCAAGCAGGCCCTGGAGAAGCGGGGCATCGCGCGCCTGCGCATCGAGTACGAGAACTCCGACAGCGAGGAGGGCACGGTCATCTCGGCGTCGCCCGCCGCCGGCACCGTGGTGACCGAGAACGACGTCGTGACCCTCGTGGTGGCCCAGCCCTACACCGTGCCCGACGTCGCGGGCCTCTCGAGCGAGGAAGCCCATGAGGCCGTGGCGCGGGCCGGGCTCACGCCCAAGGAGGTGCTCGTGGCCTCCGACGAGGAGTCGGGCACCGTGGTGTCCACCGACCCCGGCGCCGGCGCCACCCTCAAGCAGGGCGCCACGGTCACGCTCAACGTGAGCTCGCCGTACCCCTCCACCCCCTACGCCGTGACCGAGTACCTCTCCTGCCGGCCGCAGGACCTCTCCACCTACCTGCGCGATCGCGGCTACTCCATACGCTACGGCGCCTCCAAGGACAACGCCGCCACCATGACGTGGGCCGGACCCGCGGCCGACCCCGAGGTCGTGGTGGGGCCCAACCCCTTCGCCCGCTACGAGGGCTTCCAGTTCTGGGCCACGGACGCCCTGGCCGCCGGCGCCTCCGTCGACGGCGTGCGCCTGCAGGTCACGCAGGAGAGCGCCCCCGCCGACGTCGGCACCCTCAAGGTGGACCAGTCGTGCGTCAACGCGCTCATGAATGCTTGCGGCCTCAAGGCGTCGTCGGGCACCACGACGGTGGCCACGCCGCAGACCGTGACGCCCAAGATGAAGGACGCCCCCGACTTCGTGGCCAAGGCCGGCACCTCGGGCGACACCGTGTGGGCCGTGGTGGTGTGGCGCCAGGGCGACGCGGTCCAGGCCGCCGTGTGCGCGGCGCCCACCGAGGCGCTGGAGGGCAACCTCAAGAAGGAGTCGGTGGACCTGGGGCACTACGGCGACTCCATGGCCAACCTGGCGGCGTCCTACATCGTGGGGGAGGCTGGGCGGTGACGGCGGGCCACGGGACCGCGGCCGTGCCGGGGGCCGCCGGTGCGCCGGGCGGCGACCGGCGGCGGAGCGAGGGCGAGCACCGCGGGACCGAACGCCGCGACCGGGAGTTCTGCCGCGCGGAGAACGAGGACGACGACGGCTACGACCCTTGGAGCGACCGTCGGCCGGAGCCGGAGCCCCTCTGGGAGGAGGACCCCTGGGCGTGACGGCCCGCCTCCCTTGAGAGAAGACGGGGTGCGAGGCCCGGGGGCACGGGGTTTATCAATAGTAAAATAATCGAAGTGACAGATGGGCCAGGCACCGCTGTCACGAGGCGCCGCTGGCACGCGCCGTCTGCCGGCGGCGGCCCCGGCGTCCTAGCGGACGACCAGCCACACGACCAGCGCCACCACCGCAAGGGCGATCACGGCCGCCAGGGCCATGGTCACGCGGCGCCGCTGCGTCTGGCGCTTGGAGGAGAAGAGGTCGCGCCGGCCCTTGGGCACACTCAGGTACTGGCCGTACCTGAGGTCCTTCTTGAAGCGCTTCTCGTCGGCGCGGCTGCGGCGGTACCCGGCGCCGGAGAGCACGGGACCGCGGCGCGTGGTGAAGCCCGACTCGTGGGCGTAGTCGATGGCGCCCTCGGTGTCGTCCTCCTCCATGAGGTCCACCGCGGGCTGGGTCACGTGGGGCACCGGCTCGCGCACGAAGGCCTCGCGGCCGCGGCCCATGGACGGCGCCGGGGTGGCGTGGCGCGGGGCGGCGTTGGTCGGACGGGCGAGCTCGGGGTCGGGGGAGCGGTGGTCGAGGTCGCCCTCGAAGGCAGGGTCCACGGCCGAGAGGTCGTCCTCCGGCGTGGGGACCGAGACGGTGGGCGGCTCGTCGTCGAAGTCCGGCAGGTCGAGGCCGGTGACGCGCTGGGTGCGCCCCAGGTTGGGGATGGCGGGCCCCGTGGTGGGTCGCTCGGTCCGCTCGTGCTCTGCCATGGTCGCTCCCGTCCCCGGTGCCGCTCGGCTTGGTGTGTTCACGTCATTCTAGAAGAGCCCCGCCGCGGGCGACGCTCCTCCAGGCACCCGCTAGAAAACCGACACGGGCGCGTCCTGCGCCGCCGCGAGCACCCGCAGGCGGCCGTCGGGCGTGGCGGCGTGCACTCCCAGCGCGTCCAGCGGCTCGGCGCCCACCGCGGCCGCCAGGCACCGCACGGCAACGGAGGGCCGGTTGTTCTCCTGCGAGAGGTGCATGGCCACCACGGCCTCGGTCTCGGGGGTGACCAAAGACGGCAGCGCCGCGGCCGCCTGGGCGTTGGAGAGGTGCCCGCGCTCGCCGGCCACGCGGGCCTTGAGGTAGGCGGGGTAGGACCCGTTCCGGAGCATGGCCTCGTCGTGGTTGGACTCCAGGGCGAGGATGCGCACGGAGACCAGGGCGCGGGCGGCCTCGGGGGTCAGCACGCCGGTGTCGGTGCAGATGCCCACGGCGTCGCCACCGCAGCGCACCGTCACGCCCATGGGCTGGCGCACGTCGTGGCTCGTGGGGAACGTGGAGACCTCCAGCCCCGCCACCGAGAAGCCCTCGCCGGGCACGACGGTCTCAAAGGGCAGGGCCTCCATGGCCGGCCGCGCCGTGGCCGTGCCCTCGCTCGAGACCAGGCGACCGCGCCAATGGCGGCACCATACGGCCAGGCCGCGCACATGGTCGCCGTGCTCGTGGGTCACCACGCAGGCGGAGGCCGCCTCCACGTCCACGCCCAGCTCGGCCCCGCGGCGCAGGAGCTCCCTGCGCGAGAGGCCGTCGTCCACCAGCAGGGAGCCGTCGGGCCCCTCGACCAGGTAGGCGTTGCCCTTGGACCCGGAGGCCAGGACGTGCAAGGTCAGCAGGCGTTCCATGGGGCCTCCTCGCGGGCGGGGCGTTGTCTCGGGCCCCACAAGACTACACTTCAATGCTGTCCCTGAGCCCCGCGTCCGCCCGAGGAGGACCCCATGACCAGCGTCGCCAAACGCTACGGCACCGGTACCGCGCGCTTCTCGCGCCCCGCTCCCGCCGGCGACCCCGCCCTGCGCGCCCCCGTGGTGCTCATGGTCTCCGGTGGGGCGGACTCCTGTGCCCTGCTCCTCATGGCGGCTACATCGAGCCTCGACGTCGACGACGGCCGCGGCTGCGCCCCCATCGCCCGTGAGCGCCTGCACGTGCTCCATGTGAACCACGGCCTCCGCGGCATCGACGCCGAGGAGGATGCCGAGTTCGTGGCCGACCTCGCGGCCCGCCACGGCATCCCATGCACGGTGCGGTTCGTGGACGTGCCCGCCCTCGCCGACGCCACGCCGGGAGAGTCGTTCGAGTCCGTGGCGCGTCAGGTGCGCTACGAGGAGGCCACGGGGCTCGCCAACCGCCTCTGCGCCGAGGTGGGCTGCCCCCGATCGGCCGCGCGCATCCTCACCGGGCACACGGCCGACGACCGCTGCGAGACCTTCTTCATGAACGCGCTCAAGGGCGCGGGCCCGTCGGGGCTCTCGTCGATCCCCCGGCGCCGCAACCGCATCGTGCGCCCGCTTCTGGACCGCACCCACGACGACCTCTGCGACTACCTGCGCATGCACGGCGTGGTCTGGCGCGAGGACGCCACCAACGCCGACACCCGCTACCTGCGCAACTACGTGCGCCACGTCGTGGTGCCCGCCGCGGCCGAGCGCAACCCCCGCCTCGTGGAGGCCGTGGCCACCTCGTGCGACCTCATGGCCGACGAGGACTCCTTCATGACCTCCGTGGCCGCCCGGGCCCTCCGCGACGTCTGCCGCCGTGCGGACCCCGGCGCCCGCACCCTGGACGCCGGGCGCCTCGCCGCCATGGACGTGGCCGTCGCCCGCCGCGTGGTGCGCATGGCCCTGCTCGAGGTGGCTCCGGGCGCCCGGCTGGAGGCCCGCCACATCGCCCGGGTGCTGGCACTGGTGACGGCGGGGGAGGGGTCGTTCACGGCGCCCCTCGGCGTGGACGTCTCGGTGCAGTACGGGCTGCTCCGCATTCGCGGCCGCGAGGGGGTCGCCGTGCTCCGTGGCGCGTGGCTCGACGTCCCGGGCACCCTCGACCTCGGCGACGGCCGCACCCTCACGGCGTCGCTCGTGGCCGTCTCGGGCGCCGACGACCCGCCCGGCCTCGCCCGCACGTTCGCCTCGGAGCGCGGCGCGTCCTCGGCCATGCTCGACGCCGAGGCCTCTTGCGTGTCGCCCACAGGCGGCCGGCTCTGGGTGGCGTCGCCGCAGCCGGGCGAGGTGCTCTGCCCCCTGGGCATGCACGGCCAGTCCAAGCGGCTCTCGGACCTCCTCCAGGACGTCCGGGTGCCGGCCCGCGATCGCGCCTCCGTGCCGGTGGTGCGCACCGGTGCCACAGGCCCCGTGGTATGGGTGGCCGGCGTGCGGGCCGACGAGCGCAGCCGTGTGGGGCCCGCCACAAAGACCCTGTTAGTATTGAACCTGCACGGCGCATGAGGAGGCATCGAGGAGAGGAAGCCGTCATGGCAGAGCTGCACCCCGACATCGAGCGCGTGGTCTTCTCGGAGGAGGACATCGCGGCCATCGTGGAGAAGATGGGCCGCGAGATCACCGAGGAGTACGCCGACAAGAACCCGCTGGTCGTCTGCGTCCTCAAGGGCGCCGTGGTCGTCATGGCCGACGTCATGCGGGCCATCAGGGCGCCGCTGACCATCGACTTCATGGCCGTCTCCAGCTATGGCGACGCCACGTCGTCCTCCGGCGTCGTGCGCATCCTCAAGGACCTCGACTCCCGCATCGAGGGCCGCCACGTCATCATCGTCGAGGACATCCTCGACTCCGGCCTCACCCTGTCGTACCTCATCAACATGCTGCAGTCCCGCGGCCCCGCCTCCGTGGAGGTGGCCGCGTTCCTCGTCAAGGACGTCGACGACCGTGATTGCTCCGTGGTCCCCAGGTTCGTGGGCGCCCACGTGCCAAACGAGTTCATCGTCGGGTATGGTCTGGACTATGCGGAGCGCTACCGCAACCTTCCATACATCGGAGTTCTCAAGCCGGAGTGCTACTCCTAGGGCGAGCGCGCCCAGCAACGGGGAGGGCCCTTCGGACCGGCAGGGGGTAACCACATGGCCGATCAAAAACCCACGGGAAGACCTACGGGGCCGTCGGGCAAGGGGCCCGGCCCGTCCCGCTCGAGCCTTCTCTACGTTCTCATCCTCGTGGCCTGCGCGGCTTACCTGTTCTGGTCCATGGGCGGCGTCGGCCAGCCCCAGGGGACCCAGACCACCGGTGACGCCGCCGGCCAGAGCCAGCAGGCCGCGCCCAAGAACGGCGGGCGGCTGTCCACAAGCGAGTTCGTGGCCGCCGTCGACTCCGGCCGCGTGAAGGCCGCCACCTGGTCGTCCTCGTCGGGCACGGTCACGGGTACCTACTGGGCCGAGCAGGACAAGGTGGGCAGCGAGTCCGACCTTGTCTCGTTCACCAGCTCCTATGCCGGGGCCGACTCCCTCGAGGAGCTCATGGCCGCCCACCCCGACACTGACTTCACCGTCGACACGAGCGACGCCAGGGCCGGCATGGACTTCCTCTTCGCGCTCCTGCCCACGGTGATCATCATCGTGTTCATGTTCTACTTCATGAACCGCATGCAGGGGCAGAACTCCGGGGCCATGCAGTTTGGCAAGACCAAGGCCAAGACCACCGAGGAGACCCGGCCCACGGTGAAGTTCTCCGACGTGGCGGGCATCGACGAGGCCGTGGCCGAGATCCGCGAGATCCGCGACTTCCTCGTCAACCCCGAGCGCTTCCAGCGCATGGGCGCCAAGATTCCCCACGGCGTGCTGCTCATGGGCCCTCCGGGCACCGGCAAGACGCTGCTCGCCAAGGCCGTGGCCGGCGAGGCCCAGGTGCCCTTCTTCTCCATCTCGGGCTCCGACTTCGTGGAGATGTTCGTGGGCGTGGGCGCCAGCCGCGTGCGCGACCTCTTCAAGCAGGCCAAGGCCGCTGCGCCCGCCATCGTCTTCATCGACGAGATCGACGCCGTGGGCCGTCAGCGCGGCGCCGGCCTGGGCGGCGGCCACGACGAGCGCGAGCAGACCCTGAACCAGCTCCTCGTGGAGATGGACGGCTTCGAGGGCAACGCCACGGTCATCCTCATCGCCGCCACCAACCGTCCCGACGTCCTCGACCCGGCCCTGCTGCGCCCCGGGCGCTTCGACCGTCAGATCACGGTGGACCGCCCCGACGTCAAGGGCCGCGAGAGAATCCTCCAGGTGCACAGCGCCAACAAGCCTCTGGAGCCGGACGTGGAGTACGGCGCCCTCGCCAAGCTCACCCCTGGCTTCACCGGCGCCGACCTCGCCAACCTCATGAACGAGGCCGCCCTCCTCGCCGCCCGGCGCGACAAGGACGCCATCGGCATGGAGGAGATCGAGGAGGCCATGGAGCGCGTCATCGCCGGCCCCGAGCGCAAGAGCCGCGTGGTGTCCGAGCTCGAGCGCACCACCATCGCCTTCCACGAGTCGGGCCACGCGCTGGTGGGCCACTACCTCTCCAACGCCGACCCGGTGCACAAGATCACGATCGTGCCCCGCGGCCAGGCCTTGGGCTACACCCTGTCCCTGCCCGAGGAGGACCACTTCCTCCAGACCCGCAACGCCATGTTCGAGCAGATCGCGGTGCTGCTGGGCGGCCGCACCGCCGAGGAGCTCTTCTGCGAGGACATCACCACCGGCGCCTCCAACGACCTCGAGCGCGCCACCAAGCTGGCCCGCCAGATGGTCACCCGCTACGGCATGTCCAAGGTGCTGGGCACCCAGGTGTTCGGCGAGGCCCAGCACGAGGTGTTCCTGGGCCGCGACTACGCCGACAGGCAGGACTACTCGCCCGAGACCGCCCTGCGCATCGACGGCGAGGTGAGTCGCATCATGCGCCAGGCCCACGAGAAGGCCAAGGCCATTCTCGAGGAGCACGCGGATCAGATCCGCACCATGGCCGGCGTGCTGCTGGAGCGCGAGACCGTGGAGGGCGAGGCCGTGCAGGCCCTGCTCGACGACACCTGGGACGAGTACCTGGCGGCCCATCCCGAGGAGAAGGTCAACGAGGAGGCCGCCGAGGTGGGTCACGTGGTCGCGCCCGCCGGCGACGCCACGGGCGACGGCGGCCTGGACGAGCTGGGCAGCGAGGAGGCCCATGAGTCCGAGGAGGGGATCGACCACGAGCTCGACCCCAAGGACCCCAAGAGCCCCGAGGACCCCGAGGACTAGCCGTCACACAGCGTCACCGAAGAGGGCGGGCGCGGCCGGAACCGATCCGGTCGCGCCCGCCCTCCTGTCATCCCCGTCCCATTGGTCGGACACTTTTGTCCCAATGGTCGGGCACTTCTGTCACATTGCGCAATTTATGCAGCGGGCCCCCGTCACGCCACCACGTTCTGAGGGTTGCCCTCGCAGAACGCGGTCACGTTGGCGAAGGCGATCTTGGCGCGCCGCTCCATGGCCTCGGCGGTGTAGTAGCCCACGTGGGGCGTGAGCACCATGCGGGGCGCCGAGAGGAGCGGGCATGACGGGTCCAGCGGCGGCTCCTGGTCGAACACGTCCACGGCGGCGCCGCCCAGGTGGCCCGAGACGAGGGCGTCGGCCAGCGCCGTGGCATCCACGATGGGCCCGCGGGCGCAGTTCACGAGCACGGCCCCCTTCTTCATGGCGGCGATCTTCTCGGCGTCGATGAAGCCGCGGGTGGACTCGGTGAGCGGCAGGTGCAGCGTGACGATGTCGGACTCGGCCAGCAGGGCGTCGAGGCCCCGGTAGCTCACTCCGGCATCCATGCAGGCGGGGTTGGGGTGGCGGGCGTAGCCCAGCACCTTGGCCCCAAAGGCCGAGAAGAGCCGGGCCACCCGGGTGCCGATGCGGCCGGTGCCGATGACGCCCACGGTCTTGCCGGCGATCTCGGTGCCCATGAGGCCCTCGGAGGTCCCCCCGTCGCGCACAGCCTGCTGGCCCGACGGCACGCGGCGCAGCACGTCCACGGTGAGGCCCATGACGAGCTCGGCCACCGCGGCGTCGGAGTAGCCGGCGCAGTTGCACACGGTGACGCCCTGGTTGCGGCAGGCCTCGATGTCCACGAGGTCCACGCCGGTGAAGGCCACGTCCACGAGCTTGAGCTTGGGTAGGGCGCCGATGACGCTCGCCGGGAACGGCGTGTTGGCGATGATGACGACGTCGGCGCCCTCGGCGCGTTCCCTCAGCTCATTGGGGTCGGTGGTGCGGGTGGGGAAGGCCTTGAAGCTGTGGCCGGCCTCCACAAGCGGAGCCGAGAGCTCGGCCACGATCTTGTCGGGCACGGAGAGGGGCTCGAGTAGGGCGATGTTCACGGGGGCTCCTTTCGTCTGATGCATCCTAGCGCACCGGGTTGCGTAATGCATCAACGGGGAGCTGACGGCGCGTGACAGCGGTGCCTGGCCCATCTGTCACTTCGCCTATTGCCCGATTGATGGTCTATGCGCACCAAGGCCGCGCGGTAAGGGGCCCTCGACGCAGGTGCGGCTTGCCGTGCGTCCATAGGGCCCCTCCCGACGCGAGAAGGGCCCTGCGGACGGACTCCGGCACACGGGGCCCGTGGGGAGCGGTCGGCCGCCCGGTGAGGCCCCCTCGTGTAGAGAAGCCCTTACCGGGCGGCCTCGGTGTGTGCCGCGGCAGTTCGGGTGTGCCCCGACCCCAAGGCCGGTTCCGGTGGGCCCATGACGGCCCGTCGCGGCTCGCGGATGCCCCCGGCCATCCACCCCCGGCCGAGAGGTCATCGCACCGCGGCGCCGGCGGAGAGCCCGTCCACCACGGCCGGAACCTCGTCGAGGCGGTCCACCATGCGGTGCGCGCCCTCCTGCGAGAAGCCGAACCGCGTCTCCCTCCTCGCCACCACGAAGAGCCCCGCCCTCCTCGCCGCCTCGATCCCCGTGTCGGAGTCCTCCACGGCCACACACCGCCGCGGGTCCACGCCGAGGAGGCGCGTCGCCTCGAGGTAGACGTCGGGTGCCGGCTTGGAGCGGGCCACCTCGTGGCCGCTCGCCACGGCTGCGAACCGGTCGCGCACGCCGCAACCATCGAGGGCCGCCTCTATCTCCGCCGGCGAGGAGCACGACGCCACGGCGCAGGGGACGTCCCGGTCGCGCAGCCCGTCGAGGCAACGGTGCAACCCGGCCATGGCCAGCTCGCCGAGCCTCCCGTCGAGGACGGAGAAGGCCGGCTCCACCACCTCCTCGGCGCCCATGCCCTCCCATGCGGGGTCGGGGCTGGGTACCCTCGCGAGCCACCGCTCCAGGTGCTCGCGGTACACGGGGGCGGCGCACCCGACGATGGCACCCGCCTCGTCCCATCCCAGCGGGACCCCGTGGCGTCCGAAGAAGTCAACGAGGATGCGGCAGTAGGCCGCCTCGGTGTCGACGATGACCCCGTCAAGGTCGAACACGACGGCCGCAACAGTGTCCATGTCCCCTCCTGTCGGAAAATTGGTATTAAGAAGACACGATATTGTCTACAATCACAGAAAGAAGGGATTTGTTCAAGGGGGTTGTCATGGGGCTGCTCGGGCGCAGGGATCCACGGAGGGTCTTCGACGGCCCCGACTTCGCGGTGACGTCGGTCCTGTTCGAGCCGCCGCGTCTCTCGCTGCTCCCCTGGGTGGTCGAGGACTCCTCCCGGGGTCTCTGGGCCGTGCGCTTCCCCGGGTGCGACCCCGCCGTGTTCCGCGACTCCGAGCTCCTCGACTGCCGCATCGTCGAGCGTGCGCCCGATGTCGGCGACGGCAGCGACCGTGGGCTGGCGGCGCGCATCATGGCCAACCCGGCGGCGGTGTCCCGGGCCAACGCGGCCGGGAAGGGCCGCTGCCTGGGTCTCTCGGTGGTGCTCGCGGTGCGCTCCGGCGAGGAGGGGGTCGCCCGTCTGGAGATTCCCGTCATAACGAGGGAGGTCCGCCGCGACTCACCGGCGTTCGAGAGTCTGAGTGGCTATGCTGGGGAAATAAAGGGGCGCATGGACGCCGTGATCGAACGAGGGGCCGCGGTGGCCGGGGGAGCGGGGCACGAGGGATGGGCTCAGGGTTGACCATACCGGCCAAGGACCGCGCATCCGAGGGTATCCGCTGGCTCATCACCTCCCGGGGGCTCGGTCCCGGGGACCGCCTGCCGCCCGAGCGGGAGCTCTGCGAGCTCGTGGGGGTGTCGCGCACGGCTCTGAGGGGCGCCATCGCCGAGCTCGTGGCCGGCAACGTGCTCGAGAGCCGCCAAGGGTCGGGCACCTATGTGGCAGACCCACGGGTGCTCTTGGTCTTCCAAGAGACCTACAACTACGGTGCCGCGGCGCGCGACGTGGGCATGTCGCCGGGCAGCCTCCTGGTCGCCTTCGGGGTGGAGGGGGCCCCGGCCGACGTGGCGGAGCGTCTCTCCCTGACCCCTGGCGACCCGGTCTTCTTCCTCAAGCGGGTGAGGACCGCCGACGGCAGGCCCAGCTCCATCGAGACCGGTTGGATCGACCATGGACGCTTCCCGGGCATCGAGGCCCACGACTATGCCCGGGAGAGCCTCTACGAGGTGCTTGAGCGCGATTACGGCGTCCGCATCTCCCATGGCGAGGAGCGCATCTCGGTGACGAGGGTCCGCGAGGACGAGGCCCCCCTGCTGGGTCTCGCCCCCGGCGACGCCGCGCTCTACTTCCTGGCGGTCGAGAAGGACGCCGAGGGTCGTCCTGTGGAGTTCGGCCGCCACATCATCCGGGCCGACCGCTACCACTTCGCCAGCAACGACCTGCCCGAGCGCCTCAAGGGGAAGGTGGGCAAGAAGCCGTGGCTCTTCTCGTGACCGACGAGGCCCCGTCCGAGGACGAGCCTGTCTACCTCAGTATCCGCAGGGTCATCGCAGAGCAAATCGAGCGCGGCGACTATCCTGCCGGCCTCGCCCTGCCGTCCGAGAACGAGCTGGCGGACGAGTTCGGCTGCACCCGCCTCACGGTGCGCAACGCCGTGGGGGAACTCGTGGACCGCGGTCTCGTGCGGCGCATCCAGGGCAAGGGGGCCTTCGTCGTGAGCCTCTGGGACGGGGCCGAGGCCGCCGGCATGGGCTTCCGCGAGATGATACGGGCCCACGACGCCGAGCCCTCCGTGCGTATCCTGTCGCGTTCGCGGCGCCTCGCCGGCCCCCTCTTCTCGGACCTGTTCGGGGTGGCGCCCGAGGACGAGCTCTACTGCGTGCGTCGGCTCAACATCGTCGACGGTGTCCCGATCTCCATCGAGAGCGCGCTCATCCCGCTCTCGCTCTTCCCCGACATCGAGGGGGTGGACGTGGCCGTCTTCAGCCTCTACGAGACCTACGCGATGTACGGGCACGAGGTCGTGGGCACCCAGGAGGTCCTCGGCCTGACCGAGCTCTCGGCGCGCGACGCCGGCCTGTTCCGCGTGCGGGCCGGTGACCCCGCCTTGACCCTCGACTGCGTGAGCTACGACGGCGAGGGCCGTGCCGTGGAGTACGTGAGGGCCCTCAACCTGGGCGACCGCGGGGGCTACGTCTACACCTACTGACGCCCGTTGGGCGGTGGGGGCGGTTCCGCTACCGCTTGTCCCTCATTTTCTATCGCTCGCCGGTATCCCTTGGTTACCGAGAATTGGTATCAAAACAGTGTTAGCTTGTGTATAGCAAATGGTCACAAAAAGTCGCCACTTGTATTCTCATTATCGCCAACCGTCGATTCAAGGGAAGGGGCAGCAGTGAAGTCGCAGACCCCCACGATGCTCGATTACGCCCGGTCGGCGCAGAACCGCATGGCCGAGAACCTCGGGCGTTCGGCGGAGCTCACCTGCTGGCTGGTGGATTCCTATGCCGCGACGCTCCGGCGCTCCGGCGGCCCGGCGGTCAGGATCGTCGCGTCCGGGTCCTCCCGCCACGCGGCCGACTGCGCCCGCGACTTCATGGCCCGGACCCTCGGGGAGCAGGTGTGCGTCGTGACCCCGGAGCGGTTCATGGCGTTCGACCACGACTACCCCGCCAACGCGTTCAACGTGGTGGTCTCGCAGAGCGGCTACTCCACCAACGTGCTCGCGGCCCTCGATTTCCTGCATGACGGCGGGCAGCCGGCGGTCGCCCTCACCGCGAACCTCGGCTCGCCCGTCGCGGACCGCGCCGACGTGGCGGTGGACTACGGGTGCGGTCTGGAGGCGGTGGACTTCGTCACCCAGGGCATGCTCACCCTGGTCGAGTTCCTCATGCTCTTCTCGCTCTACGGGGCAGAGGCGGCGGGGACCATCGGGCAGCGGTCCCTCATGGAGGGTCTCGCCTCCGTCGAGGACGCCGTGGCCGCCCACGGAGCCTGCCTGCCCGCGGCCGACGCCTTCGTCGAGCGGCATATGGGCGATCTCTCCCGCCGCTCCCCTGCCCTGGTCGTGGGCAACGGCCCCGCATGGGGCGTTGCCGAGGAGGCCGCCCTCAAGTTCCAGGAGACGCTCAAGATCGCCGCCGCCCCCTTCGAGGGCGAGGAGTTCGTGCACGGCCCCGAGATGCAGGTGGCCCCCGGACACCTCGTCTTCATCCAGGACGACCCCGCAGGGTCGCCGCGCCTCGCCCGCTGCGCCCGGGTCATGGCCCAGGTGACGCCGTCGGCGTGGCTGCTCACGGCCTGCCCGGCCGGCGAGCCCTACGAGGTGCGCCTGCCTTCCTGCGCCGACCCGCTCTGCACCGCCATCCCCAACCTGGGGTTCTTCCAGGTCGTGGCGGCGACGGTCGCCCAGGCGACGGACTCCTGGGACATCCACCCGTTCCTGGCGGCCCACGAGGGCGAGCTCGGCAGCAAGGCCCCCGGCTACGACGAGGCCGTGGCAGAGCTCGAGCGCCGGGCATCCACTTCTGCAGACACGGCGCGTCCCTAGGCGCCTGTCCCTTGGGGGCCGCCGGTACCCGGCCGCCCCGTACCACCGGAGAGAGAATGAGAGGAGCACCGTGAAAGAGACTGAGAAGGTCGAGATCATGCACTTCGACCAGGAGGGGTACCTCGCCGACGGCGAGGCTCTCCACGAGACCGGCAAGCGCATGGCCGCCATGGCCGACAAGGTGGCCGACGAGGGCTACGACGCCGTCTTCCTCATGGGTGTCGGCGGCACATGGGACGAGCTCATGCAGCTCGAGTACATGATGAACAAGTACGGCGACAAGGACCTCGAGGTCTACCTCATCCACGCAGCCGAGTGGCTCGTGGCGGGCCACAAACGCATGACCGAGCGCTCCGTGGTACTCACCGCATCCGAGAGCGGCACCACGCCTGAGATCCTCGAGGCGGTGGCCAAGCTCAAGGAGATGGGCGTGCGCGTGGTGGCCATGACCAAGCCCGACGGCCCCATCGGCAAGGCGGTTGGTGCCGAGAACTGCGTGGCCATGGCGTCCAGCCACGGGTGCGGCGGCTGCGAGGGCGGGTACTACCTCGCCGACTGCTTCGGGCTCAAGCTTCTCGAACGTCGCGGCAGCTTCCCGGCCTTTGACCGCTTCATCGAGCAGTGCCGCGGAATTTGGGCGGACCTCGTCGACATCCGCAAGAGGTTCGAGCCCGTCGCCGAGAGGATCGCGCGCTCCTACGCCCTCGCCCCCTACACCATGTTCGTGGGCTCCGGCGCCCTATGGGGCGAGACCATCCTGTTCGCCATGTGCATTCTCGAGGAGATGCAGTGGAAGCGCACCCGCTACATCAGCTCCGCCGACTTCTTCCACGGCACCCTCGAGCTCGTGGAGGAGGGCGTCCCCGTCGTGCTCTTCAAGGGCGTCGACGAGTACCGCAAGCTCGACGACCGCGTCGAGGCGTTCCTCAAGAGCGGCCGCACCGGTGACGACGACGTCGTCGTCATCGACGTCGACGAGTTCGCGACGCCCTCGATCGACAAGGAGTTCCGCACCATCGTGAGCCCGTGGATCCTCTCGTCCCTGGTGACCGACCGTGTGTCCGCCTACTACGAGACCGTCACGAAGCACAACCTCAACTACCGCCGCTACTACCACCAGTTCGAGTACTAGCCAGCAGCCGTGGCCGGCCGGGGCGCCGGCCACGGGCAGGGGGGGGAGTCCCATGAGAAGGTTCGTCATCGCATCCCATGCCCACTTCGCCCAGGGAATCGCCGAGGCCCTGGCCTTCCTCGTCGGGGAGCGCGAGGACCTCACGACGGCGTGCCTGTTCGTCGACGGTAACGACGACGTGGCAGCGGTGGCGGCGGAGGCCGTGGGCGACGGGGACGACGAGGTCGTGGTGTGCTGCGACATCCTCGGGGGGTCGGTGTGCAACGAGTTCACCAAGCTCCTCGCCGGGCACCCCAACCTCCACGTGGTGGCCAACATGAGCCTCCCGCTCCTGATCTCCCTGCTCTTCTCCGACCCGGCCGAGCCGGTGGGGGAGGTGGTGCGCCGGGCCGTGGCCTCGCCGGACGCGGCGCCCAAGTACGTGAACGACCTCGTGGCGTCCGAGGACGCCGAGGAGGAGGAGTTCTGAGAACGGCCCCGAGGCCGGGCCCGCACGTCCGCCCGTTCGTCTCTAGTTCCTGGGGGGTATCAAACATGATTCTTTTGCTGAGGGTCGACCACCGGTTGCTCCATGGGCAGGTCGCCGTGTCGTGGTGTCAGGGGCTGGGCGCCGACTGCGTCTTCTGCGTCGGGGACCACGTCGCCAACGACCCTGTGTGGAAGACCACGCTCAAGCTGGGAAAGCCCGCGGGCTGCAAGCTCGTCATCAAGGACATGGACCACGCCGTCGAGGCCATCAACTCCGGCGTCACCGACAAGTACCGCATGATCGTCAGCGTGCAGACCGTCGCCGAGGCCAAGGAGCTGGCCGACCGCTGCCCGGTGGTGACCAGCATCAACCTCGGCAACACCAAGGCGAGCCCCACGACCCGGGAGGTCTCCCGCCAGGTCTTCCTCGAGCCCGAGGAGGAGGCCATGATCCGCGAGCTCATCGACCGCGGCGTCGAGGTGGAGATCAGGCCCCTTGCCGACGACCCCAAGGTCGACGCAGCCTCCGTGCTCTGAGGCAACCCCTTCGCACCCACTCCAAAGATTGGCGGAACCATGATCGTACAAGCCGTGCTCGTCGGCCTCATCGGGGCCCTCGGGTGTCTCGACTACCAGTTGGGAACGCTCTACATGTTCAGGCCCATCGTCATGTGCCCCCTCGTGGGCCTTGCCCTGGGCGACCTCCAGACCGGTCTCGCCGTGGGCGCCAGCCTCGAGCTGCTGTTCATGGGCTCCATCTCCATCGGCGCCTACGTGCCGCCCAACGAGACCATCGGCGGCGTGCTCGCCTGCGCGTTCGCCATCTCGCTCGGCGAGGGGACCGAGGCGGCCATCGCCCTGGCGATGCCCATCGCGGTGCTCACCCTGGCCATCAAAAACCTGCTCCAGCCCATCTGGCCCTTCTTCGTCGACAAGGCCGACTCCTTTGCCAAGAAGGGCAACCTCAGGGGCATCTACGCCGTGCACTGGGGCATCGGCCTGTGGGGCTGCGTCGAGTACTTCCTGCTCTGCGGCGGTGCCTTCCTCCTCGGCGTGGACGCCGTGCAGGGCATCCTCGACTGGATCCCCAGCTTCATCCTCGACGGCTTCGGCGTGGCCGCGAACCTGCTGCCGGCCATGGGCTTCGCCATGCTCGGCCGCCTCGTGATCACGAAGAAGCTCGTCCCCTTCTACTTCCTGGGCTTCCTGCTCTGCAGCTACATGGGGGTGCCGGTCCTGGGCGTGGCAATCCTCGCCATCATCATCGGCATCGAGAAGTTCGACCTTATCAACATGAACGCGGGCTCCCAGATGGCCCTCGAGGGGGATGACGACGATGACTTCTGATGCGATGAACCTCGGCGCCACCGGCGCGACGGTCGAGGACGACGGCAAGATCACCCACAGGGACCTCGTCAAGTCGGCCCTGGGTGTTGGGTCCCTGGGCATGGAGTTCTCCTGGACCTACTACAAGCAGATGAACATCGCCTTCTGCCTGATGATCGCCAACATGCTCAAGAAGATCTACCGGGACGACCCCGAGGGCTACAAGGCCGCCCTTGAGCGGCACCTCGCCTTCTTCAACATCACGGTGCAGTTCGCCCCCTTCGTGGGCGGCGTGGCCATCTCCATGGAGGAGCGCGTGGCCAGGGGCGAGATCGCCCCGGAGTCGGTGAACGACGTCAAGGCGGCGCTCATGGGCCCGCTTTCCGGCATCGGCGACTCCATCTTCCTCGCCACCATCCGCGTCATCGCCGCAGCCGTGGGCATCGCCCTCTGCCAGGCGGGCAACCCCTTCGGCCCTATCGCCTTCCTGCTCATCTACAACATCCCCGGCTTCTGGCTGAGGGTCTGGGGCGTCCAGAAGGGCTACGACCTGGGCGTGGACTTCCTCGCCAAGGCCCAGGAGAACGGCCTCATGACCAAGGTGATGACGGCCGTGTCCATCGTGGGCATCATGGTGGTGGGCGCCATGAGCGTGGACATGTTCTGGGCGTCCATCCCCATCGAGATCGGCGTGGGCGAGAACGTCCAGACGGTCCAGGACATCCTCGACGGCATCATGCCGGGCATGCTGGGCATGGCCGCGTTCTGGATCTACTACTGGCTCCTCTCCAAGAAGATCAGCCCCTCCTGGCTCATCGTCGGTTCGATGCTGCTCGGCGTGGTGGGCGTCTACTTCGGGTTCTTGGCCTAGCCCCCCAGGACGGGCGGCGGTCGGCTGGGGCCGGCCGCCGCCTTTTTGCTGAAACGGCCGCAGGGATGCGGCCTCCGGATTGCGGGACACCGCGGAAAGGGGCGCCTCTGCGCCGTGTGATATGAGATGAGAAGAACCGTCGACGGAACCACGGTGGAGCACCGCCTCTCGAGGGCGGAGGTCGACCTGATCTGGATCGAGTCGCTCCAGTGGTGCGCCAACAACGCTGTCTACTTCCTGGGCCTCATCGGCGCCGCCACCTACGACCTCGCCGGCGGGGCGTTCCTCGTCGCCGCCGTTACCCTCGTGCGCAACCTCTGCGTCTCGGCGGGCAACGCCTTGGCGGGGCCGGCCATCGACCGGGTCGGGCCGCGCCGGGTGGCCATGGTCACGGTGGCCGCGGCCGCGGTGTCGAGCCTCGTGATGGGCGTGGTGCCCATCAGCGTGCCGTCCCTCGTCTTCGCGGCGGTCTTCCTCGGGCTCTGCGGCGGGTTCCTCAACACCACCACCCATGCGTACCCCGGCTACCTCCAGCCGGACGAGCACGGCAGGCAGCGGCTCAACGGCCTGCTGGTGTTCTACAGCAACATCGCCTTCACCCTGGGCCCGGTCGCGGGAGGGCTCCTGGTGGGCGTGCTCCCCACCAGCTCGGTCTACCTGTTCATGGCCGCCGTCATGGCCGTGACCTTCCTGTTCGCCCGCGACTGCCGGGAGCGGGTGAGGCCCGCCGGGGACGGCGGCGCGCCTGTGGGCGTGGTCTCCGGCATGGTGGAGGGCGCGCGCATCACCTTCTCCAACCGCGACCTGCTCGTCATCTTCGTCTCCGGGTTCCTGGGGTTCTTCGCCTTCGGCGCCTTCGACTCGCTCGAGTCGCTGTTCTACCGCGACGTGCTGCGGGTCGACATCGTGTGGCTGGGGTGGCTCTCCGCCGTGGTGGGCCTCACCTCGTCGGTGGGTGCGTGGGTCCTCACCCGCGTCCCCTCCTCCCGGGTCGACCTCGGGCTGCTGCTGGGGTCGCTCTTCGCGGTGGGTGTGGGGTCCATGGTCTACGTGGGGACCGACATCCTGTGGGTGGCCGTCCTCGGCCAGGCCGTCAACGGGTTCGCCTGGGGCTTCCTGGAGCCGGTGCAGATGACCCTGGTGCAGCAGGAGACGCCCATCGCCTCCCTCGGCCGTGTCATGGGCTTCGTGCGCTTCGGCCTCATGAGCGCCGGCGTGCTGCCCCTGCTGGCGGCCCCGTTCCTGGCAGACGCCTTCGGCGTCCAACCGGTGCTCTTCGGGGCGTCGTGCGTCATCGCGGTGGTGGGTGCGGCGTTCTGCCTGTGGTGGCGCTTCGGCCGGGAGAGGTGACCCAGGGGCGGTGCCCGGTGCCGGCCTGCCGCGCGCGAGAGCGGTGCCTGACCCATCTGTCACACGCGTCCCGTTGTGGGGGCCATCCGGGAGGGCTATCGTTCTGGGGATGCCCACAGACGGGAGGCCGTATGGCGCTGTTCGATGCGGAGCACCTCAGCACGACCTACATGAGCCGGGGAGAGCCGCACGCGCCCTTCGACGACGTGTCGTTCGAGCTCTCGGCCGGCGGTGTCTACGACCTCACCGGTCCCTCGGGATCGGGCAAGACCACGCTGCTCAGGGTGTGCGCCCGCCTGCTGCCGAGAACCTCCGGCACCCTCAGGCTCGAGGGCGCGGACGCCAGGTCGATGCCCCCGGCCCAGTGGCGCCGGCGGGTATGCCTCGTCCCCCAGCAGAGCACGCTCGTGCCCGGGACCGTGGGCGACAACCTACGCCTTCCCTGGACCCTCAGGATCAACGCCGGCTCCAGGCCGCCGGAGGACGCGGAGCTCGCCCGCCTCCTCTGCGCCGTGGACCTGGGCGACGTCGGGTGCGGCACGGACGCCTCCCAGCTCTCCGGCGGCCAGCAGGCCCGCGTGGCGCTGCTCCGGGCCTTCGCCACGCGCCCGCGGGTGCTCCTCCTCGACGAGGTGGACGCCGCGCTGGACGACGACTCCGCCGCGGCGGTGGGCCGCCTCTGCCGCTCCTTGGCCGCCGAGGAGGGCTGCGCCGTGCTGCGCATCCGCCACCGGCCGCCCGACGGCATGGCCGACGCCGTCTTCGTGCTCGCCGACGGCGTCATCGACCGCACCGAGACCGGGGGAGGGGATGCGTCGTGACCGGGGGCGTCGTCGACATCGGGTATCCGGAGCTGCTCATGGCCGTGGCGCTCATGGGCGTGGACCTCGTCGTCTCGTGGAGGCTCCGCCTGGGGCTCGTGAGGTCCATCGCCATGTCCACGGTGCGGCTCCTCGTGCAGCTGCTGGCCCTGGGGCTCGTGCTCGGCTACCTGTTCCGTTACCAGACGGTGTGGTGGGTGGCCCTCGCCGTGGCCGTGATGTCGCTGGCGGCGACGCAGATCGCCTGCGACCGCACGCGCAAGACCGTGCGGGGGATCGCCCCGAGCGTGTTCGTCTCGATCTTCGTGCCGTCGGTCTCCGTTGCCCTCGTGGTGGTGGACGGCGTCATCGGCGCCCAGCCGTGGTGGAACGCGCAGCAGTTCGTGCCCATCCTCGGCATGGTGATGGGCAACGCGCTCTCGTCGGTCTCCGTGGCCATCGAGCGGCTCTTCTCCAGCATGGACGCCCGGAGCCAGGAGATGTACACCATGGTGGCCCTCGGCGCCACGCCGCGGGAGGCGGCCTTCCCGTCCATCAAGGCGGCGGTGTCGGCCGGCATGGCGCCCACGCTCTCCACCATGTGCGCCGCCGGCATCGTTCAGATCCCGGGGATGATGAGCGGTCAGATCCTGGCCGGGGCCGACCCGATGGTCGCCGCCAAGTACCAGGTGGTGGTGCTGCTCATGATCAGCGCTGCCGGCACCGCGGCCATCGTGTGCGCCTGCTACCTGGCCTATCGGCGCCGGTTCACCGACGAGGGCTACTACCTGGAGCCTGGCCTGCGCGACGAGCTCTCCCCCAAGCGCTGACGTGTGACGGCGGTGCCTGGCCCACCTGTCACCCGGCCTATTGCCTGGTTGATGCTGGGGCGCCTGCGGCGGCCCGACGGGCCCTGCGGGCGTCTCCGGCCCGCCTGGTTGACCAGAACGTCGGCTCTTGATTGGCCAACCGGGCCGCTAGCCTCGGCGAGCGGCGACGTAGCGCTGGTTCTTGCTTCGTGGTTTGTCGGGGAGGGTCCTCAGGAGGAGGCCACGGTCTGCCATCGGATTGAGGTAGTACGAGGCAACGTATGCTTTGCTGGTGTCGAAATGCTCGGCGACCTCCTCGCGGCTGCGGGGTATGCGGCAAAAGGCGACGACGGCCTCCTCGGAGAGGGGCTCGCCCTCGTTCTCCTTCTCGCGCACCGACGTATCCCCGTAGACAGTGACGCGAAACTCCCCGTGTCGGTCTTCGAACACCGGCGGAAGGAGGCCTGCCCTCTCGCATTCGTCGCGGATGACGGGAATGCCCGAGTGACGGTTCTCGGCAACCCCTTGAATCTCAAGAATCGAGACGAGAGTCGGGTTGCGGGTCTGCATGTTCGAGATGCCCAGCTCTTCCACGCTCTGGCCCCCGTAGATTCCCCCAGGGTTAGAGCATTCGATCCTGTCGGAGAAGATCGTGAGGCGCGTGGGTGTTCCGTTGTTGTAGGGGCCATAGTCGCGGTGCATCAGGGAGTTCGTCACAATTTCGCGAATCGCCCGTTCGGGATACTGGGGAACGTCTTTCCGGATGGCCCCTGTGATCACGGAGCGTGTCTTCGTATTGCGCGCGACGAAGGCCATGGTGTCTTCCACGATCTCGTCGATCGTGCCGTCCATGGTCTTGTTGTCCAAAAAGCGGTTCCCCACCTCGTCCTGAGAGATCGAGGGCCCTGCGACGGCGATCGCCGTGAGACATAGGTTGGGATATTCCTGCTGAGGGTAGTCGCCAAGGGTCATGATTCCGGCCAAAGTGGGCTTTCCCTCTACGACAACGCCCGTGAGGGCGAGGACCTCTTCTTGGCTCCGTTCGGAAAGTCGCATCCTGTTCTTCTGGGCGGCGGAGACGAACGCGGCCGTCTTGGAGTTGTCTAGCAGGTCTGCGGAAGACCCTTCGGGAATCGTACGATCGGATCGGATGCCGTTTTTGAAAGACTCGATTTCATAGAGCTCCTGCGGGCTCATGTGGATATCTTGGTCTCCCGCACGAATATAAGAGCCCTTGGTGATGCCTGCGGTCGTGCGATAGGCAGGCCTTTGTCCCATTGGCAGGCCTTGGATGACGGCGCCTACGATGACGGCACCATCTCGTTCGGTCAGGGCGAAGATTGGGCGTAGTTCGGGAGTCATCTCCTTGCACTGGTCGACGATGTCCCGCTGCAGCCCCTGCGGGTCAAAGACTCCGACCGGAGCGAAGCCCTCCCCCTCGTCGATTCCGCAGATGATGATGCCGCCGTCGGTTTGGTTGGCAAAGCTCGAGAGTGTTTCGTACAGTTTGGGGGTGCCGCCTCGCGCGGCCTTCACCTCGACGGTCTGTCCCTCGCATTGGAGGGAGGTCACACGGTCCACGGCGGCTTCGACAGTCTGGTCCATAGGTTCCTCGCGATACTTCGCATACTCTTTTCTGATATGAGAAGATTATGGCAGAAACTGCTATTTGTCCGCTAAATATAAGAAGAACATCGCAGATTTCTGCGATGTTCTTCTTATATCAGAAAAGAATGGCATAAACGCTCCTTGGTCGACGAGGTGCCTGGGAAAAGGGCCGGACTCTATTGGTGTGGGGTCTGGGGTCTGGAATCCCATACGGCCGACCCTTCCCGGGGCCGGTTCCGGGAAGGCTGAGGTGCCCCGATGGGCCCTGCGGGCGTCCCCGGCCCGCCCGCAACCGGTTCCGGGCGGGCGGTTTTCAAAAGAGGAGAAACCAACCCCGCCCGCAATCAGCTCCGGGCGGGAAAACCGTCCCAAAACCCACTCCGGTCGCCCGAATAACATTCAATCGAGAAACTGCCGGCGCCCGGAACCGGTTCTGGGCGCCCGGACGCCCGGCCTCGCGCCCTGCCCCCGCAACCCGCTTCCCCGCACGACAAGAAACCGGGGCCGGGCGACGCATCCGCCGCCCGGCCCCAGCCGATCCGCCGATTAAAGCCGGCCCGTCCGGCTACTCGCAGCAGTCCTCGCCCAAGGCGTAGCGGCCCAGGGCGTCGGCGCCGAGGATGGCGCTCTCCACCATGTCCACGGTCACCTCGAAGGGCATGTTGCCCATGGTGTCGCCGGGGGCGCAGGCGGCCTCGGCCACGGCGCGGACCTTCTCGGGCGTGACGTCGGTGACGCCGATCTGCGCCAGGGTCACGGGCAGGCCCACCTCGCAGCAGAATCCGATGACCTCGTCCAGCTGCTCGGACGGCGCGTCCTCCAGCACCAGCTGCACGAGGGTGCCAAAGGCCACCTTCTCGCCGTGGTACATGCCATGGGTCTCGGGCAGCTGCGTGAGGCCGTTGTGCACGGCGTGGGCGCAGGCGAGGCCGCACGACTCGAAGCCGATGCCGCTGAGCAGCGTGTTGGCTTCAACGATATGCTCCACGGCCTTGGTGGCGGCGCCGGCCTCGAGGGCCACCTTGGCCTTCACGCCGTCGGCCATGAGGGTCCTGTAGCAGAGCTCGGCCAGGGCAAGGGCCGCCATGGTGGACTTGCCGCCGGCACAGGTGCCGGCGTCGGCGTCCACGCAGGCCTTGGCCTCGAACCAGGTGGCCAGGGCGTCGCCCATGCCGGAGACCGTGAGGCGCACGGGTGAGGCCGCGATCACCGTGGTGTCCATGAGGACGATGTTGGGGTTGGACGGCAGGAACAGGTACTCGTCGAAGGCGCCGTCGTCGGTGTAGAGGACCGAGAGGGCCGAGCAGGGCGCGTCGGAGGAGGCGATGGTGGGGCAGATCACCACGGGCGCGCCCTCGTAGAAGGCCACGGCTTTGGCGGTGTCGAGCACCTTGCCTCCGCCCACGCCCACGACCACGTCGCAGCCCTGCCCAGCCACGACGCCGCGGATGCGCTCCACCTCGCCCTTGCTGCACTCGCCGTTGAAGTCCTCGAAGACCACGGTGGCGTCCGCGGTCTCGAAGCCGCCGGCGATCTTGTCGCCCACGCGCCTCTTGCCGCTGGGGCTGCAGATGACGAGGGCCTTGGAGCCGAGCGGCGTCACGTAGCTGCCCAGGTTGGCGAGCTCGTCGGGGCCTTGGATGTACTTGCTGGGGCTGTTGTAGATCTTGGCCATGGATAGCTTCTTTCTGAATGGTATTTACCTACGTTCGATATGGTAATGGATTTCAAGTGACGTTAATGACACGGAGGCGAGGGCGCACAATAGGGGTGTAGCCGACAAGGGGAGGTACGCGATGGCCGGGCGCAGGAACTGGACCGAGCAGGAGTATCTGGCCGCGCTGGTGCTCTACCTCACGGTGCCTTCGGGGCGTCATGACAGCAGGAACCCGCGGGTCAGAGAGCTTGCGGAGGCCATGGGCCGCACATCGGGGTCCGTGGTCATGCGTCTCGCGAACTTCCGCGCCTGCGACCCCAACGCGGGCACCGTCGGCCTCACCCATATCTCCCAGGGGGATGTGGCCCTCTGGGAGCGGTACCTTTCGGACCCCGAGGGTACCGTGGAGGCGGCCGTCGGTGCCTTCGACGCGGTGATGGGATCGGCGGGCCTCGACGGCGAGTCGTCGGTGGAGGACGTGCTCGTGGCCGACGACCTCGTGCTCCCCCAGGTCACCACGCGCGAGGCCGTGGTGAGCCAGCGCGTCAATCAGAGCTACTTTCGCAACGCGCTGCTCGACAACTACGGGGAGCGCTGCTGCGTGACGGGCATCTCGGTGCCGAGCCTGCTGGTGGCGAGCCATATCAAGCCGTGGGCGGCGTCGGAGGGGCCCGAGGAGCGCCTGACCGCGGCCAACGGCCTGCTGCTCAACGCGCTGCACGATCGCGCCTTCGACCAGGGGTACCTGACGCTGGGCTTCGACGGTCGCATGCGGGTCTCGTCCAAGCTGCCCCACGGCGGAGGCAACGACATCCTATGGCGCTGCGACGGGCTCGCCGTCGCCCGTCCCAAGCGCCTGCCTCCGGCCCGCGAGTTCGTGGAATATCACCAAGACGTTGTCTTCAAGGGCTGAGATGTGACGTTTCCCCTGGTATCTCCCAATGCAAGAAAGACGCGGCATCACCCAGGCTACGGTCTTGCCGGAGGTGGGGACTGTGGCTGACGATGAGCGCGACCGGTCCGGGGGAGTCTATCTGAGCCGGGTCACCTGGCCGGCCGCAGAGGGCGTGGACGAGGGTCGCTTCCTCGTGCACGGGGCCGACGCCGCGGCGTTCTTCCGTGCCCCCGCACGAGGAATCCTCTCGTGGGGCGCCGAGCCGATGCCCTTCAAGGCGCATGCCGTCGAGGGCGGGGCCGTCCTCTCGGGTCCGGCCGTCGAGGCGGCTGCCGGCGAGCTGGCCGGTGTCGGCTCCCTCGCATTGTTCCGTCATATCGGCGACGGCCGTTATGATGGACGCGTCCTGCACCGTGACGATGAGATCGAGGCCGCCAGCGAGACAAGCGGCATGGGCCCGGTGCGGACATCGTGGTGGATGAGAATAACTTGATCCCTCTTCCTCCCTGTGGGATTGTTGCCACAGGAGGTCGCCATGAGTATGCCTGCCCAGCGTATAGACGCAACTATCGCCGAGGACATCTCGGCATCGGCCGCCACCGCCCTCGTTGACTGGACGGTCATGTCTAGGGAGGAGCTGCGTCCCCGGCTGCTTGTAAACAACCACAAGGCCGGGGAGAAGGTGCTCGCGCATCTGCTTCGCGAGCTCAGAGGATGTGACTCGTTCGACTTTTCCGTGGCGTTCGTTCGGGAAAGCGGTCTGATCCTCATCGCCGACGTCCTCGAGGAGCTCGCCGCCCGCGGAGTCCGTGGACGCATCCTGACAGGTACATATCTCACGTTTAACGAGCCTCGTGCATTTCGGCGGCTACTCGCTATGGAGAACGTGGATGTGCGCGTCTTCAACGGGAGCCTTCACTCCAAGGGTTATTTCTTCCATCATGCCGGATCCACCCACTTGATCGTCGGTAGCGCGAATCTTACGGACACCGCACTCACGGCCAATCAGGAATGGAACATTGCCCTCTCGTCGACTGACGACGGCGATCTGGTGCGCAGCTCTCGCCGGGAGTTCGAGCGTCTCTGGCATCACGAGAAGACCTCCGAGCTTTCGGAGGGATGGATCGAGGAGTACGAGCGCTTCTATCGAGAGCGGCAAAGGGTTCAGGCAGCCTCGTTCACGCAGACCCTCGATGGGTCCATGGTGGCGCCGAACGCCATGCAGGAGCGCGCCCTTCTCGGCATCGACGAGGTACGACGGCATGGTGGTGATAAGGCGCTTGTGGTCTCTGCAACGGGAACGGGCAAGACCTACCTCGCGGCGTTTGACGTTCGGGCGTGTCGGCCGCGACGTATGCTTTTCGTGGTACACCGCGAGCGAATCGCGCGGGCGGCTATGGAGAGCTTCAGGCGCGTTTTGCCCAAGGGCACGACCATGGGGCTTTATGCGGGCGGGGAGCGCACGCCCGATGCCGATTGCGTCTTTGCCACCGTCCAGACTCTTTCGCGACCCGATCATCTGAACTGCTTTGCCCCCGATGCATTCGATTACATCGTCATCGACGAGGTGCATCGTGCCGGAGCGGCATCCTACCGACGGCTTCTCGACCACTTTGACCCGGCCTTCCTGCTGGGGATGAGCGCCACGCCCGAACGCATGGACGGGTTCGACATCTATGCGCTGTTCGACCACAACATCGCGTACGAGATCCACCTGCAGGATGCCCTCGAGTACGACCTGCTGACCCCGTTCCATTACTTCGGGGTTGCGGATGTGGAGGTCGATGGTCAGCCCCTCGAGGAGAAGGCCGACTTCTCGCGTCTTGTGGCAGATGAGCGCATGAGGCATCTGGCCGAGGCCGTGGAGCGCTACGGCTATTCCGGCGACAAGGTGCGCGGCCTCGTCTTTTGCTCGCGTAACGACGAGGCGGCCGCGATGGCTGAGCGGTTCTGCGATATGGGCTATCGTGCCATGGCCCTTTCGGGTTCCACTTCCGACGGTGAGCGTGAGCGGGCCATCGAGCGCCTCGAGATGGAGGAGTGCCCCGAGGCCCTTGACTACCTGTTCACGGTGGACATCTTCAACGAGGGTGTGGATATCCCCGCAGTCAACCAAGTGGTTATGTTGCGACCCACCCAGTCGGCCATTGTTTTCGTGCAGCAGCTGGGACGAGGCCTCCGTCGTGCAGAAGGCAAGGATTACGTGGTCGTCATAGATTTCATTGGGAACTACCAGGGGAATTACCTGATTCCCATAGCCTTGTTCGGTGACAGGACCGGGGCCCGCGAAAGACTCCGGCGCCTGGTTTCCGGTGGCTCCGCGGAACTGCCCGGTGCGTCTACGGTGACGTTCGACTCGGTGGCTGCCAAGACGGTCATAGCGGCGGTCAACCAGTCGAACATGACAAGGGTGGGAGAACTCAAGCGTGCCTATCGGGAGGTCAAGGCCAAGGTGGGTAAGGTGCCGACTCTCGAGGAGTTCGACCGTCTGGGGTCGCTCGACCCCACATGCTTTTTCGAGTCCTCGTTGGGCAGCTACGACGGCTTCCTCTCGAAGTACGAGCCCGACTACACCGTGCGCTTCTCGGAAGTGCAGCGCGACCTTCTGAGGTTCGCTTCCGTCGAGTTTGGCGCAGGCAAGCGGCTCGCCGAGTTGGCGCTTATCGAGAATCTGCTGGTAAGGTCCAAAGTCACTCTCAACAGTGTCGCCGAGGACCTCCGGGCTGAGGTGGAGGGTTGGGACGATGGCTTCGGGGTGGGGTTGAGTTTCGATTCCTGTCTGATGCAGGTGCGAAACGGCTCCAGCGTTCTCGACCTCTCGTGGTATGAGAAGAAGGACCAGGGCAAGTTCCCGCCCATGGCCGTACTGGACGGCGATGTCGTGAGACGTTCTCCCGAACTAGAGGCGGCCCTGACTCAGCCATGGGCCAGGGAGTTCTTCGGCCAGATGACCGAGTTGACAGCGGTGGCGCGCGGCCTGCATCGACGCGACTACGGCAGCCCGTTCAACGATCGCCCCTTCTGTATCGGTCAGCGGTATACACGAAAGGACGCATGTCGGCTTGCCTGCTGGGAGCAAAACGTCACGGCCCAGAACATCGGCGGGTACCTGTTCAAGGACGACGACTGGCTCGTCTTTGTGACTTACAAGAAGGATGAGGGAATATCCGACACCATCAAGTATCACGATTACTTCGTGAACCGGTCGACACTGCACTGGATGTCAAAGAACCGGCGGACCAGCACGAGCAAAGACGGCGTCAAACTTTCTGCTTTTGACCCTGACGTGACCCGCATCCATCTGTTTGTGAAGAAGGACGACAACGAGGGCACCGACCACTACTATCTGGGCACCATGCGTCCGGGCGAACTCGTGGACTCGTCTCTTCTCGACAAGGGCCAGCCTGTCTCCGTCTTCGAGACCGAGTTTACGCTCGACCATCCTGTGGACCAGGGCATCTACGACTACATCGTGGGGGCTTAGGCAAGGGGTCCTTCGAGTTTCTCGACCACTTCAAGATCGGCGGGCAGCCAGTGTACCGCCTGCAGGTTGTCCTTTTGAACCCAGCGGAGGTGGCTGTGGGCATGGAGATGCAGGGTCCCATCGACGATCCTGCAGGTGAAACACTCCATGGATAGATGGAAGTCGGGGTAGTCGTACTCGACAGTCACGAAGTGGCAGCCGTCTCCCACGGTCACCTCGAGCTCCTCCCGGATCTCGCGGACACAGGCTTCCCACCCGGTTTCTCCCGTCTCGAGTTTGCCGCCGGGGAACTCCCACCCTCCGGCCATGGGGCCGTAGCCGCGCTGGGCTGCAAGGATGCGGTTCCCGTCTACGATGATGGCGGCGGCTACGTGCAGGGTCTTCATGGTCAAGGACGCTCCCTTCGAGACGGACCCGCCCAGGCTACCCCACACCGGCTCGCGATGAAAGATCCTCACTCGGCCGACTGCCCTCGGCGAGCGCCCACGGGGCTGCGCGCCTGAGTGAGTTGGCTTGGGGTCTTCGGTGTGCGGATTTGGCACTCACCGAGCTTCGGTGTGCGGGTTTTCACTCATCGAGACCTCCAAGGGTGCTCACTGAACGCCTCAGCCCACCAAGACCTCCGAGGGCGCGCACCAAAGCGTCTGCCCCTGCCCCCGTTACCGCCCCGCAACGGCCGCGGTGTAGCATCCCTCCAAAGAGAGAGCCCGGCCCGAGGGAGCACCATGATCAACGAGCAGATGTACGCCTACGGCGCCCAGAAGTCCTCCATCCGCGAGATCGCCGCCTGGGGCGCCGCCCGCGCCGCCCGGATCGGCGCCGAGAACGTCTTCGACTTCTCCCTCGGCAACCCCAGCGTCCCCGCCCCGCCGCAGGTAAACGAGGCCATCGTGCGCGCCCTTGCCCTGCCGCCCACGGAGCTCCACGGCTATACCCCCGCCGCCGGCCTGCCCGCCTGCCGCGAGGCCGTGGCCACCTCCCTCAACCGGCGCTTCGGCACCGGTTACGGCCCCGGCGACGTCTTCATGACCGTGGGCGCTGCCGCCTCGCTCTCCTGCACTTTCAAGGCCGTGGTCAACCCCGGCGACGAGGTCATCGTCATCGCGCCGTACTTCCCCGAGTACCGCGTGTGGATCGAGACCTCCGGCGCCACCTGCGTGGAGGTGCCGGCCGACCCGGTCACCTTCGACCTCGACGTCGACGCCGTCGCCGCCGCCCTCACGGCGCGCACCAAGGCCGTGGTCGTCAACTCGCCCAACAACCCCGTGGGCGTGGTCTACGGCACCGAGACGCTCACCCGCCTGGCCGTGGCCCTCGAGGAGGCCGAGCGCACGTTCGACACCTCCATCTACCTCGTGTCCGACGAGCCCTACCGCGAGATCGTCTACGGGGCGGAGGTCCCTTGGGTGCCCGGCGTCTACGGCCGCACCGTCGTGTGCTACTCCTACTCCAAGAGCCTGTCTCTGCCCGGCGAGCGCATCGGCTGGGTGCTCGTGCCCGACACCAACCCCGACCACGACGAGCTCGTGGACGCTGTGGCCGGCGCCGCCCGCGCCCTGGGCTTCGTCTGCGCCCCCTCGCTCTTCCAGCGTGTGATCGTGGACTGCGTGGACGTCCCGGCCGACGTCGCCGCCTATGCCGAGAACCGGGCCCTGCTCTGCGAGGGCCTCAAGGCCCTGGGCTACGAGTATGTGGAGCCACAGGGCGCCTTCTACCTGTGGGTAAAGGCGCTGGAGCCCGACGCCCAAGCGTTCTTCGAGCGCGCCCGCGAGTTCGAGCTGCTGCCCGTGCCCAGCGACTCCTTCGGCTGCGGCGGTTGGGCGCGCGTGGGCTACTGCGTCTCCCGCGACACCATCGAGAGGTCCATGGCGGCGTGGGAGGCCCTGGCAAAGAGCTACCGTTAGGGGCGCACACGGCAAAACCGCTACCCCCGGGGGGCCCTATGCTTCAGAACCGCTGCGACACCCACACCCACACCGTGTTCTCGCGCCACGCCTTCTCCACAGTGGAAGAGGACGTCCGCGCGGCCGCCGAGGCGGGCCTCGAGCTCCTCGGCATCGCCGACCATCTCTCGGCCATGGTGTCGGCCACGGGAGACGTGCGCGAGTACCAGCACTTCCTCAACATGGGCTGCTGGCCCCGCCGCTGGCACGGGGTGACGCTGCTTCGCGCCGCCGAGGTGGACATCCTCGACGTGGACGGCACCCTCTTTGGCCAGGACGCCATGCTCGAGACCGGCATAACCGAGATGCCCCTGGAGCCCCAGAGCCTCTTCGACCACTGCACCTCCCAGTGCGACTACCTCATCGCCTCCATCCATCACGCCCCTCTCTTCCGCGACCTGCCCGTGGCCCGGGCCACCGACCTCTACCTCAAGGCCCTCTCGCACCCCAAGGTGCTCATGGCCGGGCACATGGGCCGCGCCGGCGTGCCGTTCGACACGACGGCCGTCCTCGAGTACTGCCGGGCCGAGGGCAGGCTGGTGGAGATCAACGAGCACAGCCTGGACTTCTCGCCCAGCGAGGTGCCGGGCCACTGCCGCGAGCTCGCCTGCGCCTGTGCCGAGGCCGGCGTCATGGTGGCTGTGAACACCGACGCCCACATCTCCTGCGACGTGGGCCGCGCCCCAAAGGCCCTGGCCATGCTGGAGGAGGTCCACTTTCCCCAGGAGCTTGTGGCCACGCGCTCGGCGGAGGCGTTCCTCGGCGCCGTGACCCGCGTCGCAGGCCCGGTGGAGGGCCTCTAGGGCAGGTCGTCGGCGCCCGGGCTCCTGTGCCGTCTTCTTGGCCGGGTGCCGCCGCCCGCAATCCGGGCGCTCCCGGGGGAACAGACCCAGCGTCACAACGCAGCGCCGACCACCGTCGCAAAGGGGTCAAACATGGAGAAGTTCGTCTCGTGGAACGTCAACGGCATCCGCGCCATCCTGCGCAAGGACTTTATGGCGTTCTTCGACCGGGAGGACGCCGACGTCTTCGGCGTACAGGAGACCAAGTGCCAGGAGGGCCAGGTGGAGCTCGACCTCCCCGGCTACCACCAGGTTTGGAGCTACGCCGAGAAGAAGGGCTACAGCGGCACCGCGGTCTTCTCCAAGAAGGAGCCGCTCCAGGTGGTCCGCAAGGTGGGCCTGCCCGTGGCCGACGAGGAGGGCCGCGTCTGCGCCTGCGAGTTCGAGGGGTACTGGTTTGTCTCGGTCTACTCGCCCAACTCCCAGGACCGGCTCCAGCGCCTGCCTATCCGCGAGGAGTGGGACGCCCACCTCACGAGGTTCCTCGACGGCCTGGCCAAGGACAAACCCGTCATCCTGTGCGGCGACCTCAACGTGGCCCACAAGCCCATCGACATCGACGACCCCGAGAAGAACGCCGGCCACGCCGGCTTCACCGACGCCGAGCGAGACGACCTCACCCGCCTGCTGGACTCCGGCTTCGTGGACACCTTCCGCTACCTGCATCCCACGGAGGCCGACGTCTACACCTGGTGGAGCTACCGCGAGCGCGCCCGCCGTACCAACGCCGGCTGGCGCCTGGACTACTTCCTGGTGTCCGACGCCCTCAAGGACAAGGTCGCGGCGGCCAGCTGCCTCACCCAGGTCATGGGGTCGGACCACTGCCCCGTGACGCTCACGCTGGACCTCTCCGCCCCGGGTCGTTCGTGAACGCGAGACAGGGGGAGCTTCTTCGCAGGCTCTTGGATGCGGAGGGCCATCTCACGGCCGTGGAGCTCGCGGATGACCTGGGCTGCTCCGAGCGTACGATACGGTCGGACGTGGGGGTGCTGCGGGACGCGATGGCCCGCGAGGGGCTGCACACCACCGTGGACGCCAGGCGCGGTGCCGGCATCGGCCTCACCGTGGTCCCGGGAGAGCACGACTCGCTGCTGCGTCTTCTGGGTGAGAGCGACACGTCCATGCACCCACGCTTCGAGCGCCTGTGCCAGGAGATTCTGCTGATGGTGGCCACGCCGGGCCCCCATAGCTCCCGTAGCCTGGCCTCTGCCCTCTACTGCACGCCCACGCAGGTGCAGCGCGACCTTCACTGGTGGCGCGGGGTCTTGGGAAAGAGGCACCTTGCGTCGGTCAAGGGGCGTTCCGTGGACGTGGAAGGCGACGAATGGGCCCTTCGCGGCTTTGTCATGTCGCTTCTCTTCGCCCTGGCGCCTCCGGCCGTGCGCTCCCACATCCTGCCCATGCTCACCGACGGGCTCTCGGCGGAGGACCTTGCTGCCATCGAGGAGTGCGAGGAGGACCTCCAGGATGCCCTGGGTTTTGAGTTTTCCGGCAACGCCGCTTGGCAGCTCTCGGTGTACCTGGTCCTCATGCTGGTGCGCATTCGCCTGGGCCACGTCATCGAGTCGTGGCCGCACGGCCAGGAGCCCCACGGGGTCCTGCGAAAGCTCGGTGCCAAGCTGGAGAGGCGCTGCGCCGTTGCCGTGAGCGACGCCGAGCTGGCGCTGCTCTGGGACATGGCGCGGTGCTGCACGTGGCAGTGGAGCCTTGCCGCCCTGGATGCGGCCGAGCCCAGCGAGCGTGCGCGCACCATCGTGGGCGCCATGGACCGGGCCCTGACCGCCGCCTTTGGCGAGCCCCTGTCCCCTGCCCTGATCAAGCCCCTGGCCATCCTCGTCGAGAGCAGCCTCGTGCGCCGCGCCTGCGGGCTCTCGGCGCTCAACCCCAACGAGTGCTCGGTCAAATACGACGCCATGGATGCGGCTGCGGCCGTCTCGTCGGTGCTCTGCTCGGTGCCCGAGTTTGTGGACGCCGACCTCTACGGGTCGGACTATGGACGCCTCTTGCTGGCGCTGCTCGACTACATCGAGTCGACGGGGTCGCTGCGCTCGTTGCGCGTGGGCCTTGTGGTCAACTCGGGTATCGACCTGGCCATCTGGGGGGCGGCCCGCATCGAGCGCCTGTCGCCACGCCTCAAGGTGGTCGACGTGCTCAACGGGCAGAGGGTCGAGGCTGCGGGTGGCCCCGCTGCCGCCGACCTGGAGCGGTTCGACTTCCTCGTCTCCTTTGAGCCGCTGTCGGTAGACTATCCCAGCATCACGGTGTCACCGGCGGTCTCCCGCGCCGACGTCGACGCCATAATCGACTCCATCCCCCTTTGGCGTCGCGGCCGCACGCCCATACCCTGGGCCCGAAAAACGCTGCCTGCATTGGCTGACGCCCATGGGCTCGTGGGGGCGCTCTATGAGGACCTCTGCGCCGAGGGGCTCCTTGCCATGGGGGAGGAGCGGTTCCGCTGGCTCTTGCGGGAACTCTCGTGCGTCAAGGGGCGCACGCTGGTGTGGTGCTGGTGCGGCCCCGACGTAAAGGCTGCCGGCATTCGCATCTATACGGTGTCCGGTGCCCCCCAGGGGGCGGTGCAGTGGCCGTCCGTGGCGGTGCTGGTGCTCCCGATCTCCGAGCGTGGTCAGCTCGCGGTGCAGACCCGTTGGTTCAAGCAGCTCGTGGCTGAGTTCGCCGACCTGGGGACCCCGGCAGACGACGAGTTCCTCTCCACGCTCACCCGCCAAGAGGGGGCGGTCTGGGCGTAGGCGCCAAGGCGGGTCGATACGCAACAAGGGCCCCTTTCGCGCGGCGAAAGGGGCCCTTGTGCGGGCGCGTGCCCAATGGTTGGACGCGGTGTTGGCTAGGCGCGGTGGCGCTGGCAGAAGGACAGAGTGAGGTAGCCGGACAGGGCGCCGCCGGCGGCGCAGAGCATGCCCTTGAGCAGGGTCATGGCGCCCAGGCCCAGAGGCCCGGTGGCCTGCATCGCCAGGGTGCAGGTGCCGGTCATGGCGACGGCGCAGATCAGGGCCACCAGGAGCATGGAGGCTCCGTATGCGCGGGGCATGGGGCAGCAGAGCAGCCCGTCGCCCTCGGCGGCCGTGAACGTTCCGTGGGCCCGATCCATCTTGGTGAGCGGCACCACGCAGGCAAAGAGCAGGGGTCCCAGAAGCAGGCCAGTGAAGGCCAGGTCGTGGGCGGCGTCGGCCGGGGTGAAGATGGCGCCGGGGGCTGAGTGGTGCAAGAGGTAAAAGATGACGGCGTTGATTATGCCGTTGATGACGCCGTAGCCGATGAGGCACTTATGGCGCATATAGGCGACAAAGGGTTTGGGCTGATGGGCGCTGTGCTCGGCGACTGATTCCATGGTTTCTCGATCCTCCCGTGAGAGCATGCATGTAATGCATATTCTGATGATATGGGCGCGTCCCTTGACGAGGGCAAGTATAGAAAGCGATGGGGCGTAGCAGGCCTTCAACCGTTTCCGGAGCTCCGGAAACGGTTGCGGCGCGGCTATGTCTGACCGCTTCCTATGATGGGTGCCGTACTCAAGCCCCGACGGAGACGCCCTATGACGCCCCGCCAGACCACTTCCGAAGGAGGAAGGATGGCATCTATCAAAACCGCATCCAAGGCCGAGGGAGGCGCCGAGAAGTTCCTGGTGGCGCCGATCATCGTGCTGATCTTGGCCCAGATGGGCACCTCCGGTGACAACGGGGCCCTGGGCCTCGCCAACCAGCAGCTGGTGGACGTGCTGGGGGCCACCACCCCCGACATCCAGCTTGCCAACATGGTCTACTCCCTCATGGCTGGCGCGTTCATGGTGGCCGGCGGCCTGGTGGGCACCATCATCGGCTTCCGCAAGAGCTTCCGTATCGGCGTGGCCATGTGCGCGGCGGGCGAGCTCGTCATGGCCCTGGCCCCGTCGATGGCCGTGTTCATCTGGGGCGGCCGTGTGCTCGTGGGCTTTGGCGCGAGCTTCATGATCCCCGCGGTGCTGGGCCTCGTTCCCTTCATCTACCACGGAAAGAACCGTCTCGTCGCCTTTGGCTGCATCGGCGCGGCATCGGGCCTCTCTGCCTTCCTGCCCTTGGGCCTGGGCATCGTCATGGAGGCCTCCGGCTTCCGTGTGACCTTCGGCGTTGTGGCGGCCTACTTTGCCGTGGTGCTCATGGCCTCGCTGGCCCTGCCCTCCTTTGAGAAGCCCGAGGGCAAGCTGCATTTCGACTGGCTCGGCTGCGGCATCGCCTCTGCTGGTCTGTTCCTGATCCTCGTGGGCCTGTCGCGCATCTCTGCCTGGGGTCTCGTCGCTCCCTTTGCCGACGCCCCCTTCACGGTCTTCGGTATTTCCCCGGCGCTGCCCATGGTGTGCGTCGGCCTGGTGCTCCTTGCCATCCTGGTCCCTGTGGAGAAGCGCATCGAGGACAAGTACGGCATCGCTTTGATCCCCCACTCCTTCCTCGCGACCCCGCAGGTCCGTGCCGGCCTCGTAGCCAACGCCGTCACCTTCTTCTTCATGGGCATTCAGGCCATCCTGCTCTCGCCCTACCTGCAGCTCGTTGCCGGCTGGTCGCCGGTGCTCATGGGCGTCATGGCCCTCGCTGTGGGCATCCCCACGTTCCTGTTCGCCTTGGGCGTGCCCAAGCTGCTGCCCAACGCCAATCCCCGCACCATCATCCAGGCCGGCTATGGCGTCATGGCCTTCTCCTTTGTGCCCATGGGTCTCGCCCTGCACGGCTCCGAGGCAGGTCCCCTCATGTGGGTGGGCCTGGTCATTGCCGGTGCCGGCGCCGGTCTGGTGAGCGCCGAGGCCTCCAGCATCGTGGCCCTGGCCGTCAACGAGCGCGACGCTGCCCAGTCCGGCGGCATCCAGGCCACCATGCGCAACGTGGGCCAGGCCATCGGCGTGGCCGCCATCGGTGCCGTGCTCCTCTTTGGCATCACCGCCAACATCAACACGGCCATGGAGCAGAACTCCGCCGTCACCCCCGCTGTGCGCGAGGCCGTGGCAGAGCGCAACATCACCCTCATGGGCGACGCCCAGTTCGAGCAGACCATCGCCGACATTCCCATGGACGACACCTGCCGCGAGGCTCTGGTCTCCATCAACTCCGACGCCCGCGTCGAGTCCACCCGAACCTCGTTCACGGTCTCGGCGGTCCTCGTTCTCCTGGGGCTTGTCAGCACCCGCTGGATCACCATCTTCAGGAAGCAGGAAGAGCCCGTCTCCGACGTGGTGGCCGGCGAGCAGGCCCTCGAGCTCACCCAGCTTGCCGAGGACGTTGCCTAACCCTTCGCTGTGCGGGGCGGCGGGAACGACCCGCCGCCCCTTCTTAAGAAAGGAGTGCGCCATGAAGCGCCTCTTTACCAACGCCACTTTTGTGACCATGCGCGACGCCCGGGAGCGGGCCGAGGCCCTGCTGGTGGATGACGACGGCACCATCGCCTACGTGGGCGACCTCGGCGAGGCCCGCTCCCTTGCCCAGGGCGCCCCCGAGACCGACCTGCACGGCGCCTGCGTGCTGCCGGGCTTCATCGATCCCCACAGCCACTTCACCGGGGCGCTGCAGTACCTACTCTATGCCGACCTCTCGCAGTGCACATCCTTCGCCCAGATCGAGGCCGTCCTGAAGGAGTTCGCCGCCTCCCGCCCCGTCGGCGAGGACGGCGTCATCATGGCCATCGGCTACGACCAGAACAACCTGGAAGAGGGCCAGCACCCCACCCGCGAGCTTCTGGATTCCGTCTCCACCGAGGTGCCCATTCTCATCACCCACGTGTCCAACCATATGGGCGTGGCCAACTCCCGCCTGCTGGAGCTTGCCGGTCTGGATGCCCGGACGCCTGACCCCGAGGGCGGCCGCTACGGCCGTGACGACAACGGCGAGCTGACGGGTTATGCCGAGGAGCCCGCCGCCATGAACGGCCTCTACGCCGTCACGACGCCCCGCATGAACTTAGACTTCTTCTCCATGGCCAACGACATGCAGGACGTCTACCTGGAGAACGGTGTCACCACGTGTCAGGACGGCGCCACGGGCCCCGACATGGCCAACGTGCTCTGCGCCCTGGCCGAGCGCGGCCTTCTCAAGATGGACGTCGTGGGCTATCCCATGGCGGGGAGCGATCCCTTGGCCACCCTGGAGGCCCATCCCGACTATGACGGGTCCAACTATCGGGGGCATTTCCGCCTAGGAGGCCTCAAGATGTTCCTCGACGGGTCGCCGCAGGGCCTTACGGCGTGGATGAGCGAACCCTACGTGGAGGGCCCCGAGGGCGAGCGCGACTGGTGCGCCTACGGCACTATGAGCGACGAGGATGCCCTGGCCTTTGCCAAGGCGGCCGTGGACACCAACCACCAGCTGCTCTGCCACACCAACGGCGACGCCGCCGCCGACCAGCTCCTGCGCGTTTACGCCCAGGCCCGGGCACAAAGCGCCAACCCCGACGCCAAGGCGCTCCGCCCGGTGATGATCCACTGCCAGACCGTTCGCAAGGACCAGCTCGAGACCATGGCCGAGCTATCGATGGTCCCCTCCATCTTCGCTTCCCACGTGTGGTACTGGGGCGACGCCCATGTGAAGAACTTCGGCCCCGTTCGCGGCGGTCGGGTGAGCCCTTGCGGCGACGCCGTGGACTGCGGCCTGCCGTTCACGCTCCATACCGATACCCCGGTGCTGCGCCCCAACCTCCTCGAGGGGGTGTGGTGCGCCGTGCGCCGCGTCACCAAGGGTGGCCGCCAGCTCGACGCCGAGCAGGCCGTGAGCGTCTTTGACGCGCTGCGCGCCATCACCTACAACGGCGCCTACCAGTACGGCGAGGAGAGCTCCAAGGGGACCCTGGAGGCGGGCAAGCTGGCCGACCTCGCCGTGCTCGACGCCAACCCCCTGGAAGTGGACCCCGATGAGATCCGCTCCATCAAGGTGCTCGCCACCGTCAAGGAGGGCGAGAACGTCTGGGAGCGCAAGGCCTGCTAGTGGGTTTGGGCCACGGCCGATATGCAGGGGGCTGGAGACGCCGTGTCTCCGGCCCCTCTTCTTTTTGCGGCTCTCCTACAGCCCGCAGAACGCCAGCACGCGCTCGAGCTCCCGTGCGGCCTGGATGTAGCCGGCGTCCCACGACGCCTCCAGCCGCGCCTTGTCGAGGCACGCGTTGTCCACCGGCATGGTGTCGGGCCGGATCACGAGGGCCTGGCCCCGGCGCTCCATGTCCTCGAGCTCGGCCATGGCGTCGTTGTAGGCCTGCGCCCTGGCCACGAGCGCCTCGGCCACCCGCGGGTAGTGAGCCAGCGCCCGGCGGGCCAGGAGCCGCTGGGCCGTGCCGAGGGTCTCCTTGCGGTAGCCACGCGGCCGTGTGGCCACCACCACGAGCCGCTCGTAGCCGTCGGCCAGGGCCATGCCGTGGGGCAGCCCGCCGCGGTCTCCCAGGCCGCCGTCGAACCAGAGCTCGCCCTCGATCTCGACGGGGTTCATGAGGAGGGGCATGGTAGAGCTGGCCCGGGCGTGGCGGGCGAGGTCCACGGGGTCGGCGTAGTCGGCCTTGTGCCACGTGCGGGTGCGTCCGGTGTCGGCCGAGAAGGCCTGCATGGCGGCCTCGGCGGGGTTCTCGCAGAAGGCGCCCCAGCGCACGGGCACCTCGCCCGACTCCACGCACCCCTCGTAGAGGTAGTCGGAGTTGAAGTAGCCCTCGCCGTGCAGGAAGTGGCCGATGCCGCCGAAGCGCGGGTCGTCGGCGTACTCCACGAACTGCAGCCGTGAGCGGTGGGCGTCGCGGGCCACGTGGTTCACCGTGAGCGACGAGCCGGCCGAGACGCCGCACACGTAGGGGAAGTCGAGGCCCAGGTCCTCGAGGGCCTGGGAGAAGGCCGCGGTGTAGGAGGCCCGCATGCCGCCGCCCTCGAAGCACAGTGCGACGTCGTTCACGCGGGTCACGGGGTTGTTCGCCATGGGGTCGCTCGCTCTCGGGTCGTGTCGGGTGCTAGCATCGGGCATTGTATCCCGCGCGAGAAAGGCCGGACATGGAGCGCGTAACTCATGTGGACAGGGCCCGCGAGGTCCTGAGGGAGGCCGTGGAGCAGAGCGACGACCTCGTGTTCTTCGGCGGTGCCGGCGTCTCCACGGCCAGCGGCATCCCCGACTTCCGCTCCGAGGACGGCCTCTACCGCCAGCAGTTCGCCTACCCGCCCGAGACCATGCTCTCCCACAGCTTCTACGAGGCGCACCCGACCGAGTTCTTCGACTTCTACCGCAAGAAGATGGTGGCCCTGGGGGCGAGGCCCAACCGCGCCCACCGCAAGCTGGCCGAGCTCGAAGGGTCGGGCCCCCTCACGGCGGTGCTCACCCAGAACATCGACGGCCTGCACCAGATGGCCGGCAGTCGCAACGTGCTCGAGCTCCACGGCTCGGTGCACCGCAACGTCTGCCAGGGCTGCGGCCGCGTGTACCCGGCCGAGTGGGTCATGGCCACCGAGGGCGTGCCCGTGTGCGAGGAGTGCGGCGGCCCCGTGAAGCCCGACGTGGTGCTCTACGAGGAGCCCTTGGACCGGCGCGTGCTCGACGCCGCCGCCGATGCAGTCGCCCGGTGCGACACGCTGGTGGTGGGCGGGACGTCGCTCGTGGTGTGGCCCGTGGCCGGACTCGTGGACCTCTTCTCGGGGCGCCGCCTCGTCATCGTGAACAAGGGGGCCACGGCCATGGACGGCCGCGCCGACGCCGTCCTGGACGTGGACATCGCCCGGGCCTTCGACTTCTGAGGGTCTTCCTGCGGTGTCGTGCCGGCGGAGGGCGCATCCCTCCCATAACGGTACAATCAACTAAGTCTTGCAACCGGACCCGGAGGGGCACCCATGGCGTCTGAGCACCATATGGACCGCGCAAAGATCGAGCGGGGCGTGCGCCTCATGCTCGAGGGCATGGGGGAGGACCCCGACCGCGAGGGTCTCGTGGATACGCCCGCCCGCGTCGCCCGCGCCATGGAGGAGGTCTGTGGCGGGGCCGCCGTGGACGTCGACGGGCTCTTCTCGGTGACCTTCGACGCCGGCTGCCACGACATCGTCGTGGTGCGCGACATCCCGTTCTACTCCCTGTGCGAGCACCACCTGCTGCCGTTCTTCGGCCGGGCCCACATCGCCTACATCCCCGGCCCCGACGGCCGCGTGTGCGGCATCTCCAAGCTCGCCCGCGTGGTGGACGCCTATGCGCGGCGTCCACAGCTGCAGGAGCGGCTCTGCGCCCAGGTGGCCGATGCCGTGGTGGGACACCTCGACCCCATGGGCGTGGTGGTGGTCATGGAGGCCGAGCACCTCTGCATGACCATGCGCGGCGTGCGCAAGCCCGGTGCCATGACCAGCACGTCTGCGGTGCGCGGGGGCTTTGCTGCCAGCTCCACCACCCGTGCCGAGGCCATGAGCCTCATCTTTGACGGAACCCACGTTCGGTAGGAGGCCCTTTTGCTGAGACGAGACTTCGCCACGTGGCAGTGCGGCGACCGCGAGCTCTCCCTCGCGCGCCCGCGCGTCATGGGCATCCTCAACGTGACCCCCGACTCCTTCTCCGACGGCGGAGAGCACGCGGACACCGCGTCGGCCGTGGCCCACGGCCTGGCCCTTCTCGACGCTGGGGCGGACATCGTCGACGTGGGCGGCGAGTCCACGCGGCCCGGGTTCACCCCGGTGGACCCCGAGGAGGAGGCCGCCCGCGTGGTGCCCGTGGTCCGCGAGCTGCTGGATGCCGGCGCCCTGGTGAGCGTGGACACGCGCCATCCCTCCGTGGCCGAGCTCTGCGTGCGCCTGGGTGCGCACGTGCTCAACGACGTCACCGGCTTCACCGACCCCGCCATGGTCAAGATCGCGGCCGAGGGCGAGTGCGGTGTGGTGGTCATGCACGCCGGCGAGGTGGCCGACCACCCCACACGCCGCTCGGTGCTGCTCGACTCCGACCCGCGCTCCCGCGAGGCGGCTGCCGAGGACGCCGAGGCCGAGGTCGCGGATGGCGACGACGCGCCGGCCGACAGGGGCGAAGCCTCCTCCGTGCGCCTGGACGAGGTCATGCGCAGGAGCGCCCGTGGCGTCACGAGCCCCACGGTTCGCCTGGCCTCCGGCTCCAACCGGCGGTTCACCCTGCCGGAGTCGGCCCCCATCATGCGTCGCATCATGGGCTTTCTGGGCGACCAGGCCCGCACCCTCATGCGTGCCGGCGTGGCCCACGACCGCATCTGTCTGGACCCCGGCGCGGGCTTTGGCAAGATGGCCGACGAGGACGTGGTGATTCAGCGCGCCTGCGCCCAGATGGTCTCCATGGGCTATCCCATCATGTGCGCCGTGTCGCGCAAGCGCTTCGTGGGCGCCATCTCCGGGGTGGGCTCCGCGGCCGACCGCGACGCCGCCACCATCGGCGCCGCCCTGGCCGCCGCTGAGGCCGGCGCCCGCATCCTGCGGGTGCACGACGTCGCCGGGGTGACCCAGGCCCTGAACGCGTACTGGTCCATCGCACACCCCGGACAGTCCCGCGCCTTCGTGGCCCTGGGCTCCAACGTGGGCGACCGCGTGGGCTACCTCGCCCGGGCCTGCGCCCTGATCAACGAGATCCCGCTTACCTGCGTCTCCGCCGTGAGCCACGCCTACGAGAGCGAGCCCGCCTACGGCATCGCCACCCCGGTGGCCAATGCCGTGGCCGAGCTGCGCACCGAGCTGGCGCCGGAGGTGCTGCTCGGTCACCTCATGGAGGTGGAGCAGGCCCTGGGCCGCACGCGTCCGGCGGACCAGGACGGCCACGGGCCCCGCACCATCGACTGCGACCTGGTCTTTGTGGAGGGCGAGCGCCACGCCGGCGAGCGCCTGCGGCTGCCGCACCCCGGCCTCGTCGAGCGCGACTTCGTGCTGGTGCCCATGGAGGACCTGGTGCATGACCCGGCCCGCTACCTGCGCCATGCCGGCATCGCGGTGCTGCCCCGCGAGGAGCGCGTGGGCATCGTGCTGGCGGACCTCGGCCCCATCGAGTGGTAGGGGGCACCGTGGTGGATGTGGTGGGCACCTGCGCCTCGGTCCTCGACGAGGCCGCCTCCCTCGCCCGCGAGGGGGTCCCGGCCGGCACCTGCGTGGCCGCTCGCGAGCAGACCGCCGGCCGCGCCCGGCTCGGCCGCGTGTGGGAGTCGCCGGCCGAGGGGCTGGCCGTGGCCGTGGTCCTGCGCCCGAAGGCGCCCATGGGGCTGCTCTCGGGGCTGTCGTCCGTGGCGGGCCTCGGCGCCGTGGACGCGCTGCGGGCCCTGGGGGCGCCGGTCTCGCTTGCATGGCCCGACGACGTGGTTGACGCCTGTGGCCGCAAGCTGGGCGGCGCCGTGTGCAGTGCCGGCTATGGCGGGGGCGGCGTGTTCGTGGTGGCGGGGGTCTACGTGAACGTCCTGCCCCCCGACGGCGACCTCGCGACCGCCGGTTCGCCCGCGCCCCGAGAGGCGGCGGGTCTCGCCTCCCTGCTCGATGCGGTGCCCGGCCTCGAGACCCTCGCCACCGCGATCGGCGACGCCGTCGTCTCCCGCGTCCGCACCTGGGAGGACGGCATCGCCGCCGGCCAAGGCACCGCCGGCCCCCTCGGGCCGGTGCTCTCGGAGTGGTTCGACGAGATGCCCCTCATGGGCCGGGAGGTGCGGGTGCTCCTGCCCGACGGCCGCGTGGCTGCCGAGGGCATGCTGGCGGGCATCGACGGCTGGGGTCGCGTCACCGTGCGCACCGACGACGGCCGGGAGCTGGAGTTCTCCAGCGAGCAAGGGTCCGTGCGGCCGCGGTAGGGCGGCCCTGCGTCCTTCGGTGAGTGGCTGACCCTTCAGTGAGTGCCTTTGCATGCCTCGGTGAGTGGAAAACCGCGCACGGAGGCTCCGTGAGCGTCCTAATCGCTCACTGAAGGTCATCGGGCCGCTCACTGAGCACCCCGCCCCGACCCCTCCCCGCGGCCGTTGTTCAAAACTACATAATCAATGAAGTCAGTTGTCGACAATCCCTGGCGGTGCATCAAAAAGGAGCTCGCCTGCATCAACCCGTGAACCCCGCGTGTCCCGGGCCTGCCTCGCGGCCCCGGACGACCGCGCTCACCGCCGCCCAGATGCCGTTGGTCCGTTGTCAGAATCATGTCAGACGAGATGAGTCGGGTATTAGGCAACCTATACCTCATCTTGCGACGACGCCTCGCCGCGGCTCCCGTAGGCTCTCCCCCAAGAGGGGAGGGGATTCATGATTCTCTGCGGTCTCTACGCAAGGCTCGTCTACCTGTCCCGCGCCTCCCTTGTGCGAGTGGCCGATGGCGCCGAGTGCGCGGGGCTTCTCCGTGCCGCGGGGGTCTCGGCCCAAGATGTGGCCCAGGTCAGGGAGGACCGCGAGTTCGCGAGCCTGATGGGCGCCTTTCCGCAGGCCCCGACAGCGGTCCGGTGCCTTGTGGGACGCAGGGAGCGTCGCCACGGGGTCAAAGGTGCCTCGACCCGCCTTTGGTCTGCCTCCCTTCCGCCTGGCACGCTCTGCCGGGTGGAAGAGGGGCCCGGCGCGGGCCATCACGTGGTGTCTCCGGAGCTCCATCTGATGATTCGCGCCGCGGAGCTGCCGAGATGGGAGCTCGCACTGCTTGCCATGGAGTTCTGGGGGCGCTTCGACTCGCGCGAGGACGCGGAGGGCGGCATCGCGGGCAGGCCGTACCCGTTGGCGTCGCCTGAGTCCGTCGAGGAGGTCGCGGGGGCCGTCGAGGGGCGTGTGCCCGGAATCTCCTCGGTCCGTCTCGCCCTTGCCCACGGCCTGCCCAGGTCCCGGTCGCCCCGGGAGTCCGCGCTCGCGCTCTTCCTCTCGCTCCCGCGCAGGTTTGGCGGCATGGGCCTCGGGCCGCTGGAGCTCAACGGGCCGGTGGGTCTCTCGGCGAGGGGCCGCAAGGTCGCCGGCGCGTCCAAGGCCATGCCGGACCTATTCTTTCCTGCGGCGTCGCTCGATGTGGAGTACGACTCGAGCGCCCATCACCTGGGTGCCGACGAGGTGCTCCGCGACAAGGGCCGCCAGCTGGCCCTGCAGGCGTCCGGAATCGAGGTGATGCCGGTGACCGCGTCCGTGGCAGGGGATTACGGCTCGCTCGTCGCGGCCGCCGAGGCCGTCGCCGCCAAGGTGGAAGGCCGCGAGCCGCCCCCGCTCCCGGAGGCCATGGAGAGGAGGCGCCGCAGGCTCTATGACGAGCTGTTTCGCGTGCGCACGCTGTGGTGAGTTGCACAGGCTCTCGGACACGGTCTTCGGTCAGGGCTCTCAGTGAGCGCCTTGAGGTGCTTCGGTGAGCATAATTCCACTCACCGAAGGCTCCGTGAGTGCCTGAACCGCTCACTGAGACTCCCAAGACCGCTCACCGAGCACCTGACAAGCCGCCGCCGGGCCCGCCATCCGATGTCTCCTTCGCCAGGGTCCCGTCTCTGCGTCCCCGCGCCCCGCCATGGGTAGCATGGAAAGGTCGACCCGCGACCCCGTCCCAAGCAAAGGACCCGCCATGTTCCTCTCCGTCGATGTGGGCAACACCCAGACCACCTTCGGCCTCATAGACGAGGCCGGTTCCGTCGCGTGCCACTGGCGCACCAAGACCGACAAGCTCGACACCGCCGACGAGCTCGCCGTGCGCCTCACGGGCCTTCTCGCCGGCCAGGGCTTCTCCATGGACTCGGTGGACGCCGTGGCCGTGGCCTCCGTGGTCCCCGCCCTGCAGCGGGCCTGGCACGTCTGCCTCATGCGCCTGGGCAAGGACCCGCTCATGGTGGGCGCCCAGGGGCCGTGCCCCATCGAGGTGGCGCTGGCCTACCCGTCCCAGGTGGGTGCCGACCGCATCGCCAACGCCGTGGAGGCCAAGGAGCGCTACGGCGCCCCGGCCATCGTGGTGGATTTTGGTACGGCCACCAACATCGACGTCGTGGCGCCCGACGGCTCGTTCGTGGGCGGCGTCATCGCCCCGGGCGTCATGCTCGGCGCCCAGGCGCTGTTCGACCGGGCGTCCAAGCTGTCGAGCACCCCCATCGCCATGCCGCCTCGGGTGGTGGGCCGCGATTCAGAGCAGGCCCTCCAGAGCGGTATCGTGATCGGCGCGGCCGCCATGGCCGAGGGGCTCGTGGCCCGCATCAAGGCCGAGCTCGGGGTGGGGGAGTGCCCCGTGGTGGCCACCGGTGGCCTGGCCCGCACCGTCTCCGAGGCCACGGACTGCTTCACCGCCGTGGACCCCGACCTCACCCTGCGCGGCATCCACCGCATCTGGCTCGCGCAGGTCTGACGGCGCCGGTGTCGCCCGCGCCTGCCCATAGCCCCTCCATAGACCCACGGGACGCTCCTTGCAGCTCCCGGTGGCCGTTGCTATCATGCAAAGGCTGTATCGCCCTGGTCGGAAACCAGGGCACCCCCATCGCCAGGGTCGGAAACCTTGGCACAACATGAGGAGTCCTGCCATGAAGAACAACATCCATCCTGAGTACATGGAGTGCACGGTCCGCTGCTCCTGCGGCAACACCTGGACCACCCGCGCCACGGTCCCCGAGATGACCCTCGACCTGTGCGACAAGTGCCACCCCTTCTACACCGGCACCCAGAAGCTCGTCGACACCGGCGGACGCGTCCAGCGCTTCGCCGACAAGTTCGGCGGCGCCGCCCAGGCCCAGCTGGAGAAGGAGGCCGCCAAGAAGGCCGCCCACGCCCAGAAGGAGGCCGAGGAGCGCGCCGCCCGCGCCGCCAAGGCCGAGGCCAAGGCTGCCGCCAAGGCCGCCCGTGCCGCTGAGTACGCCAAGAAGGCCGAGGCCAAGGCTGCCAAGGAGGCCGCCGAGCAGGCCGCTGCCGCTGCTGCCGCCGACGATGCCGACGCCGAGGCCGCCGTGGCCGAGGCTGCCGCCGAGGTCGTCGACGAGGCCGTCGCCACCGACGTCGAGTAGCGCACGGCCCACAGGCAACCCGCACAAAGGCGGGGCACCGGATCCGCTCCGGTGCCCCGCCTTTTCCATGGCCCGGGCCGAGTCGCCGAGCCTGGGCCATGGCCTCGTCGCCGCCGGTCAGGCCAGGACGGCCTTGACGACGCGCGTGGCGAGAAAGCCCACGGCGCAGGCCGCGGCGATGCCTACGATCACTCGTCTCATGGGGACCTCCTTCGGGTGGTGGGACCGTGTCCCCATGATGGCCGGCGGCCGCCCCGCCATCCATCGATGCCCCTTACACCTCGGTGACGCCTGCGTAAGGCGCAAAAAAGCGGCCCCGACGCTCCCGCGCCGAGGCCGTCCGACGTCCGGTGCTCCGGATCGCCCCGCTAGACGAGCTTGAGGTCCGGGCCCTCGCCCTTGTCGTCGGCGTCGTCCTTGGCGCCCTCGGCCCGGGCGGCGTCCTGGGCGCGCATCATCTCGAGCATGGCCTGGTACTGCTCGGAGCGGGCCTCGGCCTCGGCCGGCGTCTCGTGGGCGTAGGTGCAGGTGCACTCGCTCGCCACCACGTTGGCGGCCTTCATGTTGAGGGCGTTGGCGCGCAGGTCCTCCAGCTGGCCCATGCCGCGGGCCTGCTCGATGACCTTCTCGCCGTCGGCGGCCGACAGCCCCAGGAGGCCGGCGATCTCCTCGTCGGCGACCTTGAGCTTCTTCTCGGCGGCGTAGGCGGAGAGGGCGGCCTGCTCGCCGGCGGTCTGGGCGGCACGGTCGTCGAACATGGCGTCGAGGGCCATCTGGTCGATGCCCATCTGGGCGAAGTACTGGTCGGGGTCGACACCCTGCTGCATGGCGTCGTAGCGCATGGCCTGCTGGAGCTGCTCGCGGTAGCGGGCGATCTCGTCCATGGGGACCTGCTGGTTGAGGCGCTTGGCCAGCTCGCCGGCGCAGAGCGGGGCCTTGGACTCCTCGGCGTAGTGGGAGTTCATGTGCTCGAGCTGCGAGTGCAGGGCCTTCTTGAGGTCGTCGAGCGTGGAGAGGCCCTCGAGGTTGGCGGCCACCCAAGCGTCGTCGACGTCGGCGCCGGTGGCGCCGTGCTCGCGGGCGATCGACTCGATGGCGAACTCGATGTCGGTGTCGGTGACGGTGGGGACGGTCACGGTGATGGTGACCGGGTCGTAGCTGGAGAGCGTGTAGTGGTAGCGGTCGCCGATCTTGAGCGGCGCAGGCTTGTTGATCTCGATGGCCATGGGTCCTCCTCGTCGGACGTGCGGGGCGCGGCACGGCCCCGTGTCCCTGTTTTTTGCAACGATAAGGACTTTACCCCGGATGGGGCGCCCCCTCACGCGCCCGTCGCGGCGGGGAGGCCCTTCTCCGCAGGCCCTGCACGGCGTGGCGGCCGCTTGGATAACCCCCGTGCCCGGGTGGTATTATCAGAAGGCTAAGTCGGCGCCCCAGGACGCGGCGCCAATGCGACACTTTGGAGTAACCCATGCGTGACCGCCTCATCGCCCTGCTCGAGGCCTACCGGGAGCTCGAGCGCAAGCTCAGCGACCCCGCCGTCTACAACGACCAGAAGGAATACGCGCGCCTGGCCAAGGAGCACGCCAGCCAGGCCGAGCTCGCCGAGAAGGCCCAGGCCTACCTGTCGGCCCTCGACGACATCGAGGCCGCCAAGGAGCTCCTCCACGAGGAGTCCGACGCCGAGACCCGCGAGCTGCTGCAGGCCGACATCGCCGAGAACGAGGCCAAGCTCCCCGGCCTCGAGGAGGAGATCAAGGTCATGCTCATCCCGGGCGACCCCAACGACGAGAAGGACACCATCGTCGAGATCCGCGCCGGCGTGGGCGGCGACGAGGCGGCCATCTTCGCCGGCGACCTCTTCAAGATGTACGAGCGCTTCTGCGAGGCCCGCGGCTGGAAGATCGAGGTTCTGTCGAGCAGCCCCTCCGAGGCCGGCGGCTTCAAGACCATCGAGTTCAAGGTCTCGGGCGACAAGGTCTACTCGGTCATGAAGTTCGAGAGCGGCGTGCACCGCGTGCAGCGCATCCCCAAGACCGAGAGCCAGGGCCGCATCCAGACCTCCACGGCCACCGTGGCCGTGCTGCCCGAGGCCGACGAGATCGACATCCAGATCGACCCCGGCGACCTCCGCATCGACACCTATTGCGCGAGCGGCCCCGGTGGCCAGTGCGTCAACACCACCTACTCGGCGGTGCGCATCACCCACCTGCCCACCAACACCGTGGTGCAGTCCCAGGACCAGCGCTCGCAGATCCAGAACCGCGAGGTCTGCATGCAGATGCTGCGCGCCCGCCTCTACGAGATGGAGCTCGAGCGCCAGCAGGCCGAGCTCGGCGCCGAGCGCCAGAGCCAGATCGGTCACGGCAACCGCTCCGAGAAGATCCGCACCTACAACCAGCCGCAGGACCGCGTGACCGACCACCGCATCGGCTTCAACGGCACCTACAACGGCGTGCTTTTGGGGGACACCCTCGAGAGTGTCATCGAGGCCCTGGCCGCGGCCGACCGCGCCGCCCGTCTGGCCGAGGCCGTGTGACCGCTCCTTCCCGGTTTCTTCCAGGGGGGTGTCCCGCGCAGGCGGGGCGCCCCCTTTCCTGTGAGGAGGCCCTCCCGCGCTATCATGTACGGGCATCGTACGGCGGCGATTGGCGGCTATGGAAAGCAACGCGTGGACCATCAAGCGGGTCATCGACTGGACCCGGGGCGACCTCGAGCGCCACGGCGACGAGCACCCGCGCCTCTCGGCGGAGTGGCTGCTCTCGGCCGTGACGGGCAAGTCGCGGGTGCAGCTCTACTTGGACTACGACCAACCGCTGGAGCCGGCTGAGCTCGCCGCCATGCGGGCGGCCATCCAGCGCCGCCGTGCGGGCGAGCCGCTCCAGTACGTCACCGGGGAGATGCCCTTCCGCCACATCGTGATCCACTGCGAGCGCGGCGTGCTCATCCCCCGGCCCGAGACCGAGGTGCTGGTGGACGCCGCCCTGGAGGGCGTCGCGGCCGCCCGTGCCCGCAGGCCCGAGCCGGAACCCGAGCCCGAGCCCGAGGAGACCTCTCCTGAGAAGGACGCCCCCGACGCCGGCGATGTCCCTGAGACCGGCGACGGCCCCGAGGGCGACCCCGCACACACCGAGGGCGCCCCCGCTGGCCCGGACCCAGCCACGGTGCCGGACTCCTGGGTCCGCGTGGCCGACATCTGCTGCGGCACCGGTTGCATCGCGCTCTCCATCGCCGGCGAGACCGAGGCCAGCGCCGTCTGGGCGGGCGACCTCTCGCCGGCCGCCGTGGCCCTGACGGTGCGCAACCGCGACGCCTTGGGGCTCGGGGACCGCGTTGCCGTGGCCGAGGGCGACCTCTACGGGGCCCTTCCCGAGGAGCTCATGGGCACCCTGGACGTCGTCGTCTCAAACCCACCCTACATCCCCAGCGCCGTGGTGCCCACGCTGCCCGACGAGGTGGTGGGCTTCGAGCCGGGCCTCGCCCTCGACGGCGGCCCCGACGGGCTCGACATCTTCCGCCGGCTCCTGGAGGGCGCCCCCGCGTGGCTGGCCCCCGGCGGTATGCTCTGCGTCGAGCTCTTTGAGGAGTCCCTCGACGACGCCTGCGCCCTCGTGCGCGCCCAGGGCGGCTGGGCCTCCGTGGAGGCGCACGACGACCTCGCCGGAAGGCCGCGGGTGCTCGTGGCCGTGCGGGAGGGCTGACGGCCGTGGCCTCGGGCATCCCGCCGGCCTCGAGCGAGGCCGTCCGCCATTCCATGCAGGGCAACCGGGGCAAGAACACCAAACCCGAGCTGCTCGTGCGCGCTCATCTCCGCGAGGCCGGCCTCACCGGCTACCGCCTCCACTGGCACGTGGCCGGCAGGCCCGACGTCGCCTGGCCCGGCAAGCGCGTGGCCGTCATGGTCAACGGCTGCTTCTGGCACCGCTGCCCCCACTGCCACCCGTCCACGCCGGCCACCCACGCCGAGTTCTGGGCCGAGAAGTTCCGCCGCAACGTGGAGCGTGACCGCCGGAACATAGAGACGCTGGAGGCGGACGGCTGGACGGTCCACGTGGTGTGGGAGTGCCAGCTCAAGAAGAAGACGGTGGGAAAGACCATGGGCGAGCTGCTCCCGCAGCTGTCCCGCGAGCTGGGAAAGCCCATCAAGGGCCGTTTGGAGGAGGGGTCATGAGCGAACCTGGGAACACGGTGAGGGTCGCTGGGGGGCGCCCGGTGCCCGGGGAGGTCCTCGAGAGGCTCGCGGGGGTGCTCGGCCCCGGCCGCGGCGTGGCGGTGCTTCCCACGGACTCCGTGTACGGGATCGGTGCCCTGGCTGTGGCGGGCAACCCCGGCCACGGGCGCGTGTTCGCCATCAAGGGGCGCGACCGCTCGCAGACGCTCCCGCTGCTCATCGGCAGCTCCGAGGACCTCGAGGTCTACGGCGAGGGCGTCCCCGGGTGGGCGTCCCGGGCCGCCCGGGAGCTCTGGCCCGGGGCCCTCACCTTCGTCGTGCGCGCGTCCGGCGAGCTGCCCGGCGAGTACAAGGCGGCCGACGGCACCGTGGCCCTGCGCGTCCCGGACGCCCCGCTCGTGCGCGAGGTCATCGCCCGCGTGGGCGCGCCCCTGGCCATGACCAGCGCGAACACCCACGGCGCTCCGAGCCCCGCGAGCTTCGACGAGCTCGAGGGGGTCATCGTGGCGCAGGCGGACGTCGTGGTGGACGGCGGCGCGTGCCCTGTGGGTACCGCCTCCACCATCGTGGACGCTACGGGCGCAAGCCCCCGCATCCTGCGCGAGGGCTCGGTCACGCTGGACGACGTCCTCGTCGCCGGCGGTCTGGTCTAGGGGTGTTGTCGGGGATCCCGATCTCGGGACGGTTCTCCTCGGGGACGGGGCGCCCCATCCGTTGGGGATCGCGATTTCCAACGTTCCGACCGGAGGGCGATCGCGATCTCCCTCCGGTTCTTGCTCCCGGCCTTGTCGGAGACCCCGGTTTCTAACGCAGCGCCCCGCCGGCCGTCTGCCGCCGGGGGTCCCCAACGGCGTCCAAACCACTAGACTGGGAGGGGCGTGTACCCGACTCCCGAGGAGGACCCATGCGTGTAGCCGTTGCGTCAGACCACGCCGGCTTTTGCCAGAAATCGCAGGTCGTGAACCATATCCAGTCCCTGGGCCACGAGGCCGTCGACCTCGGCCCCGCCACCGACGACCGTGTCGACTACCCCGACTTCGCGCACAAGGTGGCCTGGGGGGTCGCCGAGGGCGAGTACGACCGCGGCGTGCTGATCTGCGGCACCGGCCTCGGCATGGCCATGACGGCCGACAAGGTCCCGGGCGTGCGTGCCGTCGCCATCCAGACCCCGGGTTTCGCCGAGCTCTGCCGGGAGCACAACGACGCCAACGTCATCTGCCTCTCGGGGCGCTTCGTGGACCCCGCCACCAACGACGAGATCGTGAGGATCTTCCTCACCCAGGAATTCGGCGGCGGGCGCCATGCGACGCGCATCGAGAAGATGATGCGAGAGGACGAGCGCTGAGCCCGAAGACCGGCGAGCGAGAGAAAGGACGTCAGAAGATGACGGTGCAGTACGACGAGAGCCGCGTCACCCTGGTCGACCATCCCCTGGTACAGCACAAGGTGGCCATCCTGCGCGACAAGGACACGAGCACCAAGCAGTTCCGCGAGCTCGTCCGCGAGCTCGCCCTGTTCGAGGGCTACGAGGCCACTCGCGACTTCCCGCTTGAGGAGGTCGTCGTCGAGACCCCGCTCGAGCGGTGCACCTGCATGGAGCTCTCGGGCAAGAAGGTGGCCATCGTGCCGATCCTGCGCGCCGGCCTGGGCATGGTGGACGGCCTGCTCGAGCTCGTGCCCTCCGCCCGCGTGGGCCACGTGGGTATGTACCGCGACCCCGAGACCCACGAGCCCCACGAGTACTACTGCAAGCTGCCCGCCGATGTGGAGAACCGCACCTGCCTTCTCGTGGACCCCATGCTGGCCACGGGCGGCTCGGCCAACGCCGCCATCGACTACCTCCGTCGTGCCGGCGTCTCCGACGTGCGCCTGCTCGTCCTGGTCTCGGCCCCCGAGGGCCTGGCCGCCGTGCTCGAGCACGATCCCGACGTGCGCATCTACACCTGCGCCATCGACCGGGAGCTCAACGACCACGCCTACATCCTGCCGGGCCTCGGCGATGCCGGCGACCGCATCTTCGGCACCAAGTAGCGCGTAGCCGACGGAGTCCCAGGTCTTGAGGTGGCCGGGCCGCGCCATGCGACCCGGCCACCTACCGTCTTCCCGGGCCGCGGGTCGGCCGAGGGGGACGCCGGGGCGGCGTGCGCCCCGTTCCTGCCCGACAGCCCATTGCGTTTCGGACACTTGGAGGTAAGACGATGCCCCGCGGCAAGGTCACCAGCGCGGACCCTGCACCGACTTGGGACAAAAGAGCCTTCCTCTGCGCCCTCATGGTGTTTCTCTACACCTTCGTGCTGGACGATTTCGTCCTTCCCGTAAGCAACGGCCTGCATCCCCTCATGTTCGAGGTGACGACGGTGGGCGGCGTCGGCTTTCTGGCCCTTATCGGCCTGTTGGCGTCGCGGCGCCCCGACGTCCTGGACAACGACTGGCTCAACGGTTGCGCCGTCACCTGCAGCCTTGCCGGCGCCTTCGTGGCCCTGGAGTCCGTGGGCGCCCCGGGCCCCCTCTACTATCTGGGGAGCGTCCTTGTGGATGTGGGCTTCGAGTGGGCCCTCGTGGTCGCCTGCCTGACCCTGGGGGAGCTGCGGCTTCGGGCCATCTGCGCCCATGCCGGCGTCGCGGCGCTGGTGGCCTACGGCGGCACGGCCCTCATGCAGTACCTCCCCTTGGCCGTGCCCCTGGCCTGTTACGGGCTCGCCGGCCCCGTGGCGGTGGTCGTGGCCGCCCCCTCCACCCGGCGGCGTCTGGCCGCCGCCGCCGCGGCGCCGCCCCTGGCCGACGTCTCCGTCACCCGTCCCGGGGTGCTGCCCTCCCTCACCAACCTGCTCTTTGTGAGCATCGTGGTGCTCATGAGCGCCTTCGGCTACTCGTTGGGCTACGACGCGCATGCCACCATGCCGCTCTTCCTCGTGGTCATGGCCGTCTTCGCCCTGGTGTGGGTGGCGGCGACCTGGCGCAGCCAGGACCTGGACCTGGTCTACAAGGTGGCCGGCATCATCGTGCTCTTCGGCATGTTCGTCTCGCACCCCGGCATGGGGTCGTTCGCCGGTCTCCAAGCCGCGGCCCTCAAGGCCGGGGCGCTTCTCGTCTATTACGTGGAGGTCGTTCTCTACGCCGGCATGGCCGCCCGCAGCCGGAGCGGCGGCATCGCCCTGGTGGCCCTGGCCAACGCCGCCTCGCTCCTGGGCATCCTCTTGGGCAGCGAGGTCCACGGGGGCGTGCAGCTCGTGGCCACCTTCAGCGAGAACGCCGCCTACCTCCTCACCGTGACCATCGCCTGCGCCTTCGTGGCCTTCATCGTCCTGGCCCAGCGCGGGTTCTCCCTCAACCGCGCCGTGGCAGAGATCGAGGACCCGGCGCCCGACGGCGTCCCCGTCCCCGTCGTGGTCCCGGCGCCGGCGGTGGACCTCCGGGGCGCCTGCGCCGCCCTGGCCGAGGAGTACGGCCTCACCCCGCGCGAGAGCGAGGTGCTGGGGCTCCTGGTCAAGGGCTACGGCACGGCGCGCATGGAGGAAGCCTTGGTGATCTCCCGCAACACGGTCAAGACCCATGTGCGCCACATCTACGCCAAGCTGGGTTGCCACAGCCAGCAGGAGCTGATCGACCTTGCCGAGAAAAGCTCCCCCGTTGCCTCGCCAGAGTCCCCTCACTCCTTTCAGGGTGACATCACCCTGGAGGGGTGACACCGCTACGACCAGCGGAAATCACGTCCCAAGGTGATTTACCGGTAGCTGCATAAAACCTTACTTTCGACCCATCAAACGCCACGGCACCGTGCCGGGCAGGATGGAGGGAGCAAGGATGAGCAAGGCTACCCGAGTGTTTCTGAGCACCAACGTCTTCACGGGGGCCGGTCGCGGCATGGTCTCCGGCGGCGTGGCCCTCGACGGCAACCGCATCCTGCGGGTGGGTACCGCCGACGAGGTGCTGGCCCTAGCCGGCGAGGGCACCGATGTGCGCGACTGCGGCGACCGGCTGATCACCGCGGGGCTCCACGACTCCCATATGCACCTGCTCATGGGCTGCACCTCCGAGCGCGAGTGCTTTCTCACGGGGGCCAGGAGCGAGGAGGAGGCGGCGGCGCGGCTGGCCGAGTGGTTCGAGGAGCACCGCGACGAGTATGCCGACGATGAGTGGCTGCGGGCCTGGGGCTTCTGCTACCTGGCATGGGACGACCCCAAGCCCCCAAGCCGCCACAGCCTGGACCGCTACTTCCCGGACCGCCCGGTCTTCGTGAACGACAGCGACCTCCACGGCGGGTGGTGCAACACCAAGGCCCTGGAGCTCTGCGGCCTGGACGCCGGTGTGGAAGACAGCCCCTTCGGCTCCTTCGGGCGCGAGGAGGACGGCAGCCTCTCCGGGTATCTCGGCGAGCGCGCTAAGGCCGTGGTGGAAGAGCAGGCCAACGGCCTGCTGCCGGAGCACAAGCAGGAGAGCGCCCTGCGCGACGTCTCCGGGCTCTTCTCCTCCTACGGCATCACCGCGGTGACCGACATGCTGCCCTTGGACGCCATCGACATCGGCAACATCGACCTTGTGGAGCGCCTCGAGAACGAGGGCGCCCTCAACTTCCGCTACAACTTCGCCACCGAGATGCTCGACCCCATCGAGAAGGCCCAGGGCCTCCGCGAGCGCTTCCACGACAAGGCGGGGCGCATGTATTACACCGGCGTGAAGGAGTTCATCGACGGCATCGTCACCACCCACACCGGCTACCTGATCGACGCCTACACCGACGACCCGGAGGTCGACAGGGTGTGGCTCGCCATGGATCTGGACGAGGCCCGGGAGCGCATCCTGGAGTACCAGGCCCAGGGGTTCAACATCCAGCTCCATTGCGTGGGCGACGGCGCCGTCCGCCATGCCGTCGACCTCTACCAGGAGGCCATCGAGATCAACGGCCCCACGGACTCCCGCCTCTCCGTGGAGCACCTGGACATGAGCGACCCCGCGGACTGGGCACGCATGGGCGAGCTGGGCATCGTCTGCTCCGTGCAGCCGCCCCACCTCACCCTGGTTGACTCCCTGGACGACGACGAGTACCGCGGCTGCATCGGCCAGCGGCGCGCCAAGTACCTCTGGGCCTTCAAGTCCATGTTGGACAACGGGTGCCCCATGGCCTTCGGCACCGACTTCCCCGTGGTCACCGTCGACCCGCGCATCGGCCTCAACCGCGCCGTGGCCCGTCGGTTCCCCGACGGCCTGCCCGCCGCCGGCTGGAACCCCGAGCAGAAGATCACCCTTTCCGACGCCCTGTCCATCTACACCTACGGCGGCGCCTACAAGGTGGGCCGCGAGGAGGAGCTGGGCACTCTCGAGGCCGGCAAGCTCGCCGACCTGGTGGTCTGGCACGAGAACCTCTTCGACCTGACGCCCGAGGGCCTGCTGGGCGCAGAGGTGGAGCTCACGGTCTTCGACGGAGAGGTGGTGTACGAGCGCTAAAGCGGCCCGGTCCCGTTCCCCTCTATGTAAGGAGAGCCCCATGGAGATGCTCATCTTCATCGCCCCGTTGCTCCTCAACGTCTTTGGCAACACCGTCTACAACATCGCCGGCAAGGGAACGCCGGAGGACGTCAACTCCTTCGCGTCCCTCTCGATCTCCTATGGCGTGGGCCTCGTGCTCTGTGTGGTGCTGTTCTTCGTGAACAACCCCGGCGGCAATATCTTCGAGGCGTTCGCCCAGGCCAATTGGGCCAGCTATGCCCTGGGTATCTGCATCGTCTTCATCGACCTCTCCCTGATCCTGCTCTACCGCGCCGGCTGGGACGTCTCCATCGGCAGCCTCATCGCCAACATCGGCGTCTCGCTCATGACCGTGGTGGTGGGCGTGGCGGCCTTCGGGGAGGCGATGACCATCGTCAAGGCCGTGGGCATCGTGATCTGCGCCCTGGGCCTCTATGTGGTCAACGCCCCCGAGAAGGGCACCGACGGCGAGCCGTCCGTCTCCCTGGAGGAGCCCGTGGACCCCGCCTAGCCCGGCCCGCAGGGTCGTATCGAAGGAACCCGACGTCGTAAAGGAGCCCCCATGGCCGAGAACATCCAGTCTGCGCCCGAGGCGCCGACGAAGAAGATGGGCGCGTTGGTGAAGTGGATACCGGTGCTGCTCATGATCGGCTCGAACCTGGCCTACACCGTCACGGCCAAGGTCACCCCGGAGGATGTGGACACCTACGCCTCCGTCTCCCTCACCTACGTGGTCTGCATCGCCTATGCAATGATAATGTTCTTTATCACAAGCAAGAACAAGAACTACATCCAGGAGGCCAGGAAGGCCAACTGGACCGCCCCCGCCCTGGGTGCCTGCCTGGTCTGCCTCGAGCTCTCGACCATCCTCATGTTCCGCGTGGGTTGGGACCTGTCCGTGGGCATCCTCCTCGCCTACGTGATTCTGGCCGTCGTGCTCGTCCTGGTGGGCCGTGTCTTCTACAAGGAGACCCTCACGCCCAAGCGGGTCATCGGGATCCTTATCTCCTTGGTGGGCGTGGTGCTGGTGGGTCTGGGTATCTGATCCTGCCGGCTGTCCCCGGGGCGCCCGGCCGGCCATATGGCCGGGCGCCCGGCCGAGGGGTCGCTGCCGGTGTCCGCCCCGGCGCGGGCCGGGGCGTGTGACTCAGCAAAGGACGGTGCCATGGGGCCGTTTGCCGCTCGATTCGCCCCCGTCCTGCTCATGGTCGGGGCCAAGGTTCCCTATTCGGTGATCCAGAAGCTCACCCCTCCGGAAGTCGACGCGTTCTCGTCGCTCTGCCTCACCTACGGCGTCTGCACGGCCTGCGCCGTGGTCTTCTTCTTCCTCACGCAGCGCGGTGCCGGGGGGTCGGGGCGCACGCTCCGGGGCGAGTGGTCCAAGGCCACCTGGACCGCCCCGGTCTTCGGGGCCTGCCTGCTCTGCATGGATGTGGCCACGTTGGCCATGTTCCGCGTCGGCTGGGACCTCTCCGTGGGGATGCTCGTGCTCTTCGTGGTGCTCGGGTGCGTCCTGGCCCTTGTGGGGAGCCTGTTCTACGGCGAGCGTCTCACGGCCCGGCGCTTGGCGGGGATACTGCTCTCCGTGGTGGGGGTGGTGCTGGTCGGCATGTGACCGGGCGCCAGCGGGAACGGGCCGTTGCGACGGCTTTCTGAAAAAAAGAAAGAAGGCGTTCACGAAGGCTTCATATATAGTCGTGAGCAGCATCTTCTAGAAGCGGGCTGGATTGGGGAAGACTACGATACAGACTCGGATTTCGGCGGCTCTGTCGCCAGGCAGGGGAACAAGGTGCCTATGACGCTCATAGCCGGCGCCCTCCTCGGCCTGCTGGGGGCGCTGCCGGGTCTTGCGCTTGCCCGGATGGCTCGGATAGGCAGGCGCGTACCGGTCGCGGCCGGCCTCGCGGCAACCGTCCTCTCGGCGACGGCGCTCACGGCCGTCCTCGGATGGGCGTACGGGGCCGCAACGACCCGCTTCGCCGCCTTCGCCTCGGTCATGGTGACCGTGTTCCTCGGGGCGTGGGGGGTCGAGGCGTACAAGGCTTGGCGCTGGATGAGCCACTGGCGCTAGCGCAGAAGGAGGAGACGTGGAAGAGTTCGAGAAGCTGCCTGAGGCGGTCAACGAGCTTGTCGACAGTTTCATAGCCCAGCCCGTGGCGGGCAATCTCAACTTCGGCATCACCCAGTACACGGTGTTCATGTTCGCCGCCATCGCGATTCTCTGCGTGGTCCTCTTCATCTTCAAGAAGAAGCAGGCCGCCAGCATCGTGCCCCAGGGCCGCTTCGTCAACGGCGTCGAGTACGTCATCGAGTTCGCCCGCAAGGACCTCGTCGAGGACATCCTGCACTCCACTTGGCGCCAGCACTTCCCCTTCATCGCCACGGTGTTCTTCTTCATCCTCATCAACAACCTCATGGGCGTGATTCCGGGCATGCACCCCGGCACGGGCACCATCGGCGTCACCTTCGCCCTGGCCCTCATCTCGTTCATCTACTTCATCTACGTGGGCGTCAAGAAGGACGGCGGCTGGGGCTACATCAAGAGCCTCAAGCCCAAGGGCGTGCCCTTCCCCATGGACTGGCTCGTCTGGGTCATCGAGCTCTTCTCGACGTTCCTTCGCCTGATCACCCTAGCCGTCCGCCTGTTCTGCAACATGTTCGCCGGCCACGTGGTCATGGGCACCTTCGCCATCCTCGCCTCGCTCTTCATCGCCCGCTTTGCCCAGGGTGTGACCCTCGAGGCCTTCACGGGCGCCGGCATCTCGCTGCTCTGGCTGCTCGTGCTCATCGCCATCTACGCCGTGGAGATCCTCGTGGCCTGCATCCAGGCCTACGTCTTCTCGCTGCTCACGGCCGTCTACGTGCAGCTCGCCGAGGAGGACGAGTAGACCAAGGCATCATGGCGGCCTGGCCGCCTGTGCATAGACAAGACCCCAGTGGGAACGAGTCCGAGGTCGGACCGTCAGAAGGAGGAATCGTGGGAGTCATCGGTTACGGAATTGGTGTTATCGGCGCCGGCCTTGGCATCGGCATCGCGGCTTACGGAGCGACCACGTCCATGGCCCGCCAGCCCGAGGTCCAGGGTCGTCTGTTCACCGTCTTCATCCTGGCCTCCGCCTTCGTCGAGGCGCTCGCCCTCATCGGCTTCGTCGTCTCCCTGCTGGCCTAATCCAAGCGGTCAGACCCATCACGTTGGAGGTTCGTGACATGAACAAGTCCCAGCAAGGGCGGGTGCGCTGCCTCGCCGTCACGGCGGCGGGAGCCGTTGCTTTCGCCCTGACGGTGCCCACCCCCGCCTTCGCGACCTCGGCGTTCGACATCCTGATCCCCAAGCCGGCCGAGTTCATCCCGGCCCTGATCGCCTTCGTGGTCATCTGGGCGGTGCTTGCCAAGCTGGTGTGGCCGAGCGTCATCAAGACCCTCGACGCCCGTCAGAAGGCCATCCAGGACAACCTCGACGCCTCCGAGCAGGCAAAGGTCGACGCCGCCAAGGCCCTCAAGAAGGCCGAGGCCACCATCGACGACGCCCAGGCCCAGGCCGACGAGATCGTCGCCGAGGCCAAGAAGAACGCCGAGGCGTCCAAGGACGCCATCATCAAGCAGGCCAACATCGACGCTAAGCGGATCCAGGACAAGGCCCGCGACGGCATCGAGGCCGAGCGCCACGCCGCCATGGCCGACCTCGTCGACCAGGCCGCCGACCTCGCCGTCGACCTCGCCGGTAAGATCATCGGCGAGAACCTCGACGCCGAGACCCAGAAGCGTCTGATCGAGCGTTCGTTGGCAGAAGCCGGAGACGCCGATGGCAACCAGTAACCGCATGGAGAAGGACAAGGTCGAGACCTATGCCCGGACGCTGCTCGAGGCGGCCCGGGCCGAGGGGCGCGAGAAGCGCGACCTCCGGGCCCTCGACGGCCTTGCCGACGCCCTGGGCGAGCTGTCGGACACCCTCAAGGTGATCCTGGAGCGCGGCGACGAGCAGCTGCTCCCCGACATCGCCCAGCGTTACTCGGCCCTGTTCCATGCAGAGGTCGATGTGGTGGCGGTCGATGTGACCACCGCCATCCCCCTGGACGACGACCTCCGCGAGGAGGTCGAGGAGTTCCTCACCGTGGAGTACGACAAGCCCGTCTTCGTGGTGGAGCACGTCGATCCGTCCATCATCGGGGGCATCATCTTCAACGCGCGCGGCGAGCGTCGCGACGCATCGGTCCGCACCCAGCTCGAGAACGCTCGCAGGGTGCTCAAGGCAAAGGGAGGCGAGTAGGGCGTGGCTGACGAGAAGGCCCAAAACGGCGGCACGACCATCAACGCCGATACCATCGCGAGCATCCTGCGGGGCAAGCTCGACGCCATGACGGCTGCCATCGACACCCAGGATGTGTCAAGGGTGGTCGAGATCGGCGACGGTGTGGCCCGCGTGAGCGGCCTGCGCAGCGCCATGGCCGGCGAGCTGCTGGACTTCACCAGCGCCCTCACCGGCGAGCATGTCTTCGGCCTGGCCCAGAACCTCGACGAGGACGAGGTCGGCGCGGTGCTCTTCGGCAACGTGGAGGCCATCCGCGAGGGCGACGAGTGCCGCACCACCGGCCGCGTCATGGACATCCCCGTGGGGCCGGCCATGCTCGGCCGTGTGGTGAACCCCCTCGGCGAGGCCATCGACGGCCTCGGTCCCATGGAGACCGTCGCCCGCCGTCCCGTGGAGTTCAAGGCCCCCGGCATCATGGCCCGCACCCCCGTGTGCGAGCCGGTGCAGACGGGCCTCATGGCCATCGATGCCATGATCCCTGTGGGCCGAGGCCAGCGTGAGCTCATCATCGGTGACCGCAAGACCGGCAAGACTTCCATCGCCGTCGACACCATCATCAACCAGGCCGACAGCGACATGGTCTGCATCTACGTCGCCATCGGCCAGAAGGCCTCCACGGTGGCCACCATCCGCCAGACCCTGGAGAGCCACGGGGTCCTCGACAAGACCATCATCGTGGCCGCCACCGCCTCCGACTCGGCGCCGCTGCAGTACATCGCGCCGATGGCCGGTGCCGCCATCGGCGAGTACTTCATGTACAACGGCGCCGACGGCAAGCCCGCCAACGAGGACAACCCCGGCCGCGCCGTGCTCGTGGTCTACGACGACCTCTCCAAGCAGGCCGTGGCCTACCGCCAGATGTCCCTGACGCTGCACCGTCCGCCCGGACGCGAGGCCTACCCCGGCGACATCTTCTACCTGCATTCCCGTCTGCTGGAGCGCGCCTGCAAGCTCGATGCCGCCCACGGCTCCGGATCGCTCACGGCGCTCCCCATCATCGAGACCCAGGAGGGCGACGTCTCCGCGTACATCCCCACCAACGTGATCTCGATCACCGACGGCCAGATCTACCTGCAGTCCAACCTGTTCCTCCAGGGCCAGCGCCCCGCAGTCGACGTGGGCATCTCCGTGTCCCGCGTGGGCGGCGGCGCCCAGATCAAGGCCATGAAGCAGGTGGCCGGCAACCTACGTCTCGACCTGGCCAGCTACGCCGAGCTCCAGAGCTTCTCGCAGTTCGGCAGCGATCTCGACCGCTCCACCCAGGCCCAGCTCAACCGCGGTGCCCACATGACCGAGCTCCTGCGTCAGAAGCGCTTCGCCGCCCTCGACGTCGCCGACCAGGTGGCCGTGATCTTCGCGGGCAACAACAACTTCCTCGACGACATCCCCCTGGACGAGGTCCTCGCCTTCCGTGACGGGTTCGTCGACTACATGAAGTCGAGCCGTGTGGCCCTGCGCCAGAAGATCTGCGAGGGGCGCATCTCCGACGAGACCGCCGAGGAGCTCAAGGGGGCTTGCCGCACCTTCAAGAAGCAGTTCGTGGCCGGACGCAAGGCGGCCAGGCGCGGTGCCGATCGCGAGCAGCTCGAGGAGGACGCCATCGAGTCCGCCGGCGTCGCCACGACGCTTGAGGGCTCCGCCGCCTCCGTGGCAGAGGAAGACTAAGGGCCATGGCCAACCTTCGCGACATCAAGCGACGCATCCGCTCGGTCACCAGCACCAAGCAGATCACCCATACCATGGAGATGGTCTCCACCACCAAGATCATGCGGGCCCTGCAGCGCGCCGCCGACGGTGCTCCCTACAAGGACGCCATGACCACCATGCTCGCCAGCGTGGCGGCGGCCGGCGACACCGACGAGCAGCCCCTGCTCCAGGAGCACAGCGGCCTTCGTCGGGCCCTCATCATCTGCGTGGCCTCCGACCGAGGTCTGGCCGGTGGGTTCAACGTGCAGGTGGAGCGGGCCGTGGAGCGGCGTATCCGCGAGCGTGCCGAACAGGGGATCGAGGTGGAGCTGATCTGCTGCGGCACGAAGCCAACGGAGTACTTCTCCTCCCGCGGCCGCAAGCCCATCCTGTCGTTCTCCGGTATCTCGGCCGAGCCCACCCTGGTGGAGGCCAACCAGATCGCTAGCTATGTCATGGACGGCTTCGTGTCCGGGCGCCTGGACCGCGTGGAGATCTGCTACCAGCATGCCAGGAGCCGCGTGGAGCAGGTGCTCACCATCGAGGAGCTGCTCCCCGTGACCCGCGAGACCCTGCGCCTCCCCAACGCCCCCCGCGAGCAGGAGGCCCTTTCGGCGGTCGAGGCCCAGGCGAGCGACTTCGAGTTCGACCCCGCCCCCGCCGAGGTCCTGGGCTACCTCATCCCCAGCTACGTCAGAACCGTCATCTATCACGCCCTCATCGACTCCGCCGCCGCAGAGCACGGTGCACGCCGCCGGGCCATGCAGGCGGCCACCGAGAACGCGACCGAGATCATCTCGACGCTGAGCCGCGAGTACAACCGCATCCGCCAGAGCTCCATCACCACCGAGCTCAACGAGATCGTCGGCGGAGCAGCCGCATTGGAGGAGAAGTAATGGCAGAAGCGACCAAGCTCTCGTCGCTCGATCTGGACAAGGTCCTCAAGACCTCGATCAAGCACGAGTCCGACGCCGAGAAGGGCGTCATCGTCCGCATCGTGGGCCCCGTGGTCGACGTCAAGTTCGAGGAGCACATCCCGGCCATCTACACGGCCCTCGTCGTCGATGCCGATACTCCCTTCGGCCACATTCACACGGTGCTCGAGGTGGAGAGCCAGCTGCCGGGCGGCATCGTGCGCACCGTGGCCATGAGCTCCACCGACGGCATGCAGCGCGGCCTCCACGTCATCGACACCGGCAGGCCCATGGAGATGCCCGTCGGCGACGCCACCCTGGGCCGCGTGTGGAACGTGCTCGGCGAGCCCGTGGACGGCAAGGGCATGCCCGACGACGTCCAGTACTACCCCATCCACCATGCCGCCCCGCGCTTCGACGACCTCACCACCTCGGTGGAGATCTTCGAGACCGGCATTAAAGCCATCGACCTGCTCGAGCCCTACATCCGCGGCGGCAAGACCGGCCTGTTCGGCGGCGCCGGCGTGGGCAAGACGGTACTCATCCAGGAACTCATCAACAACCTCGCCATGGAGCATGGTGGCACCTCGGTGTTCACCGGCGTCGGCGAGCGCACCCGCGAGGGCACCGACCTCTACCTCGAGATGAGCGAGTCGGGCGTCATCGACCGCACCTGCCTGGTCTACGGCCAGATGAACGAGCCGCCGGGAGCTCGCCTGCGCGTGGCCCTCGCCGGCCTGACCGAGGCCGAGTACTTCCGCGACCAGGGTCAGGACGTGCTGCTCTTCATCGACAACATCTTCCGCTTCTCCCAGGCTGGCTCCGAGGTCTCGGCACTCCTCGGCCGCATGCCGTCGGCCGTGGGCTACCAGCCCACGCTGGCCACCGAGATGGGCGACCTTCAGGAGCGCATCGCCTCCACCAAGGAAGGGTCGATTACCTCGGTGCAGGCCGTCTACGTGCCCGCCGACGACCTCACCGACCCGGCTCCCGCCACGACCTTCACGCACCTCGACTCCACGACGGTGCTGTCGCGTTCCATCTCCGACCTGGGCATCTACCCGGCCATCGACCCACTGGGCTCCTCCTCGGACGCCCTCGACGCGACCGTCGTGGGCGAGGAGCACTACCGCGTGGCCATGGCCGTGCAGGAGGCGCTCCAGGCCTACTCCGATCTCCAGGACATCATCGCCATCCTCGGTATGGACGAGCTCTCCGAGGACCAGCGCAAGACCGTCCAGCGTGCCCGCAAGATCCAGCAGTTCCTCTCCCAGTCGTTCCACGTGGCCGAGCAGTTCACGGGCAACCCCGGGACCTACGTCCACGTGGCCGACACGGTGCGCTCCTTCGCCGCCATCGTCGACGGCGACTGCGACGACATCCCTGAGCAGTGCTTCCGCTATGCCGGCACCATCGACGAGGTGCGCAAGCGCTACGAGAAGCTGCTCAAGGACGGGCAGGCGTAAGGGGGCGCCATGGCCAAGATCGATTACCAGATCGTGCGTCCGGACAAGCTCATGCACGAGGGCGAGGCCACCTCGGTCGTGCTGATCACCAAGTCGGGTGAGCTCGGCGTCCTTCCCGGTCACGCCCGCGAGATCTGCGCCCTCGGCGACGGCATCGTGCGCATCATGCACGAGCCGGACGACACGGGGGCCACGCAGAGCCGCGTGGTGGTCTCGGGCGGCTACGCCGAGATCACGGGCGACATGGTCATCGTGCTGGCTAACCATGCCCGCGACGTCGACGACATCGACTCCAAGGTGGTCACGGCCACCCGAGCCGAGGCGGAGGGGGAGCTCGCCAAGCTCCCCGCAGGCGACTCCCGCAGGGCGTACTTCGACTCCAAGATCGTTTGGTGCGATCTCCTTCTGGCGGAGGAGGAGCGCTGGGGCGGGCGCTAGTCGCGCCGTCCATCGTGCGATCACAGCGGGGGCGGCCTGGTCGCCCCCGCTTTTTTCCTATGTGCGTGGCCCGTGATGCCCCGGCTAACTCTTCAGGGGAGGGGCGCCTCGCATAGAATCGTGTTCGTCCGAACCATGAACGGGAGGAGACCATGGACGTCATCCAGATAGAGGGCGGTTACCCCATCACCGGCGAGGTGCAGGTGGAAGGGGCAAAGAACTCGGCTCTCAAGCTCATGGCCGCCACCCTCATGGCCCCCGGCGTGAACAAGCTCACGAACGTCCCGAACATCTCCGACGTCCACACCATGGGCAAGGTCATCGAGTGCCTCGGCGCCAAGGTCGAGGTCCTCGGCCCCCATGACCTCAGGATCGACACCACGGGCGTCGACTCCTGGGTGACGCCCTACCAGCTCGTGGCCAAGATGCGCGCCTCCACGGCGGTCCTCGGGCCGCTTCTCGCTCGCTTCGGCAAGGCCGTGGTGGCCATGCCCGGCGGCTGCAACATCGGTGCCCGCAAGATCGACATGCACATGCTCGGCCTCGAGGCCCTGGGCGTGGAGTTCAAGGTAGACCACGGCAACATCTACGCCAGCGCCCCGCACGGCCTCCAGGGCACCACGGTGACCCTCGAGTTCCCATCGGTGGGAGCCACCGAGAACCTGCTGATGGCGTCGGTCCACGCCAGGGGCACCACGGTCATCGACAACGCCGCCCGCGAGCCCGAGATCGTGGATCTCGCCAACATGCTCAACGAGATGGGTGCCAAGATTACCGGCGCGGGCACTCCCCTGGTGGAGATCGAGGGTGTGGGCGACCTCCATCCCGTGACCCACGAGGTCGTGGGCGACCGCATCGAGGCGGGCACCTTCATCGCCATGGGCGGGCTCGTGGGCGAGCCCGTGCGCGTCACGGGCTTCGACCCCCAGCACCTCGGCCTCGTGCTGCGCAAGTACGAGCTCATGGGCCTTACCATCGAGCGTGAGGAGCGCGGGTGCAGCGTCTGGCGCACGGGCCCCATCAGGCCCACCGATATCCAGACCCTGCCGTATCCGGGCTTCCCCACGGACATGCAGGCCCAGACCATGACGCTCCTGGCCAACGCCGAGGGCGACTCCATCATCACCGAGAACGTCTTCGAGAACCGCTTCATGCTCGCTGCCGAGCTCAACCGCATGGGTGCCGACATTCGCATCGAGGGGCACCATGCCATCGTCCACGGCGTGGAGGGCTTCTCTGGGGCACCCGTCACCTCTCCCGACCTCCGCGGCGGCGCGGCCCTCGTCATGGCCGGCCTCGTGGCCGACGGCTATACCACCGTCTCGGGCGTCCACCACATCGACCGCGGCTATGAGGGCTTCGTCGAGAAGCTCCAGGCCCTCGGGGCGCGGGTGCGCCGCACCACGGTGCCCGACGAGGACTGAGGCCGCCGAAAGGAGCGATCCTGTGCCTGAGGTCAATCCGCCCAAACCCCTCTCCATGGCCAACGAGGACTACCTGGAGGCCGTCTGGCGCATCATGCTCGAGCGCGACGACGACTCCGTGCGCTCCGTGGACGTGGCCGAGCTGCTCGGCGTGTCCAAGGCCAGCGTCAACAAGGCCATCTCCACCCTCAAGGACCACGGCTACGTGGAGCAGAACCGCTACGGGCGCGTGGCCCTCACCGAGCCGGGACGCCGGTACGCGGCGCGGCTCTGGCGCTGTCACCGCGCCCTGCGGGCTTTCCTGACCGGCGACCTCGGGGTCGACCCGGCCGTGGCCGACGGCGAGGCCTGCGAGATGGAACACGCCCTCTCCCAGGACACCATGGACCGCCTCCTCGCCTACCTGGAGCGCGAGGGGATCGTCGTCGACGGTGACCTCGATGGCTGACGTCGGCGACCTCAGCGTCGCCCAGGCCCTGGCCGCGCTCCTCGAGACGGGGGTCGACGAGGCCTCCCTCGACGCCGACCGGGCGTCCGCCGCGGTGTTCGCCGGGCGTCTGGGCGGGTCAGGCCGCCCTGTGACCCTCTCGGGCGACCTCGACCGCGCCCTGGGGACCGACCTCCCCGACGGTCTGTGGTGCCTCTGCGAGCCCGAGACCGTGGCAGCCGCCCAGGCGCTCGACGTCGCCTGCGGCGCCGAGGCCGCCGTCACCGCGACGCGCGCTCCCCTCGTGCGCCTGCTCGACGAGGTGACGGATCCCGCGGAGCTCCGGTCTGTCGGGCGCGCCGCCGGGCACCTGGCCCTCCGGGCGCCGGCACCCTTCGCCGTGGGGGCGGTGGGCCTTGCCGGGTCGCGCTCCGTCGACCCCGGGCGCCTCAACGACGGCGTGCGGGCCCTTTGCGGCGGTTTCGTCGAGGCGGGCCTCCATGGCGTGCTCTTCGAGGACGCCCCCAACGGGGCCGTGGGCTTTGGCGCCGTGCGTGCGGCCTCGGCCGCTGGGCTCCCGGTGGCCGCCCTCGCCGACCACGGCGCCCTCCCGGACGACCGGCTCCTCGCCCTCACCATCGCGGCCCTGGCCGCCTCCGGGGCCTGCTGCGTGGGGGTCTCCTCCGTCCCCTGGGACGACCTCGACGGGGTCGCGCGACGGGTCGCTGCCGCCGCCTCCCGCTGCGACGTGTCCGGGGCCGTGGTGGCCGACGTCCCGGCCGGGGAGCCGGTGGGGGAGTGGCCTCTCTCAGCGGTGGAGGGGCTGGGCCTTCTCGGTGTGAGGGGCGCGCCCTTGGCGGAGGCCGCCGACCTCTGGGCCTCCCTTGCGGCGGGCGGGTGACCCTCGACGGACGGCGAGCTGTCGTTTGTATGAAACGCCTGCGCCTCCCGCGGGTTGCAGGTAGCATCAAGAATGGCCGGTCATTGCATGTTTGAGCATGACGGCCACCACTGAACCGACCCAGTCGCACCGCCTGCGGGGCGCTGCGAGCAAGGAGCAACCATGAAGGCGATCATCCCGGCCGCAGGCCTCGGCACCCGCTTCCTGCCGGCTACCAAGAGCAACCCCAAGGAGCTGCTCCCCGTCCTGGACAAGCCCGTCATCCAGTACGTGGTCGAGGAGGCCCTCGAGCCCGAGGGCGTCGACGGCGTCGTCATCGTCAACTCGCACCTCAAGCCGCAGCTCGAGGAGTACTTCGGCCCCAAGCCCGAGCTCGAGAGCTACCTCCGTGAGCGTGGCAAGGACCGGTACGCCGAGGTCGTCCGTGAGTCCGGCGAGCTCCCGGTGAGCTTCGTGTACCAGGACGACCCCTTGGGCCTCGGCCATGCGGTGCTCTGCGCCAAGGATGAGGTGGGCGACGAGCCCTTCTTCGTGCTGCTGGGCGACTACTTCGTCCCCGACCGCGAGATGTGCGTGCGCATGGCCGAGGTTTCCCGCGCCCACGGCGGCGCGTCGGTCATCGCCGTCGCCCCCGTGAGCCACGACGAGGTGAGCCGCTACGGCATCGTCGCCGGCGAGCAGGTGGGCACCCTCGACGGCAACGACCTCGACCTCGAGGAGCCCGGCTCGGTACTGCGCCTTTCCGGCATGGTGGAGAAGCCCGCCCCCGAGGACGCGCCCACCAACCTCTACATCGTCGGCCGCTACCTCCTCTCACCCCGGGTCATGGAGCTGCTCCAGACGCAGCGGCCGGGTGCCGGCGGGGAGATTCAGCTCACCGACGCCCTCGAGCGCCTACTCAAGGAGGAGGAGATGTACGCCCTGGTCGTCGACCCCGCCGAGGGCTGCGACACCGGCACCCCCGCGGCCTGGGTGGGCACGTCCGCCCGCATGGCGCTCCTCGACCCGGCCACGCGCGAGGCCTTCCTCGAGGCGTTGGGCGACCAGGCCCTCTCCTGACCCATCCTACCCAGGGCGTTCCCACGAGGCACCCATGCGCTACATTCGCTTCAACAACGACGGATGGTACGCGCGCTACGATGACGGTCTGAACAAGACCAACGTCGTGCGCGTCGCCGACGCCGCCGCGGCCCGATGGGCCGACGTCTTCGGCGGGGGCACCGTCCACATCGGTTACGATACCCGGCGCCATGCCCCGGAGCTCGCCGCCGCCGCTGCTGCCGCGGTGGGGGCCTGGGGCCTTGACGCCCGCCTCTCCGACGGGCCGTGCCCCATGCCCGCCCTCAACTTCGCCACCCGGTCGGACCCGTCCGCCGTTGGCGCCCTCATGCTCACGGCCGACCACCGCAACGCCGACTACCTCGGCATCCGGGTGCGCAACAACGACTCCTCGGCCATCGGCCGCGACGAGGCCGGCGCCATCGAGGATCTCGTGTCCCAGGAGCTCGGCGAGGCTCAGGGCCCGTTCACGCTCGAGGAGAGCGTGGGCCCCTTCCTCGCTCACATGGCCTCCCTGGTCGACGTGCGTCGCATCCGCAACGCCCGTCTCGACTGCATCCTCGACCCCATGTACGGCACCGCGCGCGGCCACGCCGCCACCCTGCTCCGCTCCCTGGGCGTGGGTGTCGTCGAGATTCACGGGGATACCGTCGACGACTTCTGCGGCACGCACCCGGAGGTGGTGGAGCCTTGGCTCGACGACCTCGAGTACATGACGGGCCAGACCCAGGTTGACTTTGGCATCGCCATCGACGGCCCCTCCAACCGCGCCGCCGCCGTCGACGGCGAGGGCAACCTCGTGGCCGCCCCCAAGCTCCACGCCCTCGTGCTCATGCACCTCATCAAGAACCGCGGCCTCTCCGGCCGCATCGTGCTCCCGCGGTTCTCCTCCGTCGTCATCCGGCGGGTGGCCGAGTCGCTCGGCTGCGACGTCACCCTCGTGCCGCCCGGTCCCACCTGGCCGTTCGAGGAGATCCGCCAGGGCGGTGTCATCACCACGAGCGACGGCCTCGGCGGAATCTGTGTCCCCTCGCTCGACCCCGAGCGGAACGCCTTCGTCACCATGCTGCTCCTCGTGGAGCTCCTGGCCTACGAGGGGGTCTCCCTCCGGGAGATGGCGGCCAACCTCGATCGCGCGGTCGGGTCGATGGAGTACGGCCACCGGGAGATCCGCATGGACCCGGGCCGCTGCGCCGTGCTTCGCAACCTCCTCCCCGGGACCAACCCCGAGGGCCTCTGCGCCAAGAAGCCGGTGTCCGTGAGCCATGCCGACGGCCTGCGGGTCCAGTTCGACGACGACTCCTGGCTCTTCATCAGGCCGTCCATGTCCGAGCCGCTGGTGCGCATCTACGGCGAGGGGGTCGACCGTGCGGACAGGGACGAGCTCCTGGACATGGCGAAATCCTACGTCACCTCCCTCTGACCGCCCCGTATGTGTAGGGAATGTGGAGGGTCCGATTCCCGCCCCCGGGGGCCCGGGCGCCGCGTATAGTCATTTCTCGCGCCGCGGCACCCACCGCCTGGTGGTCCCGGCGCGACGGACCTTGAGAACCGGATACCGCGGCCTTTGGGGGCCGCGGGGAGACAGACCATTAAGGATGGTTCCTCGCGGCGGGGGAGAC